>WLWD01000416.1_pt1 | contig 215324 bp, 145 predicted proteins | sample 6712731 | NCBI WGS metagenome assembly WLWD01 (sample SAMN12718690, study PRJNA576275) | sponge metagenome | isolation source: marine sponge | host: Mycale hentscheli | place: New Zealand: South Island, Marlborough, Capsize Point | collected 2014-11-01 | reverse complement strand
GACTGGACCAAGTGGCTCAACTCCTAGTGATATTCTATCTGGTTCTGGAAAATCCTATACCAGTACTGTTAGTAGAACTGTAGCCAGGACTTCAGATGGAGGCAACTATACCTGTACAGTCAGGGTATTGAGTTCTCTAAATCTTTTGTCATCCAGTCGTGCTACTTCTGGATTTAGTGTGATAAATGTTGGTAAGCTAAGCTTTGTTTACATGAAATTCAATACGGATGAGAATAACTTTTTAAGGACAATTATTAGCAGCTATTAAGTACCCCACCACACTGTGGTGCTTGATATACAGTAGTAGTCAAAAAAAGTTTCGAATTCCATTCCGTAGTACGGCCGTAAAATGGTAGTTTTTAAATCGTAGTTTTTATCGTTGCGTTTCGTACTGTTTAGACTAAACGGCCGACACCGTTTACTAAAACGGTGAAGCATTTTCGTTGATTCACAGATATTTTTTAGCTAGAAACTCTTCTATAGCTATATCAGCAGGCTAAGGCCTTGTATTGACCATTAAATGCTACGGGGATAGTGCAAAAATGCTCGTATAAAATTTTAACTTGCTTCAATAAAGCTACAGACTGAAGTTCTAATGGGCACAGAGCTATAATGAGGTCCGCACTTCGTAGATCTTCTGTTAGCTACTGATGGACCTCCAGTAGTAAAAAATCTAAGCCTGAGAAAGCCCTAACATTGAGCGAACGTCGATACTGTGCGGTGGTCGAACTAACAATTCTCCGCGAGACAACTTCGACTAGGACGGCTTCATTTTTTTTAACCCGAAAAGGTCCGCCTCTGGAGCCTGTAAACAAAAAATCAGACCGTTTATGGATAACCGATTTTTTATATTTCTTTGAGCGAGACATACTGTAAACGAGAAAGATTAAAATGGTAGCACGGTCGAACGGAACGGTTTTTTTTTTAAAACAAACGGCGTACTGTTTTTCCCCATTAAAAAAACAATGAAATAACCTTTAATGGAATTCGAAACTTTTTTTTGACTCCTACTGTACTAACTTTTTGAAATTAATGGTGTATTTTAAGGTATTTTTGTTTATGGTTTCCCTCTCCTGCTCTCTTTCTTCCTGGGCCTTTTTAAGTTTTCCATATTTCTCTTTTCTGCTCTTTTTCTTGACCTTTGTACTCTCCTTATTATGTTAGACTACTAAGTTTTTCTTCAGCTCATATCTTTTAAATGTTTTAAATGAGGTTGATAATTTTTCACATGAACATGAGCTGGAGTATAGGGAATAGTATTAGTATTATAACAATTAAGTGCATCTGTAAACGAATATTAGGAGAAAGGTGTTACCGTCAAATGTGATAGATATAAAGTAATATTAAGGGTGACAGTACATAATAACACAGAGGGCTCAGCTGCTGGTAGTAATAATTGGGCTTAGGAGCTACTTTCTAATAAATCTAACCATGAAAGGCACCTGCTGGTACATGTTCACACAGCTCAGGGAATCCCTGAGTATTGAGCTACAATGCTGTGTAATAGCGTCTAGCAAGTAGTCTAATCACATCCTGCTACTTGGCCAGAATTCTAGGATAAAAATCAGGCATACACTAAATGTGGCACTAAATAAACTACTGAGCCCTAAGACTCCTAAATGGAGTTATGTGGCATGCTCTAATTAGGCACTCATATAGAGCCCCCCACGCCTGACAATCCTATAGAAAGAATTCTTCTGAAGCATCTGAACTATTTGTGACCATACTAAAAGTGAATAGAATAAACGGTTGTAGTTTTGCTCTATAGAATTGTAAAAAAAATTTTTTCTATTATACTACAACAAAGTAGGTGTTGAACTACTGCAGTTCTTGTGATTTAGGTTATCTAAGAACAACTGTAGAATCTTCTGTGACTGTCATAGCTGTTTTCACTCTAGACCTGTCCAGTAGTCCTTTCTGCCTTCTTTTTTTCTTGTCAACTGTAGAGCGGGTAGCTTAATGCTTTGTCGGTTACCTAATGGTGACACGTTACCAACTCTGTTCAATTCATGAATACACATACCGTCTACCGTCGCCATTGTCATTACTTAACACACAAGCATATTGTGATATAGAATAGCAGAGGTCAACGTAAGTATCAATCTTGCTATATGGCTTAATTTTTTTTGTTTTATCCATATAATATATTAATATATATTTCTATGAGGCGTTAAGATTCTATTAATATTACGAAAGTGAAATGTTATTTGCTCAAAAAAACTTTTTTCTGTTATCAGGTTATTCTTACCATTATTTTAATTGGAATATTGTCATTATCTGAGATATCAAAGTTATTGAAATATATTATTTTTTAAGTTAATTAACTTGTTTGTTGTTGTGATTCAGTTGAAATTCCTTCTTCACCATTGATTTCAACAACACAAACCACCTCCACTTCTATTATTATCACATGGACTCAGACTACTGGAGATGTAGTGGATTCCTATACCCTATCATACACCTTCAGAGTTATTGGATGTGATGGTGTCTCTGGTAGTACTGGTAATAATAATATCATGGGAATAGATGGATCTGCTAGAATGTACACTTTATCTGGTTTGGAAGAATACACTGAGTTCACAATTACCTTATCAGCAGTGAATGGAGCTGGAAGTACATCTGTCAGTAGGGTAGTTCGCACTATGGCAGGTAACTACATACTTAGGGCATGATTATATGACCAGTTAGGGGAAGTTAGCCTAAAAGTAATGAATACCTTTTTGAACTATCCACTCGTAAAACGTTACGGGTTGATTATTTGAAACATTTTTGTGGTAGAAAAGTAGACAACTGTTAGCTTTTATGGCACCGTTGTAAGCTCTGGCAAACTCTAGAAGACACACTATATGGCCAGTACAAGTGTGGCTAAGATAATTTTTAGCATATTCACTTGCTGTGAAGAAAAATAACTATCGGACTAATTTACTTAGTTGTCTACATTATCCGTGTACTCACACAATTCTCACATATTACTCTAGCATAGGTTCTTGAAGAGTGCAGCAGGTGTGTCAGCAACTAATAACAATAAATCTCCAACATGTTTAGTACAAAAAAAAAGAAGAAGAAAAAACAAGATTATGCCCTGCTGACTGTATTTAAGAGCAACATTTGATGCCAAGCTAGGCTAATTTTCACATTTTGGTCGTGTATAAAATTAATATTCAGTTACAGTTAACGAATCAATCAAACCAGTAAGATGGCCACAGCTGAAACTTCAAGGTTTTTTTTCTCTCTGTATTATTAAGAATACAGGGATTCTAGTAATATGAAGTGTTGCAGTAGCACTACAGGGAGCATTCCCCAGAGTGGAGGAATTTATGCTTCAGCCATGTTTCCTCCACACTGTGAAGTGTTACAGTAGAACACTCTGAGAGGTATTAGGAGTGCACTTTATGCAGAATTGTATTTAAACCTGCATGCTTGATACGACACTAAAATGTGAACAGTGCTAGTAGCAAATATTTGTCACACCTTATTTACATCACTGCAAAATTATTGATATATAAATGAATGAGTGATACAAACACATAGGATAAACATGACAATGAAAATAAAAGACAAGTTGGAATAAAGCAACCAGTTTTTTAGCTGTCCTTCCAATATAAGTGTGAGAAATATATGTTAAACACTCCAGATAAGAGTTATCACATTCAAGAGATATATACCTGCATTGACAATAAAAAGTATTAAATACATGATCAATTAATCAATATTTTAAACATAGCTACAAATATAATTAAATACTCATTTAAACACCTAAATATTCTAATAAACTAATCTAAAGCACTATTCTAAACACTCACACGAATGCAACTAAAACACTATTGTAATCACAAACCAACTAAACATTCTATTCTAAACACATCTGCACAAGCACAATTAAGCACCATTCTAAAAACATTCACAGACACTAAAAGGTTACAATTTGTAATAAGGCACTTAAGGATCACTGAACAGTTTAGTTCTGAAGAAACTCCCTCACTATTGCTGCTATGAAACATATTTAAAAGAAATTTTGTGAATTATTTATTGTTTTCTAACGTTTTTTCTCATTTTGTCTAGCTCCACCTACTACTGCACCTTCTTTAATTACCCAATCTTCTTCTCCAATATCTATTACTATAACATGGGATGAGATTCCTTGTCTTGAGATAAATGGAATGAATATAGCAAGATATATTGTGACTATTTGTCAGGTTACTGACTCTGATTGTGTTGGCACATCCAATGCTAATGCTAGAACTGACAGGATGTATACTTTTACACAACTTATTCCAAGAACTTCATATAATATTAGTATTAGAGCCGATTCACAAGATAGTACATTTACCACATTTGCGGGGTCATTCTCAACACCTATTTCTGTAGAAACTGCTGCACCTCAAGGTTAGTGCAATTTGTGTGTTGTTGCTTAGATATTCATTTTTGTCCCATTCTTTAGGACTTGGCTTTCTCTTAGCTGGCTCCCTGTATTCTGCTAATTCGGCTATTGATCTTACTAGTATAGAAGCAGATAGAAATGCTCTGAGGTGTCTCACTACTCTTACATTATGCTGTAGGAGTAGTGATACAGGTAGTAGTGCTCTTGGTAACTGGAGATATCCAGATAGATCTTTTGTTCAAAATAGAAGTGATGGTGGCAGTATATCCAGGAATAGAGGACCTGGTTCAGTTATTCTTCATCGTACTAACAATGCTGTGTCACCTACTGGAGTATATACATGTGAAATACCTGATACTAATGGGACTATAAAACAACTGGATGTCTACTTGTATGTGGGACAATTACCAGGTCAGTTCTATAGTGACAACTACTGTTAAGTGTGCAGGTGACTTATAAATAGTAACTATTAACTGCAGTTTTATTTTTATTTTATAAATTTTGTGTTCGTATTAAATTTGAGCAGAACTAAACGTAGTATTTAATAAATGTCAACTCTGATTTAGGGTTTTTTTTGTGATAAATAAAATCAACTAGCGTAAGTTACGAATAGCAAGGAATCCCTTCAAGTGATGGATTGTGGAAGTTAGCATGGCTCATGTACAGGATAATGTTAATAGCTAAAACTTGGGGCTGTAAATTCCTCACTGTTATCACTGCACTTGTTTGCTTTTATGAAGCTCATCACTGTGGTAGCTGTTTTGTCATAAAACTTGAGATGGCTTATAAGGACATACTACATAAAGTAAAAAATGTACAGTTCAGTTTGAACACCACCAAAATGTTTAAACGATGTGTTTTTGGTTAACTGGTGACTTTCATCCTTTGGCTACACTGATGCCAAAATTTGAGTGGCTAATTAATACCTTTGTTAAAGGTCCAAGCGCCCCGCTTAAACACGGCTACCTTTTTTCTTATTCTGACCTTCTGCATGTGACACAGAAACTAAACTTGCATTGAATTGAAATCTATAGGTGAATTCCATATGTTGCCTAGCTACAAATTACCTCAAGTTTTATGTTGTCTAGAAAAAACACTAGCCTACGTGTTGCAGTTGTAGTATAGAAATAATAAACATCACGATTGATCTAGCTGAACAAGTTGATGTGGCTATTAATGAGGTCAAGAGATTGGAGTCTATAGACCAGGAAGCTCTTGATGATGGGCCTTGGGCTATTGTTGTGAAGGCTCTTGGAAGAATTAGTAAGTCTGACTAGACACAGATATCAGTGATGATGAGTACTTCTGTCACACTGCAACAAGAGAAGGCTAAAACATTTGTATAAATTCATATTATTCACTAGCAAGTATCGTACCACACAGTGGTGCTTGGCATATTCCAAATTAAGAGTGCAGTAGCATAAGTTAATTTGCTCAGTTGTCATTCTCTACCATTAGTTAAGGTTAGTTTCCTTTCGTGCTCTCTTTTGCTGAACTATCTCAGCTTTTCTTATCCCTCACCTTTCCTTTCTTCAGCTCTTTTTTCTTGAGTTATGGAGTCCTTTTTCCTGCTTCTGAATCTCTCTCTGTCCTACTATCATGGTTGTGGACTTAGGCTTTGTAAAACTTTTGCCTTTTTTTTCGTACTTTTTTGTACTTTAACCTTCCTTTTCCTTACTTTAACCTTGCTTTTTTAAACTTACGCTGCCTGTACTCGTCTATTTCACCCAGTTATTGCATACAATTAATTGCCTTTTGCCTCCATTTCGTACTTTCGCCTTCCTTTATAAAACCTTTGCCGCCTTCCCTCGTCTGTTCCACCCACTTTTTTGCAACAATTAATCACTTTCTACTGAATGAGACAACACTACACATTCAGTAATGACAATGTTTTGCCAAATTGTTTAAGCTCTTGAATTATTCATAATTACACACCATCATTGTTGGTCACTGTTGTCGTCGTCACTGTCGTTGTCATTACTGACACACAAGCGTATTATGTAGATTGTTCACTATTTCAAGCAGTCAGCAAGCTGGCTTGCTAACCTACCTAAGACCAACTTTATCCTAAATTTAGTTACCCAGGGAATTAAATGGCCAAACTTAATGCCAAACAAATGCAGTTAGTCGAATTGACCTTTTTGATTGTTGCTATGCAACTGTTGAAAAAATTAACGAAGTGCACAAAAGCAGCCTGCTAACTGTATCCAAATGCATCTGTACTACTTATATATAGTAGGCTTGTGCAACATATGTTTTTACCACTGGGTAAGTGCCTCCTCCATCAACAATGTAGTCTTGCTGAGCACCTCCACTTTCCTGGCATAAATAAATGCCTTACATTGACTTCCTGTTAGAATACGGAGTTCAACATCAGCTTCACCAGCTAATTGCATTGAAGGTTTAAGTACGTTTATTGAATTAATTATTTTCAAGTTACTTCGACAGGCATGTGTATATTTTGTGACCTGTGCATTGCCTGCCTGTAACCTTTGCATCTACTACAAGGGAATGTACTCTACGGGATTGTAAAGTAACTCATTGTTCAATTTTTAGTGCAAGTAGTCCTTTTCCCTAGTACTGTCACATATCCATGTTTTTTTTTTAAGTGCACGGTGTTTTTGGGCATAATGTGGTACTTTAAATATAATTTCTAGCTTTATAAAATAATGTGCTTGTGTGCATAATATTTATAAATTAAACTTACATCTAGAAATATAATGCTATATTGCTAATTGTTATGTAATATGTAGATTTAACAGCTAATCTCAACTATTCACGTCAGTCACTGCAGTTAACATGCACCGTTCGTGGAGGATTAGTAACGTCAATTCAGTGGACTAAAAATAATGTACCAATAATTACTGGCATTACTTTTATTGAAGCAAGTCCTGTGATCGATAGATTGACAGTTTCTACAACATATGTTCTCTCTGGTAGTAATATCTCTAACTTTGTGGGGACATTTGAATGTTCAGTTACTGATGGCAATAGAAGAACCTCTGACAGTGGACAACTTCTGATTAATGGTAAGCAAACTTTTTCTTAGTGTACACTATAAAGTTTGTATTTAGCTTGAGGTTTTAAATTTTTAGTTATGAGTAATGAACAAAACATAAAATATAGAAACTTTTTAGGGTTTTGACAATAAAACCCGAATATATTGAAGCGTCCATTATGTTTGCTTTGTTCAATTACTCTTAACTAACACCTTGCAGTTTAAATAGACAATGAGCATGTACAACGGTTGTAGTATTTATGGCTAATACAGTAGATATTGTGATATGTAGTGTGAAACTATTGAACATGGTTGTTATGCATATCTCAGAATCGTGTAATTTATTACTAACATTTTAAAATAGACATTTTATAAAATCAAAAATTGTTTATTTTGTTTACAGTAGGAGTCAAAATATAGTTCCGGATTCAATTCACCGTTTACAAAAACTTTGAAAGACGGACGGTTAAGCTTTTCTGTCTATTCACTGATATTTTCTAGCTAGAAACTTTTATAGCTATATCAGCAAGCTAAGGCCTTCTATCGCCCATGAAACACTACGGGAATGGTGCAAAATAGCTCGTACAAAAATGTAAACCACGCCCACAACCAGGTGTAGCAGCTTTTTTTTTATTCTGGTTCATTTTTGAGACCAGGGATATGGCTGACTCAGTGGCGAAAAGTCAGGAGTTGCATAAGTAGCCCGGCAGCAAGCCAAATCAGGAACTGTTTTGAATTAGAAGAAAAGGACAGAGAGCTAGTAAAGGAGACTGCTATTTGTCGTACTGTTTGCGGTATGTGATTACCAAGACTGGGAACACCAGAAACTTGCTTGCTCATCTTCGCATTTCCCATGCTACTTTGTTGTCGGAAGTAAAGACAGCTATGAATGAGTCAGCCTTCAACTTCGTCGTCATTGTCCAGGAAAAGACCCTACGATCAGCTTACTCTTGCAGAGTAGTTTGAAAGAGTGCAGAAGTATGAACGAGAGGGGAAAAAATGGAAATAGTTAACCGAAGCAGTGATGTTCTACCTAGCTAAAGATGGTTTGTCTCTATACAGTTAAAACACCTGGATTTAGAAAGGTTGTTGAAACTTTGGATAGTCGTCATGAGCTACCTAGCAGATCATACTTTTCTCGAACTGCTCTTCCAGATTTGTATACTCAAGTGAAAGATAGAGTAGAGGCTGAGCTAGGTTCTATTATTTATCTTTCTCAGCCTTCTTTTGCTTTTTAGATGTATTCTCTCTCAACCACAGGCTTTTTTTTTTAACAATACAGATTAAACGTTGGTTGCCATCAGGAATTAAACCTAGGACCACTTGCTTGATGCACAATTAAAGTTCTAAGACTAGTCAGCTATGTGATATATTGTACTACAGAGTTTTAGCTTGGTTGTTACATGTTGACAGTTATTAATACTCTCCAGACCTTCTGGTTTAGCCGCTTTGGTACTTTTTTTTTATGCTACTGTGCTTCAGTTATAATTAAAAATTATCCTTAGGTTGCCTTTTTGGTATCTCTATCATATCTTGTAATGCATATTTTCAACTATCATCACTATTGAGTGACTCTTAGGAATTACCATTTTTCCATGCATTACCAATTCCTTAATTATTTTTTTAGGTGTTGATGTCAGTGTGTCTCCTTCTATTCCACTGATGGTGGGACAACCTGCTACTCTCACTTGTGTGAATGTTCCTGGTGTGGCTGAACTCATAGAATGGAGGACTAGAGATGGAGTTGTATTATCTAGAGCTACATCAGTAGCCATGTCAGAGTATTATATTCCTCTGGTTAATGATAGTGTATCTCTTCATGGTAAAGAATTCACCTGCTATGTCACTAGAGCCAACTCTAGTATATTTAACCAAACCCTTCCATTGACTGTATTTGGTAAGTAGCGAGTCTCATGATTGTAACATGTCTTGCAATCTCTGTTTGTGACTGACCACTTTTTCATTGTAGACACAATTAAACATGAAATTTGCTCTTCATGATATAATTTTTAAAAGGCAATATCATAAAGAAAGTTTTTTATTTGGCTGGTCATTGTAGGTATTGTGTATTTTTATTAATTACTGAGAGACTAATGTTCATGATCCACTTGATGTTTTCACACTAAAAACATAAGCCTGCTCTTTCAGAAAGAAACTTTTTTGACGTGATGTTCATTTTGTAGATGGTTGTATTCACAGTGTTTATGATTTTGCAGTTCCTTTTCCAGCTATTGGAGTTAATGTGAGTACTTCTGGAAGTATTGTAATTGGATCAGAACTGAACTTCACATGTGCAGTATTTGAGTTGTTCTCTGGACTAAATCAATCTCCTATGGCTACATGGACTACTACTACAAGTATTCCAGGATCTATTGAAACTACTACTACTACTACTAATAGGACAGTTGCTGTGTTAAATATCAATCCATTGAGAGCATCTCATCCAGTGACTTACACTTGCCAAGGATCAATATTTACTCCAGTTGGAAACAGAACACAAATGTTCCAGGAGACAATTAAGATAACGCCACAAAGTTAGTGCAGTTGAGGTGGTTTTCAATGTTTGCTATTCTTTCTTTAAAAGTAATTAAGGGTTTAAAAAAATAGGTAAACAATACTGCTACAAAGGTTATTTTGGTATATATTTTACATAGCTATCATAGCTTGTCCTCTTAACTGTCTAATCAGCCTCTCTAGCTTATCTAAAAGAGTATGGTATCAGTACAAGGATTTGGCATAAATTTCAATTGTTTACTTTTTACTTTTTATCTGCTATGACAATCTATTCCTTGCTGTCATAGGGTTCGTTGTATTCTTCATATTATAGAGATGATAATAATTACAGTGAACTACATAATAGCTCATTGTTTGTTTGATTCTTGTCTCATAATATGTAGCAAGCAGTATTTGTTTGTTTTATAATGTTAAAAGCAATTGGTTGTTAGTAAGATCTCATGTTAGCTAGGATGATTTTTTTGTGGTTTGTGTGTACTTTGTTACCATCTAAAGCTGATATTATTATATTTGTAAAATATCTGTGATCTTGTTAATATAGCTATGTATATATGTGACCGGTTTTGGGAAAATCGACCTAAACGCGGCATCTAAAGTTTTCTAATTTATTCTACCAGTAGGCTGCACGGGGCCTTGGGATGCCGTCCTCCTAATTTAGAAGCTGTAGCACAAGCCGTCTTCGCCCTACGCACTACAACACTTCAGTATTTTTGCTAAACTTATTAATGTTGATTTCGAAAAAAACGCCGGGTAAAGGCGTTGCTAAGGTCAGGGGGCGTGGCTTGTGTCTGTATACTATTACTGCGTGTCTCCGGGACACTATGGAATAAACCGGTTACTGGCGGATTGAAAGAAGTCTGAAAGGCTTAATGCAGGGCTCCTTAAGAAACTATGATGGCGAGAATTGCGTGAGTACGTGAATTATGTAGAATATAGTAAGTGAATTAGTTAGCTACAGTTTTTTCCCGCCGTTAGTGAAAAGCCCGCCAATAATTTCTTAGCAACTCTCCGTGCACGAGTCCAACCGGCTAGTGTTTCTAGCCTCCTATTGTGAGTTCTAGAGCACGCCAGAGCTTACAACTGCGTCATAAGCTAGAGCAAACTGGTGTCTATCCATTTCTGCCATAATTTTTTTTTTGAAAAAAATCGACCCATAAGGCTTTACCCGGGGATACTGAAAAAAATTGTTTGCCGCGTTTAGGTCGATTTTCCCAAAACCGGTCACATATATGTAACATATATGTGGGTTTCATAAATTTCTTGTTTGTAATATTTGTGACTAGTATAACCTTACATTTTTTTTAGGTTTTAAAACTTTCAAGTGATTTCTGTATCTGTATGGCATAAATGCAGATTTTAAAGTGTGCCTATAATCATTAGCTTTTAGATTTTGCTGTATTTTATTTCTGTCTGGTTTTTTAAAATGCTCCACATATTGTTTTTTTTTCTCCTTTGTCCAGAATGACTTTCTGTTTTCAATACCAGAATGACTTATTAAAATAAAGACTAAAATAATGAAGGACTTAATGGACTCTTACTTCACTTGAAATCATGTAATGTTAGATGATAAGCATAAGCAGTTAAGTATTGCATCACAATAAATGTGCATGACATGAACCATAAATCTCTCCGTTAATTCTGTTAGTGGAGCTTGCTGGCTATCGAAATAATAAGATGAGCCACTAGTAGAGCATAAATATTAAAACCCTCTCTTACACAAGCTTAAGGAAGTCTTTTCTTAGGGAGATCTTGTCATAATACCAGAATATTAACCACAGCCACATTACAAAAAAAAATTCACCGAATAAAAAAAAAAGAAGAAAATAGATGGTTTATAAATTTGTTGCAATTACATTTTTTAACATGTTTGTATGGCAGTTCCTGCTCCTAATGTTTCTGTTACGATATCACCCGACTTGCTGCTGGTGGGTGGAGTAGATGATGTCATTCTTACCTGTTCAACTACCATTAACCGAAATATTGTGGATAATGGAGACTTTAGGTATTCTTTTATTTGGATCGATAGGGATGGTTCTGAAGTGAGAAATGGTAGTAGAACTGTTATAACTTCATCTACTTCCAACAGTTGGTCTACTCTCACTCTCTCTCCATTGAGTAGTATGGACACCTTTTTTAGGTGTAATGTCACTATCTCAGAAGCTCAGAACACTCTTCAGAGAAGTAATGCTGGAACTATGTCAATTTCTGTTAATTCACAATGTAAGTGTATATTGCTTTTTTAGATTGATTTTAATATTAAGTTTGTATCATTCTATTAAGATAAAACAATTGTGTTTATTTTAGTTCCCGATCCTCCACAAGTTAGGATCAGTAGTTCTGGTTCTACTACTGCTGGTGAAATGTATGCTGTCACATGTGATGTTAGTCTCAATCAAATCCTGAGACAGGTTCCAGTTATTGAGTGGGTGGGGCCAAGTGGACTTGTACTAAATGATAATTCTTTGGAGGATTTGCTATTGAGTACTGCTTCTCCATCTACTTCACTGGCTCTGTCATTTACTCCACTTCACACCAGTCATGCAGGAAGCTATGTTTGTAGAGCTATTGTCATGGACACCGATGCAAATTTACGAATTAGTTGTAATAAAACTTCAATTATTATGATTGAAGGTAGGTGAAAGCTGTAAATATGTAGTACAATATAGTTTAACAATTTTTATTCTGGTTTAGTTCCAGCTCCTACTATAGCTATTACTGGCAGTCCTGTGAATGAAGGCTTCCATGTTGGTCTCACTCTCACATTCACAGCCACAGCTACTTTCAACAGTGCAGTAGACACTAATCTTACAATACTCAGTTCCTGGACAAGTCAGAGAAATATGACCACCACTGAAGTCACACGTAGTAGCACTAATCCAACGGCGTATTCTACTACGTTAACAGTTGATTTACAGACAGAGAGTGTTTCGGAGTTTTATGTAGTGGAATACAATGTTCTCTCAACAATGTTTATTGTTGGTGTTTACACAAACAGGACAAGGACAATTGGTGTTGAAGGTATGCACATGTGTATTAATATTTGAATAAATAAATATTCTAGTAATTCTGATGAAAGTACTTCACCTAGTATTGGTACACAATTACAGTGTAATTTACTGCAACAGAGTATCTGTAGTGCAGGGATTTCCCTGTTGTCCATGTAACTTCCCTATTTGAGGTAGAGTATTAACCTCTATTTCTTTCCATCTTTTGTACACATACATACTTACCAAATGAGCATATATAATAATAGCTTATATCCTTTAGTTTCCCCATTTGAAATATCTTTTAGTTGTGACTAATTATGGAAACAATAAAACGTTTTAAACTGGGTTGTCCAGGCAGCGCCTCCTACTTAACACCAAAACTGAGTTATCCAAACACCCTATTTTTAACAGTGTATATGTATATATATATTTATAATTTATTTATTCTAAGCTAGGTATCTTCACAATGTTATTGTTACATGCTGTATTGTGCAAGCCCATTACCCTAGTAGTTGTTGCAAGTGGCCCAACTTTACAAGCATTTTTGGTTTTTACAGCTACCTTCCTCTTGTTGTAGCCTACCCAAACAGGATAGAGCAGCTACTGAAATGTCAGCTGGGGCTGTGGGGAGCCCTACAACCAACTTTACACTGTCAGTTATAAGTCATAGTACAAACTACAGCAGTGAAGATATCTAGCATAGAATAAACCACTATATTACACTCTTCAAAGTGATATGGCTAGATACCTCACTCTCAGACTTTATTTTCACTTGTCTGTGACTCATCAAAATAAATTAGCCTGCTTGTGAAATATTTTGCCTTATCACACTCTGACTCATGTAAAAAGTGTATGTATAATATGTATATATATTATATATTTAATCAATGATAATCTATATAATCCTAATTCCATCTTGTAAGTATGACAATGTCCCTATCGTAACTTAGGCCTCCCCTATCCAGAAGACAATGTCCCTACCAAGTGTTCATTTAGATTGGGCAACTATGCATTTGAAGTACCCATAGGTCCAAATAGAAGTATTGACGCCTAGGAGGAATAATTATACATGCAACTTTTGCTGCCAATGCTGTAACTGATGTCTTGGGAATCTCTGCACAGCAAGTGCATTCTACTCTAATGTGTATTATTTTGCGTATGTGAACATAAAAAAAACACTAGCAGTTGTAGTCTAGTGAGAAATTATTTTGTGATAGCTTTCCAGAAGCCTAGGTGAAGTACCTTCCTCAGAATCACTCTCTCATGCAAATTGCTGATTTTATCTATACTGGTTTGTACATAAATGAATAAACTCTATTGTTACTCTATAAATTCCATTGATTGAGATAAGTAGTCCGTTATTAAAAAGAAACTGATGGCATCATTGTCAGAACATGCTGTGCCTCAAACTTTAAAATTATAATGATCAGGTAACCCTTACAATGTAAAAGTATACATTTTTCATGTACTGAACAGGATGTACCTGTTGCCACATAGGAAATTCATTAAGTAATCCCGAATGTGACTCAACTCAATATTATGTTTACTTGTTATTCAGATGTTCCTAGTTATTATGTTGGGTTATTAAGTCCCCCAGGTTATACAAGTGTGCATTGTACAGGAAACTTGTTATAACGGTATAAGAATATATGTGATTGTGCACAGGACAACTAGGCACTATGTTGGCCCAGTCAAAAAAAAATTGTTTGCACTTTCACATTTGATATTGAACTCTACATGTTTTATAGCAGGATTGCTTCAACTATTGCAAGCATACTACCCAACCGTTTAAATCTACAAACTTATACAGTGCTTCCAGCTTAAAGAGCAAACTTTTTGAAACACTATGATATGATCAATTTTATCTCACAAAACTGTAGTTACAAATTTCTTGTCACTTAAAATATAGGTTAATACAAACACAGCACCACAAGGTTCCTCAGAAACTTCAAACCTGACTTCTCCCATAGACTCTAATACATTATCGCCATTATATTTTGTCGTCATTATTTTCTACCGTGTCGTCACCGGATCGTCATTCAATCCTCATCCGTGTTGAATTCGTCATTACGATGCGGTTTGAACGGTACTTTCCCTATTAATTTTTTGCCCGCGTGTAGGTACTTTCCCTTATTAGAAATTGCTGCGTGCTAATTAACTTTATTCAACTGTGATAACTCATACAGCTAACGAGAATAGTTTAAATTACTGGTTGATATTGCTAAAACTATTAATACCAGAAGTATTTTCCAGCAAAGATAATGTAGCAGGCCCTGCTGACCCTCTCCTGGTGATGCTCAAGGTCATCTAGTAAGTATTAGTCATTGTTGAAGCTGTCAGTAGATGATGTCACTGGTAAACTTGGACTAAAGAACTGGATATTACCTCCCACACCAAGCCTACACTATGCCAATGCTGACCAGTCATTCTTCTGGAACACATAATTTATTTACAGTTTCTTTATTATAAAGTTGCTTTATCAGATTTTTTATTTAAACGTCATGCCTAGATTTATTCATTTTTGATAATGCACCTTCATAACAGAAAACTGGTAAAAATATAATGTAAATGTGTGACAATATAATATTATGACTAATGACAACATCAGGGGGATTCCAAAAGAGTCTGAAAAGTGCCTGTCACGAGTGAGGTGGAATCAGGACGGATGAATGTTTCACACATCAGTGTGCAGCCTAGCACATATAGCAAAATTAGATGCAGCGATATTAAGTGTTAGTTCACACTATGAACTATATTGTTTTCTCCATTTCTCCCAAGCTTTGTTTGCAACCTAGCTAACTATTCTAAAACTACTAGTTTAGACATAACTTGTCAACTAAAATCTAAATCACTGATTGCTCACCTCTTAGCTACTAATCCAGAGCGCAGAATAGGTGCTACAATCACTGTATCCTCTCATCAAGGTGCCTCTGCGCGTCCATTCTTGGCAGGCATTTCAGGAATGCTTAGTTCCTGTTTTCGGCTTCACCTGGTTCTAAACAGCAGTACCGCCAGTCTCCTCCTAGTACGTCCTCTAGATGGACGACAAGAAACTTATTTCCTGGCCAAAGCGCAGAAACTAGCTACCACTTCCAAGAACGCCTTAGCTTGCACCCGGAGAAAGAAACAATAAGTAGTGACCCGCTTTTTTGCCACCCGGCAATAATTGACTTGAGTGCGCCTGCGCTAAGATTTTACGTAGCGACTACGTAGAAGGCATACCGCTAAAGCTGAATAAACGTCCATCTGACGTCATCAAATGCCGATCTCTGCCGCAAAAGCTGATAGTCAGCCAAAAAATTTCCAATTTTTTCCACTAAATATTATATTTCAACTCACAAAAAATATATTTATGAAACTTCAATTATTACTCTGTTCTGACAAGTCTAGACAGGTCCAAGTATAAAAACAAAGAAATGCTGGCTTAAACACTTTTGGCACTTTTTTGCTACATTTTTAGCCATAAATTTCGAAATTTTTGAATAATGAAATTAATTTGGTGCACCAATTTATTTTTCCTATAAACTTCACAGGCTATATTTCATATGTGCTAAGTGAGAAAGGTCCAAGTATAAAATAGTTTTTTTCCTGGCTTAAACACATCAAATTTTGAAAATGATAAAATTCAGCCACTTCAAGGTGCCACCTATCACGTGTAACCACAAAACCACAAACTAATTTGATGAACCTATTAACATAGCCTTAGTATATCTCCATACAAAAAATGAACTTTGTAGAGCTTTTAGTTTCCCTGCAGTGGAATAAAAACCATGGCACAGTCAAAATTTCAAAAAGTTTGCTCTTTAAGCTAGAAGCACTGTACATTTTTGAGAAGTTACAGGCCTTTTCCAGGTACTTCTTATGTTTTACCCATTTTTCTGTGCAGTCACATACAAAAAACATTATATGAACAAACTCAAAGAAGTAAACTGCCATTAAATTTTTTAAGTACATAACAAGCCTATACAAGTCAAGGTAATTAATTATAATTAATATACTTAAACAATCCTTGAATGGACATCAGGACCTAAAGATCATAGAAGGTACAATACAGATTGATTCCAAGAAGTTTTGGTAGCATTATGTTTTTACATAGATCATGACATTCACCACCTATTACCTTTACATGCCTAAAATATGATTTCTTGCAAGTATGCTGCTTTTGCCTGTACTGGTTTTTACATGATGAATGGATAAACTTTAAGATGAATCATGCTACAATCTCAAGGTTTCTGACAGCTGCTGCAGGAATTGCTCCATTTCCTGCCATGGCTGATGATCACTGTAAGGTCTGAATCCAGAGTTCAAGCCTAAAAACCCTGGTCATGAAATCTTATCTGCTGTAAACAGTAATGTTCATGAAGTATTAACTCAGTTTTAAATTTATGATTTTGGGTCATGGTTATACTTGATAAGAAAAATATTACACCACAGTTAACTTTAAATTATTTATAGATAAGTGCATGAATCTAAAATAACGTGGAAAATTACTTAAACTACATGTTTTATTTCAATAAATGAATTTGCTTCAGTACTTGCAAGTTGTGCTTTAAATCCAAATTGTTGAAGATGTGTACGTTAAAGATATGTGTGTAAAACAGGATTTACTATTGATTTGAACATGCTGTTAGTGTATTTGGTCTTTGTTGTGTCAGGATTTCCTCCACAAATTCTTCAAGTACAGTCTGAAGTCAGTGAAGTGCTTGCAGGAGACAGCTTGATCTTATTGTGTAATGCTTCTAGGCAAAGTACTTTACCAAATTCCACTACATTGGAAATTTTTTGGTTGAGTAGCAGCAATGAAATTCTATCTACAACTTCAGATATCATCATAGTGGGAGACACAACAACTGATCTAGTCATAAAGAGTTTTCTGAATTTCACTCAAGTCAAAACGTCTCAGGCTGGGACGTACACTTGTGTAGTGAATATGACTATTCCTGAAGTGGTAGTAAATCATCAAGTCACTGAAACTATTAATCTATATGTTCAAAGTAAGTGATTGTGTAAATACAAACATGTATATATAAAATTATTTACAACATTAATAACTTCATAATTTTGCATTGCAGTATTCCCAGCTACTTCTATTGTCTTATCTGAAAATAGGGATCCTCCGTTTTATTGGGGCACTACACTTACTTTAGCATGTGTAGTTAATTATGACACTCAATTAGTGGATGTTCCAGTCTCCTTCAACATCAGTATCATTGGACCGAACACCAATGCAATTTATGTTACTAGCAGGAACAAATCTAGCACAACATTTGTACCATTATTACCTATTCATAATGGAACATACACTTGTTTGTCATATATTTTGCCTTATAGTAGCTCCACATTCGTGACACCCAGTACAACCGTGGTATCCACTCCTTTGGATCTACAATTAACAGGTAAATGAACTGTTACTACAAATATAAGTTTTAATGTGTGTATGTGTAACTTAGAATTACCTAGTCCAGACATATCAGTAACAGGAGTTTTTGAGGCTGAGGCTGGACAGCCTGTTTCACTTACCTGTGTGGCAACTGTAGTGGAATATCTGATTGTTAGTCCCACTTTACAGTGGATGAGACTGAATGGTTCAATTCTTGAAGAAGGTCAGAATCCATCTGCAGGAAGTAGCCCATTAGTGTCAGGAACTAATTCTACTTTGAATGCTTCTTTTAATCCTCTCCTGTCATCACATGGTGGCCAGTATCTATGTACAGCTAGTATTAATGTATCTGGAGTTCCAGTGACATCCAATAATATTGGTACATCAATATCTGTGCAAAGTAAGTTGCTTGTGTTTAGTTCATGTTCTTTGTTGTTGTTTTTTGTTTATAGATGTTTGTTTATTTAATTGTTTTGTGTTTTTTATGACATTGCAGTACTAAGTCCTAATATATCAATTTTAAGTGAAGGAGATTCGGTACAAGGCACTGAGTACGATCTAATTGGTTGGACTGCCGTAGATCAGCAATTAGTAGACTCAAAAATTGAATTCATTACAAATTGGACGAGATTAGATGGAAAAGTCAATTTTAAAGATGTTGCAGTTACATCAAAAACATCAATTTCGCAATCGCCATTTTCTAATACATTAGCATTTGCTCCTCTTAGAAACAACAACGTGGATGGAGGAGTATATGTGTTTTCAGTTCAAGTCCAATCAGTAGATTCACAATATATTATTCCTGGAGCTGCTAATCGAAGCTTTTCTCTGGTCATTGATAATTATCCTAGTCTTAACATAACTAAAATCATAACTACTGATGAATGTAATCGTGGTAGTGGGGCTGAATTAGTGGGAAGTATTGAAATCTTAAATACTACATTTTCTAATGCTAGTGTGACATATACATGGAAACAATCTGATCAGATAGTAAGAAGACCCGAGGGGTCTTTGGTAACAACAGATTCTTATATGATTCCATCTGTGACTGAATCTGCAATGTATGACCTTGAAGTTTGCTTGACCATCTTTAAAAGTGGGCTACAGAATCACTGTTCCAACACCACTTATGATGTCATAGTTTCAGGTAAGAACAATCAATGGCAATTGATTGACAGCAGTCATGCAATCAAATGAAGTAAATGTTAATTTTTTATTTGAAATTATTGTGATCATCACTTCAATAATTTCAGTTCCTGTAGCACCACCTTAGCTGTAGCTACAGTTTGTATTGATAAAATTACTACAATTAAGTTTTAGTTGAATTTTTACTATCATTAAAATAAGTATTTTAGGTATAATACTGCTAAATATAGGAATTATATATTGCTATAATGAGTATTTTTTGTAAGCAAGTGAGTCAAATGAACAGATATTACGTATATATGCTTATATATGTGACAGTCTATGGGAAAAGGGGGCACTTCACTTAAAAATTGAAATTGAGATATAGGCTCCAAAAGTAAGTCATAGGAAAAATTCTTTCTTTCTCCTATTTTTGTTTTTTGCAGAATTAGTCTTAGTGACCCTTACTCTAAGTCTATGCCAAATTTCAAATGCCGAAACAACTTAAAAGACCCCAAGCGTGCCGTGGAAAGACAAGCTACTTTTTATTCTCTCTCGTTCTCGAAGTACAATAAACGGGGAATGGGCGGAGTTTCAAACAAGCAGCTAAAAAAACTGCATAGCTTTGAGAATAGTGCAAGCAATCTACAGCTTACCTCTGGTTGAAAGTTTACCACTACATGGAGTAGAGTAGCCAAGGATTCCGACAAGACAGGCTGTGAGACGCTCTGAAAGCTAAAAAGAACTCTACGCAAACTTGGTTAGTCGCCGTTAAAAAGCGGCTGTACGATTTAATTGCGTATGCGGAGTACGCCGTTAAGTATACGGAAACATTAATTATACCGGAAGTAGAAATTCAATTTATGTTTTCTCGATTTGTAGTTTAATTGCTTTGCTGAATACAGCCCAGTTCAACTGCCAGTTTCTCTGCACGGGGAAGGTTTTACCCTCCAGTATTTTAGCACTAAGTTGAGATAAATTGTAGCTTTTTATTAGCCTAAAAAACTCAATTTTTTTTGTTTGAGTGAAGTGCCCCCTTTTCCCATAGACTGTCACATATTATGTAATTCTGGCAGAGCTATTGAGACTTATTATGTTTACAGTTTTGGAATGTTTGTAATTGTAATAACTATTGAAGGTGGGCTATAATGACTATATAAATACTAGTGTTCAGGGGACTTTAGTATGACTATTTTGGCTTTGCAAAAGAATACCGGTATTTAAATACATTTATACAGCAGTTTTCAAAATGCAGCTGGTTTAGCCCCAGTAATTAGATGGATTGGCTATTCTAAGTGTATTCTAGGCATTGTAGTTCTACTATTAGTACTATATCATTTATTAATGGCAATATTAAATATAATAATATAGATATAGTTTTAGTTATCTTTAAAGAAAATGGAGAAAACAGTGAAATGATGCAAAGTTTGGTTTGAATAGTGGGATGAGGAAAGGTGAGCATGAGTGAAATATACATATATATAAATCTTTAGATTTTATTTAAAAAACAATAAATTCAGTGTCTATGTTTAAATTAACTAAATTAATGTATGGATGTGTTTACAGCCTTATCAGCATAATTTTCTAATTTTATTCCCGCGTATATCCTGTTCATAATCACATAGGTTTCACTACTAGTTACTCGAAATATTTCTTTTCTTTTTTTGTAGATCCAGGAAGTGTTAAAAATTTGGCTTGTGCTGTTCAAGATAACTCACTTTCAATTTCATGGAATCAACCTGCAGTCAATGAAGTTGTTTCATACCGAGTCTCTGTGAAAGAGTTTGTAGAGGTATCGAATATCGTAATGGCTAATGATTTGTCTCCTCCTTTTGCTGTCCAAGTTTCGGGATTAATGACTGTTTCTCCTCAACTAAGTGAGTAGTTAGTACTAAATATTCTGCTCCCCTATAGTAATTCTACCGAAACCTGTCATTTAAATTTTATATTTAGCTAATTTTATGTGAATATTTGATAAGATGTCATATAATAATTTTATTAATAATACTTTGTTCTTTCTGTTATCTATAATCTTGCTATTTAGCTCTTTTTCAGGTTTGTACCTTTTATTTTACTCTTTATAGTCTTTTTGGGTATTTAATTTCACCATGTCAAGTATAGCTTACTACATGTACTTTTCAATTTTTAAATATTAAAGGCAAGTTTGTTCCTTATTCTGTGGAAGTGATGACTTTGGACACTATCAAGTGTGGAAGCCTAGCAACTATGACATGTTTTACTGAAGAAGGAGGTAATGTACAAATGTGTTTTATTTATACCATTACTATTATATTAATTATTTTAGTTCCTGACCAAGGTCCTGGAAATGTTCGGGTAGTACGAGATCCAAATGATGCAACAGTCTTGATTGTAACATGGGAACCACTTAACATTGTCGAGGCCCGAGGGTTCATAACATATGTAATTGTTGCCACTCCATTGACTGGGTCAAGGAAGCGGCAAGATGGCACACTTATGGCTACTGCAGCTGGCAATGAGAGCATGGCAGTGATTTCTAAAGCTAATCCAGATGTTAGTTATGGAGTGGTAGTCAGTACTCGTACTAGCTCAGATATGCCTGGACCAGGTGAGACATGGTCATGACTGTAAATATTCTTAACCTATATTTACTTATACTTATTTTTTTAGAATCAGAAGAATCTAGAGCAGAAGCAGTTCCATCCACTGCAGTTCCATCCACTCCACCTGGTCCTCCCACTACTATAATTATTGTGGTTGTTGTTGTATTGCTGGTAGTCCTCATTCTTGTGGCTGTAGCCATTATACTCATTCTCAAATTTGTACCCAAGCGAGGCAAGAAAGGACTGTATTCTCCGGATCATTATCATACAGAATCCATTCCTGCTACTACTAACCCTTATGATAGCATGGAACTTAAATATAGAGATGATAATGTTGAAAGAATAGATATGACCAAGGAAATGGAAGCTAATCTGTCTACAGAAGTAGTACCACAGGAAGACCCTATACCAGTATCAGTTGCTCCAGTCGAAGGTAAATATAACTACAGTGTGTTAAAATAAATATTTTTTGGAATTATTTTAGTGCCATTAAAGTTTTGACTTTATTCTGATTAGTTTAGCACGACCTAAATAGTTTAACTTAGATCATGTTTGAAATTTTATGCACCAGTGCTTTGGCTTAATGTCAAAAGTTAAAAAGGTGAGCAGTTTTTTCTTCAGCTAGCTTTGTTACCTCTGTTGCTGAAGAGTTTCATTGAATGTGAAGAAAGAAATCCATTATCTCCGAGTTGTATTTTTTTTATTGGCTTGACTGTCGAGTTAAGCATTAGTAGCATTAAAATTAAGAAAATGCTTTAAAAAATTTCTGAGAGTGTTACCAGAATATGATTATTAGTTTGAATTATTAACCAAAAAATGTTTACGAGGTACACTTGGTTGATAAGCTAATGGTAGTGATTACTTCTGCAACTTGTTTCACTGTTAGATCTAAACCTTTATCTATACTCATATACAGTGCTTCCAGCTTAAAGAGTGGATTTTTTAGCTTTTTGGTTAAGGTTGCTAATTCTGCTATAATTTCTCAAGTATGTGTAATAGAAAGCTAAAAATTTGTATTATTATACATTAATGTCATATTAACATACAGACAAAACAATTTTGTGGGTTTGTGGTTATTTTTGTGGTTATAAGTGATGGAACTGGGAGCTTCAAGACAGTGAATTTGGAAGTGTTTAAGCTGAAAAAAGAGAAATTATTTGTCCTTATCTCTATAACTTGGTATACTGATACTTTAATACCTGAAGTTTCATATGAGCCTAATTTTGTGGGCACACGAAATTTGAATCTCGAAATATTTAGAATTTTAAGAAAAAAAGTGTTTAAGCCAGGATTTTTGAATTTATTGAGTTATATCTCTAAAATTTTGACACATGATGTAAAATTGCCTTAAAATTATTATGTATAACTTTGGTAGCTCTACTTTGAAAATTAAGTAAATTGTGGCTGTTTTTCACCAAAAAAAAATTATGCACGGTAAGGGTCATCAAATGATGACGTTTACAGCGGATTGTGGGCTATAGTACACGTAAACGCGACGTCACAAAACAGCGCATGCGTATTTGTGCAAGGGCGCCAGTTTACCGCTAATTGTTGCACGGGGGTATGGCTGATTTAGCTACGGTTGTATCTCAGGCCCTAGCCGGTATCAAGTTTTACGGCGTTACTGCCTATCGCGGCCAGCGTTTTAGCTTCCATCTGGAGCTGCACAACCCGTAGGACTCCAACTGCAACGCCCTGATGTTGTCAGAATACCGAATGCTTGGAGCCTTGGGAGTATTAAACTCCTTCAGCTTTTCATCAGCTCTTGAAAAAGATGACCTCTTGGATAGGCTTGGCTCCAAGTTAGTAATATACCAGCCAACAATTCTATGACTGATTTCGACTTCGTTTACTGCTGCTAGTAGAACGATGAGAATCCGTACAGCCGATTGCAGTTAGGGAAAGTCCCGTCTTACCGCTCGGGGAAATAACCGTTCGACCTTAGCTCGTTAACTAGTTACGCTTAATGACGAACTACCGCAAAATCTTGACGTCAAAAAAAATGGCGTAAAATGCATTAGAGTGAATGAGAAAAGTTATGTTCTCCGTTTTCCATTCTCTAAACAGGCAGTTTTACTATTGTAAACATTATTGGGATGATGAAGAAAAGGTATGTGTATGTTAAATGACTGTAGTGAGGGTCTATACAGTAGTTTCAAAAAATCCACTCTTTAAGTTGGAAGCACTGTATTTACTGGTAAATCCCCACCACATGATGATGCTTGATGTATTAACTTTTGGAAATTAGAAATACAGTAACAAGGTATTCTGATTGTCCTAGCAATTGGTTACACCGTTGTTGTTGGTCTGACCAACCTGGCTCAGCTATTGAGTTATTCATGAATACACACACATTGTCATTAAACTTTGTGAGGCTATTTCCTTCTCTGTCCATTTATCTTCTATTGAATATAATGGTGCTTTCTTTATTCATTTGAGGAGACGCTTTACCTACCATTTTCAGCTCATATGAATTATTCATGAATACATACATTGTTGTCATGGCTGACACAAGTGCATTAGATAAAAGGTAAAGGACATACCTTAAAAATAGCACTATTAATACTGAAATTGGAAAACCTTGTTTTTTGTAGCTAATATTAGCATATTATATACTTTGATTCTATATTACCACTTTTATTAATGTCAATTTTTTTACCAATTGTTTAAAACTGCTAATGTGTAGTTATGGATAGAATGAAACCTGTTTCAGTTGAAAGTTTTCGTCATCATGTTCAATCGAAACATAATGAGCGAGATAAAGGATTTGAGACAGAATATCAGGTATAAACACTCACACATACTATATGTATACATATATTCTACATTACATGTCTTAATTGTTTAGTCGTTTGGATCTGATCCTGTTGATACGCACACAGTTGCCAAACTAACCCATAACCGAGTGAAAAATAGATTTGCAAACATCTTTCCATGTAAGTATATTTTTGCATGTGCTAAGTTTACATGTTGTGATGAAGTAACTTTATCTGCATATGACGATATGTTAGATGACAACTCAAGAGTCCTTTTGCCAGCCATTGCTGATGTGGAAGGTTCAGACTACATTAATGCATGTAGTATTGATGTAAGTTTATGATACTAATGTGAAGGTATGCAGCATTGCCACAACTTTGACAAAATTCTGTTATTGCATCATGTCTACTGATAATCATTGTATTTTGTAAATACTTTATCTTATTGCAGGGTTACAATAAATCAGGTAGCTACATCGCAGCTCAGGGTCCTATGCCCAACACTGAAGGCGACTTTTGGCGAATGATTTGGGAGTTGAAGCTTAGTAATATTGTTATGCTCACCAAGTGCATGGAAGCTGGCAGGGTAATTATGGTTGTTATTTTTTGTGATTGTTTGACATAATTGTATGTTTTAGTCTTGTTCAAAATAATGATTGTTTTTGCCGATTATTGATTGCAGAGAAAGTGTGAACAGTATTGGGCAGAAAATATGGGTGAAGTTTATGAAACTCCTGATAAAATGTTCACTGTAACTACAACATCTGTGGTGCCATTTGCTGACTTTATTATCAGAACTTTTTCTGTGAGACATGTAAGTTTGCTGTCTGTATTTGGTATTTCATAGTTCAGAAAATATGGAAGTATTTGGAGCAGATTGTAGTTCATCAGGCTAGCCACAGTTCATTCTAATGAATTGTTTTGGCCACATTATTAAGCTAGCTGTGGAGGTAATTTTTCACTATATTGAACTTATCCATTGTGAATTAAAAGTACTCTTATTCCGTTGTGAAGAGCATTTGATCTCATATAATTTATATGTACATGTTTACTGTTATTTCCTCTTTCTTTTACTTTTATACATCTTGACATCTAGATATTGCTATTTCATAATGTGAAAGCTTGCTAATCACCACTTTGTGTGAATGTTTTGTATCCAAAAGAAAGCTAAATTTTGTAAGCAATATTGTTAATTTTGTTTCAGCGTGATGTGCCAGGGGTAGATATGAAAGTATCTCAGTATCACTTCACCTCCTGGCCAGACCATGGCGTTCCCAAGTTTGCTACTTCACTACTTTCTTTCATTCGACGTGTCCAAAAAGGACACAACAAAGATCTGGATGTACCTCTTTTAGTCCATTGCAGTGCTGGAGTTGGTCGTACGGGCACTTTCATCACTTTGGATGCCATGTTAGAGAGAATACGGTCTGAGGAATCTGTAAATGTATATGAGTTTGTCAAGAACATGAGAAAGAGGAGGGTATTGATGGTGCAGACTATGGTAAGATAAAAATGTATATATATATGTGTGAACTTTAATGACTTATTTGTTGTTATTAGGCCCAGTATGTGTTCATCCATGATGCACTGAATGAGTTTATTTTGTGTGGGGATAATGAAATCAGAGCCAGTAATTTAAGACCAAAGGTCACCTCATTAGCTAAGAATATTCCTGGCAAAGGAATAACTGGATTTAACCATCTATTTCAGGTTTGTTATTGAATGAGTGTTTCTTAGTTATGATAGAGTTTATTATTGCGGTATTCTTATTCTAGAATGACCAATAACTGAATAATTTGTTTTGTACTTTGGTTGAATTTTACTAGTTGTTGGAGCAAGTTAGTCGAGAGCCACTCGATGAGGATTGTACTGATGCTGCAGAACACTATAACAAGAGCAAGAATCGCTACCCAGATAAGCCTCCATGTAAGAAAAGAATGTGATTGCCGTTTTTTAACTGTTCTCTATATATAGACAGCTTGCATTAGGTGTGAATTGTAGAAGTATCTGTAGCAGTCTAACTATTTGTTTTCACATTTTACTTATTGTTAGATAATCTTTCCCGTGCTCGTTTAAGACCAACTGGAGAGGAAGGATCAGAATATATTAATGCTAGCTTCATTGATGTGAGTCAGTGATTCATACATTAAGATGATAGTTAGATACAGTGTTTTTCTATTTTCCATAGGGATACAAGCAGCGTAATGCTTATATAGCCACTCAAGGCCCACTTCCTCATACTGTTAATGATGTATGGAGACTGATATGGGAGTTCAAGAGTAAGACACTAGTTACACTGTGCCAATCCATTGAAAACCAGGTAGAAGTCTGTCGACAATTTTGGCCTAGTACTGAGAATGAGCCTCAGAAATATGGAAAAATAACGGTGACATTACAGTCTTCTACAAATTACGATCATTACGAAGTCAGAAAATTTGTACTGAACGATGACAGGGTAAGTAAGTTAGATATTTACTGGTGAGTATTCATTGTGTACTCCCTGTCAGACTTATTACTGGTGAGTATTCATTGTGTACTCCCTGTCAGACTTATAGATTAAGCGACAGTCAATGTTTGTGATAGTTCTATCATCTGACAATTATCATAAACTTAATGTTATAGAGTATAGGCTCATTACTATGTTGAGGAATGATATATATGATATAGAATACTATTATTGAGCAATTATTTACGTAGTTGACTTTTGAAACAATAGGAGAACGTTTTGAACTCGAAGTCCTTTATCAGTTCACAATAGAGTGAGCGAAGTGATGTGACACAGTTATAAGTAGGAGTTAGAGAGGTGCCATTGCATGGTGGTGATGTGCGATGGTGTAAATTGGATGAATGGTAGCCACTAATTGGATGGAGAATAAGTGAATGGCTAATTGGGTGTAGAATGAGTGAGTGAATGGTTAAGAAGAAAGTATGTTAATTATTTTTGAGATGTGAGATGAGATTCCACACATGATCTATCTGCAGTCCTTGGTCCAGGTTCATTGTGTTGTCTGTTCTCTTGATCAAGAAAGCATCTGTGATCTTCCTATTGTGCCAATGTTCTTCTCTACATATTATCTTAGCATTGTCCTAATTTATATGATGCCCAGTGTTTTTTGCATGGACTGCAATGCTGTTATTTAGTTGTTCCATTATGACGGCCCTCTTATGTTCCTTGAGGCGTGTTTGAAGTATTCTGCCTGTTTCCCTGATATAGGTACTACCACACGAATAATTTACACTGTATACTACACCTTTCACCTTCTCAGGGATTGGTTGGTCCTTTACCTTCATCAATATGCTTTTAAGGGTTCTTTGTGTTTGAAAAGCTACTTGAAGATGAGGTTTCTGGTTGATCTTTCAATTTTTTCACTTATGCCTTTGACGTATGGTGAACAAGGAATTTCTTGTCTTTTTCTTCTTGAATGGACTTGTCTGATGTTACTGGTGGTTGTACTTTCTTGTGAAGGCATCGTGTCATGAACTGTTTTGGGTAGCCATTTGAAAAGAAAGCCTTTTGTAGGTGATCTAATTCCGACAGTAAACTCTCGTGGTGGCTTAATGCATGGGCCCTGTGTTTGAGACATTGCACTATCCCTGTTTTTATCCTAGGATGATGAATACATTTAAAGTTCAGATAAAGGTTGGTGTGTGTTGGTTTGTGATATACAGAAGCACTTAGTGTGCTGTCTTTCCTGCTTACAAAAGCATCTAGAAAGGCTAAAGATCCGTTGTGTTCTGTTTCCATTGTAAAATGAATGGAAGGTCTCACTGAATTCATATGTTGGAGGAAGTTGCTTAAGGTGTCTTTTTATGTGGCCATACTATGGAGGTGGCTTCAAGTCAGCTTTATCAAGGGCCATGGTCTCGGAAAACTCCATGTAGATATCAGCTATTATTGGAGATACGGGAAGCCCATTGGTGCATGCTTTACATTGAACTTAACATAACTTACATGTGAGGATGCATGCCTACATGTATACAGACTATGTACCTACACACTGGAATATATACATGCATGCATGAGTATTTTTTTGTATAATTAGCGTGCAAGCAAATAAGGTTACCTTTGAAATGTATAAATATATTAATATAGTTTGTAATTGTGGCTTAATAAATTTGATATAAGCCATAAACTAGTTTGTGATGTGTTTTTTAAAATATTTCTGAAATATTTTATTTGTATCTCTTAGATCTGATCATTGATGTAATAAATCATGCAGTGTTTATCTTGCTTGCTCTTAAGAGTGCATAACTACTCTCACTTAGAGTCTCTTTTTACTCCACCAAACACTTCTTGTTCTTTGTTTACTTTTATTATGAATTATTATGAATTGGATTCCTACAGTAGTCATAAATTTGGTCATTTTTTGTTATTGAATTAAAATTTTCATAGACTGCAAGTACCACTTCTCGTAGTGAAGTAAATTTTGTGTTGACCCAATTTCATCACTTGTCGTGGCCTGAGAATGGCAGTCCAACTACCGGCTCTTTGATTGAGATGTTGGACATGATCACTAAGGTGCAGATGAGCACTAGCAACAGACCCATCACAGTCATGTGCAAGTAAGTTTTTTTTAATGCAATAGTGATTCACTTTACTACTTTCGTTTAATTAATAACACAGTGATGGCGTTGGAAGGTCTGGCACACTCTTGTGCATCCATTCTCAATTGGAAAGATTGAAGACTGAAGGTGTTGTGGATGTTTTTCAAGCAGTAAAATCGGCTCGTATTCAGAGAGGGTATCTCATGCCTGAGGCGGTAAGTTAATGCATGAGTCTTAAATTAGCTTTTTCTTGTTTTTGCTGCACTATGTTTTATTTGTTCTATTATCTTGAAATTTGCAGCATCAGTTTGCGTATGCTCATCAGGTACTGGCTGACTACATGGACAAGTTTGATAACTATGCCAATTTCAAGGACATGATATGATTCTGAATACCTATTATAGATTAGATACTATTTTAACATTTGTAATTGATGTAATGTTAAAAACTATTATTTATATTGCTGTTGTTTTTACTTACCTTATGTATCTTCATTTTTGTCTACACTGTACCTGCCCTCACTTTTTGATTTATTATAACAAAAAATTGTTGATATTTCTTAAAAACTACTACTGTGAAACCTCTGATTGTGAACTCTCTTATAACAAATCACCTGTATTTAGCAAGCAAGAGCAACACCGTTACAGTTACATTTTTATATAAAGCTCTGCACCTGATTACCACTATATAGAAACCGGAAAGTAGGAGGTAGCTAGGCCTTGATAAATTATTCTGGAATCATTTTTAGAATAATGTAAGTTAACTAATAAGATTGAGAATTTGAGATTAGGTAATACTAAAATTACATTTTTAGTTACACCTAAACTATTTAGTAAATAACCAGAACTAAATTTCACATAGCTAGGATGATAAAATAATTGTAAAACTAAAATTGTAGTCTTTGAGTGAAAAAATAAAGCTAAAATTAATCTTGAATATTTCTTGTCAAAAAACTATATAACTAAAATGTAAATGTTCAACCAAAACATTTTTTTTTTTGTTAACTATAAGACGAAAACCAAAACCCCTTAGTTTTGGGGTATTTTACTTTTGATAACTAATACTAAGCTTAGAAAACAAAAACTAAAACTAAATAATTTAGAAGACAGTAAATTTGATAACTAAAACTTGAGTGGATGGCAAAAACTGTCATACTATAAGAATTCATAGAAACATGCTTTTTAAAAAAGTTATTTGGGAAACTATCTGTAGCTACTACTTTCTTTAAGGAGTCTCATTATTGAAAAATTTGAGTGACACATAAATTAACTAAAACTAAGTCGGTTGATAGTAATAACCAACTAAAGCTTCTATTCTAGCTACGCGATTATTGAAGAAAAATTAAAACTAACTCAATCTTCATAGGGAGATTAATTTGGGGGAAAAACTAAAACTAAGCATTCAAGATATTTTTTTCGTTTGAATAACTAAAGCTAAGAAAGTCAGGAATCTCTAAACCAAAACAACACTGCTGTACACTCTCTGGAACTGATCCCACTCCAGTATTAAACCAGCTTACAATAACTTTGGTGAGAATAAAATGATGTGTTGATAAAGACCTCAAGCCTACTCACACTAACTTTTAAAGCAGTTATCAATCTCACCATTGAAGTTACATGAGATTAAACTTGTGGCTGCTGATTGTGAAACATTATGGGCATTATGAATTGGAAAATCGTTGATGCTGAAGTGGGAACTACTTGTATAGTTGTGATAACTTTGAAGACTATTCAGCTATCTCAACAATTTTTGTTAAACATTTTTGTTGGACTGTGCCAAGAATTTTTTTCATTAATTCTGAGAGTTCGGACTAATAGTTAGCTAACTAGATGTTTTGTCTTTTAGAAAAGTATAGCTAATTATGTTTTGAAAGAATAGCTAATAGCTAAGACGTCTAAAACACTAAAGGTAAATAATTTCAAGAAAAGATGAGAATAATAGGCAGGAAGAAATTAATGCTTCATCTAGGCCTTAAAAAATGATCCCACTCGCCCCGCCCCCCCCTCCCCCTCTGACCCCTCCAAATTTCCCACCTTTGAGAACTGCCAAATATTATAATGTACTATTTCATGTAAATTAAAATTGTTTTTTTTTTTTTGGATTTATTTAATAAGACTAAAAAAACGTTTTTTTAAATAAAAGACAGGAAATTTTTTTTAATAAAATCAAAACCGCTTTGCGACAAGCTCTCGCATTTAGTAGCGATCTAGTAAGTGCCGTCTTACCTAATATGTTTTATTAAAACTTCGCTAGCTATTGTAAAAATTTGTTTGGAAATCGTTAAAAAGGAAAGGAATCTTTGAATTGTGCTGGTCACCTGAACTTGAGAGAAAAGAACTGCTAGCTAGCTCGCTATGAAGTAAGTGTCACTTTGGAAATAGCCTGAAGCTATATATGTCATGTATAGTACAAATAGCTACTACAGCCAAGTGACAATTAAGTTTTATACTATCTAATTAAAATATGTGAGTCACAAGTAGCTAGCTAGCTAGCTAGCTCAAATTTTACTAATTAGATATTATCATCTTAATAGAGGTAGCTACCTGAATAAAATAAAGTAAAGATAATTAGTGAAGATAGCAGAAAGCTGTTCAGAAAATTAAGGAAGAATAGATACACAAGGTAGACCTTTGTAAGAGATTTGTTGTTTGGAAGTGAGTGACAACATGGGCAGGGACACAAACAACAAAAAGTGCATAAGTTTTGAGTCAAAGTGTGCAGTTAATGAGTTCCAAACTATTCCATTTTAAATTAATAATAGTGATATTTAGTGTGTCTAGCTATGGGAGATAGTATTTTTCATAACAAAATAATGTGATTGACGTAGCTACTGATGACGTGTGCTAGAAGTGGTGGAAGTTTAATTGATCTGAACATGATTATTTTATTATTATACTGAAGGTCACACGGAACTCACTAGCTACTTTCTCAACAATCATTACTAAGTAAAAAAGAGATAGCTAAGTGTTTTTTTGTTGTTTTTTTGCGAGGTCACTGACAGCTGAAATAAGGCCTGGTTGAAGTCACTAGGAATAGTAACTAACTGTTATATACACTCTATGACTACTCTAGTTTTGCTGTAAAACTGCAGCAAAGTAATAAAAAAAAATTTGCATTTTTTTTTTTTAATTATTGCATTTTAAGCTTGACATATTAAATAATTTCATACGATTATGTTATGTACTGTTTCAATGTAGATATAAGAATGGTCAAGTAATCTGGAAATCAAACTAAAATAATCAATCATGAGGACTGGCTATACTATTTATATATATCCAATATTACTGTGGGCAACATTCTACCCCACATCACAAGGTAACATCAGATTAAATACACGTTGAAATGTCTTACGTAGCCAGCTATAGGTATTTGTTCACTACAATATTAGGCAAGGTGTGGCATGAGAGTCACTTGGTCAATGCTGGCAGTTATTTTTGGCAGTTTGATAAGTTATTAATTATAGTGTATTAATAGTGTTACATATGCCATTTAGTTATGATAGAAACAACTCACACAGGAAACTAAAATTGAATATTAAACTAAACCAACAATAAAAACACTTGATCATCTACTTATGTTGTTCTCTCTTTATGACTAAGCTTTATTTAGGTTCTGATCCTCTACTGTGTTTCAGTCAAGTGTTTCAGACACATGTCTTGAAATTGTCAAATTACAGTTCAGTAAAGTTAAATGTGACTCACTACATACAGTGAAGATAGAAAAATGATATTCAGGGTAGCTATAGTTTGAAGAGTGAGAGTTAGAGGGGTGGAGCTCAATTTATAGTGTGAGAGTGATTGGTGGACTAATGTATACTAACAATTATGTTCTATTTTTGTCATTACTTTGCACTATATTAGGACACTATGTGCCATCTATACTAGATGCAAATTGCAACTTAGTCTAATAGGACAGTACAGTAAGGTAGTTTAATAGGACAGTACAGTAAAGGTAGTTGTTGTGCACATAGACTCTCCTTCCACTGGCCTGTACTTCTCACTGGATGGTGTTATCTACAATCCTGGATCCTCCATTAACATCACTGATATTGGAGAACAATCAGGAGATCGTTCAGATGCTGGATCTACATTAGTTTGTGTCACTACTAATGTCAATACTCAGTGTTGTAGAGGTAGTGACAATCCTAATGGAGGAGGTATTGGAAGCTGGTTAGATCCTAATGACACTCCAATTCCTTCTGCTGGGGCACTTGGTGGTGCTACTAATGTATTTACTCGCTACCTCCACACAGAACAAGTGAGACTAGCCATAGTAGTTGGTACTCCATCAGGACCTCTGGGAGTGTACACATGTGTGGTACCTGATATGAATGGAGTGGAGGTGTCTGCAACTATTACAATTGGCACCAGAACAGGTAAATTTTATGCTAGTGGCAGAGTTAATGACTCGAGTTTGAGAAAAAATTAGCCATTGATGTACTTAAGTACTGTACAAGTAGATTGGGTTGATATGTTATAGAATTATACATGTCTCAGATGAAATGTGGGAAGGAGGAGAGTCTCCACATAAGCTTCTTCTTTGCACATAGATATTTAAACCCATCTGCTTATGGTAGAGTCAGTGCAACTAGCTATCATGCACCATTACCACATGCAAGTGGTTTAGTCCAGCTACTGGATGTAGTGGCTTTTTTATTTGAAGTTGTTGTTTCGTGTGAGAAATTGTCTACAAACAGAAAAAGTCATTTAAAAATAGCTAGGTAGCTCTCTCTGATATAAAAAGTCACAGTGATGATTACCTGTGATGTGGTTCATCACAAATGGCGAGAGAGCTAGCCCTAGATGAAGCAAACAGAAATTAATATTTGATTAGAATGCATAGCTGATATCTTTATATTTGTTAGTTAAATGTTTTCATTTAGGCCTTTTATGCCATTCTAGCATCTCACAAAACTTCTACACACACTTCTACACACAATTCTACACACAGCACTTCTACACACACCTCTACACACATCACTTCCACAGACCATACATTTTCACACTTGAACAATTTTTTGGTATTGTTTATGCAGGTTCCACCATGACATAGAGGTTGGTACAGAAATTACATAACCAAGGACCACATGCCTGAGGATAGTGTAAACCATCACGTATAGACTAAACGGATGGTGAACTAACTTGTACTATGGCTCTAGGCTATTTGAAATGCATAAATGACAGCTTTGATTAAACAGTTTACTTATTCACCTAATAGGTAATTTGGAGATATAATAGCATGGAATACTGTGGTATTCGAGATTAATAGCATGAGTGGAGTGAGAAAATTTTCATGAGGCTTTGCCTCGTGAAATTTCTCACCACACAAGTTCTAGCTATTTATCCGAATACCGCAGTTTACTGTGCGATCATATGTTAATACTATAGCCAATGATAACAGTGTCATTCCTGCAGCTAAGAAAACTATAATCTTGTATTATATTTCCATCAAAGAAATTTCTCCATCCCGGTTCTGTTATTATTCATACTTTTCTTACCGTTGCTTAATAACATTTCCCTGGAATTTTGCCGTGACATTGCCTAGCGGGTAAAATAGTGGCATGGTCGCGAAGAGATCACCATGACAATCAGATCATTATTTCAATTTTCCACTGCTGTGGTATTTCAAAATAATACCACACTTTTTTAGTATTGAAAATGACTTGGCTATGGTACGGAATTCCTAAATTGAGCAATCTGATTGGATGGTTTCAACATAATCAAATTTAACTTACCACTGCCACTATTTCAAATAAACAGTTAACGCTATGAAGCTTGTACGACATCAAAAGACAACCTAATTTAAAATCGTATACATTATAAAGTGCCATTCACATGTAGTGCATAAGTGGCTGATTTCATTTTATATTCATGTAGCAAATTTAATAGATAGTTTTGTAGACAAGTAGTTATCTGTGATTGTGTCCTCTAGTGTAATCATAAGTAGTTTAGATCTTTCAGACATTAGCTTGGAACAATAGAAATCCACATTGACTTCTTCCATCGCTTACCAAGCTTTTCTTTTCGTTAACATTTTTCTTGTTTCTTAAAGTTGGGATTACCATTGCAATGTTCAACAGCTTAGGCACTGTAAGAAGTTTCCAGTCCAGACTAATCTGAAGTTCTGCTGCTACCAAATGTTGGATATTGCTGTCACCTGAGCATGTCGGTCCTCATACATTGTGCCTTGAAGAGATTTTTTCTCAAATAGTGTATTATAGCATCAAACAAACTAAAGTACCAAGCAGTCATTGCTAGAAAATCAGTCCATTTGAGTAATGTAAAGCAATATGCAGTAAGTACGATAATCCTGTGCAATGATAATATAAACACTTAATACAGTGAATAATAGTTCATTCAAGTATAGCTACTTGAAGAGAATTTCATGGCATATGTCACTCTTTAGGAGGTTTCCTGACTAGTTTAGTTACATTTAATTAATTTTATACGATTTGTCTGTAGATGAGTGATTGTGTCCTCAAGCATCAGTTTAGACAAAGTTTGTGAGTATATAGACTGCATGCTTGAACTAAGGACATTAACAATTGGGGAAAAATCTTTATATTATGTCACAGTTATTATTTTTTACTTATCATATCCCATTTCATATTTTTATTTAGTTCAAAGCACTAATTCTATGCAAACTGTCAAAGTGGCTTATTCTGCAATGATAACTCCAACAGAAGAACCTGCAATGTCATCTCCATCAACTACAATGTCCACTTTAACAGGGAAACCTGCTTTATTGACTTCAACTGACATTCCACAATTGTCATTTTCAGCAACAGAAGCTACAACGAACACTCTAAAACCAGAAGCTTCCAGTCCATCTGCATCTACACCTACGGTGACATCTGCACCTACACCCACGGTGACATCTGCATCTACACCCATGGTGACATCTGCATCTACACCCACAGTGACATCTGCACCTACACCCACTGTGACATCTGCATCTACTACCATGATGACATCTGCATCTACACCCACTGTAACATCTGCATCTACTCCCACGGTGACATCTGCATCTACACCCATGGTGACATCTGCATCTACACCCACAGTGACATCTGCACCTACACCCACTGTGACATCTGCATCTACTACCATGATGACATCTGCATCTACACCCACTGTAACATCTGCATCTACACCCATGGTGACATCTGCATCTACACCCATGATGACATCTGCACCTACACCCTTGGTGACATCTGCATCTACACCCACTGTGACATCTGCACCTACACCCTTGGTGACATCTGCATCTACACCCACTGTGACATCTGCACCTACACCCACTGTGACATCTGCATCTACTACCATGATGACATCTGGACATACACCAATAGTGACATCTACACCTACACCTTTGGTGACACTCACTCCATCTTTAACTTCAGTGATGGGATCAAAAGTCAGTCTTAACTGTTCTAGTGACCTATTTGGTATCTTTATGTGGACCCATTCTATAGTATGTCCAAGTTGAATTGGCCAGTAAAAACCGTTAATAACTTTTGAATGGAAGCATCTACGCTTCCAGGGTTTGTACCATTAGAAAGCTCGTGTTCATGTGCTTAAACCTGGCCAACCACATCCGAGGTACACCTTACAGACAATTGTAAACGAAAGCAGTCGTAGTTTACTTGGTTACTTCGTTTCTACCCTTTGCTGCTTTTCAAGGCTACTTAACAAGAGCAGCTACAATGTGAGGTACGTTTGTAACATCGAGTGATTATTTATAACCGGGCATATGTTGAATACAGCCAAGGAAGGAACTGCCTTAGCTTCTTCTTCATTTCAGCAAGTAAAATTAAGGTAATAATGGGTACCTTAGACCGGCCCCGGGCGTCAATGTTTTCGCACGCTTGAGCTATTACTGTCATGTGACCTTAATTGGTTTCCGGTTTTGCTAAGTACATTCCTATTATGCCGCATTTGTGGTCGTGCCAATTCAACGTGGACATACAATAGTGGTAGTGACCTGTTGTTAGATCTTAATATAGCTATCATTATTTATGCTATGGAGAGTGTTCTCACTATCTCATCCATACAGAACTCTCATGCAGGAACATATACATGTACTGTTACTACTGGACAAGACAGTAAATCTCAGAACTGTACTGTCACAGTTCAATGTAAGTACAATAATTTACACTTACAACTAGCGATATGTCTCAGCACCAATGGCAAGTAAGCTATTGTGCACCAATAGTAAGGTAAAGCAGTTTTAGCCTTAAATCAAATTCATGTATTTTGTATCATGACCATGCATCTTAATGACCATTATCTCTGGACAAAGAACGACAACAAAACAACAACATTTAGTTACTAACTAACAACTTGTTTTTGTTTTAATATGTATTGTAAAGAGTTTTCAATGCTATGGTAACTATTGGCTGCAACCATTTCTGTCTTTAATAATTAAGCGTTTCTAAGAAATTACAGCACAGTTTTGAGCCACTGTCTCACCCAAGGAAATATTTGGGAACAACACTGAAAGATATATAAATTAAGACTGGTAGCTATTTGCTTAAAGTTCTATTCCTTAACTCAGCAGTAGCAGTGGCTCACAACACTTCCATATACATACTTGTTTACTACTGTCATATTAATTGCAATCATTTATATTTAAATGTTTCAGTTAAGCCTGATATATTAAATCATATCACAATACCATAATTTATTTTAATGGTGTGTTGGCAACAATGTATCATGACTTGCCATGCCAGTACTTTGAGAATGTCAGTTTGACTGTCAGTTTATATAACTCTCTGTCTGTCTGTCAGCCGTCAGTCAGTTGGTTTGTCAGTCTATATGTCTTTTTCTATCATTATATTGTACTTAGTTAAGTTTTTCCATCACCAGTTTAAAATTTAACAAAAAACACTTTCACTAAAAATACAACATGATAAAATGAGAATTTTACAGTCCGTAGATATATTACTGTAATGTGACAATGAAGAGTAGTGTTAGAGATTTATGAGTGAATAATATTAGGACTGAGTGTGAAATGATTTATAGAAATAACAATTTAATAATTTAGAAGGAGTGATTTGAATTAGAACTGATCACAAAATTGATATAAGCATCTTATGCATTTCATGACTAAAGTATTAAAAATTACTCATAAAGTTATAGAGTATAATAGAGTGTATATCAATATTACTCTATTAATTCAGCCTATTGTGTATGTCGTTCCAGTTCCAGTAGTTTCCGTCACTATCAGAGGCTACCCTATCAATTCTAACTTTTATTCTGGACTTCAACTCAACCTAACATGTGCTATAGATATTTCAGTTTCTGTCTTAGACAACATCCAACAAATCAGAGTGACGTCACAATGGAGGAGATACAACACAGCACTCACTCAAGACAACAGAAGAACTATTACAATGCCACAAGAAGTGGGGCCTATGTTATATCATACCAGTATTATATTCCATTCTCTAGACAAGAGCAGAGATGAAGGAGATTATGAATGTGTAGTAAATGTGATGATGGAAAGAAATGACAAACAATTTACAATTGCAAATCATTCAACTACAAAAATACATTTACAAAGTATGTTTAACCAACATCTACTTCTATCTGTACTCTGTTAGCTTGAGACTTTTTTATCTTTATAGTGTGCTGCATCGAGTGTGCTATGGTATTATTTAATTTTAATATAGCTTGTGTTGATAATCAGTAAAAGTTGATTCAATTAAGCACCACAAACAGCTGAAAAAATACATAAATAAATTTCTTTTGGATTTTTTTTCATGATTGTATAGTACCAATTAGTTATATGTAGTCACTTGAATACATGCACTTTACTGTATATATTTTGTATTCCGACAGCCATGTACTTTCAGCTTCTCTTTGAAGGTATTATTGATTGCAGCTCATGGAGTTGTTGTCCACAAAGCAATGATTCTATTGCACATGATTTTACTACATAATTATAAATTGTAGATGATTAATCCCATCTTGAAGGACTCGGATATTGTAAATGCACTAGTGAATCTAGTGTCACTTCAATGTGGGTGTGACTTCACTACCTCTCAACTCACAGACAGAGTGTTCCTTTGTGATCCATCTTCTCCTAATGCTGTAACTTATCAAGCACAACTACATGGCACAAGACATGCTAATGTCTCCCAACTTGCTAGTATAATTCAAGGCTTGCCTCAGGAGACAACATCTATTCCTGTGCAGCTTTCTCTACTAACCATTCAAGGCTTCTGCATTGTATCATCAACTAGTTTATCACCTTGCAATCTAAATGACAACAGAATGACGAGAGTAACCCTACACCATTGAATGTTATAATAACTGTTGTTATAGTTATTATTGTAACAATTTTAATCTTAGCTATTGTTTGTATAGTTATAGCATTTCCATTCAAATGATGCAAGAATTTAAAAAGTGCAAAGTAAGTTAATGCTAATAGTTGAAAATTTATGATACATTTATCATAATTTCAATTTATTTGTAGATTGCATAGACGAACAGTGACTGTCATTTCGGTGGGAGGACTTGACAACCACGAGTATGAGTACATAGAGAAGTACAAGAAGTCAGAAACTGCTGAAGATGATCTTGTGATCACTGCTTGTCCAGCTGAAGATGATCTTGTGATCACTGCTTGTCCTGCTGAAGATGATCTTGTGATCACTGCTTGTCCAGCTGAAGATGATCTTGTGATCACTGCTTGTCCAGCTTACGCTACTACTTCTGCATTGAAATTTAATGAGAATAATAATAAGAGGATGATTATATAATGAACTTAATGGGGTTAATTAACCAAGATTTGCATTCACTTGGAACGTTAAGCAGTATTCATGCAATATGTATTGATTTGTACATTGAAAACTTATAATATACAAGATTTAAAAAAATACAAGTATATCTAAGAAACACATGCAGAGCTAACATAACTTAAACTGGTATTCTTCTATTAATAATTTAAACGTACTTATTCTATAGTTAAGCTTGGCTATACACGCCCACACACTCAGGCTGTTATGGCAGAATTATAACTACTAGTTTATTGAATATGTGGCTTAAACAACCAATAAGGGACTACCTGCACGACTGGGAGTACTTCTTTGACTGACTATGTACTTATAAAGTTTCCGGACATTCTTGTCACAGCGGGAAATACAGAAACTGTACCCAGGAAAAAAGTAAATCACACCTATCTCACTGTATTATATGAAGTATGCATGTGAAGTATTATGTTAAATTATTAGGTACTGAACAGAGCCTGATAACTGTTGCCACATAGAAAATGCATTAAAGTAAACAGGATGTGGCTTAGGGCAATATTTTTCCATATCACCTGTGTTCATAGTTATTACGTTGGGTTATTACGTCCCCCTAGGTAAATTTCTTGTTACCAAGGTATTCGCGCATGAGCAGTACCTAATAAATTTATTATCCATTGGATACCCGAGAATATCACTCATCTGATTGGCGGTATTTACGCTCGTGCCTGCGGCACTCGCGTAAATACTAAGCCAACAGACTCGTGATATTCTCCTGTATCAAATGAATAATATATATGTATTGCTATAATAAATTACAAATGGAAGTTCCATGAAGTTGTGATGTGAAGTAAATGATAAACTGTATGTCATTAGCTTACATTAATGGTATCAATTATTAAAATTGTCATGCCATTCTCTTCACCTAAGATTCCCACCTTTCTATTAATTAAGTTTCAACCAATCATATTTCATTTTACCACCTCTCACCATTTCCTGATCCTAATGCCTCACCTTATAAATACTTATTTGTCTTTTTACTCGTCTTACAATCATGAATCTTTTACAGCACATAAAACACCTCATCATAATGGGTATAATAGTTGACATACAAGGAATGGTTAGTTCAATTCTCTACTGTTATATGTGATAATAATCTTTAGCATAACAGCAGTAATTATGACTTGTTATTATCATTAATATTACTACTCCTAGTCCTACTATTAGTTACTACTGAATGCATTGAGGCTGTTCAAACAAAAGCTACACAACCGACTACTCAACCACATCTTGTACATGTTATCCACTCTCTTCAAATGGGGACATCTTGGTTGATTATTTACCTACCTTTTTGTATAGCTGGGCTACCTCACTCACTTCATTATGCCTGAGCACACCCAAGGCTGATTGATTTAAAATAATAAATATTATTTTTTTGTGAGTCTATTATACGCTTACAAGGTACCCATGTACATAAGTTCAGACAGCATACCAATAAGTAAACGATCATATGTAAAACTTGGCATTCTACTAGCTTGTTTCAGTTGCTCACTAATTATTATTATCATCATCATTATTTATTGCATGATAATTGCTTAAATTCAGTACAGAGCCAAACTGAATTAATTGACTTAGTCTTGGTATATTTGTGTTGTCTGTCAAATTCTTGAATAAAGAAACTCTTTAAGAAAGTATAATATAGTTCATGTAGTTTTCCATCTTCAGTAATATAAAGGAAGTATATAGTTCATGTAGTTTTCCATCTTCAGTAACATAAAGGAAGTATATAGTTCATGTAGTTTTCCATCTTCAGTAACATAAAGGAAGTATATAGTTCATGTAGTTTTCCATCTTCAGTAATATAAAGGAAGTATATAGTTCATGTAGTTTTCCATCTTCAGTAATATAAAGGAAGTATATAGTTCATGTAGTTTTCCATCTTCAGTAATATAAAGGAAGTATATAGTTCATGTAGTTTTCCATCTTCAGTAACATAAAGGAAGTATATAGTTCATGTAGTTTTCCATCTTCAGTAACATAAAGGAAGTATATAGTTCATGTAGTTTTCCATCTTCAGTAATATAAAGGTAGTATATAGTTCATGTAGTTTTCCATCTTCAGTAACATAAAGGAAGTATATAGTTCATGTAGTTTTCCATCTTCAGTAACATAAAGGAAGTATATAGTTCATGTAGTTTTCCATCTTCAGTAATATAAAGGAAGTATATAGTTCATGTAGTTTTCCATCTTCAGTAATTATAAAGGAAGTATATAGTTCATGTAGTTTTCCATCTTCAGTAACATAAAGGAAGTATATAGTTCATGTAGTTTTCCATCTTCAGTAACATAAAGGAAGTATATAGTTCATGTAGTTTCCATCTTCAGTAATTATAAAGGAAGTATATAGTTCATGTAGTTTTCCATCTTCAGTAACATAAAGGAAGTATATAGTTCATGTAGTTTTCCATCTTCAGTAATATAAAGGAAGTATATAGTTCATGTAGTTTTCCATCTTCAGTAATATAAAGGAAGTATATAGTTCATGTAGTTTTCCATCTTCAGTAATATAAAGGAAGTATATAGTTCATGTAGTTTTCCATCTTCAGTAACATAAAGGAAGTATATAGTTCATGTAGTTTTCCATCTTCAGTAACATAAAGGAAGTATATAGTTCATGTATTTTTCCAGCGACAGAATTATAAAGAAGTATATTCATGTGTTTTCCATCTTCAGTAACATAAAGGAGTATATAGTTCATTAGTTTCCATCGTCATAACATAAGGAAGTATATAGTTCAGGTATTTTCCATCTTCAGTAATATAAAGGAAGTATATAGTTCATGTAGTTTTCCATCTTCAGTAAACATAAAGGAAGTATATAGTTCATGTAGTTTTCCATCTTCAGTAATATAAAGGAAGTATATAGTTCATGTAGTTTTCCATCTTCAGTACTAAAGGAAGTATATAGTTCATGTAGTTTTCCATCTTCAGTAATATAAAGGTAGTATATAGTTCATGTAGTTTTCCATCTTCAGTAACATAAAGGAAGTATATAGTTCATGTAGTTTTCCATCTTCAGTAACATAAAGGAAGTATATAGTTCATGTAGTTTTCCATCTTCAGTAATATAAAGGAAGTATATAGTTCATGTAGTTTTCCATCTTCAGTAATATAAAGGAAGTATATAGTTCATGTAGTTTTCCATCTTCAGTAACATAAAGGAAGTATATAGTTCATGTAGTTTTCCATCTTCAGTAACATAAAGGAAGTATATAGTTCATGTAGTTTTCCATCTTCAGTAACATAAAGGAAGTATATAGTTCATGTAGGTTTCCATCTTCAGTAATATAAAGGAAGTATATAGTTCATGTAGTTTTCCATCTTCAGTAACATAAAGGAAGTATATAGTTCATGTAGTTTTCCATCTTCAGTAACATAAAGGAAGTATATAGTTCATGTAGTTTTCCATCTTCAGTAATATAAAGGAAGTATATAGTTCATGTAGTTTTCCATCTTCAGTAACATAAAGGAAGTATATAGTTCATGTAGTTTTCCATCTTCAGTAACATAAAGGAAGTATATAGTTCATGTAGTTTTCCATCTTCAGTAACATAAAGGAAGTATGATATTTCTTGTAGAGTTTAGAGAATATTTACAGGATGGCAATTTATATCTTCATTTAAAAAAGACATAATTCAAGGTGAATTGTTTATAATAAAGATTGCTTAGTTTTAGTTTTGTCAGCCCAGTTTACTGGTAGTTTTAGTTATTATCTACATTCAAATATATCTTCTAAAATATTAAGCATATTTTTTTCATGTTCTCTATGACTTAGTTTTATATATTCTTACCAAAATATAATATCCCACAACCAAGGCATTTTGGTTTTAATTTTGCTTAACTAAAACAACACTGATTTCAATGTCTAGCTGTTTTCAGCCTTGATCTGTCCGGGCATAATATTGTCATTTTTGGACTGACTTTGCACTTAAGAATTGTATGACTTTCTAGTCACGGTGGGAAATTAGGAAAATTCACCCAGGATAAAATAGAGACCACACCCATATTTCTGGAACCAGGTCACCTCTTTAGTTAAAGTCACTAAAACTAAGGGGCTTCATTAGGCTTAAACAGTTTCTTAGGGTAAATATAGGTAACTTATGTAGATATAGATAACTTCTGTAGTGAACCAAGCACGCTGTAAAATTGTAAGAATTTTTTTTTTAATAAGTGGATGATACATAGAGGAAGTCGTGAAAAACCATGGTAATTATGCACACAATGAATATAGTTAGTTTTAATGAGTATCATTACAGCTAGTCAGTTGCCACAAGTCATACTTTTGATTGTTTAATTTTATATTGTCTGAGATAACAATGAGTTCCTCAGGACATTAACTTCAATATAAATCTTCTCATTCACAGTAATAATAACACTCATGTAACCTCACACTTATAAAAGTTATGCAGCCTGCAAACTCACATCCAACTATTGAATTGAATAATTATTAAGCTCCTTTCATCATTGTTTTCTGTAAGTAATGCTACTATTTCTTGTGTGGGAGCTCAAATTAGGAGGCACAAGTAGCTCCATATATATATATATATATATATAATATATGTAATAGTTATGCCATGGCATAACTGTTTTATACCATAGTTGCTGCTACTACTACTCTCTCATATCCACCTATATGGGACCAGCCCTACCCACGGCTGTTTCACCTATAGAAACTTACCGTTAAATTATTAACCCGCCAGGGATTTCCGGTATGCTCATGAATATATTCATGATTCACTCTGGTGATTCTCAAAAATTTAGTAATTTGATCACTCAATTCCTTTTCCTGGGAAAGGGAACCAGAGTTTCTGATTGAATACTAATAATAAGTAACCTTTCAAAATCCATTCCCATTCCACTGCACATTACAACCTGATTCCATATACAACCACGCACTGACCTTATCCACACCTGTCAACCACGAGGTATTCATCGGTTGTAAGAAGCCATTTAGTGGGTGCTTTTTTATGCTGTTGGGAAGTTTTTCAACAATTCATAATGAGGTGAGGCAGTAATTAAAAGGTTAATTGATCAAATGAACAACTCAACTGAATGCTACTTATTTTTGTGATGACAAAAATTAACACACATTAACACATAAAGTTCACTGGAGTATCACCAGGAACAGCTGAAGAGACATTGCAGGATTTGTGGTAACAAGCTCCATAAGTCAAAAGGCAGACCACAACCTGTGTACTCCAGCCAGAGCAATTCAGAATGCCTAGCAGAGTTTGCTGGAGTTTCCAATAGCTCCACTGAGGACGGCAGTGTCTTTCCACAGTTTTTCTGCAACCCATGCCATTCGAAGTTGAAGCGTGCAAAGAAGGCTTCTGAGGATGGAGTTCCCTTTCACTCCATTGTACCAGTAGAATGGTCACCACATGTGGAAAACTGTCAAGTAGGTTTAAAGTATCATTAATAATTAATATTAATTATATGAATAATAATAATATTAAAAAAAAAAATGGACATTAGGCTCTCCTACTTTCCAGCCCTAACAATTCAGCTGTTTAGCTGGTGCCTTAAATAGATCACTTGTAACTCAGCCTGATTTATTAATAACACAGCTATAAGATTATCCTATCAAAACATTATTGACTCCAAGGTCAAAAAAAGATAGTTGATGCAAGGAAATGGTTTAAGCTCTGAATGGAAGCTCCTCCCAAGTAACCAAGCACACATATAGAAGTTATCAGTGTGGTGAGGCATTCTCAGGATTATCTAAACCTTGTAATAAAAAAACAAATAATGATAATTTTTTTAAAAAAATCACTGTTACTGGACAGGTGTTACCATAGCAACTCACAACTGGCCAATACCAGAGAATGATCTCACCTTTGCCCTAAATAGAGAAATTTTCTCTCTCTTTCTCTCTTTGTGTTAAACCAGTTTGGGAGTTCCTAGATTACCTCATATTAATAATAAAAAAAAATAAAAAAAAATATGTGCTGCTATAACAACTAGTTTACTGAAGCAGAGTGAAGTCTAATGTTTTCCTCAGTCACCAACTCTTGGCACAGTTAAGTCACTACACTGCCTTGTGAAAGTCTCTAGCTATAAATAATAATTTTAAAAAATGCTAGTACAAGTCCATTTTTTTTTTTTTTTTTTTTTTTGCAAATGTGATACTGAATTTGCTATTGCAAAAACATAGGTTTGCTTGCACTTTCAGCAAGTTTCAAAGGGTGGCGTGCGTATGAAAGATGCCAAAGGCAGAGGGAGACTTGGAGGTGAAACACCCAGGGCAGTTATCGACTATATCAAGTCAATATCACCACATTCAATTGTAGAGGACCCAACCCCACAGTTTCTTTCCTCACCCACCTCAAAGAATCTGCGCTGTTCTCTTTGTCAGAATGTAGCTTTTCCACCAGTTGAGCTTTCATGTGAACACATAGCATGCTCTGATTGCTGTTGCCGAGCGATACAAGCTACATACTCACTGAATAGCCCCTGTTGCAGTGACCACACATTAAATAGTCAGACTGTTCGTCCTCCCTCATCTCTGCTAACAGCACTGTTGAATGACCAGCTTGTCAAATGTGTCAAAGGCTGTGGAGGTGTAGTGAAGCTGCAGGACTATCAGAAACACTTGGATAGCAAATGCAGCAGTTTTAGGGAGAACATGGACTCACCATCGAAGATCACCCTAAGGGATGTTCTGGGAAAGTCCTCCAAATCTCCAACAACTCCTGTTGAAGCTAGAGCCGCACATTCATTGGTAAAGCGGCTACTCAATCAAGGTGAAGGTCCTTCATCTTCAGTCTTAAAAGTAGGGTGTCGTGGTCAGGTAAGTTGCTAAAATCTGATGCTATAATGAAATAATATTAAACTAAATTATTGATAATAAAGCCACTTACATTGGTTCAAGTTCCTGCTGGACGAGTGAGTTCCTCCGACGCTTGCAACAAGACTGTACAACAACGGTCTAAAATACTCAGTGTTGTAAGGAAAGTTGCAAGTAATGATGACAGCAACACACAGCTTGGCATGGAAATCAAGACTCTGTCTAAATCGGAGAGAGAGGACCTCCTGAAGAATGTTCAGCTTCCCATAACTGTGCCTGCTGACCATGCTCTGGCCATCAAAGCAGACTTGGCCTTGCCCTGGAGTAAATTGAGAGTACTGAGGAAGTAATAAAAAAACTAACAAACAATTAAACTAGACATGACTTACACATTATTTGTAGGTGGTTCAGATCATTCAACATCTCCATCGCCAGTGAGCGTCAGCAGAGGAAGCTAGCCAAGAGTATTGTAGGGGAGAATATCATTGCTGAGAAGGGGGCTTTCACTTTCTCTACAGAGCGAGGACAAGAGGAGATACGGGAAGTACCATTTGCTTATAGACCAAACCTCATTGCAGCAATAGCAGATTTGGTTGACAAGCATGAAAGGTATTTAATAAATTCTGAATACTTATTGCTAACAAATTATACAAAACTTTAGTTACATTTTGAAGCTCATGTTAATTTTTTAAAAAAAGTTATGCATGCTGTTTTTGTATTATTAAGGTCTAGTGCTGGTCTAACCTGGCATCAAGGTGCTATTCCCTCCAATGAGCTCTGGGTGAAGTTAGGGGGAGATAAGGGTCATGGAAGCTTTAAGTTGAACCTCCAACTTGTAAATACTGCTAACCCGAACTCCATCAAGAGAACAGTCTTGCTCTCCATCTTTAAGGCCAGCGATACAACCACAAATTTGCACACGGCCCTGACTATGTACAAGGAACATGTGTTGGAATCACAGGGAATGTGCATCAAGTAAGGCCATATGATTCTGTGTCAAATGAACTTGACATCATATTACTCACCTGGTAATAGGGACTACACAGTTCGGCTGTTCCTGTCAGGGGACTATGAGTTCCTTTGTAGGATGTACGGCCTTAGCGGTGCTAGTGGTAGGTGTTCTATAATATAAACAATGAATGTTGATAGCTAATAGCATTATTAATGTAGGCCGCCACAATTGCTTGTGGTGTCACATACCTGGTTCCATGCTGAAGGTACCTCTATCACAGAGGAAATCATGTCAGCCACGGTCTTTAGAGACTTTGAAGCATGATCACGCCAGGTTCTTGTCTGAAGCTCATGGTGACCTCAAGCAGGCCAAGAATTATAACAATGTTATTGGGGACATCATGTTCGAGATTCCTATCGATCAAGTAAGATTAATAAATAAACTTAAAATTCAATCAAGACTACAAGCATTGTCATTTTTGATAGGTTTGCATACCTGGCCTCCACCTTTCATTAGGAATTTTCAACCGGCTATGGACACTTCTAGAGGCTGCATGTCATGAACTTGACTTCAAGATAGCTCTTGAAAGTGCTGGTACTGGCTCCTCTAGTGACACTAATGTAATAAGTGTCAGTATGGTGAGGAAGCTAACTCTTATGAAGTTTGAGCGTGACACCCTGCAGAAGTTGGCTGATGTGACATCTGAAATGTTCATTTATTCCTCGCTCATTGTAGAGGAGCCATCTACAGACAGTGTTTGCCAGAGCTTACGCAAAGACGTGTCTACAGCAAAAAAGAATGTAGCCAATAAGGTATACAACGTAGTAATATAAATGCTACTTTGAAATTTATCAATCTCATAGGACAAGGAGATCGCTGATCTAGAGACCACCCTCAAAAGCCATGTAGATTTTTCAAAAGGATTGTTCCACATTACTTTGGAGGGTTGCCTTGCAAGTCTGCACGTTGCACGACAAGCATATCATGGCGGAACATTCGTTGGAAACCATGTCCACAAATTACTCAAGGTTTGTATTTATAATCTTACTTTGAAGCTTGCTTCATTGTACTTCGTGTTATAGCCCAAGAGCATCACTGTAGTTTGTAGCAGGATAAGGGAAGCTGCATCATCACAACCAGCCATTGCTGATGAAGCTAATGAAGTGGCTGAGAAGTTCGGCAAGGCACTTGATCTTTTCGGACAGTGTCATCGAGGCTACAACTCCTCACACCTCATGACAGAAAAAGATATCAGTGACCTAGGTAAATGTTTAGAATTTTTTTTCTTCATAACTCAATATCACAAATATATGTCTAGACACTCACATCAGTACATTTATGAAGTTTTATCGGGAGACTTTTCCATCGTCAACCGTCTTCCCCAAACTTCATATAATGGAAGATCATGTTGTGCCCTGGGTCAAGAGATGGAGACTTGGTTCAGGCATTATGGGCGAACAGGGCGCCGAGTCCATTCATGCACACATTATGAGATTAGAAAGGACTTACCAAGGAATTCCGGATGATTTAGAGAGACTGAAGTATGTTGTAAGAGAGCAGATAATAGAATCCAACCCTTCCTTACTTGAACTGCAGCCACCAGAAACTAAGAGAAGAAAGAAGAAAGTCTCTACTGAATCCTCTAACACTAATTAATCACCCTAACCCACCTTTATACCATTTCATTCTTTAATGATCTCAATCTTCACAACAGCATCATAATACTCCAATACCAGCTCCTACACAGTTACTTCAACGAGTTTATCATTCATCTGGTAACAATAGCTAATACTGAAAGATTGTAACTAATCGGCAAAAAATAGTAGCATACTGGAACAAATTGCAAAACGTAGCTAAATGCTTGCTTGTTTTGATGCTTTGCAGCTGATACCTTCAAAAACTTCCAGAGACTCCACAGAATCACATTAAGCACGAAAAATTCTCCACCGCAGTACCGGTTCAGACAGCTATTTTTCTCTGTTTTTTGTTTTTTGTGAATTTGACCTTTCACTGGCAAGGCCAATTAACAAGGTGAATCTATACTATTTTTAGCAATATAGCTGAATAAACAATTCTATTCAGTGGTTGCTACCGTGGTTGCCAGGGAAGTTGGGCCCAGGAAAATTTTTTTGGGGGTGTGTTTAAGTTTCCGTGAACTTCAATAATTGAAACAGCTGTGACCACATATAACTCTCCTGCCAGCTCTCATACCACAGGAATTTACCACAGCTAGCTGCTTTACTGCTTACTGCTGAGCAGCCCAGGTAGAGTTAGATCTGGAGATAACAGCTGGCAGCTACAATGCTAAAGTAAACTTGCTAAAGTAAACTTGCTAAAGTAAACTTTCTGGCGTGCTTCAATTGAATTTTAATTGAATTTTAATTTTGGGCTGGAAACACGGAAGAATTCGCTTGACACTGCACCGGGAAAATATCATAGCCCCAGGAAAAATCACCGGGAAAATATCACTTTTAATCCATGGGTGTTACCGCAGCAACCATGGTATAAATATACATATTTATGTATGGCTTACTAAATAGCCGGTCTCTTAAGATCCCTTCAGCCTTTCTACACTGCTTGCACCAAGTTCTGGCCCTCAACCATTCCCATTCCTTGTATAAGAGCAAATTTAATTTAATAGGGGATCATGATCCTATCAGACAGACGAGTAATCAAGACAGGAAATATAGTAAGATTGAATATGGCAAGTTGGCCATCCAACTCTCACACAAATAATTGTGAAAGTCCAACCAAAATAATTGTGCACTAATGTATAAATGATTATTCATTACAAATCAAACAATTGCAATAATTGTTGTGAATAGAGACAGAATAAAAATCACAGGAATCAATGACGTTATTATGTGAGCAGATTGAAATAAGAAATTTACAGTATATGGACCATATCCTGCTGGAGATGCTGCAGCAATTGAGTATCTACAAAACACAATCATCAGATTTCGTGACCTCAATACATTTGTTTTATATACAATTAGCTATAAAATGTAATTGAGCTTTGTCTATGGATCATGTATTAGAGAGTCAATTCACATACACTGGAAAATACACATGTGAATGCCTTACTATGTATATGTGCATTATTTCATACACTGTTATCATTGCCCAATTGTTTGATTCTATTATAAATGTATATTGAGCATCTATGTTCACAATCTATAAAACAACACATAGAGTTCCACTTAAATTTTCAATCAAGTAGTAGCTAGACTTTGTTTTCATATTATTTTACTGTTCAGAATGTGTTGCATATAATACAAGTGCCAAAGCCGGCAGTTGTGTGTGAAAAGGGTTTGCATTTTAGTGCTTCATTAATATTGCTGTTGCATATACCTATATTAAAGTCTGCAATATTTAACTAATGTATTATAATTTACGTGGTACGAGGTACGTAATCCAGTTCTATTGATTCTGTAATTCCATTAACCTCAATAACACCATTGTTATTGTACCTATCATTGGCATAGCGAATGCGGTAATGAACTATGGGACCATTAGGAATAGTTGGTGGCTGAAATGAATACAATGGAGTAAATTATTTAATTGTCAACATTAACATTAACCACAGAGTAAATAGCAACCTTAAAATATCTTGAATAACATTATAAAGAAGAATAGGAAATTTTTCTCTTTTTAACAACCAATATTTTTGTTAATTATAACTTAACATGATACTTCAAATTCTTGCAGGAGTCCTCTTCAGGTGTCTACAGAAGTCCGTGGTGATATAACACAAAAGTAAGAATCATGATTTGGAGATCAAGAAAGCTCTACACATACAGATGATACCTGACAACAAGTTTAATAGAAATGCTAGCTGTTCATGCTGCGTGCAAATCACCCTCCAGGATATAATAAACAGTAAGCGTGCCTACCAGAAATCTTACTGTTTACTTTGTGTTATTATATCACCACGTAGAGTTTGACCTCAGTTGACCCCTGAAGAGGACTTCAGCAAGAAGTAGAAATGTTGGGTTAAGTTATAATTAACAATATTATTGGCTGTTAAAATTATAAATTTCCTATTACTATTCTTATTTCAACCGAGAATGACTGAATCATGAAAACATTATGAAGATATCAAGGGTGGATTAAAAAATATATATATATTTATTCCATGCTAGATATCTTCATGATGTTATTTTAGGTACTTGACCCTTGAGATAACTTATCTCATGGCTGTATTGAGCAAGCTCAATACCCCAGTAGTTATAGCAAACAGGCCAGGCTAAACAGTTTTCCAGGTTGTTTTTTTTATACAGCTACCTTTCTCTAGTGAAGCAGACCCAACCATGGGGTAGAGCAGCTGCTAAAATATCTGCTGGGGTTGTGGGGAGCCCCTAGAGAGAACAGAAGAAAGCCAAAATATTTCAGAAAGCAAAACTAGCTCACTCAAAATTTATATTTGTGACCAAATTAGCTGCCATATTCCCTGGAAAGAAATTAGACATAATAAAACTTACCTCCAGGTTCTAGGAAAACTATTTCTTCCTTTTTTTTCCAAATAATTATACAGCATAAATAGCTGTTTGTCTCTTACCAGTAATATTGGCTTCCACTTCCTCTTTCACATAGCTGTTTGTCTCTTACCTGGAATATTGGCTTCCACTTCCTCTTTCACATAGCTGTTTGTCTCTTACCTGGAATATTGGCTTCCACTTCCTCTTTCACATAGCTGTTTGTCTCTTACCTGGAATATTGGCTTCCACTTCCTCTTTCACATAGCTGTTTGTCTCTTACCTGGAATATTGGCTTCCACTTCCTCTTTCACATAGCTGTTTGTCTCTTACCTGGAATATTGGCTTCCACTTCCTTTTTCACATAGCTTTGCTACCTACAGTTCTCTAGTAGCTCTCAAGTTGAAAACAAGTAGTTTCCTCAACCAGCAATGAACTGACAGCTTTAGTAAGCAAGTCTAACTCTCTAGTCTCGACAAAAATATCTCCTTGGAATCTATAAGAACACAGCTGATGTGTCATTCTATTGTGTATATTTTTGAAAAGAAATAGCTACTATGTAACTAAGGTGGTCGGCAAAAAATAAACTTGACATTAGTTCGAAAAATGATAAGAAATTAGTCTGTAAATGAGGCGGTGGATTGTGTCTACGACGAATTTTTTGATGGCAAAAGTGAGGGGAGGGTACAGGAGGTGGACGCCGCAGCTAAGCTTTAGCGTTTATCGGGGAAATATTTGCCCAGCATTACGTCATCCTTGAGCGCATATAGGCGCTTGTGCCAGTGAATGGGTTAAATCATAAATCAACTCTAAATAATTCCAAAGCAAACTCTATGTGATTTATAGATATATCAGCATGCTGTAAGAGAAGATGCTTGCAATAAAGAGACTGCAATGCCATTGTAAACACCAATGGACCACTATTGAAGATTTCAAGAGAAATTGGTATAGACAGGAAGAGACAGGAACAGGCTAGAAGAAACTGGTAAGGATTGGTTTAGACTGGTACAGAATTAAAAACTAATACGTTGCAGTGCATCTGTTCACTGGTTCAGACTAAATGTGGTGGCCACAGACTGGAAGAGACTTATAACAGCTGGTACATAGTTTAAGAGATTGGTACAACCTTTAGAGACTGGTACATACAAGAAGAGATTTCTATAAACTGGAAGAGACTAACACAGATTGAAAAGAGTATTGCAGATTGGAAGAGATGGATGCTGGTTGAAAGAGATGGATACAGACTGGAAGATATGGATACAGACTGGAAGATATGGATACAGACTGGTAGATAAATAGATACAGACTGGAAGATACGAAAGACTTGAAGTGACTAAATACAAAATGGAAGAGAACAGCAAAGGAAGGACAGAAAAGCAATATTTTGTGCAAGACATAATTAATGAGAATGATAATATTACATTGTCAATTTGACTTTATCTTTGAGAAAACACTGAACATAACAGATGCCAATGCACAATGTCTCTCACCCGCCAATGTAAAGAAATTAATGTCGCATTCAAGAGACGGATTTGAACACTGTTTGGTGGATCTCCTGGTATTTCTGATGGAGTTCTTACTCTTGCAGGTAAACTGTTGAAAGAATCTCCTCGATGATTCACTACTATAACGCGAAAATTGTATTGAGTATAATGTCGTAATAATTCATGATGAACTATTTCTGTTGATTCTGTTTTCATAATCGAATAATGTGAGACTGAAATCCACTTAGCTTCATAATTTGCTGGTTTCAATTGTACAGTAAACCCCTCATATTGTTTTAAGTCATCATGAAAGGACCATTTTAGCATTGTTTCAGTCCTTGATAATGACTTGATAGCAATAATTTCAGGAATTTCTTGATGTCCTGAAATATACAAAATATTTATGGTGTATATAACATTTTAAATGAATAGATAAATTAATTTTGCACATTTAAATATCATAGTTTCATTTGGCTTATCTTACATTATATATTTTTAAGATACCACAGAAATTAATTGATATTTAGCATCCAGATAATTATTACACAAACATAATATGTAATGGTTAACCCATGGGTTTAATAGATGAATGCTGAAATAATTCCAATCCTGAAATATACAACCGAGAAATTTACCAGGAAATAAAATTTTAATCCATGGCTGCAACAAACATTAATATTACATTGTCTTTGCTTTGTTAGTGCGACCTTTAGGCTATAATTATAAACATACCTTTAGGCTATAATTATAAACATACCTTTAACCGAGAGAAAAGTAATTTTAGAAATTTCTGGGGCTTTCCGAAAGCCGACAGTAGTAAATATGGAACATCGATATTCTCCCATATCTAGATGTGACACAGATTCTATATTCAGCACGAGACCTTTACTTTCAAAAGTTAACAGGGTGTGGCTATTATTGATAACTTTATTCCCATCTTTGTATATTTGAAAAGATAATGATGACATATTCAAATAGTCATCGATGAAGCATCTCAATCTTACACTAACCGATGAAATAACTATTAAATGATCCTGTTGTGTTGGAAGTATAGTTGGGGCATCTAAAAATAATTCATTTTCATAAATTTGTACATTGTTCCATAATGCTGGTTAAATAAATTAAATGAACAAAAACTTAATTAAACATCCTCCTACTCATACCTATCAAAAACATCCTCCCACAAATACCTATTAACTAAACATCCTCCTACTCATACCTATTAACTCAACATCCTCCTACTCATACCTATTAACTCAACATCCTCCTACTCATACCTATTAACTCAACATCCTCCTACTCATACCTATTAACTCAACATCCTCCTACTCATACCTATTAACTCAACATCCTCCTACTCATACCTATTAACTAAACATCCTCCTACTCATAACTATTAACTCAACATCCTCCTACTCATACCTATTAACTAAACATCCTCCTACTCATACCTATTAACTAAACATCCTCCTACTCATACCTATTAACTAAACATCCTCCCACTCATACCTATTAACTCAACATCCTCCTACTCAGACCTATTAACTCAACATCCTCCTACTCATACCTATTAACTCAACATCCTCCTACTCATACCTATTAACTCAACATCCTCCTACTCATACCTATTAACTAAACATCCTCCTACTCATAACTATTAACTCAACATCCTCCCACTCATACCTATTAACTCAACATCCTCCTACTCATACCTATTAACTCAACATCCTCCTACTCATACCTATTAACTCAACATCCTCCCACTCATACCTATTAACTCAACATCCTCCTACTCAGACCTATTAACTCAACATCCTCCTACTCATACCTATTAACTCAACATCCTCCTACTCATACCTATTAACTAAACATCCTCCCACTCATATCTATTAACTCAACCTCCTACTCAGACCTATTAACTCAACATCCTCCTACTCATACCTATTAACTCAACATCCTCCTACTCATACCTATTAACTCAACATCCTCCTACTCATACCTATTAACTAAACATCCTCCCACTCATATCTATTAACTAAACATCCTCCTACTCATACCTGTTAACTAAACATCCTCCCACTCATACCTATTAACTCAACATCCTCCTACTCATACCTTTTAACTAAACATCCTCCCACTCATACCTATTAACTCAACATCCTCCTACTCATACCTATTAACTAAACATCCTCCTACTCATACCTATTAACTCAACATCCTCCTACTCATACCTATTAACTCAACATCCTCCAACTCATACCTATTAACTCAACATCCTCCTACTCATACCTATTAACTCAACATCCTCCTACTCATACCTATTAACTCAACATCCTCCAACTCATACCTATTAACTCAACATCCTCCCACTCATACCTATTAACTAAACATCTTCCCACTCATACCTATTAACTAAACATCCTCCCACTCATACCTATTAACTCAACCTCCTACTCATACCTATTAACTCAACATCCTCCCACTCATACCTATTAACTAAACATCCTCCTACTCATACCTATTAACTCAACATCCTCCCACTCATACCTATTAACTCAACATCCTCCTACTCATACCTATTAACTCAACATCCTCCTACTCATACCTATTAACTCAACATCCTCCTACTCATACCTATTAACTAAACATTCTCCCACTCATACCTATTAACTAAACATCCTCCTACTCATACCTATTAACTAAACATCCTCCTACTCATACCTATTAACTAAACATCCTCCCACTCATACCTATTAACTCAACATTCTCCCACTCATACCTATTAACTCAACATCCTCCTACTCATACCTATTAACTAAACATCCTCCCACTCATACCTATTAACTCAACATCCTCCTACTCATACCTATGAACTCAACATCCTCCCACTCATGCCTATTAACTAAACATCCTCCCACTCATACCAATTAATTCAACATTCTCCTACTCATACCTATTAACTCAACATCCTCCCACTCATACCTATTAACTCAACATCCTCCTACTCATACCTATTATTTGGAGTTCAATAACATTACTGTCAAATGTATCTTTTTCTCTTATTCGATTCCATACTGTACACTTGTACTGTCCATCATGTTGTAGACTGGCATTTGAAATGATTAAATCACTATCTTCACTGTAATAATCGCCATTAGTAACATTGTTATTTGATATTTTTTTCCAAGAAGTCCTAGGTAGTGGATTTCCATAGCTTTTGCAATTTAATCGAATCGTTTGACCCCTGAAGCCGATGTGATATGTTGGTCGATTAATTATATAAGCTGCAGTTACTGGACAAATACATTTCAGTACTTTTAGCAGTGCAAAAGCACGAAGGACTTGAAATAAAACAACACTACTACTGTTAATTCATATTAAAGTTTTGTGTAATCACTGACATGTCACTCAATCACGTACAGTATATTATGAGAACCTTATGAAATATCATTTAATGCAGTAGTTACTACAGCTGATGACTAATCCCAACTACAAATGAATTAAAAAAATTGAAATATTTAATTACATAAAAAGTCTAGGAATAGTATAAATAAGACTGCATGGTTTTAAGTGGGACATGCTTTCATTCCAGTACGTTTCAATCCACATGGCTAGTCTTTTATCACAACTGCTGATTAATTAACTGTAGGAAAAGTAAATGCAAAATGTTTACCAATTTCATTATAATGAATAAGCTATTTAGGCCCCACACATAATCCAAAGCCAATAACAAAGTAGTTATCTACTCTGGGTGTGAATCTAATAAATGAATATATTATATTTGTGCATATTAACTTTCACAACACCAATAGTTAATGCCTTATGTTAGTGATACCTGGTACTACTTTCACTGATGCAGCTGAGATATCGTATCCAGCTGTATTCACCACAACACACTGGTATAGACCCTCATTATACTCTGATACATTCCGTAATGAGACCATAGAAGTTTGAGAGTAGTTTAAAGTAGTAAAAGGAATTCTAGTGAAGTATATGCAACAATTACAAAAAGAATTTTATTATAGCAAATGTTGACTATAATGTGGAGCCAAATTTAACTTCATATTTTATGTTATATCAGCAAATTGACCTCTAGGTTCAAATCAGTCATAGGAATTGCTGACCCAGCAATTCCATTAGTTCACACAAGTGTATGTGTAATATATAAAATCATATCAATGACATAATTGTGAGGTCTCAATAAATATTTCATACAATGACAATGATTTTATCAGTATAAGATTTTGTAATCTGTTTATGTAAAGTTTTAAAATATACTTATCTACAGTAATACTGAGGTTCACTGAGTTTATTAAAATTTTGACAGCAATGGAGACCAGTGGGAGCAAAACAGCTGCTCTTGCAGTGTGGTTTGTGGCATGCCAAAAATTTTGCAAATTGCAATTTTTTTGCCAATTGCACCTGCAAGCTAACGTACTAACATGCTGCTGCAGTTTATTATCTTCCGGATAAGTGAGTTCCGTTATTAGAATTTTAATTTGAGTATAATATCATAATAATTCACCACTATATAGGGAGGATGCTTAAAAAAGGTAATTTCTCTCAATTAGTTGGACATGCCACAATAAATCAATTATGTTGATAACTATTTGACTATTAAAATCATGCTAGGAGAAAAAAGTGAATATTTGAAGAAAATAAAAACATGATGCTGCACATTTTTTTCTTAAAAAAACTACTAAAACTTTGAACTTAAATATCTCAATGAAACGACTGCAAATTACTTTACCAACAGTAGGAGATTTTTGTTTTTGTATGATTAAAAATAATAATGGCTGCAATTACAATAAACTAATTTAATATTTTGTAGCCAATAATTCATTACAAATACTCACAAATTTCCATTGAAATACCATATCCACCAATAATTAGCATCTGTCATTGTAGAGCAAGACAACTCAACATTGGAATTGTAGGGTGCCGTGGTTGTGGACAAAGTTGAATTTAGAATTGGAGATTCTAACGTATATATAATAATTATATAGAATTTCAAACAAAGTAATGGTTACTACAAAAGTTTCACTAACAATGACTAAATGTATTTTATATGGGTGTCATAAACACTGAAATTGTGTATTTACTACATAGTAATGATACAATTACTCTGTAGTAATTACACAAATTTCGTTGTTGTTCAATAATTATGCTTTGGTTAATGAATTCATTAATTATAATAGTCACCGATAATAGATAAAGTGGCAGATCTGGAATGACTTCCTGCATGGCAAGTAAACACTCCTTCTGAACCCTGCCGAACCATTATATTCAAAGTACGACTATTAATAGAAGAAACATCAACCATTGAAGAAGTAGACCATGTTACTGAAATTGTATCGGCTCCCCTGAACAAGAATGATAACAGCATCAGCAATGTTATTTAGTATCATTTTTACTTATATATTAATATTTACTGTAGTTATTGAATAGTACAACTTATTGTGAGCATATAATGGATTATGATCAACTACAGGACTAATTCAAAGTAATTAACTATCGAACACATGATAATTTCTGTATAATATATTCAAAATTTCACTTTAGTTTGTATCTTCTCTAAAGTTGTTTGGCAATTATTTGCAAATGTTAATTATTCATACATATCAAGCATTGCTAATGTCATCAAATAGAATATAAGTGAGAGTTTAATTCCACATGCATAGTCCTCAAATTTAAGTTAGTTCAATACAGTAGCAATGAGTAGTTATTTCTCAATAAAAATGTGTAAGTCTTTGTACATTTTTTCTAACCACAGGAAAAGGTACACTCAGGGTAAGCAATAAGTCACCAAAATATTTCAATTTTGGAGTAAATTTTAAAGTACTGAACAGTCTGGACATAATGTTGTAGCTATGTGTTACTGGTTCAATTTCAAGAGAAATTCGCAGTATATTTTGACTACAAACCAACAAATTGGCAGTAATTTCCTTACAGATTGTGAGTAATGTATTAGCAAAGCATTTTTTTCTAGTCTATATCTGATAAATTACTTTCCAAGTGCAATCTAGATTATATGAACAGGATGTACTCCATTTATGGATACACCATGAACTCATAGTGAGATTTTCTCCTTCAAAGAAATAGTTTGCATTAAATTTCAAACATTTGTATTTGTATTTGAAATTATATTGTTCCATTTCTTACTATAGTACAGTGATTATGACAAGTCAACCTTGGACAAATTGCATAAAAAGCAAACTCAGCAGATTATATTTCTTTATAATGTCCTCTATAACAGTTAAAAGTCTTAAGGAATCGTCTTTGGGGAACATGGCGAAAATCAGTAAAATGTGTAAATCACTTGAATCTTAATTAACTGTTTGTGGTTCCTGGTATTTTTGGTCATATCTTTGGCTTGATATCTCTTACATCAAAATTTAATATATATACCATCAGACAGCTCTTCAATGGTAACTGTGGTGGAAAAATTCTTTTTCTGCAAATATCGTGAAAAGTACTCTCATATCATGTATAAACATGGCCCAAAGCCACATAACTCAAAAGTGAGTGGTTGCCTCACAATGGCACCATTCTTTGCAGCTATTTGTGGCATAGCTACGCGTAAGGAGATTTCCTGTCCAGAGGCTTGAACTATGAATTCTGACAGTACAAAGAGTAATCCCGGCAGCCACAGCAGTATGGAGTAATTTCAGAAGCCATAGTCATGTGAGAAACCTTGAGTTGGAGCCTAAATCACCCTTTTACTAAATCTGGAAGAAATTGTGATCATGAAGTTTATCCATTTAGCTAGCTATGCATCAACCAGTACAGACAAAAGCACCATATTTGTAGGAGATAGCAATAGTGATTCTGGTAAAGGTGCATTATCTAGGATTCAGGAAAGCTACCACAAAATAATTTCTGACTAAACTCTAAATGCCAGTCCTTTTTGAGATGTTCATTTAGCAATTGTGTAGCAGTGTACAATTCATTCCATAAAAGATTCCACAAGGCCAAGACTTAGTTTCTGAAACATTTCTGGAAGTTGCCAAATACCAGGAAATAACATTAATCGTGACATTAGAAGCAAAAACGCTAGCAGACACTGCTTGTGCATCTTGTTGCCACATGAAAGCAGCTTGTATATTGAAATAGCCCATGAAGTTTACACCCATTGCTGACCTGACTTCAAGAAGGCTAACAGCGAATACTTTTAATGGCCCACATTAAAAAGTGGTTCCTCTTCCTATTAAGTAGAGAGTAGGAAGAACGACTACAAGACCTGCATGCAATCAGGAGATGCTTATCTTTTGATTGTCAGTCAAGAGAACTGTTCAGTGCATTATTATCAGCAACACTGTCCTAGTCGGTGACGATACTAACCTCCGTCTTGCTCTGCTATCATGCAAACCTTGAGTCTCATGACCTCTTCTTTCATCCTGAGCATAAGAAGAATTCTAAAAAGCTTCACATTTGGATTATCAAGGCCTCCATAAAAAGGTTTGGTCAAAACATTTACGTCAACATCCTCTTCATACATACATTTTTTGATCATTTCTATATGGGATTAAAGCTAGCAATATGGTTGACTCAATATTTTTGACAAAATAATTGTATTATAATGTGTTTGATAAAACATTCTTTGTGCTTAATATTTTTCTACTTTTTAATGAATAAATATATGAAATTATTCACTATTTTCTAATTAAGTTATTTCATATCTTGTATACAAATAACCAGTAAAGATAAATATATATGTTTTATTTTACATTACCTGCATTGTATCAATTGCTTACCGTCCTCCTGGGAAGCACCTGAATGTTGCTTCACTTCCTAAGACTAGAGATTGATTCTTTGTGGCTACCCATATTGAAATAGGTGGTACACTGCCCAAATTTTCTACAATTATATAATATATATATATATATATATATATATTATATAGTGACATGTATGTGTTATAATGTATTACAGTGTACTGGAACAAGGGCTGAAACCCTCCCCCAATAATTTTGTGACATACAGAGGTGATTTCTCACATGAACTCTGTTAAACCACAACCAACCCTAGCCCATGGAGCCCCCTTAGCTGAAGTTTCTATACCACTGATGCAACACATATATTTATATGTAAATATATTCCATGCTAGATATCTTCACGTTATTTTTAGGTAGTAACCAGTGAGAATACTCATTTATCCCATAGTTTTATCTCATGGCTGTACTAAGCAAGCTCACCACTGGCTTACCACTATTCTGGGTTTTACAGCTACCTTCCTCTAATGAAGCCTACCCAACCAGGTTAGAGCAGCTGCAACGAAGTGTGTGGGAAGAGTTTTACAGCCAATCTACATCAAGGGTTCAAAAAACCCTAATACAAATTACTTCAGTGAAGATATCTAGCTTGGAATAAATCATTTTTTACACTTGTCAGAGTGTTATGGCTAGATATTTCCCTCTCAGGCTTTAATTTTGCTTGCCTGTGGCTAGTGAAAATATAATAGCCTGATTGTGAAATATTTTGCCATATCACACTCTAACTCATGCAATAAATATTGTATATACCTCTGACTCATGCAATAAATATTGTATATACAACTTTATATGACATTAATTTTACTGGGTGATCTGATCACCCTTTTAAATTTGAAAACTTATGTGGATTATTCTTTTTTTAAGTTAATATAGAATTCTTCCTGTAGTTTAGTAGTGCCAATAAAATATTCAAAAGTTGTATAGAATATATATAATATATAATATATATATATATATATATATATATACATTTTATATATAATATAATATAATAAACCCACAATATTGCCTTGCAACTTTCATGTTACTCTTGTCTATGTAATACATAAATACTTACCTGTAATGATTATGCGAACGAAGCCAGTACCTCTTGTTGTCGTGATAACTTCATTCTGAAAAGAACAACTATACATTGTTCCACTGGTTGTTATTCTAGGATTTACAACAAACAGTCTACCATCATCAGTGACATAGGTAGATATTGGATCAAGAGAAACTAAGTAAACTGGATCCCATCTTACAGTAGCTTTAGGTAAAGATGTATGGAGACCACAATCAATGAAACCAGGAATTCCCTCCACAAGGGTCATCTCATGAGGTTCATCAAAACTTGTACTCCAATATTGTACATCAAGAACTACATTCATAGTATTTATATTACTATTTCTAGGCTGTTCAAAATACAAAACAGAATGCTAATTATAAAGAATACAAAATCAAATAAATTATCGCAACTCAATATAAAATACAGTTTTCAGATAGAATTGAAGTTATATGTTGAAAACTTTTGAGCTTTACAGGATGTTGCTCACTCCTAAATGCTGTTATCACACTCACTCCTAAGTGCTGTTATCACACTCACTCCTAAGTCACTCACTCCTAAGTGCTGTTATCACACTCACTCCTAAGTGCTGTTATCACACTCACTCCTAAGTGCTGTTATCACACTCACTCCTAAGTCACTCACTTCTAAGTGCTGTTATCACACTCACTCCTAAGTCACTCACTCCTAAGTGCTGTTATCACACTCACTCCTAAGTGCTGTTATCACACTCACTCCTAAGTCACTCACTCCTAAGTGCTGTTATCACACTCACTCCTAAGTGCTGTTATCACACTCACTCCTAAGTGCTGTTATCACACTCACTCCTAAGTGCTGTTATCACACTCACTCCTAAGTCACTCACTCCTAAGTGCTGTTATCACACTCACTCCTAAGTCACTCACTTCTAAGTGCTGTTATCACACTCACTCCTAAGTCACTCACTCCTAAGTGCTGTTATCACACTCACTCCTAAGTCACTCACTTCTAAGTGATGTTATCACACTTATTTTGAAATATTGTTATCATACTTACACATCAACATTACAGAAGTAAGTGTAGCTACAGCACTTCAAGTATGTATAATAAACAGCATTAGCAGCTAGTGTGATAACAGCATTAGCAGCTAGTGTGATAACAGCATTAGCAGCTAGTGTGATTTAGTTAAAACCAAGACACCAGCCATTGTGACAATGTGACAACACTGCCTGACAACCAAGACACCAAAGCCACTGTGACAATGTGACAACACTGCCTGACAACCAAGACACCAAAGCCACTGTGACAATGTGACAACACTGCCTGACAACCAAGACACCAAAGCCACTGTGACAATGTGACAACACTGCCTGACAACCAAGACACCAAAGCCACTGTGACAATGTGACAACACTGCCTGAAAACCAAGACACCAAAGCCACTGTGACAATGTGACAACACTGCCTGAAAACCAAGACACCAAAGCCACTGTGACAATGTGACAACACTGCCTGACAACCAAGACACCAAAGCCACTGTGACAATGTGACAACACTGCCTGACAACCAAGACACCAAAGCCACTGTGACAATGTGACAACACTGCCTGAAAACCAAGACACCAAAGCCACTGTGACAATGTGACAACACTGCCTGAAAACCAAGACACCAAAGCCACTGTGACAATGTGACAACACTGCCTGACAACCAAGACACCAAAGCCACTGTGACAATGTGACAACACTGCCTGACAACCAAGACACCAAAGCCACTGTGACAATGTGACAATACTGCCTGAAAACCAAGACACCAGCCACTGTGACAATGTGACAACACTGCCTGACAACCAAGACACCAAAGCCACTGTGACAATGTGACAACACTGCCTGAAAACCAAGACACCAAAGCCACTGTGACTATGTGACAACACTGCCTGAAAACACCAAGACACCAAAGCCACTGTGACAATGTGACAACACTGCCTGAAAACCAAGACACCAAAGCCACTGTGACAATGTGACAACACTGCCTGACAACCAAGACACCAAAGCAACTGTGACAATGTGACAACACTGCCTGAAAAGTGTCCATTGACAACCAAAACAAAATCGTAAATTAGAGGAACTAGTTATCAACACATTATACACTAATTTGTCACACAGGACTATAAGAATAATATTGGTCTACTCAAAAGACTCCACTATTTTTAGAAATGGTGCAGTTTTGTATGCTAGTTGCAAATATTTATGCGTTTGACAGACTAAAAGAACCTCAAAAGAGATGAAATAAAAAATATATTTAATATTCATTGACATTCAAAGTGCAACTTAATTCAGCTCTTGCAGAACATGAAATGATATCTGGACACAAGATGAATTGGAATATAGTGAATGCTTTGTCTGTAAGGAACTAGCTAAATTAACATTGTACAATGAAACTTGATTAATAGTTTGCATCACACCTCTCTCTCTCAAGCTCAAATACACAATTTTTTTTATATTCCCCTAATTAACTTCACTATTTTATTATTTCACTGATGACATCTGTGTAGTTGCCGAAACATCTGATAAAGCTAGTGATACTAGGCGTAATAATATATGTTCTGCTCTCTTTATACATAATTATAAATTAAGAAGAGAGGTGGAAAAAATTCTTCAGTTACTAATCATGCTCAGATTAATAGCCACACCAATTTTAAGATACAAATAAAATATTAGCTAATTGAAATATGATAAAATTAATAACTGGCTGTTTCTCATGACTTTGTCTCTGCCCACTAGATGCTATCCAAGCTAAGGAACATAAACTACAGCTACAACTTTTTTTTAATGCTAAGTAGTTTGTCCTACTTCCGGTCTCTCTCCAAATTCTCGAGGTATGCAGGGGGTTCAAGTATGTAAAAATCGTCAACATAATTTGACTGCAATCTAATCCAGATGGTGATGAATGGAGTCAGAATCTCTTCTAATCAGCTTTGATTTTTTGCATGTTGGTGGCAAAAAAAAAGGGTTGTTCTATTCTAGTTACTTTGAAGTGATTTTTAAACTTGGGTAGGGATTACTCAATGAGGCTGAAATATTTTGAGGAGGCAGTGACCTCCTCTGCCCTAAATGCTATTGACAGCCCTGAGATAGACAGAGAAGTACTAGTCAATGGATGTACCTATCAAGGAAAGAATACATAACTAGTGATGTGCTCTAATAGCACAAAATAGCGAAGGGAGCGATGCATGTTCCCTGTAATTGCAGCTATTCCATGCATGCTTGGTGTGGCTACAAAATACTGTCAGATTCTTTACTTGCTACCTGTTTCTGTTTCGTTTCAGCTCTCCTCCTCCTTGCCCTGTCTTTTTCACTTCTTATCGCTCTCCTTACTAATTTTTCTTCAGGAGTTTCTAACACCCTCAAAGCTCTTGGCCGAGCGTTTCTAACGTTTCGTCTACTGGGCATCGCTACTTCGTACGGCGGGTAAACAAAACAAAATGTTGCTAAGAAGGTTACCCGGCCCGCGCAAGCGTGTAGGAGAAAGGGTACACACGTACGCCCACGCAAGAACAAAACAATTTCTAGACCTAACTAGTGGTGCGCTCGAATAGCGCAAATGCATGGCGAGCGAGTAAATATATGAGTATAGGTAAAGATGATTTGTGAAGGAAATCGCTAAATAATAGCAATGATTAGGCATGAAGAGTTAACAATAACAGAATTACCTGAATAAACTTCGAAAGCAGTGGCAAAGAAGCGCAGCTTGACAATTTGCCATTCAGTCTTTCGCCAAGAAGAGAGTAGCTATAAACTTTTTGGTTGAAACAAAGTTGCGTAAGGCACAGTGCAGCAGGATTCTCCGTGCTCGTTAATTGAAAAATACCGGAACTGTGAACGCTTTACCTAACTTACGTAATTAGAAGCGCGGGCGAAATTTTTTGACGTACGCATACATACCTACATATATATATATATATATCTGAAATCTCAATTGAACACGACTGATAGTCAGCTTCGCTCGCTTCGCTCGCTCGCTGAACTAGTGGTGCGCTCGAATAGCTCAAAATAGCGAAGCGAGCAATGTATGTTCCCTGTAATTGCAGCTATTCCATGCATGCTTGGTGTGGCTACAAAATACTGTCAGAGTGAGAAAACAGTAGTGGAAGCTTTTTTTCTATGATGAAGGCTCCTGGTACCGTAATCCTCAGGAATAGTCTAATAAGGAACATTTAATGGCTTTTCAAAAAGAAAGATTCTTTACTTTGCTACCTGTTTCTGTTTAGAGCTCTCCTCCTCCTTGCCCTGTCTTTTTCATTTCTTATCTCTCTCCTTACTAATTTTTCTTCTGGAATTTCTAACGCCCTCAAAGCTCTTGACCGAGTGTTTCTAACGTTTTGTCTACTGGTCATCGCTACTTCCTACGGCGGGTAAACAAAGCAATACGTTGCTAAGAAGGTTACCCGGCCCGCGCAAGCGCGTAGGAGAAAGGGAACGTTTTGTCTACAGGGCATCGCTCTCGTACGGCGGGTAAACAAAACAAAATGTTGCTAAGAAGGTTACCCGGCCCGCGCAAGCGCGTAGGAGAAAGGGCACACACGTACGCCCACGCAAGAACAAAAACAATTTCTAGACCTAAATATATATATATATTGCGAACTCATTAGAGAGTCAGCTCCGCTCGCTTCGCTGAATAAATATATATATATATAGCGAACTCATTGGAGAGTCAGCTCAGCTTGCTTCGCTCGCTTCGCTGAATTACATATGTACACAATATGTTTTAGGCTATGGATTACTTACATGCTAGTTGTAGCTTTATTGATCTGGATGATAGGTTTCCTGCAGCATTTATATCACTAGTACAAGTGTAATTTCCAGCCTGCAAAACACTAAATTGTGATATTGTAAGAATGCTTTCAGATGATTGGGAGACTACTTGATAGGCTTGATTTGGTAGAAGTACTTCATCATCCTTCTTCCAAAAAAAGGAACCACTATTTGACCCTAAAACTTTACAGGAAATGTTTGCCATTTTCCCTATTTCAATAATATTTCTTGAGGTAGAGACATTTATAAAAACTTCAGGAAGTTTATCTATTATTAAATAAATGCATCTGTTATACTTTGATATTTAATTACCAGATATTTTGTCCCACTATGTTACTCACTGTGCGGATGTATTTTTGTATGTGCATTATAAATGTAGCAAGTGTTATGTTTTTACTACATTTGTAAGATTATTTAATAATTTTCCTGTTGCATCTACAATTAATACGTTTGCTTGTGTGTCAGTAATGATGACGACCGACAATGACTAACTTTTTTTTAAATTTTAGCTGACAAATATGGAATCACTAATCACCTCAGCTTCCCCGAGTAGTGGTAATTTCTTTAGCATTAGCATTACTATTAAGGCATTCTGACTAGTTGTGGCTCTTGACAACCTGCAATCACACCTCACAGCCCTCTAAAAAGGCGAAGTTTTGAAATTACAACTGAATTCACTAACAATTTGGAGCTTGGGGTCAAGCTAAAATGTTGTGTTACTTGGAGAAAGAAAGCAATCCCTGCATGCGTTTAAGGGGCATAGTATCATCAAAGCACACATATATACATACTAGTGGTCGCTTCGGCACAAATTTCTAGCGAGCCTGCCTAGTTAAACTACAATTTTGTTATAATGATGAATTTTGCCTGAATGTTTTTATAACATGATGACAAAAATTGATTCTTAGCAGTTAAACATTAATGGAGTTCAAGATATAAGTAAGACTTGCTTATTGCAGTAGTATCAGAAGAAAGTGGGATCAAGCCTAAAAAGCCGTGAATTTACGAGAAAAATGGCACCTCCGTTTGAATTTAAAGAGCATGCGTACCATTAAAGCGTTCACAGTTCCAGTATTTTTCAATTAACGAGCGCGGAGAATCCTGCTGCACTGCCTTACGCAACTTTGTTTCAACCAAAAAGTTTACAGCTACTCTCTTCTTGAAACAATTGTGAAGTCTTTGTCAAGCTGCGCTTCTTTGCCACTGTTTTCGAAGTTTATTCAGGTAATTCTGTTATTGTTAACTCAGCTAAGAGCTTGTTGTCAACAGTGACTGGTAAATTCAAATAGTCAGAATGACTCAAATTTGGTACTAGGAAGTTACTACTGCTCAAGAAAATGAGGTAAGAAAGTAATTTTGTATTTTTGTGCTAAAATTGATTGTCTTTTGTTTTTTTGTGTTCGCTGTGCGTTCGATCCCGTCCCAAATTGCACTAAACAGAATCCTCTGGTTTATCGATCAGTACCCGTATCATCCTAGAAATTGAATTGTTTACCGTTTTGAATTCTTTTACCGGTGCAGTTCAAACTTGAAAACTTAAGGGACTTCCATTTCTATTCGAGTTAGTGGCTGGTGGTAAGTCAATGCGCTCTTTGTCACGGTTATAAGCCGTGTGCAACAGTATTTACTTGAAAATACAGTGTCCACTAGACTACCGCGAAGGTAAGTCGTGTAGGTGCGTGTCCAGTTGTGTCAAAGCATTGTGTGTTACAACCACTATTTAGCTAAAGAATATCACAAAGAAAACTTTTAAATAACTTGTATTGTTTTGTTGTTGTTTTTTTCCCTTCAATTCAAGCAGTTGCAGAGAGTTGTTACTATGGCACTGAAATCCCTTTACCGTGTATGCGAAATTTAAAAACTGGACCTTATTTTCAGTAGCTTCAGTGTGAAGTCAAAATCATTCATATAAAAATAGTATAGTATTTAGGCTCGCTCGCCATTTGTGCTCAAGCACATCACTAGTAGTATCTTGCTGGGGGGGGGGGGGGGGGGGGTTCAACAGATTAGGAGGAGCATAAACCTAGGCTGAAAACAAGTTCTAGAGGAAGCTAATCCCAAAACACAGAGATTGTGAGCAAACAATACAGTGTAGTTACAGTGCAAATGAAACTGGCCTAACTATTAGCGAATGAAAGTACGAGTAACCTGTGCTATTAGGGACCAATATCACTCGTAAAGCAATTGAAATAGCACTCAGCTTCGCCACATGGTATTTCAATCCCGCTACGCGTAATATAATCCTAAATAGCACGCTTGTCCAAGCTGTTACTCCTACCAGTGGTATCTCACTTTATCGTGTTTTTTTTTGTATTTCAACATTTTTTCTTCTTTAATTTTCTTAAAAGATAAGAAAATAAACACACTATAGTTTATGATCGTAAAGAGGTAGGCTAACTATTTCACTAGTCATTTGTGCTAGCTTCATCACAAGGATAATTCATTACAATTAAATACATTAACTGTGTGACTTAATATAAGCTTCACTTGTTACGGTTAGTATTGCAGAGGATATGTCAGATCCTGCTTGATTCACCACAACACACTGGTATACTCCTTCATTTTGATACGTAGTGTTGTGTAAAACTACAACAGATATCTTAGGATTCATTGCAGTAAAACTTAATCTACACATTATAAAATAACAGCACAATTGTAATAATTCTCATTTCACAGGTCAAGATTACACAAAAAAAAAAGAATTGATAGTATCACTATACCATAAGTAATCTTTTTTTTAATTAAGAGGTCACATTTATAATTCAATGTTAATCTCCATACGCAAAATTTGTGGCCTCACTTACCACACTCTGAACTTCTTCCAAAGATCCAGGGGGGGGGGGGGAAGCAGAAGTAAGTTTAACACACAATATGACTTTTTAAGTGAGTAATTACCCAAACAACTTCAAAATACACATAATTATTTCTATGAAATATTTGGTATATTAAAGTATTATAATATAGTTTTAAAAATATTCAGCTATATTTACATCAAAGCTACATTAGTTACCTTTCTATAGATATAACTTTTCTTTATGCCTAGCCCCTTAGCTCACTCCACTAACTTAAATGGGAACCAATTTCTAGTCAATCAATTCTAGCTCCAATCACTGTCATGTATGTGTGTCAATGTTTGGTTATTTGAAAATAACCAGCAGCAGTGCTGTATATACATCATGTACAGTTGAATTTCTAGCTGCATCAATGGCAAACAGTACTCTATTGTAATAGCCTATCATTTTTTAAAGTTGTTTTATCTGGTTCAGGTTAAGGTGCTAATGACTTATATATCATTGTTTCACACTTCTGTTTGCACCAAGTCACTGTAATGAATTCTGAAATATATCACAAAGTGCATCCCCAGGTAATACTACAATAGGGTATGGTGTGGGAGTCATGGGATAGGTAGTGCTCTTGAACAGCCAGTAAGCTATATGAAAATTCTACAATTAAGTAAATAATTATATCTAAGATATAACAAAGAAAAATTATGTTCTACTAATAAACAGTGCATAACACACTTCAAATGCATAAGTAACACACATTAACTTCATCTAATTTATTATTAAAACTACACATAGTTTCTTAAAATCTGAATTTAAAATATTAATGAATTTAGTGTAATTCTTGACATTTCAAACTTATACAGAAGTATTAACGACTCACTTTCGTCCATTGAAATACCACTCCCACCAAAAATTTGTTATTGCTGATGTTGTACAAGACAATACATTTCTGGAATAGTTAAGTACCACTGTAGAAGACAGTGACGATGTTAATTTTGGTGGTTCTAAAGTGAAAAATAAGCAACCAATGTTGCATTTTTTTAAGTTTATGAACACAGCCACATAAAAAAAAAATATATATATATATATATATATAATATATATATATATATATATATAATATTCTAAGGTCTTGAATCATTATCTGACAATGCCAACATTATCATTTATTTTATTTCAAGTATTAGACAATACAGAGTTATGTATAAACTACTTAAAACTAAGGTGAAACTAAAAGTTGTCAAAAATATAGAACGAGGAATGCTAATTATAGAGTGCTTATTTTTTAACCTGTAGAAATGGACAGCACCACTAATGGTTACACATGGCAAACAAATTATACTAGTGACTGAACACTGAACATAATCACCATAAACAGAATATGTCCGTACAAGAAAAAATGACAGAGCATGTCAGTATAAGACTGAATGATACCTGTGGGAGGCTAAACTGCCAATATTATGACCAAGATAACTGTACATTACTGAAATTACGAGCTAAACACCAATTATATGCATAACTGAATACACAATGACACCAACTATTCGCATGTTTGAATTATGCTAGCCTATGTACAAGACCAAATACACTAACTAAACCTAAACTATGCACATGACTGGATACACTCACTCAAAACCAATATAACCTTGTCATTAATGATTGTTCATGCCCACCTCGTAAATCTTGACTGGCCAGCATTTGCTCTCTTTGTTTTATGTCTAGGCCCAACGGTGAATTATAGAAAATTTTAACTGATGACTTTTATTGTTCTTTCTAGCTTTGAGTATTAACTTTTTATTGTGGTACCTATGAAGGCAAGTAAGCACCAAATGAGCCTTGTAGCATTGGAATGTCTACCAATGGAATATCTACAAGCATTGGAACATCTACCAATGGAATATCTACAAGTTGTAGCAGTGGAACATCTACGTATTTAATGGATTAAATGAAAATAATGAAGGGGGTAGTGTTATTCATTTGTATTGTTATTGCCAGAATCTGGATGATTATAGTTGTGACAGGGTAGACTGTGACAATGCTGGATGTCGCTATGAATGGTTTTTCTACAACTTGAATCCCTTTCTACTAGTAAATATTGGTATTGCCCTGATTGTGGGGAAACTGTCACAATTTGAGAAGAAAAAAAAAACAACTTGAATTTTAATTAAACAAAACAACTGAATCACACTTTATTATAAATCAAATAAAACAATTGAATCACATGCATTAATCGATGCACAAGTAACACAAAAAATGTTGTCTAATGTTGTCATTTCACTGTTCGAATTAACAAAATCAATTGGCTGTATGGAGCTAGGAATTGAATATTGTTGTCTAATGTTGCCAAAGATGCGGTCAACACTAATGCGTACATTAGCAATTTTTCTTGTCAGTTCCACTTCAATACTGCTTCATTGTTTCTTGCCCTTGGTGAAGTCTGGTATCTTCAGTGTTGAGCAGTACAATCCAACTGAATCAGATATATTGAAGCCTCGATCTGCTAGTATCATGTCTCCTGGCACCAAATGGTATCACTAGCTATTCCTCCCCAACCATCAGAAATAAAACTAACTGTTCCTTGAGGTGTAATTCCAATCAAGTACTTTACTGTATTGTGATGCTTGTATGAACAAAATGTTTGGGCTCAAGCAAGAATATTTGTGGGACGGTCAAGTCAATTGACAACACAGTCAATTTGACAACACAGTTCGGAAAATGTTTCCTGAAATCCTTGGGCATAGTCTTCGTGAGGGCTTCTCTGTCTGGCCATACAATCAGTGGATTTAATGTCCAGTACAAAGCATCAAGCACATGCATAAAATGTTCGACTAATTGTGGCAGGATGCACTTGATAACGATAAGCAAGATCATGACCACAAAGTCCAAGACCTAGCTTCATCAATGTACTTTTCATTGCTGAAAAGGTGATAAAGCTGAATGCTTCTTTAATTGTGACTTTACAGTTTGTACAGCTTTACTATCCTCAACATCCTTTATGTTCTTTCCTACATTTCCTCTTTGTTCTAAGTGACCACGCCTCTCTGCATCATGATCTTGATTTTCTTCAGCTACATTTTCTCTTTGCTCTACTTTATCCCTCACCTAAGTATCATTCCTCACGTTGTCTTCAGCTGCTTGAACTCTCTTCCTTGGCTGCTGTACCTTGGCATGTTATAATGGCCACTAGGATGGATACTTTGGTACCCGAGCTTCAATGACGGGGCCCAGTCAAGGTGATTCACATCATAAAGCTTGGCAGGTGTTCCAGTTACAAAATGATCCGAGCACACTCCACTCGTATATTTATGGACTGATTCTTCTTGATGTCCTCTCTCTTGATCCTAGCTAGCCAATCTCATTGTCTCTGTTTGCTAAGATCATAAGTTTTGTTCCCATGGAAAAATATGATAATAAGCAATCAATAAAAAGACTTCTTTCTTCTGGATCCATAATAATTCTAACTCACTTTTATACAGTTTATACTATCACAATGATCCCCAAATAATTCCATTCATTATTATTTGTAATTTACATATCAAATAGATTGAATAAGCTCCTATAATTTCCTTTGTATTATTATAACTATAACTTTCAGCATCATGTCCAATTGGACACTCATGACATATTAATTAACTGCTTACCAAGCTTTGATAATCTGGCAATTTTTACAATATTTCCCAAAGTGCATTTATAAAGTCCAAATGACTCTTGATGAACAGTTATTCCTAACAAACTCTGATCAAGAAAAATTCCTATGTTGCTAGGATAGAACCATTGCACTGATGCATTGGCAACGCCTCTGAAACAAAATAAATGATATAATACTTCAATTACATAAGTGCCCATTTGCTTGTTTCACAGTTTGTTCATAATAAAAACACAATTTTAATCTGCTAAAGTTATGTATGATTAGGTTATACAGCTACATTTCAAAATAGTATAATGATTTATTACAATTGGTTAATTTTAAAATAGTAACTATGTGCTTAAACTTACTTTCCTCCTGGAATACATTGAAATGTTATCCTTTGGCCTATAATAGCACTTTGATTTTCTGGTGGTATCCATATTGTTAATGAAGGAGATGGACCAGCATAGGCTTCAAAAACAATATTAGTCTTACTTATAAATAAACAATAATGATAATATCAAATTATATTGTAATATGAATCTACAAGGTACTTATACTATGCAGGCTAGATGCAAATATGATAAAGATTGCTAGTAGTCTAGAACATAACTCCAAATCTAATACATCTTAATTTTTGTTATTTATGTATTGCAAGGAAATATATGTAATATTATGAACCATATATTATAATTATTATTCACTTAAATCTCGTGAGTTTTATCCCTGTAGCTATTATTGGTTTCAATATCATGATCAAGTAAAATTAGAAATGACAGTTTTGTGACTTTATACAATGCTACCACACAATAACATTGGCTTGGCTGGAAGCAAATTTATTTTGGTGGGCGAATATGATTCCCCACTTAATATGACAATATATCCTTTGTATCAATGGTAAAATGATTTCTTTTATAAAACAAAGGAGTAGTTCTATAGGTTAGTAAATATATCCAAATAGGAAATGCAATATCAATATACTGACTAAATATTTATAGCTAAAATATTGGTCGAAAATTGCTGGGCCTGCTGGGCCGTTCCACCAATCCTGTAATTGTTCATATCACCTGTAGACAATAAAATGCTTTGATTGGTAGGAGTGCTAAATTAGCTAATTAAGTTAATCTCTGTTTAAAGGAATTATTGTTTTGTAGAGAGGTGAGAGTAATTTAGGTCAGAATGTAGGCAAGGCTTTCAAAGTAGTGTATGATTGCTTTAAAAATTGTGTTAACCTCATCAATATAACTCCAAGTACACTGATTCAATCTGATCACTTCATGATATCTTGACTGCTTAGATTGCTTTTCCTCTTTTGACGCCAATCACATCTGGTACACCCTTAGTTCTGTTCTTCACAATGCAATTGATCACCTTGCCCCAAAAGTCAAACTCAGGTCCAGAAATAGGAATCCTCCATGGTTTGACTCCAGCATTCATCATTGTTTGTACTGTGTAAAAACGATTAGGAAAAAAGTTTTCATTCAGCATCATCCAATTTTTGTGTATTGTAGGTAGTAGGTTTTAATTTGGATGATGCTGAGCGAAAACTTTTTGATTTGATGTCTGCAGCCAAATATTCATTTGAGTCATAGCTTGTAGAGCAATTCACATATCACAACAGCAATACAATTTTCAAACATATCAAGAACATTATAAAAACAGACAACTTTCCTGTTGAAATGCACCTCTATGAGAAAACTGCTGTCTCCACTTTAGACAAAGCTAATCTCTTCAATGAATTCTTTGAATCAGTGTACACCAAAGAATGTTTACCCCTAAATTTTGATTCCATTCCTCAATTGAATAATGAAAATACTCTAAATACCACAAGTAGAACAGATAGTGAAGTGTATACTGCTCTATCGAGACTTCATCCTACCAAAGCATGTGGTATAGACGGCATTGGACCTAAAATACTCCACTCTAGTGCATTGGCACTGTACCAGGTGATACACCACTTATTTTCTGTCTGTCTTTTGAATTGCAATATTCCTACTGATTGGAAACTTCATGGTATTATTCCAATGTACAAGTCTGGTGACAAAAGTTTAATCTCTAATTATTATAGACCCATATTACTATTGTGTTCTATCTCAAAGGTTCTGGAAAAGTTGGTGTATGACAAATTCCTTGAATTTATTCACTCTTCCATATCTAACTTTCAGTTTGGTTTTTGAAAAGTCACTCCAGCCTGCAGCAACTTCTGATCTTTGTGCATAAACTCTTTGGTATATTTAGTGAAAACTACCAAGTGGACTCAATTTACTTGGATTTTAAAAAAGCCTTTGACAAAATCCCTCACTTTTATTTACTATATCTAAACTCAGTGCTTTTGGTATTTCAGGAAATGTTCTAAAGTGGTTTTACAACTATTTGATGAATAGAAAACAACTGATTTCAATTAATGGTGCCCGCTCATGAATATTACAAGTGTCTTCTCGTGTGCCCCAGGGTAACATCTTAGGGCCTCTTCTATTTCTAATTTACACCAATGACCTACCAAATATTGAATCAGCATGTAGTGTTTTCCTTTTTGTTGATGACACAAAATGTAGTCAGGTTATACGCTCAGTAGATGATAGTTATCATTTGCAAAAGTGTTTTGACAGTCTGATTAATTGGAGTACTAGACGGAAGCTATACTTCAGTAACTCTAAATGTATCCTTATGCATTTTAATAAGTTCAAGAACTCACTACTTGACTCTAGTTATGAACTTGGTGAGTCCCAGTTATCTACCCAGAATACTTGCAAAGACCTGAGTCATTTTTCAGGGTGACCTGAGTTGGGCACACCACTATGATCGCATTTTGTCGAAGGCTTACAAGACACTAGGCCTACTAAGACGCACATTTTCAGGATCACTTTCAGTACAAATGAAAAGAAAGCTGTACATTTTGTTGATTCGTTCCCAATTGACTTGCTGCAGCCAACTTTGTTGTCCCGCTCTCATCAAGGACATAATAAGTTGGAACAAATTCAACGCATTCATTTCCTCATCCTGATTACAAAGATTAATATCTCTGAATCATCTACCTCTAATGCAATTTTTTGAAATCGCTAATATTATGTTCATGGTAAACTCACTTAAGAATCAAAGTCATCGTTTTAATATTAATAAATATGTTAGCATTCAAAACAGTAACACTAGAACCTCTGACAAGATAACTCTAAAGCATATCCGTTGCGGTACCTACAAGGAACAACATTTTTTACTTCTACAGAATACTAAGATTATAGAACAAACTGCCTCCCCTAAACTTATCACTATCAACACCAAATCTATAAAAACAAAACTTTTTGAAATGTTTTGGTTGCATTTTCAATCACACTTTGATCCAGACAACTCTTGCACCTTTCATTATCTGTGTCCATGTAGTTCATGTTCTAAGCTGCCATTATCCCATTCATTGTTTTCTTAGCTGCTCTCTATACTCATTTGTTACTTCTGTCTTTTATATTTATTTTTATGTTATTTTACAGGTTAGCTGGCAAGTCCAGTTTAGCCTTCCAACACTACGATACACTTTTTAATTCCACCCATGTGTCTATATGCATTACTCTGAACCACTTTGAAATGAATATGGTTAAACATTTTTTGAGACAAAAAGGACACATATTTGTATTTCTGCCAAAGTATCAATGTACTACAATTAAAAGTATGTAGTTGTGTTACCATACTTACCTTTAATAGTGATGATAATAACGGTGTGGATCTGGTAAAAATTAAATTAGCAATAGATTTTAAATTATTCAAACACTTCAAACATTTCGATTATCCAAACATTTCAATTATCCAAACACCCAGGTTTGAAGCTCTATTGTATCTTGTCAGCAACTTTGACAAAGTTTTGTGTCTTCAAACTATCAGTCATATCGTCAATATGCTCACTTTGGCAACCTCAAAACTCAATTTCTCCGATTACAGATCCACTACCCTGTGCTAGTACTACTACTGCATGCAGGCTTAGAAATTGGATACCCATGTGTCACAAGGCGAGTGACCAGCATCATTATTTGTCCCTTCATTAGATGTACAAGTTAGCTTTGTCTGGTCTACTTGTGCCAATTGGGCAGGCAAGCTGGGTGAATTTCATTTCCAAGCCAGGGTCTGATGTAGGGTATACTTGCTGTAGGTCTATGTCATACATTTGATGGGTGTTTGTTATTGCCGATATTCTACACCTAGTTCTCAGTTCTGGTTGACCTGCGATATAGTATTGCTAAACCAGTTATTAACCCTCATCGCGCATGCGCGATAGGGTTATAGTAGTAGTCCTGTCTGTTCGTTTGTCTGTCTATTTGTCTTTCTGTTTGTCTGTCTCTTTGTCTGCTTGTGTGTCTGTCACGCTCTGATTTCGGAGAATACTGACAATTAACAGTTGATTTAAGTATGAACTTACTCAGGACGAAGATTTAAGACATTTGGAAGGAGATTATTTGTAATAGCTAGATAGTGCTTAATAGCGCTGAGGTTTCGCACCTTTGGTGCTTCACTGAAATATAATTCATATTTCAACAACTATTCCAGCAATGTTGACATACTCTACATTTGGCACCTGAATATCTGAAGCAAGAGTTCAACTACATGATTGCTGGTACCTAGGAATCATTTACTAGTCCACCAGCAGATTGGTTTCTCCTCTTCACATGATGCCTAAGTGTATGCCTGAACATTGGCACCCATGTGGTGACCTCAGATCACTCAACTAAGTCACTGGGCCGACAGTATCCAGGCCACATGCAACTATTTTCCAGATATAGACTTAGTTTGTGCCAATCACCAGGTTCCAGTGATGTACAAGACGGCAGTGACTACACCTATTGGGTTTTAGTGTGTATGCCCTTTGGCTTGGCAATGGCAAACAAAAACTCCAATACTTCATTAATCAAGTTGTGAATGCTGCTATTGACAACCTACTCTCACCTGCAGAATATCTGAAGCACTTATGCTTCCTGTTACAATACCAACAACACCACAAAATCATGTTCAATGCATGTTTAGAGTCACCTCACTAAATATCACAGTCTCTGACCCTTGAACTCGTGTTTAATGAAAGATCAAGCTCTTTTTAAAATGTTAAAATGATTGCATGAGGTTCAACTTAAGACTAATCAGTCTATTATTCATGCAATTTTCTCAGTTGAAGAAATTTATGTAAAACATTAATGCAGAAGCATTCATCCAAATTAAAGAGTAAGTTTAATATTAGATTTTTTAATTACTGCAAACTGGTTAATATTATTTTTCAAGTCATTATTACAATAAGTGTGTAACTCGTAATTGTGTGTGGTTATCTGTACATTATTCCAAATAAACCCCTCCCCTTTTAAAAATCTGGCTGTCCGAGTATTTTAGTATTTAGTGTACTTTTTAGAAACAACTTACCCATTACATTAACTCGTACATAACCAAATGATGAATCAAATTGACACGCATATGTTTTGCTATTTTGTGAAGTAGGATTCTGTAAGAACAGTTTATTATCTTTAGTATATCTGATATTGTCAGAAATTGAACTAGAAAATAAATTAGGTTCCATAAAAACGAACACTGATGCAAAAACTGTTGTAGATGATTGATAACTGCCACATTCGATTAAAGTGGGCTGTCCTTCTTGGACATAATATTCATAAGGTGTGGATTGGTTTGTGCTTAGGTACTCTACATGATGCACTACAAAAGTCAAATATAGAATCAGTATTTAATATTATTGATGAAATCAATAAAAATATAAATTGTGTGATTACAATAACTTCACACAGTAACAATGATGTAATCAAATCACATAATTGTAAAATATCAGTAGGGGGATTCAGCAGTTCGTTCAAGTTTGGTGGAAACCCATTTTTATCCTGGAAGTGGCTAGACTAATAACAGTCAGCTTTTTACAATGACAATTTGTAAAAATAGTTTGGACATTTTGGCTGAATAGTCAAGAAATGCTCACAGATTATCAATCTATATTGGAGTGCAGTAGTGTAGCCAGAAGGAGTTGGTAGGGTTGGATCACCCCCAGAAAATACAAATGAGAAAAAAACATTGGAGAATGAGCTTGCTAATTTCTACTATTCTTGTGGAAAAGTATCGTCCACGATGGTGTAGGTAATCAAGAAGGCTCAACTCCTAAGTGTAAACTGATCAGTGAATGCAGTTTGGTGAATATTAAGAGACTTCAGTTTAAAAAAGCCTGCAGTACAAGACACCCAGAGCCAATTTTGTCTAATCTTATAAGTCAGTAAATAATTAGTTTTAGCCAAAAATGAAATGAAACTAGAAGTGTTTATTGATGTTTTTGAACTCACAATGAGATTGAGGTAAAGCTCTGAATTATCTAATTGGCAGCAAGTGGGGCGAGCCAGAGCTGAAATTTGAACTAAGGCTTGTTTAAAGTTTCAGAATAAACTTCGGTCAAGCCTCTTAGGAGGAAAAGTTCCCCGAGCGCGTTTAAAGGGCATGCCCGAGGTAAGGAATTAATTTTGTATTTGTGTGCTAAATTGATGGTCTAAATTGACGGTCTTTTGTTTTTGTAGCTGAGAGTGTGTATGGATTCTTAAACGCGCGCTGGGGGAAATCAAGAATGACTAACACACAAACGGAACTGCAAGAGTTATGAAGCCTCAAAGTCTCAAAAGTAAACACCACTATTTGGAAACAGAGGAAGACTACGGAAGCTGGAATTTCGTCCACCGCTTGCTATAGCTAATTGTTACAAAGTTGTCGATTTTGTTTTTCTCATTTCTATTTTGTTTTATATTTATTCACATTTTCACGTGATTTTTTTCCAGTCGGGTCACGACTGTACACTATATAAATCGACAACTTTAATCACCTTGTTAAGTTATGCGCAGTACTAAAAATGAAAGACTAACTCTTCGTCCTTCTGGACTTGGTCCAATTGTCTCGCACTTTTTTGCTACTGTGCAATTTTCTAGCCCCGCCCTCCGTTAGCCCAGTTAACTATACTTACCACGGCCTGCCAGGAAGCTCTTATCTATGCGCGGTACCTCTACAACTCGGTGGTTTATTGCTCAATTAAGCCGCGTACGGGCGTTGCTACGTGTCAGCACTCAAGGGTGCTCGCACATAGCAACGCGCGTGCACTTTTTTCTGTGAATTTAACCACAGAAACGTGGCATCCTGTTTCGTGGAATAGTACCACCTGGCGAATCGATAAAGCGTTGTGGGGAGAGTTTTCGCGGTCAGGATATTCTCTAACTATTCCCGCGGCTTGGAAACCACGCGTGGTTTGCTGTAATAATTCTGCTGGTTAACTGTTACTCACTGTGTGGTTGCTGTCTCCGGAGACTGTGTGTGGTTGCTGTTGCTCAACCATGCCCAAGAGAATATCTGCCAAAAACAAGCTGCAACTGGCTGAAGCCACCAAAAGGAGGAAACTGCTTTATACTTCAAGCACACAACTGTTGTTACGTTTTATCTCAACAAAACATATAACAAAATATATGGAAAAAAATATTTTATGCTTGCACAACAAAATATACTTTGTTATAATACACCAAATAATAAAATTGCAGTGGAGTCTCCTGAGCTTCACCTTGTAGCACCAAGGGCGAATGCTGAAGGTGATGCTATGAACACCACCATGTCAGTGAGCACACAGCTACAGATTTACCCCAGCTTGATGGAAGTGATGGTGGAAATGTTACCTCTGTAGTTGAGGAGTCCAGCTTGGTGTCAACTTCAGCAATCCCTGCGATTGAGGACCTGAGCAGTTCAATATGCAAGTCATATGATTTAAAAAACGTGTAATGCTATTCTAGCCATAACTACCAATTTAAAAAAAATTATTGACACACAAAATAAGCAAATAAATAAATAACTATTTGATATAACACCATTGTGAGAAATAACAGGGAAAGTACATGGGAGAATACATCAGAGAGGGCAGGGGTGATATCAATGACGATGACAAGGACATATTATGCTGACCTAGAAGATGAGCATCAGCAGAGTTTAGGAGGGGGCAGTGATGAAGCAGGTGATTCACTTGTAAATAGGTGATTCTAGTCCCCTTCTGGTTCTATTTGATTGCGAGACAACTGGGTTGAGCATCTATGTTGATCACATCACGGACATCACTGCCAATGTGATGAATCCTCCATTCACCCTCAATGATCCTACGTTCTAAGCCTTGTGGGCCGAAACATTTCATCTTCTGGTAATAATGTACAGATATTTAACTATTACATTTACAATGATAATTTAAAATCAATTCTATAATTATTAATTATAATTTATATTGTTTCCAAGGTTACTGGCATAACAAATAACATGCTAGGGGGTGAGAATCCTCTCTCAGTGGTGCTACCACTATTCTTATAGACCTCATCATCCTGGTAAAAATAATTATATAAATTTAAAAAAAATGGAAAAAATATTTCTCTCTCTGTCTATTAGTGCTAGTAGCTCACAATGGGTTTGCATTTTACTTCCCTATCCTTCTGGCTGAGGTGGAACAGAAAGCAGAACTGCAGCTGACCCTCTTTCAATCAGCCAATATGCATTTCAGTGATACCCTTCCTTTGCTGAGGAAGGTACTTTACTACTACTGTAGCTAAAATTAGACAGTTACGTACATGCACTTATACATTAATTTTAGCAGGATGGGGAAGTCATTTTACAAGGCTCACCTTTAGGTTTGGAGAAACTCCACAAAAAAGTCACTGGAGATGAAGTTGCAGGCAAGACACCTCTAAAATTAAATATAAAGCCTAATAATTATAGTTATTTGTATAAATTGTAGGAGCACACAGGGCCCTACCTGATGTATTGGCTATGGAGAGAGTCTTCAAGCACTGAGACATCAGACCACATTTGGAAGCTCTCTCCATTAGGTTCCCCCATGAGCAGACTAAGCTGTGGATACAGCAGAAGAGGATTTTCATGAGAGCAACATCGCTGATCAAAGCCATTGGAAGGCCTACACTTACCTCTACACAGGCTAAAAAGCTGGACTCTCTGGACTTCACTTTCGACTCTCTGTCACTCCTTCGCCAGCAGTGTGGAGGAACAGAAGCGTTTCAATCGGCTTTGAAGGAGCGAGGAGTGAGGAGCAAGCCGCTTAAAGAGAAGCTGACAAAGGCCATTCACAAGACCCGCTAAAGTAGCCTCCCTTGATGCTCCGCTGCATCCCTGCTGGCTCCAGCAGTGCCGATATCTGCTTCAGCGGTTTTTTTTCACTTCAGGCTCTTCTCAGAGTAGAATAAACAAAAGATTTCACCTCCGCCGTATACTAGGGCGGGGCTAAAATTGGGGCGGGGTGCATGGAATTAATGTTAGCGTAGTTTTAATTTCTGTTCTGTAAACTACTTTGGACTTGGGAATGGGGAATGGAAATGACTTCAAATTTGGAACAGAGCCCAACAAGAGTCTAGTCAGCAAAATGTTCGATACAATTTCAAAAAAAAAATTTTTTCACAAAAAAAAAAAAAAAAAAAAAAAAATATCCAATAGCGCGTGCAAAAGTCAATAAGTTAAAAGCAATATTGTATAAAGAAAAAAATGGATCGAAGCTATTGTAGGCATCGGGTCGGAGAAGTAGTAGGCTAAGTATGGCCGCTCTAGGTGCAGTGAATTCAGGTATGTAGACTTCTAGGGTAGTAGTAGTAAATAAGGTCCACCTGCAGAAAACAGTCTAAATACAACAGAAAAAAAATTGTGCAGCATTCTTAAACCACTATTGTGCTGAGGTCCAGCAAGACCTACTTAAAGTAATGGGGGATTATTTTGATATAACTCACAATGAATATGATTCAGTTATACTATAATTTTTATTATGATTAACCTTAGATATTCAATAATATAGTATTTCATTTTTTTAATGAAGATGATGAAGTTATCAACAATGATGTTCATGAGACAGTGATAGCCAAGATTCTGATCAGGAAGCAATGGATTATCACACTGATTTTTTCCTTCCAGATAATGTTGAAAGAGATAACTAGACAGCAGTGTGAGAAAGATTCATGTGGTGATGAGAATGGAAATGAGTAGCATGATGAGGATGATGGATTAGAAAATACTGACATTGTTGATGAAATTGTTACAGCTGTAGATTATGGCAATACTGATGTTGACATTGAACTAATGTTGTCAGATGTGAAGTGAGGCCAAGCTAGGGCCAATTTTTTTTCTAATACGCCTCAAGTGCAGTATTTTCTGTGTTGCCTTGATGGAGTTCCAGGTCTGATTAATTTTCTTACAGATGAGGCCACCAATTTGGGAAAGCCACTCAGGTGGTTTTTAGTCAGCTGCATTACTAGTCAGAACAAGAATAACTGTTTGGGAGAAGGAGGAGAGATTGACGACCTCTGTCTCTGTCTCTATTCTCTCGTATGGAATTCTTCTGAGGCAGTCTTGACTTTCTTTCTGATACTCTGAGGTATCCATACCTAGTGGGTCTTCACCACACTAATTACTTTGCCTCTCTTTAGTGTAGTACTGCCTCAACAGACAAGCCTAGAAGATCAAATCCTCAACTAGCTGGATAGTCACCAGACCACACCCCAGACCACAATAAAATTCACAATAATTATAAAGAAGCAATGATAGCCGGTCACTTGTTCATAAAAAAAAGCAATTTTCTAGAATTAATTAAACACTCCACATTTTAAAACAGTGGATACTTTGGCAGATTATGCATAGTAAACAGATTCAAAGTTTACCATTTCCGGGACAAACAAAAGAAGAATGGGGTTCTGTAGCAGTCCAGCAATTGAAATGTTGGCTTCAATCTTTTCGAGATGATGTTCAATTGAACCTGCATCAAAATCGTCCATAGGCTGTACAACGCAGTCGCTATGGTAACGTTTATTCCTCGTGGCGCATCCCTTCGATTTTTCTCAGTCGTCGTCTTTTCCGTCCGCAATTCAGCTTCCAGGCGAGCGAAATCATGACTAGTCGTCATGGTACATTATGCAGACAAAATAGTATCACGCTCGAGGGACCAAAATGTTGGGACTATTCAGCTAGTTGAGGATTTGATCCCGGCGTAGTCTGTTGACGCAGCATTACAATAACTAAAGAGAAGCGAAGTATTTAGGCAGTGAAGACCCACTAGCGGGTATGGAAGCGTCAGTTCCAGAAAGAAAGTCAACTCAACGACCTAACTCCGTCAAAAAATTTGCGAGAGAATAGAGACTGAGGTCGTAAATCGCTCCTCGTTCACCCGTTGACTGGATCCTATGAATATAGGCTGTCCACTAGCTAAGAGACAGACCCGATACCAAGTAGGTAGAATAATATTACTTGACCAACAGGTGGTATGCACAGTAAGATATAAAACTTGTAAAACTAAGGTGAATGACAGTGATCTAGGTGATATATACACACAAAATGAAAGAGCAATGTGCATGACGATCGACGACGACCGACGATTGACGATGATAGACAGTACACGAAAAAGAATAATAGAGCATGCGTGAATAAATAATGCTAATAATGAAATAAAACGTATTGATTTAGTTGTTGAGGCAGTTAAGGGTGCGATCCCGAACAATAACGATGTTATTCAATACTTGTTGTGGATATGTATGACAAAGCAGCACAGGAAAATCACTATCATTCTTAAAATTGTGGCACACTAAGTTTGTACAAGATCGTTGTTTTGGACTGGTCAAAATACTCTATCTGCCACACAAAAATTAGCAGTCCGTTACACATACCTAAAGTAGTTAACAAGTCTGGTGTTTGTAACGTGTAACAGTTGACAGCTGATGAGAATAGAGCCACAATAGTGCCAATTATGAATTGGATCAATTTTTCAGCCCACATTTTAAGAAATTCTCAAGAATAACAGGTACCATCATTCGTTTTGTTTAATGTTTACAACCTGGCAAAGTAACTGTAAAAGAGCATTCTAAGAGTTAGCCTCAAACTTTTCTCTATTATAAGATGAGTCACTATTAGCTGAGCATCAACAATCCCATTAGACCATTCTGTTCCAAAGAATGGATAGATATTACTAGCCCCTTGCCAAATGTGTCCAAGCAAACACTGTACTCCAATTGCAGATAGGAGTTCACTCCATCTTCTTGTCAACATGAGACTAATTATCTAATCTAGACACATTGCCATTAAATGTAAAACTACTATCAGCAAGCCGAAATAAGAGATTTGGTAGTTAATTAACTACCTACATTCATCTAAATAACTTTAGCCTACTAATCTTAATACAAAAGTAATGGGAGCTCTAGATTAATCCTAGTTGTGTTCAACTTTAGCGCTGGCATTTTAAGCTTAGCCACCCACTTACAATTGAAATAACAAGTGTTTATTGGTTATTTAAGGTACCTCCCAATATAAGCTGGACAAGCCTGGAGCGAGCCTTAAACTACACTATTGTTAAATTTAATTTTAATAACTAACACTCAAGCTATTAAAATAAAGTCGAGTTTTTACATTACTATGAGGTAAAGGGGTTTCAATGTCATAGTAACCGCTCCCGCAACAGTTTGAATTGAAAAAGAAGCAACAAAATCAAATCACGTTATTTAAAATTTTCTTATTCTTAATAGTAGTTGTAACGCACAATACTTTCACACAACTGAACATACCTACGCAAGACTTACCTTCGTGGTTCGTCTAGTGGACAATGCATTTTTAAGTAAATACTGTTCTTATAACTGTGACAAATAGCGCATTAACTTACCACCGCCACTAACTCGAATAGAAATGGAGCTCCCATAAGATTTTGAGTTTTAACTGCACCGCAAAACAATTCAAAGCCGTAAACAATTTAATTTCTAAGGTGATACTGGTAATGGTCGCTAAACCGGAGGATTCTGTTTAGCGAAGTTTGGGACGGGGTCGAACGTGGAGCGAACACAAAAATACAGAGGGTCAAAGTACAAAATGACATACGTACGTCCATATATATAAACAAATAAACAAACATCCCCGATTTTTTTCATTTTTACCCCTGTAAGTGTCTCGCTCGCTACGCTCGCTCGCCAATCAAGCTATATCGGTTGATGTTGCTATTTATGTCTATACCATCTAGTGCTATTTAAAGCTATACCTATCTAGTACTCTTACACAATGTAGGGTCTAAATTGAGTAAGGCCTCCCCCATCAATGAAGTAAGCGGCCCCAACTATAACTTACTGCCGTACACAGCAGATCGCCACCATTTTCCTAGCATAAGTAACAGTCTTACGTAACCCGTAACGCGGACTTCCGGTTAGATTACGGAATTCAACGTTAACTCCGCGAGAAATTGAATAAGATGTTTTAAGCGTGCTGGCACACCGCCTACGCAACGCCTACGCATGCACCCACGCAAATCCATTAACTAAATCAATTATGTTGCTATGGCCTACTTTTATATTTCTTAAGTTTTGCAGGCTATCCTATACAGTGGACCTCACAGTAAACTATCAAAGGAGCTGGCTTACCAGAAATTAGAAGTCCAAAGCAACTACTATGGCAGATATAAGCGGTCACATTCTCCAACATAAATGGCAAAATATCCCCGACAATTCAACTCCACAGTTGGGGGTCTCACCCTCTACGACTCTGGAACTCACCGCCGACAAAATTACAGATGCTTTTTTCGATTTACAATTTAGTTTTCAAATTATTCATTGTTGTTGGCGAGCGAGCGTAGCGAGCGTGACACTTACAGGGGTAATAATCGAAAATCGGGGATGTTTGTTTATCTAGATATATGTATGGACGTATGTATGTCATTTTGTACTCTGACCCTCCGTATTTTTGTGTTCGCTCCGCGTTCGACCCCGTCTGATTCCGTACTTATGGCCAGAAATAGCATGCAGAACAAGCCAATCATTCCTCGCACAATTTTGTCAATTTCAACCCTGCCCTCCTCGGGCAGGTAAGGAATACGCGGGGATTATTGTTTAGGGTGAAATATTTGGGATTACAGGGGCTCTGAAGAGCCCTTTGAAAAAATAAACACAGACCATGTAATGGAGAGAAGGCCCCTGGCTGAGACTTCTAAGTTGAGCTGAGCGCCCTATACAACTTCTCTCCGAGCGGCTTGATCCTGACTCCCTTCTGCTTCAGGGAGGCAGCAACGAAGGCATCCTTGGTATCACTGGTTCTACTACGGAGAAGCAATAGAGTGTGGAAATCGATGCCTTAAGTGACTAACTTCTTGGCTTGTGTTGGTGTGATGCTGGGCTTTCCAAGGGATTTGGTGAGTAGTGCTGCATTGGTATACAGGGTCTTCTGAGCTAACCACTTCTTCATTTGCATGCTAGGCGACTGAATGTGAAGTTTGTCTAGACATCCTGTTACTTTTTGTGCCACAAATATATTTACCTCTGCTATTATTGAATGCAATTGTAGGTACAAGTTCCAATGCACCTCCAGCAGTACCTGCAGGATTTAGACCGAGTCCACAAGTGTACCACCAACAACGTGGGAAGTGCTTGCTTCATACGTGTGCATGCCTGATCTTTCAGGGTAACCTGCACTGACGGATGCCGATGGACTTGTGCTGCTTACTGGGACAGTCAGACCTACGCTGAATTGTGCATATGAACCTGTGCTTGCTAGCACGGACGGACCTGTGTTTACTGACACGGACGGACCTGTGTTTACTGACACGGACGGACCTGTGCTTGCTGGCACAGAGAACCAACATTCATTGGCACAGCTGGACCTACGCCCACTTCCAATTAAAAACCTGTGATATTACACCAGAGATACTAATAATAAACCTGACACAAACTTTTTTATCTCAATTTTGCAAATTTTTTTTGTAAAATATGTAGCTAGTTACGTTATGAGTCAATAATTCCTCAGATGTGGAATTGAATATTTAGGATTTCGCCAGTAATTTTGTCAGATGACAGATAGTGTATTGTTAGTTGGTGTACAAGTAGCTAAGGTAGCTAGAACTGTGTTGCAACAATCAACTTCTACTGGGATTACATCTTTTCTTGCAAGCGCGTTGCTATGTGCCAGCACCCTTATCCCAGTTTTCTCGAAATAACAGTGCTCAAGTTGGTCAGATTGCCGCTCGTATATTTAGTGAACCAAGCAGCGCCTGCCTATAAACTTGGTATCAAAATACTCCATAAGCAGTGCTCTACACAGTGGTATGAATAACTCATTTTTCAATTTTTAATGCAATTGGTCCCTTTTCCCAAGTGTTGTCACATTATTATATAGAATGAGTTCATGCATCCGTTTTACTAGTAGTAGTAGCTTCTGTCTGTAGTATTCAGTATATTATATTACAGGTCTAACTTCCAGGAAAGCGCAAGACTAACATAGGTAAAGCAACTATAGAAGGTTGATAATGAACTTTTTAACAGCATTCTGTGACTTGAAACAAACAAACAAGTATTTCTGAGGTATACACTATTTTCCATTATCCCCTCTAATTCAGACACGCTCCAACCCTCGCTCATCATTAAACTTCCCCATTTTTTTATATAGTATTCCCAAATAGTATCTCGCTTATTTTGTTCCCCTACAAACACATATTCCTGATTCTCAAACATTATGTCTGGAAAGTGTTCCCTTCACTTTCTGACCAATACAAATCTTGGAATTTAATTGTGTAACCCCTATGAGAGGTTCTTGTATCCCCCTGGCTTCCCTAAACTTCCCACAAAAGTAAGGAATCTCTGGCAGTCCAGGGAATGTGGCTCACATAATTGTCACTAGTGTTTCACTTGCCCCACTGCATGGCCCTACCACAATATCACAATTTTCAAATTAATATTGTTAACTGAAATTGTGAGGTGCACTTTTTTTACATTGAGGTTTCATTAATAAAAATAATAATTTGACTGACTAAAATTAGTTAGACTATTCCATAATGATAATTGGCAGTTACAACTTAATTATAGTTGCTTACATTGCGGTTCGATCCTCAGTGATCTAGAAGAAAAAGATTCTGATTGTTTGGTAACAGCAACACAGGTATAATTTCCTATAAATGACTCTTGAAAATTACCTATATATAGAATATTATGCCTTGCAACTGTTTCATCCATGTTTACCAAATTATCATCTTTCAACCAAATGAGCGGCGAGTTAACCTCCAAAGTTGTTGTACATTTCAGGAATATACTTGTTCCAATAACAATTGTATCACTTGTACCAATCAAACTAATGGAAGGAAAATCATCTATAAGAAAGAGAACAACACTCAACTAAACGGAAAAAATATATGTATATATTAATGTGTTCATTAAAAAATGGCTCACCTAAAGCTTCTAGTGGTATAATCGCAAACAGAATAATAATATCTAACAATATGAACATAGGGATTTTTCGCTGCATATACTTAGTCTAGCACACACGTATATTGAAATTGTTTGTGGATCTAGATCAGGTGACGCTTTAACCAAGTACAAGTGCCACATAAATAGACGTCAAGTAAAGGCAAACTGTTATTATTAGGGCTAGTAAAAACAGGGTAGCGAACGTTGAAATGAAGTAAAACTTCTTTTCTCTCTCTTCATTAAAAAAATGCATTGTAACTAAATGACAAAGATTCCATTGTAATTCATAATACTTCACAGTTTTAATTGGTTTTCAACTTATGTTTATGTTTCCATAAAAGTATACCAATATAACTAAAAGCGAAAGTATGGAAATACTTTTAGATCTTTACTGTTCTACTACAGTCTCGTTTAATTTAAACGGGGGCGAATAAAAGACCGCTGGGGGACATTGTGAGGGTGGAAGGTCGTCTGATGGCCGGGCAGGTTGGTGTTAGTGCAAGCGCTCGGTCTTTCTGTAGGCTGCCACCAGTCCTCTCAGCTCCTCGGGACCCTTCAGCAGGCCAGGCTAGCTACAGTCCAGGATTATTCCCAAACCTTCGGAGACAACTTCTTAAAGTATAAAGTAATTAACTAGTGGTGGTGTGCTTGAGCACAACTGACGAGCGAGCCTTAAACTACACTATTGTTAAGTGATTGATTTTAACAACTAACATTCAAGCTACTAAAATAAAGTCGAGTTTTTAAATTACGTATGCGGTAATGGGGATTCAATGCCATAGTAACTACTCCACGCAACTGTTTGAATTGAAAAAGAAGCAACAAAAGTCGTGTTCAATTGAGATTTCAGATGTATAATATACTAGTGGTGCACTCGAATAGCGCAAATGCATGGCGAGCGAGAGTAGCTATAGGTAAAGATGATTTGTGAAGGAACTCACTAAATAATAGCAATGATTAGGCACGAATAGTTAACAATAACAGAATTACCTGAATAAGCGCAGCTTGACAAAGACTTCACAATTGTATCAAGAAGATAGTTGGCGAGCGAGCGTAGCGAGCGAGACACTTACAGGGGTAAAAATGAAAAAATCGGGGATGTTTATTTATTTGTATATGTTTGGACGTACGTATGTCATTTTGTACTTTGACCCTCGCGTTTTTGTGTTAGTTAGGTGGTCGACCCCGTCCCAAATTGCACTAAACAGAATCCTCTGGTTTATCGATCAGTACCCGTATCACCCTAGAAATTGAATTGTTTACCGTTTTGAATTCTTTTGCAGGTGCAGTTAAAACTTGAAAACTTAAGGGACCTCCATTTCTATTCGAGTTTGTGGCGGTGGTAAGTCAATGCGCTCTTTGTCATGGTTATAAGCCGTGCGCAACAGTATTTACTTGAAAATACATTGTCCACTAGGCTACCGCTAAGGTAAGTCTGTGTAGGTGCATGTCCAGTTGTGTCAAAACTTTGTGTGTTACAACCACTACTTAGCTAAAGAATATCACAAAGAAAACGTTTAAATAACGTGTATTATTTTGTTGTTGTTTTTTTCCCTTCAATTCAAGCAGTTGCAGAGAGTTGTTACTATGGCACTGAAATCCTTTTACCGTGTATGCGAAATTTAAAAACTGGACCTTATTTTCAGTAGCTTCAGTGTTAGAAGTCAAGATCATTCATATAAAAATAGTATAGTCTTTAGGCTCGCTCGCCATTTGTGCTCAAGCACATCACTAGTAGCTATTACCATTTTGGTTGAAACAAAGTTGCGTAAGGTAGTGGCAGCAGAATTCTCCGTGCTCGTAAATAAAAAATACTGGAGTGTGAACGCTTTACCTAACTTACGTAATTAGAAGCGCGTGCGAAATATTATGACGTACACATACATACCTATATAATTATATTTGGCGAGCGAGCGTAGCGAGCGAGACACTTACAGGGGTAAAAATGAAAAAATCGGGGATGTTTATATATTTGTATATATGTTTGGACGTACGTATGTCATTTTGTACTTTGACCCTCGCGTTTTTGTGTTAGTTAGGTGGTCCACCCCGTCCCAAATTGCACTAAACAGAATCCTCTGGTTTATCGATCAGTACCCGTATCACCCTAGAAATTGAATTGTTTACCGTTTTGAATTCTTTTGCGGGTGCAGTTAAAACTTGAAAACTTAAGGGACTTCCATTTCTATTCCAGTTAGTGGCGGTGGTAAGTCAATACGCTCTTTGTCATGGTTATAAGCCGTGCGCAACAGTATTTACTTGAAAATACATTGTCCACTAGACTACCGCGAAGGTAAGTCTGTGTAGGTGCATGTCCAGTTGTGTCAAAGCATAGTGTGTTACAACCACTACTTAGCTAAAGAATATCACAAAGAAAACTTTTGATTAACGTGTATTGTTTTCTTGTTGTTTTTTTCCTTCAATTCAAGCAGTTGCAGAGAGTTGTTACTATGGCACTGAAATCCCTTTACCGTGTATGCGAAATTTAAAACCTGGACCTTATTTTCAGTAGCTTCAGTGTTAGAAGTCAAAGTCATTCATATAACAATAGTATAGTCTTTAGGCTCGCTCGCCATTTGTGCTCAAGCACATCACTAGTATAATCTGAAATCCCAATTGAACACGACGGAGAGTCAGCTTCGCTAGCTTCGCTCGCGCGCTGAATTATGTAGGTATGTATGCGTACGTCAAAAAATTTCGCCCGCGCTTCTGATTACGTAAGGTAGGTAAAGCGTTCACAGTTCCAGTATTTTTCAATTATCGAGCACGGAGAATCCTGCTGCACTGCCTTACGCAACTTTGTTTCAACTAAAACGTTTATAGCTACTCTCTTCTTGAAACAATTGTTAAGTCGTTGTAAGCTGCGCTTCTTTGCCACTGCTTTCGAAGTTTATTCAGGTAATTCTGTTATTGTTAACTCTTCATGCCTAATAATTGCTATTACTTAGCGATTTCCTTCACAAATCATCTTTAACTATACTCATAACATATTTACTCGCTCGCCATGCATTTGCGCTATTCGAGCGCACCACTAGTAGTAGTTGTAACGCACAATACTTTCACACAACCGAACATACCTACGCGAGACTTGCCTTCGTGGTAAGTCTAGCGGACAATGGATTTTTTAAGTAAATACTGGGCTTATAACTGTGACAAATAGCGTAGTAACGTGTGTAAGGATGGTACGTATGCCATTTAAACGCGCACGTGGGGAACTTTTTTCTCCAAAAAACGCGGCTTTTTAGGCTTGACCCAAGTTTATTCTGAAACTACAGCACTAAACAAGCCTTACTTTATACTTAAGCGCAGAAGTGTGAGAAAATTCCTGCGAAAACGCTTGCTTTTTCAAGTAACAAAAAGTTGCTGCGACCTGTTACTATGGCATTGAAAACCCTTTACCAGATTTAAACTCAAAACTTCACCGTTTTAGGGGGGATATGGAGCGCCGCTTGTTGGTTGTCAAGAGTCATTGGTAGTCAGAATGCAGTCAGAACCTACTACTACTCAGGGAAGCTGAGGTAAGTGCGTAATTCCATATTTGTTAGCTAAATATGCAATAATAACTCTGGCCTTCCTTTTTTGTAGCTAAGAGCTTGTTGTCAACAGTGACTGGTAAATTCAAATAGTCAGAATGACTCAAATTTGGTACTACAAAAGTTACCACAGTTCAAGAAAATGAGGTAAGAAAGTAATTTTTGTATTTGTGTGCTAATTTTGATTGTCTTTTTTTTTGTAGGTGAGAGCTTGTTGTCAAGAATTCAAGGTAATTCAGATGGTCAAAGTAACTTCAATTTGATACTACAGAAGTTATCAATACTCAGGAAATTGAGGTAAGTAGTAATTTCATATTTGTTGGCTAAAATTACATATAATAAATAACATTGGTTTATTTTTTTATCATAGCTGAGAGCTTGTTCAAGAGTTACTGGTAATTGAGATTATCAGAATGGCAGATGTTTGATAGCTACTACAAAAGTTAACAAATCAGGTAGGAGAGTGATTTTGTATTTGTTTGCTGAAATAAAAGGTCATAGCTGCTATTATAGTGTTTGCATGAACTAAGCTAAAACATAGTAACAATACTTATTGTTACCTAACTATCAGGCTCGCTCGCCATTTGTGCTCAAGCACACCACTAGTATGTATATAATGTGTGTAAGTTGGATGGTACGTATGCCCTTTAAACGCGCGCAGGGAACTTGTTTTCGCCTAAAAACACGGCTTTTTTTTTGCTTTACCCCAGTTTATTCTGAAACTACAGCATTAAGCAAGTCTTACTTTATACTTAAGCTCCGAAGTGTGAGAAAATTCTGGCGAAAACACTTCTTTTCAAGAAACAAAAAGTTGATTCGACCGGTTACTATGGCATTGAAGACCCTTTTCCAGACTTAATTTCAAAACTTCGCCTTTTTCCGGGGGATACGGAGTGCAGATTGTTGATTGTCAAGAGCCATTGGCAGTCAGAATTAAACCTAAAGAAGCTACTACTACTAGAGGGAAGCTGAGGTAAGTAGCAATTCCATATTTGTTAGCTAAATATGCTAAATAACTTTGGCCTTTCTTTTTTGTAGCTAAGAGCTTGTTGTCAACAGTGACTGATAAATTCAAACAGTCAGGATGGCTCAAATTTGGTACTACAAAAGTTACAACTGCTCAAGAAAATGAGGTAAGAAAGTAATTTTGCATTTGTGTGCTAAAATTGATTGTCTTTTGTTTTTGTAGCAGAGAGCTTGTTGTCAAGAATTCGAGGTAATTCAGACAGCCAAAGTAATTTAAATTTGATACTACAGAAGTTATCAATAGGAAATTGAGGCAAGTAGTAATTCCATATTATTGTTGGCTAATAATAACACTGGTTTATTTTTTAGTCACTGGTAATTGAGATTATCAGAATGGTTGATGTTTGATACTACAAAAGTTACCATTAATCAGGTAAGAGAGTGATTTTGTCTTTGTTTGCTGAAATAAAAGGTCATAACTGCTATTATAGTGTTTGCATGAAGTAAGCTAAAACATAGCAAGATTTTATATTACCTAACTATCAGGCTAGCTCGCCATTTGTAAAGATGATAGAACAAAAAATTCTGAATTTGCTGTGGTGGTTGGATCCTCCACACACAATCAGATGATTAAAAGTCTTTGGAGAGATGTATTTAAGTGTGTTTCTATTAAGTGGCTATAGGATTTTTTCAGTGAATTAGAAACCAATGTGAAATTGGATTCCTTGAATGTAATGGACATCTTCGGTCTCCATACTGTTTTTTTTTTACCTAGTATAAACAGAGATCTGAAAGCATTCATTGAATGTTGGAATAATCATCCTTTAAGTACATCACACAACTTAGGATGGAGGCATTTTTTTTTGTAAAAAAAATAATTTTTTTTTAATTTTATTACTGTAGATACAGGCTTACTGGATGTGGATCCCACCATTGGACATTTCTACAGCTTATAATGATTTTTATCACCGGGGAAAGAACCGTTCACTCAATTTCTTACGGTTACTTTCTATGGATCGACTATTTCTTTGTTTACTGTCAAACCTACGCTTTTTATAGTTCAAAATAAAGCACACAGGAAGTGCTCAGTGACTATAGCAACAAGCAATGACATAGTAGAAGTAGGCGGGAGTGCGCAAGGCCGATGTCATGGAAATATGGGTATCCCGTAAAATTGGGTAACTCAGCATTATTTCCGTAAATATTGGTATCCTGCCGTAAATTTGGGTGCCCCCGCTGCGGATTGAAATGGAAATGTTGGTAACACTTGTGCGTTCCCTTTCTCGTGTGCTGACGCTTACCATGAACATACAGGGTTGGAAAAGAGTAGGAAGAGTGTCCTGAGATGGTGGGCAAAGTTTTTTTTTAAGTTGATCGAGGCGATTTATACTACTATAATCGAAGAGGAGTATCGTTGCTTAAAAAAAATTTTTGTAATAAAGATTATGTACTTAACATGAGCAATGAAGCTAACTGCTTTATGAAGATTTATTTCATGGTAAGGTTGATGAAGTTGAGTAGCTAATATTAAATGAAGACTCAATCATCTAGATGACACAGATATAAGATTGACAATTCTGTATATACAATTATGTACTTAACAGCAAGTTAACCTTGGATTCTGTCACAATTTATTGAAGACAAAAGCTTGAAATATTACTTCCATAGCCATAGCAATCTCCACATGATTCTATAACTAACTTGCATAGCCACAGATTTTAATAATATATGACCCTTTTATTTCTTATTGCATACGCTCCAAGTTTCAAAAAAATGCTTTAAGGATAAAACACACCCATTAATCACCACCACTAATTATACCCATACTAATTAGAACTGTATTACTATGCAGTGATGTTGCTTTGTTGCATGTATTGTGAGTAACCTGTTCATTTATAACTAACAGCATTCTTCAAGTTGAACTTCAGGTTAGCAATCAATGTTCAAGCACAGTACTGACCTTATACATAGCTATAATAAAGTGACGTAATAATGCAGCTGACTTTGCACATGCTCAACAGAGTATTTATAATCGTCACAACACCTTAAGTTTCAACAAGGTGTGATTATCCACATTTGTAGGCAAGTTGGGTTCATTGAACTCGTATACTAATGAATGACGTGCTTTTCGAAGCTCAACAAAGCACTAGCCCAACTACATGCATTTCCAGTAGAAAATGAGGCTACTTATTGACAGTGATAGCCTTCCAACATGTGAGGAAGAAAATGGGGAGGAAGTGACGTAGGATGGGTTCATTGAATCTTTACTTGATCAAGAAATTTTGCAATGAGGTTGAAATCAATAAAACTAAAGCACAAGAAAAAAATTACCTATGATTGAAATATGAATTATAAGATAGAATTAACATTAGGACAGAGGTACTTTTTAGGTATGTGGGCAATGAGAGTGTGACTTTAGTGTGTTGGGCACTAGTAGCATAGGCATCACTGCAGGTAGTTGTGGTAATTTATTAATACCCACCATTGATGTCTTGATTCAATATTATCACTGTAACTGACATGAATAGAGGCGATTAGTAGTGAGTTGAATTCAATATAACTAAAGCACAGGAAAACTTAAAAAATGGCTATTATCAAAGCGTGAATTCGATGTGAAGATACTGCTCAGAAGAATGAAAAATGTGGCAAGGTTTAGCCTGTAAGGCTATGACCATACATTATCAGCAGATGTGTGGTTAGGGCTTATAATATAAGTTTTCAAGAAATGACAAGATAATCAAGACCAAAGCTAATATTGCATGTCTCAATTTAATAATATAAAATGGCACCATGAAAGAAACATAATTTGTATCAAAACTGTTTCACCACCCTCATCTCAGTTAAAGAAATTTGAATGTGCCTGCAATGCTTAGAAGTTTCAAAATTATGTGAGGAAATTTCAGGCACTTAGCAAAGATAAATTTCTGTTATAAAAATTTAAATGGTAAAAGTAATTATTTAATACTCCCATTGTTAGTGTATATTCATTGGGCATGTTAACCCTCAGTGTGCATAAGTGCAAGCAAATTTGTCAGCCTCTACACACATTGTTGCTTGACACAAAGTAAGTTTGCCCTAATTTTGAATATTTTAAAGGCAATAGCTGCATTTATCCTAATTATGTGGTTGTTCACTTTACTCTGTATCTAGTTAGTTGCTCTAAGCAATATATTTTTATTTCTTCAACCATGCTATAATTATAATAAATATAATATAATAAGAACATGCTCCAATCAGTTAGTAGCTGTAATTTACTTATATCAACCATTGATGTCTTGATTCAATAGTGAAGTATCACTATGTTAATAATAAAAGTCATTCAATTACATCTATAACACTATCTCAATTTGAAGAGGTAGTTGAATTTGTCCTTTCTAAGTTTTGTTGCAATGACAAGTCAATCGGTATTGTATTGAATGATGTGTTGTGTTGAATGACTCACCAGTATCCAATGATGAATGGAATTATTGGAACAAGCGGCTGGGACTGAGCTGATCAAGAGATGTTAAAAAGAGGAGAATGGCTGACAGATAAGCATATTAATGCTGCAAGTGTGCTGATAAAGGAAGAGTTTCCCAAACAACATGGTCTACAGGACACCCTTCTCCTACAACGTTTTGACCAATATGAATCAGAAGATTCTCAGTTTGTTCAAATAATTCATGTCAATGGCAACCATTGGATGTGTGTGTCAAACAAGTTTTGTCCGGCAGGAACTGTAGATGTATATAACTGCTCACCTGGCATTGGATTTTCACCGTCTCTTAACCAGAGACAAATTGGAAACGCAGACTGTGGTCTTCTTTCCATCGCTTTTGTGTATGCCCTTTGTTGTGACTTAGATCCACATAGTATTCAGTTTAACCAGTCTGCCATGCGAGCACATTTTGATTTGTGTGTGGATGAAGAGAAAATAGATATGTTTCCAGTATCAACTCGTTGTCGGCAAAAAAACACGAAGAGTAGAATCAAGTCCGTGAAAATGGTGCCAGTGTCTTGTACTTATCGCCTACCTTGGGATAAAGCTGATACAGTAAAGGGTCCATTAGTCAAGTGTTCCCTATGTAAAGAATGGTATCATTCACAATGTGACGAAATCAATTTGGAGTTGTATGATGCTAAAAACTACTGTTGTAGCAGCTGTCTGTCTGTAATGCATTTTGAACTGAACCATTGATTTTGTAGCTCGTATAGGCATGAAACTTGTAAACGTTTGATTTTAATTATTACTACTGGTATTTCTGTGTCACTCAGCTAGTTAGCTATATTTTACATTACTACATCTTATTTCTGAGTCTATACAATTATATTGACATAATATGTTGAGTGAAACTTGAAAAAAAAATACATTAGATCTTGCTAAGCAATGCTTATATCCTTAGTTATATAATATGCTATAAGATCATACTTTACATTTTAGTTTTAAAATAGTAAATGTCCTAACATGTCAGTCTGCCTCATTCACCTTCACCCCAACACTATTATATTTAGCATCATTAACTTCCATGTAATCTGTTGTATGAATCTGAAATCACTATTAGTGTGTGCTTTCTTATGATTATTTTAAGATTTTGCTCATGCTATTCCTAGAATTGTTTTTCTCTTCGTGTGGACATATCAAATGAAAGTAGTCGTAAAAGAGCAAATTATGTGAAGTCATTCATTAAAGTTCTCCCTAGCTACTGTGAGCTATTGGTTTTGATCAATTTTTACATTTTTGTATCAACCATTATATGACTGTGTATCTAAAATATTGCACTCTAGTACTTTTAATTTTTCTGCTGGTTATGTCACTTGTTGCTAGCTAGATGTATAAAATTGTGTGGATTTATTAATTTGCACCATCACTAAACCCAGTCCTTGCAAGACTACTAAGCAGCTGGAGACTCTGTGTAAATCCCAAGTTCCAGCTGGGTACACTGCCACCAGAATTGGTCTATGGGTATTCTGGCGCTCTCCTACCAGCAACCTAAAGCTATCCTATCACTTCCCAACTAACCTCGAAAGTATTCAAGGAAGTTATAATGAAAGTTAATTAGACATTAGCTAAAGGTATGGTGCAGATAAAAAGAAAGACAGAGACCAACTGAAACTGGGTGGAGTGACTACGGTGATTTTATAGCCATCCACCCACATAGTGAAACATAAAAAGAAAGAGGTGTGTGCCATGCTCAAAGTGATACCAATGAGTTAGCCTTCTAACAGCGCTTAAAATGAGGGCAATTGTACTAAAACTGTGTAGTATGTTGGTTCTCCCATTTTACTACACAGTTTTAGTACAATTGCCCTCATTATAAGCGCTTTACCCATCCCTCCTCTCCTCTTCCATTTCAACCCGCTGGCTCCATTGATTCCTCAGTAATCAGTTTAATAAAAGGGGGATACCCATATTTCCGCAGGGATACCCTAAATATAGGTACGGGGGTACCTATATTTCTGGAAATACGGGTATGGGGGCACCCATTTTTTCGTAAATATAGGTACCCGGGACACCCATATTTGGGGATACCCAAATTTACTTGACACCGGTGTTGTTGTTCTTGTGCTTGATTAGAACTTAACTTTTGTCGGCTTGGCTCTCTCTCTATTCTCGTTGTTTCTTGAAACTACGCCTAGGAGAACTTGTAGAAAGCGCCCTAAAGGGTTCCTTGGCACTCAGTGGCAACAACAGTCACCTACCAAACGAAGAAGGATGGATTCAGAGGCTACCCGTCCCTCGGTGTGTAAGACTAAATTGTCTAGCTCACTACCTAGGTCTATAGGGCTTACTTCTGGGAGCTCTAGTGCTCTATTGCTCCCAAGAAATAGTAAATCCTTAAGTCCATTGTTAGACAATAGTTCTGTAGCTCTCTCTGAGTCAGATTCTGAGGCTAGTTGCAGTTAGTCTCGCGTAGCCAGACCCTTTACCAACCCTAACCGCTACGCGGGGAAGGAAAGGGTCTGGGAACATACAATACAACGACTTGTTCAGCAGCACCCCAAAAAGGGTGCTCCAATTATCACATTCCAATGCTTGCGGTAGCCAATGACGTCACGGCCACGGCCGGGTAGCAGCTCTCCTATTCATGCTGGTACGTTTATTGCTTGCCAGGAGTGCTTATAAATAGTCTACGAAACAACTTCACCAGTTTGACGAAGTCACGCTACGTTCTCACCCTCCCAGATGTGATGTTGACGTCACACAGTATACCGCAAGCTTGCTGGAATGTGATAATTAAGCACCCTTTTTGGGGTGCTGCTGAACAAGTCGTTGTATTGTATGTTCCCAGACCCTTTCCTTCCCCGCGTAGCGGTTACGGTTGGTAAAGGGTCTGGCTACGCGAGACTAAGTTGCAGTCATGATGATCAGGAGGACTCTGACGGGGTTGGTGTCGGCAGTGTCCACAGTGACGTCCTATCCAACGATTGGACCGAGCCCCCATCAGATGTTACTGTAACGTTTAATGGAACTTGGTCTAACCAATATATCAAGGTAACTTCTAAAACCTGAATTTAGGTCTAAATATTCATTGTATGCAATATTATGCTTTCTATGCAGGCATTGTCAACTGTTATTACAAGTGTCGTGTTTAACCTCAATTATCTCAAAACTACATTTTCCCAAAGTGGTCATACTTCGGTATATGTTTATATATCATCTTAAAGCTCATATTCTACTTTTCAAAATGAATTGATACTTTGTCAAAAAAATATTTTTTTCTTCACTTATGTTTCTTATTTTTTTCTTCAGTTATGCAAGTTTTTCTTTAAAAAAATGAATTTAAATGTCCAAACAATGATAAAAAAAATAAATAAGGAGAAATTCCAAACAGTATCAATTCAATTATGAGATAAATGTATACTGAATGTGTGAAAAAGTTTGAAGGGTTGAGGATCATGTCTGATGGGGGTAACATCGTACCGAATAGGTAAAGGGTGAGTGGACGATGAAACCGATCACTTTGGGTGGGTAGGGCCTAGTTGATATATCTGTAGTTCATCTTGAAGATGATGTTTTATTCATCATTTTAAGACTTGAAGTATGAAAAAATTCAGATGGATGACTGAGTTATGACCAAATAAGCAAACACCCCAAAAATGGTTCCATCCCCCCTTAACTCCAAATCAATTGTTTATACAGGGAGCATTGGAGCAAAATATGATTCCGACGCCTCATATTCCTAATAACTCTACTAGGCATTATTCAGTTCCATTATCACAAGATGCAGTAGGAGTTCCAAGATGTACTTTTAGTCCTTGCAGCCACATACACTAGAAGGCTCACCCATAGCCAAAAATTCATGAACTATATCTGACTCAAAATCTCTAAAAGTACCACATCCTGAGTAGTTCAGTAGCCACATAGCTACATTTCTTCAGCAGGAAATACTTCAAATTGACAAGATTCACTTGACTTTGGTTATTCATTGTATCAACAAGTTTGTGACAAACATTTATAGCACTGCACCCTCTGCAACTAATATAACTGTAATTTGAATCTCCTAGCTAGGTGGCAAAATGTAAAAAAAAATTTCAGAATCAAATTTTCACAAAATGAAGTGAAATTGACTTGCAATTTTATTCAGTTAGGGTTAAGCAGGGTTTCATCAAGAATTTTTTTCTTGGAGGGGGTGGAAGCTGAAGGGGTAAGGATGTCATGCATATGTGCTAGTTTCAGATTTACACTCTACACCTACATCATTATAACAAGCTGCAAGAGTCATTAGTACTATTATTCCTTTTGTTTAAAAAAAAGTAAAATATTAAAAATAATCAAAAATATTCTTGGGGGGGGGGGGAGTTGGGTGGTTTGGGGAGGGGGAAGCTTCCCCTACAAACCCCCCTCTCTTAGATGAAAATCTGGTAAGGCTGATAGCAAGTTTAACCAAAATCGAAAATTCAACAATTTTAAAGCACATTGTTTTAAAATTTTGCTAAAAATTTGCTAAAACCCCTCCTCCCAAGCCCCCACCTATCCAGCCATGCAGTCAAAATTTGTAAATTTGATAGTTGAAGAATTGATATTGTACTAACTCAGCTCACTGCATGCTGCATCTTGTTGGCTAGCTATGTCAATGATTTCATGTAGTTTGGGAAGGTCCTATTCTTGCACCCCTATCCAAGCATACTGGTTTGATGTTATTACATAAAAAGTTAGCATGTACAGTTAATTGTAAAGGAACATCATAAAATAGAATAAAGTAGTATGTAAAGTAAATAATGAGTCCACAATTAGATTAATCCAAATCCTGCTGAGTTTAGAAGTCCAAAACACATGTGCCACAAAAACTCATTGTAACAAGTGTGTTCAAGAGGAACATCAAGAATATTTGCACATGTATTAGCAATAGGGAAGCTAGATGTTGAAATACAATTTAAGGATGGTTGTGGAGAAAAACCAAGTGGAGGCTCAACTGGCTTACCAGTAGTAAAGGTCACAATATCAGTCAGATCCAACTTGAAGGTAGAACCTCTAACATCAAATAGACTATTACTGCAGCTGTAACCGTCAAAGTGAACAAATAGCAGTTTTGCGAATTAATTCTAATGCATTAAGAGTCTCCAAAGCCACACAGTATTTGATCCAAGTCAGCCTTCACTTGAAGAACAGCAAAATGCTTTGACATACACGACATAATTTCAGACTTCCTGGATAACTGGTACTTATGAACAGGTTGAGAATTACCAATATCAAACCTAAAGTCATAGTCATCTTCTGATAGCATGTTCTAAAATATATCTTCGTTACTAGCATCCTTTAACTACAGGAAAAAAAACAATAACTTATGCATCACAAGATAATTTCTAACCTTTTCCAATGACCTTCTTATATGAAATCTGGAACATCCTCCAAGATATACTCAACTCCTTCAATTCCAACAGTAATATAGTCAGCCACAGCAGAAGGAAAAAACTGAGGGGCAGGACCTCCATGCAACAGACTAAGAGCAAGTATAACTCCAACATGAAAAAACAACTCTTCCTCTCTAATTCAATAACACTGTGTCTTAGAACTCGGGCATTTTGTGGACCACACAATAATGAATTATCTCGTGATAATTCCTGCACTAAATGATGAAAATATTTTCTCAAAGGGCCTCCAGCATCAACAGCTGGCTTCACCAATAAATGTGACCTTCAAGTGTTTTTTAACATCCAATCCATTATGAAGTTTGAGAAAGGTATCACCCAAAATATGCTTTCTCCGAACCGTAATGAATTTTATCATCTTCATCAATTGGTAAAACAAACTATCAATAATTGTGCAAAATTTCAGAAATTGATACAGACCTACAAAATAAGCCAAAAGACACTTATTAACCGCTCTTACACCACATATCCTCCAAATGTGTTGCCGTTTCAGATATCTATGTAGCAAACAATTTTTTTCACCATACATAAAATTTTGATTGTATCTCAAACGTTCATCTTCACTTCCGTGCATACTTAAGTATGAAGACTAAACTACAAGTGACCCACTTGGCAAAGCAATTCTTTTTAACAACTATTTTAATTCTGTCTTTACTCGCAGTGATTTTACTCTTCCACCTATGCATTGTCTTCCAACACCTTTATCACAACTTAGCACCATACAGTTTTCTTCTAGTGAATTGTTTGATGTAGTAAACTCTCTACCCCAAAAAAAATTCCTGGACACATGACAACATTAGCCCATATAATTACAAATTCTGCGCATCTTCACTTGCACATAGAGTTTCTCTTCTCTTTACTGTCATTATGGAATCTCATTCCACTCCAGCTGACTAAATGGTACACAAATTATTTCCTCTCCACAAGAAAGGAAGTGTATCTGAAGTTAGCAACTACAGGCCTATTTCTCTCCTAAGTATTCTTCATCTAATCATAAATTAAAAATTAAGTTCCAATGCACCTCCACTACATGACATCCATATTTTAATCGCATATCTCAACTATGGAACACATTCTCACCTATTGATCTTTCACTTCTATTAAATGTTATCTATTTATGGCACACTTTGATTCAGACAATTCCTGCCCATTTTCTTGTTTATGTTCTTGCTCCAGATGTCACAGTCACTTTATTAATGTATCACTCCCCTCTCACACTTAGCTGTTTTATTATCATTTATATCCTTTTTTCCATTCTTTTCTCTTCCTTTTCTCAGTGGCCAAGCTGCAAGGGTTTGAGGTTGAGTTTTGTGAACGTCCTCAAGCAAGAGTTTTATGCAAATCAGAGAAGATGCTGAGGACACTAGATATAAAACACGAGGCCAACATGCGGGAAGTATGGCCATAGTATACAAAACCCAGCCACACACCACTCACATGACACTAACAAAAAGATACAAGATATGACAATTGACATTAACCTCTGAATAGGTATTCATTGCCTTCACTGAGGTTTCTCATGGGTGGGCGTTCCCACACCAGTACTGGGGGAATTGAGGTAAGAAAGTAGTTTCTTATTTTGTTAGCTAAAGTATGTAATGGTCACGACGGCTATGTACTTATACGTTTAGAAATGGACTAATAGATGCTTCTAAAGTGTTTTGTTTGTGCATAGGCTCACTCACCCTTTGTGCTCAAGTACATCACTAGGACTTCATTAAGTGATGTAATCAATCACTGGTGCCAAGTAGATCGATCACAACCAACCCATTAAAGAATGCTAGTGTTAAAGTATTATTTGACATCCATTCATGATTGTGTTATCTGAAATATCTTGCTCACTCTTGTTATACTCTGAAACTTATAGCTTGCTATAAATTTGTTATTCCCTATCAAGATCTTAATTATCAATTAAATATAATCAATGAATAATGATAAACAAACATATTTGAGAAACACTTGTCAGTTTTATCATAGTTAAAATAAAGTTTGGTAATTGGGAGGATCTAACTGGTACTATAATCTCTTCAGAAAAAGAACCATACCCTGCTGATGTTGCTGCTGCAATTTTAACTCTAAAAATAGAAGAAAAAAAATAATCCTACAGTATAAATATTTTATTATTAATACTATGAATCACAGTTATCTTGTAATGGCCCAAAAACTGCTATAAGTATGCCACACCAAATTCCTCTGGCTTATAAGAAATATAATAGTTTCAATCTACATAATAAGAGTCTATTCTAAAGGACCTAGATATATAGAGACTTTTAATCACCAGTAACAATAGCTAATGCATTTAGTATCTGTTGGTTTTATAGGGCATTCCACCACAGTAAAAAAATCATAGGAGGTGTGCTACTGCTTGATGATGGTGACACAATTTCTCTCAGATTTATTTCAGTGTGCATGACAAAATAGTGTTTTAATAATCACCGCACTTCACCACTTTAAGAACAAAAAAAAAACATGTCAGACTATTGAATAATATGACAAATTAAATGCCATAATTAATAACAAAAGAATAACCAAAATATATTCTTCCTATTATCTCTGTTCTCATTTCCATAAATATGTTCTTCCTATTATCTCTGTTCTCATTTCCATAAATATGTTCTTCCTATTATCTCTGTTCTCATTTCCATAAATATATTCTTCCTATTATCTCTGTTCTCATTTCCATAAATAGATTCTGCATTATCTCTGTTCTCATTTCCATAAATATGTTCTTCCTATTATCTCTGTTCTCATTTCCATAAATATGTTCTTCCTATTATCTCTGTTCTCATTTCCATAAATATGTTCTTCCTATTATCTCTGCTCTCATTTCCATAAATATGTTCTTCCTATTATCTCTGCTCTCATTTCCATAAATATGTTCTTCCTATTATCTCTGTTCTCATTTCCATTAATATGCTTCTTTCATATATCTCTGTTCTCATTTCCATAAATATATTCTTCCTATTATCTCTGCTCTCATTTCCATAAATATGTTCTTCCTATTATCTCTGTTCTCATTTCCATTAATATGTTCTTCCTATTATCTCTGTTCTCATTTCCATAAATATATTCTTCCTATTATCTCTGCTCTCATTTCCATAAATATGTTCTTCCTATTATCTCTGTTCTCATTTCCATTAATATGTTCTTCCTATTATCTCTGTTCTCATTTCCATAAATATATTCTTCCTATTATCTCTGCTCTCATTTCCATAAATATGTTCTTCCTATTATCTCTGTTCTCATTTCCATTAATATGTTCTTCCTATTATCTCTGTTCTCATTTCCATAAATATATTCTTCCTATTATCTCTGCTCTCATTTCCATAAATATGTTCTTCCTATTATCTCTGTTCTCATTTCCATTAATATGTTCTTCCTATTATCTCTGTTCTCATTTCCATAAATATATTCTTCCTATTATCTCTGCTCTCATTTCCATAAATATGTTCTTCCTATTATCTCTGTTCTCATTTCCATTAATATGTTCTTCCTATTATCTCTGTTCTCATTTCCATAAATATATTCTTCCTATTATCTCTGCTCTCATTTCCATAAATATGTTCTTCCTATTATCTCTGTTCTCATTTCCATTAATATGTTCTTCCTATTATCTCTGTTCTCATTTCCATAAATATATTCTTCCTATTATCTCTGCTCTCATTTCCATAAATATGTTCTTCCTATTATCTCTGTTCTCATTTCCATTAATATATTCTTCCTATTATCTCTGTTCTCATTTCCATAAATATGTTCTTCCTATTATCTCTGCTCTCATTTCCATAAATATGTTCTTCCTATTATCTCTGTTCTCATTTCCATTAATATATTCTTCCTATTATCTCTGTTCTCATTTCCATAAATATGTTCTTCCTATTATCTCTGCTCTCATTTCCATAAATATGTTCTTCCTATTATCTCTGTTCTCATTTCCATTAATATATTCTTCCTATTATCTCTGTTCTCATTTCCATAAATATGTTCTTCCTATTATCTCTGCTCTCATTTCCATAAATATGTTCTTCCTATTATCTCTGTTCTCATTTCCATTAATATATTCTTCCTATTATCTCTGTTCTCATTTCCATAAATATGTTCTTCCTATTATCTCTGCTCTCATTTCCATAAATATGTTCTTCCTATTATCTCTGTTCTCATTTCCATTAATATATTCTTCCTATTATCTCTGTTCTCATTTCCATAAATATGTTCTTCCTATTATCTCTGCTCTCATTTCCATAAATATGTTCTTCCTATTATCTCTGTTCTCATTTCCATTAATATATTCTTCCTATTATCTCTGTTCTCATTTCCATAAATATGTTCTTCCTATTATCTCTGTTCTCATTTCCATAAATATATTCTTCCTATTATCTCTGCTCTCATTTCCATAAATATGTTCTTCCTATTATCTCTGTTCTCATTTCCATAAATATATTCTTCCTATTATCTCTGCTCTCATTTCCATAAATATGTTCTTCCTATTATCTCTGTTCTCATTTCCATAAATATGTTCTTCCTATTATCTCTGTTCTCATTTCCATAAATATATTCTTCCTATTATCTCTGTTCTCATTTCCATAAATATGTCTTTCCTATTATCGTCGGTTCTCATTTCCAAACCATATTTTCCTAATTACTATGTTCTCATTTCCATAAATATATTCTTCAATTATGTCTGCTGTTCTAATTTCCATAAATATGTTCTTCCTATTATCTTGTTCTCATTCATAAAATTATATTCTTCCTATTATATTGCTTCTCATTTCCCATAATATGTTCTTCGATTATCTCTGTTCTCATTTCCATAAATATATTCTTCCTATTATCTCTGTTCTCATTTCCATAAATATATTCTTCCTATTATCTCTGTTCTCATTTCCATAAATATGTTCTTCCTATTATCTCTGTTCTCATTTCCATAAATATGTTCTTCCTATTATCTCTGTTCTCATTTCCATAAATATGTTCTTCCTATTATCTCTGTTCTCATTTCCATAAATATATTCTTCCTATTATCTCTGCTCTCATTTCCATAAATATGTTCTTCCTATTATCTCTGTTCTCATTTCCATTAATATATTCTTCCTATTATCTCTGTTCTCATTTCCATAAATTTTAACCGGAAAGACCTCCTCTTCCTAAAGTAATGTATATAAAAAAGGGTTGTAACCCAACCGTTATTTCCATCCCATTGGCAATTCTACACATTGAAATTATTTAGTATTAAATTGTAGGTATTGCGTCAAGGTAGAGAAAGCAACCAGATATCGATATATAACATGGTAGAAGTGAAATCTGTCTGCTAGCTATGAGTTGTGAGTCCTATGTGTGACTGTATATGCCAAGTCTTCTGAAGTGTGTATTGTCGGGACTTGTGAATTGAGCATATGTGTGCATATGTGTGACTGTATATGCCAAGTCTTCTGAAGTGTGTATTGTCGGGACTTGTGAATTGAGCATATGTGTGCATATGTGTGACTGTATATGCCAAGTCTTCTGAAGTGTGTATTGTCGGGACTTGTGAATTGAGCATATGTGTGCATATGTGTGACTGTATATGCCAAGTCTTCTGTAGTGTGTATTGTCGGGACTTGTGAATTGAGCATATGTGTGCATATGTGTGACTGTATATGCCAAGTCTTCTGAAGTGTGTATTGTCGGGACTTGTGAATTGAGCATATGTGTGCATATGTGTGACTGTATATGCCAAGTCTTCGTGTAGTGTGTATTGTGGGACTTGTGTGAAGTGCGCATATGTGTGCATATGTGTGAATGTATATGCCAAGTCTTCTGAAGTGTGATTGTGGGACTTGTTGAAATTGAGCATCTGTGTGCATATGTGGACTGTATATGCAAGTCTTCTGAAGTGTGTGTTTAGTCGGGACTTGTGAATTGAGCATATGTGTGCATATGTGTGACTGTATATGCCAAGTCTTCTGTAGTGTGTATTGTCGGGACTTGTGAATTGAGCATATGTGTGCATATGTGTGACTGTATATGCCAAGTCTTCTGTAGTGTGTATTGTCGGGACTTGTGAATTGAGCATATGTGTGCATATGTGTGACTGTATATGCCAAGTCTTCTGAAGTGTGTATTGTCGGGACTTGTGAATTGAGCATATGTCATCTCTTTTACAATGTACTGAATTTTGAGTAATAATATCCAATGCTTCTGCAATAGTATACAAAATTAAAAATCTTTTTTTTTGGATGTCATAACTGATGAAATGGTTTCTCTCTGTGCTTCTTGAACAACAAAAACTCTTCAGAAGATATGAAATTAATTTTTTTGTCAAATAGCTATTGGGAAAAAAACAAAATGTGTAAGTTTGGTATAAATGAACCTCACTAAAGAGTTCTTGTTTTTTGCAAGTAATTGTGGGCACAAAATGTACATAATTTTGAATGTTTACTACTCATTAAGACTTTAATTTAATAATTTCAAAAAAACATAATTTACCTAGTATTAGAAGAAACATTAGTTAGAAGGTACTGATGTACGATCCCAGACACAGTCGTAATTCTCGTATTAATACCATCATTCACATGAATGAGGTATTGTACTATATCACCATTTGGAATCTTGGGTGGCTGCAAAAAATGTAGCTAAATTATTTTATGATAAAAGAATATTTTAATTCTGAATTCTCAATGCTTAAATTTAATTCGTGCATTAACAATGTCAAGAATAGCTTCAGAGACTATTGGTCAGGTCAAACTAATACTATTCTAGAGTACACAAGTTTTGGATAGCTGGTTTATATTTGAGTGACTAGTGATCAAACCACAAACAGTTTGCAACAAAAAGTATATTGCATGCTTATTTTGTGACTCTGCATTACTATATGGAACAACTGGTCTATTTTGTCTACCTCTACAGACAATGTAAACTATAGCTAAGGAAATGCTAGAAGTGAATGCAGACCACTTTATCATATATAAGCTGCAGAGAGAAAAGAGATCCTATGCAACTGTAAAGCCAAACTTCTGATACCATTACTCTAATAATCTAAAAAAATTGTGTTTTATTTATGAGCAATATGCATCATCATTCTATTTTAGTGTCACCCAATGTAAGTGCAATGATAGGATAACTAAAGATCACTGACTACTTAAAGAGTGTCAGGACTGCAAATCAACCCAACTCTAATGCAGTGGCTAAAACCAAATCCTTCTCATCCTTCCCACTGATAATATTCAAATTTTAAGACAAATTCCGGTATATATTATATTTAATTGATACTTCACCAAACATTCAACTTTATGTTAAAGTTGTCCTCTAGGATCAACGACATTGAACACTCTAATAAACATAATAATAACAGCAAGATTTGCGGGCTTAATTATTGTTTAACATAATCCTAAAGGGTGACTTTAATGCAGCCTAGGCAGCCAGCATCCAGTAAGTTTCAAACCTATTGCTTACAATGAGAGTTCAACTTCATTTGCTCCTGAGAAGGGCTTCAGCAAGAAATTAAATCCCCGGTTAAGATTTAATGCTGGCCTTTAATACAGAGGTGCCTTTAGCACTCGTGTAAATATGGCCAATCAGATGAGTGATATTCTGCGGCTACAATTTACTATAAATTTATTATGTAATAGTTAGAGCATACACTTAGGTACTGGTGGATTTAGTGCACTGAAGCCCAAGGGCCGTAGGCCCGAGGGCTTTGTGCACTAAATCCACCAGTACCTGAGCGCATGCTCTAACTATTTTAGAACCCGTTTACCCAAAGCCGGCCCAGTTTCCACTAGCAACTTGGTTTATCAGCATTTTCGCACAAATACTGCGTGTCAAGCAAATTTCTGGCCCAAAATTAAAAATCAATTAAAATTCAATTGAAGCATACCTAAAGGCAAAAAATAGTGCACACTTACCAAGTTAGTACACCTAGTAACAATATAGCAACTGGTCCTAAGTAATGTTAATGCATGAATACCATAGTAACAAGTTTCATGTGCATTCATAATTCGTATAACCTGAGGGATGTAATAACTCAACGTGATAATAAATGAACACATGTGATATGATAAAACATATTGCCTTAAGCCATATTAAGGAAATTAACATTGTAATATATATATACAATATATGTTTATTCTGTGGTATATGTTTAAATGTTATACTGTTATGAAATCTCAAGCTGGTATCACATGATGAATTGCCAAGCTCATTCCCCCTAAATGCAATCATGGTTAATAGCACCAAGCTTGCAGAGTTGAGAATGCAGATAAGTTGAAAGGTCTGCATATCACACTTGATTCACATAAATAAGTATTGATATTATTTATAAATACTTATTGCACTTAACCAAATCCAAGGCTCTGCAACGAAGGTATCTAGCACAGAATATACCACTTATCAGTGGTGGAGACATGGAGTGGCAGGAAAAGCAGTTGCTCACCCTCTCCATGCAGTGTCTCCAACCTTACGGATCCATCCGTAATTCTTACTGAAATGCTCCTCAAGTTACGGACTACGGAGATGGCGCTCTAATTACGGCTTAATCGTTGCATGCACTAGCTGGTTAGGTAAAGGATCTCGCGCTCTAGACTAAGCAAGAGTTGAGCAGTATGTCTGACTCTGAAGGAGAGGCTGTCACTGTGGTAGAGGTTGTCACTGTGGTAGAGGCTGTCACTGTGGTTAGAGGCTGTCACTGTGGTAGAGGCTGTCACTGTGGTAGAGGCTGTCACTGTGGTAGAGGCTGTCACTGTGGTAGAGGCTGTCACTGTGGTAGAGGCTGTCACTGTGGTAGAGGCTGTCACTGTGGTAGAGGCTGTCATTGTGGTAGAGGCTAAGGATGTTGTTCCTGCTGCAAAAAGAAAGTGTCTCAGTTGGGGAAGATTTAGGCCTAGCTGGAAGCTCCCAGATGGAATTGTTGCAAGTTCAAAAGGTGAGAGATATGCCTATTGCAAGCTATGCATGAGCCATTGTAGTTTACTACATGGAGGTTTGAATGATGTTTCTCGCCATGTCAAAGGGCCTGCATATCAGCGGAGGCTTAAGGACAGTAGAACCACTTTAAGGATATGCTTGGACAATCTTCCAGCTCACAACTTTCACTTGCTCGAAAGGTTACCACTGCAGAAGTCATGATGTCCAACTTCATAGCTATGCACAACCTCTCATTTCAATGTGCTGATCATCTGTCTACGTTGTGTGGCAAGATGTTTCCAGATTCAACCATAGCTTCAAATTTTTCCTGTAGTCACACTAAGACAAAAGCAATTATATGTCAAGCTCTTGATCCTTACCACAAGAAACCTGTGGTTGAAAGTGTGCGTGATTCCCCTTTTAGTCTACTTTGTGATGAGTCAAATGAAAAAGGAGACTCTGTGAAGCTTCTGACTATTTTAGTCCGGTTTTATGATGTTGACCGTGGATCTGTTGTTAATCGACATCTCGAAACAGTGGGTATCACTGCTACGGGAGCAAATGATAATTTTTGAGGCTATCAAAGAAGTATTAGATAAATACTGTTTAAAATTTGATCATTTAATTGCCTTTGCTTCTGACACTTGTAGTGTAATGAAGGGGATTAGGAATGGAGTTATTGCTAAGATTCAGAATGAGTAGCCTAAAATTATCGATGTGCATTGTATATGCCACTTTCTGCTGTTAAAGTTCTCCCATTTAAAGTAGATGAAGTTTTAGTGGATATTTACTATCATTTCCACCATAGTGTAAAAAGGATTACAACATTAAAAGAATATGCAGATTTTTGTGACATTGAATTTAACAGTATCTTAAAGCACTGTGAAACAGCCAATACCCTGGTTATTTTTGATAAATTTGATATATATTTCCAGACAAGTGAAACAACAGCATTTCTTCTTTATCTTAATTTTTATGGGCATGTGAGATCATTTTATGTAGCATTCACTAAACAGTTGATCTCAAAATTTGATTTTAAATCCACTCTCCTGAAAACATTAAAACTACTTGATCCAACACAGTGTCAGAATATAAGCCTGGAAACCCTTGATCAAATTTACAATACAATTCCCATTCATTTTGATAAAAATGCTGTCAAATTGGAGTTTAGGGAATTTGCAATTGATGAAGAAATTGCTGAGATCAACAGTGAGGATGCTGTCAGTTTTTGGCTGAAGGTGAAGTCTAGTAAGACTCCAATGGATGACTCTAAATACCAAAACCTCTCAACCCTAGCTCTCCAATTGCTCTCTATTCCAGCTAGCAATGCTGACTGTGAAAGAGTTTTCAGTTTAGCAAAGAATACAAACTGATTTCAGGTCAAGATTACTCCCTGAAACAATTTCTTCTTTGATCAGCGCTCATTTAAACTCACCATTTCAATGTTGTGAACAATCTGATTATGATTCATCTTTCCTTGATACTGCAAAATCATGTACCCATGCAATGAACCGTAGTTACAAAAATCATTGATTTTTTTTAATAATTACAAATAATGTTGAACGTTAACAATGGTTTGAGCATATGGCTTGGGTATAGCACAAATTACTGAAATGCACCATGAAATTACTGAAATGTTTGATCTGAAATACTGAAATAGCTATGCTCAGGTTGGAGACACTGTCCATGTTCAATAGTTTGAGCCCTTTCTATTTTAAGTCCTATGTATGGTGTATAGGGTAGGTGTTAAAATAATCCTACTTATTGTCTTCAACTATCATAATTATAAATCTGGTGAATTGTATAGATACAATTAAATTAAAATGAATACTAAATAACTACTTCACTCAATTATCACAAACACCTATTATATGCTGAGCTAAATGATTAAGTTATACATCAACTTTTGTTCTCCTACTATTGCATTGACAAACACACTCCAGGTTATACTGGACTCCTAATGCTAGAATAAAGATAGCAAAGAGCATTTTCTGAAGACAAGTAGCCTTCAGAAGATCAAAAAATGATAGAAAAACTTAAAGCAACTACTTTATATTACATGCTCAAAAGGAATGACCAATAATACCCGGACATAATAACATTTTGTTATATTTCATTATTCGTGTGTTTGTGTATTTGTTATATTTCTTGCCCCAACAGGTTTCATAAAACTTTTTTTGTACATAATGCTTTCCAATATTCTTAAATGTTTCTCCCCTTGCAAACTCTTCTTTTCAATTATAAATTAATTATATAATTAACACCCCCTCCAACTTCTGCATATTGCACTCTTCTAAGCATGACATATTTCACATCTGCAGGATGCTGACAATAGATTAGCCTGCTATAGTGAACTCAAATTATACATAATTTTCATTAATTCATTTTCCCTCCCCTACCGCCTCCCCCCCCCCCTCTCATATCATATAATAGGTGTTTGTGATAATTGAGTGAAGTAGTTATTTAGTGATCATTTTAATTTAATTGTATCTATACAATTTCCCAGATTTATAATTATGATAGTTGATATTCTAACAGGTGCTTTGATTTGGACATATAGTTACTAACAGGTGCTTTGATTTGGACATATAGTTACTGGTAGCTATAAAAGTATACTAACTTGATAAGCTAGAATACTAACTATTAACTACTATAAGTTAATCTGAGGATAATAGAGCCTAAGCAATACAGTGTGAGGTAACACCTAAAATACATAATTACTAATCAAATAAGGAACCAACAATATTATTGTGAACATATCTATCGCATAATATATATAATTATAAATACCGGTATATATAATACTTATTAGATGTATTCTCTCTCTAAGCAAGCGGTCCTGTATTCAATTCCCAGTGGCGACCAAATATTTGTAATTCTGTTTAAAAAAAAAAGCCTGTGAAATAGATGAAATACATCTAATGAGTAAAAGAAGGCTGAGAAAGAAATTATGAAGTGAAATGAGTCAGAGTGTAATATGGCGAAATATTTCATGAGAGGGCTAACTTGTGTTCAGGTGCCAGAGGTGAGTGAAAATAAAGCCTGAGAGTGAAATATCTAGTCATATCACTCTGACAAGTTTGATAAGTGTTTTATTCCACACTAGATTTCTCCACTACCATAGTTTGTACCACCAGGACTGGTAACTCACAGCCAGTAAAGTTTGTTGTAGGGGCTACCCATACTTTAGCAGCTGCTCTAACCCCTCCCCACCCCCCTACACCAAAGTATGGTAACTGTAAAAACCTGAAAAAATGGCAAATTTGGCTGGTTGCTATAATTACAAGGGTAATGAGCTTGGCAATACAGCTTGAAAGAGTGAAATAACAACCATAACATATCATGAGTTATTTTCCCCGGTCATATACCGAACATATCTAGGGTGGAATAAATAAATAAATATGTATATATATAATTATATATTATGTAATAGTTATGCCATGGCCAACGAGGGGTTATGGAATATAACCGTCAGGATCCCGAGGGCGAAGCCCTAGGGATAAGGGTGGTGATATTCCATAACCCTGATGTTGCCATGGCACAACTGTTTTATACCATAGTTGCTGCTACTACTACTCTCTCATATCCACCTATATGGGACCAGCCCTACCACATATAACTCTCCTGCCGCTCTCATACCACAGGAATTTACCATAGCTAGCTGCTTTACTGCTTACTGCTGAGCAGCCCAGGTACAGTTAGATCTGGAGATAACAGCTGGCAGCTACAATGCTAAAGTGATCTTGCTAAAGTAAACTTGCTAAAGTAAACTTTCTGGCGTGCTTCAATTGAATTTTAATTGAATTTTAATTTTGGGCCGGAAACACGGAAGAATTCGCTTGACACCGCACCGGAAAATATCATAGCCCCAGGAAAAATCACCGGGAAAATATCACTTTTAATCCATGGGTGTTACCGCAGCAACCATGGTATAAATATATATATATTATACTGTGTAGTTAAGTTATACTCACATTCCAACCAATTATAAAACCAGACCCTGAGGGTAAAGTGATTTCAGATACTTGAACTACAATAGGAGGACTACCAGGTACTCCAACATCACTCATATATTCCAATACATTACTGGCCAGCACTCTTCCTTGACTAAGCACGAGTAATTGAATAGAGTATTTGTGGTCAAACTTCAAAACTGAATAGTTTATACCTGTATTAGTGCTAGTATTTCTCACTTGACCAAATTTGATAGTAGTATTGTCCTCGGACTCTTGTGATTGTATTATTACATGATAGTTAGTTGCTATGATAAGATTTCCATAGTAGGACCATGTTATGAGTAGTTTATCAGATACTCTACGTATACTTATAATTATAGGTCTGGGAGTAGAATTTGTAACTAATAAAAAATATATACATCATAAAAGGTAACACATGATTGTATGTTTTCTCATTTCATGTTTGATTATATAAATGTATGCACCTTGTAAGTTTGCTATATAAGTATAAATGTTTGACACAGTACTCCAAATGAAATAAATTGATGCTTTTATAGCAATAAAAATGAATATTAAATGCTAATGTAAACATGTTGAAATACTGTAATGGATAAGTACAACAATAACTTTATTTGCGTAAGGATCAAAAAAAATTAATTAAATGCATTTCCGTTTCTATTTAAGTACCTCTCAGTGTCAAATGTATAGAAACATTAGGAGCACTATTAAAACCATGAGTAGTAGACACAATACACTGATATATACCACTATCTCCACTTCTTAAAGAAGTGACTTTAAGTGTGACTCCTTCTTTGCTATACACATAACTAGTATTGCTGTTATTGACCAGTATTATGCCATCTTTTATCCATTGAAATGAAAGTGAGTTTATTTTAGAGTAATTTACAAAGCATTCAAACTGCAAATCAGAAAGTCTTTCTAACCTCAACTCATTTTGTATTGGCTTTTTTATTGTTGTGGGATCTAAAACAGAGAGCCATGCAAAATATATTATGTTCAAATGAACTAACACATTTGATCACATTGTTAGTATGTATTTCTGACCATATAGTGTAAGAAAATGGTGTTACTGGTTATTCCTTTTCTATAGTATCCGTTATCATCATAGAGTTCTTAAACACATTCAGTATAAACAAAAAAGTGTAAATATTTTTGATGACTGTAGCAACAATTAAGTTTCTAACAACTGTAAGTCATGCTAGTTGGACAACACTGGCATTTCCTAATGTCATGTACATAAATATATATTTGGGCCTCTGCCCATCTTAGTGCTTGAACTACCCATGCAGCTCTATGTCACTGTATACTCTATGTCGTGTTTGTGAGACTGTTCATTGAATTACATGGAGAGAACAATTTGACTGAATATTTTTTACTTCAGTTATTTTGAATACTACGAAAGTCATAAATTCTATAATTAATATAAAATAACGGAAGCTCTTATTTATTTTACAGCCAAGATATATTTTCTTGAATCTACCCAATATTCGGACATCTTAGGAGTAGTTGGCTTGGCAGAGAGTCAAAACATCGCATTAATTTTTAAGATAATGTATATTGGCTGGTAATCAAGAATGATTGATTTTTATAAAATATTAAATTTCACAAAATTATAGTTTAATTAAGATTTTCTTAACGTTTATGGGGTGTAATTTTACGAGCTCAGGTAAAGGGCTTAAAGGACCAGGCAGCACTACTAATTAGCTAAGCTAACTCTATGGCTGACACTGAAAGCACTTTCAACGGAATCAACTCAACTAAAACTAATAGTTGCGACATTAAGAGAAAATCATTTACAAGAATTTAAAATGAAAACATGTTGAAATAAGTTCTGTGGGTAAGGACCTAACGAATATCATTATGGGCTGGTAGCATAGTTGATGCATTTGTGTGTGCATAAGTGACAAGGAGTTTGTTAATTGAGTGATGTATTTTGTCTGCATTTGATCAGGGCCTATACTGGTCCTGAACACATTAATAGTTCGATAATTCTAACTACATCATCTTACCTACTATCATAAGCTGAATTCTATCATTGTCCATAGTTTGTTGCCCACGAATTGTATTCCATACACGACATTCATACACACCAGAATGTTGTGCAGTTGGCTTTGCAATTATAAGATCACCAGTATCCCTAGAGAATTGATATGAAGCATTATTATTACCAGACAGTTTCTGCCAAAAATATTCAACTGGTGGATTTCCAAAACCATTGCATGGTATTCTTAGAGAGTCGCCAGCAAAAGCTATCTTGAAAGCTGGCAAAGCATCAACAATATGTGCCTCCGTTACTGCAATAACATACCATGCATATTTTATTAATAGAGGTAAATGGTTTCAATGTAAGCTGAAACTAGGTAATCAGAAAACTAAATACTTACAAAATAATCATACCAGTTTTCTCTTCAGTATCTTAGAATTCCACATTCAATTTTGATCACGAACTTAATTATGTAAATAGACATGTGATTACAATCTTACTTGGTACTTATGACTGTTTTTTTTTTCTTGTGTAATATATTTTGGTGTATGGTTTCTCTTGAAGTAATATTTACTGGCAGTCCCCGGTTTATTCTGATATAGCAACAATTGTTCTATTATGTATTTAGCATGACCACTTCTACCCACATTGTAGCAACTAAATCATTCTTAAAAAGTTCTAATTTATCGACATGTAATTTTGCGGTAGCTAAGGACAAATGACTTTGATCAACCTGATGTCTATGTGCCACATCATCCTTTTTTGCTGGCTTTTTATGGACTAGAAATGAGAAATGAAAGATGAGTGTATTTATTTTTCTATTTGAGTAGCTACACCCATCAGATTAAGATAAATGACTAGCTGCATTGAACACATTAATCACTGACTGCAACCATCCCAGGCCATGCTAGACAAATATTTACAAATGTGAAGAATAATTAAAATATTTGTATTTATTTTATCAATTTTTAAAAGCTTATATTCATGGTTGATTACAATAGTGTCGCCCTGATTGAAGAAGCATCTCCAGAAGAAAGGGAAAGCATTATCTACATTTTATATCCATTGCAGAAATATGAATAGGTGTTATATACTAATAAATAACTTTTAGTTTTAATACTATTAGATTGTGATCCACAATTTTAATGACTTTTAATGCACACTCTGTCTTCCTGTATCAGGCTCATAGTTTACCAGACTGCAATTAAGATGATGGCATTGTGTTTTGTCTGCTGATACTCTTGTATTATTATATTATATTATATATATTATATTATCTGTTTACTTATTATTCGTTCCATGCTTGAAATGTTCACAATATTAGTTTTAAGTACATAACCTGTGAGTTAACTGAAGCTATCACACAGATGTTATCACACACTGTATTAGCAAGCTCATTACCCTAAAATACACTGGTAGTCAATATCAACCTTATCTCAGAGTTTCCAACTGGGTCAAAGCAGCTACAAAATTGGGGTGTGTGGTAGAACCTTTACTGACACATGTCCAATTTTACAAGCTGTTACCATCTCTGGTACAAACTACTGTTGTGAAGGTGTCCAACATCACCAGCAGATTTAGGGGGTCTTGACTGGTGTCCTATGAGCCCGGCTTTTTTCTATAAGAGCCCTCATTTTTAGCTACCATATTTCTTACTGATAAAAGAATAATGTCAATAAGTCTTGTCACCATTGTTTTTTCACCTCCAATAATGATGATTGTGAATGAGCGCACAATTACTTATTGATATGCTGAGTCAGCATTTTTGCTATTCATCCTTATCCTACAGTATAGCGACCAAGCTAGTAGCATGCTAAAGCTGAGTAAATATAGAATTAGTTCTTGACAGAATAGTATAGTATTTAGTGGTTATTCAATTTTTATGGTTGAATTTGACAATTATAGCTATGTAACTACTTTCAATATTAGTTAGAATGTCTTTGCAGTTTCATTTTTTCTCATGAAATCAGTTTTCATTTTTTTCATGATTAACTTACCTATTCACTTTCGTACACTTGTTTTGTTCTTAGTTTAATTTTTCCTTCCTGATTTTAGTAGTTCGTATGTCAGTTCTAGACAGTTCAATTATAATGCTAATTGTTGTGTGAGTTATTACAATACTAGTGATGTGCTCTAATAGCACAAAATAGCGAAGCGAGCGATGCATGTTCCCTGTAATTGCAGCTATTCCATGCATGCTTGGTGTGGCTACAAAATACTGTCAGATTCTTTACTTTGCTACCTGTTTCTGTTTCGTTTTATTAGCTCTCCTCCTCCTTGCCCTGTCTTTTTCATTTCTTATAGCTCTCCTTACTAATTTTTCTTCAGGAGTTTTTAACGCCCTCAAAGCTCTTGACCGAGCGTTTCTAACGTTTTGTCTACTGGGCATCGCTACTTCGTACGGCGGGTAAACAAAACAAAATGTTGCTAAGAAGGTTACCTGGCCCGCGCAAGCGGGTAGGAGAAAGGGTACACACGCACGCCCACGCAAGAACAAAAACAATTTCTAGACCTAACTAGTGGTGCGCTCGAATAGCGCAAAATAGCGAAGCGAGCGATGCATGTTCCTTGTAATTGCAGCTATAGATACAGTTGTTGTGTATGTTATGTCCGTCTGTTGTTTCATATAGATTCATTGGTGCTTCTATTCTATACCACTGTATGATGAAGGCTATAAAATTTAGGCTATGTATAATAAAGTTTAAATGTTATACTTTTTGTGGTAACACAAGAGTAATGAATTATTTTATTATTTATTTTATTAATGTAATTCGTAATCAGCTACATAGTATTGCTTTATATAATAAAGTTTAAATGTTATATTATTTGTGATAATATAAGAATAATGAATTATTTTACCAGCAAAGTTATTGGCTGGTGTTTTAGACAGAATATACAGCTATTTAATTAAAAATGTCATACATCATTACAGTTATAGCTGATGTAAACTTTGTGGTTTAATAAAAAAATAAAATAAAAGAGTTTTTTGGGTACTATAACATATTCAGTGGGAGAGCAGAGTATGTTAAATGGATGTAGATCTTAGACTACATAGTTTGATAATAGAGTTAGGTTAATTTTTATAGTTTTACATTAAATTTAACCTGCAAGTGGAGGAATGTTTCCAGGATGCATGTTATTTTGAGCTGAATAGAGCTTAGGGATATTTTTATCCCGGCTACATCGACAACATTCCAATGACTTAAATTTCATTTTGGTGCCTGGAAACTTCTCCATACACGTTATGCAGACTGGGATAGTAATCGATGAGATTTTAGCATGAAAATTACGCATTGCTGTGTGAACTTGAGGATCATCAAATGCTGGAATAATATGGTGCAATGGAACCTGGGGATGTTGTCTTGACCTGTTCCCCCTAACTTGAGACAATCTAGTCTCCCGTTGAAGTGGTGTTTCATCAGCCAATCTCTGCTGTTGGTTAGTTGACAACTGCTCTAATCTAGAGGAATTTTGTAATGAAGATTCATTTGCTGTTCTCAACAGTTGGTTAGTGGACAAACAGTGGAGCCTGTGATCTCTTTCACTATCACTTTCAAACAAATGTGTGACTTGCTGTTTTTGTGACATTAGTTGTAGACGTTGCTCTCTGCATAATGGTTTCCTAAACGAAAATATGTCTCGTATTAACTTATTGAAGTATATATTTTATTGTATATTTACCTCATGCATTCGTTACTGATAAGCTGAAAGGCTTTGTGGTATCGAAATTGTTTGAGTTATATTTTCTGCAACGTTTTTTTGCTGCTTTGGGTGTATATGAGAATGGATGTCCTCTGATAGATGCCTTTTCCTTCCTCTTGCAGTACAAAAAGTAGTGGGGATATTAGCTTCTTGTTCAGATGGTGTGGCTGCATTTTCAGTGTCTTCAAGAGTAGTTGAGTCTACAGCTGTATAAAGTTGATTGGTACAGTAATCCTCAGGAATAGTCTAATAAATAAATTAGGAACATTTAATGGCTTTTCAAAAAGAAAGATTCTTTACTTTGCTACCTGTTTCTGTTTCGTTTTAGCTCTCCTCCTCCTTGCCCTGTCTTTTTCATTTCTTATCTCTCTCTTTACTAATTTTTCTTCTGGAGTTTCTAACGCCCTCAAAGCTCTTGACCAAGCGTTTCTAACGTTTTGTCTACTGGGCATCGCTACTTCGTACGGCGGGTTGCTAATAAGGTTACCCGGCCCGCGCAAGCGCGTAGGTGAAAGGGTACACACGTACGCCCACGCAAGAACCAAAACAATTTCTAGACCTAAATATATATATATATCGCGAACTCATTAGAGAGTCAGCTCCGCTCGCTTCGCTCGCTTCGCTGAACTAGTGGTGCGGTCGAATAGCGAAAAATAGCGAAGAGAGCAATGCATGTTCCCTGTAATTGCAGTATTCCATGCATGCTTGGTGTGGCTACAAAATACTGTCAAAGTGAGAAGCAATAGTGGAAGCTTTTTTCTATGATGAAGGCTCCTGGTACCGTAAAATAAATTAGGAACATTTAATGGCTTTTCAAAAAGAAAAATTCTTTACTTTGCTATCTGTTTCTGTTTAGTTTTAGCTCTCCTCCTCCTTGCCCTGTCTTTTTCATTTCTTATCTCTCTCCTTACTAATTTTTCTTCTGGAGTTTCTAACGCCCTCAAAGCTCTTGACCGAGCGTTTCTAACGTTTTGTCTACTGGGCATCGCTACTTCGTACGGCGGGTAAACAAAACAAAATGTTGCTAAGAAGGTTACCCGGCCCGCACAAGCGCGTATGAGAAAGAGAACGTCTTGTCTACTGGGCATCGCTACTTCGTACGGCGGGTAAACCAAACAAAATGTTGCTAAGAAGGTTATCCGGCCCGCGCAAGCGCGTAGGAGAAAAGGTACACACGTACGCCCACGCAAGAACAAAGACAATTTCTAGACCTAAATATATATATATATCGCGAACTCATTGGAGAGTCAGCTCCGCTGAATAATCTGGTAGAAAATACAATATATACAACATTTCTGTGAGTAGCTCTCAATATTTCACCCGAAAAAGCCCCCCCACCCCCATAAAAAACTAGATCCACCTATGAACATACAATATACCACCTACTATAGCATCAAAGGTGATATAGAAAGATGTTTCACTCTGGAGCATTATATCCACTTGCTTTTAGCCTATTCCTGAAATATTTCACCATATTACACTCTGACTCCTGTAATAAGAATTATATTTATAATAGTATATAACTAGTGGTGCGCTCGAATAGCGCAAAATAGCGAAGCGAGCGATGCATGTTCCCTGTAATTGCAGCTATAGATACAGTTATTTATTTTGATGTTGTTAATGTTATGTCTGTCTGTTGTTTCATCATATAGATTCATTGGTGCTTCTATTCTGTACCACAATATAAGAGTAATGAATTATTTTACCAGCAAAGTTATTGGCTGGTGTTTTAGACAGAATATACAGCTATTTTATAAAAAATGTCATACATCATTACAGTTATAGCTGATGTAAACTTTGTGGTTTAATAAAAATAAAGAGTTTGTTTGGGTACTATAACATATTCAGAGGGAGAGCAGAGTATGTTAAATGGATGTAGATCGTAGACTTAGGTTAATTTTTATAGTTTTACATTAAATTTAACCTGCAATTGTGGAGGAATGTTTCCAGGAATGTTATTTTGAGCTGAATAGAGCTTAGGGATATGTTTATCCTGGCTACAACGACAACATTCCAATGACTTAAATTTCATTTTGGTGCCTGGAAACTTCTCCATACATACACGTTATGAAGGAATGAATGGATGTACTCTGATAGATGCCTTTTCTTCCTCTTGCAGTACAAAAAGTAGTGGGGATATTAGCTTCTTGTTCAGATGGTGTGGCTGCATTTTCAGTGTCTTCAAGAGTAGTTGAGTCTACAGCTGTATAAAGTTGATTGGTACAGTAATTCTCAGGAATAGTCTAATAAATAAATTAGGAACATTTAATGGCTTTTCAAAAAGAAAGATTCTTTACTTTGCTACCTGTTTCTGTTTCGTTTTAGCTCTCCTCCTCCTTGCCCTGTCTTTTTCATTTCTTATCTCTCTCCTTACTATTTTTTCTTCTGGAGTTTCTAACGCCCTCAAAGCTCTTGACCGAGCGTTTCTAACGTTTTGTCTACTGGGCATCGCTACTGCGTACGGCGGGTAAACAAAACAAAATGTTGCTAAGAAGGTTACCGGCCCGCGCAAGCGCGTAGGAGAAAGGGTACACACGTACGCCCACGCAAGAACAAAAACAATTTCTAGACCTAAATATATATATATATCGCGAACTCATTAGAGAGTCAGCTCCGCTCGCTTCGCTCGCTTCGCTGAATTATGATAGGAAATTTTTTAACGAGTGTGTGAGACACTATTAAATGTTTGTTTTTGATAATTTGGTCTAGGTTCGTGCAATTCAGTGTCGAGGCTAATGCATATAATAGAGTCAATTGTGTATGTATTTATATATGAACATGTGCATATTAAAAATAACTTCTTTAAACTTTAAAAATAAACAAAAAATTTAGATATTTTTACCAATCACGTGCAGTGTCACAAAAGAAGATCTACTACGCCCAGCTTCATTTGCTACAATACACCGATATATTCCATCGTTTTCTTCGGTAATATTCCATAAAACAACAATAGATGTTTGAAGTGTTGGTGTAGAATGAGAAATTCTAAAGTGTTAAACAATATATATATTATATATATTATATAACTCTACTCAAGATTACCTCTACTCAAGATTACCTCTACTCAAGATTACCTCTACTCAAGATTACCTCTACTCAAGATTACCTCTACTCAAGATTACCTCTACTCAAGATTACCTCTACTCAAGATTACCTCTACTCAAGATTACCTCTACTCAAGATTACCTCTACTCAAGATTACCTCTACTCAAGATTGCCTCTACTCAAGATTACCTCTACTCAAGCTTATTGCCAGTTTATTCATCTTTTGAAATATAATAGCAATTAAAAATGTGGCATTTGAGAATAATAGCATGAGTAGTGTGACAAAATTTTCAAGAGGTGAGGCTGAGTAAAATATTTCAGGGCACAAGTGCTATTAATTCCTAATACCTAAATCAATGTTATCCTATGCTAGCCAAACGTTTCTGAAGCTAAGAAACATACTCTTGTATAATTTGAAGCAGATTATTTTTGTCAATAATCATTCAACCACAATTATTTCAACACTTCCTTTCCATTGCAAGCTGGGGTTGCCCAGGAATTTCACTGTGACCTTGCTAAGTGTATTAAGTGCAACAAGGTCTCAGCACTATTATACACTAGCTAGTTGTTGCAAAATCATCTCTGTCCGAAAGAATAATTCAATTGCTATTAATTAAATGGCACATGTAAACACTGCCTTCATATGAGAAGCGGCTATCATGCGGAGACACTCACCTGTATGCATTTTCAGTGTGAAACTCTACCCAGCATAAGCAAAACTACCGTGGGCAGCAAGAAATTATTCCTCACAAAAATATGATGTGATGATAGGGTGTGTTACTAGCAACAGCTAATACCTACATGGTAGACACAGACAGCTGCATTTTTTCTCACAGTTAGCTGAAACTTAAGAAGAAAAAAGTAGCCCAATAAAATTTCTTAAATCATGGTTCGAGTAAGTTCATACCTAAAGCAATGGTTTGTCGTCAGTAATCTCCAAAATCAGTGCATTACAGAAAGACAGAGAGGGTTTTCACTTATGGTGCTTATGTATGGTATTTTTTTATGAAGTTTGTGCTCATAAAGGACATTATTTCATAACTTGAACAGCACCCATTTTCAACATAATTAGTGTTTGTATGAGTAATAGCATGGGTAACTCTGATATTCGAGATTAATAGCACGAGGCAATGTGGAGTGTTGATTCAATTGCTCACAAACATTAATCACAAACAGCATAGTTTATTCGTGCCTTCAATTGCTTATAGTGACAGCATTTATTCATTTGCATTCAACACTGTATCATTCACTCACTCTTCCTGGTAAGATTAGCTTCCTCCTGAACTTCATTCTTAATCTATGACTTCTCCAAGTGTATTGAACTAACTTCGTCTAATATGGGCAGAACTTTTGCACTAAAGAACAAGTTACCAAAAACAACTCACGTCATGTGTTTCTGCACACATGCACACTTACCTGTACTATTTCGCTTAGCTATTTTAGTTACTGTGCTATTTCACTTTCCCTGTGCTATTTCAATTGAACATTTTTTTTACCTTGACACTGCATATAGGGCAACTTACGCACAACACTATTATAATTATTACATAATATCCAGCTTTTTCCATCTTACTGGGTCTATTAGCTACTACCCATATTTTGAATGTGAGTAAAAATCACAATACTACCCAATAATTTATGGTGAAATGAAATTATGAGGTCAGTACTTGTCTATACTCTGTTTTCTTATTATTATAACAATTAATTATAGATAACAAAGTATAGTTCAATATCTATAGTCCATGGACATGAATAACTCAACTTATAAAATACCAAATGCATTAAAGGCAATACTTTAATTATTACAACATAATATTATGATGCACAGTTTTACCTTTTGTCACTTAAAAACCACTCCCACCACACAGTTGTAGTGGTATTAGTCGAACAGGATAGTGTGACATTTGAATTATATGACACAATTATGAGCTTCGAACTTGAACTTAGTAACGGAGGATCTGTTTGACATAAAACCACAAGTAAACTATAAAATTAAAGTCAATAAAATACTGTTACTTACCAACTATAGTTAATGTAGCAGAGCTTGCTAGATTCCCTGCGCTACATGAGTATATTCCTGCATAACCTGGTTGAACGGTAACTACAAGATCATTCCAATAGTTAGTTAAAGCAGATACCGGGCTAGGAAATGACCAAATTACACGCGTATCCGCTGCACCTCTAAATATTATATTAAATAAATTTCTTATACATAAACTTAGTAAAATCCATGTTAAAACAATCCACTATGTAGTTATCATAGAATAAGAGATTACAAATAATAATTCTGATGATAATAGTATATTAAGAAACAGCTAAGACTGCATAAACAATTATTATTAGCCTTAGTAGCTAGGAGTTATGAATGTGTTTGGTCATCATAAAAAAAATAGCGTGATACTTTGCTCTATGCGCATTTTTTCGCAGAAAGTACATCGAAATCATCATCAAGAGTATCATGACATTAGATTAATTATCCACTTGGTTAAAAATATATCAACATATTTAAAAAATTATTTAAGCATAGTAAAGATAGAAGGGATCAATAAACTCCAATCAATATCAGGTTCATATTATAGTGTAAACTGAACCTGTATTATCCAACACACTAGTTTAGGTTGTACCATGTGAGCTTTCTTGAAGCTCTAAATTTTATATTTTGCTTCATGTCCATATTGGGTGCTCCATTAACAAATATTAATTAAACATTAATAATGTGACATAATTTGTAACATGTTTGGAAATAATGTCTTTATACTTTCTTTCTGGTAGTTTCAATATTTCCATCAAAAATTATTTGTTCAAAATAACACAAAAAATAAATTTGAAAAATCTTGTCAGAATGATCAGGTTCTTAAAACCTTGTTGGGCAGAGAATAGCAGCAGATAAGATAAATATATAAAAATTAGCTAATAAAATGTATTTAGACCAACATTAGATTGTAAAACATGACTTCGGTATGTAAACAAAAAAAAACTATTTTAATTAACTAAGTTACTGTGGGTTCACTTCGTTTCTAAAATTAAACAAACAAATGTAAGTCAAACTATAAACACACAGACAGTCAAACTATAAACACACAGACAGGATCTAAAGTAAATCAAGTTCATATTATATCAATTATTTTAACATGGTGTTTGAGTTCATCTATTTCAATTTGTAGCTACACAACAATATAGATAAGTTCTACATTATATACTTTCATGAAATGCAATGGCATACCTTCCTCCTGGATGACAGCTGAACACAACTACATCTCCCACAGCCACAATCTGACTTTCTGGTTCTATCCATAAAGACAAAGGTATCCTACCTGTAGAACCTACCAAACAACACAAGCAAATAATAGTAGCCTGTATGTCTTAATATTCTATATAATTCTGTCATACTCACTAAAATAATTATAATAATAGCTGTTAGAACGAGAAAAATTTGCTAGTATTCTAAATACGTTACACTTTGTGAACATTAATAAACATTTTAACGGCATTTCATATTATTCTTGCAGTCTCATTTTCTATTGTATTGTAAGTATAGGATTTCATTGCTACAAACTATCTATAATTATCCATGTATCACAGACACCATAGCTCTCGATGATAATTGTGTCTTTACATAATTTACACCATTTATAATTTAGAAATGTACATCAATAATATACATGTCATACCGATGACTATTATCAGAAGGAATTATTCAAGGTACATTTACTGAGAATAACTACAAGAACATCACAGCACAAGATGAGTATGAGAGCTGGTCTATACTTACTCAAAATGTTGATTTGGAAAAATCCAAAGTTTTCCACTGATAACCAACTATTGCTTATTTTACAGCGATACACTCTTCGACTCTGATCTATTTTTGGTTCAATAAAAAATAATGAACCATTAGTTGTCTCTACAGCAATTTTTGGATCAATTAGCTGAAACGATTCATTGACTTGGTAACGCCATTCAACAGAAGCTCTAGGTACAGACTGAAAACTACCACAGACAATAATTTTAGGTATTCCTTCTCTTACGTTTAGCACAAAAGGAAATTGACTTCTTGAACTTGGATAATTTACTTGTAAAACTGCAACCACAAAATGATTACTTTGTCATGAATATTTGTATAGTATTCTAAATCACTCATGTACTAGTGGTATCACTAATTGTTGAGTTGCAGATTATAGTATCCAATCAATAATGTAGAATTCAGGCTAAATCATCAATTGCAATGTTTTCCACCAACATTAATTAGTGATTTCCTATCGATAGTGCTCTACACAATATTATGTTGTTTACGCTACTGACATAACTATGTCTGTAGTGAAATAGTTTCTGTATTCAACTGAACTATATAGGTATAATGTGTTCAGTCATTCTAAGCTGAAATAAATATAATAATAGCAAATTTTCTTGTTCTAACAGCCAATACTATTAATTAAAACTTAACTCAATGTTTCAACTTCTTACCAAAGCCTTCTTCAGTTGTCCCCTGAAGAGGACTTCAGCAAGAAATTGAAATGTCGAGTTAAGTTTTAAATAACAATATTGGCTGTTAGAATGAGATTATTTGTGTTTCTTTTATAAAAGAGAATGCAATGTAATGCTATATCTACTAGAGCTCTGGCACAATGAAGCATTTTAAACAAACTGTATTTTGGAAGACAGTTAAAATAAACAGAATCTATTGGATTAGCGACTTACCATTCATCCCATTACATTGTTATTACCCCTTGAAAATTCATTGTTCAATAGTCCAGTCAGGAAAAGAATACAATGCAAAGTTTGTGCTGGTAATAAGTATGTGTGCATGTAAGTGTATTTAGTAGCTATAAAATATCACAAATATGCTAAAATATTTATGCTAAACTAGCGAATAAACTCTATAAGCTGAAGCACATCAATAGCATAGGTTATGTGTTGTCATGATTAATGTTTTCATCTCATTCTTAGATTTTATTACATAATATTTGAGCAGAAAATGTCAAGCGAGCCTGCCTAGTTATGTTACATAAAACCATGGTATTATAGGATTTAACAACTCACTTTTGCAAACAAACAAAATTTGTTTCAACAACTTTTTGTGACTTGAAATAGAAAGCAATTCTAGGGAATTTTTGTACAATTTTTACCCTAATCTTAAAATAAGTCTTTCTTACTACTGTACCACCAGAACAAACTGGGGGCAAGCCCAAATAGCTGTGTATTTTTTGGCATAAATGAGCCATTTTTAGTAGCTGGAGTGCTTTTTGTCCGGAATTACTGGTCCTTACAATGGCTTATTTTTATACTATAGAAGCTAACTACAACTACTACTTGGAAATTAAAGTAATAAAAATAATTCAATTATATTTGATGAACTCTGCAAGCTACTTGTAGCTACTTTGTATGAATAGATGGATTGAATGTGCCTATTTAGTATAGGTAAATAGGAGATAGAACTCAGACAAAGTAATGTATGCAACCTTTATGTCATTGTTGCATTACAGATTGCTAAAATCACCGTATTAATTTAAAGGTTTTAGCTACCCTGTTGCTTGTGCAAAACAGCTTGCCCACCATTTGTGCGGAAGTGCATCATTAGTATAAAAAAATATTGATACTGTAACATGAATCTCACTAATTACTTTTCATTTTGGTGAAAATAAAATATAACTTTGAATGCAAAGTGTAGCATACTATATACGTGAGATTACAATTTCACTCAAAATAATCTGTCTTACATGCCAGTTGAAGCCTCAATATATTATTTGATTTCACTTGTACTGTACTGTCATTAGCTATGCATGTGTAGTTTCCTGCAAGATTTCTATTAAAAGAACGTATTACAATATGACTTCCGTAACCCGCTGGTGCAAAGTTATAATTGTCTAAATCTTCAATTATCATATTATTCCTTTGCCAAATTATGTTATACTCATTTCCATAAGTGATATTGCAGTAAATCACAACTCTCTCTCCATCTTCATAAATATTTATTTTTCTATCAGTATGTATGACTACTTTGGGATACTGACCTAATTTAAAAAAAAACAACATTGATCAATAATGCAAGAAGGACAAAGTTTTGGGCAGAATATAATAATATATATAGGACTTCAGTCAAAATGTAAGTTCAAATACTTTTAAATACTTGATATGATTCACTGCTACTTAAAAATCTTTAAATTTGGTTCTATAAAAGCAGTGATCAACTTCATTTATATGTAACACACAGAATTGATATTAGTCAATAGCAGGGATGTAAGGACTTGGCAGGAAACCAGAGTAACCAAAGAACAGGAGTAATCAAGTAGCAAGGGGCTGGGCTTTGCAGACAGGCATTGAGTAGAGCAAGCAGCTGTCAAGGTGAAAATTAAGTATTTGTTTGCACCACAGCAAGGCCAACCTCTCTTTACTTCTAGCGGCAAATAACATAGCAAATAACAATACAACATAAAAGTCAAGTGGAGTGATGATGGTATTTATAGTTTATAGTAAACAAAACTGTGAAAATATTAATATTCAGCACAGCAAACTTTAAAAACATACGCTTCATTCAATCAAGAACACTTTTTAAAAAAGGTGCCCAAATAACACCTTGCAAAGTGTTTGCCATGAGCAGCTGTCTAGACATCCCACAAAGTGTTTGCCATGAGCAGCTGTCTAGACATTGGCAAAGTGTTTGCCATGAGCAGCTGTCTAGACATCCTGCAAAGTGTTTGCCATGAGCAGCTGCCTAGACATCCCCAAAGTGTTTGCCATGAGCAGCTGTCTAGACTCAAAGTGTTTGCCATGAGCAGCTGTCTAGACATCCCTGTTTGCCATGAGCAGCTGCTTAGACATCCCACTCTGAGCCCTTAATACTTTACAAAGTGAACATATTATATAAGTGGCTTATATCCCTTAGTTTCTTCATTTCAATATCTTGAAGTTTTGACTATCTATGGAGAAAATATAAAGATTTACACTGAGTTCTGCAGGTAGTGCACCAAAATACACTCATCCAAACACCCCATTTTAAATGGTGAATAAGGCCAAAAAAAGAGAGTAAGCCAATAGACCTATCAAGAATTAAGCTGCTAGAAATTCTAGCACATTATCGAAGTCGTGCAATTATGGCTAGTACATTATACTAGGATTTTTTCTGCTGGTGAAATATTAGGAGATTGGACATATGTGACAGATAGATTAGCTAGATTAAAATGGTTTCGTATATAATATTGTATACATAGAAGTAAGCCTTTTTATTTCTGGTTTGGTATTGTGTTATAATTTACATGGATACTATCGGTAACTTGAACCACCCCATTCCTTTTTAAGAGTAATGTTGATGTTTTTTTATTAAGTATATATCTGCAACTATTCTGAAGTACACATAAAAGTCAAGGAAAATGACAATAAAGATAACATTTGCATTATTTATAACAATTTTAGATAATATTATTATGAGTACTTGTTACTCTCAGGTATCCAGCAGATGTGCTGTATCCTGCACGATTAGAAACCATACACTGATATTTTCCTTGATTTGCTTCCGTAGTATCATTTATGACTACCACACTATAATGAGAATGTGATACAGATGAAATCCTAGAAAATTCATATAATATTGGAGGGAAACAAAGAGATATTTTTTATTAATATTATTACTATTAATATTATTATTATTAATATTATTATTATTATTGCTATTATTATTTGAATCTAGAATGAATGAATAACTGACTATCATTAATGAATATTAACATAATTAATCATTATTAACAAACTTAGTGCACAGATTACATTGGACTACAATAATCCTGTGATTATGGAGAGACATATTGTTAAATCAAGAACATAATAAACATGGCCACAAGAATTTGTAGAGAGAGGATGTGCTAATAATATTCAATTTGATAATAGAATACAGTGCATGTTAGATGAGAAAGGTATGCACAGAGGTTACAGTTTCCTCTCCATACAGTCTGCAACTTCAACATAATGATATGTACTCAGAAGATATTAGTACGAAAATTGACTTTGAGACCTAGTGTCAAGTAATAATGAAGACCAACAGTTCAAGCATTGTTGATAAGGTCTAGAACTGAACTATACATTATTGTGCAGGTACCATCCTCTTAATAATATTGGACTAAAGTTATGTTAACTTTCCATGGAGTCTATGCAGCATTATTGAAATGATTCATGTAAACTAGAGTGCTTTCTATGGACCTCACTCAGTATCTCCTAGAAATGCATACACCTCACCCCATTACAATGAGTTTTTGTTCTTTTTTTTTTATTACTCTACTATTTCCTCATCTTGGTGTGTGAACTGTAGTCAATTATTTCTGTATAATAATAACATCTCATCATTATAGGGTCAACCCCAAGCCTTGCCAAAGTATGTATTTATTTCTTCCTGAGAAGAACGTGAGAATGTATTCAATAGCTATTCTTATTCTATGCAAAGAATTTTGCTAGTCAATTGACTAGTACCAAACTCTACACTTGGATCAAAGCGTAAGGCCCAGCTCCATTTCATGGACACTACTATCTTGCAAAATAATATTGTGATTTTGTGGTGGATAACTCATAACTGTTCAGCTGGGGTATGCCACTAAAATTACCCAGGCATTGCTACATGGGAGCACTCTTAAAATTACTCCTGAAATTTATCAAGCAAAGAGATGAAAATGTTAACTTAGCTAACACATTTTTGCTATTAAACTTTCAATTTTTTATTTCTCTTTTCTCTATAATGTATTTAGCTAACTCTCTTTTCTATTTGCTAACACTCCTTTGCTAATCAACTTTCAATTCTTTCATTTTGTCTCTATATAATGTGTTGATCTATTACATACATAGTTATTACAAGAGTCAGAGTGTGATATGGAGAAATATTCCACAAGCAAGATAATTTATTTTCCCACACCGGAGGCAAATTATCAATGTATGTCACGATTATTTGGCCTCACTCCAATTAGTAAACTAAATATAGTATTGTGCCATTTCAATGCTCATTGATACAGAGATATATTTTGTCTAACGGAATTTTATGGAGGCACTGTTTTTGCAGGTGATGTCACTTTAATATATTTTATTACATAAGTCAAATTTGATTTGGTGAAATTTCACCCAGCAGGATAACTTGTTTTCACAAGCCACACTCTAGTGAAAATAAATCTTGAGAGTGAAATATATTGCCATTACTCAGATGAGTGTTTAGTATTTTCATAGTTGTACAAAGATTGGCAACTCCTGGTGTAAAGTTGGTAGCAAGAATTCACAAGGTTCCCCACACCTTCAGATGATATTTAAGCAGCTTCTCAAGGATATTGATATGAACTACCTGCAATTGAGATTATTTACGTATACAAGATAAAAAACATGAGATATTTTGAGTTATCTCACAGGTCATGAACCTAAAAATAGAATTGTGAAGATATCTAGCTTAGAATATAAATATTGTACTAATTACTTACCTAGTCCCATTAAAGAACCAATCCCATGCTAATAATTGAGTTGATGTCGTTGAACATCTCAACACTGTTCTGGATTTGGTCAATGCCACCATAAAAGGAGACAGTGCAGAACTTAATACTGGAGGATCTAGCATGTACAATTACAAAAACAAAATAAGGTTAATAATAATTTATTCAAACGAAATTTAATATTATAATATGTCCATCCAAAAATATTTTTAATTGTACTTCCCTTTTTAGTTACTAACAAGATATCAGCATGTCATGCTTGGGTATTAATTCCCAATTTTCTATCTATTGGAAGAAAGTCTGTGTTTATAGCAAGTGACTATTTTTATGCATTAACATAGGGGGGGGGGGGGGTAATTACCGGGAGCTGTGAGATTTGCCCCCTCAAATTGTAGCACCTCAACTTGTAGCATTATAATGCTCTTTTTGTAATGAATGTTAATTGAAGAAAAATGTCAAAAGAAAAAAAAATGATGTGACAACAACTAGTACTCAAATCTAAGTTGGGTAGAAAGAGCTCATATATCCCAACCAAGTGACTGTAAAAATACAATTTAAATAATAATTATTCCCTATTAAATGGCAAATTATCTATTGCATCTTCACTAGTTGCATGTGAGTTGGGGCATTGGAATTACAGGTGGTATGGACAGTATGGCATGGAAATTTTTTAATTATCTAGCATTAATTCATAGCAATTAAAATTGTAAACTTGATCTTTATTACATTTGTAGCCAAGTCAACTTCTGACAAATAATGTCTAAAGCTAAATAAAGTTGTTGTTGTGGTTGTTGCTGTTGTTGTTTTCAATTTAAACAGATTGTGATTGCTTTCATGATCAGCAACAAAGTATTATTATAGTATATATTCAAGTTGAGTTACTAGTCTCAGAACAACTTAAAAACTTAGAATAGAAGTCCTACTCATTAGTGTTTTAGCCGATATGGAAGCGGTTAAAAGTATTTAGTTACAAGTATTCCCTTAGTAAACTTAGTGTTATACCTGACCGTCCACGGGAGTTACACAAAAAAACCACAGATTTCCTGTTCACACGCCCAAATTTGGTCACAAATGTGTAAACTTATCAATGTCTAATAATCAGGTGTTTCTTTATAAACCTAGTATTTTATTTGTAGTGTAAGCTGTAAGCGTGGAAAGGTCTTCCCTTGTTGCATTAGAGGTCAATCTGATATACAAGGAAGTTAATCGTTGATCGTCAGAACTAGTCCATCAAAATATTAATATTTTTTTCATCTGTGTAACAACCAATACTGAGCAGTACTAATAGAATTAATGCCAACATACTAACATGTCATTAACAGGCTTTTTTAGGCTTTAGTAAGTCAAGCAAATACCACTTGTGTAATTGTCAGGGCTGGTATTTTGTTAAGTGACACCGGCTGTCCTTCATCTTCAACTTGGAGTTAGCTACTACAATATTGTTATAGCTGTATTAACTGTTGTATATTGATGGCTATGATAATTGATCATATTATTGTCACAGTGAAAATATACATGAAATAGTTTACAATAATTCAATAAGCTTGCACAAGTAGTAGTATTGTAGAATTCTCACAAATTCACACTATGGCTGTTTCATAAGCAAACAACGAGAATATATATTAGGGGTATAGAATCCAGTTGGTCTTTTAGAAAAGACTCTACTTTCACACCTCACTTTTGGATTGTTATAAGAACTTACAATATGAAGCATTTACTTTTTGTTGCTGTAAAGATGAGGAGCTTACTCTGTAACTTCTTGTGGCCAGAGAACTGCATTATTTGTGTATCAAAATTTTTTGAGCTAGATAGAGCTGTTATCATTATCTTTCAGATACAATGATAGGTTTTCTTCATTCATGCAGTGGTGTATAGTTCTGAGCTTCAACTTAATTACTCTACTATGCAGAGTAATTTAAGTGGCTGAACTAGACAAGTCTTCCTGTTGTTAATTGCATAGCTCTAATAATTTGACACAATGAATAGTAGTAGAGTGGCTTAGTGAAATAACTGTTACATGAACTGGACAAAAGCACCACTTTTTGAGAACTAGCAGATATCAACCCAGTGATTCAACAAAGCCCTGGCTCCTGGGGGAATGTGTGTGACACAAATTATAACAGCTTGAAATTTTCACTGTAAAAATATTGGAAATTTATGTTGTTGCTGTGGTATGTTACTATGCTGTCATAAAATTTGGGGTTGTAATTTTGAAAGGTTGTGAAGAAAAGGGTGAAGTTGTAGAGCATTGCAAAGTAGTAGGTATGGAATATGTAACTGGTAAAGTTAACATGGTTCAAATCAAACAATCAAACCACATGGTACCTGTGTACCTATTTAAATCATGGCAAACTTAACAGATATTGACCGGGATTTGTGTTTGTCAAGGTAAGACTAATGAAAATCTCAGATGCCTTTGTCATAACCAATTAGAAGTTATCAAATGGCGAAAGAAATGATCTTCTCATGAAGCTCTCAGATGACGATTTGATTGCCATCAAGGCAAGTATCATTTCAACTGCATCTCACGGCATTATCGCAGCCATGCAAGTGATGAATCAAGTATACTCGATTCTACTGATAAAATATCTAAGGACCAAGCTTTTGCAGAGCTGGTTTGCTGCATAGAAGAAGACCAAAGTATCTTCATGTAGGCTGATCTATTCAATATAGATCATTTACAACTATAGAAAGTGTCTTTTCTGTCAACAAAACTCGACAGAAGGAAGACATCATTAGTTGTTTTATTTATTATGGCATACCAAAAGTGTCTACTGGTCATGGATCAAGCTGTTTTCAGAATGTACTAATTGAGCATAATGTGTTCACTTATTATCAATATCATTTTATAGGCATGAAAAATATGATGCAGAAGTGTGACTTTCATATTAACGAGATGCTTTACAAATAGCTGCAGCTGCTGCAAGTGTTTGTAAGAAAATATTTGAATGTAAAGGTTTTAAATTTTCAAGTGATTTTCCTGCTACTGTGAATGTGATTGTAAAATTACTCCTTCATTGCATTTGTATCGACCTACTTTAAAGGGAGAAGAAATATCAACTCTTGAGTGTCAATAACTGAGGCCCAACTTATTCTCTTTAATACCAAAACAAAATAAACTGCCATAATAGACTCCTGCATGGGGATGGAAAAAGAAAAACAATACTTGGAAACCAGTCTGGACCACTATTAGTGAAGCAGCCTGGGCATGCAATGACCTCATCTGATGCAAATCCAAGAAACGCTGTAATTAACCCTCAGCGCGCACTCACGAGAGGGTTACAGTAGTCACTTTGTCTGTGTGTCACTGTGTGTGTGCATGTGTGTGTGTGTGTGTGTGTGTGTGTGGGTGTGTGTGATTCAACAACGGACCTTGAAGACGAAGGCCTTCCCACTCTGAAACGATGTAGAGAAATAGAAATTTGCAAAGTAACTTAGTTTTCGAGAAAGAAACTAGTCGATTTTAGCCGTACGTACGATCGTTGTGCTATTGCGCTACCGGTAATGCCCATTTACCGCACATTATAATCACGAGATCTGAAAATTGCAGCTAGAGAGTGGCCGGCTGGCACTGCTGTTGCAATTGTCGCGCCTTACGCATTGTAATACATTCCACACTCTCAGCTAGCTATCAGCGAGTACTAGCTAGTCAGAAAAAAATCTAACTCAACAAGTTCCAAATATCAAATTCTCATTAGATGACTTCAGACCGCATGGCCATCATGTGCACAAAATCCACACACAAATCAGAATGCAATGATTACATCATAAGTTGCAATAACGGTTGAATGATTGATTATAAGTTCAATGACAATAGTTCATGCAGTTCCTTACACTCCCCCCCCCCCGTTGACCACATGCAAAGAAAGTGGTCCATAGCTAGTCAGTCAGTTTCAGAATCCTCCTTTTTGAGCAGATAAGCACTCATCATGCCTCGTGCATTCGTAGCTGCTCATTGCTGTGGCCTCGTCTCCTGATCATCAGGGTGCCCAGCAGGATTGATGGCATGATCTTCGGGCTCGACAGTCAGCTTGGCAGTCTTATGATTGGACTTGGCAGACTCTCCTTGGTGCTCATACTGATCCTTGCACTTCAGTTCCAGGGGATAAAGTAGCTGAAGTGGATGTCTTAGGGTTGTGGTCTGGCCACTTTTGTTGGGTACTTTCACAACAGCACGGCTGGTCTTTCTGTCACATCTGGTGAGCAACTCTACCACTCTCACCAACTTCCAGAAGCTCATTGGTAAATAATCATCCTGCAGAAGTACAATGTCCCCAACCTCAATGCTTACAGTAGCTTCTTTTTCTCAGCTGTATTGATGACACTCCCTCAGTTCAAGGAGGCACTCACGTCGCCAGCGTCTCCAGAATTGGTTCAGTACTTTGTTCAGGTGCTTGACAAGTCTTGCTGCCTCAGAAGGGGCAATATTGTCTTCATCATCAAGTGGGTGGCAGTAAATTAGGTGGAAGTCGGCATCCACACAGCAAGTGTGAGGGAGTCAGTGGCTCCTCTTGGTCCTCAGAGGACACATTCGATAATAGATGAGCATTTATGATTGCTTCAATTTCAACAACTACAGTCAAGAGCTCGTCATGGGTAAAGTTAGCCTGGTCGACCATCTTTCTGAGGCATCGCTTGGTTTATTTGACTAGCCTCTCAAACATTTCTCCCTACCACGGAGCCTTCTCCAGGTTGAAATGGCATTCAAAAGAGTGATCACCATAGTATCTCTTCACATCAGGGTGGGTGATGACATCCTGGAACACCTTCGCTGCTGCCTTGAGTGTCTTGGCATTGTCAGAGACGATTACGAGTGACGTGCCTCTCCTAGAGCAGAATCTCTTTAAACTGTGCATGAACGTATCAGTGGACATGTCTGGAACAACGTCAACGTGGACGGTATGGGTTACACAACATGTGTAGAGACAGATCCACATCTTCTCACATTCAGGGACAACAAAAACTCTTCACATGAAGTGGCCCAGCAAAGTCAATGGCAGTGTGTGAGAATGGCTTACTCTCCTGCACATGAAATTTTGGCTAAGGTGGCAGTAGAGGCGCAGTGAAGGCTTTCCCTTCATATCTCCTATACAGAATACATCGGTGGATGATAGAATGTGGGCACTCAGGATGATTAGCTTTGTTAGAGGGTGATCTTGAGTGAACAGAACCGGATGCTTTGATGAGTATGACACATTCGCTTCAGCAAGTCATCCTCCACACCTCCAGACACCATGAGGGTCAAAACACATGTTGAACTGCTTCCTCCATGTGCCGAAGTTCGTATCTTGAACCAGTGCTGACTGTGCTTCAACAGCCCACAGCCTTTGTGCTTCAGCAGAATCTGGTAGGTCCGGGTCAAGGCTTCCAACTTCTCGCTTCAGTGCCTTGAATAACCTCCTGACAAACTTCACAATGGAAGTTGTCACTCTAAAAATCTGGCCATGAACTGAAGTCTTGACATCTTATGAGGGACCGATGCCACTAGAATTCAGCAAGTTGTGAGATGCTGTCTTGCTTGAATCTTTCACTTCCACAGCACAGTCATCATAGGCATTTCACCCAGAACAGTAATCAGCAGGTCTTCACTCTCCAACAACCAAGGTTGGCCTTCGTCTCCACAGTGCACTAGCTGACAGCTCCAGTGATGTGAGACCTCTAGAGGGCAGATCGGCGGGGTTCTCCTTGCCCGGACAGTGACTCCAAAATTCCTTCTTGGTCTACTTGAGAATCTCATTCACCCTATTTTGTACAAATGGTCTCCACTGCTTTCCATGTCCTCAAATGTAATACAAATCCACCTGAGAGTTACTGTAGTAATGTGGAGGGTTTAACTTAACGACAGAGGAAAGAGCATCCCACCTCCCAGTGTTGACTTGGTAAAGCTCTCATCTATGTCACCTTCCATCAGCTTCGAAATATTCACACCTTCAGCTTGGGGTCAATCCTGGCTTGCAACATTGAGTGACTCGAAGTAAACTTTCTGAGATTGAATGATCCGCTCCCCCAAGATCTCCTTAGACTCACGATACAGTTTGTAGACACTCTCTTCATTCTCTGCCTAAAAGACTACATCATCCACGTAAATAGACTGCAAAATAGACAACACTATTTCAGTGTGAGTGGTTAAGAAATATTCCAAATGGTGCTTGACTGTTGAATTTAAGAGAAATGGACTGGTAGACACTCCAAAAATAACATGAGCGAAGCGCAATTCGATTATAGTGGGCTCCTCAAGGGAGACATCATCAAACCAGAGGAATCTCAGCACATCCCTCTCATGTTCAGCGATAGAAATCATCAGGAATGGTTTCGCAATATTGGCAATGAGGGGAATTCTGTACATTTGAAACCGCAACAAAATATCAAGTATCTTCTGTGGGACCTGGATACATACAATTATTGAAAGATGGTCCAGAGGATTTTGCAGACACGTCATAGGCGATCATAACCTTGATGGTTTCCTTGTCTTGCCTCACAACAGGGTGATGGGGCAAATAATGAAGCTTCTGTGCACCATGATCTCATGACTCCACAATGTGGACAATGCCCCCTTTCAGTTGCTCCTGGATTATCCTATCATACTCTTGGAGGACAGCTGGAGTTTGACGAAATCGCTTGTATAGACCGCTAAGTCTCTTTGAAGCCAGCTCATAGTTGTCAGGCAAAGGCCAGAATGAGTGAAGGCGGTCATCCAACATCTTCAGACTGTCAGGCTCTATATCAACTGTGAGAGTGTGTGTAGTAATGAGGTTCACTGTAGATGATTCCTGGCTGGCAATGGACACAGGGACAGACAGTACCCAGCCTAACTTGCTGTAAAGAGCAACAGGTCCATCTTAACCACGTTGTATGTCTCCAGTCATCAGCCTCCAATAGTAGTCAGACCCAACTAGTGTGCTAACTTCCATAGGGGTGCTTCCATCAGAGCTGTCCACTAATTCAAGACGAGAAAGATGCTCAAAGTTCTCCTGGCAGAGTGAGATAGGTTTTATCAACAAAGGCTCGCAAATATATGAAACAGTCAACAGTGTGAGCTCAATGTCAGGTCCTTGATGAGTCTTCATCCCCACATGAACAATTTCACAAGTCTGAGCTCCACTTCTTTTGCTGCCAAAGGTAGATATAGCCAGCTGACACTCATCTTCTGGCACAAGATGCAATGCCTCTTGAGCACGACTTGAAATGCAGGAATGCTGTCAAGAATCAGTCCCACCCTTGTCAACTTATGGGGTTGTTTTTGGTTGTAGATGTTTATGAGGGCGGTCTGCAGCAGAATGGATTGGTTAGCCACAGTCAACATCAAGGACGATGAGAAGCTAGGTGCTTCTGGATTCAATGTGGGTCCCCCACCGGTCGTGGTTCCCCCACCAGGTGTGGACTGAGGACTGAGCTTGCTACAATGACTTTTTAGATGTTCCATTAGCCACATCTTTGGGAGATTCAGAAGAGCAAATACCACTGTGGTGCTTGCCCTTGCACCAATAGCACCTACAAGTAGATCTACAATTGCGGCTTACATGGCCCTTTCGCAGGCACACGTATCATCATCCACTCCTCCAGATCCTTTTCCATTCTTCAACATACAGAACACTCTTGCAGCTATTGGATGAGTGAACCTGCTGCTGATAATGGCAACATGTAGGGGTACTTGGGATAAGCAGGGTAGATCCAGTCGTAGCCATGTTCCCTTCTTCGCTTCGCATTCTACTTCCTCCAGCTCGTTCACTTTCCACCACCTCCCTCTCTACCCATTCTAGTGGGGTATCTAGTGACCAGTCATCTTCAGATATGTCTCGACTTACAAGGAGGCATAACTCATCAGGCAGCGTGCTAAGTAAAACGGGAGAAAGTAGACTTCCATAGGTTTTAGAATCTAGGGCGGAGTTGGGACGATTGCCTTCTCAATTGCTACAATGGCAGTACAGGCCCGGAGCCTTCACTCAGAAAGTGGTAAGGCCAAAACTCCTCCCTCTGACCACACCCAATTATTAATGTGAAAAATATTATGTTCAATTATTGTAATATAGCTAGCTATAGTTACTGATATGCAAGAGTTAGAATTTTGTGGTCATACTATTGTTTCATTAACTACTTCATTAACAGTTAAAATCTTCCAAATATACGCAGTCTGTGTTCACAGTCTGAAACAAATTCATTCGCCACTTCTTTAAGATTGAGGAGATCTGTACGATGATGGTGAACATGGAGCACCATTAAATTATTTAATCTTCCCTGGAGCATTGTCCCCCTAAGATAAGTTTTGACTCTTCTTAGAGCACTGAAAGATCTTTCTGATGAAGAATTTGTTGCAGGCATTATTAATATAAGCTGCAATAGCTTCATAACTTCATTCAAAAGGTTTCTATGAGAACTTGATAAGGTTGTAAAATGATCTTTAATATCAAAAATGGTTACTTCTTGATCTGCTTGCAATTTTGGATTGAAATCCACACCAAATGTAATAAGTTGAGCTCTTAAAACATCTTTGTTAAAATCATTTTTGTAAAAATCAGTAACAACCTGAAATTCATCTTCAAAATCTTCCTGTTTACTAGCCTTAATCAATAATTGTTCTAAATTACTATAAGTTTTGTATCCAGGTTGATCAAATCTGTGAATTAAGCAATTTATAGCATTGTCTAATGCTTCAAAGTATTGTTGCCGATAAAAATCCTTGGCTGACCCAGGATAGTGACCACTAGTACTTCCATCTTCCAATCTTGCTGGTCTCCTTTTCCTTCGTGGCAAATGTGGAGGTGAAATATCGATTATATCTGTAAACTTTAAGAGTTTTTCCCAGAATAAATCATATTGCTTATCCTGACGAATCTGTTGCATTGTAGTAATTACCAATTTAGCAATTTGTTGAGCTTCAGATGCTGAAGTTGCTTTTTCTTGAATGGTACGACTCAAGTTATCTGAATGACGTAAAATAAGTTCACCAAGGATTGTACCAAAAGCAAAATCGAAACTCTGCATTTGAGAGATAATACCGCCAATTCTGGCTTTCATTTCACTGTCATGCACAACAAGCAGAGCTTCATCCCATGTATCCATCAAAGCTTCATAATTATCAATTACACTTTTAAGAGAATTTGCTCGTACAGTCCATCTGGTTGGGTAGAGCAGTCTCATTCCTGGAGACTGAAAACCAGAATTCTGGTCATGTGTTCATTTTAACTCTCTAAATATTCCCCATCTCTACGTGGTGAATATTTTATCAATTTTGTAATTTCATGAGTAGTTTCCAGTGCCTTACAAACAGGCTTTGAACACTTAATTGCGTCATTCATGGCCAGATTGATGGAGTGTCCATAACAGTGAGTATAAAGGGCTCGCGGTTCTTCATCCATAATAATCTTAGCAACACCTCCTCTTGCTCCTCTCATTGTGCTTGCTCCATCATAGCATTGCCCTCTGATTCATTCCATTGGAATGTTCATCCTGCATAGAGAATCCTTTAAAACAGTAGCAAGGGTTTTAGAATCAATAGAGGGTACTTCAAATAATCCAATAAATTCTTCGTTTACATCAAAATTGTTTAGGGAACGTATTACAATGGTGGCTTGCTCCTTATTGGAAATATCTGTAGCCTCATCCATCATCACGGTAATAAATGGTGATAATTTAATACTTTCATAGATATCTCTCAAAATATAAGTGGCCATAACCTTTAAAATGCTATTTTGTATTTCATGTGAAGTATATTTATTCATTTTTTTTTTCAACCAATCATTAATAAGTGGGTCATCCTCTCCGTTCAATTTCAGAACATGCATAAAATTACCATCTTCTTCTTTTCCATCACCTCGCAGTGGTAAACCTTGTCTAGCTAAAAATCGAATAGAAGATATGATCTTCAATAGCATACTTCGATTCTGCTCTTTCACCTTCATAACTTCTCGCGAAAGTATTTCAGCAATATTACCTGTACTGGCGGGCAATGTGATGATTACTTCTACAGCTTCTTTATGACTTGAACAGAGTTCATGCCTTCGTAACACACTGGTTCCATCTTTCCAGTTACTAAATCCTTTAGAAACCTAAAGAAATTGTATTGGTAGCTACAATAAATAACAGGTATAATGAGCTACTTACAAAGGAAGGATCAGCACTGCTACTTCTCATCTTCTTCTCTTTAAAGGCAGTAATGCAGATATGGCAATATCCTACATCATTAACTTCATCATAGTGGAGAAAAGGCCACTGCTTGAACCATACACCTTGACAAGATCTCTAAACTACAGATTTCCTTCCAAATGGTCTCTTTGGAAAAACAAAAGACTCTACAGGATAGTGAGGAACTGGAGGTAAATCAGGTAGAACAAATTTTTGACCAAAAGAAGCCATCTAAACACTCGTATAACAATTCGGTTGTGACAAAGCAAACGATCGCGGTTGTACTTTACCGGGTAACGATCTTTACCAAATATTGATTTCTGAAAAGTGGTACGGCCAAAGCCGTTGCAGCCGTAGCAGAGGCGCCGGCCTTGCAGTATAGATCCTCTATCTATAGTCAGCACGATATCCTAGGCAAGCTCCTCTTCATTAGTAAGGAGGATGGCTATTTCTGACAGCGTAAGGACCAGGCAGCGTAAGGACCTGGCAGTGTAATGACCTGGCGGCGTAATGAGCTGGCAGCGTAATGACGTGGCAGCGTAATGACGTGGCAGCGTAATGACCAGAAGCCTTACAAGTTAATAGTAGGAGTAACCTTGTGAACTGGGCGTGTGTCAATGTCCTGATTGAGATGAAACTGAGTTCCCGGTAGGTTCTGGTGTGAGAAAAGTTTGAGATGATCTTTGAACTCTGTCCACAACCAGGTTTTAAGTAACCTAATAATGATGAGCATTGTTAGCATATATAGCATAATAACTAAAAATCTGGAAAATCCGCCAAATTCTACTATTCGCTCCTTTCATTATTCTAGAAATAAACTGGTCTTGTTCTTAGTTTTAATTATTATTTTATCCTTCCTGATTTTAGCAGTTCATTCAGTTCTGGACAGTCACATAGTAATGCTAATTATTGTGTGAATGAATATTATAGTCATAGCAATTTTTCTCATTCTAACAGCCAATATTATTATAATTATTTCAGCCAAGAATGACTGAATCATTGAATATTATAGTCTTATAGGAGATATTATATAGTATTTTCTATAATTAGCTATAGCTATTTCACCCCTTCTGGAAAAAAGCCCCCCCTCCCCTTTACAAAACCTATATTCACCCCTCAGGAGTTTGTACTGACCTCTGAGTGCTAGTTCAAAGGGCTCTGATTTAGGGGTGGGGGAACTTGAAAGCTAGGATGGTTGCTATTTCTATTAGTAATTTTAAGGGTGCAGTACCACCGGAACCTGTGGCCATTAAGTAATTCAATACAATACCACAGAACCGCCCGTTACTCGATCCCAAATTACTCTGCTTATTTGTGCGCAATACGTAGCGTATCAATTAACTTTGTCGCCAATAACTTAGCCAATTTACCACAAGAGCTATTACCATGAGGGCCAGCCAGCTACCACGTAGTAATTACTTTAGGGAAGCCATAATGGGTACAATAAAAAAAAAAAGAAGCAATTGATTGCAGCCAGGTCAAAAAGGTTTTGTGAAAATAAGTTGTTGTTGTTTTTTCTGTTTTTTTGTTTGTTTGTTTTTTGTCAAACATTTCTGAAACAAAATACACTTCATTTATAGCTCCATGTCGGGGCCTGGGCCACACAGTAGATCAGGTTAGAATTGACAAAAAAAAATGGAATAATTGGCGAGCGAGCGTAGCGAGCGAGACACTTACAGGGGTAACACAATCGAAAATCGGGGATGTTTATTTATTTATTGGCGAGCTAGCGAAGCGAGCGAGACAGTATTAGGGGTGGATAATGCAAAATCGGGTATATGTTATATATATGTATGTATGTATGTATGGATGGTACGTATGCTCTTTAAACGCGCGCGCGCGGAACTTTTTTATCCTAAAAACACGGCTATTGGCTTGACTCCAGTTTATTCTGAAACTACAGCATTAAGCAAACCTTACTTTATACTTAAGCTCCAAAGTATGAAAAAATTCCTGCTAAAACGCTTGTTTTCAAGACACAAAAAGTTGATTCGACCGGTTACTATGGCATTGAAGACCCTTTTCCAGACTTAATTTCAAAACTTCGCCGTTTTATGGGGGATACGGAGTGCCGGTTGTTGGTTGTCAAGACCCGTTGGTAGTCAGAATACCGTAGTATTAATGCTATGGAAGCTACTACTTCTCGAGGGAAGCTGAGATAGTACACAATTCCATATTTGTTAGCTAAATATGCAAAATTAACTCTGGCCTTTCTTTTTTGTAGCAGCTAAGAGCTAGTCAACAGTGACTGGTAAATTCAAATAGTCAGATTGGCTCAAATTTGGTACTACAAAAGTTACCACTGTTCAAGAAAATGAGGTAAGAAAGTAATTTTGTATTTGTGTGCTAAAATTGATTGTCTTGTTTTTGTAGGTGAGAACTTGTTGTCAAGAATTCAAGGTAATTCAGATAGTCAAAGTAACTTCAATTTGATACTACAGAAGTTATCAATACTCAAAAATGATGTAAGTAGTAATTCCATATTTGTTGGCTAAAATTACAAATAATAACACTGGTTTATTTTTTATCGTAGCTGAGAGCTTGTTCAAGAGTTACTGGTGATTGAGATTATCAGAGTGGTTGATGTTTGATACTACAAAAGTTGGTAAGAGAGTGATTTTGTATTCGTTTGCTGAAATCAAATGTCATAACTGCTATTATAGTGTTTGCATGAAGTAAGCTAAAACATAGTAACATTTTATGTTACCTAACCATCAGGCTCGCTCGCCATTTGTGCTCAAGCACACCACTAGTTTATTTATATATATGGACGTACGTATGTCATTATGTACTTTGACCCTCCGTATTTTTGTGTTTGCTCGGCATTTGACCCCATCCCAAATTGCACTAAACAGAATCCTCAGGTTTATCGATCAGTACCCGTATCACCCTAGAAATTGAATTGTTTACCGTTTTGAATTCTTTTGCGGGTGCTGTTCAAACTTGAAAACTTAAGGGACTTCCATTTCTATTCGAGTTAGTGGCGGTGGTAAGTCAATGCGCTCTTTGTCATGGTTATAAGCCGTGCGCAACAGTACTACTGCGAAGGTAAGTCTGTGTAGGTGCATGTCCAATTGTGTCAAAGCATTGTGTGTTACAACCACTACTTAGCTAAAGAATATCACAAAGAAAACTGTTAAATAACGTGTTTTGTTGTTGTTTTTTTCCTTCCAAGCAGTTGCAGAGAGTTGTTACTATGGCACTGAAATCCCTTTACCCTGTATGCTAAATTAAAAGCTGGACCTTATTTTCAGTAGCTTCAGTGATAGAAGTCAAAATCATTCATATAAAAATAGTATAGTCTTTAGGCTCGCTCGCCATTTGTGCTCAAGCACATCACTAGTTTTACAATGAAACGTAAATCAAAGGCTGATGTCGGTGATATCAATATGGAGAGCCAGGGGACAGTCTCTCCTTTCAAAGCAGTGCCTTCCCCGGAGAGCCAGAGTGTTGTCTTCTTTCTTGGACTTGCGTCTTCTCCTTTAGAAGGCCAGGAAGCCAGGACTTCTTCAATGGGCCAGGAAATCGTGTCCTCTCCTCTGGGCCTGGGAGCTTTGTTCTCTCTTCCTGAGGATGTGAATTATACTCCTGAGAGCCAAGGAGCTATATCTGGTTAGAATTCCTATATAGACAAACACATATAAGAAATTTGAGGCTTTGAAACGATATTTGAAGTATTATTTCATAATTGAAAAAAAAAAAAAAAACATGACTCAGTCATCCAAGAAGTAATGACTTTCGCCAAGGATGCAGGGTTCACACCAGAATTGGCAAACTTGATTTCAGAGGTAGTATCCACTGAAAGCATTTCTTGGTCTGCTTCTGATTCGCTGCGCATTGACGAGTCTAAGTGTTCATGGCGTAAACATTATCCAGTGCTGTCATTCATGGTATCTGGCCACCTGCATTGTGAATACGACAGACTGAGTGGTCTCCTCGGTTTGCCATCATGTTGTAAGTCGCAGTGGGGCAGAATTACCAAGAAATTGGAGGAAACCGTCACAGACTTGGCAGAGTGGTCCTGTGGTAAGGTAAGAAGTGAGATTGTGAATTGCGGAGATAGTAAAAAGTGGATGGCCTCTTTTGATGCCTTTTACCTGACCCGGGGCCACTACTCCAATAACTCTTCTGCCACACTCCACGATTTTGTCTCAGGGAAGGTGGCGTGGTTTGCACATCGCACTAAACATGGTTCTGGCCATAACTGGTGCGGCACTTCGGCGGGTGCAGAGACAGATATGCTCGATGACCTTCTTGGTAAGGCTAAGGATGCTGGGTTTGTGATCGGTGAGCTGGTGTGTGACAAAGACACGTCATCAAATGCCACTTTCTGTCGGCATTTTCCCGAAGGAATGGTGACGTATTGTTCCAACCACACCACCAAGAATTTCCATAAAGCTCTGGAAAAAGTGAAGAGACACAATTGTGAGATAAATGGTAAAAATATTTGTACTGAATTTTAAATAAAAGATTTAATCAATAATAAATCATGAATTAACAGTTTTGTGTTGTACCCCCAATATTATGTTATTATAGTTTTCGTGCTTGTTCAAGTAATTATTTTTTCTATACTTATTATCATTTTAATTAAATATAGTGCAAGGCAGACAGGTTCCGCTGTAAACGGATGTCAGATGACTTACTCACACATTGCAAGGCTGCTCTGAGTAATGTGATGGCATCTGACATAGTGCAGCAGTCGGATAATCCATTCAAGGAGTTCACAGATGGCATCCGGAACTTCATTCATCACTATTGTAAGGATAGTCATGCTTCTTCTTGGTGCCATTATCCTAAGGTAACACAATAATCAAACTTTTTTTAATGTAGATGCACTATTTCTAATTGAAAACTTTTCCAGATTTATTAATACATAATTTTAAAAAATTGTATTGTTCAGGTGAACTCTGATGGATCTCCATACAAGGCCAAGCACCTCTTCACTTGCAGGTTCCAGGTGGCTGCATTCACCAGTCTCATTAAGGAAAAGGCCGTGCATCCCCAGGACTGCGTGTCAGACCATGGTCGCCTTACCACTAATACAGTGGAAGGATTCCATGGACTGGCACTGATGTACAGGGGAAAGCGCACTAACCTCTGGCATACACACTATGTGTGCAAGACTAACAAGGCCATATGCCACAAGGTATACACCAAATAAATTATGAAGGTTGCTAAAGTCCAAGTGGTATATACTAATATTCATTTGCGTATACATGTCTCAGTTGTGCAAGTGTTTTATAATTAAATCATATCACTGTAACAGAATCTGGGGCCTATTTGGAAGGTATTCTGCTTCCACAAAATGGGAGTAGACATGCCATTAGATGCTGTTGTTTCCATCATAAAGGAGCAGCAACAGTGGGAAAAGAGCCGGCAACAGAAATCCAGCAGTGATAGCATTCACAAGAGGTACTATATATTTAACTAAAATCTATTGGTTCAATCAAAGCAGTTCTTTATTAATGCACACCTAATTTAGTGGTATTATCCATGTTTATGGTATATTGCATATGTGTCATACAATGACATAGCTATGTAACATAAATAATTGTTAGGAACTTACAGAAGAAGGCGAAAAGGGCTCGATATGAGCAGGAGAAATTATACAGACACTTGCGGGAGCTGGCTGCACAGTGGGCGAGTATGTGGGTGATGGGCAGGAAGAGACGGAATCAGTAGTGGCTCTATCTCATGGGGAGGAAATAGATTAGGTAGGAGACGGTGGCGATGAGCAGAGCACAGCTGATGATATTGAAGACCAACAACCCTTGCTTATTTTATTTGACTGCGAAACCACAGGTTTCAGTATCTATACTAACCACATTAAGATATTGCAGCCAAAGTCATTGCATCTCCAGTTCCCGTGAACCAGCCATCATTGTGCGAACGCCAAGAAACATCCCTGGACCTGGTAAAAATAACAAAAAAAATAATAAATGCAATAATTTATATTTTATTTTTTGTAGTCACAAAGCTGACAGGAATCACACAGACCATGTTACGGGGTCAGAAAGGCCATTATCAGCGGTTCTACTACAGTTTGTAGAGTGGCTAACTTCTGCTGTAACACATGATAGTGATGTGACCAGTACTGTCCACTGCCCTGGTAATATAATATACAGCCTCTGTTTACAGATAGAAATGTACGCTGTCACCATAGTTTTAGTAGCCCACAATGGCTTCTCTTTCAATTTTCCGATCCTGATGGCTGAAGTGGAGAATCGTGACAACTTGTCTCTGTCTATCTTTACCTCCAATTTGATCCACTTCAGTGATTCATTGCCCCTTTTGCGTTCGGTACGTACAAAATATGTTTGAAGTAATATCAATATAATCATTCCTTGTAGATGAAGAAAGATGGTGACACAGCTCTCCAAGGTCTCAAGTCACTAGGTTTGGAGAAGCTGCACAAGAGTATTGTGGGAACAGATGTACAAGGCAAGAAATAATGCATACATATTCTTTTTAATTTACACCTCTCTAAATATATGTTAGGTGCTCACAGGGCATTACCTGATGTACTGGCCATGGAAGCAGTTTTGACGCATCCTTCTCTGGTCAGGTGTCCGTCAATGAAGGATTTCTCAAATGCCTGAAAGATAAAGGAGTACGAAATGAAGCTGTGAGAAATAAGCTTCAAAAGGCACTTGACCAGTTGAAATAGCTTCATCTACCACTCACTTTCTACTGGAACTTCACCAAGTAGCTGGAAGCAGTTCTTCCTGCAACTACTAGCCCCAACACGTCACTGTTCAGGCACCCAGAATCTTCATCGCGAAGTCTCTCCAACTCCAGGCTTACGTTGTTGTATTTTTTTGTGTGTGAGTTTACTTACCCGGCTCTTTTCAGAGCCACCAGACCACGCAGTCGAATAGCACGCATAATTTCGCGATCAATTTTGTTTTCCTGCGCACATAGGCGTAGCTAAGACTACAACGATTTTCAGGAAAGAAGCGGGTAACTTTGGATGTCTAGTTTGCTCTTCTCTGTGTGTAGGCGTGGCTAAGACTACAACAATTTTCAGGAAAGAAACGGGTAACTTTGGCTGTCTAGTTTGCTCTTCTCTGTGTATCTATAGACACACTAAGGAGTTATTGAAGTAGAAATATCTCACCTGAAGTAAACTGAGACTTCATTGAGGCCTTAGAGGTAAGTCATTGTCTTTTGTGGTTCTCTGTTTCTAGTCAGGTAAAAGTGGCAGCCATATTTGAGAGATCTAAAATCTCTTTTGGGGAGGAATTAGGTGAGGGACACAGTTTTAGTTAAGGTTAGTTTTTTTTACAGTTAACTAGTCTTACTTTGTCAATTTATTGAGACTTCAAGAGCATTGAAACAAACATGTCAGACACATAAAGTGGAAAAAAAACACGTAATGAACTGGAATTTGAAACTAAATGTTAATGTTTTGTTCTTGAAATTCAGGAAATACTATTTCTTCTTCAATTTCTTCTTCTGAGTCATCACTGCTTGAGTCTGATTCTAGAGATGATGACATAGAAGAATCAGTCATGTCACAGCCTCTGTGGACTTGCTGGACGTTGGTGCAGTTTTGACAACTACAACCGGGTCCACATGAATGCCCGCCTTTCCTGCATCCACAACGCTGGGAAGTACACCCCTTCTTACAGCTACACCCCTTAGTTAGGAAGGTAATTGTTTCTAAAACTAATTTCTGGACACTAGGGCATTCCCAATCAAATACATAATTGCCGTCATTGTTCTTTGTCCAACCATATAGATCAGGCTGGGGAAGAGAGTCGTGTATGTCTTCCTTGAAAGAGTTTAACCACATCTGAGCAATCCAGCAAGATCTTAACCAGTGGCGCCACATAGATGTATGTGAGGGCATACGATCTTCTTCACATTATATTCTGTCTGAAACTATAGCACGAATTGTATTGTACCACTCTATGTGTTGGTTTGCTCCATTGCAGGCATTAAACAATTGGTGTGGGGTTTTAGAGCCTTTTAGAGACACAATTGCAGATTTTGAAATACAAAGTTCCTATTAGAAATCACATATAGTAATAAGTATTTCTTAGAGGCTTGCAGTTAAGAAAAAACATGGCATCTAGTATGACTGTATCAGCCTTCCAATCGGTAGGAAGTGTGTATGTTACCACTCGTGCTGTAGGCCCAGCAAGAAGTAGAGGCAGCAAGAAGTAGAGGCAACAAGAAGTAGAGGCAGCAAGCAGTGGAGGCAGCAAGAAGTAGAGGCAGCAAGCAGTGGAGACAGCAAGAAGTGAAGGCAGCAAGAAGTAGAGGCACAGTGAAGATGAATATACACCTAATACTTTTATTGCATTGTATTAGTATTGCATTGTATTATTGCCTTGGGGGAAAAAAAGGTACATACAAAAAGTCAATAATAAAAAAAAATCAGTGTAAAGGACACAAACTTTAGTGTCTTTATTTGAGAGAAGTAACATTATAGAATAACTTTAAGCTATTAATATCAACTCCATACCTACAAAACAAATTTGTCAGAAGCCTCAAAAGTGGTGGTTAGGGAGACAATATCCTCTATAACTTGACTTCTTGAAGTGGTAAGACCACATAGCGGAGGGGAGTGCTAAACCTATATATAAACATTGTTATGTGCTATTTTTATCAATGGGCATTGCTTCATACCAGAGTTATAAAAATAATACGAAAACTGTGGTTTTGTTGTTTGCTTAGCTGGCTAGGAAATTAAATAGAGGACTGCGCATATGCACGCGGTTAGACTGCTCTTGCTCCTTCCAAGGAGACTCCTGGCTTACTGCCTGGCTCGCAGGCTCGCCCGGGCGACATTTTCATTCCATGCTGGAGCCTTGGACGTCCGACCGCCTTTGATGTGCTTGTCATCAGCCCGCTACAGGAGCTCACCATCGCTCAGGCTGCCCAAACACCTGGCCATGCCCTCCAAGTTGGTGTGCAGAGGAAGCTTGCAGCCAACCTCTCAGCTTGCCGCTCTTCCGGGACGGACTTCGTCCCTCTTGTGGCTGAGACACTAGGTGGGTTGGCTGAGGACACCATCCGCACCATCACCATCATCAGCAGGGCCATCGAGAATCGCTGCGGCACTTCTGACTCCACCCCAACTACCAGTCACCTGTTTGGCCGCGTGGCAATTGCTTTATGGCGGGGCAATGCATTGCTGTGGCTCCACCGTCTCCCCACCATACCCCCCTCCCTGGACGGTGTAGCCTGAACTTTTTGTATATTTATTGTCTTTTTCTTTTAACCAGTAGTAAAATCAATGAAAATTGAATTGTAAAAAAAAAAAAAAAAAAAAAAAAAAAAAAAAAAAACTGCACGGAAGGTTTCACTTTACCACTAAATTGCGCGCGTTAGGGTACCCGTAAAGAGGGCGAGGGTCGCAGAATGAAATTATTACGAATCATTAGTTAGTTATGGTGTCTAAAAAAGGATATTCTGAAGAACTGGATTATTGGGATGAGGTAAGATTTTACTCATGAAGAACACGTTCCATTTAGAACAACATAACAACGAGTTTTTTCTTTTAAATAATACGAAATAAAAATAATATAAGAATTTTTTTTAACAATTATAGATACTAAAAATATGGCGTTGTAATTGTGTGTGGAAGTCTTCAGGCTACCGCCAAAAAAATAATCGGCGCCAGAGCTCCAATCTTCACCTCGGAATATCCCGAAATACTTGCAAGTTTTCAGCGCTATTACTCCGTCCCTGGTAGGTCTTTAGTCTTCAAATTTGGTTTAAAAGAGTTGTCTGTTAGTGTCCATTCCAACTGCAACAATAAAGTAAGCGTACATTGAACAGAAAACGAGAAATAAGTACATGGCATAACTCCTCCATCTGCGGTTTAGCGCTGCGGTTTCAAGTGGTACTGCACCCTTAAGAGTAATATAATGAGCTTGTTACTAATGAGTGTGTAATGTGATATTGTGAAATATCTCATTGATCATTTACCTAAAATTAACAATCTAGTATGGAATAAATAAATATAAATATAAATATATATATATACTCACCAAGTACTGATACATAAACAGGCACTGCCATGTTTCCCACAATGCACATAATTGGCAAATCCTTAATTGCATCAATATTTTGTGGTATGATACCTTTCAAAGAATTTCCCTCTGCTATTACACTACCCCTGAATAACCATACTGCAGATGTTTTACTAGCATTTCTGAAATATAATTGAGAAAATAGGTTGAATTTCATTTGGAAGACTTATAATAGTTTCTATCAATAAATATTTTCATTACTAACATGGGTGATTCCTGTTTATAGTAAGCAGTGAATACCAGCTGGAAGTTATTCTAAATCTTCCCAAAAAAAGCAAACAAAAAAGCATTATCATTATTATCATTAACTTGTAGAGTGTCATCACATTCAGTAGAAAGTGTTTAATTGTAACTAAAAAACGGGTGTAAGGCTGCTTAGGTATCAGAAACAACACAAGAGTGTGAGTGAGACACTATCAGGGGTAACTCAATTGAAAATTGGGGATATTTGTTAGCGAGCGAGCGGAGCGAGCGACAGTATTAGGAGTGGATAATGCAAAATCGGGTAAATGCAATGTATGTGACCGGTTTGGGGAAAATCGGCCTAAACGGGGAATCTAAAGTTTTCTAATTTATTCTACCAGTATGGTTGCACAGGGCCTCGGGATGCCGTCCTCCTAATTGGAAGCAGCAGCACAAGTCTTCGCACTACAAAACTTCAGTATTTTTGCTAAACTTATTATTGGTGAGGTCAGGGGGCGTGCTTTGTGTCGTATACAATTACTGCGTGTCTCCGGGACACTATGGGGCTGGTTGAAAGAAGTCTAAAAGGCTTAATGCAGGGCTCCTTGAGAAACTATGATGGCGAGAATTGCGTGAGTATGGGATTATGTAGAATAGTAAGTGAATTAGTTAACTACAGTTTTTTCCCGCTGTTAGTGAAAAGCCCGCCAATAATTTCTTAGCAACGCTCCGTACTCGAGTCCAACCGGCTAGTGTTTCTAGCATCCTAGCGTGATTTCTAGAGCACGGCCAGAGCTTACAATGCGTCATAAGCTAGAACTAACTGGTGTGTATCCATTTCTGCCATAAAAAAAATTCGAAAAAAATCGCCCATAAGGCTTTACCCGGGGATACTGAAAAAAACTGTTTGCCGCGTTAAGGCTGATTATCCCAAAACCGGTCACATGTGTGTGCGGAAGGTGCGTAGCCCTTTAAACACGCACGGGGGGAACTTTTTTCTCCTAAAAACACGGCTTTTTTGGCTTGACCCATGCTTATTCTGGAACTACATCACTAAACAAGCCATACTTTAAACTTAAGCTCCGAAATGTGAGAAAATTTCGGCGAAAACGCTTGTTTTTCAAGACACAAAAGTTGCTGCGACCGGTTTCTATGGGATTGAGACCCTTTTGCAGACAGTATTTCAAAATTTCACCCTTTTAGGGGGGATACGGAGTGCCGATTGTTGGTTGTCAAGAGCTATTGGTAGTCAGAATGCCATAATATTAATGCTAAGGAAGCTACTACTACTCGATGCAGTGAAATCTTCATACTAGTATAAATTAGTCTAGCCTTTGATATATAGATGGGTTGCGGCGCGAAAATGACATCATGCATTCACATGGCAACCGTTGCTATCCTCCATTTTGGTGGTCAACTGGTGGTGGTGGAGGGCACTTCGCCGTCTAGGCCATGGATTATTACTCTACTTTAAACGCACCAGATAAAGAACGCTATCGGTGTTAACTTCTCCCTTGGGTGGGGATAGTGAGGAAAGCCCTAATCTTGATCCTTACAATATCAGCAAAGAGTCATGGACAGATGATCCGACTCTATGGCCTCCTCTGGAGTATCCTAGCATTTATGCTAACCTGGTAGACACCCCTGGGGAATTTACAAGAGAGAAGCTGAAGGCCTTCAAAAGTTTAGAAGCCTACAACTACTACAGCAGGCATGCTTGGTATAGGAAAAGATGATGGCTAAGTTTAATTTATGCTTTATTTCAGTGGCTGGGTTAGGACAGTCTTGTATCATGACTGAAAGGTAATTGTGTTTTGAAAGCTCAAGTTACTCCTTCTCAGCGTCTGAATGATAAGCCACATGAAGCATGGGTTGGGATCAACAAGCAAACTTGTGCTATTGTCACAGGGCACTGCACGTGTATGGCTGGGTATATTGATTTACTTATAATATATAACTATTTTCATTTGATTGTGTATTATGTAGTCGCGGTGAAGTATGTTCACATGTGGCTGCAATTCTCTTCAAGGTTGAAGCTTTTATTCGACTGGGCTTAGCTACATTAACATGTACATCACAGCCATGCTTATGGAACCAGGCTTATTCTAAAAAGGTTACTCATAATTCATTGAGCATTTTATTCGTAATATTATTTTTGTTACCTTTTTTTTTTTCTGATTTATTTTGTTTTAGGTTGAACCATGTCCAGTAGCCAATATAAGACTAGATCGCCCAAGTCGCTATTGTGAAAGTTCTACTCAGCCTCGACCAGTCACTCTTCAAACTAGATCTGTCACTCCTCAAAGTACTTTGTCATCACCTGAGAATAGCCCAGTGCGTGCTTCATCTATAGCTCAATTTAGTGCTAAAAGACCAAGGATTGATGCCAAAGAACTCTATGACTCACAGTACCAAACGTTTTCAAAATCAGCTATTTATTCAATTATTCCTGGCTATGCCTCGTTACACCAAAAATCTACAGTAAGTACTCCTGAACCTGAGCTCCCTGAAACACTTAAGTCTCTCTATTCGAAGAAGTATGAGAGTTGTACTACTTTTCAAGTTCTTCGCCTTGCAAAAATAAAAGTATCTAGTATTGTTTGCACAAGTGAGCAAGCAAACTTTCTTGAAAAAGCTACTCGTGGGCAGTCAAACTTTATTTTGTGGTTTGAGGTCATATTACAGCCTCCATCATGGGAAGAGTAACCAAGTGTCAAGAAAAAGTGTTTCCAAATTCTCTTTTTAAGAACATCATGCAATATTCTAAACCTAATATGAATATTCCAGCACTTAAATGGGGGCATTTGAATGAGGATAAAGCCAGGAAGTAATATCAATCTCATTTCGCCATTCAACACCTTGGATTTAGAGTGAGGTTGTGTGGATTTCACATTTATTTGGACCATCCTTATCTTGGTGCAACTCCTGATGGTATTGTTAGTTGTGATTGTTGTGGTGAAGGCCTTCTTGAAGTTAAATGTCCTTATTCACATAGTTGACCGTGGGTTGTAAATCCACAGACTAAGTAGTAATTCTAGTTTAGCTAGGCTAGTCGAAGGACCGGAGCTACTCGCCCTCCGCTCACACTCACTCAAACTTCACTCTTTTTATTTATGCGAGTAACTGAAATTAAACCTGCGAAGCGCAAGTATTAAAGAAAAGAATAAAACGTAAGTGACAATGACATAGAACAAATAATGAGATGAAGGTAAGTTCGAGAACTGAGGTAAGCATACGATGTGATATACATACAGTTAGTAATGTTCTGTTGTTCAGGCGAAGACCTGGACATCCTGGGGGGTCCCGACTGAAGAGGGGGCAGCATCTGTTCCATCCACCGATGTCCTGGTTGCCATGTTCACAGCCTGTCCTTGATTTGTGATTGGTCCTAGCTCTTGTCCTTGAGCCTGGTCTGGTCCCTGATCTGAACCGGTTGTATGATCTGCTCCAAGTCCTGGCCCCTGTTCTGAACTCCGGTATTCTAGATCCTGTAGATGAAGTTGGACTACTCTCCTTACGTCCCGACGGTAAGTCTTTCTTCTGATGCGTACCTCCACAGCCCTGACCTTCCCGTCCAGTCCGGGGAAGGTGGCAGTGATGAGTGCCAGAGGGAGTCGTCCCTGTTCCAAAGTGTCATCCTTCAATAGTACCACTTCTCCTATGGTCGGATTCTGTGATTCCTTCCGCCACTTCTTCCGGTCCATGAGTGAGGTGATATAGCAAGCCTTCCAGGCTGAGTACACATCCTGCCTCAGCCTAGTGACTAGAAGCCAACTTCTAAGGTGAGAGATGTTGGCAGCACTTGCTTCCTTAGAAGGCAGTGCTCGAAGTGGACATCCCAGCATGAAGTGGCCTGGAGACAAAACCAAGTCTCCTTCTGGATCTGTGCTGTCCAGCTGGGTCAGAGGTCTGCTGTTCAGCAAGGTCTCCACGTCTGATAGTAGAGTTTGAAATTCAATCAGCCGGAGTCCCTTGTCTGCCACTAGCTTCTTGAGTTGAACCTTCATGGCTCGGACACCGGCTTCCCAGATCCCACCGAAGTGGGGAGTCCTCGGAGGGATGAACTTCCAGTCGACGAGATTGGTCCCACAGTAGTGAGAGACAGAGTCCTTTGAGTTCTGTAACATCTTCTGGATGATTAGTAACTCTGAATGAGCCCCAATGAAGTTAGACCCATTGTCTGTCAGTATAGTGCTGGGTAGGCCTCTCCTATTTGTGAATCTTCTCAAAGCAGCCATAAACTGGGGGGTGCCGAGGTCTTCACATACTTCCAGGTGGATGAAGCGAGTGACCAGACACACAAACAAGCATACATATGCCTTAGACTTGGGGGCCTTCCTGTGGTTGCTGAACTTGACCTGGAACGGTCCCGCGAAGTCAATCCCTGTAGTCTTGAACATGGGAGCCTCTGTGGTCCGCCCTAGCCCTAGCCCTAGCCCTAGCCCTAGCCCTAGCCCTAGCCCTAGCCGCAACAGACCCATACGTTGCTGCATGGGCTGCCCATAGGCTCGCCTGCAAGTCACACACTGCCTGGACACCTTCTTGAGCCGGTTCTTGAGTCCCGGGATGAAGTACCGATGGGCTAGCAATGACAGAAGAGCTGCCAGTCCAGGATGTCCATAGTCTTTGTGAGCAGTGTGGACCATCAACCCAACGATGTGTGAATCGAGTGTTAGAGGAGTGACCACCTTGGGTGTGGTCAGAGAATGCTGCCTCAGGCGTCCAGTGGCCTTCAGTAGTCCATCCTGTTTATCCAGATGGATGATCATCCCCCCAAGCTTCTGAGAAGCTGGTAACGGTTTCTTCTTGGCAATGAGCTGGAACACCTCCGGAAATGTATCTTCCTGAGCCTTTCTGAGCAGAAAGATGTGTGCAGCTGATAGTTCCTTGCATGACAGAGGCACATCAGTCCATTTCTTGTCTGGAGCCTTTCTGTGCCTGAAATTGTGGATCCATCTCCTGAGCCAGGCCACAGTCCTCTTGAGCCGATTGTAGCAGGAGTAGTCAGTCCACAACGTGAAGGGCACCACTGGCTCAACATCTGCAGCCAGAGTGACCATTCTCACGCCTGGCAATCCTCGCGGCAAGGGTCCCACCACCAAGTGCGGCCATTCATCTTCAGGTCTCGCCAGCCAGGGTAGACCGTGCCACCATAGGTCCGAATTGAGCAGTTCCAGAGCTGAGACTCCTCTGCTGGCTTGATCCGCCGGATTGTCAGCTGAAGCCACATGTCTCCAAGAGCAATCCTGTAGTGCTTCTTGAATGTGAGCTACTCTGTTGGCCTCGAACTCCTTCAGAGTACAAGGTTGTCTCCTGATCCAATGAAGGACAATAGTCGAGTCCGTCCAAGCTTTGGCAGAGTCCAGAGGTAGTGAGAGCGTCTTGGCCACATAAACAAGTAGGTCAGCAAGTAGATAGGCAGCTTGTAGTTCCAACTGCCCAATAGTCCGCGTCTTCAGGGGACAGACTTTGGCCTTGGCGTAGACCAGGGAAACAGTAATCTTGTCATCCTCGTGTACCCTCCGGAGATAAACTGCTGCTCCATAGGCGGCCTTAGAGGCGTCTGAGAATCCTTGGAGAGAGCTGCTCACGATGGGAGAGTCAGAATCGGAATACTTCCTGTGTACCGGATGAGGTGTGATGAAAGACAGCTGACTGGTCCATTCCCTCCAAACAGGGAAGATAGCAGCTGGCAGTTTGTCATCCCACTGGCACTGAGCGATCCAGAGTTGCTGCATCAAGATCTTGGCACGGATCACATAGGGAGAGAAGAACCCCAAAACATCAAAAACTTGTGCTGCCACTGATGCCACAGTCCTCATAGTAGTAGTGTCAGGTGCAGGTTCTGGAACGTTGGGGGTGGCCACATGTAGACTATCAGTAGCCACCTGCCAATGTAGACCTAGGGCCTTTTGGCTATGAGGTGCTGCTGGAAATTTCAGATCGTCCATCTCCACAAGTTCCTTTGGTATTGTGTCTCGGAATGGTTTGGAGTTGGTCCTCCATTTCCTGAGGGACATCCCGGCCTCACTGAGCAGCTGGCAGGTAGTCTCTCTCAGGTGTACTGCTTCAGTCACGTCTCTTGCACTGACTACCAAGTCATCCACGTAGAAGTTGTGGAGTAGACACTGTGCAGCTTCTGGATACACATGCTGATGCTGTCTAGCATGGTGTTGAAAGACAGAGGTAGCCACGAAGGGTGATGACTTGACACCGAATGTCAAGCGTCGCATCCGGCAGTCCACAATGTGCCCACTTCCGTCCCGCACCAGGAACCGGTGATAGTCTTGTTCTTCCTTGGCAAGATGTATTTGTCGAAACATTTTGCCAATGTCGGCTGACATCGCAACTGGATGGAACCGGAACTGAAGTAGCAGGTCTGACACATGTGGGTACAAGGATGGACCCAGTAGCAAGGCATCATTGAAGGATGCTCCGGTAGTAGTGCTAGCAGAAGCGTCAAAAACTGGCCTCATCTTAGTAGTAGTTGAGGTGGGTTTTGATACACCATGTACAGGCATGTAGTAATGGGCACGGTCCAGCTCTTGTTTCGGTACTTGTTCTGCATGTCCCAACTGGAGATATGTGCTCATCTCGTCCTGGAACGGTTGGAACTGATTGTGCTTCTTGAGAGTCTTCTCTGAACTATAGAACCTGCTCAGAGCCATTCTCCTGCTGTCCCCGAGAGCAGGAGGGTCCTCAACCCTGGGGAGCCGTACTGAATAGGTCACGTCCTGGTTCCGGTTGAAACCTTGCTGCAGTTGCTGGATGGCTGATTTCTCAGCTGGCGTCCTGCGGTCAGCCTGAGGTACCTTCTCCAGTTCCCACAACTTGTTACAGGCCAAGTGAGTCTCATTGGGTACCCTGAGAGCATCCACCTTGGCAACATCCTCCACTCGTCCCATGAGAGCCCATCCCAAGACGGTAGGCACTGCAGTCAATCCAGTGTGAGGGCAGACCCGGATCGGTTCAGGTAAGAGGAGCAATCCCATATCACAAGTAGAGATCAGCACGTCCAGCTGTCCTCCGAGATGTCCATCCGCTAGAGGTTCTCCCTTGATGATGTCATTATTCCGTACCGCCTTGACGTCCACTGGAGGTGTAGAGTCAGGGATCCTGCTGGAGATGGCCATACTGAACTGCAGGTCCAGATCCGAAAGCAGGATGGTAGAGATCTCAATGGAACAGTACTGCTTGATAGTAGTGTCAGAAACCACCCCGGACAGACTCATGTGGGTAGAGTGCCTCTTGACCTTGAGCAACGAAGCAATCCTTTCTGACACCAGGCTGGATCCAGAACAGGAATCCAGACCGGCTCTGACAACGACCCTCCTGTCGCCATGAATCAGTGACATGAGTGCTGTCAGAATAAATCCTCTCCTGAGTGGCAGGTCCTTCACTGCGCTCTCAGGAAGAGTCTGAGGTTCTGTTGTGTTGTCCATGGTAGCTGGAACGGTCATCAAGTCCGAAGTAGCTGCAACTGTGTTCTCATCCCTGTGAAGGAGTGTATGATGACGCCCCTTGCACTGACGACAGGTATGCGCAGAGTTACACTGTCCCACAACATGACTGTGATGTAGGCAATTGCTGCAGCCCTTGGTCCGGTTGATGTAGCTCTGTCTCTGACCAACAGAGTAACCTGTGAACACGGAGCACCTCTGAAGGTGGTGGTAAGTGTTCTTGCACAGAGGACAGTCAGTGAGATGCTGACTGGTACAGCTATCCCCATTGCTGGTCTTCTTCTGGGACTCCTTCTTCTGGACCTGAGACGACTTGCTCCCTGCAGACTGAGGTGCTTGGAATGGAAGGGTGTGGCTGAGAGGTTCGACGAGAGAGAGTGTGTCTCCCTTGATGTCCTTCATTGCAGCTGCTAGATGCTTGGTCCGATCCAGAATCCTGAGCATGGACTCTTGATTGTAGGAGTAAGTCTCTTTCTGTATCATTTCCTTAACGTAAACCGGAAACACAACAGATGCTCGTCCATATCTGATGCGCAAAACTTCTCTAGCGGCTCGGAACCCATCTGGGCCACGACCGTACTGTTCTACTTGAGTCTTGAGAGCTGGGTCCAGCATAGCTTCCCGGAGCAGACTGACTTTGTCAGCATCTGAAGTGATATCCGGTCTACCGTTGATCATGTCCATGAATCTCTGATCAAATCCATGAAAGTCTCGTATCTCTCCAGAGAAGGTCGGAAGCTTCAACTGAAGGATAGTAGCATGGGACCTGGCAGTCGTGACCGGTACAGCTGCAGCCTCTATCCTAGGAACAGCTGGGGCAGGGGACTTCAATAGGTGTGTCCTGACTTCTTCTAGTCCACCGACCGCTTTGTCGAGTAGTGACTGAAACACTGGGATTTTCCGAAGGGAACGCATCTGGGACACTACTTGGTCTAGTTCCTTTGAGATGGTCCTACCCTCTGTCAGATAGTCTGTAGTGGTGATAGCTGAGTTAGCCAACCAGGTTTCCAGTGAAGTCATGATGCGCTCATAGCTCGTGAGCACAGCCTGCTGCCGGAGAGTCCTACTTATTGTGTTGATGTAGGACTCATAGAGTGCCTCCTTGTCCGCGTTAGCCTCTATTTCCTTTTCCAGGTCTGCATCAGAAGTACCTGCCGTTGTGAGGGCCTCGCAGTATGCAGCTGAAGCTTGACGATGTTCCTTTGCCAGTTCCTCTATGGTAGTGAGCTGGATTCTCAAATCATGGGAGTCCAAGTCCTGAAGTTCCTCTTCCAGTAGCTTGTCAACTACTTTCAGAATCCTGGTCAGACGTCCTCTGATTATCGACCTTTTATTCTTGAACTGTGCAGGATCTGCCATGACTATAGTTCGACGACACGACTGAAGGTATCTGGTTAAGGGTCTGTGAGTCCAGGCAGGGAAGTCCAAAAACAGGTAAAGGGTCGTCTGAGTCCCGAGCAACCTTCGCAGTTGGTAAAGGGCCACAAGATCTGCAGGCAACCTTTATTGGAGGGAAGTGGTCTGGAAAGGGGTCGATACAGCACCGAACACCTTCAACCGGTAGGTAAGGGTCCACAGGGTCTGTGGGCAACCTTTAGGGGATTGGCTCCTGACTGAAGAGGATGAAGATGGCGTCCGATGGCCAGCCACGTGTAGTGCTCTCCAAATAGAACTACGTAAGCAGTCGGCGGAAGCCCTGGTCTGACTTCACGAACTCGGCTGCCGCTGTTTAGTTAGCTAACTGAGGTCAATTCTGACAAGAACGAACGCTCGCCAGTCTATAGTCTACAATTCGAAAGCTAAGTGTCTGAGCCGCTGGTTCCTTCTCACCTTCACAGAAGAGCGTATCCGGCTCGAAGGACCATGACCGTGGGTTGTAAATCCACAGACTAAGTAGTAATTCTAGTTTAGCTAGGCTAGTCGAAGGACCGGAGCTACTCGCCCTCCGCTCACACTCACTCAAACTTCACTCTTTTTATTTATGCGAGTAACTGAAATTAAACCTGCGAAGCGCAAGTATTAAAGAAAATAATAAAACGTAAGTGACAATGACATAGAACGAATAATGAGATGAAGGTAAGTTCGAGAACTGAGGTAAGCATACGATGTGATATACATACAGTTAGTAATGTTCTGTTGTTCAGGCGAAGACCTGGACATAGTAATTCAAGTATTTCGGAAATAAATGACCCTCATTTCTACATAGAGAAAGATGAAGATGGTAACCTTCAGCTCAAAAAATCTCATGACTATTTTATTCAAGTCCAAGCACAGATGACTATTTGTAACAAGCAATACTGTGACTTTGTGTGTTGGACAACAAGTAGCATTCACATTGAGCGTATAGAAGTGGATCCAGAGGTTATGAAATCTATTTTGCCAAAACTTACAACTTTTTTTATTAACTATATTCTTCCTGAGCTACTCACGAACAAATTCCAAATAACAGGCAAAGCTCATGATCCACACTCCAATGACGCTGAGGATGACAATGATGATGGTATTTTTTGTCAGAAAAAGACAAAGAGAAGCTTCAATGGAAGTGTGCATCACTAGTGTTAGAGAATGAAAGACTAAGCTCTCAAAATACACAGTTGTTAGCTGCTAATTGTCAAGCTGTCAGAAGGAACACAGAGCTAACTCTTGAGAACAGCCATCTTCGAGCACAAAAGTTTAGTTCCAGCTTGATTGAAAAGGATGACAACAAAACTTTGTTTTACACTGGCCTTCCTACTTATAAACTATTTTCTACGTTATTTGATTTATTGCAGCCATACTACAGTCTGTATCATCATGGCACACCAAATAGTGATCACTTTTTTGCTGTGCTTGTGTACCTTCGATTACATACCCCAATGAATGACCTGGCATATCGATTGCAGATCAGCAAGTCCAGAGTATCTCATCTTTTTCATTCATGGATGGATACTATGTATTGTAATTTACAGCCTCTTGTTACATGGCCAGACACTGCAACCTTGTGAGAAAACATGCCTGCAGCATTTAGGAAACATTTTTCTAATGTAAAGTGTATTATAGACTGTTTTGAAATATTTATACAGCGACCTGTTTCATTTCATGCCCGAGCTGCTACTTATTCTAACTACAAGAAGCACAATACTGTTAAAGTATTAATAGGAATTTCACCCTCTGGCATCATAACATTCATTTCACAAGCTTGGACAGGAAGAGTGAGTGACAAGATTACAAAAGAGAGTGGCTTTCTTGACAATATTGAGTATGGAGATGTGATTTTAGCTGACCGTGGATTTAATATTCATGATGAGTTAGCTTTGATTGGAGACAGGTCACAAATTCTTGCATTCACAAAAGGAAAGAAGCATTTGTAAGGGAAGAAGTGGAAATGTCTGGACGACTAGCACATGTCCGTATACATGTAGAACGGGTCATTGGACAGTTAAGAAGAAAATATAAAATTTTACAAGGAACTCTCCCAATTTCTTTGATCAAGAAACCATCAGATGGCTGTACTGCGACTATTGACAAAATTATTTTTGTTACAGCAGCACTTACCAATTGGTCGCAGACTGTTGTACTTTAACAACATTTGTTTTGATTTCTTTTTTATTTAATGTAATCAACAACATTTTGTGCATTCAGGTATTTGAAAAAAAAACGAACAAAAAAAACAACACAAGTAAACACACACACGCAAAAACAACAACTAAGTTTGTACACATTGACTACAAAACCATTCTCCTTCAGATTCCTCTGTCAGTCCAACACAACCAAAATGAAACCATACATAGGGGCAATCTGGAGAATCGCAAGCTACCATGCTTCCATATGCAGTTTCCCTGCACATTTTTCTAATGCTCTCAATTGTTCTGAAGTTCTACTGTCACATTGATCACAGCACACTGAGTCAGAATTAGTTACAACATCACAATCAGCATCTAGAATGCTCTCATTATTATGTAGTTTAATGTAATTAAATGTAGTTAACGTAGAGTAGCAGACATACTGCATGGGGAGGGTGGGGCTGGGATAAGTAAGTGGGTTGATTGAGGGAAGTAGTATTGCAGGAAGTGTGTGGGAGGAAGTACGTATAGATCACGTGGGGGTAGCGTGAGGTATATCTAACACGTGTTAGTAATGCGCGGGTGAATAACGAGGTGCAGCTGCAATCGATTCACGGGCAGACGAGTGAGCACCTTAGGAAGTTTTTTGATTTTGTATTTTACAATATCCTTTGAGATATACATGGCTTCACCTCCACCGCCTCCACCAGCTCCGTTCACTCAGGAGCAGCTGGCATGGTTATCGGACCATGGAGGCGACCTTCTAGGTTCCACCAGGGTAGTACCTCCCACTGGAGAGTTGGAAGATAGACCCCCTGGTGCTATGGCAGGCAACTCAGAGGAGCCGTCAACCCGTACAGGCACCGGTGAGTCTGGGCATGTACCCAGCCACATGCTGAGTGGTCCCTGGGATGCCTTACCTGTCTGCATGTTGACTGAACCTAGCACGGCCGTTGTACATATGGTTGGCAGTTGTGCATTTCTTACGCTATCCGGCTCTTGCGAGTTGCTCTACCTGGCACACTTGCCCTGAATATGTGTTAGTCGCTCAATCTGGCACGCTCGCCCTGAATATGCTTTAGTCACTCTATCTGGCACGCTTGCCCGAAATATGCTTTAGTCGCTCAGTCTGGCACGCTTGCCCTAAATATGCTTTAGTCGCTCAATCTGGCACGCTTGCCCTAAATATGCTTAAGTCACTCTATCTGGCGCGCTTGCCCTAAATATGCTTTAGTCGCTCAAGCTGGCACGCTAGCCCTAGAGTATGCTCTAGTCACCTGGCCCCTGCCGATGTGAGCATCGATTGAGTTTCGCTTACGGGGATGTGGTTTTATTACAGGTTCCATCCTGCCTGAGGCACATGGTGCGTTGGCGGACCTCTCAACCTTCGCTCCTACCATGGGGGTGGGGTCGCCCGGTCTTGATCTGCTGGCGTCAGCAGCCCTGGCGCCCGAAAAGAGGGAGGGCAACGGGTCTCTATTGAAACCTGGCCCCTTTAACCCGGCCGCCTCGCTGGCGAAAAAGGTGACAAAGAGAATCCTTGACCTGGAGTATGTCGAGATGGCCGAGGTGACGGCTGATACCTTGCCAGAGTCTGTCTCAGGCCGGCCCCACCCACCCAGCCGGCCCCCGATTACTGACATTTCACAGTGGATCGAACGCTACTCGCTCATGGCCGCACTGGTGGCGGCGAGGTTCCCTCACAAGGCTCCTGAACTCTTTGCCTATCAGGCGATGATAGTGAGGGCAGAGAGGAACTACGAGGCAGGTCGATGGGTTGCCTACGATCGCCAGTTCAGGCGGGAGGCACTTGCAAGGAGGGATTTGAACTGGTCTGTGCCGGACTCTCGCCTCTACAGTGAGGCCTTCACAGGCAGGGCAAGGTCAATCCCGAGATGCGGACATTGCCTCCAGGACGACCACCTCTCCCATCAGTGCCCACAGAATCCGAGCCAGCTCTGGATGCCGTGGCCAGTGGGGCCCATGGCGTGGCAGAAATCACTCAGTGGGCAAGGTCCAGCAAACACCCCAACCACCAGGCAGGCCAGTCGCTCTGGTGAGCTCTGTCGGCGTTTCAATGAGGGACGCTGCCGATTTGCATCCTGCAAGTTTGCTCACAGCTGCAGGACCTGTGGGGGATCGCACCCAGCCATTGCCTGCCCTCAAGGTGGCCAGCGCCCTCGCTCTCCTATTCGTGGCCCAGCAGCCCCTGTTAAAGGCTCATGGCCTGCGATGAGGCGATGAAAGTTTTGCATAAACTTGGATCTATGAACCTTTATCTGAATTATGTGGTTGTTATGACTTGGATTTGAATTATCAATTAGAGAGTCATGGGAGGGTTAGTAACCTAGGTGGTTTATCTGGGGGTTGTGGTGACATTGGTCAGGGTATTGATAGTTAGGGTGGGGGGGTTTCATTATGGAAGGGCAAGCTGGGAGGGGTAGAAAGGGAGGGTTGGTTAAGTCTCCACCCAATTGGGTGTGACGGCCTGTCGAGGCCCCCTTAAAATCAGTCTTTATGTTTTGCAAATGTGTATGTACTGTTCGCTGGGTTGGGCTAAGTCACGCACTGACACTATGGCTGGTTCTTGTCCCATGTGTAGGCTGGGATGATTTATATCCGCGCACTGCTGATCTCCTCACTATGGACTTCTGCCGCCCCACTGACTGTCACACACATCAGGAGCTGATGGCAGTGAGTACCCTCCTGGATGCTGATGCCTGGGAGGCAGCCTTAGTTAATCACCCGGACAGGGCATACGTGGGGTACATCATTCGTGGCCTACTCGAAGGCTTCAGGACAGGGTTCCAGTGGGGAGCTCCGCTGCGATCGGCAACAGCTAACATGCCATCCACTGGGCTTCGGCCAAATGTGATTCGCGAGTACATCGCAAGGGAACTCAGCAAGGGGCGCATGATAGGTCCACTCCCATGCTCATCGTGCACGTTAATAGAGTTGGTCTGGTGCCCAAGGGTCATGATTCTGGGAAATTCCGGTTGATCACGGATTTGTCGTTCCCGCATGGAGCTAGCACAAATGATGGTATCGACCCGGACTTGGTGTCACTGTCTTATATTTCAGTGGATGAGGTGGCAACAATTGTGCAGGAGTTGGGTAGGGGTGCGCTGCTAGCTAAGATGGATATTGAGGCAGCTTATAGACTTATCCCAGTCCATCCTCAAGATCGGGTACTACAGGGAATAGAGTGGGAAGGGAGAATCTATGTGGACCCTTGCTTGCCGTTTGGGCTGCGGTCAGCACCGAAAATATTTAATGCGGTGGCTGATGGCTTGTGTTGGTGCCTACGCCAGGCTGGTATCCAGTATGTTTTACACTACCTGGATGACTCCATCATCGTAGCCCCACCAGTGTCGGATGAGTGTGCACGAGCAGTGAAGATCCTAGAGGATACCTGTGCCAGACTTGGAGTCCCTTTGGCACCTGGGAAGAGTGAGGGGCCAGTGACATCGCTAGTGTTTCTGGGCATCTTGGTGGACACAGAAGCCGGTGAGCTGCGTCTCCCGGAGGGGAAACTTCAGAGGCTGAAGTCTCTCGTACACCAGTGGGGTGCTAAGAAGGCGTGCCGCCGAAAGGACCTGGAGTCTCTCGTTGGGATCCTAAACCACGCGTGCAAAGTGGTCAGATCAGGACGATCATTCTTGCGGAGACTTCTTGACCTGCTCCATCAGACAGATAATAGGTCTGATGGTCATTGTATGATCCGGCTTAGTAGCGCATGCCGAGGGGACATTGCATGGTGGAAGGAGTTTGCTCAGTGCTGGAATGGAGTGTCTTTTCTTCAAACACCCAGCTCGCTGCCGGTGGTGGTATGTACCACGGACGCCTCTGGCTCTTGGGGCTGCGGTGCCTGGCATAACTCCAGCTGGTTCCAGGTAGCTTGGGACAACCGGGCGGACCACTTATCGATTGCGGGGAAAGAGCTGGTGCCAATAATCTTGGCATGTGCAGCTTGGGGCGTGTCATGGCGGGCCTGTCGGGTGCGATGCAGGTGTGACAACCAGGTTGTGGTGTCCGCCCTCCGATCACGGTCCAGCAAGGACCGAGGGGTCATGCACCTTCTCAGGTGCCTTGTATTTGTAGAGGCTCGTTGTGGTTGTCACCTATATGGGGAATATATAGAAACGTATAACAATCATCTCGCGGATGATCTGTCACGGAATAATCTTGTTTCTTTTTTGTCAAAGGTCCCATCGGCCGAAGGACGACCAACACCCACGTCACCCCAGCTGCTCGACCTTCTCCTGAACCCGCAGGCCGACTGGGTGCCGGAGCGATGGCGCAGTCAGTTCGGCGCTATTTTCAGCAGGGATTGGCCCTATCCACCCGTAAGACCTATGAGGCTGCAATGAAGCGGTTTCATGGGTTTTGTGATCGCTATAACGTTGTGTCTCCCTTCCCAGTGACCGAAATGCTGCTTTGTAGTTTTGCCGCCTTCCTCGCAGATCAGGGTTTGGCACCACAGACTGGTAAGGGATACCTGGCGGCCGTGAGGAATATGCAGATCTCTCTTGGCTTACCAGACCCTAGAGATCAGTCCTCCATGCCCATGCTGAGGAGAGTGCAAGCTGGGATTCAGCGGGTAAGGGCTATTTCTGGTCCCCCGTCACGCACTCGTCTACCAATCACAGCGACTGTATTGGGACAGATCAAGGTCCAGCTGATGGCAATGAGTCACCCGCACAAGGAGCTGATATGGGCGATAGCATGTACTGCTTTCTTTGGCTTCTTCAGGTTGGGAGAGCTACTGCCAGCCTCGACCCAGATAGGGCAGGACACGGCAGTTGTCATGTGGCGTGATGTGGCAGTCGATAGCCGGGATAATCCACGAATGATCCGCATTCATCTCAGGCGGTCGAAGTGCGACCAGTTTGGTGTGGGGGCGGACATTGTGTTGGGACGGACAGGTCTGTCGCTCTGCCCAGTCACAGCAGTGGTGCAGTACATTGCTGTTCATGGCTCGGGACCTGGCATCTTTTTTCGACGACCGGACGTAAGTGTGGTGACGAAGGCATGGTTCACAGAACAGCTGCGCTCAGTACTGTCTGCGTGTGGCCTCCCCCAGCAGCTATATGCTGGTCATAGCTTCAGGATTGGCGCAGCTACCACAGCAGCAATGGTGGGTGTTGAGGATGCGACAATACAGACGTTAGGTCGATGGCAGAGTGCAGCATACCTGCAGTATGTGAGAATGCCGAGTGAGCAGCTGGCTAGACTGTCTACTGTCCTAGCAAAGAACTCTTAATCACAACACTCATGCTGAACCCTATAGTTTCTATACTTTCTCTTGTAATTATGTGTGTGTGTGTACGTATTAGTTGAGTTAAAGGTCAATTACTACCCTAACTATATTGCCTTGGGGGGATGGGCCACTAGCGGCCCCCTTGGGGGATGTAAGTGACCTTGATTAGCAGCAAATAGAGCCGGGACTAACTGATAATTGCCACGTCATCAGGGTTCGTCACATCTCTCCCCCTCAAGGCTATTGGGGGGCTACGGCTGATGACACACCACTGCGGGGGTGTCACAGTCAGCCTTTACGTAAGCCCGGTCTGCCAAACCCTAGGTAAGATGAGCTAGAGGTAAGTATGTATTAATGGGCATCTAGATCTGCTGAGCGCAACGGAGTTAAATGTAGTTTAATGTAATTAAATGTAGTTAACGTAGAGTAGCAGACATACTGCATGGGGAGGGTGGGGCTGGGATAAGTAAGTGGGTTGATTGAGGGAAGTAGTATTGCAGGAAGTGTGTGGGAGGAAGTACGTATAGATCACGTGGGGGTAGCGTGAGGTATATCTAACACGTGTTAGTAATGCGCGGGTGAATAACGAGGTGCAGCTGCAATCGATTCACGGGCAGACGAGTGAGCACCTTAGGAAGTTATTTGATTCCCACCTCCACCCCAGCAATCCACCAGTAGGTGATATGTAGACCTACTGTTCACTTAAAAGAGAGAGAGAGAGGAAATTATTAGCAGAGACCAACGTTTTATGTCACCAATACTTAGGTTATTGTATAATTGCCAGCATTCATATCAGTAATTACTTCCTGACATTTCTCCATCCTTTATGGATGTGATCCCGGGCTTAGGGGGGATGTAAGTGACCCTGATTAGCAGCAAATAGAGCCGGGACTAACTGATAATTGCCACGTCATCAGGGTTCGTCACATCTCTCCCCCTCAAGGCTATTGGGGGGCTACGGCTGATGACACACCACTGCGGGGGCGTCACAGTCAGCCTTTACGTAAGCCCGGTCTGCCAAACCCTAGGTAAGATGAGCTAGAGGTAAGTATGTATTAATGGGCATCTAGATCTGCTGAGCGCAACGGAGTTAACTCCAAAACTTCAGTTCCTTGTATATCAGTTCTATGAGTAGCATCACCTTCAACTAAATCTTCTCTCACACTACTCTCACAACCTTCAGTCCTTCCAATTCTTGGCCGTTTCTGCAAACTAAGAAGCGCTTCTGCTGCATCCAATCCTTTAGCTCTACTTTTATGCTTAGTTAGTCTTGCATGTCTAGCCAAAACACTAGAGTTAGGACCACCACTTGAACTCGAAACACCACCAAGAAAAACGGGAGCATAATCAGGATGAGAAGGATTTTTTGAAGGCTTTTCTACACAAATTAAATAAAATTTAGCTATACTTTTTGTTGTATATATACTGTACTTAACTTACTGGTAACGAAATGATCACTACAGACACGACTGTACTCTACTCCAATTCTTCCTGTTGACAGAGGCCACCCACTTTATCCTTTTATTAGACTCTATTTTTACAATTTACTACAACATAAGTCTGTGGCATTGCTAGCTAGAAACAGCGAAGTCCAGAAACAGATCACACTTTACTACCTTCACAGTGCCCACGGGGTAGACTTGACCACCAAAATGGCGACCTAGCAATGGTTGCCATGTAAACTAATGACGTCCAGTTCGCGCCGCAACCCATCTATAGAAGCCACCTTTATAAAAAAAAACTGCAATGCTTATCATATTAATTGACTTACTACTTTTTACCCAATCACCCATGTCTACTTCAAAATGAATAAATAAAGCAGACAAAAATTACAAACATACTACTTACTGTCCACCTGGCACACAATGAGAGACATAACTATCGCCCACCAAACCAGTGTAATTTATAGGAGGTATCCATATAGACAATAAAACGGGTGGACCTTTATATGCTGAATATAGAACATAGGTTAGTTATTGAAATGTAACTGAACACATAGATAATACATCAGAATATTAATGAAATCATAAATCATGGAGATAAAGGACTGTAAAAATCATCACCCTGTCATCATAGTTTAACACTTCATTTGACTTAAGCTCTCTAAACCCACAGTATCTTCATCCATATTCATTTCTATTAACCCTTTCTCTCTGTACTTTCTATTTCAATTAAACCAGCTTAGATCAACTCCCAACCAGAGCTTGATCAACTCCCAACCAGAGCTTAGATCAACTCCCAACCAGAGCTTAGATCAACTACCAACCAGAGCTTAGATCAACTCCCAACCAGAGCTTAGATCAACTCCCAACCAGAGCTTAGATCAACTCCCAACCAGAGCTTAGATCAACTACCAACCAGAGCTTAGATCAACTACCAACCAGAGCTTAGATCAACTCCCAACCAGAGCTTAGGTCAACTACCAACCAGAGCTTAGATCAACTCCCAACCAGAGCTTAGATCAACTCCCAACCAGAGCTTAGATCAACTCCCAACCAGAGCTTAGATCAACTACCAACCAGAGCTTAGATCAACTACCAACCAGAGCTTAGATCAACTACCAACCAGAGCTTAGATCAACTCCCAACCAGAGCTTAGATCAACTCCCAACCAGAGCTTAAGATCAACTCACAACCAGAGCTTAGATCAATACCAACAGAGCTTAGATCAACTACCAACCAGGCTTAGATCAACTACCAACCAGAGCTTAGAGCAACTCCCAACCACTTAGATCAACTCCCAACCAGAGCTTATAGATCAACTCCCAACCAGAGCTTAGATCAACTACCAACCAGAGCTTAGATCAACTCCCAACCAGAGCTTAGATCAACTACCAACCAGAGCTTAGATCAACTACCAACCAGAGTTTAGATCAACTCCCAACCAGAACTTAGGTCAACTACCAACCAGAGCTTAGATCAACTCCCAACCAGAGCTTAGATCAACTCCCAACGAGAGCTTAGATCAACTTCCAACCAGAGCTTAGATCAACTACCAACCAGAGCTTAGATCAGCTCCCAACCAGAGCTTAGATCAACTACCAACCAGAGCTTTGATCAACTCCCAACCAGAGCTTTGATCAACTCCCAACCAGAGCTTAGATCAACTACCAACCAGAGCTTAGATCAACTACCAACCAGAGCTTAGATCAACTCCCAACCAGAGCTTAGATCAACTCCCAACCAGAGCTTAGATCAACTCCCAACCAGAGCCTAGATCAACTCCCAACCAGAGCTTAGATCAACTACCAACCAGAGCTTAGATCAACTCCCAACCAGAGCTTAGATCAACTCCCTGCCACATCCCAACCAGCGAGTTTGGGTTTCTGTTGGTGTAGTTGCACAAGTTTACAGGCAAACCTATGCCCTATTTGAAACAGAACTTTATCCATCACATCGATTTCCTACTATATATTTGTTCAGGGTTTTTGTTGTTGTTTTTGTTGTTGTTTGTTTGTTTTGTTTTGTTTGTTTTTCCTTTGTGAGTGAAAAGAAAAGTTCTCCTGAAATTAAATTTGGCTTTACATACATAGATAATTCTACTATATTTCCCTGCAACTGTCAATCATTTTTTTCTGAATTATTTTATACATTATTAAAACATAATGTCTTATGAAAGTAGAAGTGTACTTTATGCAACTATTGACTATAATGTCAGCTATACATTTGTACGATAATATTTGATTCATTTTCTGCTAAAACATTTATGAGTAGAAAGAGTACAATAAGTATACAATTGGGCATCAACTTAACCAAACTCTATAAGATAGGTTTGTAAAGACGTCAAAATAAGTGTTACTTCCAACAACAGTGATTAATTACTTCCAGAAATGTTTATCAGGTATCAAAGAGAATTTTACATCACTCAGTAGAAAGTTAGTATAATAGTAGAGTAATATATTTATCACAACTTAATCAACCACTTTGTATTTATTCTCATCCCTTGTTCACAGATAATTCATATTCAATGTTGATATCTGTTTACTAAACTACTAAACTGTTAATAATAACAATAACAACAATAATAATAATAATAATAATAATGGAGAAAATATTTTACATTGTGTTAGTAATTACATTATTCATTTATTACTGCTATACTTACACAAAATATTAATTTTGATAAACCCAGTCATTGGATTTATTGGTTTCCCTAATGAACTCAATTCAAATTGGCAAATATAAATTCCAGCTACACTTGGATCCGGTTCAGTCAAGAACAGTTTACCACTTGCAAGAATTTCAAGTGAACCTGGAAAAGCCTTTAAGGTAGTCCTATTCACTGTAAATGACCAATTTGTATTAATTGGAAAAGGAGATTGAGCTTGACCACATTCCACAAAACTGGGCTGTCCTTCCCGAATATTGTACTCATAGGGAGAGTCATAATCAGTACTCAAGTACTGTAGCACTGTCCCTACATACAGCACAATATTTAGTTATCAAAATACAGTATACACCAGATATGCACAGCTGTATGCATGTATGGGTGTAATAGTCCTGTCCTGCTCTGACAGGCTCTGGGAAAACCAGGAATTTTCAGAAAAACTCAAAGTTAGAAAACGGCAAAAGTACTGACTTGTGTCAAAATTAATCAATTTTTGTCCTTGCTCTATCATTATGCCAAATTTCTAGGGTTAAAAACGTTAGAAAAATATACCTAGCGTGCCAGTTGAAAAAATTTAAATTCTATTTCTTTTTGGCGTGTATGGATATATGGACTGCCCCTCAGCCAGTATAAAATTAGCTCAGTGTTCCACCCAGTCCAACATTTCACTGAACAGAATCCTCTGCTTTACCGAATTGAATTATTCAGCAAAGCCAGCGAAGCCAGCGAAGCGAGCAGAGCTGACTTATTAAAGAGTCCACGCTCTATATATATATATTTTTTTTTTTTTTGGTAGGTCTAGGAATTGTTTTTGTTTTGTTGGCGTATGTGTGTACATTTTCTCCTACAAGCTTGCGCGGGCTGGGTAACCTTCTTAGCAACAGTTTGTGTACAGACTGCCTTAGTCTGACAGAATGCAGATGGTCTTCAGTGTGAAGGACCAGGAAGAAGACTTATTATGACGCGGGAGAGACACTACTACCTTCCAATGGCGCGAGCTTTTAGTCGGCCGTAGTACTCAAAAGCACGTACTCCTTAACTTGGTTAGGGCCAAGGTTAACAGAGGTCATCAACAAACAACACATAATTTCACAAGACATTAAATTATTGTGACCAAGGGCGTAGGCCTGTGGTTCTAACTAATTCATGAATATCATTAACTATTTGCGTGAGGTAAGGTACAGTCAGGTAAGTTAATGATATTGCGTGAGGGCGAGTTCAATGATTATTGAGGTGAATGGCTAAGCTAGTGGATAGCTAAGCCGTGTGGGATTGTTCATGTGATGCCAGGGCCTGCCTGGGCTTGTTGTCTTGGGGACGTAGTCCTGGACATCCTCCGGGGGGCGGGGCTGCGACCCGGCTGTGGTGGAATAGGCATGGGCTTGTGACGGCGCAGCTGGGGCGTCCACCGGGAGGGACGAAGAGGAGGTGGTGAGTTGAGTGACATCATCCAGTGGAAGTAGTATGAGTCTGTCGGTGCTCCTGGTGTATGTCTTTCCTCGGCATAAGATATCTACAGCCCTCGTTTGACCATCATCTCCAGGGTAGGTCGCTTGAACGACAGCGATAGGCCATTGACGGACGCGAAGAGTCTCGTCTTTGAGGAAGACTATGTCGCCAACCTCGGGTGGGCGTTGAGGACGGATCCACTTGGCTCTGGAGGAGCAGGAGGCGAGGTAGGATCCTAGCCATTGTCTCCAGAGTTCTGTAGTCAGGCGGTTGACTAGATTCCAGCGTCGAAGACTGGAGATATTTTCTCCGGTGGGTGGAGCTGTGCCTGGCTATCAGGTATGCTCCCTCGCTGATGTCGTCGGAATTGAGAGGCACGAGAGGGCGGAAGTTTAGGATGGCTTCTGCTTCTGTCACGATCGTATATAACTCGTCGTAGCGGAGTGGGTGGGGGGGCAACATACTTTCTGAGAATACACTTCATGGATTTGACAGCTGCCTCCCAGAGACCTCCGAAGTGTGGAGCTCTGGGAGGGATATGATGCCATTGAATATCTTGTTCGGTGGCAAAGTGGGAGATAGAGTTGCGGGTAGCTTTGGATTCGATCATGGCCTGGATTTCTCTCATGTTCTCACGGGCCCCAACAAAATTAGTTCTGTTGTCGGAATACATGTGGGCAGGTACTCCTCGTCTCGCTGTAAATCGTCTCAGGGTGGCCATAAAATCTTCCGTAGAGAGAGATACACACAGATCTAAATGAACACTCTTGGTGGAGAGACACACAAATATGACAATGTAACATTTCACAAGGACCGGTTTCCTGGTGTTCCCTCTGCAGAGTACAAAGGGTCCGGCAAAGTTCACTCCTGTAACGGTGAATGGTGGAGAGGGTGTGGTCCGAGTGGTAGGTAGAAGTCCCATCTGGTGCGAGAGTGGCCTAGCGTAGGCTCTTTAGCATTGAGGACAGGTCCTGAAGACGTGCTTGAGGAGGTTTCTGAGGCCAGGAATGAGGTAAGTGTGGCCTAGGATCGAGGTCATCGCTGAAATTCCCGCGTGGCTGTAGGTTTGATGAAGGGTCCTGACTAAAAGGTGAGTCAGGAGTGACTTCGTGGACAGTAGGATGAGGGTGACAGGTTGGGATGGGTGGTCGTCACGTCTCACTCGGCTGTGATACCTGAGTCTGAGATCTGAATAAGGTAGTTCTTGAGTCGATGTCCTTTGGGAAGTGGTTGCCCTTGCCGAATGAGAGAGAAGACATCGGCAAAGATTTCCTGTTGGGACGTGAAGAGAATCTTCTGCTTGGCTCGGATGACTTCAGAAGATTGGATGGATGGAAGGAGTAGATGTTCCTCTCGATTGGGTCGGGAGTTGGAAGAGAAACGAAGTATCCACGCTAGGACACGGCAGAGATGATGGAAGGATGAGTACCGTTTCAATAGTTTTCAGTATCCTGTCTGTCACATACGCATGAGACTAAAAGACAGGGCACGGATGGGAATTCGGGTGGCCTTTTCCGGAGGAGTCGGAGAGGCCTTTGATCAGGCGGAAGTGAGAGCCAGGAAGGGCCCTCCCACCAGAGTCGGGATGAGACGAGGTCTTGGCAGGAATGCCTCGGCTTGCTAAGTCGGCAGGATTGTCACGGGAGGCGACATGACGCCATTTGGAGTGATGGATGTGGTCGGAGATAGCACGTACACGATTGGCAACGTATTGTTGGAGCTTGGTGATCGGTTTGGACAACCAATGCAGTACTATTTTGCTGTCTGACCATGCATAGCAACTTGAGGGGGGAGATCAGCAGTGTGAGACAGGAGACGGGCTAGGAGCAAGGCTGCTTGCAACTCAGCTCTTGGGATCGTGAGGGGTTTCAGAGGAAGTACCCTAGCTTTGGCAGTTACCAGTGTACAGGTAGTAGTGCTGTCAGAGAAGACTTGGCGGATGTAAACAGCAGCTCCGTAGGCTACTTGAGAGGCATCGGAGAAGCCGTGTAAAGTTTGGAACTGTACTCGAAGATCAGTGGAGAAGAATTTCCTTGGGATGGGTAGGGACATGATGGTTGGTAGGTGTTCCAACCACAAGGTCCACTTGTCTACAATGTAGTCGGGGACGGGTGCATCCCATGATACGTCTAGTTTCCATACGTCCTGGAGGAGGAGCCTCGCAAGAATGATGGCAGGTGAGAATAGGCCAAGAACGTCAAAGACGCTGGCCGTCCCAGAAGCGATCACACGCTTAGTGATCGATTTGGGGATGGAGATGTTGATAGGTGTGGCAATGTGGAGTGTGTCCTTGGCAACATCCCAGTGGACTCCCAGAGCTTAGGGTGTGTTGTCTGGAAATGAGATGATGAGAGGACTCGACTCCTGGAGTTCACTCGGAATGAGGTTTCAAAATTCGGCAGAGTTCGTTCTCCATTTGCGAAGGGTCATGCCTGCTGACTCGAGGATGTCACAGGTCTCGCGTCGAAGTTGGTCTGCTTCTTGGACTGTGTCTGCTCCGAAGAGTAGGTCATCCACATAGAAGTCTCTTTGCATCCTCTGAGCTGTAAGGGAATAGGAAACAGATACAATGTTAGCCAAGGTTCTGACTACCTGGGTTGCCAGAGAAGTGATGCCGAAGGTGACCCTCTTCATCCGGCAGTCGATCAGAGCACCTGCTTCGTCTCGCAGAATGAACCAGTGGAGATCTCGATCCTCAGGGTGAAGGAGAACTTCCCGGAACATCTTAGAAATGTCAGCAGACACCCCAACGCAATGCTTTCTGAATCTGATGAGGACGTCGGAGAGTGGCGGGTACTGGCAAGGTCCTGGCAGCAGAATATCATTGAGACTCACACCGGACGTCGTCTTGGCTGAGGCGTCGAAGATTGGGAGGAGTTTCGCTGTTGTGGACGAATCCTTAAAGACTCCATGGACTGGGAGATAGTAGTGTGGTGTGACATCAATCTCGTGACGTGGAATTATCTCAGCATGATCAAGAGAGATGTATTCACGGAGCGCATCATTGAAGGTGTGGAGTTTATCCTTTCGTCGCAGGGTTTTCTCGTTGGCAAGAAGGCGTCGGACGGCTTGGGGGCGAGATTTGCCGAGTTTGGCAGGAGAACAACGTCTGGGCAGCTTGACCATGAATCTCCCGTTATGTCTGGTGTAGGAGCTTTGGAAATCCGCGATGACTTGATCGTCGTCCATGGCAGCTGGAGAGTCTGGGACTTGGTCTAGTTCCCAGAGGCGGGCGAGATCCTGGTCTAGCTTATCAGGAGTGACTGTGGTAGTGAGCGTTGGAGTAGGGGCATGGCCTAAAAGGGGTCCGGCGACGCTCCATCCGAAGGGAGTGTTGACAACTTTCAGACCGTCGAATTTGAGGTAAGGTGACACCTACGTTCCCAAACACTATCATCGTTCAACTCCAGAACCGCGGACGTACAGTTTGCGCCAGAGCTATCCTCGACTTGGGCGCAGGCGTATCCCTGATGAGCCACTCTCTTGCCTCATCACTCAACTTTCGACGTCACTCGTAATCTCTCTTCTTGAGTGGGAGTTTCGGAGAAGGCCAAAGTACCTATTGTGTCATCACTCAACTACACTCTATCCAACAGGATTTCGCCACCCGACCGATCTCCTTCTCCGTACTTCCTAAGCTGAAGTCCTCACCCATGCCGTCCAACCGCCAAGAGATTCTCAACTTGCCTTCACTCCGCCAGCTGCCCCTGTCAGATCCAGACTTGGGTGGCCAGATTGATCTGTTCCTAGGCAACATGGATCTCGACGACTGCACCGGGGACCACGCCTGTCTCTGTCTTCTGTCCGTGGGCGACGAGAGAGAAATTGGCAGTGGCTGTTTCAGCTTTTGTCACAATTCTTTACGGCAAACAGCCATAGATTATAAGTTGCATACTTAATGACATCACAGCATATTTTTCATCCTTCTATGTAGATGATTATTTGGTTGGATCACCACAACAAGTTGTTGAACTGTACAAACTATTGAGAAGTTCACTTCAGAAAGTAAGTTTTGACTTGCGCTAATGATCAAATTTAACAAAGGTTATGGAGCAAATCTTCATGAGTCAATTCCAGTGAAAGAATTTGTGCATGCCAATTCAAACTCACACAAAGCACTTGGAGTTCATTGGGATTCCTCTCATGATCATTGGCACATTGCCTTCAGTACATCTCTGTAGTAATAGAAATATTATCTCTGATAACTTTGATGTGTTTGGCTGGTTCACACCATCTACTTAATCATGAAAATTCTCTTGCAATATTTAAGGGAAATCTAATTGGAATGGGATGAAGAGGTATGTGCAGAAGAAATACCAATAATGGAAATCAGCTTCCTGTCAAGTCAAGCTATAATATGTCGTTTCTACTTTCAACCTGAAGATGTCATTCTCAAGTCTAAACTACATGGATTCTCTAATGCTTGGAGGATGCTTATGCAGCTGAATAGTTTTTGCTAAGGCTCTAATATATAATTTAGGTTGTAAAGACTGAATTCCAGCAATTCTTAATTAAGCAGCTGTTGGTTGTGTACTCTACCTACCAAGGTAATTTAAATTAGCTGTGTTGCTGTCAGTTGGTACATGCTTCAAACATCACTTGTTGATAGCAGCTCTAGAATAGAAGAAATCATGTTGCCCACAAATGTTTTATTTAAACCTCTTTGGACAGCCATCAAGCCAATACAAAACAATGGTTTACAGTAGAACCTCTTAACCTTAGATATGGGCATCTCCCTCTGTAAATAACGTTTTCTCTAATTGACTATTGGGCAATGAATTTCAATTAGGTGCAAATCTTGTTGTAAAGTGTAGAGTAATGACAGCTCATTTACAAGATAACTTACCACCATCACTAATATAATAGAAAATGAACTCTGCTAAGTTTACAAGATCTAACTGTGGAAGTCTCTCCTCTTCTTTCTCCTAGCTCCTTCCTGTTTTTTGTTTACCAGGCATTATTTCTAAGTCTTTTCTTTCCTCCTAACTTCCTGTGCCCTCACTAATGTTTACGCTTTTAAGTAGCCTCTAGTGGACACGATTTGACCTCCTCAACTTATGCTACCAAAATCTCAATTGAGACTCATTAGTGAGAGTCTAGATTCATCCACCCAAAAAGCTACATTTCTGTTTCAGTTATTCTACAATATTGCTAGCTATGTTGAAAAATCTAATTTTTTGGTAATCACACATTGCATTAGTTTTTTGTTGAGTAAATAATCCATATAAGATAAAATTAACCACAATACTGTAGTTTTATGTAACCTAACTAGGGAAGTTTGCTGAGGCATTTGTGCTCAAGCAGAAACTAGATATTGACATTTAATCAAGAGGAAAACCTGGGGCATATGGGGTATTGCAGAAAGGTTCTATAATGATGGAAGGTCAATGGGGCAGCAAAATTTCAGAAGTTGTTAAATGTAGAATGGTTCCTCAAAGAAGAAACTTTCGATGTTAGTATTGGAGCTTCCCACCTAAGAGAATGCAAAGAAGCTCTTTTTTGGCGTAATCCTCCTAGATGTGCAATAGCTACCCTGTTAGAGCTATGGTACAATAGAGCATATTCAACGGAGTTATTTTTTTAAGGCGGCTAGAAACAATCTTTAGATTTAGCCATCCTTTCCTACCCTTTGAAAATTGTAGTCCTATTGCCAAGTCACGAAGATAATACAATGTGAGTCCTGTACTTGTGTCAGTGAACAAGTGTGTATGTAAGTGACCACACGAGCTGCGAAATTTTGGCATCTCTGGAGGGCCTGGATGTGGCACTTCTGAGCAGGGTCCCAGATGGGCGAGGAGTAGTCCAGGACGGGAAGAACTAGTGCCTTGTAGAGGTGATTCAGGCAGGAAGGGCCACAAAATGAACTAACCATTAACTTTGAATGGTTACCATTCAAAGTTAAATTTCAGTCAGACTAGCTCACTACATTTGCTGAAGCACATCACTAGTTAGTGATATTTTTACTATTTTAAGGAGTTTAACTGTAGTGACAAATAAACGAAAAGCAAGTTTTGCTAAAGCTGGCGTAGTTTGAATCACAAGTGTATATCTTGCATTATCCCATGCTATTCAGTGGCCTTTTTTGTGATCTCTTTTGGGGTGGATTAGCACAATCCAGAATGGCTGCAGTGCTCACTCACTGTACTGTTACTGACATCCTTTCTTCATAGCTCAGCTCTGCAGTCACCTTACATCAAGATGAAATGTGAGTATGTGAAGTAAATGGGTAGTATTATCAGGACTAGGAAGAATAAAGCTTTGGCTATCCAATTTAAACTTCTAAACTTTCAAGTATATTACAACTTACCTTAATTTCTACAATGAATTTATGCTCAAAATTTACGGTAGCTTAATACAAATACCACTAGCTTAATACAAATACCACTAGCTTAATACAAATACCACTAGCTTAATACAAATACCACTAGCTTAATACAAATACCACTAGCTTAATACAAATACCACTAGCTTAATACAAATACCACTAGCTTAATACAAATACCACTAGCTTTAATACAAATACCACTAGCTTAATACAAATACCACTAGCTTAATACAAATACCACTGGCTTAATACAAATACCACTACCTTGCTAGACACTTTTCGAAATTTGAATGTACTGTTCAAGGCAAGTGAGACAGTTGCCAAACTACACATAGTATTAAAACAAATACATCTAATGAATTTTTTTTGCCTACGTTGCAGCTTTAACTGTATGGACCTTGAGCAGAATGTTCCTTCTGAAACATTTGAACAACAAAAGTAATTTCCATTAAATAACCTGCTAGAAGATCGAACTGTAAAATAAGATACAGCTCTTCCTCCAACTAGTATCTGGTGAAAGCGATTATTCAAAATTTGGTTATCCCTTTTCCACACTATTTTGGCATTGAAAGATTTCGAGCTACAGTTCAAAGTTACAAATTCTCCTTCACCGTACATAGTTCTAGTACTACCTCCGTGTATGAACATTGAAAGTAACTGAACAGCTAACACACACAGAGTAATAGTTATAATAAGTATTTGTAAACGTATCTAATACAATAGTTTCTATATACATCTATCTCTCCAATACAATTTGCTTGGCTTACTTGGACCCTAGAAATGCGCTTGTGCGCTTTATGAAGTCGCTCTTCAACAAACAGTGTCAGTCGGTGGCAAAATATGTAACCCTGCCTGATGCCACACCCAAATCTGGAGCAAAAACACCAGGATGAGAGCTATGGCTGGAGCTGTGTACTAACAAGTGCCGAATGTTTTGAAATCGTCAAAGAACAAGAACAGAAAAAGAAGCAGCAAGAGAAAGAAAAGACTATAAAAAAACAGCGAGATAAGAAAAAACAGATACTGGAAGAGCAACAAAAGAAAGCTGGAAAAAAAAGCTGAGTAAGAGTGGAGGAATTAGCACGCAAGGCAGAAGAAAAGCTGGAGTAGAAGGCTAAGAGAGTGGAGGAATTAGCACGCAAGGCAGAAGAAAAGCTGGAGTAGAAGGCTAAGAGAGTGGAGGAATTAGCACGCAAGGCAGAAGAAAAGCTGGAGTAAAAGGCTAAGAGAGTGGAGAAATTAGCACGCAAGGCAGAAGAAAAGCTGGAGTAGAAGGCTAAGAGAGTGGAGGAATTAGCACGCAAGGCAGAAGAAAAGCTGGAGTAGAAGACTAAGAGAGTGGAGGAATTAGCACGCAAGGCAGAAGAAAAGCTGGAGTAGAAGGCTAAGAGAGTGGAGAAATTAGCACGCAAGGCAGAAGAAAAGCTGGAGTAGAAGGCTAAGAGAGTGGAGGAATTAGCACGCAAGGCAGAAGAAAAGCTGGAGTAGAAGGCTAAGAGAGTGGAGGAATTAGCACGCAAGGCAGAAGAAAAGCTGGAGTAGAAGGCTAAGAGAGTGGAGGAATTAGCACGCAAGGCAGAAGAAAAGCTGGAGTAGAAGGCTAAGAGAGTGGAGGAATTAGCACGCAAGGCAGAAGAAAAGCTGAGTAGAAGGCTAAGAGAGTGGAGGAATTAGCACGCAAGGCAGAAGAAAAGCTGGAGTAGAAGGCTAAGAGAGTGGAGGAATTAGCACGCACGGCAGAAGAAAAACTACGACAAATGGAAAGAAAAAACCGAGAAAGAATAGAGGCTGAAGAAGAAAGAAGAGAAGAACGAAAAATCCAAAAATGCAGGGGGTTGTATTACACACAAGATGTGTCCAAGAAGGACTGGCTAAGCTGGATGATATGATTGAACCTAATAGATTCTGTGTATGCTATGAACAATAAGAAGAGGAAAGTATGGAGTGGGTGCAGCGTCCATGATTCCATTGGCTGTATCATTAACACTCGTATCGACGCTTCTGGAAAGAATTATTGTGTGTGTCCTCACTGTGTAGTAAACAATAAAAAGAAATCAATATACAGCGTGTTTGTAGCTATTAATCCAATAGCTTCAATCTTTGCCTAGTATCTTATTTCCCTCAGTTTTTCTCAATTAAGGTTTTTACCTCGTGATGACAATTTTTTACCAGGGTTTTTTTTCTATAAAATATTAGGCAAGTGATAAAGCACTAGTTCGACACCTGGTCGATAACAATTCAATGCTGCGAATTGATCGGATTGTGTTCGGTTCTGGTGGTCTGCGGGTTCCTCACCCACTACCGTTGCTGTAATATAGTTCACCTGAGGTCTAGGAAGCCGCAACAACTTGTGGGACGGCGTCCGAAAACATTATCTCATCACCCAATTGATTTTATTTAGCCTGGACGGGTTCTCCTCGGTGATAATAGAGCAAGTTGAAAGGTGGTCGACAATAGGCCCTGCCCGGTTTGCCCCTCAACTTTCACACCGCGCGAGAGATTACTTGAAATATACGAGGTCGTTCTAAGCAAAACCCTGGCGGTCTGCAAACTAAATGTTGCTGTTAATGTCTATTTTCAGTGGTTCACTGTAATATATGATAAAACGTACAAAATAAATATGGAGAGAGCGAGTTTTTCAATGGGCCGGTACCGAAAGTTACCACCATTCTAAACCCTGCAATAATGGGTTGGATGAGTTAGGGGGAGAAAATTTCTCCAAACCACTATTAGGCGTGTCCCACCAGCTTCATCCAAAGCCGTATACAGGTCTATCTCTTACCCACACGCAGAGAAGGAACAGCCATTTATTGAAGTTGTAGAAAAGAGCGTTACCAGATGTACCCATAAAAAATATCTCATCTTGAATTCAATAACTTAAAAAAAATTAAATGATACCCTAATCCTGCCTTGAATAAATAGAAAACATTTATTCCTGACTATTTTAAGTTACATTTTATCGCAAATTATTTGAAACCACAGTAAGGCTTAGTCCCGTGGCTTCGGTGTCCTATTAGTCAACAAATTCCACGTCACCCAGTTCCGCTTCAAAGGCTCCTAATTCAAAGCGGTAAACTGAATGTGTTAAATTTCCTTGGATAGTAGTTAAAGAGGAATAGGCTAAAATGATTCTGTTAACTGGAGTTGGGTTAAAAGGACTATAGGAGAAGGAATCACCCCTCAAGCACCACAAATAGGCAGCATTTTAAGTATAATGACATAAGTATGTCTAAACATAAACAAACATCCTTGAAACCAGACTACGGACCCTTGAGTTGGCCATTGTGATAAAAATAAGCTGAAATGGCAGATAATGATTGGAGTTGGTTGCTTACTGGTGAGAACACATTTCTGAAGCTTTTTAGTTCATCAAGTGTCCTTATTTATATCGTGACAGGCCTTTCTTGGATGCCACTGATGATGGACGATTTTTTTCTGGGAAAGGATTCTGAAGGACAATTTTATTTACAGCATAAGCATGCTTATTATTACCAGATACAGCTACAAATGAAATTGTGCAAGGTCCAATATGGTGATTTTGTGGTTTGGGGGAAGACTGAATTGGTGATATTGAGGATCAATTTGGATGAAGATTTTATTTCTGAGGCCATCAGAAAAGCTGCACTCTTTGTTAAATATGGTGTTTTGCCTGAATTGATTGGCAAATGGTACACTAGAAAAGTATCAATGTCAAATGATGCTATGCATTTTGAGGAGTCTGAAATTCCTTCAGCAAGTGAGGAAAAAAGGGGTGGTGTTACTGCAATGGTGAAGAAGAGGGAGAGATGATTGGATGTGATGGAAAACAGTATACAATTCAGTGCTTTCACATTGATTGGTAGAAAATAACTAATATTCCAAGTGATGCCCCCACTGTGGGCAAGTCAAATCAGTTAAAGGCAAACATAACTAACAGTAGGTTATTTTATATGAATTTGAACATTGGAAAACATAATTCACATTACAATACATTGCAACACAACTATTTCATTAATTAATTAGTTTTTGTCACTTCACATAATTATTTATAATTGTATACATAACTGAATATTAATTAAAATGGAACAACAGATTCAAAAAAATTGCACATTGCACTACAAACTACAACTATTTCATCAATTAAACTAGTTTCAGTAATTTCGAGATAAATCTACTTCCATTCGTGAAAGTTGCTTTTTACCCTTGGTAAATGATGGTGTTTTAATTTCTGCACAATACAGTCTCACAGTGTCTGCAACACTAAAGCCACGATCTGCCAACTTGATCTCCTGGTAAAAGATTATCTAAAACACCACACTGCTCTGTGAGGTGTTTGTCAGAAACACGACCACCCCAACCTTTTGAGACATATGAAATAACTCTTTGTGGTGAGATACCTATAAGGAATTTAATGGTATTGTGATGTTTATAGTTTGAATAAGTTTGTGCTCTTTCTAGGAGGTCACTAGATCGCTCACAAAAAACTTCAAAGCAATCTATTATGCAAACACATCGACTGAACTTCTTTTTAAAGTCAGTAGGCATAGTAGCATAGAGTTCTTCACGTGAAGGCCACCGAATAACTGGTTGTAGTCTAATATACATAACGTAGATCCATTTTCGGAAGTATTTAGACACTGTTGATTGACTAATGCCAAAGCGATATGCCAAATCCTGGTTGCCTAAATTGAGTCTCAGTTTCCTCAGTCATAAGAAACTGCTGAAATTTAGGTAAAGACGATTCATTGCATTTGAAATCAGTTGAAACATGCAGAAACACTGTATTCATGACACTGTAACAAGGAAGTTCAGTATAGAATTTAACCTTATCATCATCAGACTTTAGACTCTCTTCATTCAATGCACTGATTCAAGCAACTTCTCCAGTTTACACTTTTCATTTTGAAGTTGTTAACTCTGCTTTTGCAAATGGCAGAGGAATTCAGAGGTTAATTCTGTCTGTACTTCAGCACTGAATACTGCTACTGTCTCCATCAGTGGTTCTCCAATATGATCACCTTCATCACAATGAAGGGATTCTGTAGTTTCCTGGGAGAGTAAAGAATCTTGCTGCTCAATTCTTGTTTCATGAGAGGAATGAGTGGCTGTTGTCCTCAATTCCTTCATTCTTTTCCTTCTGCCATAATCATCTAATTCTTTAGCTTTCCTTTTCCTAGAACAGATAGGTACATGACAAAAAATGCTGGGCAAATAATCTGGCGATAAACTCTTTCACCACTTATAAAGTGAGAGGAACAAATCCAACTGTGCTGGTTTGGCTTCCAGTTTTTCCTACGTAGAGCAGCTATCCACTTTTGACGTCGTTCAGGGTCAGCAGGAAAGCTATAAAAACTAAGTTTACTCCCTTTGAAAGCACGATTAGAGCAGCCTGCAGCAACGCAACTTTTCACCATTTTTCTTTTTGCCACTCAGTGTCGCGAACGCGCACCATTACGTCATAGTGAGTGTGCTGTATAAAAAAAGTGACTACACTTCGTGCTCACCATTTAACTTTAGCTGAATGGACTCTGAACAAAATATTCCTTCTGAGACATTTATGCAACAAAAGTAATTTCCAATGTGTAACCTGTTAAAAGATGTAATCGTTAAATTGGATGTAGGCGGTGATTCTGTTATACGTAAGTTTGGGATATTATTCAAAATTTGGGTATTTCTTATCCACACTATTTTAGTATTAATGAATGTATGCGAAATACAGTTCAAATTTACATTTTCTCCGTCATAGAAAGTGACTCGGTTACTATCTCCTTGTAGGAAAATTGACAGTTGCTGTACAACTAATACACATGGAATATACATAATATAAATATATATTTTATTGTAAACACACTAATTATATACTATACCTACAAAGGAGGGTAAAACGGTAACAAATAGGAAAATGTTACTTTTATATATCACTGTCATAAGGAATAAGTTATGAATAAACCCTTAAAGTATAAATTAATGATGCTAAGTACAGCACCAAGGGCGTGTACGCGCCAAAGCCCAGCAGGCGAGTGTAGCCAAGAATTCTTTCCAGCGTTCCAGCGTTACACTAGCTAAACTGAGTGTCGGTATTCAATATGAATTGAGTTTTTTATTTGCTGCTGCAGCTAAAACCCAGAAATTTTAAAGTTTATTAGTTCCTTTTCAGCTTTCAGGAGGTGATAAATTGAAGGGTTTCCTGCCCGACCGGGCTTGCTCTAGAGGATATAATAGGCGAGCGGGCGAAGCGAGCTTGACATTATTGTAACACTATTGAAAATCGGGGATATTTGTTTCACCTTAAGCGCTAGAAGTACTTATGTCGTTTTGTACTTTGACCTGCCAGATTGTTATATTTTTGGCGAGCGAGCGAAGCGAGCGAGACACTTACTGGGGTAACACAATCGAAAATCGGGGAAGTTTGTTTATTTATTGGCGAGCGAGCGAAGCGAACGAGACACTATTAGGGGTAACGCAATCGAGATTTCGCTATATTTGGCGAGCGAGCGTAGCAAGCGAGACACTTAGAGGGGTAACACAATTGAAAATCGGGGATGTTTGTTTATCAGTATGTATGGACGTACGTATGTCATTTTGTACTATGACCCTCGCGTATTTTGTGTTCGCTCCGCATTTGACCCCGTCCCAAATTGCACTACAGAATCCTCTGGTTTATCGATCAGTACCCGTATCACCCTAGAAGTTGAATTGTTTACCGTTTTGAATTCTTTTGCGGGTGCAAAACTTAAGGGACTTCCATTTCTATTCGAGTTAAGTGGCGGTGGTAAGTCAATGCGCTCTTTGTCATGGTTATAAGCCATACGGAACAGTATTTACTTGAAAATGCATTGTCCCCAAGACTAACCGCGAAGGTAAGTCTTGTGTAGGTGTATGTCCAGTTGTGTCAAAGCATTGTGCTTTACAGCCACTACTCTGCTAAAGAATATCACAAAGAAAACGTTTAAATAAAGTGTATTGTTTTGTTGTTATTTTTTCCTTCAATTCAGCAGTGCTGCGAGTTGTTGGTACTGAAATCCCTTTACAGTGTATGCATAATTTAAAAACTCGACCTTATTTTCAGTAGCTTCAGTGTTAGAATTCAAAATCATTCATATAAAAGTAGTATAGACTTTAGGCTCGCTCGCCATTTGTGCTCAAGCACATCATTAGTTATTGGCGAGCGAGCGTAGCGAGCGAGACACTTACAGCTTACAGGGGTAACACAATTGAAAATCGGGGATGTTTGTTTATTGGCGAGCGAGCGAAGCGAGCGAGACAGTATTAGGGGTGGACAATGCAAAATCGGGTATATGTTATATATATATATGTATATATATATGTATGGATTGTACGTATGCCCTTTAAACGCGCGCGCGGGGAATGTTTTTTCTTCAAAAAACACGGCTTTTTAGGCTTGACCCCAGTTTATTCTGAAACTACAGCATTAAGCAAGCCTTACTTTATACTTAAGATCCAGAGTGTGAGAAAATTCCTGCGAAAACGCTTGCTTTTCAAGAAACAAAAAGTTGATTCGATCGGTTACTATGACATTGAAGACCCTTTACCAGATTTAAATTCAAAACTTCGCCTTTTTTCCGGCTAAGTGCGGCTTGTTACTAGTTGTCAAGAGCCACCTGTAGTCAGTACTAAGAGAGCTATCATTACTTCTGAAAAGCGTATGTAAGCACATAAAGTATTAATGCTAAGGAAGCTACTACTACTCGAGGGATGCCGAGGTAAGTACGCAATTCCATATTTGTTAGCTAAATATGCTAAATAACTCTGGCCTTTCTTTTTTATAGCTAAGAGCTCGTTGTCAACAGTGACTGGTAAATTCAAATAGTCAGAAGGACTCAAATTTGGTACTACAAAAGTTACCACTGCTCAAGAAAATGAGGTAAGAAAGTAATTTGTATTTGTGTGCTAAAATTGATTGTCTTTGTTTTTGTAGGTGAGGAGCTTGTTGTCAAGAATTCAAGGTAATTCAGATGGCCAAAGTAACTTCAATGATACTACAGAAGTTATCAATACTCAAGAATGAGGTAAGTAGTAATTCCATATTTGTTGGCTAAAATTACAAATAATAACACTGGTTTATTTTTTATCGTAGCTGAAAGCTTGTTCAAGAGATACTGGTGATTGAGATTATCAGAATGGCAGATGTTTGATACTACAAAAGTTATCATTAATCAGGTAAGAGAGTGATTTTGTACTTGTTTGCTGAAATAAAAGGTCATAACTGCTATTATAGTGTTTGCATGAACTAAGCTAAAACATAGTAACAATACTTTTATGTTACCTAACTATCAGGCTCGCTCGCCATTTGTGCTCAAGCACACCACTAGTATATAATTATAGGTATGTATGCGTACGTCAAAATATTTCGCCCGCACTTCTAATTACGTAGGTTAGGTAAAGCGTTCACAGTTCCAGTATTTTTGCACGGATGCTGCACTACCTTACGCAACTTTGTTTCAACCAAAAATGTTATAGCTACTCTCTTCTTGAAACAATTGTGAACAAGCTGCGCTTCTTTGCCACTGCTTTCGAAGTTTATTCAGGTAATTCTGTTATTGTTAACTCTTCGTGCCTAATCATTGCTATTATTTAGCGATTTCCTTCACAAATCATCTTTACCTATACTCATATATTTACTCGCTCGCCATGCATTTGCGCTATTCGAGCGCACCACTAGTTTATTTGTATATATGTTTGGACGTACGTATGTCATTTTGTACTTTGACCCTCGCGTTTTTGTGTTAGTTATGTGGTCGACCCTGTCCCAAATTGCACTAAACAGAATCCTCTGGTTTATACATCAGTATCCGTATCACCCTAGAAATTGAATTGTTTACCGTTTTGAATTCTTTTGCGGGTGCAGTTAAAACTTGAAAACTTAAGGGACTTCCAGTTCTATTCGAGTTAGTGGCGGTGGTAAGTCAATGTGCTCTTTGTCATGGTTATAAGCCGTACGCAACAGTATTTACTTGAAAACGCATTGTCCACTATACTAACCGCGAAGGTAGGTCTCGTGTCGATGTATGTGTGTACAGTGGTGGCAGAAGCATTTTTTCATTGGTCAGGCAAATTCATATCTTCTATTTTCATAACTAAAACAATGTTATTAAAATTTTTAATTTGAAAAAATAGAAGAAAATTAATGATTAGCTCGAGTTAAAATGATCCAAAAAAAATCTTGTTTACCTTTCATTTTTGCAAACTCCGCTTCGGGAATTTAAATGACTTTTACTGCTCTCCGGGTAAGCTACCGCCACAGGATAATGATTATTACCACACTACTCACGATCGCAAAGAGCGCAGAGCTCAATAGCTTGTGGGTGTGATTCCTATAACAGGGCATAGCTAGAAATGAAAGTAATTGCACTATCGTGTCGAGGGGTAAGTTAATGCTTTATTTCGTTGGGACAAAAAGGGAAAAGAGTTTTAACTGTTTGCTCCTGGATTGGTCCGGCGGCTGCCGGGTCTGCCGGGCCGGTTCCGCCACCCCTGGTGTATATGAACAATATTCATAAGTTTGGAAAGGTAACTATTTTATATTATATGAAATATAGGATCAAACCTATAAATCACCCAATTTCACCAAATTAGCTCAATATGGCAATAATTGTACACAATGTAAGAATCTGGTCCCTTATCAGAGCCATCCATTCTAAAATTATGGTCCTTTTAGCACCTTATATCTTCATATCAGACCTTAACTCCACAGATCTGTTGAGAACTGTCTTAAAGCAATTTCACTATCAAAATAATAAAACGGAGGTTAATTAACACCTTATTCATTGGCTACATGACATTGTGGTAAAATATTTAAAAGATATATGGGATGAGTAATGATGCCTTCGTGTCTGTACCAAATTTTGGATCTCTAGTACCTGTAGTTAAAAAGATAATCACCAAATCATTAAAAAAAACTAAAATTCTACTCTTTAAGCCTGTGACACTGTAAGTGCAAAAAAAAAGTTTTCACAAAGGGTGCCGCGTTGTGCCCGGGTTTGTTCCTGCTGAGTCAGCTATTCCCTCAGCATTTAACCACACTGCAATCTGATTGGACTGCAACGTACTTGCAGCACGGTTTTCCTGTAGACGGTCACATATATCTTTTTATTATTTTCATAGATACCCCAAGAACTATACATCAATAGAATAATATGGATCTAATGAATATGATTGTGGTTTTGGTTGCCTAGCAACTAAGTACTAAGGTTTTGCATGTGGTTATTTGGTTGTTGTTTCTATTTTTTAACTAATTCTTATGAAAACAGCAATTTTTCTTTCTTTTTTATAATATAATAATGTTTATTTTCAAATAATGTGTGTAAATATATTGAATAAATAATGGCTGTAGAATAATAACATCCAAGTTTTGCAGATGAACAAGTGGTTTCCATTCAGAATAGTATGATTATCACTTCTAATATTAATGAACTTGGAGCCAACCTTCTTGAGCTTCCTGTTCTAACACTCTTAGCCACTTTGCTACCACCACAGGTTTATTATCCCTTTCTATAATCATCTGTTTTATGTAGACTACAATTTCTGCTGGACTTTGTACAGCTTGATTCTACAGGCTTCCTGATGCTACATCATCACTTTCTAGGGCACTAACTCTAAATATTACTGCTGCACAGGTAGGTAACTATCTGCCGTCACTTCCTTCTCCTTCGCGCTTGTCAGTGTGAATTCTCTGGAGACCGACTCACTAATAAAGTATTTTTATGCAATGACTCTCAGCCAAATTCAGTGTTTTATCGAGTGACACTACACGGGGCACGTCTAGTGACAGTTGCTCAAGTTAGGGATGTCTTTATGTCCTGGTCATCATCGAATATCTTTGTCCCAGTCCAACTTGAGCTATTGCATCTTCAAGGTGTATGTGAAGTACCTCAGAACTCTGCCTCTAGCAACAACACAAAGTCCATCACAAGTTGCCTAGTTGGTGTAACTGCCATCGTTGGTGGTAGTGTGGCTGGAACTCTCCCGCTTGTCTTTATAGTACTCATTGCATTTGGAGTTGCTTTGTGTAAATTAAAGAGGAATCGTTGGTATGTTAAGCTTTACATTAGATTTGTGATACGTAAAATGTTGCTAATAAATAGCTTCAATCCAATAAGTACTGAAAATGGCAGTCAATTGGTATTAAGACCGTATTCCTGTAAACTATTTCAATAATATTTAGCTCAGCAATACTGGAAATCTTTTCCAAATCAGTAATAACAATTGCAGTTATCATTTAGGTGTTAATAGTTAAGTTTTCCATAATATTTCATAATGATGGGTCAGATTGTAGAAGTTAATGATAGCTAGCTACTGTAAATATTGAGGACATATTAACATCATTAACTCTAGTTGCTGACATAGCTAGACAATAAAATTGTTCTTTTTAATATCAGTTTAAATCCGTCCTATTCTGATACACCAACAGTTGATTTCATCCCATCAAGTCGTCATGTGACATATCAAAGACATCAATAATATGGATAGAGAAAAGATACAGTGTACCACATGCCCCGCCTACTAGAGGAATGCATCTCAAGGTGAACATAATAGTAGTACCACACTATCAGAGCTATAGTCCAGTATCACTAATACACTGGAGAAAAGCTTGTAATTATTCAGAACTTTATTAATTGTTACTCTGTTGTAAAGCTTCTTTTACACACAGATTAAAATGTGTATTTGTGTACATTGAAAGTTCTTAAGCTTCATATAGCAGCTGCTTATACACCTTTAGATAATGACACAGTAGCTACTAGCAAGTTTAGGAGCACGCGACTTATAGCGAGCTAGGTATTTTACATAAGCTACTAGCTAGCTATATGCCATTAGTAATTTAACGTCTCTAGTTAGAACTTTCATGCACTAATTCTCTTCATAGTCATGCCACTTCCTTCTGTGATTACCAAACTGAACTGGATGTACTGTTATCCAGGGTGTAAAGATGTGGGGCCCCTTTCACATAGTCACTGGAAACTGTAGATTGGACCATTCAGCCAGCAAACCTGTTTGTGTATTACATGCATCTCCTTTAACCGACCAACTATGGGATACTTACCAAATCTTGTCTATGGAAAAGTGACACTAAGATATTATTCCTGTGTTATTTCAGCTTGAGGAAAATGTACTTGATCACACCTGATCTATATGGAAAGCATGTGATACAGCTATGTTGTTACAAGAATTCTATTTCTATTCCTTCTGTCAGATGTCTGAAAAAAGTACGCATAAAAAGAGTTCTTAGTTGATCAGAGTCATAGACAAGTGTTAGATGATTTTAGTACCTACAAAATATCTAGATAAATTGACTCTTTTTCTTCAAATTGCTACATAAATACCCTGCTAATAGTTTAGAAACATTGTCTTTTTTTTTTGTCTTTTTTTTTTTCTTTCTTTCTTTTTTTGTCTTTTTTTACTAACTTATAAGAATGCTTTCATACTTGAGGTTAACTAAATATCATAGTACATGGTTAACTCCATCACACTCCATCATCTTGCAGTATATTATAATGCACGAATCTCTTAACACAGAGTCTAGTCAAATGCTCTCAAAGCAGTTGTGGCTAGTAAAGCCTTTCAACTGATCACACCCACCTCATCTGCATTCCATCTTGCAATTAATATCTTATCTCAATTTTAATTCATTTATTTCAAATTTGAAAGTACAAATCAGTTCAAGAATAATCTTAAATAGCATAAATAATCGTGACGACAGGGAAAAAAACGATCTGAACTTGAATTATCTGACTGGCTGAAATATAGCTAGCTTCTAGTTGAAGCCTCATCATAGTTGAAATATAGCTAGCTTCTAGTTGAAGCCTCATCATAGTTGAAATATAGCTAGCTTCTAGTTGAAGCCTCACCATAGTTGAAATATAGCTAACTTCTAGTTGAAACCTCACCATAGTTGAAATATAGCTAGCTTCTAGTTGAAATATAGCTAGTTGAATTATAGCTAGCTTCTAGTTGAAGCCTCACCATAAAGCCTCACCATAGTTGAAATATAGCTAGCTTCTAGTTGAAGCCTCACCATAGTTGAAATATAGCTAGCTTCTAGCCTCACCATAGTTGAATTATAGCTAGCTTCTAGTTGAAGCCTCACCATAGTTCAAATATAGCTAGCTTCTAGTTGAAGCCTCACCATAGTTCAAATATAGCTAGCTTCTAGTTGAAGCCTCACCATAGTTGAAATATAGCTAGCTTCTAGTTGAAGCCTCACCATAGTTCAAATATAGCTAGCTTCTAGTTGAAGCCTCACCATAGTTCAAATATAGCTAGCTTCTAGTTGAAGCCTCACCATAGTTCAAATATAGCTAGCTTCTAGTTGAAGCCTCACCATAGTTGAAGGTTATGCTTCCTAATTAAGATGTAACTATAGTAATACTCACAGCCGAATATGTACTTCCATTTGTGGTGCTCTAGTAGTATATTGTATATGTGCAACACTAGCTATCAACAATTGTTCATAAAGTAGATACCTAGTTCTGCCTCATTCTGTAGTGTCCAAGGTTTCAACAGGACATGTGAGTTGAAACATAGCTACTATAATAACTAAATCTCTTACTAACTATTAAGCATTCTAATAACTAATTATAAGTAGCTACATTAACTTCTTTAGCTACTCTAGAATTCAAAGTTCAAATTGTAACTTAGAAAGCATGTATTGGTACTAGTATCACTAGTGGTTAGTTTTTGTTTATGTATACTTCTTCAAAAGTTTAATCCTGACAAGTAGTACAGGACATCTTTATTATCAAATGCATATGCCCTAGCCACTACTTCACATGTTGTTGTTGTTGTTGTTGTTGTTGTTGTTGTTGTTGTATTAGAATTATTTCTAAAATGTGGATGAGAACATGGAGTTGGTTATTCTATTACATAATTAGCAGCACCACAGCTAAAGGTAAGTAGCCAAATCAGTGCATACAGCTAAGGGAAAGTGGAACATTAGTGCCTGTGGCTACACAGCTAAGGGTAAAGGGAAACCAGTGCCTGTGGCTACACAGTTAAAGGGAAAGAGTCTGTAGCTGCACAGGTAAAGGGGAACCAGTGTCTGTAATGAGGAGAGCAAGCCTTATGACTGTGTTGAGAGAAGCTTGCTCATTTCTTAATCCTAGAATAGCTAAGTTACCTTATATACCAACAGTCCCACACAATTGATAACCCTTTACCCTTTACTATATTCAGTATTTTCACTATTAGAAAGTTGTCACATTGATTCCAACATTTTTGTTTGGGGGGGGGCTTATAAATATTTTGAGCTAGTCACTAAACTTGATGACATAAAGGAGGCTCGCTCTTCTGATCACATATTTATGAACTCAATTATATATCAATGTTTTTGCAGCTAACGTAACAGTAACAAATAATTATGTGGTTGCCGGGGAGACTGCACATGTCGTCTGCTCCACCACACAGAATGCAACATTGCTCCACTTCATGTGGTACTTCAATGACGAGCTAAAACTCACAGCCACTACATCTGCAATGAATTCAACTTTTACTATATCAGGAGTAGGAGTAACTGATGCAGGCGGGTACAGGTGTGTAGTCATGGAGGATGGACTTGGCACAACAGAGACAGAGCATTGGGCACTCTATATTCAGTGTAAGGGATCACATGACTGATTAATTGATGGTAGTCTTAGTTAGTCCTCTCAATAGCAAGTAGCTAATCCTGAACTATCGTCCCTAATTTAAAATTATTTGAATAAAATAATTAGGTAATAGTTATAATATGATTCTGTTGTTGTTATCTTTCTTTTATGTTTTGACATACTTTCTTTATAGCTAAATATGCAATGCTAATTTAATACCTAGAGCCCTAGGCCAAAAAAAAATTCTTACAGGTCCTACACTATAGGAAATGTAACTCTCCAATAGCTAAGTTTCGAAATTCACTCCTGTTTTACATAGGATAATTGTGTAGATGTAGCAAATTTCAGTTGTGCCTATTGGAGTATTCAAAATGTGGACTGTAAGCTCGTATGTAGATCTGAACTGAGCACATTATCTTAGAAGATTTGTAATTCTTTGATGAACACAACATACATTGACTTAGTGCCAGTTCAATGCAAAAATGATTTTTCTATATACTAGTGTATGGTTTTCTGTGTAATAAAAATATGACTGATAATTTACATATTAGTGCCTGGATTAGAATGGATTGTAAAGAGATCTCGGATTGGACCTCTATACTGGGGCACTGCGCTATCCGTCTCATGTATTGGACTGCTCACTACCAGCAAAGGCATTGACGTAGTTGTTGCAATCAGAAACCAGTTCAATCAAACTATACCGGCAAGTGCAGACAATGGTCGAGTCGGAACTAATTTTAGTTACACGTTAGTGCCGCCACGTTATGTGACACGGCTATATATAGCATCGCTGAACCCCTCAGATGATGGAGTGTACACATGTCAAGGTGACGTATCTCCTACTTCCCCGAGTCCATATATCAACCAATCCACAACTAGTGTATCATTCAACATTAATACATCAGGTAAAGGGTGGATCTGGTGGATTCATTGATTTAATGTATATAAATATCTGTGCTACTGTGCAGTATCTCCTTCACCCTCACAGCCATTTAATATCAGGATTGCAACTGCTACTCCGGATATCATTATAGTGATCTGGGATACTGCAAACCCACGTAGTCTTCAAACTTATCGAGTAGAATACACACCAACACACTGGAATAACCAGACTGTCTCAATCTATGTCAATGATACATCTGTTAACATCTCTGATTTCTACCTGAACACAACCTATTCGATTGTTGTGGAAGCTATCAATGAACATGGAACTAGTAGAAGTAATGTTAGTTATTTCATCACTCCTTACGAAGGTTGGTTACTCAATGTGTGGGATTTTGCAATTCTGAAGTACTTATTTGAAATGCCATACCCAAGCCAGAAAGTGTGTTTCTTTGTATTCTTGAGGTCTGGAGAGATCACCACACCCACAGGGTATCACACACCACACCCACAGGGTATCACACATACCACACCCACAGGATATCACACACGCCACACCCACAGGGTATCACACGCGTATGATTATTTGTTAATGTAGATCCAAGGGTCAATGTATCGACCTATATATCTCTCATTCCTGACACCACTCCATTATACATGGGCCTCAATCTAGAGCTGGTGTGCTCTATCAGGGTACAAGAAAGACTTGGACAAATACGTTCCGTGGATATAGTCACGCAATGGCAGAGGTCTGGACGGCCCCTAACTAACAACAACTCACTGAATACAATACTGCCAGTTAGAAGACTAGATGACTACAACTACAAGACTGCCGTGGTCTTTAACTCCCTCAATACCAACAGAGATGAAGGCAACTACTCTTGTGATGTAATGTTAGCTCTCTATTACCACAATCTACCACGCGTGTTGTGGAACAGTAGCATCAACTATTCTCTGGAAATTCCAAGTAAGTAGATGCAGCTTATCTAACTTGTAATTTGAGTAGATACAGTCGGTTTCATGAGCTCTGCTTTGACAACTCGAGACTATGTTTGTGTGTGTGTATTCAGCAATTACTGTTCAAATACTGCTGTCTGGAATATCAGATTGTGATGACTGGAGGGTAAGGTTTATTGTGCTGGTTTAATAATAATTATACACTTTGTAATAATCACACAAGTGGTGTGTTTTCCACAAAATGCTGAGCGTGCTAGCTAGCCAGCCTGCTACATTTACATTCAGCTGCATGCATGATAATGATTCGTCCATCCACATTCCTAAACATGTTGCTCTGTAATTACAGGTATCCAATCAGCTTAACAAAGCCAATGACATTTCTGCTGCTATGGTGGAGCAAGTATCTCGTGTGTGTCAATGTGATTTCTCTGACGACAGACTCACTGACAGAGTGTTTCTATGCAATGAATTTCAGTCCAATTCTGTCCTGTATCAAGTCACTTTACACGGGGCAAAATCAGTGACCGCTACAGAAGTAAGCACAATTTTAACATCATGGTCCTCATCGGATATTTCCGTGCCAGTTCAGCTGGAACTGCTCATAGTAGAAAAAGTTTGTGAACTTCCTGTATCCTCCAATAATTCTAGTTGCACCCCAGACAAAGCAAAACCACTCGACATCGCTGCTCTGTTCATTGGATTCACTGTTGTCATAGCTGTTCTCCTACTTCTGCTAATCCTTGGAATTTGCTATGGAGTTATAATGTATCAGAGACGACTGATACACAAGAAGAATAAATACTTGAGGTGTGTGGTTGACGATAAATTTGTTACCATAATACAGTACATTACTTTAATAAAGCTCTGAAAAAAAGAAACTTGAGTAAGCTACTTTTAAATCACTTGCTGAATCTATGCTTCAACAAAAACATTAGCTATCAGACAGACTGGCATACAGACAGGCAGATGGACGGATGGATGGACAGACAGACAGACAGACAGATGGACAAATGGACAGACGGACAGAAATGGAAAGACAGACAGACACAGACAGACATAGACAAACAGACAGACAGATGGACAGACAGAGAGACAGACGGATGGATGGACAGACAGACAGAGAGACAGACGGATGGATGGACAGACAGGCAGACAGATGGATAAATCGACAGACAAACAGATAAATGGAAAGACAGACAGACAGACAGATACAGACAGACGGATGGACGGACAGACGGACGAACAGACAGACAGATAGACAGACAGACAGACAGATGGATGGACAGACAGACAGACAGATGGACAGACAGACAGATAACAGTTTAGAAAGAATAACGAGCAGACATAAGGACAGACTGACAGCATAATGACAGACAAGAGGCAGACAGAACGTTGGACAGATCAACAGACAGACAGAGTGGCTACTATGAGTCTACCACGCTTGATAGTTAAGAGTTTTTATTATTAAAGTCACACCCACCTTTACCGCATCACAATTAATGAATAAGTATTTATAGATTCATTATGCATTGTGGTATTTATAGATTCATTATGCATTGTGGTATTTATAGATTCATTATGCATTGTGGTATTTGTGACTCAATGTTTCATTGATTCAGCAATCACACAGGGACTCCCTCAACAGTTGAGGTGTCAGAGCCTCATTATGAAGAAATAACACATCGCAGCAAGGAGGGGGAAGCTCCTGAAATTATTCTGAATGACTGTCCAGCATATTCAAGGAAGCCAACTCTAGTAGACTCACTGAGTTACTGTGTTGCATACACTGACAGAGAGACAGTCACGGAGGAGATAGAGTGTTCCACATGTCCAGCCTATAGCAACCCACTTCACACCTGTCAGGAAGACAGTCACTCTATATGATGGGGGCAGGACTCCAGTGGATATTGAACAATTGCAAACAAGAGCAACAGATCTCACAACAGACTACTCAAGTCTTATTTTGTTTCATGCATTTGAGCCTATCAGCATATAAATTTCTGTACTAGCTTTTTGCTAAATTTCATTTCCATGAAATGAGCTTTGTGTAGAAGTAACTGTGACACGACCTCTCTTTAGCTAACAGAGAAATGGTGGCTATAGTGTCCATGTTTTCTGTGATAATTTCATAACTATCACCGACTCTGAAATTCACAATGACTGCCATGTTAGGTTCTGTTACTAGAGAGTGGGCGTGATGGCATTTGTTCAACAGTTCCCTGTATACTAATTGATCGTGTTAAAATTAAGCTCATTGTTTCATGAAGAATGTGTGTTATTGAGAGGTAGCTATGGTCAATATCAAGTTCAAGTGGGTGTGCCAGAATGCTGATAGGAGGATGGGTGAAAACTACTAACTGAATGAACTGAATCCAAGAGTGACTACTGGAGTGGATCTACAATAGCTGACACTCTACCCAATCAAGAGGAACAGTACCATCCTCATAAAACACGCTTGTATTTTCAGGCAAGCACCATAAATTCAAATATTTTAATATATTTCAAAATACACAAATAATATAAATAGGAACACCATAAAAAAAAAACTCATAATTTGCTGGGATAAATGTTCGACTATTGTGACTCCTAAATATTGGGAATAATGGTTTGTGTTGTCATGACAACTAGCCCTCAATTGGATTAGGGTGAGAGTCCAGATTATCTCTGCTCCCTTCCTGGGACTGCTTGTTGGAAGGACCATGTTCATTCGCGCTTGTGTGGTGGGCGGAGTCTCTGGCTTCAAGCTGTTCTAGCAGAGCATTCGCTTCATCAAGAGTATCCTAGTAAACAACCAAATTCAATTCAATTCTCAACTATTCTACTCTGCATCAGTTTGTAACAATATTGTTTACAATTCACTATTAATGACTTACTTATGCTAGTTTCAAAAATATAACAACACTGGCAAGAAGGAAATAATGAAACACTTTACATAAAAAATGCAATTTTTACGTCAGTATTTGGGAACTTTTATCACTGAAATTTGGTCAATTGAAATTCAATATTCCACATCTCTAATAACTAGTATGTAACTAGTTTAGTACATACCTGAGCACTGACTGTCCTCTGGAATATCCTAGAAGGCCCCGCTTCATTGGATGATGCAGTACTAGAGTAATTGTAGTGATCAGCCATCTGTAGCACACACAAACATACATACTCACACACAAGACTGGTTCGAGTATTATATCAATACGTAACTGTGCACAGGAAAATTGACCACAACTCGGCAAGGTAAACACCGAGAAAACATTGATAACAGCTCTACAATGTATTTAAGAAGCCTGTAGATTCAACCAGTTGGTCCTGTAGACTGAACCAGTTGGTGCTGTAGATTGAACCAGTTGGTGCTGTAGATTGAACCAGTTAGTCCTGTATGTTGACTACAGTTGAAGCAACAGCTATAAAACTTGGAGAGCTCAACATTGGGATACAGCTGAACGTAGTGCACTTTTATACAGGGGCCAAGTTGTGCCAGACTACCTGTGTACGGTCATCTATAATGACCATGACAAATTAGACTTGAGCAAGTTGCAGTCATTTCATTGGTTGATCCAATTACATTCATAGAATACTAGAAGGATAAAACTTTCAACAGTATTCCTCCAGCTCATGATATATGTGACCGGATTTGTGAAAACCCGGCTAAACGCGGCATCTAAAGTTTTCTAATTTATTCTACCAGTAGGCTGCACGGGGCCTTGGGATGCCTTCCTCCTAATTTGGAAGCTGTAGCACAAGCCGTCTTCGCCCTACGCACTACAACACTTCAGTATTTTTGCTAAACTTATTATTGCTGATTTCGAATAAACGCCCGGTAAAGGCGTTGCTAAGGTCAGGGGGCGTGCCTTGTGTCCGTATACTATTACTGCGTGTCTCCGGACACTATGGAATAAATCGGTTACAGGCGGATTGAAAGAAGTCTAAAAGGCTTAATGCAGAGCTCCTTAAGAAACTATGATGACGAGAATTGCGTGAGTACGTGAATTATGTAGAATAGCAAGTGAATTAGTTAGCTACAGTTTTTTCCGGGCTGTTAGTGAAAAGCCCGCCAATAATTTCTTAGCAACTCTCCGTACACGAGTCCAACCGGCTAGTGTTTCTAGCCTCCTAGTGTGAGTTCTAGAGCACGCCAGAGCTTACAACTGCGTCATAAGCTAGAGCTAACTGGTGTCTATCCATTTCTGCCATAAAAAAAATTTCGAAAAAAATCTACCCATAAGGCTTTACCCGGTGATACTGAAAAAAATTGTTTGCCGCGTTTAGGCGGATTTTCCCAAATCCGCTCACATATAACTTCCATTATATACCTTATCTCCAAATAAATCACATACATATGTATTCTTATAAGTAGACAAATGTACTAGCACTAATATCCACTATCCAATGAAAATACTAGTACTTCTTCATTGTAGCACTTGTAAAGTACCATACACCAAGCACAATCTACTGCAAAGCATATTCTAACCTTTCTCCTGAGCCAGGTCACTGTCCACTGCCACTGGGATGCATGACTCAACAGAAACTCCCTGGCCACCGCACTCCTAACACACAAACATACATATAATTAGTGACGTGCTTCAGCACAAATGGCGAGCGGCCCATTGTGCACAAGTAATTCACATAAGGTAAAAGTTAATTTTTCCTTTACACACCGTGTACAAAAAGTAACAATAATTCTACATTCATATACACTCAACATTGGGATACAGCTGAACATAATGCACTTTTATACAGGGGCCAAGTTGTGCCACCTGTGTACAGTCATCTATAATGACCATGACAAATTAGACTTGAGCAGAATGAATGTAACCCTAATATATATTCCACATTCATATACACTCAAACCTCTCTTATCCGGACAGTCTGGGACCAAGGGGTGTCCGTAACTAAGAAATGTCCGTAACTCAGAAATACTTAATTTACTCGGTGATGAACCGTGTATACAATTAATTATTTGATAATTGAATTAGTAAATTACTTAAAATAAAAAAAAAACACGTGTAAATACATGAATCAATTTATTTAAAATATGAAGTGATTTTAGTTTGCTTCATAGATTTCAAGTGACGCTGAGCTGCATCGTCTCTCCAACTTTTTACCAGCATAAGATGTGCAGGGTGTGTGTTGCCTTTGGACTCCAACCACTCCAAAGCAGTATCGAAAGCAGCACAAGCTTGCGATAGAGTAACTGCATTTGAAGAAGCTTCATCTTCATTTTCGGACTCAGATTCTTCTCTCTCTTGCAACACATCTTCTACAATTTCTTCATCGTTCATGTCCAAATATCATTCACTGTAGATTTTGGAACACCAAACTGTCCAGATACTGCCTTACTGACTTCCCTTTCTTAACTTCTGATTTTATCTCCAGCTTTCTTTCTAGAGTTAAAACGCTACACTTGCGTTTAGTTACCGCGACCTTGCCTCCACCACCGCTGGTCGTTGAGTTCATAGAAGAACTAGCAGCCCCACTGCCTTTCAAAGAGTTTTGAGAAGAACTAGCAGCGACGCCGCCGGTCAACGAGTTCTGAGAAGAACGGTAGACGCACTAACTGCCTGTTGATTTCCCTGCTCCACCATCTCCGCACACAACGCTACGATCGAATACACTCGAAGTGCCATGCGCGAAATATTTTCCCGATTTTATTCGTTTAATTTGGTAGCTTTCCGACTACACTGACGATCCGTACGCAGTCAATGATTTTTGTTGGCAGCCTTTATATGGAAGGGCCAAACAGCACAAGCATGACAGAATGACATGGCATAAAACTAGAGGTGTAAAGTAGAAGAATGGAATGTTAGTGTACATTATTAGTGAATAGCTGCTAGTAGAAGTAACGGAATACAATATGAGTGTGCCGTGTGAGTGTCAATGTCATAACAGTGTCTTTGAGAGATGAGGTAATTATACTACAGAGTCCTTGCCATAAAAACTTAGCCGTTTTAAAGTAGCTGTAGTGTGTTTTGTCGGGAACACAGGTCATTGAGATGAAACTGTCATTGCTATAGTTGAAAGCTACACAACTACTTTTAGAACTAAAAAGACAACTACACTCGAACCTCTCTTATCCGTTCGTCTAAGTTACGGACACCTCTGTCTACCGGACGAGCAATGCAAGTAAAATCTCAGTGTATGTTCATGCTTTTCAGTGAATTCTTAATTACAGCAAAACTTAAACAGAATTGAGAAATCTGTCTTGGGAGCTGCTGTAAAGCTTTGAATAGCTAGACTAACTGCTGAGTTGTACACTGACTCTGGTGGCAGCCTACTCTGGTTGTTTACCCACACACTCCACAACTATTGGACTTGAAGAAAAAACAAAAAATACAAAACCTGTATTTCTAAGGAATTACCACTCAGTTTATAGTCATACCTTAAAGGAAACAAAGGCGATTACTAATATAATGAAGCACCAAAGGTGCAAAGAGCTACTAAACACTACCTAATATAATCTCAGACAAAAAGAATAAGCAATCTATTAGCTATTTTAAACAGCCATCAATATAGGTCAAGCAATGAAAACGGCACTGGTAACACTGTCTTCATAAGAGTCCTGTCTGTTCTGTCTGTCACGCTCTGGTGACTGACTTACTGTAGCAGTAGTCGAAGAAGCTGTGTAACGGCAGCTAATGTGTTTATTTGGTAGTTGTTTACTCCGTGCTATTCTTTACCTAAGCAGTAGCTGTAACACTATACACTGTCACACACGCAACAATAACAAGAGAGTCAGAAGAGAGAGCAGTTTCTTGGAGATAGTCCGAGGTGAAGGTATTAGGTCTGTGCAGCTTAGGAAGTCTTCGCCCCTTAGAAATCGAGCCTGCTGGATCCATCCACTTGAGTTCAGGTGCGCAGAGCCTGGAGAACGGCTACAGGAGGAGAGGCAGCCTGGTGCACTTTGCCACGTGAGTTTAGACGACGTATGGAGTGTTGCTGTAAACGGCAACGAGACAAATTCGCAAAGTATACTTCTGCTACTACTGCGCGATTGTTTCTGCTAGCATATTATCGAATGGTGGGGTATTGGCGGGGAATAAATTAATGTCCGGATATTTGCGGCCACCCTTAAAAAATTTCTCAATTGCTACATTTATAACCCAGTGTATGCACCTAATGTCTCTCATAATGACACAACACTTTGAACTAGAGGACATGTCAATGAGCATCAATTAGAAAATATGATAAGTAGACTAGCACCTCTGACTGCATAAGGTACCTGTTGGCCAGTCCGACGAGGAACTTAATGCCCTGGTAGGTTTTCTTAGAGTCCGACTGAGTGGAGGAAGAGTTGGCCTGAACCGTGTCTAAAAACAAACACACACACACACATATACTAGTACAGCAAAGCTACGCGATAGCAATAATTATACAATAATAGTACACTTCACAATTTCTTTCTCAGCCTTCTTTTACTCATTACACGTATTCCCTCTCTCTCTCTTTCAAAGACTTTTTAAATAACAATTACAATAATACTAGTATTTCTTACAGCTTTATTCTATTCGAGGAATATAATTATTATATTTACGTATTTCAAATACACTACAAGAAAGACTAGTCTAGCCCTAATGAATTCCTGTTATCTACTCATACATCATGAGTGAGTCATCCTTACACCCACCACCCACCCAACACCTACCAATACACTACATGTGATAACCACACCCAACACCTACCAATACACTACATGTGATAACCACACCCACCACCCACCCAACACCTACCAATACACTACATGTGAACTCACCAAATATTGACACGTGAGGCTTGTACTTGCCACCCGTCACGGCAAAACTAATTCTCTTCTGCTGAAGCGAATCATTAATATACTACACACAAATACACACACGAACACACACACATAATCACACGAACCTTAAAACCTATAACTATATACAGTAGTAGACCCTCAGTTATCTGAACCCCGTTTATCCGAACTCTCGCTAATCCGAACACCATTTTTGGGAATTATAATGATATTCATTGGACTTTTGCTGTGCATTAAATAGATAAGAAATTAAGACTCCATTCACAATGACTTATTTAGAATATCCGAACATTTCAAATATCCGAACACCCCTCGGTCCTGAGGTGTTGAGGGTCTACTGTATCAGTTATTGTAAGCAACCAGCTCTGAATTCCATGCTCTAGTTTGTACCCTCTGCCTTTCCTTCTCCTCATTTCACATGAACTCACCAATATATCTGCAAGGACTTTGAAGTAGTTTCTAGTCTCATTGGAAGGCACTTCACTAATCTGCAGCTGGAGGTCCTCAATAGTGCAGGCTGAGAAGGACTGATTGTTCCAACAGCAGTAGCAGAAGGTGCTAGCAATCGCATCACTGGCACTAGGGTCACTCTCTCTTAGAGTCAATACACACTGCACAAACACAACACACAGATCACTGGCACTAGGGTCACTCTCTCTTAGAGTCAATACACACTGCACAAACACAACACACAGATCACTGGCACTAGGGTCACTCTCTCTTAGAGTCAATACACACTGCACAAACACAACACACAGATCACTGGCACTAGGGTCACTCTCTCTTAGAGTCAATACACACTGCACAAACACAACACACAGATCACTGGCACTAGGGTCACTCTCTCTTAGAGTCAATACACACTGCACAAACACAACACACAGATCACTGGCACTAGGGTCACTCTCTCTTAGAGTCAATACACACTGCACAAACACAACACACAGATCACTGGCACTAGGGTCACTCTCTCTTAGAGTCAATACACACTGCACAAACACAACACACAGATCACTGGCACTAGGGTCACTCTCTCTTAGAGTCAATACACACTGCACAAACACAACACACAGATCACTGGCACTAGGGTCACTCTCTCTTAGAGTCAATACACACTGCACAAACACAACACACAGATCACTGGCACTAGGGTCACTCTCTCTTAGAGTCAATACACACTGCACAAACACAACACACAGATCACTGGCACTAGGGTCACTCTCTCTTAGAGTCAATACACACTGCACAAACACAACACACAGATCACTGGTACTAGGGTCACTCTCTCTTAGAGTCAATACATACTGCTCAAACACAACACACAAATTAACACCAAATGTGAACTCTGGGACAAGGAGAGCAGAAAAGCAACATGCTCTACCCGGGTATGTTTTAGAAAAAAAATTTCAGGACGATCAAATCAAAATTTTTGAAATTTCAAAGGAGTCTATCACTTCATCACCACAATTAATAGAATAACCTCTAACTAGTATACTTTTTTTTTTTTACTAATTAGTTCAATACAAAAACAACAACACAATATTCAAAGATACAATTCCCCACTTTGAAAGCCACACCCACCTCATGCCCCAGACAGCTCTCACCTCTCTAATGAACCTCTTGCTGCTGTCAATGACAAACAAGGTCTGGTGCATACTTTCTGACGGACTCTGCAAGTCCCCCACCTTGGCAGGCACCATAAAGGGATTGGATTGCCCCTCCTGCCCATCTTCGGACTCTGACTCAAACATAGAGAAGTCCGTACTTCGCACCAGGAATGAAATGGTCGTGTGCAGGGGACCAAATTCTCGCACCTGGTTTGAACTCCATCGTCGTGGCAACTTGTCTGTCTGGGAATAGGAGAAATCTGAATTGGTGCCATTACTTTTGGGGGAGGGGCCAAGGAGGAAGTGGATGAGATGAACAAACACATCCTTCTTCAACAAGTGCAGACATCCCTGAGGCTAGAGGCACGGGCAACAGAACAGGAAGTAATAAACGACACACTCAGAGGATGCACCATCACACCATACAGGCAGACGGACCACTAATCTAAACTATGTATGTGCTAATTATACAGTGCCATTATAATTACACTATTTACTGTACAATGGAAGTCAGCATGTGTGTATACAACAGAAAGGACTTACGAATCCCACGTAGTTCTTGAAGAAGAGGAAATACTCAGCACAAGTCTTACTGTTGTCTACCACTTCTTTATCCAATAGACCAAGTAGTGTATCAACTAGTACACACACAGGACCCTCCTCCTACACACATATATACACACTCCATATTGTGCACACATGCCCACACATAGTACACGCCCACACACAGTGCACACGCCCACACACAGTACACACGCCCACACACAGTACACACGTCCCCTACAGTGCACACACCCACACACAGTGCACACGCCCCCCACAGTGCACACGCCCACACACAGTGTACACATCCCCACTGGCTGAGATGTTCCAGACTTACAGTGGATGCTCCATTGTTGATGTAGTTTTGTAGAGCACAAGACAGAATCTCGCAGAAGGCACGACGAACCTCTCTATTGGTGCACTCTAATAAGAATGGCCTACAAGGAAAGTGAAAAGGATACCACTATGTACTATCTAATCCTAACAATACCATCCTACCAAACATATGGGACAAGCTCTAAGTACTTGCTTCCAATAATTGCTAATCGTGCTAAAAGCATTCTCAAAATATAAAAATGTTTTAATCTGAACACTTCAACCACTTTCTAGCAGATTGTGTATCTGAACAAATTTCAGCTGCGTCCAAACATGTGTACTGATGCTGAGTTAAAGGTATTGCTAATACCAATAACTGCTCCAAACCTACTTACCCTCACCATGGTGACCTACCTAGTCACCATGGTGACTTATATACCATCACCACGGTGACCCACTTACTTGAGGTAGACCAGACCCTCAGGACTAGCCAACATCTCCACAAACCAAGAACACGCCTCTCTACAATGGTGGAGGAGCTGGTTCACATCTGACACCCACACATCCAACTCTATCCTGTAACACGCATACACACATACACACAACATATTCAACTATTGCACTCCTGCTAGCTGCAAGTGTAACAGAGGTCCTGACTTGCCTGAGTGTCTTTCTTGTCCTGAAGTAGGTGTGGAAGAAGAAGTTTGTTGTGAGTTGAAGACTTGTAGTGCCAAACTTGGCTTGTTCTGGATGTCTAGGATCCAGAGCTATGCCCTGTCAACAACAACAACAACAATACAAATCATACCAACAGTAAGTTATGAACAATGACTGCCCACTGTACTGTAGCAATTATAGTAGGACTCATTTCAACTGCTACATGTATTCAGCAACCAGCAAAGCATTCACAATGTCACTGAACTCATTACTTCTAGTTGTACCCAATCAGACTCTGAGAATACTACTCCAGTAAAAGGGAGGGAAAGGGGGAGCTGCTGTAAGCAAAGAAGCCAACACAACTGCTGTTTAATTTCGTGATGAAGTAACAAGCCTATTAGTTAGTATTCCCCTTCTAACTGCTGGAGTTATCAAATTGAAACTTGATAAAGTTCAATATCCCACCCACCCCTTCTTCTCCCCCTTTTCCTTCCCTATCTTGATACATAACTTGACCAGATGTTTCAACTCCACGTGTTCGGAGTCACAGCTAGAGATACTAGGACACTGTTGTACATGCTATCCAGATACAGAATGAATCTTGTTTAGATTTCTTCTTGCATGACAGGCAGTTGAATTCATGATGCTATAGTCTATCCAACAGTACGCCAGCTATGAAACCTATACCAATGTGATCTATGAAGACAAAGGGGAGAGTGGAGAAGCTGGAGCAGTCTACCTTTCTTCCCTTCCCAACCTGCTTATAAAGTATCAGCCAATGTGCAGAAAGTTTGAATATATCACGTCATAATCAACATACATGTAGAGGAAGCTAAGAGAGACTGGATCACATGCACTAGATACAGTTTGTAGAATTTTTTACTGCACATATCTCTAGTATGGAGTTGAAACATTGGGTCGGGTGGCCACCACACCCTGCTCTGTGCCACACCCTTCTGTGCCACACCCAGATATTCCCATCACATAACACCCAATCTTAACTTACAGTGTTGCAGAGAGCCAGTTTACGTATGAATTCAAAATACTCGGGGCAGTAGACATCTCTGTGTCTCATGAACTGGAGGTTCTCCTCGTTCACACTGCGCTGGATGCGAGCTGGCATGGAGTCCACAAACAAGTGACGCTTCTCCCCCTTCTGTACCAGAGCCTGGATATCCATGGGAACACAAAATGAAGGATATATATGAACAACACATGAAGCTCTCTCTATTGTCTGCTACATTCCGACCAGAAAGTCTCTATCCAAGGCAACTAATAGTTGCCACAGCTAAGGAATCTCGGCTTTTCAACCCACATTACTTGCACTAGTATATTAAAAATTACTCTATAACCAATATAAAAATTAATATAGTTTCTAATGAACAAGATTAAAAGTACATGTAGTACAGTTTAGATTTATGGCTAGTCATGATTTAGTCATTCTCGGCGGAAATAATTATGACAATAGTAAAAATTTTCGTTCTAACAGCCAATATTAATATTATGCTAAGTTTTAATTAACATAATATTGGCTATTAGAACGAGAAATTAAATTTATATCTAAAAATTTTCCATCTTTTCCAATGCTGCTTAACCGCAAGCTCTAGCCCTTGTTGAGTTTCCTACTTAAATGAAACTTGTGTCATGATCCCTTCTGGTCATGTGACTATCATGTGACTAGGATGTCTGTATCACACGCCTTACTCACCTGCAGCTGCGCTAACTTGTCCCCTAGTTCAGGCATGGGTGATAAAGGGGCGGGACCACCTCCTGCTCCTTCACTACCGACTGCCTGTGTTGAGCCAGCTCCTCGGTTTCCAGAATTATCAACTTCCACGTAAAATAGCATGTAAGCATTCCAATATCTGGTCCTGATCTCCTGGGGACCCTGCACATGCCCATGACCTGGATGTATAGTGTACATACGTAACATACATACGACAAAAATACTTAACTGTGCAAAATAAATCTTCAAGAGTACAGCATTGCCATTGTTAAATACACTTTTTTTTTTTAATGAAATATCAGAAGAAAATTTTTTTTTGAAATTTCAGGGTTGGTTTTTTGTTGTTGTTGTCATTACTATGAAATTGATAAATAAAAATCGAGGGCAAACATGTTTATTACAACCCAAATGATTTCCACACAGAGCAAAACCTTCTCCAGGAGGAGGTGTGAAAGTTTTAAATAAAATTCTATAACAATTCCTTAAATGATAAATAGAGCTCATGTATGTAAAAGAGTGACCACTCACTGTCGCTGGCCTTGGGCTTGTAAGTGCCTCCGAAACACTCGGCCTCCAATGAAGAGTAAGACATATTGAACTCATCCACTAGGACGTCATTGAACCGCAACCACTGATAACCGTCACCAGACACACCCTCTGACACACCCATCTCTACAGGCTCTTCAGGAATACAAGACGGATCTCCTGAACTACTGTAGCCAGCTCTAAATCAACAACAACAACAGCATCACAAACATTATATACTTCCAAAATAGAGGCACTATTCAGAACGTAAAATCCACACAATGTAAATATCAGGAAAAGGGTGGTTGATACAGAAAACTGGTGATAAGTGGACAATACTAGAACAGGTTGGTAATGGGAGATAAAATTATACCCTGACTGGTAAAGGGTGCTTCAAACTGGAGAGAATGACACAATGGTGAGCACATTAGGCTAGCCTGAGCTACACACGCGAGCTGGGAGTCTACACGCACGTGAGCTGGGAGTTTACACGCACGTGAGCTGGGAGTCTACACGCACGTGAGCTGTGTTGTGTGCAGGTGATATAGGTCGACATTGGTGAGGGACTGGCAATTTTAACTGTATCCTAACTGGATGGTTTATCTTGTCACCAGCTTATCTAACTGTCTTCCAGTTTATTTACTGTACTGCCCACCCTTTACTAGTTTTCCCCCCACAATATTGAGTACCCTTTACCAGTTTTTTCACACTATTGATTTTACCTTTTACCAGTTTTTTTCACAAAATTGTTAACCCTTTACCAGTTTCCCCCCAATATTGATAACCCTTTACCAGACAATACAATCACTACCTGGGCTACAGAGGCCTGAATATAAAAAGGAAATACAGAATATAAGTTAGGGGGATAGTGCCATACAAAGGTGATATTCCCAGCACAAACAGTAGCATGGGTGTACCTTTTCTGTTTGATGAAGGAGTAGTAATGTCCAGCAGATGCCTGGCCAGAGTGGACTACAATACCCACCAACTCATACAACCTCCTCTTCCTGGCATCCACACTCTCCTCCTTCTCTATCCGTGACAGACCTTCATTCGTGTAGGGCTCCATGTCCAGTTCCCACGGAAACTACATCATGCACATAAGACAGAACTTAATGAGGATACTCATGTTTGAACTGAGTTGAAAGCAAATGGTCAGAGTAGACTATCGATTAAAGCAAACATCATTAGCATTCACTAAAATGCATACATACATGCATACATATATACATACATACATACACACATACATACTCCATTACACACACATTATGCATGCCTGCCTACACTCACCTCAAAGAAGTCGTCATATTTGATGGCTCTGTTGGCCTCCCAGTCGTAGTCGAACCTCTTGAGATGGACCATGAGTAATGGAGGTAGTGTCTTGATGCACATTCTCTTCAGAGTGTCTCTCTTCTCCCCACATTTCTCACACATGTAAGCATTGTCTCCCTCCAGCCAGTCCCCCTTCACAAACTCCTTCAAACTCTCTTCCAGAGTCTTGGACTTGACGGGCAGCGACAGAGACAGGAAAGACTCCTCCCTCTCGTAGGTGTGGTCACAGCCGCGGCACAACTTCTGGTCCAGGAAAGCTCCACCAAACGTCTTCTCAAAGATCTTGTCACAAGATTTTTTCTGCGGAAAGAGATATTGTCACTACTACACCATACATCAAGTATCCTGGTCAGTTGTAATACATCAAGTATCCTGGTCAGTTTGTAATACATCAAGTATCCTGGTCAGTTGTAATACATCAAGTATCCTGGTCAGTTTGTAATACATCAAGTATCCTGGTCAGTTTGTAATACATCAAGTATCCTGGTCAGTTGTAATACATCAAGTATCCTGGTCAGTTTGTAATACATCAAGTATCCTGGTCAGTTGTAATACATCAAGTATCCTGGTCAGTTTGTAATACATCAAGTATCCTGGTCAGTTTGTAATACATCAAGTATCCTGGTCAGTTTGTAATACATCAAGTATCCTGGTCAGTTTGTAATACATCAAGTATCCTGGTCAGTTTGTAATACATCAAGTATCCTGGTCAGTTTTGTAATACATCAAGTATCCTGGTCAGTTGTAATACATCAAGTATCCTCGTCAGTTTGTAATACATCAAGTATCCTGGTCAGTTTGTAATACATCAAGTATCCTGGTCAGTTTGTAATACATCAAGTATCCTGGTCAGTTTTGTAATACATCAAGTATCCTGGTCAGTTGTAATACATCAAGTATCCTCGTCAGTTTGTAATACATCAAGTATCCTGGTCAGTTTGTAATACATCAAGTATCCTGGTCAGTTTGTAATACATCAAGTATCCTGGTCAGTTTTGTAATACATCAAGTATCCTGGTCAGTTGTAATACATCAAGTATCCTGGTCAGTTTGTAATACATCAAGTATCCTGGTCAGTTTGTAATACATCAAGTATCCTGGTCAGTTTGTAATACATCAAGTATCCTGGTCAGTTTGTAATACATCAAGTATCCTGGTCAGTTTGTAATACATCAAGTATCCTGGTCAGTTTGTAATACATCAAGTATCCTGGTCAGTTGTAATACATCAAGTATCCTGGTCAGTTTGTAATACATCAAGTATCCTGGTCAGTTTGTAATACATCAAGTATCCTGGTCAGTTGTAATACATCAAGTATCCTGGTCAGTTTGTAATACATCAAGTATCCTGGTCAGTTTGTAATACATCAAGTATCCTGGTCAGTTTGTAATACATCAAGTATCCTGGTCAGTTTGTAATACATCAAGTATCCTGGTCAGTTTGTAATACATCAAGTATCCTGGTCAGTTGTAATACATCAAGTATCCTGGTCAGTTGTAATACATCAAGTATCCTGGTCAGTTTGTAATACATCAAGTATC
>WLWD01000739.1_pt1 | contig 216375 bp, 144 predicted proteins | sample 6712731 | NCBI WGS metagenome assembly WLWD01 (sample SAMN12718690, study PRJNA576275) | sponge metagenome | isolation source: marine sponge | host: Mycale hentscheli | place: New Zealand: South Island, Marlborough, Capsize Point | collected 2014-11-01 | reverse complement strand
GAGGGTGGGGAGAGGAAGGAGAAGGAGGGAGAGTTGGTTAGGAAGCAAAGGTTAGGGAGGAAGGGAGTGGGGTGAGGGTGGGGAGAGGAAGGAGAAGGAGGGAGAGTTGGTTAGGAAGTAAAGGTTAGGGAGGAAGGGAGTGGGGTGAGGGTGGGGAGAGGAAGGAGAAGGAGGGAGAGTTGGTTAGGAAGCAAAGGTTAGGGAGGAAGGGAGTGGGGTGAGGGTGGGGAGAGGAAGGAGAAGGAGAGCTTTATTTTTTTCTTAAATTTATTATTTTCCTTTTATTATTTTATTTGAGATCTCCTTTCACCAATTCCAGACCTTTCTATTCCTTGCACCTTGATGTCAACTATGGGCTTTTTTTGTTTGTTTGTTTGTTGTTTTTCCACTTCGTGTATCCTAATTTGCCGTCAGTATCCATGCGTGCTAACATCAAATTCAAATCCGAGTGATACTGTAAATATCTTCCAACTACACAAAATAAGTTTTTTCAATGTCATGAAGCATTTAATATTAATACAGTAGAATCCAATGTTGATGATCCTTACCACAGTCAGCATAAATGCTGGTTCACACTGGAGTCTGTCAACCCCGTGCAGTGACAAGAACAATAGATAATTATTTTCAGCTAATTCGATTATTATATTTTTAGTGAATTTTTTCCTGAGTCACTTCTGAGTTCTGAGCATGTCTGTCATTTGATGTGCATGTCATGTTACATGGAGCTCCGTAGTCACAGTGTGTAGTGTAATATGTAACATGTGTGCCAACAGATGGAGAAGGCCAAGCAGAAAGAGATACAAGCTCAGCAGATGGAAGAACTGAGGCAGCAGTTCAAACTGAAGACGCAGAACCTCCTCAAGTTCAAAGGAGAGCCGGCAGACAACAAGCCGGCTAAAGCTGGTCGCAAGAAGAAGGAGCGGTCAGGAGACATTTTCAGTGACGGGGAAGAAGGGGAGGCTAGCAGCCAGCCTGCCTCTAAGAAACGCAAGTGAGTGCTCGGGTGGGTGTGGCCTTGAGTCTACTGTGATGGGCGTGACCATGATTGGTGTGGCTATGGTGGGTTTGACTACAGTGGGTGTGTGACTATGGTGGGTGTGGTTATGATATGTGTGACTGTGATGGATGTGGCTATATGTGTGACTGTAGTTGGTGTGGTTATGGTGGGTGTGATGTGATGTGAATGGTGTGAATAGGGCTAGGAGACCTAGTGAGGGAGGCGAGAGGAAGAAGAAGGCTAGTAAGGAGCAGAAGCAGAGGAGGAAGAGTGAGCAGAAGACTGAGAAGAAGAAGGCTAGGTATGTTTCACTACAGCTTTGTGTTGCTGTGGTTTTTTTGTTTAATTGGGTTTGAAATGGTAACCTTTCTCTGAACGAATGAAAAACTGACTACCTCCTTTTTATACAACCCAAGTAATTGCCATTATTCATAAGTTGTTCTATCAATGGTGTTGACCCTGTGTGTGTGTGTGTGTGTGTTTATGTACCAAACTTATCAGCCATGCTAGTGCCCTCTTATTTGCAGGAAGCGGAAAGCTAAGATTGATCTCGACGATGATGAGGACATGGGAAGTGGCATAGATGAAGGAGGAAGTGAGGAGGACAAGGCAAAGAAAGGCAGCAGGAAGAAGTTCATCTCCAAGGCCTTTGTGTCTTCCTCTGAGAGTTCCAGTGAAGATGAGGCAGCAGGAGGAGATGGCAACAAGACGGAGGAAGAGAGCGGAGGAGACAAAGACACGCAAGAAGGCGTGGAGAGTGGCGGTAATGAGGAGGAGGGGGAGGGGCACAGTGGGAGCAGTGAGGAAGAGGAGTCGTCCGAGGAGAGCGACAGTGAAGAGAGGTCAGTGTGTGTGTGTGTGTGCGTGTGCATATTTGTGTGGTTGAATGTGAATGAGTTTGATTTCACCGATCCACTTTGTGAAAACCAAATCTTTTGTGGTAAGTGGTTTCCTTGTGGCTCCCACTCACTTCACCCACATGTACTTAGTAAATTCATGTGATGTCATCATACGCTGCTGGTTGTTATGTTTCTTTATTGGTCCAATGTAGTGGTTCAGATGCTGCTGGAGATGAAAATGTAGGAAAGAATGAAGACGAAGCAGAAGAAGAAGAGGAGGAGGAGGACAAAGACAGTGGTGGAGGTGCCAGCGCTGCTGCTAGTGATGCCTCTGGGGAAGACAGTGGTGGAGGTGCCAGCGCTGCTGCTAGTAATGCCTCTGGGGAAGACTAAATTAGCAATGCCTCTGGGAAAGACTGTTGATATGCACCTCCTACTCTGACATCAGTACTCACCAATTTCTCTCAACAGAACAATCTCTTATCTATATTCTCTTCTTTTTTATTAATTGACAGTCTTACTAACTACATAAGCATTACTCAGTCATGTTTTAAAGTGATCTGTTTAGTTTGAGTAACTGAGTAGGGAAAGTTATAATTAAGTGTAATTATCGCCTACCAACTTCGCGCGCATTTTGGCTGGGGTGCGTGCGTACTATGGGGGGCGGGAAAAAAAAGATTCGAAACTTAATGACTTGCGGTTATCTGGACTGAACCTGTAATGGATTCTTCTTGTTTCCCACCTCCTCGCAGGCTAGGCAGGAATTTTGCTGGTCTGCCGAAAATTAACACTTCCAGGCGGAAAACTTGTAGCGTAGACATCTGTCCAGTTGCGGACTCGACGGACGGCGGAGCGGACGAGCCAGATAGTGGACCTCCAGCTAAGAAACCTAAGCTGCACCCGCACAGCGGTCGTCGCCAGAACCACGTAGCTGCTGTGGAAACCTTTGACAAACCTCTCAAATCTTTCTCTTTCTTTATTCCTCCCAAACTTCCAGCCTCAATCATAGATTCTTCTTCTGCTCTCCAAGAGTTTGTAGAGTTGACTTGCATCAATAATCTGAAACTGTTTCACCTGAACAAAGAAGTCCAGACTCTAGACACTCGCCTTCCATTAGCATACCAAAAGAAACTTGGTGCAAACACAAACTTCTTCAAAAAGTTTTTGAGTTCCATCTTCCATGAAATTCAATATGTACAATCGATTAAAACATTTTATGCTCCCAAAATAATTGCTCCATCTGAAATCCACCTTGGCAGTATCCTTGAGGTTTTCAAAGACCAAAAGATAAATCATTTATACTTGCCTTTGGAGTTGAAGAGAGTAACCAATGAATTGAAATCAACTATTGATTCAATAAAATCAATAGACATTTCCGAATTGACATTCGTTGCTGATACTGGTGAAATGAAAAAGCTGTGCAAGAAACTTGCAGATAGCCTTCAAGGGTCTTGTACGGTGAGTTGTAGAAGCAAAACTCCCAGGGAGCCTGGTCCTGAATATTTAGTGGAGGAAGAAACTGAGGATGAAGAAGAAGGGGACATTGTGAAGCCTCTCTCATTAGCTCGCAGCATTAATGCTTACAACAGCTCTGAACCAACAAAGGAGAAGCCTGCTGGGTTTCCTGGAGATAATAAAAAGGTACTTGAGCTAATTCAATGTTTTATCACTAAGTCTATAGTAAACTTTAGATGTGGGACATTTTTTGAGAGCAATCAGTCATGATGAGCATGATGTTGTATTATTCAAACTTTGTACATCTTATTATACAAAGTGTGTAGCAAAGTTGTGACTCAGCCATTGTCTGTCCCTCTTTTATTATGATTGTGTTAAACCAAGCTGGATTGCTTTTAAATTGTTAATAGCTAACTGCATTCAACTTAAATATAATAGGGCAATGTGCAGCTTTTATCATACTGTACCATTCTGGAATTATATGAACACATTTCAAGTTTCCTCAATTGTAATTTCATGTTTATTGTGTGTGTTTGTTCCAAGAAAACCAGAACTGCCTGCTCGACTGACTGCACATACTACAGTGAAGCTGACCTGGCCGACCATGGATCCTTTACGTCTGAAATCTGGAATTTGCAGGCCTTGCATGATGTTGGAATAGACGGCAGAGGCACGACCATTGCCATTGTAGATTCAGGCATCAGTTACATCCATCCCGCCTTCAAGAACAGGATTTTGGCAGTGAAGAATTTTGTAAGAGATGAGGCGGATGACAGAGATTGTGTCATTGATTCTGATGGTCACGGCTCTCTTTGTGCAGGCATAGCAGCCGGCAGTTCTTTCTATTGTCCCACGAGCGAGTCTCCAGATTCCAGGTGTATGAAAATCCCCCCCGGAGTAGCCCCCGGGTCTAAAATTATTGCCTGCAAGGTCGTCAAGACATCAGACGGGACAGTGGATTCAGATGCCTTTGTGGAATCTCTTCTCTGGCTGAAAAAGATGCACACATCCGGTAAGTACCACATCAACGTCATCTCGATCTCCTTGTCATCCACATTCTACCACCAGCCCCGTGCTAGTGTCATCTCCGAGCTTACTGCCGCTGGCGTCATCGTGGTCAGCTGTGCCTCTAACGTGGGACGCCTCCTCCGCCAGCCCATCTCGTTCCCTGGCAGGCTTGGACACGTGCTCTGCGTGGGTGCTCACGATGGAAACGGCAAGCCAACGTCGTTCTCGCCCGTAGGCAGAGAGCTGGACTTCCTGTGCCCAGGTGAAGACATCTGGGGGCCCGGGTGTGGTACGGAGGGACCGTTTGTGATGGACTGTGCCAGCGGGACTTCCTGTGCCACTCCAGGATTGGCGGGATTGGTGTGCCTGGTACTGAATGCTGTAGATAGAATGTGCAAGAAAAACCCCAGCAAGTTCACCATTGGCAGCAAGTCCCTTTTAGAGCATGTGCACAACGTGTGGGTAATGAGGGAACTGCTGAAGGAGATGAGCTCATCTCCTGGTCATCATTCTGACAAGATTGGCTACGGGTCCCTGGATCCCAGGCGCCTGTTGCTGCGTAGTGACGAGGAGATCATGCGAGTGATTGATGGTCTCATTGAAGACGAGTAAATTAGGAAAAGGCGTGTACATGACAACCATCAACTCTTTTTTTTTTTTTTAATATAAGCAAAACCATTGACATACTTTCACATTTTAATGATGTAATGTAGTAATATTAAAAAAAAAAATTAAAAAATTAAAAAAAATGGTGACACTTTTGAAGAGAGCATAAGAGAGAACCCCCATCAGTGCCACAAATTCTCAAGTTTGGTATTTTCTAACTAACTGACTCCTTCACTAATTAATTGGTAAGTGATCATATCTGCAGGTCTTCATTCCCAAACAACCCCAGAGTAAACAGTGTTAAAGTATTTTTTTTTTTTTTTTTTTTTTTTAATGAACTGACAGTAAAATGGAATGAGAGTAAGTGTTAATGCTTCTTGTTGGGTTTGGGTCTCTTATGAGAAGGGCTCCATCGCAGGTAGGTGGCATCTACACTGATCAGTGGCTTCCTGTACTGTGCACTCTTCATGTGCTCCTCTACTAGCTTGGGAGTCACACAGATCACATGCTGTCCCTTCCAATACTTTACCATGTTCAGTGCCTGTAGTGTACCGATAATGTCTTCCTGGGTAAAGCCCGTCACTGAACTAAACACACACACACACACACACACACACACACACAAAAAAAAAAAAAGAAGAGTAAACTATCGGAGGGTGAGGCTAAGACATGGAAAAATGTAACTGCCATGCAGTAGTAGCAACTTTATCACAAGTTGGGTGTATGAACACAAGTTGATCACTGCCATACTTTAAAGACAAGTAATTGACTTGCGTAGCAGTGCGTCTAGCAGGCAATTCATTGAATGATCAAAACAACAAGAAAACCATACAGTTGATCAAGACGGCCTTTTCTTAGCAACAAAATATGAAAAGTCCCGCCTGGTAGATATAGGGGTGTTCAGAAATTTTAGCAAGTAAAACTTGCTACATTTACTTATTTACAACCGCACACCCACCCAGACATTGTGTCCGTAGCAATCACTTAATCCAACACATGAGATTCCCACAGCTTGCTCACCTGAGGTCTTTGATAGACACATTACCAGTGGCGTCTTTGAGAATGTCCAGTAGAACCCACGACCAGTAGCTACGATAGCTCAGCTTGCCCAAGTCAGACAGAGGTTTCTCAGGAGATCCCAGACTCTGCTCGATCTTGGAGAGCTCGTAGCTGAAAGCGATGAGAAACTTGCCGTAGCCTTTCCTCTGGTAAGGAGGAAGAGTGAGGATACACGCCACATTGTTGTTCTCTGGACTCTCCTTCTCCTGTCACATATTAAACAAATGACAGAAACACATGTGCTAAGCAGTGGACAAGACTTTATGAGAATTTAACTGTTTACATTAAGCGTCATAGAATTGGGCAAACAACCTGCACAAGAAACAACAACAACAACAACAACACAATCCGAGACTTGATTCAAATAAAAAAAATTTGGATCATAAACAGCTTTACTTCCCCACCTTGAAAACTTTGAATGACTCAAGTCAATTATACCAGGTAATTTATTGTGGCAAAACAACAACAATAACAAACAAACAAAAAACAAAACAAAAAATATATACAAACTGAATCATCATCATCGTTTCATAATATTGTTTAAAATAAATTCCTAAAACAAACAAACAACAACAACAACAAACAAAAAAATAAAGCTAGTTAAGGTACTACACTTATCTACCTTGGAGAAATATCCGACTATATGGCATCCTTGTGGGTCCACTTCTGTCAGCACATAAAACCAAAATGGCTCCACGTCAAAGTAGAGAGTTTTGTGATCCAGGAATAGCTTGGCTAGTAGGCATAGATTCTGACAATAAATTTTGTGGTCACTGCCGTTCACTTCAAACACAGATATCGTCCCTTTCCTGTAAATTTCTTTGCCAGAGGGCTGTTGATGGGGACAGCTGGAGATGTGGCGCAGGTAAGAGGCCTCCAGGCGTGCATATTTGAGGCAGTACTCGCAGATCCATAGTTTTGGCTGTTTCCCATACTCCTCCGGGTAAGGGGAGAAGTACCACGTGTCTATTTCATACTTGCCAATCTGGATCTTGTCGATGTACTTGACTTTTGTCAGAGCTTCGTGCTCCTTCTCAAGGGCAGCTGTGGTGGGGTCCATCTCTTCATAAGACTACAGAAAAGGGTAAGAAACGCACACATGTAAAGTTCATCTCAGTGATTCGATTTCTCACAGCACAAATACGAAGGAGCAAGCTTGATTTGAGAGAATATAACAATTAGTGCAGAGACATATGACAACACATGTTTGTGCAAGTGTAGAAGGAATAGAGATAAAGGTCATTTTCAAACATCACAGATCGACTGATACCTATTGCACAAGCAACACAGAAACTAGATTTCTACACAGATCTCATTTCAAGGAGGTAACAAAGTGAAGTGATATATTACCTTCTGTACATGGTTGATTTCATCATGCTTTCGCTTCAGATTGCGAGTGACCTTCCTATCGCGTCCACTGATAGAGTTCAAGCCATAGCTGTCGTCCTTGGCCCCCTCTTCCACTGGACCTCGAGTCACATCGATGCGGTTCAGGGGCACCCACTCATCCATTCGACGATTGACTACAGTCCATTAGTACAGATAAACACTTACTAATATTGCCAATGCCAACATTAATAAGACTAGCTATGGCGAAGTAAATAAATTAATAAATTAATAAAAATTAAATGATAATTAAGGGGAAGCCCACACCCGAGTCCTAACTAACTTACCATTTGAAGACATGCGCTCAAGGATCATACAGCACACACATCCAAGTAACTATCAAACTGGAGTACTGAACAATTTAAGTTCTCTTTCATGTGCCATTATAATTGTTTCAACTTCATTTTCAAAGAGAAAATTACAGCAAATACTTTACACTGTTTACAGCTGAAGAGCAAAAATGTACTCCAAACTACCTGAGTTATAGGTTCAGTCCAACAACTGAGTGGTGTTGGCAGAGAGAGGAAGGCAAAGGGAGTGGCCCCACATACTCACAAGTTCTTTGTTGCACAATTAGTGGTAGCTAGCTTGGAATTGTCAGGGTGCACAGCTACACACCTTACCAATAATCTTGGTACCTCTGTCCACCATCTGTCTCAATAAAGACCTAATGTGTGTAAAAGCATTGAAGTACTGAGGGCTAGACTGTGTTGTGTCAAGCACCAAAACTGAAATCACACTGGCGCACATAGCATTCCAAGTGCTGCAATTGTACCAGTTTGGTTTGTTTGTTTGAATCTATTCCTCATACTTCACTTCCTGTGACAATGACAGTGGTAAGCTTGACATGTCCGCCCACCCACCCCACCCACTTCATGGCCATAGCCAAACCCTTTACCAATTGCAATGCAGGAAAGGGTCCGGGTCAACTGACATAGAGAAAGTTGCATTTGCACCATCAGCTAACTAGGAGATTGCTGAAAGTTCCTGCGGATGTGGTATAATTAATATTTTTATTGTGCTATGCTTCATGAATGGAATTCAATGTGCTCGCACACTTTAAGTTACTGGGTTAGACCATTCCACCCACACATTACCGCCTCTCTATTGTTAGCTGGGGGAAGCTGCACAACTTGTTCTATGTCAGTTAACCAGACCGTTTCCCGTGTTGCGACTGGTAAAGGGTCTGGCTAAGCGAGACTGGGTAAGGGTACAAGTTGCAGAATGGAAAGACTTGGGGGGACAAGACAGTTAGACTTATTGTCATAAGCTAGTCCTCCTGCCTGCCCAAGAGTAACTGGATGGACACACCAGCACTGTAGATAAGCACAAAGTAAAGCCTATAACCAGAAAGTCTTCATTATTAGCCTTTTAGCCTTCACATCATAAACAGGAAACGACTCCAACAAGTTATAGTATACTCTGAACCTAGGGGGCTTACAGTCTTTATAATGGATGTAGAACTCTTTCTTCTTTTCATCGTCAACCTCTACTTCTCTCTTCTGAATGACTTCAGCTACGTGCCACGAGTCGTCCGCCCTCTGAACATAGTAAAGCATATTGAGAGTTGGTTCTAGTTGCAGGATAGAAAGACTCTGGGGATGAGACAGTTCGACTTCCATTGGAATCGCCATTGCTATTAGATCACGTGACAGTCATGCGGCCGGATTCACTTTTCCAGTTGACCTACCAAAACTAAAAAGTAAATTCCTGGGAGGTGTATGTTCCTCTATTAAACGTATACAATTTTGTTTTGCAAAATGGCGCATTCAGACATCTCCCAAAATACTTTCGCTGCAACTAAAACACGTTCGCAGAGTGACTCGGACTTATTGAACCCCACTACCGGAGATAGCAACGGAGTATACCCTGGCAGCGGAATCAAAAGAAACACCAGTATGGATGATTTGGAAGCTAGAGGTAAAAGGAAGAATTTTTTGTATAAACTCGTGAGACCTTGGAAGTGGCGAAACAGGAGAAAATCTAAAAACAGAGGGTCAGGTGAGTCAAGATGCATAAATTGTGTGTTTTCGTACTGCTAAGCACAGGTGTTATGTCGGTACACAAAGAAACAAAAAGAGCTAGCCCTTGTTGGGAATTTGAAGGGTATTGTTTATCTTATCTGCTTACTTGCATAAAGCACACCAAACAGCACAGATAGGAGTGGTCATGTGACTTACAAATCCTCAAAGTGGTTGTTTCAAGGAGCCCCTAAGTGCCCCAAGCCCACAGTGTATTTTTTTTTTTACCACTATGGGGCTACCTCAGCTGTACAGCTCATGAACTACTTCTATTGATTCAGTGGTACTTTTTTCTTTTTTTTTACAATTCTACCAAAAGAGCATTTTAAAGAAATTTTAATATGCTTGTAGTGGAATAAAGTTTTGAATTTTTTTTTGTCTGTATTTTTATAATATATATTTGTACCACTGTGAACAGTTTATATCGAGTCGTGTGAAATGACTGACCGTTTACCATTTGTTTACAGCATTACATGGTTTCTGGGTGTAACCAAGAAATCCGTTTTTGGAGGGTTGTGTGGGTATGTGTGTGCGTGTGCTAAGAGAGGAAGATGTGTGTCTGAGTGTAGGTAGCTTCTGTCAAACTTGCTGGTCCATGAACAGCCAGTACTTGGAATGAATTCTGGGCATGTCTGTGGGCACATTTTTGCAACGTGATCTCTTTAATATTGTTGTTTGCCACCAGGCGGATTACTGGCGCTTCCTCCCGGAGCAGGTTATGTTTGAAATTTCCTTTTTATTCTTTTTTTTTTTTTCCTTCTTTTTTTTTTCTTTTTTCTTTTTTTCTTTTCTTTTTTTTTTTCTTGCTTTTTTCCCCCCTCACCTTTGGGAAGCTATGGGGTATTGGGTTTGGTTTGCTTTTCCTGCAGCTGTGATTTCACAGTGCTTATTGTGTAATTTGCTATTATAGTCACTTCCTTAATTGGTAAGCTTTTAATACAAAGACTTCCTTTTGAAGGTTGCTGGAGTAGTAGTTGCCTCTAGTGGTTTAGGGGTAGGAATAGTATAACCTTTTTGTCATCTTTTTATCTTCACAATATTGTCTCTTTCCTTCCTCTACGATGATTTCTTGTCCAGAGACGAAGAAGTTCAAAGTGTCTACACCCCCAACCTCTTATCCTCTCCCCCTCATGTATCACATGTTTATTATAGTGTGATTACCACAGCAATCCTGGTATTGCAGTAGATTTAAAGATATTTCCACTAAGCCTGTGAGCCAGTCTAAATCCTGGATAAACTCTCTATCTATCTATCTATCTATCTCTGTTATTAATTATTATAAATAGGATATCATTCAAGACTCAGCTTTTCAGCAGGCCAAGCAAACTTGACATGTGCCATGCTTGCCAGATGTGCCCCCATTTCCTGTGCTAATTGTCCCTTCATTGTCCCTATCCTGTTTATTCAGCTGTGGAGCTATGGGTGAGGATTGAGGCAACTTACTCCCTCTGCTTTCTGGGTGGATGACATGCTGCTTGACAACTTTAGTGATCCTTAGCCGAGTTCAACTGGAGTCCACTTGAAGAGCTTGTTCCAGCCTTGTAGGAAGCTTGTGTGTTATTGTGATAGTGCTGTACTTTCACCATTATCCTCAAGGTATTTGTGTGTAAATGGGTGGAGTGTTCATCTCGGAATATGTTGTACAAACAGGTTCATCTCACAGCTTTGTTGACAGATAAATTACATGAAGTTAGTGGGCGTTGTTTCCTCCCCCTCTCAGTTCTTTGACTGAATTGAATGTATGTATTTGCAAGGCATGTGGATGCAGGCATACAACAGTCTCTTTGAGGACAAAGTTCCTATCTTTTAAATCCTGGGTTTGAAAGTTATCAGTTTGGAACAGTCAGAGGATGTGTTGCTATAAATTTTCTTTTGCAAATAGCCCTCAGTGTTGTTTAAACTGGCCTTCTTGGGGAAGTTATGACTGGATGTGTACCTATTTGAACATAATCCTGTAGCTCCATGAATAAAGTGTATCTTGCTGTTTTTATTTTTTTTATTTTTTATTTTTTTTATTTTATTTTTATTTTTAATCTCTTCAAGTTTTTATCCATGGTGCTAGCTAGGGTGCAGTGAGTGACCGAGTATAGTGACGCAGTTATATTGTGTAGGTCCCATGTGTTTACGTTTCCAAGCTGGGTAGTTCCTATTTCAAGCCGTTCAGAACCTGTTGCTATGGTTGCACACATAAGAAACATATAGTCTTAATTTTACTTTTCTTCCCTGTAGTTGTCAACTGTTTTTGTCTCTCTTGGCTGTGGTCAGGCAGTGTTTGCCACACCCAAATTAGTTTATAGTATCTTCTTATTTTAATCCACACAGTCCTTAGGACAATCTTTCTGGAAAGAATTTCTCCTGCCTTTCCTTTAGTTTTTTGTTTTTTTGTTTTTGTTTGTTTTTTTAATTAATAAAAACATTTTTTTTTCCTGTTCTTTGGACTTCCTTGGCTTCACTTAAGGTGTGAGATATCTAATTAATAACTTGGTGGACTTTCAACTTGGGAATATTTGCTGGCACACTTGCACTGCATGCACCTCATGGTGGAAGTTACACATCCTATAGAAGTGGTGTTGAATAGCAGAGGGCCTACAAGACAATGTGCACTCTGTGGCTGACCTCGATAGACTGCTGGAGGAGATAATGTGTCCAAATGCTCATACACTTATTAATATATTCCTTTCCTATTGGATTTAATTGACATTCCAAGATTAGTGAAAACAAAAAAAACAACAAACAAACAAACAAAACGACATCAGCAAAAACCTTTTTTACCCTTCCCACAGTAACGTAAAAAGTACAAAGATATGATTGCATGTTAGATATCCTTTTCCCTCCCAAATTTCTTATCTGTGTTCTTGCTTGAGTGTTCGTGATATAGATTGGAGTGTTTGTTATGAGTTGAGAGTCTCCCGGACTACACTGGGTAGACTTTAGTTTGTGACAATATGAGCTGCTCTAATTGGAGAGCAGCCAGGTTGGGTTTAGCCCGGTGCCAATGACTCGTGCAGAGGACGTAAGTGAGAAACACATGCAGAATCGATTATCACGTCACTAATTAAACTTTGTGATGCAACTGATTCATTTATTCCATGTTTACTGGGTTCTTAATCTGCTGGTCTACCAACTGGAGTGGCTCTCTTGCATGTCCTATTGTACATGCACACTTATTGCAGTGCTCATGCTTCTCAATATCGTGTGTGTGTGTATGTGTGTGCATGTGTGTATATGTGTGTTTAAGTTATTGTGTTTGGATTTGTGAGTGTGTGTATTATTGGGTGTGTCTGTCAATACTGTCGCATGGATTAGCGTTCACATACTGCAGTAACATAATGAGATGCTGGAACAAATAAAATCTATGATTTCTGTTTACTGTGTAGCAACAATAGATGCACATGTCATTGTGATGGCAAGCAGACAGTTCTCCCACCACCTCAACATAGGCAGCTAAATCAGTCTCTATTTAATCAACTCTTACACACACACACACACACACACACACACACACACACACACACACACACGTACTTATAGACAACTATGCCTTAACAACACTGTGCAGATAGAAATGGGGGAGGGGAAGAGGGGAGGGTGGTGGGGGTGGTGGTGGAAGGCAGTTCAGTAGAGAGGGAATGTAGTAACACACAAACAAGATCAAGAAGCCACTGTCTAGCAAGAAGCCACTGTCTAGCATGGACACAAAACTGCATATCTGTGTTAGATTGAGAACAATTACACACCTTATTGGGCATGCTCAGACAAATTCACAAACATACATACAGCATACACATCCATACATTAATCACACTCTTTTCTTATCGACTAGTATCAGAACATGTAGTCTGAAGTATATATATAGCCCATGGTTAGTGCAACAGAGAGCATAGGCTCACAGACTATTGCCTGTCCCAGGCATCCCATCCCAACAGATGCACCATCCGTACTACTAAAATACTGTCCACTAATCCAAATCTGCAGTCCATGCCTCGTCTCACAACACACCAACGTGTTAGAAACGCAAGAAAAGAAAAAAATAATAACAGCTGTATGACTGACTATATGCATACACTCCCCCCTCCCCCCCCCCCCCCCCCCCCCCCCAGCTTTTATTTGTTTAAATGTTCACAGCATGTGAGTGTTAATGTGGGGGTGTTGTGTGTTAATGTGGGGGTGTTGTGTGTGTATATCTATGTATGTGTGTGTTGTGTGCATCCTACACATTTAGCTAGATTAAAAATTGCTCTCTCTCTCTCTCATCTTTATAAGATAAAGCAGCTTTGTGCTGTGATAGGAAAGCTAGAAGCTTCACAAGCTTAAAGTTTCGTGGTTGCAACGACAGAGGTGAGAATTAAATGGTGTTAATTTAAACTAGGTGTCAGAGGCTCCACCTGCTTGTATTTTCATTACAAGTAAGTGTGTTTATGGCGGGTGCCTCTCCTGCGTCTATATGTGCTAATATGGTGGCTTGTGCTAATATGGTGGCTTGCCGTGCCCTCAATTAGTGAAAATGTAATCATTTTAGTGAAGTGTCAAAAAACAAACTTGTTGATACTGTAACCCTTTTAATACTTCCAGAAGGTCTAATTAGTGCCCATGATATCATTAATAAAGCTAAGTAGACTCTGAGAACTTTTTATCCTATCATTTGAAAGAGAACTTGTATAGAAAGTTAGCATTAATTGGATTGTGTACCATTAAGCAGTCTTTTCCATAATTGTGATATTTGGGTATTTTGCCATCATCCTTGTAAGTGTCAACACTTCAATTGAAAGATTTTGGTCTTGCTAACTTGAATATGTATTTGCTCCAGTGCCTAATAAGGAAAACATGTGTGTTGGGTCTTATATTTAATGTTCATAATAACTGACCATGGATGAAGTATTGTAGTTACAAACATTTTCTTTCACTGTGAGTTCACACTTTAAGAAGTGTACCAGTTGTTACGTTCCCTGGACTGTCGTTGCTTGGAACGAACCGATTCAGTCCCAAAGTTTATGTGATGTAGTTTCGATGTTCTGTGATGCACAGTGAAATAATAATCAAAGTCTGTACTAGTGCTTGTGTAATCTTCTCTCCAAACTCCCAGATGTGTTTTGTTTCTGCTAGACAAGTGCATATTGTTTGTGTGGTTCTTGATAAGCAGACACTTGGATTCAAATGGTGATTGGAGGGTAAAGGGTCGTATTATGATGTATTCTTTGGTATCGTGTAACGGTCTTTCCAACTTTCAGCAATTTGACCCCATCTTGTTCCTAATCTGGTGATTTCCCCACAAAATATAAAGTAGCCTGCAAGGGATATGGAAATAGGTATGTACAAGCTTGTATTGTATAATAGGAGACAGGCAGAAATTAGTTTTAAAAGATTTCCTACCATATGATAATGCCAGGTAGGATTTTTTTCATCAATGGACACGAGATGACGTTTTCTATATGCACCATGCAGAATAAAGAATTAGTGTTCTATCTTTCCTTTGTGCACTTCATTTAGAATTCGCACAAACTCTCAGGTATTGAAAGGAAGTAAGGAGGAAAGGATAGAGGAGGAGCACCTGTAGATGTTTAATTAATGGATTCATCTCATTATTTCTTCAGGCAATAGGCGAAAATGGAATCCAATTCTGCTGGTGTGAATTGATTAATACATTGTGCATACGTAAATTGTCAGGTGTGTAGTTATGGAAGCCAATGTCACAGAATTCTACCGTTATTGGGACAGAGATGTGTTGTCGTAATGTGATACAGGTGCAGTATGCATGTGTTTGGCAAGGCATGTGTCCTGCAGTGTCAACACGATCCTACATGCATTCCAATGTAACCTGTCAAAGGTAGTTGTTCGGCCAAGTGGCTTGCTGCATTTTTCTCTACTTTTTCCCCCTCTGAGTTCATGAGAATGAAGTCTTACTGGATAGCCTGACAAATGGGATGGTGAACTAAGGGCTTCATTGTGGCTTTTTAAACCCACTTACTGGAGAGTTAATTATCGCACTAATTTATGCCTTCCCACATGCTGGATGTGGCATGTGTGTGTATGTGCGCAGCTGTGTATGTGTGTATGTGCGCAGCTGTGTATGTGCGCAGCTGTGTATGTGTGTATGTGTGCGGCTGTGTGTGTTTGTATGTGCGCGGCTGTGTGTGTGTGTGTGTATGTGCGTGGCTGTGTGTATATGTGCGTGGCTGTGTGTATATGTGCGCGGCTGTGTGTGTGTATGTGTGCGGTTGTGTGTGTGTATGTGTGCAGCTGTGTGTATGTGTGCAGCTGTGTGTGTATGTGTGCAGCTGTGTGTATGTGTGCAGCTGTGTGTGTGTATGTGTGCGGTTGTGTGTGTGTATGTGTGCAGCTGTGTGTGTGTGTATGTGTGCAGCTGTGTATGTGTGCGGCTGTGTGTGTGTATGTGTGCGGTTGTGTGTGTGTATGTGCGCGGCTGTGTGTGTATGTGTGCAGCTGTGTGTGTATGTGTGCGGCTGTGTGTGTGTATGTGCGCGGCTGTGTGTGTATGTGTGCAGCTGTGTGTGTGTATGTGCGCAGCTGTGTGTGTATGTGCGCGGCTGTGTGTGTATGTGTGTGTGTGCAACTGTGTGTGTGTGTGTATGTGTTCTATTATGGGCATATCTTGTGCAAAGCAAGTTGTATTGTGTAATAGCTTGCAACGATCAAGGTTATGTTATTAGTTAAAGAGTTCTGATCAGAAGTCCTTGGCAACTTTTCTTTATGATCCTCTGATAAATATTGCGCTGACCTTCTGTTCTGCATGTCTGCATGTGTCCTCATATAACTGATGGTGTGAAATAATTTGTGTAGTGTGCTCTTGACCCAGTGTGTGTAAATATAGATTCATTTGGTGTTCATTTGTAACTGATAAAGCAAACAACCAAAAAAAAAAAAAAGACCAAGGATCTCTGTATACTTTGGAAATCCTATAATCATTTTTATAGGAGACAACTCTTTTGTGCCTTAAGCGATAGTATGACTGGTGTGTGTGTGTGTATTTGTTTTTGTTTTCATGTGTTTGTGTGTGAATGTGTGGGTGGGAGTAGGAGTAGGAGAGGGAGATATATTTATAATTGTTGAATATATGAAATCAGGAGCACTTCTTACTGGAATGCTATTAATCTTATGTAGTGTGCTTCTAAACTCTGGTAGCTAAGACACCACATACACACGTGCGTGCACACACACAAAGTAGTTGTTGAAGTCTAGAGAGTGGAAGAGTGATTGTGTGTAATTTCCTTTGAAGTACGAGGTGTCACATCTGCAGGTGTTTTTATCTTGTTTTGTTTATGTGTATGTTTCCTGCACCTGTGTGTGTGTGTGTATGCAGTGGGTGAAGTTTGCTTTGACTTCTAGTATCTTAAGCTATCCCTTTAGAAGACATGTGTTGCATTAATGTAGAAATTAAGTGATGTATATGGTTTTTGTTTGATTTCTGTCTTTTTCTCCCTTTTCCTTAGCTGAAAACATTATATACATGGATTGATTGTGTGTAAAATAACTTGTGTGTAAGTGTGTGTGTGTGTTTTTAATTGGATAGGAGCCAAGTGTCAGAATTAATAATTACAGTATCTATTGCACAATGATTTGGCAGCAACACTGTAACGAAACAACTGTTCTCTCTTACTAGTCTTTTAATAATCTCCTCTTTTTTCCGTCCTCATTTGGACAACTAGAGGAGAATTTGAGCCACATGCTGTCCAGTGTTACGTGAGACTCTCTATAAGAGCTCAAGACGAGTGCTTCACATCAGCATTCTCTGTCAGGCCAGCAGCTGTGAAACTTAATGTCCAATTTGGTCCACTCAACTTGTTTGCCTTTAAATGGTAGTAGTGGTCAGGACTAGCGTCTAAACACCTTCAAATTTGAACTTAAAAAAAAAATGAACAAGCAGTACATATGGGCATCCTCACCCATTTATGTATAGCAGTTTTACACCTCATAATTTTTTTTTACTATTGTGGTTATTGTGGGATAGATGGAGTTTGTATGTGGTCTAATTTAGTAGGCAGTAGTGGTCTATTTGGGTTGTGGTATGTTGGGAGAGAGATGGATTTGGAAATGAGAACTGTTCTTAGTAGAAAGATGTCTATCCCTCCCAGTCGAGTCCTTATTCAGAGGGAACTTCTAAATCTTCCACCGCGCCTGCCCTACATATTATGAATAATGGCGTTCACAACACTATAAGCCCTTCTTTAACCCGCTCGCCATTTGTGCTGAAGCACTCTACTAATTGAGATGCCCCAAGGGGAAACAATTTATCTGTACCATTTCCCTTTCCGTCTTGCCTCCTCCTCCTTGTGTGTGTATGTGTGTGTGTGTGTGTATTTTTGTGCTGTGATACCTGTGTGTTTGTTTGTTTTTATTTTTTTATCCTATATTACATGAGTGTGTGTATAATGTTTTGTGTTACATATGTTAGATGTACCACGGGAGTCTCTGTCCAGTTCATCCAGCATGGAGGCGCCCCCACAGGACTCCAACTCCGTCTCCTACCCCAACCCAGTCCACCGTACTACCAGTGCATCTGGTGCCAACGAGCCAGACGGTGTAGCCACAGCCACCGGACACTCCAACGGCTACCAGCAGCCTGCCGGACAGGATCAGTTTCAGTGAGTTCCTGGAGCAAAGAAAATGGATGTTATAAGTTCATAGTCTGTTCTTCCAATTGTAAAGGCTTACATATAGTGTCAATTTGAAGTTTGTCATGTGCTAGCTATGGAGATACACTCATTTTAGAGAGACCACACCTCCAGCTCAGTCCAAGATAGCAGTTGTAGTGATGACTGGTGAGATGCATATCTAAGTTGTTAACATCACACCCACCATCAATAAGAGAGCTTTTTATTAGACAACCCTTTACCTTGTCCCACCCTTTACCTTGTCCCACCATAACATTATGGCATTGCATTTTATTTTTTATTTTTTGGCATGATCTGCAACTATGGATTTAGAGGCGTACTTGTTTACAGGTTTTACCGGTCCCTAGTAATCGATGGAATCGCACATGCACCACACATTCCCTTAAAATATAGTTGTGCGAGCAATTATGTTTTTTTCCCCCCCTCTCTCTCTCTCTCCCCTTCTTTAAATGCTCACTTATCTCTCCTGCTCTCATTCCCCACCTATTATTCTCGTCCTCCTCTGTTTCCACACTTTCTGAATCTCTCTACATCCTCTTCACTTTCCTACCATTATCTTCCCAAGGAGTTGGCAACACCAGCAGCATCAGCATCCTCAGCCACAGTCCTATGGCTACCAGGCTGCACAAGGTCACCACGCACACCCACCTCCCCCCTACAACCACCCCCACCAATATGCCAATCGGACAAGCTCCGATCCTTTCCACCCCCCTCAAAACTCCAGGTACTTAGTTTATTTGGTTTGTTTATTACTGTAGTTATTATAGTTGTCTCCCCCCCCCCCCCCCCCCCCCCACTTAAAGCATTAGTGTAACCGTGTTAATGCCCATTCTGTGATAAGATGAGGCTGAGCTCCTCACTGGTTGGCTAGCTGTAGAGGTTTCATGTCTCGACAATGGTGGCAGAGAGAACTTAGTTCTTAATGGTAAAGGGTGGTCAGCTTGCTGTAGAGCACAGTTCCATGCAGACAAAGGGCAGTTTCTCTTTGAAACTAACAGCTTTGGTACATGTATGTAGCTTGGCTGGACGTGTTTTTGTGCCATACGGTAGCAAGGTATATCTGTAATATTGTGTAAAGCCAAAGTGAAGCTGAATGTGATGCAGTATTGTGTTACATAAGTTGGCTTGTTGGTGTGTTTAGTTGCTATAGGCGCTGTTGGTGCACTCAGGCCCCAGGCTATTTCATAGCCTGAGATAGTTGTAAGGGGAAGAATATTGTAATTACAACCGTCTCAGTTTCTGTAAGGAAGTGTATGTTTGTGTGTGTATGTATGTATGTATGTATATATGGTGGCTGTGTGGTGTATTGGTTGTGTCCTTGGCTCAGGGCTTGAGGTCCCCGAGTTCAAGCCCAACTCAGGCAATTTTCCATCTGATTTTTCCATCTGCCTCCCACCAGTCCCATCAGTCCACCCAGCTGTGATTGGGGACCTGGCATTAGCTGGGGTGCAAATTCAATGCCTTTTCTCATGAAACAGCAATGGTCCAGGTGGGACTTCGGGTGCCCACACCACTTGCTGTGAGGAAAGGCCTGTTCTCCTGCGAGTTCCTAGCCCGGCTCCAGGAGCTTTGCCTACTTAGTGCACAGGCATCCTGGCTCTGCCAGGTGCACCTAACCGCTAGGGGTTGCAAGAGAATTTGCATTTGCATGTATGTATGTGTTTAAAGTGTTTCATTAAGTCTGTATAATGTTGTAGAGGTGCAGTAGAAGCATTTAATACATTGCATTTGCATGGCTTCTATGAAATTGCCGAGTAACCATCAGATGCGAACCCACTAAATTGTCTATGTGGAGGGTGTGTCAGGCACGTGGGTGTGTATTGACTAACGAGCATGCTCAGCTCAGGAATGTTTGGGCAACAAACTAATCAGTGTGTGCGTGTGTGTGTATGTGTATTGTATACACACATAGAATTTTTTAATGTAATTAAATTGTAGTATTGAACTAATGATCTGGTACAGTGTCATCAATGATCATTAGAGTCATGGGCGTAGAATACAAAGGATCTGAAAATACACCAATAGCCAAGGCCATTAGACGTTAGATGACCAATCAGACGTTGGGTTAGTGCTGTGCTAAATTACATTTATGTATGTATCAACAGTTCTAAAAGGGTGGACTATTTTGTGTTTGTGTGCATGTCTATCCTTGTCCTCGTGCTAATTGGGTCACCTGTACAAACTAGTTTTGATAGCTCTGTCCATGGGTGTCATTACCCTGAATGTATCCACTGGCTCCTTTGAATGTGTTTGTACATGTGTGTGTGTGTGTGTGTGTGCATGTGTATTAAGTACGTATGTGTGTGGTTATTAAGTATGTGTGTGTGTTTACTCAGTAAGCATCCTCAGCATTCTGTTAAAAGGCAACTTCCTCTGAGCACTTCCTCTTAAGTGGGTCAGGTATATAGCTGCAGTAGTCACAGCTTCTGTTCCAGTTGCACCCTGTCTGTGGAGTGAATGAATGCTTGTGTGGTGAGAGAGAGGGGTTCTTTCTCGTTTGGCTTCCTTCATTTGTGTCGTAGTGTCGTTCTGGATGCTCTCTGTTATTGTTGGCTCTCTTGTGGGTTTGTTTAACGAACTACTACCGGCCTTCTATTTGCCTTCTGCTTATATAGTTGATTACAGGCTCCGTATAAGCCAATAGGATAGTGTACTGACGGAGTGCAGTTAGATAGTGTGGCCTGAGGTTGCCAGCCAGTCAGTCAGTCAGCCAGTCAGTCAGCCAGTCAGTCAGCCAGTCAGTCAGCCAGTCAGTCAGCCAGTCAGTCAGTCAGTCAGTCAGTCAGTCAGTGAGCTGGTCAAGCACTGAATCTATTCGTGATTCCCCTCCACTGAAGAATTGCTAAAGTATTACTGTTGTGCCCATTGGTAATCGTCATATTACAAGCTGCAGATCTTCAATCTCAAGTGTTGTCTGTAAAGAGAGTTATTTGAAGTCACCTGGATTATTGCTTGCTGATGTGTTGAATGCAACCTGTACACTCACTTGTATTCTATCAGCTATAACTGTTGCCACAACCTGACTGATCTACTGGCAGCAGCTGATCGTTGTCTGATTTATCTGAGTCAAGTCAAAGAGAACTTTTGGATTGTTAAATTTAGTTTCATGTTGACGACCTCTCTCCCCACACGCCTTTCTCTAATGACTGGCTAATTGCTTATTGATTGTCGTGTACCGTTACGGTGTGTGTTGCTGTTTGGTAGTGTCGGCAGAGGGTCCGCACGATTGCGGGTGTCAAATGTGTTTGAACATGTGCTGTTACTCCGTATTTAGATTCGGTTCCCCCGCGGACCAGACCACTCCGTCTCGTGCTCAATACGGCAGCAACCCCCCTCAACCCGGGAAAGTGCCTCCTGATCAGAAATTGCCGCCCTCTGGGGCTCCGCCTCCTGCACCAGGGACCAAGATAATAAGCTTGTTTGAGGTGAGTTAGTTCAGGATAAGACAATAGTGAGGTGCTTTATTTACAGTTTAAGTGAATAAATATTGTTAAATGTTGTGCCAAGGAGATTTAAAATGCAGACATATTGTAGAAATGGTTTAAGATGGGAGGAGGTGCAGTGCACCGTACTCGTTTTTATATTATTTTTTCATATCACAATTATTTTCACTGGTTATCTGAACAGACACAAGATGACTTGACAATGCATAAAGAGTAGTACAAACAATTGTAATTTAGCAAACTGTATGTAAACCTCTCCTCCTTCCTCCCTCCAGCCTAACAGCAACGCGGCCAATCCACGGAGCATCTTGAAAGGAGGCACCCAGCACAGCGACGACAGCCAGCGCTCGACTGTGTTGCATCGACTCAAGCAGAGTGCCTTGGAGGACCAGGCACAAGCAGAGCGCCAGCAGCCCCAGCCCCAGGCTGCTGCTGCAGCTGGTGCTGCTGAAGGAGTGGATGACAGCAGTCTGAGGAGGAAGAGAGGGAAGAAGAGTCAGAAGTCCGATGGGTATTATGTCGTTTATTCGCCTGATGACGACCACAGTTCTGATGAGAATGACGATGGCAGCGATGACGATAGTGAAGATGAGGACGCTGAAATGTGTAAGTTAAAGAATGAGTTTTCAGCCTGCTGGAGATTGGTTGGTGTTTCTGCTCAATTGATGCAGGTTTCTTCTAAATGAAATCTCTTAAAGTCACTTTCACTTTCATTTCAACACTGATTGCACAGACAACCACTTTCTAGTGTTCATTAAGTTGTACCATCCCACCCTGTTCGTTTCCCTTACCAATCTATTGATTGTGTGTTATGTGTGTGCGTGTGTTTTCTGAATGGTAGACTAACTGTCTCAATGAATTACTAACTTAGTAGGTAATGATAGACTGACTAAGCAAATTACTAACTGACTATGTAGATTTCCGACTGAATAGATAGACTACTAGATACAAGATTGGGTGCAAGAGGTGTAAATGTCTTCCCACACGTATGGTATATAACTATTCAATCTATGCACATGTGTATTCATGGAATTCTTGTTCCGTATGTTTGTGTGTGCTCAGTGAAGTTTGGCAACAAGGTGCTGAGAAGTGACAGCATTGCAATTCTACGAGAAAGAAGAAAGAACGAACCCATTAAAAGTAAGTCGTGAGTGTGTTGTGATACAAAATTGTTGGCCAAGGCTAGGCTGTATCTGATGATTGCATATCAAACTGTGCCATTTCGTTCTCAATTTATCATTACACTTACACATTTGCTTCATTTCCATGAAAAGTTAATGAACTGTTAAATATCTTTAAGTGGATATACTCACACTCTCACACATACACGCACACACACCACACACAAAAGAAGAAAGAAAAGAAGAAAATCAATTTGATTTCCTTTCCTTTGAAGTTTATTGTTTGAGCTTATATGGCTTCTCTGTCAACAGGCATTACAATAATCATAGTGGGCATCAGGTCAACGTTTAACAGTTACTAATGAATGATTGAACTTATAGTAGGGGACAAGCTTTTAGACAAAGTTGAGCTTTTGGAGGGAAAAAACACACAAGATTATAAGCAAACTTGAATATATGTTTCAGCTAGGGGACTTATGAACACACTTTCTGTAACAGCACGTGCTAATATGACTATTTTCATTGGTCAAGCCATTAAGCAATAAAAAAAATCTAAAACAACAAGGTAGCATCTTTAAGGCAAGTCCTCATTTGTGGCCAGCAGAGAGCAACTAAACTCTGTTAGCAATGCTACAGCCTCACACTCACAAGCGTTGGAAAGGTTTCCTCTCTCTCGCTCTTATATTTATAGATATATATATAATACTTATAGCACGAGTCAGAGTACAATATGGGAAAATATTTTACGAGCACGCAAAATATTTTCACGAGCCAAAGGCGAGTGAAAATGTGGCGTGAGAGTAAAATATCATTCCCATATTGTACGACGAGTGTGATAAGTGATTTATTGCTGCTTTGATATTTTTTCTCAACCGGTTACAATACAATTTTCATTGATTTTACTCGCTACGCGCGTGCTACTTGGACCGTGCAATAACAAGCGTACAATATGGGAGAATACAGAACGCTCGCGTGATGCGGAAATATTCAAGAAAAAATATCAAGGCTGCAATAAATACATGTATATATAATATATATATATATATATATAATACTTATAGCACGAGTCAGAGTACAATATGGGAAAATATTTTACGAGCACGCAAAATATTTTCACGAGCCAAAGGCGAGTGAAAATGTGGCGTGAGAGTAAAATATCATTCCCATATTGTACGACGAGTGTGATAAGTGATTTATTGCTGCCTTGATATTTTTTCTCAACCGGTTACAATACAATTTTCATTGATTTTACTCGCTACGCGCATGCGTAGTGTACCGTACAATATAAACCGTACAATATGGGAGAATACAGAACGCTCGCGTGATGCGGAAATATTCAAGAAAAAATATCAAAGCTGCAATAAATATATATATAATTTGTTAAAGAGAGAAAAACCCACAATGGTAGTACTTCACTAGAGATAGTTAGACGGACTAAATTGTACCCTCTTCTCTGTGTGTATTGATTAGCTCAAGCCCCAGACAAGCGAGCGGACATTCAGTCAGCATTGAACCGGAGGCTGAGCCAGAGACCCACCAAGATAGAGCTGGAGCAGAGGAACATCATCCCAGACGCACGGAGAGACAAAGACAAGGAGTTTGAGGACCGCAAGTCAGTGCTGGAGAGGAAGTTAAGCAGGAGACCAACAGTCAAGGAACTCAGGGACAAGTCTATCCTAATGTGAGAATATAATGTAGATATAATTAGGACCCCTGCGGTTTTATACGTGAAGATTGCAACTAATTATGTTATGAAAAAGCTTTACTTTTTTTTTAATTTTGTTGCAGCTAATTTTACTCCTATTATATTTCAAAATGAATGATCAGAATTTATAGATTCCAGAATATGTGTATAAATTGTTGCCATCTTATACCTATCTATCAGCAAACTTAATTTTGTTATCACGTTCTGGTAAAGGGTTGGTGTTAAATTAAACTTATTCTGGAACTTGTATGTACGTATGTACATGTGATGTGTCTCTTAACTGCATGTTTATGTGTGCATGTGTGTGTTTGTATAGGTGTAGCTGTATGTTAATGTAGGGATACACATTGGGATAGTCTGTACATGTTTAGCTTTCTGCATGATGTTGACTTATGTACGTTCCAGCTGCTTATACTAGTGGACCATAGTGTGTGTGTGTGTGTGTGTGTGTGTGTCTCACATGTATGTATAGTTTATTTCCCCTGCCCTGCCCCCATTCATGTTTGAAATTATTTCAGCCCTATTAAACTTTGAAATTTGTAGTGGGTGGCATTGATGTCACTTGGTACGTAATAACCCAGTGTTAGCCAACTTTTGTTTACTTGTCTCGTGCATTCTAGTGGTTATTCACTATGCATGGGGGCGGGACCACTTTTGATGAACTTAAACTGACTAACCAGACTTATGACTAATTGGAAACAACTTATTTAATTAGTGTCCATTCTATTCTGCTTTTGTTGCTCCACCCCCTCACCTTGTTCTCTCTCCGTGTAGAGCATTCGCTGATTACGCCGAAGTCATAGAGTGTGAGGAGTACGACCGGAGAGCAGACAAGCCGTGGACTAGACTGAGGGCAGAAGATAAAGCAGCCATTCGTAAAGAGCTCAATGAGTTTAAGAGTAGAGAAATGGCGGTGCATCCAGAAAGTGAATACATGACCAGGTAAGGGAGGAGTGAAGAAGGTTAGGGAGGAGTGAAGAAGGTTAGGGAGGAGTGAAGAAGGTTAGGGAGAGGCAAGAAAGATAACGGAAGCTTTTAGTACAATAAATGGAGAAACTAATTTAATCAATGCCAATCTCAAAAATTTAATTTTTTTTGTTTATGTAAACAATCAGGTGATTGCATGTACTGTACAATATTAATTTCTGTTGTTTTTTTTCCCCTCCAGATTTCATAAGCCTTGAGGTAGTGCTTGGAGGCGTGTCACACATCCAATGAGCAGGCATGTTCATGCCCTCGAACTATTTATTCTAGTGGTGTTCCAGTTATGTTTACAGTGTCATGAAGTTTTTTTGTGTTGCAAATGTTTATTTTTGGTAGTTTTATTTCTGCACCTTTTTTTTTTGTTTTGATGAACTTTTTGTGTTCTCCTTCCAAGGCATTTAATTCATGTCAATTATTTTTGCTTCGCTGTTTTTTTTTTAACACTCCCCTCCTATTCTGTTCAATTACAAATCTAGTATGTTTGCACACTCCCCCTGTTGATCTGCGATTGTTTGTGTTGTCATTTTTATTGTAGCTTGAGCAGTAACACCATAGGTTCAGCTCACAACCATGGCAGAAACCCAAATGTTTGTCATATTATGCATGCATGGATTTTTTTATATTCATTTTAATTATTTGTGCATGATTCAATATTTTTATGGAAAGTGTCAAAAATTAGTGGGTAAGGGGTTGTATACTAACTCCTCTAAGTAGACCATGATAATAATACTAATAATAGTAGTAGTAATAATAATAATTTCCTTACACATAACTTCTGCTGTGAGATTTGTTTGATCATAAATAGCACAGAAACAAAGACAGGAGGGTTGGGTTGCTTGAAGATGGATTGCTGAACGTGTGGGCCGACTGAGTTGATCAGGACTTGTCCAGGTAGTCTTTGGCTTCATTGATTTTAGCAGCAAGAAATGGAGAGCCGCCTCTGTCTGGGTGGTTTAGGAGCATGATGCGCTTGTGGGCATCCTTGATTCTTTCTTTAGAGGATGCTGGACTGATACCTACAAGAAAGGAAGAATTAAAATGGGTTGCCATGGTAACAACTCGTGTGTGCATTTGGGGGGCGGGGGAGAGCACATACTTAATAGATCACTGTTGCTCACTCAGTGTTATGAGGAAATCAGCATTCGTCTAGTTGTAAATATTAAAACAAATTTTAGCTAGATGAATTTATTTGCAGTTATTTAACTGAAAAAATATCACAAATTAGCCAATAGGCAAAACAAGTCGTGCCAACTGAAACTAAAAGCTTGTTATTGTGGAGATGAATAGAGTCTTACTTAGTCTCGTAATCTTATAAAAAATATTATCACAATCACATATAGAAAACATTCTATTTTCTATTAAACACCTCTGAGATGGTCCCAATGATGGAGTAATAATGTGCATCAATTTCTTATACCATAGCCATGGGTTGAAAACAGGGGCTTAACAAAAAACCAACAAAAAACAAAAACAAACAACAACCACAAATGAATGAATGAATCAGTGTTAAAATGGAACATTATCAGGACTAAACAATATTCTCAGCTGAAGATTGCTTGTAACTAGAGTTAGTTAGTTTTCCTCCCAAAGTAGTAAGTCTGGTGAAAGGTAAAGGGTCAACAGTAAATAAGAAATGAAGCACCAAAGGTGCAAACCTTAAGTGCTACTACATACTAGCTAGCTATTAAATCATTTGTCAGGCATAGCTGTGCAATGAAAACGGGAGTTGTAAATGCTGCATTCATAAGATAAGCTAAATCATAAGGGACACATACTGACAAGTTTCAACACAAAACACCAATCCAAGCACTTGGTTAACTTCACAGCATAAAGCATAACTACCACATACTGTAAGAATTTCTTTGTTTACATGAATAAAAATGTAACCCCAAAAAGCTAGTACCCACGCAGAGCTGATAGTTCTGTGTTATCTAACAACACCCCCAAATTAAAAAAAAAGTAGCACTAAAAAAAGGTCTACAGACAAACAGGAAGGCTACTATAACCCTCTCACACATATGCATACTGAAAAACAACTAAGTTCCAGCTGTTCAATCGCTCTTGCTATTCGTGTCAAACTGACTCCTTTACCTTCTTTCTATGATTGATACTTATGTTTGGTGTCCACATCAATATGCATACATAAAGCAGTGGACCTTTGAGCAGAGAAGTCAACAAGCAAACACTAAAACACTGAATGATGCAATTTACAATTTATGTAGTCTCTTCCTCTACAGACTTGAATTATGTGCCGCAGAACAACTTTCTCCTGTTGATTGGAGAACTACCTCAGGAGAGAAGAAATTTAATCCAATTCACTAAAATGGATTGTTCTTGCGCCTGACCAAACCATTTTTGGAAAAACTAACATCGTTATGACGCTAGAGGGAAGGAGGAGGGGTTGGTTCACGACGTTATAGTTTTAGGGGCATCATTTTGACTGAATGCTGACTCGGCTACTAAGCGGTTTATCTGTCTGGAAACATTTTAAAGAAAGAGAGTGACTATTCTAATCGCAAGTCTAAATATGAGCACTGCATGTGTGGAGTGCTGGTATCAGAGCCACAAGTCTGGGTAGAAAGAACAAATGGAGAATTGAAGCTCTGTTCCTGCCATTGTAAAAGGGGCTCACCCCGTGACATTAAAGTGGTGGGAAGGGAGGTGAAACTGTTAGCGCCATAATTTAAAAAAATAAAGTTTGGATATGCCCCCTAATTAGTTAGTTGCAATAAAGAAAGTAAGCAGATCATATGCTACTGATATTAAACACAGTTGGCCCACAGCTGTGACAGTGCACAGTGAAAGACTCACCAAGAATAAGACCAGCTTCTCTTCTGCTCATCTTGGGCTCAAATCCACCTCTATAGTAGGACGTAAATATAGCCGAAGACTTTGATAACTTGGACGCCTGCCTCTCCATCTGTTTCATACTTCCAGCAAGCACTCTGAGGGCTATAGCAGTGCCCGCTATCCCCAATCCAGCTAGCATTAAAGAAGTCATTGCCACACTTACTCACCACTACTAAATCAATCGCTTTAGCGCATGTGGTGGGCGTGGCTACCTAGCGTCGTGCAAAATACGATGACTTTTCTTAGCGTAGCATCATGACGTCATGAAATATAAGTTTTATTTATAAAACATTACTTTAAAAGGTAAATATTTTATCAGCCTCTACTGCGTCATTTGTTTATTAGCCTATAAAAGCGTAGTAGGAGTACTGGACGGGCATAAATGCTGATTGCTGGCCACTACTTCGGCTACAGCAGCGATGAACCTGTCCAGGTCAGATGGGACGTCTCCGGGGCATAAATGGGTGCGCACCGAGTTCGGCTGGAAGACGACTACTGAGAGAAGTCTGTTGTATATGGCGAAGCAGATGAGACGGTTATCTGGAGAACTAATTTCCTCGTCTAGTGGTAGCCTTTCCTCTGATAGTAATGACTCAAAGATCTTGTAAGGTTGTCATTTCTTCTATTTTTCCAATAAGTTATTGTATATGTGGTCTTTTAGGTCTAAAACTGACCGTGTAAAGGCACTCCATCATGCACTAAGTAAGTCCTGAATATCATTACTATAGGTATGGCCAATCTGTAATATTTGAATATTGTTGTAAAGACACTTGTCACATGTGCATGTATACATGAACTTTCCACTTTTTAACTGTATTATTTTGGAGCTGAAAAGTACAATGTTATACAGATATTGCATGTGGTATGCGTAAAACTTGAGGGTTTTGCTCAAAGTGAAAGATTGGTATACATTGAGCATTTCTATTATGCTTCTTTGATTAGTCCTCACATGGAATTATCTTTATTTTTCAGCCATGAGGTGTGTACCTGCTGGGGGGACCAGCTCCAAAGAGGTAACTATAGAAACACAATATACATTATATCATTTTACAGCCAATAAATTTGTATTATTATAAACTTTAACGCCAAAGTTTCCAATTCTTGCTGAAGTCCTCCTCAGTTTATTGACTGTAAAACAGAGAAAACTGCTATTTTCAGCAGAGAATAAGTGAACCATGAGCACTGTTATGGTTGTGAGTACATTCCAATGATTGCCATTCTGTATTCTACCTAGAGTAATATCTACTCCACAATCAGTGATGCCGTCCACAAACTCAACTTTCAGCTAGCCTTAAAGGACAAAAACTGCTTCCCTTTCATTTGCCAAGTAAGGTACACTCCTTGGTGATGAAATAGCCCGAGATACATTTCTTCATTCCGATATAGGTTTTGTGCTTGATTTTCGACAGTACTTATGACTCTTCAAGTGGAAGTCTTCAGATGGCCCTTCTCAGGTTGGTCGAGTCTGCTGTGACACAGAGTAAGTTTTTATCTTCCCACTCTCCCTTCCCTTTCCTTCCCCTAATGTCACGTCACCATACTGTCAAAATGTTCAGGTGTCAACAGTAGAATGTTTAATTCATTGGTGATGAAAGCCATTGACAAAGGTATCTCGGCCAATGAAAGAGGTAAGTTTTAGGTTGTAGCAGTAAATATATCCTTCACTCAATTATTTTTAATCTTTAGTGCGCCAAAATCAACTGTCTACGTTTTCCTTGCGGAACTTTGATAACAAGATCAAGGCACTACTAAGGATGAAAAGTAAACTTCAAGACTCAGAGAGGCGCTTGCCAGGTGAAGACTCTGGCATTCTACTTCATCAGTTACCTGACGATTGCCTGAGACACATCATCTCTTTTCTTTCCAATCCCAGAGATATACTCAACCTCCAGCAGACATGCTTGTGAGATAATAATTAGTTGGTAATTTTTGAGTTTATCCTTTATGTACATGGTGTTTGTGTATTATTAGAAGACTTAATGAAGTCAGTACAGACAACCAAATCTGGAAATCACTGACATACTTCCACTATGGAAAGGTGAGTGTAACTAATATTAGCAATGGCTGTAAGTATTTATGATTTTACATGATAGGATATCAATGAAGTTATTATTGATGAGGTGTCATGGACGGTCACCTTCTCTACTCACTATAGGTAGTGCCTGCTCTAAACACAATTGATCTAGGTTGATATTATGAATATTTTACTTTGTAGTAAGTCAAACAAGAAGCTGAGTGAAGATACAAGTAATGCCATAGCACATTGCAAAATCTGCAATTATATCTTCTGGACAGTAAGTTTTAATTAAACAACCAAGTGATAAGTCTTTTTAGGCCATTATTATAGTGAGGATGGTTTTAGCACAGATAGGCATAACTTAAGAAGATGAATATTGTTATGTTCGTATAGGATTACGGCCATCCATGTTGCGGCGATTCAGCAGCAGCCAGTGCTCTGGCTGACAGCACTTCTATTGAACTTCTCACACCACAGGACTTCATAAAACATTTCTCATACTAAATTGCTTTGTATTCTCATATATCTCCATCAAATTATAATGTATTATTTATTCATATGCTTTGACAAATCATTGTATGTTTTGTGAGTTTGTAATGCATAAAATGTGAATTGAGCATGTGCAGGAATATTAGAACTAGTGTGTGTGTGTGTGTGTGTGTGTGTGTGTATGACCCAAAGCCCAGTGATGCAGTTGCCTCAAGGGATAACTGTGTGATAAAGTAGACCCTCATTCATCTGAATGCTTTGGGTTCTCAGATATAGAAAACAGTTGCAGCTACGAGAGAAGCAAATTATTGACTTTATTGTAAATAGATCTATAATTCAGCTACTGCTATAAATGAAAAATAATGGGCAAGTGCTAAGTTATATATTACTAGAGCTGGAGATATATGGCTACATGCACTTACTGAGGATACTCCACACAACCTCTTCCAGCTAAAGGGCATCCAGATTATCTCTCTTCCATAAGGTCACCGAAAATCACCTGATCCATAAGTCAAAGCAGGCTAATTTTACCAGCCATGGCCATCTTGGAGTTTATCTTAGGCCATCTTGGAGTTTATCTTAGGCCATCTTGGAGTGTGTAACCAGCACTTACTAGCTCTTCATTTCCATTATTCATTTAGCGACCTAATTTATGAAGTAGCTAGCTACCCTCTACCAACGTTAGATAACGCTAAATCGTTGTCACAAAAGCAAAACTTTTCTCAACGCACTAGAAATTGGGAACGCGCATGTGCAGTTTTATTTTCTAGTCTTGGATTCCAATATAGCCGCAGATCCTCACGGGATATGGGCTTGAGAACGTCACTGAGTCTTGTTTGAATGGCTTTACCAATTTGGAGCGGCGCACAGGTTGTGGAGACCACTGTGAGGAATTGTGCTATAGAGTCAGTTGTAGTATACTCTGACAGAGCTGAAGTCAAAAGAAGAGTGCCTATCAATTTAGAACAAGGCAAAAATGAAGTCTTAATTTGCGGATTTTCAACTTGGACAGATAGAAATTCTATCAGGTTAGATATATGCTATGTCCTTGAATTTTTGACTACTTTATGCTACGTGTGTGCCAGTAATGAACTGCAATTCAAATGTAGAGTTTTAGTTCACACATTTTAAATCCTAGGTGGTATTAATTCCACATGCTTCATTCAGATCTATGAGAATATTCTCTCTCTCAATAAGAAACAAACAAACAAACAAACAAACAAACTATGTTGCTTTTCACTAGCATAGAATTTTGGGATTGTATGGATACAATGCATATATGTGACCGTCTACGGGAAAACCGGGCACAACGCGGCGTGCGTAATATCGAGAAAAGATCGATCGATTTCTTAAAAATGTATTGTTTCAAGCCCACGGAAGGGAACGGTTAGGTCTATTATAGCGGGAACGACTTAAGCTACGACGATAAAACTTGGAGAGCTCAATATCTGGACGCCGACAACTCCGTAAGTGCAAAAAAAAAAATTTCGAAGGTGCCGCGTTGTGCCTGGTTTTCCTATAGACGGTCACATATTATATGCTCAATACTTCTTGTACACATAAAAGTATTTTATGTGGAATGAAAGAGGTAGCTATTTGCACATTAGACAATAGTCTTGGCTTTGTTATTCCAGAGTGGAGAGCAGAGGGGGAAAGGCAGTCATCACAGATGTTGTATATTCCAACAAGACAAATGAAGTGGAAAATATTGGATCAGTGGAGGCATATACATCTAGAGCAGTGGCTATAAAGCACACCAGCTACAGTATCATTTCTAGCAGTTACTATGTTTCACTGATGATGGCTAGCTGAATAGCAGCCGAAACGCTATCTTACTCTCTGTTGTTATTTTTTTAGTGCAGATTCCTTTCAACCATTTACTGTCAATATTTATCCCAGTTATTACATGGTTTAGCTCTTGAAAAAAAAAGAAAAAAGAAAAAAAAGAAAGAAAGAATGAATAATTATAAAGACCATAGAGACACAATTGATTTAATTAAATAATTGCAGGTAGAAATTCTGTCTATAAAGGTTGCTTCTTTTACCTTGGTTACATAGCTAGCTAACTTTAGCAACACTATTTTTGCATCAAAAAGACTGCTTGGATAAAAGACCAAGAAATGAATCGTTTGTTTGTTCTGGATCCCAAAGGTTTCAGTAAAATGGCAAATGAAAAGCAAACCCCACATTTTGAAAGTCTTAATTAACACAGAAGCAGGGAAAAGGGGTGGTGAGGGGGGGGGGGGCAAAAGTAATTAACACCTTACATACTCCCATAATCTGCCAATATAGATAATTTTAATTTTGTAGAATGAAATTCAGTCTCGACAGCAGGAGATGAGACAACTTCAAATCAAGCAGCAAGTGCTTCAAGACAAGAAGATGTAGTTGGCCCAATTTGCCACACATATTGCGAATGTTCATTCTGTGAAGGTAATGATATAAATATTATTACTAGTGATGTGCTTGAGCACAAATGGCGAGCGAGCCTAAAGACTATAATATTTTTATATGAATGATTTTGACTTCTAACACTGAAGCTACTGAAAATAAGGTCCAGTTTAAATTTCGCATACGCGGTAAAGGAATTTCAGTGCCATAGTAACAACTCTCTGCAACTGCTTGAATTGAAGGAAAAAAACAACAACAAAACAATACACGTTATTTAAAAGTTTTCTTTGTGATATTCTTTAGCTAAGTAGTGGTTGTAACACACAATGCTTTGACACAACTGGACATGCACCTACACAGACTTACCTTCGCAGTAGTCCAGTGGACAATGTATTTTCAAGTAAATACTGTTGCGCACGGCTTATAACCATGACAAAGAGCGCATTGACTTACCACCGCCACTAACTCGAATAGAAATGGAAGTCCCTTTTAAGTTTTCAAGTTTTAACTGCACCCGCAAAAGAATTCAAAACGGTAAACAATTCAATTTCTAGGGTGATACGGGTACTGATCGATAAACCATAGGATTCTGTTTAGTGCAATTTGGGACGGGGTCGACCACATAACTAACACAAAAACGTGAGGGTCAAAGTACAAAATGACATACGTACGTCCATACATATATACAAATAAACTAGTGGTGCGCTCGAATAGCGCAAATGCATGGCGAGCGAGCAGACTCTTTTTACAGAAAAATAGGACAGAAATTACATCTAACTGTAGTGCACAGTGTATCCCTTTCCATTCTCAGTTAGCATCAGAGAATCTAAAGTCTCTGATCCCAGACTAAACTAACAATTACCTGAATAAACTTCGAAAGCAGTGGCAAAGAAGCGCAGCTTGACAAAGACTTCACAATTGTTTCAAGAAGAGAGTAGCTGTAAACTTTTTGGTTGAAACAATGTTGCGTCTGCAGCAGGATACTCCGCGCTCGTTAATTGAAAAAAACTGGAACTGTGAACGCTTTACCTAACTTACGTAATTAGAAGCGCGCGCATTTAAAGAGCATACGTACCATCCATACATACATACATATATATATATATATAACATATACCCGATTTTGCATTATCCACCCCTAATACTGTCTCGCTCGCTACGCTCGCTCGCCAACTAGTGGTGTGCTTGAGCACAAATGGCGAGCGAGTCTGATAGTTAGGTAACATAAAATGTTACTATTTTTAGCTTACTTCATGAAAACACTATAATAGCAGTTATGACATTTGATTTCAGCAAACAAATACAAAATCACTCTCTTACCTGATTAATGGTAACTTTTGTAGTATCAAACATCAACCATTCTGATAATCTCAATTACCAGTAACTCTTGAACAAGCTCTCAGCTACGATAAAAAATAAACCAGTGTTATTATTTGTAATTTTAGCAAACAAATATGGAAATACTACTTACACCATTCTTGAGTATTGATAACTTCTGTAGTATCAAATTGAAGTTACTTTGACCATCTGAATTACCTTGAATTCTTGACAACAAGCTCTCACCTACAAAAACAAAAGACAATCAATTATAGCACACAAATACAAAATTACTTTCTTACCTCATTTTCTTGAGCAGTGGTAACTTTTGTAGTACCAAATTTGAGCCAATCTGACTGTTTGAATTTACCAGTCACTGTTGACAAGCTCTTAGCTACAAAAAAGAAAGGCCAGAGTTAATTTTGCATATTTAGCTAACAAATATGGAATTACGTACTTACCTCAGCTTCCCTCGAGAAGTATTAGCTTCCTTAGCATTAATACTACGGCATTCTGACTACCAACGGCTCTTGACAACCAACAACCGGCACTCCGTATCCCCCCATAAAACAGCGAAGTTTTGAAATTAAGTCTGGAAAAGGGTCTTCAATGCCATAGTAACCGGTCGAATCAACCTTTTGTTTCTTGAAAATCAAGCATTTTCTCAGGAATGTTCTCACACTTTGGAGCTTAAGTATAATGTAAGGCTTGCTTAATGCTGTAGTTTCAGAATAAACTGGGGTCAAGCCTAAAAAGCCGTGTTTTTTGGAGGAAAAAGTTTCCCGCGCGCGCGTTAAAAGGGCATACGTACCATCCATACATACATACATATATATAACATATACCCGATTTTGCATTATCCACCCCTAATACTGTCTCGCTCGCTACGCTCGCTCGCCAACAAACATCCCTGATTTTTTCATTTTTACCCCTGTAAGTGTCTCGCTCGCTATGCTCGCTCGCCGATTAGCTGAATGGAGTAATATTGTTACAGTTTCGACACTAGGGCAAGGAAGACAGTTTATGTCAGTTGGTAGACAAGGAAAGAGTAGCCTCTGTCATGGAGTTCTTTGATAATTATGAGGTATATAATATGTTTGTTGCTGTTATTGTTGTTTTGGAAGGTTGTTATAGTTGTTTGTGGTCATTTATAAAATTGTTTAGGCCAAAACTGCTGATTTGGATTCCTAGCTTTCTAAAGTGGCAGAGAATATTACTATGGTCCTACAAAAAATATATGCTTTAAAAGAAAATAGTATAAAATTATATCAACAGCAGGACTGGAAAGCAGCTGACTCAGTGAGGTAAAGGGACATTATTGTAGCATTACTTTTTATATGCATAATATACTCTAAAGTATGTATTGTCTACTAGGTAAATATCTAGCCTAAATGATTGAATGGAGTTTTCATAGAATTAATTGATAAACTATAAAATAATTATCATAATTGTTCTGACAGAAAGTGTGATGCTGCCTTAGTAGTTTTTAAATATATAAAAAAAATACAGATGTTTTACTGGTACCCATGACTATATTTTGAGTATGAGAGACTTATGCCAACATCCAAGTCCTCCATAGCCTATATATTTTTAGTTTGGGCTCACCCGCTTTTTAGTTACAATTAATCACTCACCTTTTTGCCTTCTCTTTTGTACTTTCGCCTTCTTTTAAGCCTATGCTGCCTTCCCTCATCTATTCCACCCGCTATTTTACTTACAATTAATCAATTTCTACTGAATGTGACCGAACTATAACCATTCAGGGAATGACGATGCTTTACCAAACTGCTTAAGCTCATGCATCATTCATGAATACACACACCATTGTTGGTCACCATTGTCGTTGTTACTGACGTACAAGTGTATTATTATAACTGATTATCACGGGTCTTTGGCCTTCGGTCGTGTAAATCTCACACCAACCTCCTCATTGTGGTAAACCTATACCTAAACTGCCTCACCTTTTAAATTATTAGTAACACTATTTCACAGGTCCAGTATTACGGTTTAATCAAGCAGCACAGTGGAGAGGACTGGAGAGATGCCAAGCTCTCTCTGTCCACAGCCCAGGGTTTAATCAAGCAGCACAGTGGAGAGGACTGGAGAGATGCCAAGCTCTCTCTGTCCACAGCCCAGCCCAGCATTGGAGGATCTCCTCCAGAACTAACCACTCGTATTCTTCGGTTTAAACCTTTGAGTGAGTCAAATGTCCAAGTATCAAGTTGACATGGTATAGTTGGCAGTTGGTGTATGAGCTCTCTTACATTCCTCACACACCATGAGCATCTATATGATGGAGATGTAAGTCTGAGTGGGTGTGAAAGAGGAGGGAGGGAACCAAATTAATGCTGCTTCACACAATAATAATTTGCCAGAGCTATCAAACTCGAATGGTTGATTTAATAATTGCTCAACACAAAACTAATTATTTAGCAAGATAAATATGAATGTTTGATATGATTAGTTGATATTATTATGGGGGGTTTTGGGATCAAGACTAAGTAATTGAACCCAGTTTATAGCCGGAGCCTAGGTGATGTCCCAGTCCCAGCAGGTATGCTGCCACCAGAATTAGTCTATGGAGTTGCTAAGGCGTCTTCCTGTTGATATTATCCCTGAAGCTTATCTACTACCCCTAACTAAGCCCGAAGCCATTCAGGAAGTCATATTGGAGTAGTTAAATATATTAGCCAAAGGTACACAAAGGTGAAGAAGACTAACTGAGAAGGAGGTTGGACTATATGTGAATTTATAGTCAACCACCCACACAGTGATGCATAAAAAGAGTGAATGTTGATGTCCGTGCCCAGTAGGCAACCATGTGTATGTAGAATGTTCTAGAATGTTCTTTCAGTTATGTGCATGTGGTGAATGTGTGCTGCTCTTTCAGTTATGTGCATGTGGTGAATGTGTGCTGCTGGCTAGGCGTGAACCACTAATCAGTGGCATGGATTACATAGTGTTGATTTCTAACGTTACTGTTATCATAAATTTTGGGGACCCCCATGGAAAATAGGTCGTCCCCATCCCTAATTTGATATAAAATTAGAGACCCCTTTGTGGGATGCTTACTAGTTTTAGTGTGTCCCAGTAGGTGGGAATTCATGGAATACAAATATTGTATAATTACAAGCTTTTAAATTAGTACAACCTTTAAAAAAGTAGGGATGGGGTCCCTAATATTGTATGGTAATAGGGACATGGGGTCCCCAAAATAGGGGAACCAAATTTTTATGACACCAGGAATCAAATCAAGGAGCACTTGCTGACACAATAGTAGTCCTAGGCTCAATCCAGTGACAGCCAAGTTTTGTTTTAATTCTGTATTGTTAAAAAACAAAAAACAACTCATGTGAAAGAGAGAGAATACATTCAATGATTATAAGAAGGTGGAGAAGTGAAGTCATGAATAGCTATGGGCTTTTCAATGTGGCACTGTGGCCCTTAAGCCCTTGAGAAGTCTTATAGTAATGAATTTTGGAATAATCTATTGTATAGCTATATGCATCTTCATCCTCCTACCCCATCAATTATTATTTTTTCTTCAATAAAGTCACTACAATAATATTCAGTCATTCTCAGCTGAAATAATTATAATAATAGCAAATTTTTCAGCCAACACAACAAGGAATGGTAAGACACAATCATACATAAAGAATTCAACACATTTCATGCAAACAGTTAATAGTGTATGCTTGAGATCTGACGAAATGATGGTGAGTTTTGATGTGTCTTCCCTGTTCACCAATGTTCCAATAGACGAGGCAGTATCTGTGATCAGAGAATAGCTCCAGAATGATGAAAGTCTAGATGAGAGAACATGTCTATCTCCTGAGTGCATCACAGAATTATTAGAGGTCTGCCTTAGATCAACTTTACTTTAGGCACAATGGGAACTGTTATGAACAAGTAGATGGAGCAGCCATGGGTTCTCCTGTTTCTGCAGTTGTGGCCAACTTGTACATGGAATTCTTTGAGGAAGAAGCTTTAAACTCAGCTCCAGTTAAACCTGTATTATGGAAGAGATATGTAGATACACCTTTTGCATAGTTAAGAAAGGAAGTGAAAAACATTTGTTGAACCATATAAACTCTGTAAGACCTTCTATAAAATTCACCATGGAATCAGAGGAAGATAGTAAGCTACCTTTTTTGGATTGCTGATTAAAGAGAGAGAGTGATGGTATGCTTATTGTGTACAGAAAACCTACACACACAGATAGATACCTTCACTTTAAGTCTCATCATCCTAATCATGTAAAGAGAGGAATAGTGAGATGCTCGTATCAGAGAGCTAGGAGGATAACTAATATGAGTGAAAATTTGAAGGAAGAAGAGAAACACCTACAAAAAGTACTTCAAAGTAATGGTTATGACAACGCAACCATTGGGGCAGGCTCTAGAGAATTACCTTCTAAAGATCACACAGATACTGAGCAAGAGAAAGGTTTGATTCTTACTATTCATACATAACAGGATTGAGTGAAAGCATTCAGAGAGTGTGTAGAGACTTTGACATCAAAACAGCATTTAAGTCGGGTAAGACACTAAGATCACATCTTACTAAAGTCAAAAATACTATACCCATTACCAACAGAGTCATCCATAGTGACAGTAGTATATCCTGCAGTTGTGGTAAAATATTCATAGGTGAAACAACTAAGAAGGCTTGAGCAGAGAGTGAAAGAACATCAGGATGCTTGTAAGAGAGGTGATGAGAAGGTTTCAGCCATTGCTGAACATGCTTGGCAGCAGCATCACCCCATTAAATGGAAAGAGGTAAGAGTTGTAGACAGAGCCAGTAAGAATCGTGAGTTGAAGATCAAGGAAGCTCTACACATACAGATGAAACCTGAAAACAACAAGTTTAACACAGAGACATATAGGTTTAGAGCTTACAGGATGCTGGCTGTCCATGCTGCGTGCATATCAACCTCCAGGATATAATAAACAGTAAGCGTACCCTCCAGAAATCTTGCTGTTTATATTGTGTTATTATATCACCATGGAGAGTTCGACCTCAGTTGACCCCTGAAGAGGACTTCGGCAAGAAGTCAAAACATCGGGTTAAGTTAAAATTAACTATATTGGCTGTTAAAAAGAGAAAAAACTGCTATTATTACAATAATATTGTTCATGATATTTAGTCATTTACTCTACTCCACTTGTTGCAGTTTACTGATCCCCACAGGAGATTTAATTCTTCTAGATTTCACATAGTCACAACTCTATATAATGACATCATATATACTCATTTTATCAGAAGTACTAAGCTTTAAATTTACAGTAAGTGACTTGGCAGTATAATGGTTATGTCTTAGCAACCTAGTTGACCAAAGGTACGAACATACACTAGCTAGAAATTACAAAATCATCCTGGACCAATTAATGACTTCGAGTAATGAAAACTATAGATGTAAATGCTGACTTCATAAGAGAAGCTAAGCATGCAAGAGACACTCACTGGTATATATTTTCAATGCGAAACTTCACTTCCGCACTTGGTTAAAACTTTCCAGCATATAAAGCGAAACTACATTTTTGCTCATGTGATTATGACGTGACTATAGAGGGGTGTTACCCACAAAAGCTGGTACCTACGTGGAGCTGAAGTTTCACATTTTCTGAAAAATCAGCCCAAAATTAAAAAAAAAGTAGCACAATAAGGTCTTAAATCATCGTTCTGAGTAAGCTCATACCTAAATCAAAGGTTAATTGTCAGTAATCTTCAAAATCAGAGCGTGACAGACAGACAGACAGACAGACAGACAGTTAGTCATTGCTGTTATAGTTGGGACTAATGAAGCACTCATCTAGAAAATTGCCAATTCACTAAATTTCATTTTGTAGGATGGCAGGTGTAATATATAGTTATGTGAATTCAATCTGTAGTTAAATGAGGTTTCATATACAGACCTATTAAAATGGCAACATCTAAATTCTTTTGGGCTAGTATGAATTATAGCTATATTGAATTCAGTTTGTTAGATATTTACAGATCAAACGAATTATTCTATCAAATTACACAAGTCAGTAAAGTAAATAGTTTAAAAATTCTATTACTTTAGTAGTTACATATTCTCTTACTTTATATGTTCTAATATTTCCAAACAGGATGTTGTGGACAAAGATGAGAAAAGCAACAAGGAAGTGAAGTTAGTGAAGTTATATAGATGGGAGTTACAGCAGTCACTAGAGGTGATGGGTGATGGAAGCAAACCCAATTTATGGAATATCAACTGAAGACAAACCTCCTTGTATAGAAGTGGAAACAGCTAAAGTAAGATGTAGCCCCCCCCCCCCCCCCCCCCCACACACACACACACTAAGATGCAAGTTGTAATGTGATTAAATCTTTTCAATGCTACTTATGTGATACCAACAGCTAAAACAATTCCAGCTGATGGCACTGAGCACAAAGTATGAGGAGGAACTTTGTATTGTAAACTTATCAGCTGGAAATTTACTTTATCTTACTATCTTTAGGTGATAGTGGCTTCTATAGATCTTAGTCCAGACTTTCCACTACAACAGTGTGCCACGCCTCTCCCCCACACTTTTTCCTACAGGCTAAGGCTAAAAATGTATCTCCCTGCTACACTGTGCTAGCTGGACCTACCAATATCTTCATGGACAACAACTTTATTGCAAAGGTATGAAGTTTATGAAAAAATTAACTGAATTTTTTTTATAACCAGCAATGTGCAGAGATAGTCTGAAATATAATTCAATGGACACAACCAACTATAGCAAATAGCAAATATTTGAACATATATATTATATATATATATATAATATATATATATATATATATATATTGAACTGAGCAGGAAAAAGAAGAATAAGTTAAATTTAGGATCACATATTTTGAGACTTATACTGGTAAAGCGTGGCGATATTAATGTTTTTCACACACTCAACAAGTAGCTAGGTAAAATCCTGTCAGTTTTGAGATGGTCACAACTGTAGTTAGGACATAGCTAGTATTGAGCATTCACACCACTGAGGGATGGTTTTATGATCAGATGAATCAACTACGATTAACTAAAAGCAGCCACTTTATATTTTTGATAATGTTAATGAATAAACTTAAAATTTCCAGTCTGAGTTGGCAGATGTATCTCTAAATGAAGAGTTTACTACATCTCTGGACATAGACCAGTCTCTTCGCATCACCTGTCAGCCAGTGGGTGTGGTCCACAACAATCGCTCTGGCCTGCGTAGCAAGACCACCTCCATCACTTACACTCACAAGTTTCAAGTGAAGAACACCAAGTCCCATCCAGTCAGCATCCATCTCTCTGAACAAGTCCCACTGAGTTTTGATGAGAAAGTCAAGGTAAATGCCATCCCCTAGCTATCTGTGTGTCAGCTTAGCATTCAAGTCATTCAACATGAAAATCCTATTTATGCATGGGTAAATTCAGGTGAATGTCATGGAGCCTGATGTGCAGAAGATCAAGTGTCCTCTGCCATGTGGACATGTCATATTGAATGAGAGTAGCAACATGGAGTGGCATATCTCAGTACAGAGTGGAGAAGAACTGGAGCTGAGACTGATCTACGGTGTGGAGTATCCAGCTCAGGACCATGTGGAAGGACTTCTTAAACAATACTAGACTATAATTCTTTCTCCTCTCAAATTGATTGTATGCAAATGATTAGTAGATGAAGTAGTTATGTTTATGCAACATTTATTCAGTATGAAGTGTATGAAGAAGCTTGCATTAATCTAAATTTAGTGTGAAGTATGGTGAAGCTTAAACTTATTTGTGGTCAAAGATTGAGAATTATAGCTACTTTTTTTGAAAGCTACACAATTTATTTGGATTTGGTACTCAGTTGTTGTCTTTTGATACTAGAAATATTTGAGTGAGCTGAAATACCAGAAGAAATTTTAGTTTTTTTATTGTGAAATTCTCATGAAAATCACTCACCAAATCAAACAGTACACAGACTAACCTGCTTCAGCTATGTACAGTAGTGAACCTAAAAATATGGTAGCTAGTGCTTGAGATATAACTATAACTTCAGAGTCAGATCTAAAGTTTGAAAGAGTAGGGGGAAAGGGGAGGGCCTGAAGAAAAAAAATTAGCTAAGGTATAGCTTTACAGGATTTGGCAAAACATCATTGAATGGGGGGGGGGGGGGGGGGGGGGGAGGGAGGTAGTCTGGTGGCTGCGGAGGGTCTGGGAACATGGCCATACCAAATTTGTTCTGGAGGAATGTGGAAGTGGTGAGTGCCCCACCTCCTTTATAACACCTAGCTAGCGATGAAAGGGTGGCTGACACAAACTGGAATTTCTATTTGTGGGTGAGAAAGGCCATTCCCGGTAATTTGCTAACGGTAAATGACTGCCGGATGGTACGGCCATGTCCCCACACACCCATTCCCAGCGTAGCGGTTCAGTAATTCATTGAACATTGATGCTGACTATCAGCAATAAGCGGTAAACTGCTAACGCTATATCGTTCTCGTGTAACCACTTCTAACCACTACCGTGAGCTGTACACAAACAGTGAACGATTAATAGGCCTTTCATACTATAAGTTATCTAAATAAGTACATTACGGCACACCATACAGAGAATAGTTGTAGTGTAGCTTGCTTTATCAGTGCCATAACGAGAGCGATGTTTTGTAGTCGATTGAAAAGTAGTATTTGAAAGCTTGGAATCATAGGCCGTCCACATATAGAGTGAAGTATATCCGGGGATATATTTATAGCTAAATAGCAGAATATTCCATTGCGATTTAGACACGATCGACCAGAAGTCCACATACCATAAGTTAAATGTGAGGTGTGGCTAAATAATTTACTTCCGGTCGCGGGTTCGACCGAAGCTACGGGTATGAAAGGTGGGAAGATGGGTTTCAACCCCAAAGCCCCCACTTCCCCTCCGGATACTTCTTGGATGTGCTAACTGCCTCATCAACACTAGGTGCCTTCATAAAAAAATACTGTAGCTAAAGCGATGATTGAGCTGCGACGACTGAGCTGTGACACGATGTTTGAATTTATGCTCAGGAGGAGGCGTACGTCAGCGCGTCTAGTTTCACGTGACCAATTTACTTGTGGTCCAAAACCTTTTCCTCAATCTCCCCCACCCCCGCACCGCTTCTGTCAACAAGCCACACCCTCGAAATAGCTAATGTCAGTTGAAGGAGTGCTCACTTGACCACTGGAGCTCTGCGGGCTCACTCGGGACAATGGCCAGTAAAACCTTCGACCCTCTTTTGGTTCACAAGGCAAAGAACGGACAGGTATCGCCTCTTTCTTATTTAGGCCCGCAACCTCCTCACCTGTATATAGTAGCTAGTATAGTTAGCTGCAGCTAATAAAGTAATGGCGCAGCAATCTGAATAGTACCGTTAGACTTAACCAGCTATCTAGGTATTCTGTGTAAATGTGCAAAGAGTATTTGATTATGTACCATTTTTACTTATTAATATACATGTAGCTACTGTAAAAACCTCACAAAAGATAAAATTTTGACAATATTATATCTGAGAAATTGGTGTATATCCTGGAATCTAAACTATTGACTGGAGATAAACAAAGAGTGTTTTATGCAAGATTTATTAAAGTTTATATATATATATATATTTTTTTTTTTTTAAAGAAAATTAGAAAATACTTAAAACAAGGTGGGGTTAACTCAGCAGTTGTGAACGGTAGAGGAGACACTCCTATTCATGCATTTGTTCGTCGTGAGGACCACGCTCAAAGCTTGGACTGCCTGTTCACTCTCTTTATATATGGAGAATATGATATAGACATCTTGAACGCGGAAGCAGACACGCCCCTCCATCTGGCATGCAAGGTAAATTGTGGCTTTATATAGAGGGGGATGGAGAAAATTCATTCAAAAATGGTGATTTTTAACACTGCAACAGGAAATGCTCTTCTGAATATATATATATTTTCAGTGCCCACCACTCACTGTGTGTGGCTTCATACCTTAGTTTTGCATTCCTCTGTAAAAGTGTTTAATGCACTGGCATTTGCAGCCAATTAATATACTAATTAGTAACGCATGCATAATTTATACATTCTCATCACTATGAATATCATTAATAATACATTATACTCATTTATTGTATTCTTGGTTATTATATACATAGATTACCCACAATATAGTAACCACTTTCTTCTTTAATTTATAACAAATAATATTTGGCAAAACTTCACTAATTTGTGCAGTACTAGATATTGGATTTAAATTTTTTCATGCAGTATTGTGCAATATACAGCCACTGTGTATTACCAATTGGGTTAATAGAACACTTGATTTTAAATATGCTAAAATGATCCAAAAATGTAGCAACAATTTATTAAGACAATTAGACCAGTAACATTTCTTCAATTTCCTTGAGAGTGGTACATTACGTATTATTACATGACAAGTGAAGAGAAGAAGTCTGCTCATTTAATTAGATTACTCTCCCTGAACAGGAAGGATAGCAATTTGATGTGATGACTGTGTCATTCCACAGGATGATTGCTGCAAAGGCTGCCCTGTAGTCACATGGCTTCAGTGGTAACACCATACCGGTATCACAAACTTCCCTTAATTAAGATCATATGGTTTTTGGTGTACTTATATCCATTTCAAAGGAAATGCCAACTACATAAATGAATCTAACCTATACATTTTTACTTAATTATAAGGTTGAGTTGATTTGCAGTGAATGGGCGTGGTGGTTATCTGACCAGCTTGTCTAGCATCTCATATGTATATATTAAAAATTCTGATGAAATGATTGTGATTGTAGTTATGCAATTCTTCAAAGGTTTCAGCAAACTGAAAGATCAATAAATTAAAGAAGTAGTGAATATCCCCTTGAGCATAATTACTGTTATTAAATCACACATAATATATCCTAAAAAGGAAGAGAGTTGGGCGTGAAAAGTCCATATGTCAGATGACAAAACTACGGTAATGGTAGCTTCTGGTTCCATTTTCATTTTCTGTTGCATGTATCCATGTTGTTTACGATATAATCCCATGCCATTATTTGTTTATTTGGTTATATGTATTGAGGATCCATAGTATTGACACTTTTTATGGAATTCAGTATCATTGACAACACAGTGGTGGAAAGCTGTGAGAATTGAAGAACATTTTCAACCAAAGCTGCACTGAATTGGTCATAACACATCCACACACTCACACATAATGAATCTTTTTAGCTTTGTTTCATTCATCTTTATAGCTATTTTAAGAATTCATAAGACCCACTTAGGTATTTTTTTATTTTAGTTTTTATCCCAATTGCTATGGAAGAAAATTTTTATCTTATCTGACCAATCTGGAATACCCATATGAAATCATGATGAGCACTTGAGTGCAAGTATCACGTGTGTTTGTGCATTTGTATGTTTGTGTGTGTGCATTTGTATGTGTGTATTTGTTTGTGTGTTTGTGTGATTCTAATACTATTGTCACTTGTGCATGGGTTATATACTTGATGTGTGCCTCGTGACATGCCCAGTGTGTGCGCTTTTTGTTTTTTTCTCATTGCTCATTTTAGGTGCATTGCAAAAATGTTTTAGATTTTTTGCACATTCTTTTGCTAAGTGTTGACCATAATATGACTGATCTCTGTCATTTGAAACTCAGTTCTGCCAATCCTACGTATAGTGTATGTAATTCTAACTTTATCTGTGCCACCATTTTTACAGTTCAACCAGCTTTGCAGAGAGTACAACCAAAACAAAATTTGTCTCATAAAAGGCCACATTTGATTTGCTACAGTACATCTATTTGGGCTTAATCCCTGCCATTTTTTAAAATTCAGTATTGACGGACTGACAGGCAGACAGATAGATGAACAGATTACTATAGCATCTTTGGGATTTACTAATTTTATTTAATAAAACACCTTCAGACACATTTTCATATCTTCCTTTTTTGTGATTTGCTCAGCTCAAGAAGATGGACTTTGTCAAAGCTCTCATAGCTTTCGATGCAGAATTGAACATCTTGAATAGAGACAGCCTCACTGCACTGGATATAGCAGAAGATGGAGGCTGCACAGATATTGCTATACTTCTGGAGGAAGTGGGAGGGTTGACAGCAAGGTCCATACTGGACGGAGCACAGAACACAGAGAACTATGACTTGTTCTCTCCGGAAATAGACCAGAAAGAGCTGGTGACGGGCACTGTAGACATGACCCTGACTCTAGGTGGGGCTATGGGAGCCATGAGCAAAAATAGTATTATGAATGAAGGAGGAGTTAACCCCAGGACTCTTGCCCACAGGCTGGAAGACATGACTGACAACGATTTTGTTGGATTTTTTAAAGATGATGACAATGATGATGATTATAACGGTGTTGGACACGGGAGCACATGCTGCCCGCCTGAAGAGAACATGTATTCTATTCCTGAAGGTGCGTTTATGATGCCTTGAGAAATGAACAACATAATATAGATTATTCTTGGGACTGAAATTGTATTTAAATTTGGTAAAACCATGATGTCTAAAGTTTGATTGCAATCCAATATTTGTACTTCAAATGGTGACGAGAGTTATGTCCTCTGCATATTATTGCTCAGATTTTCATGTAACGCTTTCATATTTTCTTCAGTGTGGCATAGACTTGACTAGTTTAGCAGTAATTTTTTTTCAGATATCTGACTGCTGACACAGTGACTCATAGGCTAACTGCATGCTGTTGCAGAGCTACAATATTATGACTCCCTATGTCAACAACAATTACTGCTTAACTCGAACTTTTATTAGGCATGTAAAGCTCTCTTTAATTCGTAAACCAAAACCAAGTGGTTTCAAATAGTGGCAAACAAAGTTGAGAAGTTTTTGTTGTGAGAAACTCATTTTTTTTGTTCTAACTTTTATTATTTCCGTTCATATATATAATTTATCTTTCTAGAAGTGTGTGTGTGTGTGTGTGTGTGCATGTTGTGGTATTTTACAGCCGATGAAGAGAGTGAGGAACTAGAGATGCTGGCTGCTACAACAGACCACACAATTTCTGATGCTATTTCCAGATCACCTGTCCCTCTGAATCCAGGTGACAGGATTCTGACAGCCATTAGGGTAATAGGTCAATTGTAATAGTGAAGAGAGATGAAAAAACAGCTTATGTATGTGTGTGTGTGTGTGTGTGTGTGTGTGTGTGTGGTGTGTGTGTGCGGGTACATTTGTGGTAGGGTGACAGGTCTCTATCTCCAGGGAGATCAAGTCCTACTTGTCACAGTCCGTGTAGACCCAGCAATCTCTTACAGAGCAATGACAGTCCTGCTATGAACCCGATGAACTCAAAGAACCCAGTGGTCTCTAGAAGTTCTGCTCAGAGCAGTGTTCACAAAAATCCATTAACACTTAGTCTTCTACCAGGAAGTCCGAGGTCCAGAAGCCCACCTCCCAAAATTGGTCACTTACCTTTTGGGCGATCGCCAAGTTGGACCCCTCCTCTGTCCAGGACTCCTACACGGGCCAGGACCCCTCCACAGTCTTTGACACCAAATAACCGGCACTCCAGAAGTCCTGTTCCAGATGAACCAATAGATGTGAGTGAAAAGATGTCTGATCAGGAGATCCTGGGATTTTAGTACAGATTTTTACATCTTCAATGTTGTAATAACTATAATATACTGGGAAAGTTCAATGGCAAATTATACATAAACTCCTCCCTATCACATGATACAGTGCCTGAAATACTACATCTGATCTTAATTTAAGCACAACTGATTCTCAGTTTCACTCCTTTTAAATATTCTCACTGAACGACATTACTTTTGAATAATTTGTAATTTCTATCTTGTTTTTCTAGAAGATGGACAAAGAAAAACAGAATCATGAAAATATCCATGACGAAAAGGAAGAGGAGGGTGATGGCAATGACGACGATGATGATGATGATGATGATGATGATGATGAGAGTGAAGAAGAAGACCATTATAAAAGGTGATTCGGTTGTTTGTATGAATGAGTAAGTATGTGTCTCTAAGCGAAACAGTTTCAACTTAGCTTGTGCATATGTGGGCATGGTGTTCTGACTAGATGTATGGAAAGACTGGTGCAGACAATGTTGACGTGTCTCAGTGAGACAAATCCTGAGACAAGGAAGAATCTTGAAGAAGATCTCAAGAGAAATCTCAGGGAGAAAGATTATCTTAAAAAAGAAAGTCAGCAGCCAAATAACCAGGAGAGCAAAGGGGTTGAACACGAGGAGAAAAGCAAGCCTAAAGAAGCAAGCTCACCCCCTAAGAAAGGTAAATATTCATCTTTTATTATTGATGCTGGAAGTGTCACAGTTTCTCCAAATAAAGTTCCATGGGTTCACAGACCCTGTTCAGACTTTCACTTGCTATTTTTTGTTTTGTATATAAAATTGAACATAATGAGCAGGAGCAGTGGCAATGAATAGAGTAAGCACTAGATCAAATACAATAATAACTCTCCACATAAAATTTGTTATAGATGCCACAGGTCAGGAGTATCTTGGGTCATGTGTGCAGTATTGAAATTATGGGCTAAAAATTGTTGAGTAGATCAGGATTCTAAAAATTGTATGCTCTTAGTATACTTAACTTGAGTAATCTTACCTTTTTCCCTCTTTAGAATTGAGTCAGTTTAAACTGGATCTGCCACAAAATTACAAGAGAACAAACAGTGAAGGGTCAGAGAGGGTAAGGAATTACAGACGTTTCACGAACCCTAATATTGGAGAAAGTATGAGAAAATATCGCCTGCGAGGACCCCAGGCAGCACTGCAAAGCAGTCTGTCAACATCAAAAAGTTTATACAACCCAAGAATGTCCGTAATGCAAAGCGGCCTGGGCACCAGTGTCAAACCTACTAAAAAGACCATCAAGGAAGGTCAGAGAGGGCATAGGATTCTCTGTCTTGATGGTGGAGGAATAAAGGTAAAACTTTGTTTTAAAAAATGGCTAAAAGTGACATAAACATAATTGTTCAGGGAGTAATTGAACTGGAAATCCTCAGAGCTATTGCAAGGCTGTCAGGGTGTTCCATCCCCGATCTCTTTGACTGGGTAGTAGCCACTTCCATTGGTGGCATCTTCGCTCTCGCGATGGTTTATGGTATGTTAATGAATATAGTTAGAATCAGGGGAAACCCCACAGGGGGGAGGGCAGGGGTCTAATTACTCCCTGAATTCACAGAGAACTTACTGATGGGCTACACTAAGTTTCTCTTAAAGATGATATTTTAGTACTTCAACGTTTTACTCAATTTGTCAAAACTGAGCTTGTTGGGTAACTACATGTGATAAAATGAAAGAAGAAATGAAGGATATTAGTGGTGCATCAAAACTAAATGCAGCTACTGGCTATTATATTTACAACTGATATTTATTTGACAAGAAGCGGCCATTTTTACATAAATATATTATTTATGTAGAAGTAGCAGCTGGAAGTGATATATTATATACTTTATCATTTTGTCTAGGGGAGTTGAATGCTGGTGACTTGCTGAAGTTCTGCTTCAGAATGAAAGGTGATGTCGGCAAGAAGCAAGCATGGTGGAAGTATTCTTGCAACACACAAGTTTTAGAGAGTTTGTTGCAAAAGATGCTTGGTGAAAACACAAAGATGGAGGAGAAGAAGACAAAGTAAGAAACTTCTCAATTGCCTAAACCTTTCTGTTAAGTACTTTATTAAATATGTAAACTCTTTTAACCTCCAAAATGAAATTGCCTTGCTTTCTTTTTTTTTTCCCCATCAATTTATTTTTTAATCTCACACTTCTCTGTTCAATATATTGTGGCCTGACGGTAACTTCTGTCAACATAGTCTGTTTATGTAACGATGGTGACCTCTGTCAACACAGTCTGTTTGTGTAACGATGGTGACCTCTGTCAACACAGTCTGTTTATGTGGGGGAATAGTGACATAGTTTATTTTAGGCTAAACATTCAAACTTTGTATATTCTATGAAAGAAAAAAAATTCTTTCTTTCTTTTTTTTTTTTTTGCATTTATGTGATAAAATTATTTCTCTACCATCAAGGACACTGTAAAGTTTAATTCTGAGTAAAGGATATTTTAATTGTAATACTTGTGCACGTATTTTAAGATTGCAGTCACTTATAATTGAATCATTTTATTTCTGGTATTGATTGTATTTTAAACAGAATATCTTGGCACATGCTAACTGTGCATTGTAAGGAACAAAGAAATAAAGTAATGACAATATTATATGAAGACATTTAAAAGTGGCATAAGGTCAATCACTGGATAGTGAATAAAAATGGATGCCTACCTCAGAAAAGTGAAATTTTCTTAGTGATAGAAATGTGAATTATTTGCACATTTGCTGCATTGGTTTTGCAAAACAGAACGATATTCATAAGGTACATAGGAGTTTTTTTTCCAGTAAACATGAAAAGGATCTAGTGATGTACTATGATTTTCCCAAGAAAACTGCTTGACACAATGTTTAAATTTTCAAAGTTTCAAGTGAATGTTTTACCCAAGTGTGTATATTCAAGTTTTCTTAGTTGTTGGTGGTCTATTATAGTGGGCTATCATTATTTTTCAAGATCCAACTGTTGTTGAAGCAAGTGATTGGTAATTTGCTGCTTTTTTGTTACAGGGTGATGGTCACAGCTGTCAGGAAAGGAGATACTTCTCTCCCATTAGTCTTCTTCAATAACTGCTTTCACGATGAAAACTATGGCGGTAAGTAAGCCTTTTCACTGATTCTTTCTTTTAAAAAGTCTTGGCTTTTTTTAAATTTATTATTATTATTTTTTTACATATGATTATATCTTTGCTTTTTTTCTTACATGCTCTCAGATATACTCTGGAAAGTAGGTCGTCGGACTTCTGCTATTCCTGCATTTTTCCAGTCTGCCGATGGATACGTAGATGGTGGGTTAGTGGCCAACAACCCCTGTAATTATGGTCTCACCAAGATCAAAATGTTTTTGAAAGAAACCAAGGAGATGCAGAAGGAACGGTAGGTGGCATATTTCATTTTAAAAGCCTTTGATGCTACTATAGTGGCTGAAGTGAGGGTTTTATGCTGACTCAGCAGCAGGTCCTTTTAGCATAACGTATAGCACATAAATAAAATGTCATCATAATTAATCAACTGAGAATATGATTTAAGGTAAACGATGAAATTTAGTAGCGAAACTTTCCTATAAATGGTACTGGCAGTGTGATTGAGTTTTCCAAGTCCCGGTAATTTTTTAAAATTTTAATTTTTTGCTGCATTTGTGTGATAGAGGTGACAAGAAGACAATAAGTACGGACATCGCTTGTGTCCTCTCAATAGGATGTGGGAAATACCCTTCACAAAAGATCGGCATCTCAGATATTGATGACAGCGTTCTTTTTAGTCATCCACTTCAAGCTCCTCAGAGGATAAAGAATGCACTGCACACTCTGCTCTGTTGTGTGAGTGAATGCAATGAGAGAGAGAATAACAATGTATACTGTAGCTAATATTCTTGTTAAGCCGTAAGTGTCTCTAATGTAGGTAGTTCTAATTAAAGCACACCACCACTAATAGTGGTATATATACCTGAAGTAGAATTGGATTTTCAAGTAGGACAAAGATATACCTCAACAAATTGTACATCTTTCTTATAATATTATACCAGCTTGGTCGATCTGAAGAAGATGCCAATATCTGCCGTATCTTCTGTGAGGAGATGCAGGTTCCTTTTTATCGCTTCAGTCCCAAGGTGGATATAATTATAGAATCTTCAGATACCGACAATTTAAAGATCTGCGAAGCCATCATAAGGTCAGTAACACATTTCTAAAGAAGAGGAGAGATTAGGAGTAGCTATGAACGCTGGCTAATAAAAGTTAGAAGGGCGAGATGCAGTTATGATATTCAAACTTTGATGGATAGCTAAATCAGAAGCTTGGTTATGCAAGTGTTACAATGAGACTTGTATTTTGTTTTTGTTTTTCTAATTTATTTAGTGCTAAGAAGATGTTGCATAGAGATGAAGCTCATTTGGAGACACTCTTATTCGACTTGGGCAAGAAACCAGTTCCACAGACAAGAGTAGTTTAGCAATCAGTACCCATTTTTTGAAGTCATTATATTTATCAACTTCATGTTTTATATTTCATTTCTTTCTTTCTTTTTTTTCCAATTATGTTTACTTATGATGCATTTTTCAAGTCATTAGGCTATTGGTTTAGTAGCTATAATAAAAACCAAAGCTCCAGTTGACGTTATATTAGCGTTGTTACATAATACAAAATTCACTAGCAAATTTATAATTATAGCTCTATAGCTCTTATCACATGAATTTAAGATTCTGACCATGAAATAAATACATTAGGTCTTTCATTACTTGTCATTCCTAGACGTACATTCTAGCTATCTAATCAACATTGTATAATTTATCACTGAGGACTTGCACCAATGTTTGCTTAATTCAATACTATCTCAACAGTGACTCCATTGTCTTCCCGTGCCATTGACTAGCTACACATTAAAATGCTAGCATTATTTAATTCAATACTGGTAGCTACATATATCTTAGCAGTGACTCCATTACTTCCTAACATCCTGTACCATCATACTTGCTACACATTAAAAATACTAGCCCAAGTTAATAATTTCAACTCGCTATTTGTACTAAAGCATATTACTAGTATAATTAAATTGACACATATAACAATAATCATGACATACAAAAATAAAGAAGTGTCTGTTGGAATGCTATACGAATGTTTCAACTCTAGTTTGGGGCACAGGTTCTTTGCCCAAAATTCGCACTAGTTCCTCCACGTGAGCTTCATCTCTGTGTAACATCTTCTTAGCACTAGACAAACAAATGAATAAAGCAACAAATAAACAACAACATAATTTCAAAATTTCTTTCTCAGGCTCCTTTTACTCATAAGATGCATTCTCTCTCTTTTACAGGATTCTTTTTAAGCAATACATAATTTTTTTAAAATGCTTGGTGACCCAGGACCTGTGAAAGAGAATATATCTAACATAAAGATTCTCACTATAAGGCGGCTTACACATTTAAATAGAGCAGAGAAACAACTGCTACAGTTCAGCTCAAAATTTGATTAATCGATTAACCATCAGTAGCACCTCTGCCAACAACCAATAAACAAACGGGAATCAGAAAAGAACGCGGAAACCCTACTCCATAGTATAAGGAGAACTGGCCAGTTTATCATATTATCTTTAATAGTGTAATAGCTGACATAAAAGAAGAATAGTTTTCCAAAGTTAAATTTGCTACTTATCTTTTATGTACCTTATGATAGCTTCACAAATTTTCAAATTGTTGGTTTCGGCAGTTCCGACGACCTCTTCTACTGTCGGACTAAATCTATAAAAGGGAATCTCCAACTCCTCGCAAAAGACACGGCAGATGTGGGCGTCTTCCTCATTGCGACCAATCTGGAAGCAAGGAGAGAGAGAGAATCACAATCAGTGGCAAACTAAATGTGCAGACAGAATATTCAATGTTTTGATGATATTCATAGCTGAGATTTATAACCATTGTAGGTTATTTCAAATATTTAAAGTGACATATAGCTAACTATGTATATAAAAAAAATTATTAAGGACTCACGCAGGAAAGAAGAGTCTGTACGACATTCTTTACTCTCTGAGGTGCTTCAAGAGGATTAGTGAACAAGTCATTGAGGTCTGAATTACCGATCTTTTGCGCAGGAAACTGCCCAGCTCCAACCGAGAGGACGCAAGCAACGTCTGTGCTTACATGAGCTGCTGAACCACTGAAGTACCAATATGATAACAATTACCAAGACAATGAGTAAATCATAGAACTTTAATATGCGTATGGTGTCCTTTTACCGGTTCTTCTGACGCTCCTTCAAGTCTCTCAAGAACACTTGTATTCTGGTGAGACCATAATTACAGGGGTTGTTGGCCACTAACCCACCGTCCAAATAGCCATCAGCTGACTGGAAAAACACAGGTGCTGCAGAAGTGCGCCGACCCACTTTCCAAGCTAACTCTGCATAGCACAAAACAACATTTCATGAGAATTTAACAAGAAAACAAGTATAACTTATAAAAGCTTACCACCGTAGTATTGATCTTGAAAGCAGTTGTTGAAGAAGACAAGAGGAAGGGAAGAATTTCCCTTCTCTACAGCTGTTATCATTACTCTATATCACAAAGTGTGGCATTAAATAGAGATGACAGTATATAGCAGCTGGTCTCTAACATAATTAATTCATACTGAACGATTAGAGTTTAAGGGTGCTCGCACATAGCAACGCTCCGCGCGCAGCTTAATTAAGATCTAACCACCAAACCGCGGAGTTGTAAGGTAGTGGGCGGACCTTAAATAACCCGCGCATAGATAAGAGCTGCCCGTGGAGCCAGTGGTAAATTCGCGTGGCTGCTTTGTGTTACAATTTGGCGGGTGTTGATTGTAAAGATCATGGGCAGGAGGCTTCAAGCCAATAAAAAGAAGCAACAGCTTCTCAAAGCAAGAAATAAGAGACAGATGATATGCCACTCCAAAAGAGGTATTGCATTTAACTCAAAAAAATTGCTTCACTGCTACTATGGTTAAATTTTAGCTGTACTCAGTATTATTGATCAGAACACCCAAGGGGTCTGCATCAACAGTGCTTCTGATGTATTTACATTGGCTGTACCTGAACCAATACAGCACTCACTGGAACCTGAAGGTAGTATCATTGATATGAAAATGTACACTCCATACAAAAATAAATAAATAATAGAATAAATATGAATTTTTACACACACACATTTAATATAATAAACCAACACACCCACATACACACATATATACTAATGTATAGATTCCGCTGGCACGGAGGTCATTGCAGTAGATCTAGAAGAAAGCCTCAGTCCAGCCAGTGATGAAGGGACTTCTTGTTACATCAATGAGGAAGTTCTTAGCTTAACAGTTCCTCACACAGAGCCGGCAGGTATAACCGCTGGACAAATCAGCACAGAAATCATCGAAACTGAACTAAATTCTAGAACAGGTAATTTAAGAAAAATAATGATAGCAATAATAATACAGTGAAACCTCTCTTAATGGACATTCTATGTAAAGGACATCTCTCTGTAATGGACAATAGTAAAAGCACTGATGGGAGTTACCATAACTAAATAAGAACCTCTATGTAAAGGACACCTCTGTATAATGGACAAATCAGGTTGTTCCTATAGTGTCCGTTATTTGGAGGTTCCACTGTACTGCCTAAAACACACTACACTATAATAAGTATGACTATTGTACTAGCAAGACATGGCGTATTCCATGACAACACATGTTCAGGAAAAGCAAAATTACCTTTTCAACCCCCCCTCCCACCCACCCAAAAAAAAAATTATTGCTACAAAATATACCTACGGATTTAGTAAATATAATTGCTGTACAATAATTTCGGAATGCAGCGTCTCACCTCAACAACGAGGATTGGGGAGTAAATGAAGAGGAATTCAGCATAGAATTTGTAGAGGATGTGATAGACAGCTTTTCGAGTATTGCTGATGAGCTTGGAGTACCGCATGACTCTGATACTCTCAAGGCGCACATATCTAGTGGACAAGTACACTTTGGACATACAGAAGAACTTCATATTCATGATTCTAATGCATCGTGGCATCAATGGTATCCAGTTATTTCCTTCCTAATTTCTGGTCATCTACATGCTGACTATGAGAGACTTAGCGGCTTATTGGGACTACCATCGTGTTCAAGCACCCAGTGGGGTAGAATTGTAAAGAGTCTAGAAGGTCATGTAACAGACCTGGCTGAGTGGTCCTGTGGTCAAGTAAGACAAGAAATCACGGCACGTGGAGATGCAGACCAGTGGATGGCATCTTTTGATGGTTTTTATCTGACCCGGGGCCACTACTCCAACAATTCTTCTGCTACCTTGCACGACCACCTCACTGGCAAGATTGCATACTTCTGCCACCGCACAAAGAAAGGGCCTGGTCATAATTGGAGTGGTACATCTGGGGGTGCTGAAGCGGATATGCTAGATGAATTATTAGGGAAGGCAAAGGATGATGGAATGGTTGTGACCGAAATAATCACTGACAAGGATACTTCTGTCAATGGAATCTTTTGTAGGCATTATCCGGAAGGCATGGTGACGTATTGCTCGAATCATTGTGCTACAACACTGCACAAAGACCTAGAGAAAATAAAGAGGAATATATGTGAGGTAATTATGTTGGATTGCATTTAAAAAATTCTCTACTCACACCCACACTTACTTTGTGCCTTCCATAGTGCAACTTCCGATGCAAGAGGATGTCAGATAGTATGCTGAAAAGTTGCAAGACAAATCTGAGCAACTTAATTGCATCAGATAAAATTCAGTCGGCTCAGGATCCATTGGCGGAATTTTCAGTTGCCATCAAAAACTTCATACCTCATTACTGTCAAAATGTGCACACGTCACCATGGTGTCTACATGATAAGGTTAATAATGGATTATTATTATTATTATTATTATTATTATTATTATTACCAGTGTAATTCTGATGGGTCACCTTACACAAGTGACAATGCATTTACCTGCAAGGTCCAAGTAGACAACTTCAAAGTGTTGATAGAAGGAATGGCTGCACGGCCCCAGGATTACGTGTCCGACCATGGTAGACTGACAACAAACACTATTGAAGGATTTCATGGTTTGGCTCTAGTGTACCGAAGCAAACGTACTGATCTTGGTCATGCACACTACACCTGCAAAACGAATATGGCCATCTGTCATAAAGTAACACCAAAAAAGCTCATTACAGTATTATTTGCTTGTTTACTTTCTTACCTTTTCTTCATGACATTGTAATGTGCAGAATCTGGGTCCCATATGGAAAGTGATTTGCCTGATTAGGATGGGGATTGATATACCTGCAGCTGCTGTATCTGCCATTTTGTCAGAGCAGAAAGCCTGGGGGAAAAACCAAATCAAGAGATCTAGTGCCAACAATCTTCATAAGCGGTACGTACATTGTGGTAAAATATAAAAAATATTAATACTTGAATACACTATTCATCTACTCCTACAAATACTCATAAAATTATCTCTTGAATTATCTTTCTTGAATGGCTTGTGTGACATTTTTAAAAAAATCCCTTGTTTATATTACAAATAGGAACTTACAGAAGAGAGCAAAGAAAGCCAGGTATGAGGCAGAGAAAAACTTTATGGAGACCTTGAAGGATGTTGGTGGTGTAGTGGGTGAGTATGTTGGAGATGGCAAGGGGGAGGCTAACAGCAGCGAGTATCTAGAAGAAATAGATGATCATTTTGAAGTTGACACTCCAGAATGCCGTCTTGACCCCATTGAAGAGCAGGAAAGCAGTCCTGACAGTGGTAGTGGTCACTTGCCCCTTCTTGTGCTCTATGACTGTGAGGCCACAGGATTGAGTATTTATAAAGACCACCTTACGGACATTGCTGCTAAGGTTTTTAACCCACCAGTTCCACTTCCTGCTCCTGCTTTCTCTTCACTTGTTAGGACAAGCAGAACCATTTCAGCTCCTGGTAATAAAATACAATATCACAATATAAACAATGTTATTTCCAATCTATGTATAGTTTCCAGAATTACTGGGATTACTAGTAATCTCCTTAGGGGGGAAAAGCCACTCTCAATTGTACTGCCAAATTTTTTAGAGTGGCTGACATATGCTGTTGAGTACATCTCTAAAGAGACTGGAAACTCTTACTATCCAGGTATGATTAAAAATTCATCAAATGCTCTCTATTCAATGCGACTTACCAATGTTAGTTTTGGTAGCACACAATGGATTTCTCTACGATTTCCCAATTCTTCTAGCCGAAATAGAAAGGCGTACCGAGTTGGCATTTTCACTCTTCATAGGAGGAAATGTGCACTTCAGTGATACACTTCCACTGCTGAGGAAGGTATATGATAACATTTATGCACTGATATTATTTACAGTTTTATTATAGATGAAGAAAGATGGGGAAGATATTCTGCAGGGCACCTCATTAAGCATGGAGAAACTACATGAAAAAATTATAGGAAACTCGATTGAAGGTAACTAATGTGATAAATCAAAACCGATTCTTAACACATATTACCTTATAGGAGCACATAGGGCTCTTCCTGATGTCTTGGCGCTAGAGAGAATCTTCAGTAACTCTGTACTTGCTGGATGCTTGGCCAAGCTCTCCATCAGAACTCCCAAAGATCAGTTCTTCCTGTGGATCAACCAAAAAAACACCTTTGTGAGGGCTGCAGCTCTTATCAAATCACTGGGTAGACCTAGCCTTACTTCAGCTCAAGCCAAGAAGCTTGATTCCCTCGATATAGGCTACTCAGACCTCAGGAAACTTCGTCAATGTAGTGGTACCTCGGACAATTTTATCACCGCTTTGAAGAACAAAGGGGTTAGGAGCAAGCTTTTGAGGGAGAAGTTGGCGAAGGCCCTTAGTCACCGCTGAATCTTCCGACCCCGTCTAGTAAAGGTAGGATCCCCCACCTCTAGAGTTAGTGCCTGCACGGAGTTTGTCCACCTTGGACGACTGCAGCTGGAAATCCAATTAAGGCATCTCACTACGCGCGCAAAGAAAACCACTCCCCTCCTGGGCGGGGTTCACAGTTAGAAAAATGGTGAAAACTTGCGAGGCTACTTGAATTTGTTTTGTGTTATTAGTCGACGAGGAGGAACTGTTAGAAATCTATTTTTTGTACAGAGTCTTAACTTAGTAAGGTAATAAAAGTAGTCAGTTTAGATTTTTAATTTATCTCATAATTCTTACAGCACTAGAAAATATTTTGGTAAAAAATGGAATAAGTAGAAAATAAAGCAGAAATAGACTAAAGTAAACTGATAGAGTTGTTGCAAATAATCTACGAGGGCTGCGTAAGAAATTTCCATCTCTAAAAATATTTCAGTACCTCAAGAAAGTTGTGTTTATATGGTAACTTTGGGGCACTATAAATCGAGTTACTCAGAATATTAGTTGGAAATTCTTGGTGAGTCAACTACTTACCGGTAAGTATCCGCGATCCCCCTAGCAGCGTATATTTAGGAAGAACAGAAGTGGAGTTACTATCCCTAGCAACCGTCAATTAACGTTAATTGATTCTTAATTGGTTTGCGTGGGTTGAGCGCGTAGGCGGTGTGCGAGCACCCTTAAGGATATAGAACCCAACCTGACAAGCAATGAAAGCATACAGTCTGAAGGCAATTAAAGCTTGAACAACCTTTAAAGACGGACAAAATTTCTCTTTTAATTGTCCACGCCTCATAAGTCTGGCCAGAGAGAGCACTTAACGATATTCATATTACCACACCTTACTTGTCTGAAACCCACTGTGAATGTATCACTCTTGTTTGCATATAAACTCACCTTGTAGCTTTAGCTTTGTAATGTCTAATTAGCTTAGCTACAGCTGAGTTAGATTAGACTTGGACTTGGTGGACAATTGTCACATCCTTAGCCCTGCACAGGATAAGCTCTCTGAGAGCTGGCAGTTGGGGCTTTTCTGAGTTCGACCACTTATTATCTGTGCGAGCACCTGTGACCTAGGAAGCAGGTTGGGATTTACACCCCCACACCAACGACTCCTCGCGTGACAGTGAAGACAGTGGGCCGCACATTATATTATAATATTCTGAATACCTCTCGTCATATTGGGGGGTGAATATAGTTTGTTCAGCAAAAGAGTTAAAAGCATTGGCGTGACAAAGGTATAGGGATAAAAAGCATGAGTTCACACAATCCCATGAGTTTATGTGCGGTGACCAATAAAATAGCCAAAAAAAAGTACTCTTCCCCCCTGTAATATTATTATAAATGAAAAAAATTTCTTGGCCCTGCTAGCTCACCAATATAGCACCTACTTGGTGTCTTTATCTTCCATCTTTGTGTCTTCGCCTAGCATTTCCTTCAAGAGTTCCTCCAGTGCTGCTGTATTGCAAGAATACTTCAGCCACGACTGACTCTTCATAACATCATCCTTCATTTTGAAGACAACCTTGAACAAGTCATTCACTTCACATTTTCCTGGGAAAAATGAAGCAAATGAAAGTATATAGTACATGACCAATGAAGACATTATCAGCGGAACATGGTCTATCATAAAGTCTCTTTCTACACGGGAAAAGAAACTAATACTTCAGCAGGGTAAAATTCCTCCTCAGCCAAAGCTTTAAAGTAAAAGTAAAAAAAAAAAAAAAAGAGTAAAAAATAAAAAACAAAACAAAAACAAAAACAACAACAACAACAACAACAAAAACAACAACACAAAATACAGAAGAAAAAAAAAAAAAAAAAAAAAAAGTTCATGTAGCAATCCATTATAGCTATTTAAACCTGAGCGCTTGCATAGCTCACCTGCAGTATGGGTGTATTTTATGGATAACATGATTTTATTAAAAACAAATGGGAGATTCTACAGTAGCACAAGCCTCTATCGTCCAGATAATGCAAGTCAATCTCAAACAGACATTACATAGTTATACTAAAGCCCCAACTGCTTTTCACCACATCACTGACCTAAAATGACTGCCACGCCCCCATGCGCTTCACTCTCTCTTCTCTCCTTACCATATACCAATGCGAGAGCAAAGATCCCTCCGACAGAAGTTCCCACAATCCAGTCAAATAACTCTGTAATCTTGCAGTTTGCCACTTTCGCTATACCTCTCAAAATTTCCAGTTCTATCACACCCTAACAAACAAACACAACAACAACCAGAACAACAACAACAACAACAACAATGGTGAATTAAAGTTCACTTGCTTTGTGCATTTCCTCTTTACCTTGATGCCTCCTCCATCCAGAGTGAGAATCTTGTGACCAGCGATGCCTTCCTTGGTGATCTTCTTGTTCATAGGTTTGACACTCAGACCCAACCCACTCTGCGTGACAGACATTCTGGAGTTGTACAAGCTTCGCGACACGGACAGGCTGGTCTCCAGAGCTGCTTTGGGCCCTCGCAAGCGTAGCTGAGTGGTGCTTTCTCCGGCGCTGGGAAAATGGACACGTTTCGGTATGTTTCCATCAGTGTATCGCCTGGCCGTGGGATTATGAGAAGGCTTCTTCAAAGCAGAATAAAGCAGGCCTGCAGCATCTATATACATCACATACAGAGGAATGTCATTACAATAGTGCACTGGCTTGCAGAATCCTCTGCTATACTACGAGCTCCAAAAATATGACAAAATTAGCTTAAATATAATTAAAATTATAGCACTGTGAAGTCCAAATGAACCGAGTGTCTGCTACCAACTCACAAAAATTACATGCTGAACTTGTAATTATAATGACAACAACCATAACAGTCTATATAATAATACACTTGTATGTCAGTAAAGACAATAACGACTGATCGGCGATGATGTGTGTGTATATTCATGACCTGAGATGGGTTGGTAAAGCATCATCACTATTTGACTGGGTAAAGCATCATCACTATTTGACTGGGTAAAGCATCATCACATAAGGCAATTAACCTTTTGATCGTAACTGCATATACGCGGGTGAGGACAGGTCCATATTCTCCAATTTAAAAAAAAATCTATTTTAAAAATTCATGTTTTATATGTAGAGGTGTTGTACTTCCTATTAAAACAATATTGAACTCATATGGGCAGTATGTTATTTTTGAATACAGATTGAAATCGAAAACTTTTTTTGACCGAGAATTGCCACAGCATTGAGCACCCAAGTTATTTTGTTGGCTATGAACTTCAAACACTCAGAACAGAAAGTAATGATAGATAGAAGCTGAGAAGCAGGAGAGATAAACAAAGGATCGAAGGCAATCCATGACTCAAGAAGAAAGAGCTGAAGAGAGGAATGGAGAGGGATAAGAAAAGCTGAGATGGTTCAGGAAGAAAGAGAGCAGGAGAGAGAAACTGATATAACTCAATCAAGTAATAGTAGAAGATAATAACAATGAAATTCCTTATGCGGTTTTATTTGCAAAAGTTACAACATCAAGTTCCACTGTGTGGCAGCGTACCAACAACAACAACAACAACAACAACAACAATAATTCTCTGACCTCTTTTGGGTTTTGTTCTGACTTCGTCTTCCCTTTCTTTTTCCTCGTCCTTGCTCTCTTGGAATCTAGTCTGCTTACCTTTCTTCTTTGTCTGCAGTTCTTGGAAGCGCTTCTCCCCAAGTTTTTTCTTCAATTCTTCCTCCATTTTACTTCTGGTCTGTGAGTCCACATCGTTGAGGCATGCCAACATCATCTGCACAACACTATAAATACATCCAGCAAACCACACCCACCAGTTAACACCCACACAGAATACGTGCTACCTCACACACCTGCTGCTGGAGTCATCTTCTCCTCCACTCGTTCCATCAGTATCGTCACTGTCAACAACTCCGTCCTCCTTCTCTCTGTGTTCATCGTTACCTCCAAATATTCTCTGGTAATTTCTGCACATGTCTTCTTGCTTCTGCTTCTCTGAGTCTGGTTCCTAGTGAAAACAACAACAACAACAAAACAACAACAACAACAACAGATTGATCCCATACTCATACAAAAATGGTTCAACAACACAATACCCAGAAAAAATACAGGATTATTAATTAACTTAAACATATAGGTCGCATTAATAATTTAATATTATTCTCCGTAAGCGAAATCTGTGGCCTCGTTTACCACGCACTCTCACTCCTTCCGGAGGTCCGGGTACAAAAAAGAGAATCACTGGCATGCACTTTGACCTCTAGCTCCTTCAATTCAAAGTAAAAAAAGTAACCACGCAATCGAACCCTCCGCACTAGTGCCCTATTCTTTCAAGCACCACGTTCAAAACGAGTGCCCCAACTCACAAAACAGCTTGCTGTAATCATGTGATATAATAGATTAAAAAAGTCTAGCGCCTATCAATGCCATGTGTGCACCGAAGTATTTCTTGATTTAAGATGAGCCCTCAGGACAGTATCTAACAGTACTCTGATGGCACTGTCTATCCTGCACAGTTGAATTTAGCTGCGTCAATGGCAAATACTCTTCTTCCTCTATTAGTCCGCCATTTGTTGTTGCTTTTGTTGACGTTATTTTTGTTTTCTAATCATAGTTCCGGGACATTAAGCCAAACCCCAGACCACACCCTAGACCACACCCAAAATCTCAATGGGTATAGCTAAGTGGTCGCCAAAGTCCGCGCGGTCACTTTCTTCAGATTGAATCGATATAGCTATTCATATAAAAAACAAAACAAAAACGAAAACAATTCTAGAATCAAGTAAACACTCCAAATTTTAGAACAGTGCAAGCATTTGGTACTTTGGCAGATCATGCGTAGTAAACAGATACAAAGTTGATCATTTCCAGGACAAACAATAGAAAGAGTACAATTCTGTTGCGGGACAGTGACTAAGTGATAAATCCGGGACTGTCCCGGAGCTTTCGGGACAGTTGGCAACTATGACATATATACCCAGCTAGGCACTTTCATACGTGACCTCCTTGTTTAAAAAGGTGATAATAGTGTTCAGGCCACACCCTGAATGATGACTGTCTGGTTAGGGGTATTCTTATTTGTCTGCCCCTCCCTCTGTTTTCGTCACCCCTTTATTACATCACTTCACACTCATTGACTATCAGATTAAACACTTATTCACACCTGGGCCCATAGCCTGGCCTATAAAAGGGTCAGGTTAGGGCCCTCAGTTCAGTTGCTGTTCTATTGCTGTTCTATTTGCTACTACTTACATGTCTTTGATTATAGTGCTTAAACATAATTCCTTTTTGTTTAGTGGATGACTGTAGTTGAGCACTTAGCTAGGTTGGGTTGGGTTGACTTCACAGTGCGTTTTCCTGTGCCTAACCTCTCAATTATTGTTCACTCCGAGCACGTCTAATCAAATAGACCGAACTTCAGCAGAGCAGAATGTTAGATAGAGTTGCAGTTTATGAGAATGAGTTCTCTCTTAAGATAGTGACACCAACTATGAATAATCATCAAAAAGAGTTTGAATAAGTACATGATTTGGTAAAGGTGACGACCAGACTTTCTGTTCCATATAATCTCTTATAGGGGTTTTAACATGGCTACCAATATCACTGAGTGCAGAGAATTGATGTACACAGTCTTGTGTGAAAATGTATCAGTGGTCACTCCTTGAAATAAAATAAAAATTACACATCATACTTTATCTCAATCGTATCTGCCATCTTCATCACTTGGTATTCATGTTGACATTTTTAACAATTTCGATATGCATAATGTGTTCTAGTGGGAAAAAAAAAAAAAAAAAAAAAGAAGAAAGAAAAAAAGAAAAAAAAGAAAAAAGAAAAGAAAAAAAGAAGCAATACCTCTACTATCCTAGTCTTAAGGCCAAGGAGGTACTGTGTAATATGTGTTGTGATTTCTTACATTACGCGGTGATGTCGACGAAGCTCTCTCTGTTACGGGACTTCTGGAGCTCTGATTGGTCGGTGTCCGTGAGTGAGGAGAGTTTCCCGGTGGGGTGCGGTTATAAGGAGAACCCGATAGAGTGAGTGTCATGGGGTTCTTCGAGTGGGGACTGACGTGACCCGGACTCCGTGGTGCTGGCGGGCTTCTTTTAGGGCTGACATTGCTCTGCAGGAGATTACTGGGCCTGCTGGGACTGTACCTACCTGGAGACGGAGACCTGTCACCCTGCCCACGCATACACATGTAACATACATCCTACCAGTGCCAGACACACACACACAAACATACCAACACACAAACATACCAACACACAAACATACCAACACACAAACACACCAACACACAAACATACCAACACACAAACACACCAACACACAAACATACCAACACACAAACTCGCCGTAAACACATCAACACACACCAACACACAAACAAGCACATACACCAACAAACAAAGCAACACACAAACATACCAACACACAAACAAAGCAACACACAAACAAAGCAACACACAAACAAAGCAACACACAAACAAAGCAACACACAAACATACCAACACACAAACTCGCCGCAAACACATCAACACACACCAACACACAAACAAGAACATACACCAACAAACAAAGCAACACACAAACATACCAACACACAAACAAAGCAACACACAAACAAAGCAACACACAAACAAAGCAACACACAAACATACCAACACACAAACATACCAACACACAAACATACCAACACACAAACAAAGCAACACACAAACAAAGCAACACACAAACAAAGCAACACACAAACAAAGCAACACAAACAAAGCAACACACAAACAAAGCAACACACAAACAAAGCAACACACAAACAAAGCAACATCACAAACAAGCACACCAACACACAAACACAAAACAACAAACAAACCACCATACAAGCACACAAAACTGCCTTCTTCCAGCCACTGTTATCATATTTACCTGCAAGGGGAACATATTTTCTCTTAGGATCATATCATCATGGTCTCGAGTCTGTCTTGGTCTCAGCGCAGAATCCATCTGGTCCGTGATTGGACGGCTCATCAGAGAACTGTTGGGTGTGGCAAATTCATCGTCGCTTTCTGCACACACATAACAAAAAAACAAAAACAACAAACAAACAAAACAGCAACAAAAAACAAAACAAAACAAAAAAACACAATAAAAACAAAAACACACACAATAAAAACAAACAACAACAACAACAACAACACACACATCACTTCTGCCAGAGTTCACATTAGAACATATCACTGTCTTGTTACACTCATCTATCATCTCACCACACCTCCCCACCCACCTTCTGCGATGGCACCCATCTTGCGTTCTTCCGGTGGTGAATAATACACACTATCACTACTGATGTCTGCCTGTCTCTGGTAACCCACGTCACCTCTGTCCCTTTCTGCCACACCCTCTAGCCGAGTCGCCAGGGCATTAGGACTGACTCCGGCGTTGGGACTGATCTCCGCCCTGTGTCTATTAGGCCCTCCCATCGGACCAGTGACTCCAAACAAGCTCTGGTCCATTTTGAAAATTTTGGGGGGTTCATCCATTGCCATTACGTCTCTGTTCATCTCAGGAACAAACTCTGCTCCTTCCAGTTCTTCAGACCTGTCCAAGATGGACCGCCCAGTCAACCCTCCGACGTCTCTGAGAAGCTGAGCGATCTTCTCACTCTTCTCTGCCTCAGCTATGTCAAGTGGAGTGCGGTTGTCTCTGTTGAAGACGTTCAAGTCGGCATCAAAAGCTACAATGGCTTTGACAAAATCCAATTTCTTGAGCTGCAATAATAACAAAGAAGAAAAGAAAAATGGAGGAAGCTAAGAATGTGTATGATATAGCACAAGCCAGTATATGAATCCTTCCATGATAGGGCCCCGCCCCCATTTAAAGAATGTATTCCATGTAATTAGAACACTGTCCCTTACTTGGCAGTTGGCTAACATTTATCTGGTATCAGAACCAACTGGAGCTCTCTAGTTACTAACTACATTACACACATTGACGCCTGAGAGAGGTAGGGAAGAAGGGAGGGAGGAAAGGGGGGGAGGGGGAGGGGAGGGGGAGCAGGGCAGGTATATTAATTTGCCCCCATTCCCTCTTCGCTCCTTTAATTTATTTTAAGCTGACTTAACAGACAACTGGAATTGATGTACCCGCACTGTATGGTGGTGAAACAAACCCAAGTAACCAGCCGAATTAATCTTGAGCCACCATAATGCCCAATGATTAATACCATTGTATAAACAACAGAGTAGTGGTTACCTGTTGCTGTTTACTACTTTTGTTGTTATTGTTTAGTTTATCTACTCTTATTGTCTTCGCAGCATGTGGATATGTACCCACACATGTGAGGGGACACATGTCAAGCATGAACACCTTCTGTTACCCATTGCTGCCTTGGTGGCAATTACCATGTACTTGTACCGATAGTCAGCACACACACACACACACATCCCACGGCATCCAGCGTCAGTAGTTTACGTCAATGGATGTTTACTATGACTGTATTCACAACAGTGATTAGAATCAATTTGGAAAGAAATGTGCAATAAACCTAGTAAACATGCTTGTGTATGTGTGTGTATGTGTGTGTGTGTATGTGTGTGTGTGTGTGTGTGTGTGTGTGTGTGCATATGAGTACTGTATTTACTTGATGTGGGGGGATGTCCACAGCTAGCCCAAAGCCCAACCACCCCCAGCCTCTTCATCTACACTTCTATTGATTCACACCATTAGCAAAACAGTAACTTGCAATATCTGGAACAGCATCATCAAACAGTCCTACCAAATACTCAATAATATTCATTATTCAATAATTATATTCATGGGCATAGTAGCCAAACCATTGTTTAGGCAAACTATAAAAGATCTTCCCGACTGCTCGCTACAAAATAGGTAAAACAAATTGAGGAAATTTGTAGCTACAAGGAAAAAAATTTCTTTTTTTTTTTGTATATATGTCATATAAAAGAAATTGTCATCACTTAATATAATAAGTACTAAATAGCAGAACATCCTAAAATAAATCGCAACTAGCACAAAGTGACTCTAGATACAACATACTAATTTAGGCACACAAGGCCACTATCACCATTGAGTATTCAATCTCTTTGGTACAGTAATTTGTATAATGTACCAAAACATGCAATTGTCAAGAGTGCTCTGTGTACACCATAAGTTACCACCAATCCATCTACTATGAATATCATTAGCAAACAAACTGGCCCTAAAACACTTATCACTTCCATGTGTACCCACACCTTACCTTGCATGCCAGGTGAAGGGGCGTGTCTGCATCCGTGTTTAAGATGTCGATCTCGTATTCTCCATATATGAGGAAAGCAAAGAGGCAGTCCAAAGCCACTGAATGGTCCTTCCGGCGGATGAAGGCATGGATGGGCGTGTCCCCTCTACCATCTCTCGCAGTTGGATCAACCCCTTTCCGATTGAGGTATTCCCGAGTTTTCTAGTAAATGCAAACATAAAATTGTGAAAAACAAAAACAAAAACAACTTTTTGTCCTTTAGCTAATTGCTGGTCACAGCTACAGTAGATGCTTTTAGAAAAGGTCTTTATTCAAATAATGCTGTAACCTATTTCAATATAAAAGAAAAGTATAAAACGGATGATTTATTTAATACTTTTAGGAAGAAGCTGAGCTCCATAAAGTAACCACTGCACTGCCTGAGGCTGACAGATTAGAGAAAGTAAATAAGTTGATGCATATCCTGAGTAGATAATTCCCTCAATTCTTTTAGCATAAAACACTTCTTACATAAACTTTATTACAGCATATATCAGGTAAACTGAATCCAACTTTAAAAAATGCCATGTCATGCAGTTGAGCACCAACACCTTCAACCTTCTTCACTTCCTCTCTGGTCATGACACAGTCAAGTTATAACTTGTACTGAAACCATGAGATAGACCAGGACACGTGTCACATGACTTGCTCCTTAAGGAGCTACATTATATTATCACATACTAATCACACACACACACACACCAGCACACAGAGCAACACACAACAAACACATGGAGTGACAGATCAAGCAAGACTAAAGGGCAAAGGTCATACTACAATACACACTCACACACCAACATAAACAAACAAATAAACAAAACATATATACACAAACACAAACACAAACCAGTGAACAACACATGGTATGAAACTAGACATGTCTCTGAATATGCCACTTGTGCAATGATGGCAGTCACTAAACAGTTTTCTGCATGCCACATCCGACCATTGGCAGGAACAAAACCATTACCACGTATACACACACACACACACACACACACACACACTCCTTGACCTTGACTTCCACTGCCAATAAAATGGTCATGTGGACCTCCCAATGTAAAGGAAGGACTCTGGACTCTGAGGATGAGTCACATCTTCAGTCATATTTTACGAACTCTTTGGCTCAAAAGGAGCCAATGAGTTCAGTTCGATTGACAGCAACTCACACCTGGTGACAAAAGACGTATAGCTACTTCATGAATGGGTCCACTGACCCATGCCATGATGAACTCTGAGGATTCAAGTGTCCAGCGATGCACAGGTAAATGGAACAAAAGTGATACCTTTCTTCATGAATGGTAACCCAGTGCCTTCTGTAATTTTACACCATTTCAGACTGCAGCAAGTGTAGCACTCAAAGCCCCAAAATTATTTACGTTTTACTTACTACAACAGCGAGACAGCTACTTTAGCGTATAGCTAATGAATGTAACCCTATTATTAAATTGTTACCGCTTTGCTTTTGGCCCTATGGAGCTTGAGAGGGTCGTCCATCTCAGTTTTCTTCTTGCGTAACATCATAGCTGCACGCTAACCCGTCCAAGCGAGATGCGCTATTCCACGCCGGTGTATACAAGTCTTTTCCCAGCAAATAAATGGAGCGTGCGGCTGCCGAGTAGTTGTTGAGGTAGGCGAGGGGTGGAGATTTGACTCGTACACCCACGCTAGTTAAAATGTAAGGTAAATGGTAAAGGTCGGCAGTTAGTAGAGTGCATACTGTATAGTTAAAATGTAAGGTAAATGGTAAAGGTCGGCAGTTAGTAGAGTGCATACTGTAATGTAAAACTAGTTTACCTCATCTTTGAAGAAAGGTAATTAGTAGTCGGCGTATGTATGTTTTGGTGTAGAATAAATCATTGAGGGGCACAATATACTAGAATTTAGTAAAACTTGAAAGATTTTAATGCCTATTAACAGGAGCTGTCCAAAAGAGTTTTGGAAATTTAACGTCATTATGACTCTAGGGGGAGGAAAGGCGTGCCTGAGAGCATGGGTCAACCTAATTGCTTCTTTCCCAATGGCATGCAACCAAGATCCGCCTGGATGGTAAGGATGGATGCTGAGGAGTTTAAGGTCATCATGGGCGGCGGCAGGTATGCTCAGAGGTGGCTCGTGAGGCTGGAAGATGTGGAGGGAGTTGGAGTTGACCTGCACTTCAAGTATGATGAGAAGTTGTTCCGCTGGTATACCAGAAATGCACAAGTGAGGATGCGGACGGAGTGTCTCTTTGCTGATGATGGTGCATTACTGGCTACTAGCAGGAATGCCATGGAGAGGGCAGTACAGGAGTTCAAGGGAGTTGGCACTCAGTTTGGCCTGACTGTTAGTGTCCAGAAGACCAAGCATATGGTGGTAGGAAGACAGGTGGAGGACTCTGAGCGCGAGCCTATTGTTGTGGAAGGAGGAGAGATCCAGTGTGTGAAGGAATTCCCATACCTTGGTGCAGTGATTGCTGACTCTGGCAGGATGGACGCTGATGTGGAGAGCAGACTGGCGTAGGCTTCCAAAGCATTTGGCGCCCTTAGGAAGGCTGTGTTATTGGATAGGAACTTATCCCTCCAGATGAAACGCAAGGTGTATCAGACATGCGTCATGTCTGTACTGTTGTATGGAGCTCAGTGCTGGATCCCTTTGAGGAGACAAGCGAAGAAACTCAACACCTTTCACCATAGGTGCGTGAGAGCAGTCCTGGGCATTTCTAACCAGCAACAGTGGGATGAGAGGATCACCATGGCTGAAGTGAGGAGATGATGGGGAGATGAATAACTGGTGTCAGACAAGATCCAGAAGAAGAGGTTGGAATGGTTAGGTCACTTGGCTCACATGCAGGACTATCACATCCCAAAGAGTGTTGTTTGGTTGGCTATCTCAAACCCGTCCTCGTGGAGGACCTCGCAGGAGGTGGAAGGATGTGGTCAAGGAAGATCTCCAGCAGATAGGTGTGAAGGATGAGTGGTGTAAGTTAACCACTATCTCAAGAGATGGGTGGAGGTCAAGGTGCAGAGAAGGTGTGAGAAGACGATTAGAGAGTAGGGCAGCAGCAGCAAGGTCCAGGTCTAGTGTTGGTAGAGGGGTGTGGAGTGGTCTGTGCAACAGGAGGTTCAGGAGAGAGGTAGATAAGAAGAGGCACAAGTGTGCAGACGAGAAGAAGAAGCCACTCAGCCAGCAGAAAGGAGCGGTGAAGTGCACCTGCAACAGATGGTTTGGCAGTCGTGGAGGATTAGCAGTTCATAGATGTCGCAGTGATGGACAGTGATGCTGAGGAACTAGCGTGATGCTTGAAGTCCCCTATAGGGACTGCGTGACTGTAGGATGGCAGCAGAATTACAAGTTACAAGTGTGTGTGTGTGTGTGTGTGTGTGTTAGTATCTCCTCCTTCACACTCCCCCCCTCCCCCCCCTCTTTTTCTAGCTATCATCTCAATACTACATTGTTTTATTGTTTTACACATCTGTCTCCATTTTTTTTTTTTTTTTTTTTTTTTGCAAATGTTGCAATATGTAGTAGCTATCAAGTAGCTATGCCTTGAGTTAGCTGGTTATGCCTTGAGTTAGCTATGGTGCGTATGAGTCATCACATTTCCATGATAATGTGTTCTCTTTCAACTAAGCATTCATATTCTCTTCTTACTGTCCACAGTCATATTCAAGAGCAACTTCAGAGGTCACCTCTAATGGTGAATCTTCAGACAGCTCTGATGATGACTCAGTATAGCTGTCAGACTCATCATAATCAGATTCTGAGCTTTGAAGTTGAGCGTCTTCTGATCCAGTGGCCCCGTCATGGCCTACAGCTTTCAAATTTCCTGAATTTTCTGAGCGGATGCAAAGTGAAACTTTAATGGACTTTTTTGTACCTCTTTCTCCTCTTTTTATTGATTTCTTCACATCATCAATAGAAGATGCAGGAATATTTTCGGCAGGTACTCTTCTGGAAGATTCTTTCTTCTCGTTGAGATTAACACCAGAGGAAGAGGTTTGAACATGATATGTACCATCAGAAGCTCGTTTCAATTGTCCTGAGATAATTTGATGTTTCTTCTTTTTAATTCTACGGTTAGAGCGCTGTTCAGCCTCATATTGCTGTGAGTCTTCAACAAAAGTTTCCAGCTTGTTAAGAGCTACAATATATTCTGGATCATTAGTGTCAAAAGGATTAGGGAATGGGAAATAGTCGTTTGGTTTTCCCTCTGTTTGTGAAGAGTTCCGAGATCTATTAAGATACATATATTCAGTAATAAAAAGATGAGGCAATGCTAGCTAATGGAGAAGATATGGCTACCTGTTGGCACTCATGATTAGCTTCTTTTCCTACTGACTATGAAATTTCACACTTCGTGGTTATTTGACACATTTAAATGGCACCTCGAGTTACTATAAGGGTGGGACAATTGTTTATACTTTGATTGTGCTGAATGACAAACTTTTACCAGTAAACGTTTTGCCATTAAATAATTTTGTTAATTGAGTGAATAGTTATGTACCTAATCCCTGTGCTCACTATGACAATTTGCTTTTGTTTTCCATATCCAGGTTTTATATCATTACACATCATTACGATTAGATTGAGTTAACTATAGATTTCATTGTAATAAATGCTTGATGATATTATTATTTTTGTCACATAATTTTTTTGCTGATCCAAAACGTGTAAAATGTATAACAGACCGTAGCATGTCATGAGAGCAAAATAAAAAAATATTATTTTATAGTGAGTTACTAAGTGGTTAAGTTAAAGAATATCAAGTAGCACTGCAATCACTAGTTGCATCAAAAGTCTAAGTAATTTAGCAAGCTAGAATTATCATTAAATTGTGGTCATGCCATTATTACTAGTGTTGTTTTGTCTTAGAGATTCCAGACAAGTTATTCATTCTAAAAAAAAAAGATCATGAAGGCAGTTTTTTTCCCTGATGTTTTCTAAATTTAGCTAGTTTTTAGTAGCTATTTCTTCAATATCATGTGAAAGATTCAGTTAGTTTCAATCAATTGACTTAGTTTAGGCTGACTTGTGTTGCCTTCTAATTGGATTCTTCAATAATGGGACTCCTTAATTAAGAAAGTAGTTCATGTAATTTTTCCCCAAACAACTCCAATTCTTGAAGTTTTGTAAGAAGGTAATGTACAATATATAACATAGAGCTGGCATGTGGGTACATCATTTAAAAGAGTACATATAAAAGGGAAAATGTATCTAGCAACTATCTATAGTTACAATATGAGAAGGTGCAGTAAACAAAAATTACTCAAGCAGTGGCACCGTAATTTGATGTTCCAGTCACTTCAGCAGATTGATCAGTATCTTGGCTATCATATGAATTACTTTTATTGCTGCCAGTGTTCGACTTCACGCTAGGTGACCTATTAGATCGGTCCATATTGGTCGAGTCAATTTCACACTTTCGATCAGATATGTCCAAAATATCATCATCGTTATTTAAAAGTCCAATCATTTCATCCAACGTATTCCTTGCCTTACAAGGGCAGAGCTGATATCGATGTAACTTCTTCTTCAGAGAAATAAAAGAATATACAGAAATGTACAATAGAGGAGCAAATATTAAGATGTATTGAACAACAAACGCCCAAGTGGACAAAGTTTCATTCAGTTTTGTCAAGTAGTAGTTGTACATCGAAAGAGTAGAAATGACCGCCATAATGGCCAATATGCTTGCATCTACGAGATTAAAAATATTACGTCTATATGGCTTCAAAATGACGAAGGTCAGGAGAGCTATTATGCACACAATCTGCTGCACAACATACTGAAGAAACCAGTTCGGTGCAAAGGCAAAGACAAAGTAAATACCAACCCTAAACAAGAAATATAAACCAGCAAACCAACGATAGTCCACACTGCCATTCTCTCCTCCAGTCCCATCTTTATAGCAACCATGGAAGGAGTTGAGAAATTGGTTCAGCAGTGGGCCTGGCTCAAGAAAAGAATAAATCTGAAATGAAGGATTAAACTTTTTCCCAATTTTCTTGATTAACAAAATAATAGAGGGTGTCATTAGAAGAATTGGAGGTATGGCAACGAAAGTCAACAGAACTAGTATAGAAGCAGCAAGATAAGGAAGGTGTGCACGTGATAGGTAGTGGATAGTGCCATCATAGTAAAGAACATTATAACTAACTGAAGAATCACTTTTATAAAGAGGCACAAATGCAAGAAGCAAAAAAGACACCAAGGAAAATCTGGAGTAGGATACCATGATAAAAGTAGCTAGAGCATGAGTAATAGAGTCTTGAAGATTCCACATCCTTTTAAACTTGGAAGAAAGTTTGTGCAGTGGACGACAAAGGCACACCACAGGTCCAATTCCTTTGCCATAAGCCCAAACAAAAAAAGAAAACAGCATCACCAGGAGAAGTGGGAAAAAAGCGGTAACATATCCTAGCATTATCACCTGCAGCGGTACAATGCTTGGACTGATACATAGTTCAGGAAACAGTGGCTGAAAAAATCTTAGATTCCAGATGTCATATGGAATTGTGTATATAGCCTTGAGGGTGTCTGAACTATTGTGAGTTATTTGCTGTAACTGGATGACCCCATCTCCATCTATGTCATATACTGTGGTCAAGATCTGAGCAAAGAATACAAAAGAATTGGCAGGGCCTGATGTCACACTAATATTGAATAGTACTACAATCAAGAAGAAGATGAAAGTAGGAAAATATTCGGTCAAAATGAACACAATCCAGTGGTATTGTGCCACTTTTGGAGGGCAATATCGACACTTTGTACTATGGACTCTATTAATTACTGGCCCATAATCTTTTATGCACCTGCCGCACAAAGCTCCGGCCCGGTTAAGAAATCTGCACATATCTATATATTTATAATCTTGATGCAATGGATACCAATTTTTTGACGTAAGAGGGGCAGTGTAGGGACAAAGAGCAGCTACATATTCAACTGAATCATTCATGGTCACCTTTCCAAACCAAGCCGCGCGCAGCAACAAGGATTGCTTGTAATCACACCTGACGAGACTTCCGTACATGCTTCTATCAAGACATACACATTCTGAAACATTTCCCGTGGTTCCAAGAACCATACCCCGAGGACAATCTGAGAACTTCACTCTGAAGTGATATGAAATTACCCTGGGATCGATTGTCTCTAATGTAACTTTAGCTGTTGAGTTGGGTAATCCATGTAATTTTACAGCATTGTCTGAAATATATAACGAAGATTTATCAACATTTGCCATTGGATCAGTTTTATATGACATATTCGCAGTCATAACAGTCAAGTCTGTAACATTGTGATCTCTGTCATCAAACATGAAGATAGGTAACTGTTCATAAATGCCAGGAAACACATGGACATATCCATCAGAGACACTAGATGAATTGGAGGAAAATTGAAAAGTTGAGGGAGAAGTTGATATCTCATTGGAACAATTGGTGCCATAAATCCAGCGGTTAGGATTTGTATAGTCATTCCAGCAGAATACTTCATTTACTGCGTCCTTAGCTGAGCCAAAAGCACCACCCCACAAACAAGGAAGCAATGAAGTTGCAAAAATAGAATTCATCTTAGAATTGGCCGTGTTGTTTATAAATATAAATTTTGATTTCCACTGACTTGGAGTGACCTCTTGGTCATAGTATCTGATAAAACAGTTGCGAGATGATATCAGATCATGCTCCCCAATACATTCTCCAAATATTGCACCGCCTCTGACGCTGGCGGAATTACCGATAAATTGAAGCACTGTTTCATTGAATACCACAATGTATGCCAGTCCCATTAATGCTATTGCTCCACCATGTCTACCTGAGTTGTTCAAAAAGCTGACTTCACAGCCACTGTAAATAACTATTTGGGCCCCAATGCAAGCTAAGGAAGAATGTGTATTGGAATCAAATAGAACAAATTCAGCAAAATGCACTTCTATAGAGTCACTATAAAGTGCTCCAACACCAACTGTGTAAGCTTCTGTCGTTGCTTCACTATAAGATGCGCTGTTCTGAGAAAAAATACAGTTGGTGAAATTAACAAGAACTGATACTCCATATTGCGAAGCATGCCATAATGCCAAGTCAACTGCTGAACCAACGCGAGCGACATTATTTTTCCATTCACAATTTTGAAATTCTAGTGCATTGGAAGGAGAATATCTATTTTCTTTGGATGTATAGAAAGACAGTCCGCCACCAAAATACGCTCTGTTATTCTCAAAACTGACATTCATGAATTTTAAAGAGTTAAATAACGCTTCAGGAACATCAAATGAAATGTACCCTATCCTGGCACCACCACCACCAGTGCCCTTGATGGGATTGCTTTTGTGAAAAACTTCATTGCCCAGAAAAGTTGAATTCTCCATGAAAAAAGAATTTAGGCTGCTGCTGTCCTGATATTCCACAAAAAGGCCACCTCCCCACAAAGCAGTGTTATTTATAAAGATACATTGGGACACCTGGATGTCATTTCCCACAGAGACACCTTTAAAAAACACAGACAATCCACCACCGCGGCCAAATGCTATATGAGTCTCATGGTGAGGGAGAATAAATGTATTGTCTTCAGCATTCGGAGTTCTGGCAACATTGTTACTAAATCGACATTTATTTATTCTGTATTTACCATTGGATACAAATTCTGGTGGCACATTAGAACTATTGTAACAAACAGAATGTGTATGATAGTCATTATTAAGAATGCCAGGGGCACAGTATGGAAACTCTATATATAAGCCGCCACCTCCGAAGTTATCTTCTCCTACCACATTGGACACAAAATTGCAATTATCTATCTCTACATTCCCTACTGTGCCATACATGACTACTCCAGTTCCTGATGAGCCTTGTACAGTCACATTCTCTAACGTAACATTAGAACAAAACAAAAAATAGACGGCAAACTTGGATTCCATAAATTGGGTCGAATTATTCGGTAATTGACTGGTTGTGTTCTGGTTTGTGCCACAGCCTATCAACTGAATTCCTCTTATTGTAACGTCTTCAACATATACAAAGCTGAAGCCACTGTTTTCTCTGCACTCTATCACAGGCTGCTCTAGCATAGGCTCATTTCTGATTGAAATGTTTTTCATCCACATAAACTTGAAGCTACTGGTCCTCTCTGATTTTTGTGGAAGACTGTATTTACCAGGTCCAAGCCACAAGGTAGAATGGTTGTAGTGCTGCAAACCTTCTAGGGCCAAAGCCAGACTATTGCAACCATTGGCCCTCCCACCAGTCCAGCAGGAAGAATTGCCAGATCCATTTTTTAAATCAACATAGATATCTTTGGCGAAATTAACTTGTAGGACGTAGAAGAGCAACCCGAAGAACATTGCCATTCTTCGTTTGAGAGTGTGACTCAGGGTCACGGACAGTTGCGTATACTGCGGTGGGAAAATTTCCAAACATAGCATCATTGTAATCCGCATGGTGGTGTGTGCATGTTGTACATAAAGTATAGTTTGTATAGCGCACCGCAGAGTGGGGCGTAGCCTTTTCGTTCTTGACCCTTCCTTACGCGCGAGCTAGACTAAGTGGGGCGTCACCAAACGTGAAGTCCTCAATCAGTTTTTTTCCCAATACACGAAGGGGGGATATTATCCAATACTACCGTCTCTCTCTCTTCCTTCGTTGCCTCCCTGTCTGTCATTTATGTAGTCTTGTTACCAGACCCTTTACCTACCGCTTCACCCAGGGGGGGGGCATCCAATCCATGTGGTTTCCCCCCACTTAACTTGAACAAGTCTCTCTGTTGCATGCATGCCAGACACTTTCCCAGTGGTGGGGTAGATAAAAAGTCTGGCTACGTAATCCATGGCCAACCTCTTTACTTTACCTATCAGGTTAGGTAAAGGGTCTGGCCCGGCGACCTGCCTCTGGTCAGTTCGTCTGTTGTAACATTTTGGCATCTGCCTTTACATGTGATTGCAATGAAAAGAAAAATGGCACGAAACTAGAAATCTACATTGTTACATACATTACCATTACAAACCAGTCTACTCTATAATAGAATAATTAAATTTTGCTCTTTAACTGTTGAAGGCTTTACTCAGATGTTATCTTGCATGTGTTTAATCATTTGTATTAATATTCATTAATTTCCAGATCTGAGACTGAATCTTTTTGAAGATCCAACTAGCCAATGTCGAGGATGTCTCTGGTAGCTTCCACTGAAAACCCTGTATTGCTTTTGGTTATCAGTAAAATCCAAAAAGAGCTGGTCATTATCCTCAGGAGTGACACTGCTCTCTTCCCTTCTTCTTGGAATCAAATTTTGCGACTTCAGTTTCTTCCACAAATAGTAAATACAGCACAAGGATGCATAGATTAGTGGAATAATAATAAGAATGTATTGAATTCCAAAAGCCCATGGAGACAACTTTTGATTTGTTTTTGTCAAATAATAATTATACATTGAGAGAGTTGATATTGCCGCCAGAATTGCAAAAAATGAGGCATCAACAAAATTAAAGAATTTATTCTTGTATGGCTGGAAAATTATGAAAGCCTGGAGGGCTAAGAGGCATACCAACTGCTGAACTACAAACTGGAAAAACCAGTTTGGAGAAAAGGCATAAATCATAAAGAGAATCATTCTTAGTAAGAAGTAAACACCAGCAAACCATCGATAGTCTATAGTACCATTCTCTTCCCCCGTACCATCTTTGTAGCAACCATGGAATACATTAAGAAACTGGCTCACCAGTGGACCTGATGCAAGGAATCGTGGAAAGAAGTGAGTGTATCTGCAATAGAGCCTCTTGCTTGCCTTCTTTGCCAGCAGTATCAAGGATGGAGATATCAAAATGATGGGAGGAAGTGCAACAAATGTTACAAGAGCTACTGTGGATGCAATAATGTATGGTACATGGCGAGACCCAAAATAGTTAATGGTTCCATCGTAATAAAGTACTCTCTTGACTACATTTGTGGAGTTGTAAATGGGGACATTTTTAAGTACAACAAATGATACTAGAGTAAATTTTGTGTAGGAGAGCAAGATGAACGTTGCAAAAGCATTGACTAATGAATTTTGAAGATTCCAAATTTTTCCGTACTTTGCAAATAGCTTCTGAAAGGGATAGCTTAAGTAAACCACGAGCATGAACCCTCTCCCATGAGCCCATGCCATCAATGAAAAACCCATGACAAGGAGAAGAGGAAAGAGCGCAGTGAGGTATCCGGTGGAAAGAATCTGCAAAGTTGTAATGCTTGAGCTGAGGCAAAATGATGGTAATAATGGTTGAAAGAAGTTTTGGTTCCAAATGTCATACAGGATCACGTACACACTTTTTAAAGCTTCTGCATGATTGGTAATGCTATCAAGTGGAATTACTCCATCTCCATCTATCTTAAACACTGAAGTCAGGACTTGAGCAAAAAATACAAAAGAATTAGCTTGTCCAGATGTAGCCTTTACATTGAACATCACTACAATTATGAAAAAAACGAATATTGGGAAAAACTCAGTGAAGAGGTAAAAAACCCAGTGATATTTCGCATCTTTACTTGAGCACTTATGACACCTGAGACCTCCACCATTTACCAGAGTGCCATATCCAGGCAAGCAATGACCACAGAGAATTCCAGTGCGATTTACTGAAAGGCACATATCTTCACAATCATTTGGTAATAATTTATACTGTTCTCTCCCGGTGACAGGAGATGTATATGGGGAGAAGCCAGCCAAGTAGTTCTGGTTTTTGTCACACCCAAACCAAGCTCCACGAAGGAGCCTCACGTTTTTGTAACTTTTACAGCTCACTAGCCCTCCGTACGACTCCGTCCTGCTGCAGTAGCAACCCGTTCCATTGTCAGGTTGGTATGACATGCCCATGGGGCATTTCAATAATTGAGCTTCAAATGTGTGTGATATGACCCTGGGCTCAATAGTCTCTAAGTGAACAGTGACATTTGTTCCTGGCCTTCCACTTAATTTTAAAGTATTGTCTGATATGTATAGCGAAGTATTGTTAATGCTTGCACCTGGACTATACTTTCTTCCAGCAATAGTAGCGGTTAAAACAGACTCTCTTACCACATCATGGTTCATGTCATCCTTGATTTCAAATGGTAGCTCTTGAGCAATACCAGGATAAAATCTCAGTGGCAGACTGACACTGTCAGGAATGTACAGCTTTCCAGGTGCTGATTCAATTTCGTTTTGACAATCAGTTGAATAATACCATTTTAGCTTATCATTGTTATTCCAGCAAAACACTGCATCAGTATTTTGTGTTGAGATACCGTAAGTATTTCCCCAAATGCAAGGGACTAATGATGTGCCATAAATAGAGTTCCTCTTAGAATTAGCGGTATTATTGACAAAAGTAAAGGATGAGAGCCACTTGTGAGGGTCGCGTACCAATCCTTCTGCATATTGAATGAAGCAGTTGCTGGATGAAATTGAATCGTGATTGTCAATCAGGTGTCCGTATATTGCCCCTCCTTTCACATCTGCAGAGTTGGAGTCAAAATAAAACTCTGTTTGTCTTGACACCACTAAATAAGATGACCCTAGAAGCGCAACTGCCCCACCATTTCGTCCAACGTTGTGGCTAAACTCAGCATGGCTGCCTGGGTCAAAGATCACTTTGGCTCCTATGCTGGCTAGTGCTGATTGCTCATTGGACTTGAATGTGATGAAGCCTTGAAAATGAATGTGTACAGAATCCGTGTAGAGAGCTCCAACTCCCAGTGGGTGGGACTTTAACTTGTTTCTGTAGTATGCTGCATTATTTCCTGAAAATACACAATTCCTGAAGACAGGCTCAGGGGCCACTCCATCCTGAGACACTTGCCAAAGTGTAAGGTCCATTGCAGAACCAACTCTGGCAGTATTTGATGTCCAAGTACAGTTCTGGAAATACAAATTGTTGGTTGCCAACAACATATTTTCTTCTTTGGCAGTATAGAATGATACACCCCCACCAAAATAAGCTTTGTTACTGTCAAAAGTCACCTTACTAAAAGTAATGTTGTTGGAAACAACGAGGGAGCTATGAAAGAAGATGAAACCTGCCCTCAGTCCTCCACCTCCTGTGCCATAATCCTGATCATTGCAATGGAATACTTTGTTATGTCCAATGTAACTCGTATCCATTAGAAAAGTGTTTCCGGAGCTACTCTCTTGGTGCTCAACAAAGACTCCTCCACCCCACAATGCGGTGTTGCCCACAAAATTACAATTTCTAACCTCAATAACATTTCCTATACTGACTCCTTTGAAAAACACTGATAAACCTCCACCACGACCAAAGGCTAAATGAGTCTCCCTTTGAGGTAAAATGTAAGTGTTACGTTGTCCAATATTATCTCTAGCTATGTTGTTATAAAAATCACAATTAGATATGAGATACTGGCTGTTGGATGCATACTTCACTGGGACATTTGCTTTATTGGAACAGTTCAACAGGTTATTATGCAAGGTGGGTGCACAGTAAGGAAATTCAATGTATAAACCCCCGCCTCCAGACTTACTATCTTCCACTGTATTGGATACAAAACTGCAGTCAGTGATTTCTATCCTGCCAACTGTTGCATATAGAACCATACCAGTTCCTGGAGTATTCTCTATGGTAACATTTTGTAAAGTGACATTTTCACAGTACATAAAGTAGAGTGCAAAAGTAGCTTCTTCAAAGTTTAAATTGTCGACGATGCTGGTTGTGTGTTGAAGTATGCCACACCTAAGAAAACGAATTCCGCTTAATGTAACGTTTGTTGTATACACAAAGCTTAATCCAAACCCCATCTTACAAAGAATAGTTACAGGCTGAGTGGAAGCCTGGAAACCATGCCAGTGTGGTGCACTCCTTAAGGAGACATCCTTTGCATAGAGAAATCTGTATTTTCCACTGCTGTTGCAGTTATCTAAGACTTCCTTGTCTGGCAGAACATACTCCCCAGGTTGCAGCCACAATGTAGAGTGGTTTCGATGCAGCAGCTCCTCCATACTATAAGACAGACTGTTGCAGTGCATACTTGAAGCTGCCATCCAACAAGACATGTTTCTGGCTCCATCTTTGCCAGTATAAATGTCTAAACCTGCACTGTAGTGAACCCAAATTAGTAGTAGTGTAATACGATATAGGTACATTGTAGCTATTTACAATCATCTACCAAGTAACTGAATATTTATTCACAGAATGCTTCCAGTTTGCAGTTTTTGTATGTTGATTCTCTGCTCTATAGTGTATTTCTCGTCAGCTTCTAATAGCAGTGACATGTTTACACAAACACGTGATTATCATTTCTGTTCACTCAAACTTTTTGGGACTGTAATGATTTGTACTATTTATTTGGGAAAACTAAAAGTGTGAAGATGTCAACATTCACTTGTCATTAAGGCAAATGATAGCCATCATTTCCATAACAACTACACATCAGTTGTAGGATGCTTTATTGATCTTCACTTTAGCTAACTGTATAAGTAGTGATGCCAATGTACGTATATTATGTAACAGCTTCAATGAAATGTTGATTCAGAGTAAAGATTTTTTTGGGATTGTAAGCTTCAAATTAATGAAGGTTAAGAGGAAAGAAACTGTAGACTGCATCTTCATAAATTTTATTTTTACCATGTGTTTTAGTTGGCACTAAGTATTAGAGAGCTTTTCTTACATTCTTAGTTAAACTCCTTATTTCTACTGTCCCTGTTCAATATAGCTAAGAACATACAATTCCAGAGTTCTGACTCAAGCAGATTCAAAATATTCAATTGCAGTGCTTAGACAATTTTATAATTAAAAACAATGTAATATTACAAAATTATGTAGTTTACAAAAAAATTCTGTGCCATTAGAAACCAATTTCATAAAAATGAGAAAGAAAGAAAAATTATACCAATGTTTCTCTCTTGTACTCTGTATATTCTTCCTTTGAAGTATCCACTTGTTTAGTGTCTGCTCTATAATGTCTATACAATGCTTGTTTGGAATCAGAGTGGACCATAGAAGGTTGGCTGCTGTCAGATTGCACATGCTCACTAGTATCAGCGCAGACGTCTCTTTCATGGTCGCCATCAGGAGACACAGGGCAAGTCCCATTAGAGTTCAGTAGCCCTGGCATGGCAACTTCAATGCAGCTGATCAGGGAACCACTTCTGAATAGACTGTATTTTGTGTAATTTTCATTTTCATTCTCTATAAGCTGACCCTTTTTGGAAAAATCTTCAACACTTGTTATGAGAGTGTCATCATCTTCTTCAGCAGTGCTTTCAGCTATAAAAGCTAGATTTGGGTCATTGTTTTGCTTTTGCGCATTTTGTCCTTCTCCCTCTTCCTCTGCCACTTCACTCAGGGAAGGAATTGGTTTGTCTTCGTTAATGTCTTGGCTGGCCCCTGCCACCTCATGAAACAGATTGGTGATTTCTTGAAATTTCTTCTCCTGCTGTTTTAAATAAATTTTTGTCTTTATCACCATGTTGAGCAACTTCTCGTTGTCCGTTTCTCCTGCAGCAATGATCTCATCAAATGTCGGACTGAAGCGGAAGAATGGGATGTCTTGTTCTTCACATCTACTCTTACTATTCTCAGCCACTAACTCAGACTCGACCAGCTACAATGAGTTACAAGTCATCATTTGAAACAGTTTTCAATCATAGTATATAAAAAACGAGTTTACATGTCAATAAAAATGTGTAATTTATATGTGCAAATAAATTATACTCACACTAATTTTTGTAAAAATTGCAGTTACTAGCTCTAAAATTACACTTTGAAGAAGAAAAAAGATCTACTTTTGCTCATTGTTTATGCTACCATTTCAATCTGTATTTTATTTTAGATACAGTTATTCAAATTAATATTGATGGCAGTCTTTTGTTTTTAAAGTTTTAATCATCGTACAACACTTCTGCACATGTCTATCTAAACTAAGTGCTTTGTTGTGGCCCACAGAAATGGCACTCAAAGCAACTCATTGTTCTCAACTTTAAAGACTTACAGCATTTGAGAGCAGAGACAGTAGATTTTGTGTCTTTTTGATGATCTTTGTCGGGTGAAGCCACTGCTTCCCAAAGTAAAGTGCATTCTGGGCATCCACATTGCCCATTTTCACAGCAGGGAATGTTCCAGTTCCTATGGAAACCACCATGGCAATGGGTAGCTTGTATCCCTGCAGTCGGCAGAAGTTTTGCACTGCTGTGAGTCCGCAGTCTGTGGGGTTGTTACAGATCACACCTCCGTCTACATAGTTCTCAAATTCAGTGAACATCATCGGTGCAGCACTAGTGTAGCGAGCCACCTTCCAGACTGGGTCTGGAAGGTAAACAAACAAACAAGCAAACAAATGAGGTAAGGTTGTCATAACCACATGAAGTTTGGGGAGATGAGGGAGGCACGGGATTGGGGACTTACGATCTGAGTATTCATCTCCAAAACAGTTATTAAAGAAATGAACTTCAAGATTGGTAGTTGCTTTGTTCACAGCAGCTATTAGCACTCTAAACACAAATATACAACATTGTGGTTAGTATAGTATAAACTAGTGAACAAAGTTCATCTTCCTGCAAACTGTTGTGAAATAAGATTAGTGGAACAAGTATACCAGAAGTGATACAAAATGAAACACAGCCATCTCAGAAGCCGCTTCATGAGAAGGGGGGGGGGGGGGGGGGGGTGGGCCATGATAAAGAGGCATTTGTTTTGTGGTTTAAAGGTGTTTATGAATGGAACTGCCTTTTGAGATTGTGCCCCTAAAGTATAAAGGGAGGGGTCTCCAGCTACAGAACAGCTTACTACTTGAGTGAGGAAAGCACAGAGGAGCTACAGGGGAATAGGGTATAGTCAACTGGAGAGCGAGTGAAGTGAGAGAGACACTATCAGTTAAAAATTGGGATATGGTTTGGATATAATATACTAGTGCTGCGCTCGAATAGCGCAAATGCATGGCGAGCGAGCAGAGAAAAATAGGACAGAAATTACATCTAAAGGCAGTGCAGCAGGATTCGCCGCGCTCGTTGAAAAATACTGGAACTGTGAACGCTTTACCTAACTTACGTAATTAGAAGCACGGGCGAAAATTTTTGACGTACGCATATATACCTATATATATATATCTGTAATCTCAATTGAACACGACTGAGAGTCAGCTTCGCTCACTCGCTGAATTATGTTTGGACATACACATGTCATTTTATACTTTCACCCTCGAGTTTTTGCATTCCCTTGGTACTCGACCCTGTCCCACACTCCACTAAAGAGAATCACTGGGTTTACTGATCTTTACCCATATCATCAAGGAAATTTAATAGTTTACCACATTGAAAGGTCGTCTCTGATATTCCTGAAATTTTGCAGATGCAGTTAGGTCACCAGAGATTATTTTCTATTCGAATTAGTGGCAGTGATAAGTTATCTTGTTTTAAATGCGCTGTTTGTCATTGCTATAGGCTCTAGCGACAAATTGTTCTTAAAGACGCATTGTCCAATAGTCAAGTGATGAAGAGAATAAAAGGTAAATCTTGTGTTTGTATATCCAGTCAACAAGTGCTGTGTGTTACAGCGAAAGCTGAACTAAACAATAGGACTAAATCTTAAGGTAAACATTCGCCTTTGCACAGCTTTTAGGCTTCTCCCCAGTTTTTTTTTTTTTTGTTTTGGCTACTACAAGAGTTAAGGAAGGAGACCCATAGCAACCGTTGGTAAGGCTGCGGGAAGTGATAAGTGCTATCAACCACGAACATCTACCACCCTCACCTGGCTCTGCAAGCATCTCGCAAGCATAACCACAGCTTGATATATTAGCGCGCAAAGTGGGGCAAAAATCTCGAGAGTCCCTAACCTCAGTAGCCTACTGGTGGGTTAGCTTTGACCACGTTGTTGTTACAACCAGCTTCAACAGCAAACTATAATCATGCCTTCCAGGAAAAGGAAGAGGGTTATTAGTGCAGCCACAGAAATGAGGAAAATGAAATGTGCTTTGAGAAGAAGTAAGAAATAAGTAAATAAATATAATATTAAAAAAATATATACATACATATTATATATATATATTTATTGCAGCTTTGATATTTTTACTTGAATATTTCCGCATCACGCGAGCGTTCTGTATTCTCCCATATTGTACGGTTTATATTGTACGCTACTTGTAGCGCGCGCGTAGCGAGTAAAATCAATGAAAATTGTATTGTAACCGGTTGAGAAAATTTTCAAAGAAGCAATAAATCACTTATCACACTCGTCGTACAATATGGGAATGATATTTTACTCTCACGCCACATTTTCACTCGCCTTTGGCTCGTGAAAATATTTTGCGTGCTCGTAAAATATTTTCCCATATTGTACTCTGACTCGTGCTATAAGTATTATATATATATTGTATAGACATAGGATTGGAGCAAGTCCCAGCAATAGGTGGGGCTTCCACTGATACTCTTGATGATCCTTCCTTTACTGGTCATGATGTCACGCCCTCTCTTCGGCAGGAGTCATCATCAGAAGTGCTCCCTGATTCACCTTCTCAAGATTTAGTGTCCACTCCTACTGCTCCACCATGTGAATCACACCCTCCAGCATTTTTTAATCCATCTCAAGTTCTAAATGATCTCACTACCTAGTCACATGATGACCACAATTCTCCTCCTGTCTCTTCTCATCCAGTTGTGAGTTCCACTGAAGTTTCCCCAGCTCCGCAGGAAGCAGTTCAAGAGTTAGTTGAGAAGCTTTCAGCTATCGCTCAACAGAATGGTTTGGTGTTTGAAGTGTCCAGTCTCTCTCAGTTTGTGAAAAATTCAGCCATACGACTCCAGACTTCTGGACCAGCGTTGGATTGAGCTATGGAGACTTGGAACTGCTCAAATCACCTAAAATGTTCGCACACATAATCAGTGGGCTATTTCTTCAAATCCATACACTACTAGCTAATTCACTTACCTGTGCGTCTGTAAGGCAGACGTCCTAGCATCGCCTGAACGGGGTACTGTATAAATTCACTGCAGGACCCGCTCCCAGCTTAGTACCGAAATCTAACAAGCTGGGTGCTTCTTCAACATCACAATAGCCGTAGGTGATTCTTCTCACTAAAAAGCAGCTGAAGCGGAGCGCACCTTTGGTGGGCGGGGCGCAAAATGCAACATCCGGGCCGACGAGAGGGCGTTATAGTTTCACACGCACTTTGTTTTGACCCAGCCGCAGTTCGCGGCCACCTGCAAAGAGGGTGTGAATTTGCGACAAGTATTTTTGAGCTATAAGGGGTCACGGGATGCAGTCTAAACTTGGAACAGTAATTCGGTGACGTAAGGTGAACAGGCCTACGTTTAGATTTTCTTGATAGCGTGCCAGGAAGCAAAGTTGACCTTAGTGGTCGGATATTTAGAAAAGTAAAGTTGCTATAGCTAAAAACTAAACGTAGGAACATAATGGGAGGAAGCCGTAGAGTCTTGAATCGGCAGAAAAGCTTGGACGGTTGCGGAGAAACAACACGAAATGTCCGCAGAAGTAAATCGCTCCTAACTGGGCTTACGAAGGTGCAAATGGTCTGAATTTTGGTGTGCAGAGAGACTTTATCACCCTAAATAATTTCAGCATGTTAAAGAATTGCCACCGTTGCTTGAAGTTTTTTTTTCAGCACCAATTTTTAAGGAAAATGCGTGGGCTGGATGGGTCTCCACCCTTAACAAGTCTTAATTTTAAAAACTGTGCACTATTCTTTTGAAATATGTTTTTTCAAGTCAAAAAGTTGTGGCTATAGGAAACTACTGGTTTTAGATAGTCAGAATGTCTTCTTTTTGGTAACCAGCTACCCACTACACAAGAAAATTTAGATAAGAGAGTAAATCTAAACTTAATGGCCAATGGCTACATACTTGTAGCTATAAATTGCCACTAACTGTCCCGAAAGCTCTGGGACAGTCCTAGATTTATCACTTGGCCATTGTCCTGCAATGGTTCTTCTATTGTTTGTCCTGGAATTGATGAACTTCAATGCAAAATCTGCAAAGACGTTACCGTTACTCAGCTAATCTACCAATAGTTGTTGGTGGCACATTACATGTAAATATTTTCACTTTTCTAAAATCTTGGTTCAAAATTCACAAATTAAAGTGTTCATTATTTTCTCTCTAACATTGCTTTTTTTATGAAATATATACATTCAATCCAAAGTAAAGTTACCGCATATTTTTTAGATACTTTTAAACTATAATGTTATCAGTTTCCTTGTAATTGATGTGGTTTTGGGTGTGGTCTGGGGGATGTGGCTTAGTGTCCCTGAACTACGATTTTTAAACTTGGCAACTCTTATTAGATGTAAGGTTTAAATTAAGTTGTTTTTTTTTTGTCGCTTGAATTACTTTGTGCTCAATGACTTGGTCGCCAGTTGTACATCACCCTTGATTGCGTGTGCGAATTTTAGGCTTCTCCTCAGTTTTTATGTGCTATTATTTCCTAGGGAAAAAAAACAAGTCACAAAGTTACCATGAGTGATTACTATGATGTTGAAAAACCTTTACCAGACTAAACTTTAAAAATATCCTTTTTGTAGCCTAGTGCTTGTTATCTAGAACTACTGGTGATTCAGATAATGAGCTTAGGCTACAAAAAAGGCTAAAAAAATTTTTTTTTTATACAAAAGAAGCTACAATTTGCCACTAGACTAGTGGTGTGTTTGAGCATAAATGGCAAGCGAGCCTAAAACTACACTATTGTTAAAAGATTGATTTTAACTTATAACACTCAAACTATTAAGAAAAAGTCGAGTTTTTAAATTACGTATATACTGTAAAGGGGATTCAATGCCATAGTAACCACTCCACGAAACCGTTTGAATTGAAAAAAAAAAAAAAGCAACAAAAATAACAAGTCACGTTATTTAAATGTTTTCTTTCAATGGCTAAGTAGTTGTAAAGCACAATACTTTCACACTTAACTGAGCATACCCACACAAGCCTTACCTTCCTGGTTAGTCTAGCGGACAATGAATTGTCAAGTAAATATACTGTTACGTAAGGCTTATAACTATTACAAATAGCTATTAACTTACCATCACCACTAACTTGAATAGAAATGGAACTCCAGTATGTTTTTTAGTTTTAACTGCACCAGCAAAATAATTCAAAGCTGTAAGCAATTTAATTTCTAGGATGATATGGGTAATGATCGATAACCAGAGGATTCTGTTTAGTGAGGTTTGGGACGGGGTCGAAAACAGAGCTAACACAAAAATACGAGGGGTCAAAGTACAAAATGACCTATATACATCCAAACATAATATATAAACAAACAAATATCCCCAATTTTCAATTGTGTTATCCTTGTAAGTGTCTCACTTGCTTCGCTCGCTCGCCAATAATGTTGTTCTATTATATTTTGCAGTGATATATCACTCACTTGGGATGAGATACATCAGACATCTTGATGTTAGGATCCAAATAGTCCTTCAAGATTTTCTCCAGCATTTCTGAATTATATCCAAATCCATACCTATTCTTCATGAAGATTCTGTCCTTCATGAGAAAGTAGAGCTGCCTCAGGCTTAGCAGCGATTTCTTTGCTAGTAAATTAAATTAAGATATCAAGTTACTATGGAATACATTTTCATCAATTAAGATATTGAAATGCACCCGATATAACCCGTCTCTGTATGTGATGCCTTTGAAAGTAAGTGGTATAGTGTGGCTGTGTGGCCCTAACTCAAAAAGAAGAATCCCTGTGAGTCCATTGAGAATTAGTTACTTAGAAATTCAAGTGAAGAATTTGAAACATCAGCACATAACACAAATCTGGAATTAGCCAAAGAAAACAGTTCTGACTAAAAGACCAGAAGACCACATACAGTTCTACATTCAAGGCTCATGTTATGACTCCGTCACTTAACACTTACCATAGACCATAGCTAGTGCAATGATCCCTCCAGTGGATGTCCCAACTATCCAGTCAAACAGATCAGATATACTGCACTGGGTTTGCTCCTCCAATTTCATCAAAACTTCCAGCTGCACAAGACCTTTGAGTCCACCGCCGTCCAAGAACAATAGCCTACTCCCACCTCTGATTTTGTGTTCTGTGACAGCCTGCCGGGGCTTCTTAAATGTTTTGTTATAGAGAGCTATTTCTCTTTGCTGAAGTACTAAAGCAAGTGTATCGTCAGGACCACCAATAGTGGAAGACATGGACATTCTTCGATTCACATTAATTTCAAGTTCTCTGTACAACACATTAGTTCCTCTTCTCTTTACAAATTCAGATATATTGTCATTGGTGGAAAGACGTTCTTCTTTTTTTGGTGCTCGAATTTTCTGAGCAAAGGAAAACAGCCGTGGCACTTTTTTTTTCCCCTGGGTCATCTGATGTACACTGCCTCTGGCTCCTAGATCTAATAGAATAGATTCTATTTCTGGCATTTTGCCATTGTTGATGACTAGATCTATAGCAGTGAACTGATTGGCATCCGACCTGTTGATGTCTGCTCCAAATACAATTAATATCTTCGCACAAGATTCACAGCCGAACTATATGTACATGTTATTATTATATGATTTATCAATATAAAGGTAAGATTAACACTTAGTTCACAATTACAATTAGCTATAACGTCTTGGAAAAGGACATTTAAACCAGCCACTCCTTTAAAATTTCAATGAGATCCACAAATATCACACACAGATCAGACATTCTTTGCTGAGTATATGAGGACTTTAAATACTATAATAGTGTACTTTTTATAAATTGGTGACTAGATTAGTATAGAACAAAAGCTACATTACAATTAATTGTGGTGCTAGTTTGGTAAATAAAAAATAAACTATTATGGTGGTGTATATAACACCTTAGCATATATAGAAGTGACACATTGTAATGAGGTCGATACATTTGGACAATGAAGAAGAATGCTCACCTCCAAGGCTAGCAAGAGAGCAGTTTTCTTTTTTCGATTTTCCAAATCTACGAGAACCGTTGTGTTGATGAGTAATGCAAAAAGAAATTCCGTGTGGTTCTTTTTCTTCATCTTGACAATGGAATGTATTGGAGCATCTCCAGTCACTGGGTCCACCATGTTTACATCAACGGTACCAGACTCAACGGCTTCTAGGAATTGCTGTATGAAATATACAGGGTAAATTGTCGAGTCGTAGCTAACCTAACCCATCCCCCACTGCATGTTTCATCCAGCCACGCAATGTCTCATAGCTAATGTAAACTAGCCGTGAATGTTATCATAGTATATTCATGAGACCAATGAATACAATTAACCTCTTTTCCTTGAGCAATATGGAACTGGATATTTAACGAAGTGAATACACGAAGGAATAAAGAGAATGGCTTTTTGTGTAAACAAATATGAATACTGCATAGACTTCAGGCTGGGCCACTACAGCTATGAAATTACTCACAATAGAGTTCACCTTCATATCAAAATCATACTTACCTCCACATTTTTTGGCTCATGAAGCATTTTCTGTGAAAAGGAAGAGTCTCCGTTTTGTTTGTGCAGTTCTTCTTGGTGACTTCTACTCCGAACCACACTGTTGTATGGTTTGTTCATATGTTCAGTGACTACATCTCTTCTAGAACCACCACCCTGAGCAAGCGGGAGACTAACCTCCTTGACTCCCTACCAAATGAAATATATAGCCAACCATTGTTGTAAAATATACCATTGCTTTTAAAAAGTAGTACTATTATAATGAAACTATAGTGAGGCCCACAATTAAGGTGATGAGGGCAATTAGAAGTATTCTATGAAGAAAGACTTATTTCATGGTATTATTAATTGAAATTAAGACGTCAATTTCTATTGTGAAAACACCGTGCATTGACAATAATTCGATGAGTAATTTCTAATTTCAGCACACACTCATAGCTAGTGACTTGAAATACTTACCACGGTAGTACTAGACGATCTCTTTAGTTCTTTGATATCCAGAGCAGAAATTTCAACATTTTTGGTCAGCTCACCATCTAGCTTATCCAGGGCATCCACGGAACAAGACCTCTCCCTGCGGAAGTTGTTCCTCTTTAGGTGGTATCCATCAGTGTGTACAACTCCCACTGGTAAGGAAATTTCATGAGTGAGTCCACGATGTTTAGTCTGCTTCTTGGAGCGGCTAATCAGAGGAGAAGATGGAATAGCCTGGTGGAGTTTTCTACGTTTGTCTTTTTTAGAATGTCTTGGTTCATGTTTCTCCAATGGTGACTAAAAAAGAACAAAAAACCACTTTCCCATAAACTGAAGAAAACTTCATCTTGTAACAAACTTTCCCTTAACCAAACCTCATCTGTAATATACCTCAGGTGGAGTACGCACTTCTGGTGGAGTGTATGGAGCGGTTGCGCTGCCCACGACAAAGCCTGGAGGCAGATCCTTCGAGTCAGTCGACCAAGTTTCGATCTGCAGTCCAAATATTAGAAGTCAAGCTACCGTGAAGAAAAGAGGACACTTACTGGTTGGGAGGGTTTCTGCTTCTTTTTCCTGCCAGCAGTGAAGATTTTTTTGCTCATGATGTGAAAATAGCAACTTTCCTTTTCGCCTACAGAAGGATCAGCCCCACCCCTGCATCCCCCGCAAATTTGATTGGAAAGCCACACCCACGAATACGGTGAGTGCAGATATTTTCGGTAAAAGGTCGAAATCAGCGTAGTTGGGCGGAGCCAAGGATTTATAAAGCGTGAATTCAACGTCGACTCGGGCTCATTCTTTTTAGTTGCTATAATAAATTGTTTCTTCATTTGAATTTATTAAACAATGTGAAATAACTTCGACAAGGATGCCAAATAAAGATATACAACATTAGCTGCATGTTAATGGTTTAATGGCAATGTGTGTGTCTCGCTGGTTTCTGACATTTAGCTATGATAAAATATATTACTAACAATATTACAGGCCTAAAAAGACCTTTGTTGTGTAGCTGAAAGATAATTATCAAAATACATAATACTGTAATATATTATATATATTTATTCCACCCTAGATATCTTCACAATGGTACATGACCGTGAAGTGAGAAATAACGCACAATATTTCAGCTCAGTTATTTCACCCTGTAGGAGTTAAAACACTGCTAAAATATCAGTTGGGGTTGTGGGGAGCCCCCATGACCTACTTCAGGCTGTGAGTTACCTACTGGTCCTAGTACTAACTGCTGCAGTGAAGATATCTAGTGTAGAAATAAACCACTTATTACACTAGTCAGAGTGATATGGCAAGATATTTCACTTTCAGGCTTTATTTTCACTGCCTCCTGAAAATAAATAATTAGCCTGTTCCATGAAATATTTCACCATATCACACTCTGACTCATGTATTGTGTAATTCAATTCATACTATATATATATCTATATATATCTATATCTAAATTTTATTAGCTATATATTATATTATATATATATTTATTCCACCCTAGATATCTTCACAATGATATTTTTAGGTACTGACCAACTCACGATATTTCACGCTATTATTTCACTACCCTTGTAGTTATAGCAACGGGCCAAACTTTTCAATTTTCTGGGTTTTTACAGCTACCTTGTACCCTAGTGGATCGAAGGTAGAGCATTAGAGCAGCTGAAAATATCAGCTGGAGGTGTGAGTAGCCCCTCCTATTTACGCTGTGAGTTACCCTACCTCTAGTACTAACTACAGTAGATGAAGATATCTAGTGTGGAATAAACCACTTATTACACTTGTCAGAGTGTTATGGCGAGATATTTCACTCTTAGGCTTTATTTCGCTCTCAGGCTTTATTTTCACTCCCTCTGGCTCTGTGAAAATAAATTTGCCTGCTCGTGAAATATCACACTCTGACTCATGTAATAAGTAATATATATATTATATAATATAATACTTATTACATGAGTCTGAGTGTGATATGGCGAAATGGAGCAGGCTAATTATTTATTTTCACAACACAGTGAAAATGAAGGCTGAGAGTGAAATATCTTGACACAAGTTCAGTTTAGACCCTCTTCTCTGTCTTAAATTCTCTGGTAACATACAATTTTATCTTAGTGCTACATTATAAATAGCATTAAATGTTTGAATTTTATTTTTATATAAAAAAATATTTCTTTAAAAAAATGTTTTTGATTGTTTCTTTTTTCACTTCAAAAAGAATTCTGTGTGCCATGAGTGTATAGCTAAGAAATATAAATCAGTAAAGTTGTTTTTGAAATGTACTTTGAAATCACGAAGATGATTGACAACCCTTCCCGAATCACTCCCTCTTGTGGATATAAGCAAAGCAAATGTTGTCACACTTTATGTATAGCTATTATTTAATTAACTTTTATTTACTGCCATTCAAAATGCAAATATTAGACAGTCAGAGCCCATTTCAGACATTCAAAAAATATATACTATAATTCCAAATAGCACTGAAACATGTCAAATATTTTGTTCTTGCTGCTAGTACAAAAGAATAGTGTGTGCACTAAATAGAACTATTGGCAATATTGTGATCTGATGTTGCTAGCAATGTCCGGATAGGATACTATCTTGCTCTCCATAACATCTGCTAATCTACTCCATGTTCTTTCTTTGTTTCCAGTGAGCCATTTGTTCAAAGTTTCCAGGAAGCAGTTATCCACGTTATGGTTTTGCTCGTCCAATATGGCCTTTAATGTATTATTGTCTACTCCCAATTTAAGGCCAATGTTTCTCCACTTCACTCTGGCATCATAAACTTCTTCAAATACTTGCTCCAAGTCTGTAGCACCTAATAATCCTACAAAAAAAACTTTTTTATAAAATGTGTGTTTCTGGTATTAGTGATCAACTAAAACTACATATAGCTAGTCCTAATTAGAGATCACCGTTCTGACTGACTGCTATATGGTCTGCTAAATAGAACAGCAATTAACTAACCATTAGGAAAGAGCTTGAGTGTAGCTGTGGATAGTACTATTATCTTTTTAAAAGTTCTAACATGTAATTTGTTTAGTTGTCCCTACCTCAAGTTATCTTCACCAGCTGGATTAAACAGCAAGCTTTAAATTACAATTATCCCAACTGCTAGACATGCAGGTAAATCATGGGATGTTGCTCAAGTCAAGCATTTGATCGGAGGCTAGGGGATTTATTTATATGGTCTACCACTATATGGTATCATAAAAGGACTGAATTTCAACTGTGAGGAGAAACTGTTGAACCCTAAGGAAGTCAAGCAGCATTTGTTTACAGTGTGGTTCATCTGGCACTCAGTGTTGTGGCAAAGCTGAGCTGTGAGTGGGAGCTGTTGAACTTAAGAACCCAATAGTTGCATTTTTTTTTTTTGCAATGTAGAATTTATATTTGCTTTGGCTTCTCCTCATCTTACTTGGCATCTCTACTGGATGCAGTTCATCCTGCAGTTAAAAATAGGACATTTCCGAACAAAAGATGTAGCCTAATGGGTACTGTGAAGTTTAGCAAATGGTTTGTGATGATCATAAGAAATTTCTGATGCTAAAAAAATATGATGCAGATATTAATGTTTTTATACTTCTATTGTATAGCTAAGTGGCTTGTTTTGTGTAAAAAGAGATCTGACAAGGTATAAAAGGAATACTTAACTCAATGTGACCATAGTAGGTCTAAGTTTTAAGCTGGAATAACCATATTCTATATAATAATACACTTGTGTGTCAGTAATGACGATGACGACGGTGTGTGTATTCATGAATAATATAATGTAATTATAGATAATGAGTCCAATTATTTAATAATGTAAAAATATTGTCATCTCACCTGTGCCAATTTTATTAGGAGACCCTGCAATTTCCTGTAACACAATTACCACAAGCATGGATCAACAATAATTTATGAGGTAATAATAAATGTTTTCTTTACCTTGCCATACCACATTTGATGCTCAGCTTTCATTTTTAATGATGTATTTCCTTTTACACAATCCATGTATTTTGGGTTTTGATCGTTCTTGCTCACGGTACAGAGATGGTCTAACTTTTCATGTTCGTAACATTCAAAAGCAAAACAATAATTCTCGAAATAATGTTTATACTGATCCTTTGAGATATCTGTGTAGAGAGAGTGCAACATGGATCCCGAGACATTCCTTATTGTAGTAGCGATCAGTTCCATGATTCACGTTATTTAAAATTTTCTTTGTGATATTCTTAATAGTAGTTGTAACGCACAATACTTTCACACAACTGAACGTACCTACGCAAGACTTACCTTCGTGGTTCGTCTAGTGGACAATGAATTGTCAAGTAAATGCTGTTGAGTAGTGCTATAACTGTGACAAATAGTGTATTAACTTACCACCGCCACTAACTCGAATAGAAATGGAGCTCCCAGCACCCGCAAAACAATTCAAAGCGGTAAACAATAAGGTGATACGGGTAATGGTCGCTAAACCAGAGGATTCCGTTTAGTGAAGTTTGGGACGGGGTCGAACGCCGAGCGAACACAAAAATACGGAGGGTCAAAGTACAAAATGACATACATACGTCCAAACATATATATAAATAAACTAGTGGTGTGCTTGAGCACAAATGGCGAGCGAGCCTTAAACTACACTATTGTTAAATTTAATTTTAACAACTAACACTCAAGCTATTAAAATAAAGTCGAGTTTTTACATTACTATGAGGTAAAGGGGTTTCAATGTCATAGTAACCGCTCCAGCAACAGTTTGAATTGAAAAAGAAGCAACAAAATCAAATCACGTTATTTTAATAGTAGTTGTAACGCACAATAATTTCACACAACTGAACATACCTACGCAAGACTTACCTTCGTGGTTCGTCTAGTGGACCAATGCATTTTTAAGTAAATACTGTTGAGTAGGGCTTATAACTGTGACAAATAGCGCATTAACTTACCACCGCCACTAACTCGAATAGAAATGGAGCTACCATAAGATTTTGAGTTTTAACTGCACTCGCAAAACAATTCAAAGCCGGAAACAATTCAATTTCTAAGGTGATACGGGTAATGGTCGCTAAACCGGAGGATTCTGTTTAGTGAAGTTTGGGATAGGGTCGAACGCGGACCGAACACAAAATAAGGTGATACGGGTAATGGTCGCTAAACCGGAGGATTCTGTTTAGTGAAGTTTGGGATAGGGTCGAACGCGGACCGAACACAAAAATACGGAGGGTCAAAGTACAAAATGACATACGTACGTCCATATATATAAACAAATAAACAAACATCCCCGATTTTCGATTGTGTTACCCCTGTAAGTGTCTCGCTCGCTACGCTCGCTCGCCGATAAGGAAGTAAATGTGTTGCACGATTTAATCATGATTCAGTCATTCTTGGCTGGAATAAATATAATAATCGCAGACATTGGCAAAAAGTCGAAACGTCTGGTTAAGTTTTAATTAACATAATATTGGCCGTTAGAATGACAAAATTTGACTAATTATTTTTAAGTCTTTTTAGATGCTAAGTCATAGCAAATTCTTTTTTAATACTCAGTCTGTTAACATAGTTTCAGATGTAGTCAGTGCTATGGAAAAAGAGCAAGTAGGAGACTTATCTAAGTAGTTATCCAAGGAGAGCTTATAAACCTTTTGACTGTCAGAGCAAGATTTCTCGGCGGTATATTAGATAATCAATTTTTTAAATCAGAGTTGAGAGCGGTACAACGCCGAGAAATCTTGCTCTGACAGTTCCCATTTTTTGTTTATATGTTGCTCTTACGTAGTACTGCCTGTAATAAAAAATTGGAAACGAGTGCACTGGTAATTGTTTTTTAATATATTTTTTTTAAAGTATGGCATCTGTCCGCCTGAATTTTTTTTTTTTTAGTATGGGACTTTGAAGCTTAGAATTCAACAACTAGAAGGTGAATAAGCCGTGCACTCTATCTGAACCTTGTAGCAACTCTGAGATTGTCAGAAATTGAGCTTCAGCTAGTACCATTAGAAATGTTAAGTCTGAATTTTTAGCTCTTCTCTTTGCGGACAGGTCTTGATATGCTTTTACTGCTGGAATATCTTTACAGAAAGAAGTAAAAATAAAATATTCATACATTTTTCATGTTACCCAATTGGTCGTCATAAAATTGATAGGGAAAGGGTTAAGATACATTGATATCATAAACGATTAATTTATTCATAGTACTTAGAAGAAGAAAAAAAGAAACAACATAGCAAATGTGTTGTTTAAAAATCTAAGACTTACATTCTTTGAGCTTTGTTGAATAAGATTAGCAACTGTAGCAGAAAACACTCCCATGGGTACAAATCCACAATCATACCGAATGTATAAGGGTGACACTTCATGTGGCATTTTGTCTTCTTCATACGTCACGATGTCTGTATCGGATGCATTTGGCAAAATACAAGGCATGAAGTACATCGTTTCTTCTCTGTTAGCTGATGGAATAGGAGCAATTATGTTTAAATGTTCCAAAACAATAACTAATATTTCCAGTGGTAGTGGAGTGTCTACTTGACGAGAAAAACATTCGAGTGAGAATTGCCCAGTATTTTTGAATTCAGAAGCAGCTGCTTCATGTACTATTCCCGGTTTAAATGCAGCCTCAATGATTTTTGTTAAACTCTGATAGATTGCTTGTGTGTTAGTTATCACAACATGTTTCAGTCCTTCAATGTTAGAAAAATGCATACATGTACCCAAATTGTAGTGAAGAAAGTGCAGAGCTGCTTCAGTCTGGCGTTTGTTCATGTTTAAACACCTTCCAATTGTGTAACAAGTTTCCAAAGTTAGCACAACTTCAGGTCTTCCACGTAGCACAATACTAAATATTAACCATTGGCTAGGTATAACCTTTTTAGCATACTGATTAATTTTTTCTGACAAGGCTTTTCTCAGACACTGTATTTCTTCAATCCCTCCATCTTGATTGTTCAATGGGTATACAAGTCGCTTCGGAATATCTCTGAGAGTACTGTCTGCAGGAAAATCATCAGCTCGATACCATTCCTTAATCAAGCCTTTTTTGTGGAAAAATGTAGAATGCATACTTTCTTGCAAATTCATCTCAAAAGCATCAATGGAACTATCTTCTACTTTATCTCGGTGTGATCCCACAATGTACACGCACTGCCTTCGATTTTCGGCTTGCTGCTCAATGTTGGCACGATCATCAGATGCAGAATATATCATTGAAGATATACTTACTAATGCTGAAAGCAATGTCTCCTTTATAGTGAAATGTGACAGTAGTGATGAAGTGGTTTCTCCATCTGTGCCTCGATAGCCTATAGTGTAATGATCATCTAGGCTGGTATTAAGCTTGCAAAATAGCAAATACAATGCAGGCCCTATGGTAAGTGCCGGTAGACAATCCATAAGCTCGGGTTGACCTCCGGTGTCTTGAAGATAAATCATGCATCCATTGTTCAAATGCAGCTTAATTTCACTAAGGTTGTACGTCTTTTTCTTTTGGAGAAAATGAAAAATGCTCTCAGCACTTAAATGAACCGGTTCTGCCGATAATTTGCTACTTGTAGGTGCAAGGCCATGTGTTTCAATTTCTGGATGCACTGAACTTGGAGATGAGCTAGGAACTTTTTCAGCTGTTGAGCCTAAAGTAATTTGCTCAGAACAATGTTCAGGCTTTAATGTTTCATTTGGTATATATTTTTGAGTGCTCTCAACATGACAGTCACTAGGATCCGATTTGCTTTTCTGCATCGATTTGGTATGAATGAACATCTCCACCTCTTGTTCAATGTCTTCCACAACTTTCCAGTCGTCTCCTTCTTCTGCAGCTAAAATCACACCTTGATGCAAATTTTTGCATGTAATGACAGTAGTTTGTTCAGAAATTCCGGTATTGGACATGTCATCGGATGGGTCCAATGAAAGGTTTGTAATCATTTTTGTTAGTCGCTTTCGTGTCACCGTCTTTCCTTGTAATGATGGACCGAGAAAAAGAAGTTTTGCGACTGCCACATTCACAGTATTTTCAGGAGATTTGATCGACTCAAGATAGTTCTCTACTGCATTCTTATGATCTAAAAAACAAATAAAAATGTATAGTGAACCAGAATATACTATACTGACGTCTCTGGGGAAATCTATCAGACAAATATCATATATTTGATTACCATAATTATAGTTTAGTAATACTGTGACATGTGCACTTACATATGTAAGGTACCATCTTCTCTTTAGCATAGTGAAATGCGGCCATTGCTCCAGTAAAGTCCCAACTTTTATAATGACTTCCATCAGCATATTTGGTGACCGATTTTATCACAATAAAGCCATTAATTTTGCCATTTTTTTGTAGCTGAAATATTTCATGGAGAGAATTATCACCTTCTTTTGCTTGAGATTGAATCGTGATTTTGTCAGCACTTTGTAAGTTGGCGTCACCAAACTCGATTCCAGAAATGATGCTTGAACAGTGATACCTAACAATACGCTTCTCACTAAGATAACAGTCCTCTACTGAATCAGTATTGCTGCAAAATATTCTTTGAAGGAAATCGTTTATTTCAACTGACATTGTGTCTTGAATATCAATACTGGCAGAATTTCCCACTTTTGTTACATCATAACGTTTAACGAGCGAAATACTAGACGATATGAAAACCTCACCAAGTTGTATATCCTCTTTCCGGAAAGTATGACCCGTGCCAATGCTTAGAACATATTTAGCTTTAGACCAGATAGCTAGTGCTGCTTCTAAATCATTTCGTATTTCTTTTACATCGATAGATTTCACTATCAATATTGGTGCATCAGCAAAAGATCCAACTACTATGTTTTCTTTTATTAGTGCCACTTTCATTTCTTGAAATTCTTCACCGATAGGATTTTGCATGCTGCAAATGGCTGCCCTATATTCTTTTTCTCCCAATACAGAAATGATGAATTCAATTTTATCCACGTAAGTTGTAAAATCTGTGAGGGGGCGTTGTAAGATTGGCTCATGTGATGATACTAATTGATTTTCTTCTTCTAAAGAATATATCGGATTCTCAACACCTACAAGCATCAAAATACATGCTATAATTGTTATTGCATTGGGTGAGGTAAGTCAATTAAAGAGATAACTATTAGATTAATTGGAATTACAGTACTTATAGTCAACCACAATTCTCCTGAATCAATATACTGAAATTATGGCAGATCTTCTTCAGTTGTTGATAGAAAAGCAAAGATTCAATGAAACAAAAACCAAACACAAAAATAAATTAATAAAAAAATAAAGCCAGCTTTATATAGCCACCAGGCTTTTTGGCCTCAGAGCTACAATAACAACACAACTATCATCAGACCTTGTAGGTTTATATTCTATTACAACGGGTGTTAACACGGAGGCTTAGCTGAGGTGACAGTCAATGTGTGAGCAGGAGTATGCCAGAGGGTAGCCACACATATGGGCGGATCAAGAAGGCAAGGCACTAATGAGCTGGCAATAGCAAAGAGTGTGGAAGCACAAAGTTAGCACATCAGTACAAGTCGCCAGGATGACAGCAAGAGCAATGACAGAAGCCATTGTAGATGACAACCAGTGTCCTGAGAGGGAAGTGGCAAGGTCCTGTAGAGGTGGTAATAATTGCAAGACTAGCTGAAAGGACACTGGCAGGAGGAGTTGAAGTAAGTACTCATGCACACCTCTTAGGAGATGATGATGAGGATTTCTCCAAATTAAATTTGGAGTTATCCTTCTAAGGAAATGAAAAATAAAACGAGAACTATCCTACAGCTTGAGAGATAGGAAGTTTTAATTTTCGTCCTGTGCTGGAGGCAGGTAAAAGGGCCTGAGCTGGAAAACAGGTAAGCAAACAGGTCTAAGAATAGGCAAGCAGGCCTGAAGTTGTAAAGAGCAGGAAAACGGTTCGATAGTGTGAACTGAGTTAGTTAGGAAGGGAAAGACAATTGGGAAACCATGTGCAGAATGATGTCAGGAGGCAAAGAGTTCATGGGAGAAGACTTCCCACCAGTGCTATGGAGCAGATCTGGCAGTGGGAGTACAGAGATCCTCGAACTCCTGCCAGGAGCTGCTGGCCAACTAGATAGGAGAAGGAAGCCGACAAGAAGCTGTCAAGGACAAAGGGTTGGAAGCAGGTACATGAGATAATGGCCTGACCAAAGAGTTCTGCAGTATTGGTGGAAGTGGTGGCAAGTTCAAGCCAAAATGTGAAGCCAGAATGGCATACATGATTAACATTATGAGAGCCAGTCAAGGGTTAGGATGAGTAGTGTATGATGAAGGTAGGCTGGCAGGCACTCTGCCAATTGACACCCTGCAGGGGTGTGGGTCAGCAAATTCAGAGTGATTCTTAAGAGAGCAACTGAGTGAAGTGGAAGCTGATGTCTTCACCAGAAGGTGTGGGCAAAGCCACATGAGAAGGACAGCCAAGAGAAGGCAGAGGACTGGACTGAAAGATAGCCAGCATTAGTGACTTCATGTGTGCGTATGATTTGTGCCCCCGGGTGTGTCCGGAAGTTTGCAGTGTTCATGTTTGTGGCCATTACTATAGCTGTCTGGCCATGCATGCGTCTCGTCAGTCTGTATCTCAATCTTAAAATCTACAAGTATAACCTGTGCTGTCCTTTGGAGTCGGCTGGTTAGCTAGCCAGTACAGGGAGAGAGTAGGGACTCTGGTGGCAGCGCTATTCATAAGCTGCCAGAGTGCAAGCGAGAGAGCGCCAAGCTAAGGCCGAGCTGCCGTCTCCCCCACAGAAGAGTCCAGCATCAACGACAGGGTTGATGCAAAGCTTTGCTCTCTGTCACATATTACTTTAGTGTGGATGACGCAGCTTGCCTGGTGGTAGAAGCTAGAGGAGGTGCATACCTAGCAAAGGCTGATGTAATTTAGGCCTACAGAATGGCGCCAGTGCATCTGCAGGACTGACTACTCCTCGGTATGGTATGAGATGACAGTTTGTTTGTTGACTCAGCACTTCCATTGGACTAAAATATTTAATGATTTGGCAGATTCTCTGGTGGGAGTGGCTGCTCAGGCAGTAAGGAGCGAATGGGATAATATCTGGATAATTTCCTATCGTGGAAGCAACCAGGGAGTATGAGAACGGATTGAGAAAGTAGTCCCAAGTCTTCTCCAGGTTTAGAGTGCAGCTAGCACAGCACAAGCTGGAAGGCCTGGCAACAACATTGACATTCCTGGGCATTGAAATTGATTCTGTGATGTGCTCAGGCACTGAAGGGGTTTAGCTGTTAAGTGACAAGGTGACTAAGAAAAATTCAAGAGTGAAAAAATAGATTTTGCGAATGATTAAAAAAGTTATTTTCATCATGTAGTTGGGTTATAATAACATGCTCTAACGTAACTATCGTGACCTAAGCAAAAGGTTTGACTTGCTAGACTGTGGCACAATTTTGTATAGGCACCTGCATTCATTTTATGGGAAACATCAAAAATGAAAGAATTCTGAATAGACCCCATATAGATAACTATAGCAGAGCCAAATATACAGTGTGCCAAAGATATATTAATGAAAAAATAGAATGTAAGAAAAGCATGTTAAAACGATTACTAGAATACACACTAACATATTAAAAGCAATATTTATTTTTAGTATAGAAGTATACATAAACATCTCCAGTAATTTATTCTGACATCACATTTAATCATTATGACTCTTAAGCAGTATAGTCTGTACCACATTCAATCAGTGATGTCTGTTAGCTCACCTGGCCCTTCCTTTGCTTTCTCCTCAGCACTTATGGACGCAATAGGCTCATCCTCCAGATTATCTTGGCTGGACTCGGCCACCACATGGAATAAATTAACGATTTTTTCAAACATTTTCTCCTCCTGTTTTAGGTAGATTTTTGTCTTTATCACCATGTTAATCAACTTCTTCATGTCAGTTTCTCCATGGTCAACGATCTCGTCAATTATCGGATTAAAGCGGAAGAATGGAATGTTTTGCTCTGTGCACCTACGCTTACTATTTTCAGCCACTAGTTCAGACTTCTCCATCTGTATTGTATATGACATAGACAAAAATACCTACTTATCTTGACTTTCTTCACAAAATGATAAAGAAAACAGAATACTTAACACTACATAATTATTCTATTTACTCCATACTATGATAAGTTCAAAATTGATAATGTTCATTTAACGTAGTTATATTATGAATATAAACAGAATACTTATTTTCTTTCCCAGCCATTACACATGTATTTCACAGGCTTAGTTAAAGTACTCTATCACTTGAGCATGACATTCACGCCCGAACAAGTTTTGCTAAATCTCATTTTTAACAGGCTATTGGAATTATTTTTTTAAAAGGAAAATTTTTGTCTGTGAAGTTTTATCCTATATCTAATAATAGGGGTGTGCTTCAGCGCAAATGGCAAGAGGGCTAGAAGATGGTATCATTTTATACTTGTCTACATATAAATTATAGTATAATGGAACTTACTATGAGCTACTCTATAGTAAAGAAAAAAATTCACAGTGAAGTGTATTTGCCGTGGAATGGCACAGTGTAATTAAGCCAGAGGAGTGGTGGGGTGTACCTAGCACAGGCTGATGTGAAACAGGCCTACAAGATGGTGTAACTGAAATGTATCAGATGTCATACTATTGTCGAAATATAGATATTTACCTGTTAAAATCAGAAGTAATGCCTGTATTTGTAGATACACGGAATATTGTTGAAAAAGTACACAAAATTTCAGAAGCTAAGTTTAAAGGTTAAGCTTTTACCCACTAACTTCTCATGATATCAAATGTCCAAAAAAGTGTTATATACATAAGCATATAAAATATATATAGGGTGTGAATTTTTTAAGCTTACTGCAACATTTACAAAAAGATTAGTAGGCATAATTTATTCTATATTATTGTTGCCACACTGTTAAAAATGGGGTGTTTGGATAACTTAGTTTTGGTGTTAAATAGGAGGCGCTGCCTGGACGCCCCAGTTTAATGCCTAATATTGTCTCCATAGTTAATCAGAACTAAAATATATTTGGAAGGAAGAAACTAATGGATATAAGCTATTATTATATAAGTTCAACTGGTAAAATATGCATTGGTGTAGAAGTTATAAGGGCTTAAAGTGTGTTGTTCAGACAGCGCCTCCTGGTAAACACCACTCGGGGTGTTATTTAAGCATCCCATTTTACCTGAAATATTCAGGAATACACACAACATCACCTACTTAAATAATATTCCCAATATGTTACTGCCAATTATTGACAGTGTGAAATTTCTCATCTAAGGAAGTTGATATATATAATTATATAGTACTTATTACATGAGTCAGAGTGTAAAATGGTGAAATATTTCACGGAGCAGGCTAATTTATTTTCACGAGCCAAAGGCGAGTGAAAATAAAGCCTGAGAATGAAATATGTAGCCTTATCACTCTGATGAGTGTAATAAGTGGTTTATTCCACACTATAGATACCTTCACTGGAGTAGTTTTTTTGTTTTTTGTTTTGGTAACTCACGGTGTAAAGTTGGCTGTAAAAACCCAGAAAACTTGTACACCAGGCCCAGCTGTCACTCAAATTCCTTTCCTTATAATATTCCATAATTCTCACCAATTTTGTTTTGTGTAAGGAATTTGAGTGACAGCTAAAAGCATAGAAAACGCAGGAAAAAGATTTAGCTGACTTGCACACTTCTTGCTCACTCTATTTTACTATTCTTTCCTTCTGCATTTTATTAACCCTCAGCGTGCATGTGCAAGAGGGTTACATCTTTGTCATTCATTTATTCATTCTGTCAACAGTGGATCTCAAAGATGGTGGACTTTTATTTAATTGCCTTTTTTTTTTTTTATTTCACATAGTTTTTGAGAAAACAAGGGAAAAGGCAAACACTACACTAAGTGCTACTATATTATGGCCACACCCATTCATTTGTGTTTACCTGTCATTTAGAATAACCCGTGCTCACGTGAGTGTACAAATTTTACTGCACCTGGTTCAGATTTGTTAGTGTGTGTTCTGTATCCAGTAAGTGCTTTTTTTCATCAACTACAAGTGTGCCTGTTCTCAAAAAAGTGTGTCCTAAGTGTTCATGTACCATGCATGTCAGAAAGTCCAAATGTTCCTGTGGTTATTGTTTTTCTACCAAGCCAAGGTTATTACTAAAGCCAGAGAATGCCATGAAGTCATCAGAAAGTCATAAAAACTGTTTGGCTGAGTGTCAAGCATGTAAAAGAGCTTTAGAAAATGTCTATCAGTCCCAGGAGTGTAGAATGGCTATGCCCATAAAAAAAGGCCATTGAAACTCCTGAAGAATCCTGGAGATGCAAGCAGGCTGAAGTTAAATGCCAAAGTTAAAAGTTATATTCATAAATAGAACAAAAGTATTATTATTATAAGCTGAAAATTCAAGAACTTTATAGTGGTTGATATGATGGTCAATTTTGCCTTGAGTAAAGTTTGGGTTACAGTACAACACTTACTGTCAATCTAAATTATAATGTACTTTGATATGACTAGAGACACACGGAAACTGCACACAGAACCATTTTATTCTTATACATATGAATAATACTTACTAAATGCAGAGTCAGCAGATTTTGTATCTGTTCGAACTTTGTAGGGTGAAGCCACTGCTTTTCATAGTAAAGTGCATTCTGGGCATCCATATTGCCCAGTGTCATAGCAGGGTATATTCCAGTTCCTATGGAAACTACCATGACAATGGGTAGCTTGTATCCCATTTTTCCGCAGAAGTTTTGCACTGCTGTGAGTCCGATGTCTGTGGGGTTATTACAGATCACACATCCATAGTTCTCAAATTCAGTGAACATCGGTACAGCACTAGTGTAGCAAGCCACCTTCCACACTGGGTCTGGCAGGTTATTAAACAAACAAACAAACAAGGTAAGATTGTCATGTAGCCAGATGACATTATAAGGGGGTAGGAGGAGGGAAAGGATGACTTACAATCCGAATATTCATCTCCAAAACAATTATTGAAGAGAAGAACTTTATGTTTGGTATTCTCAACAGCTATTAGCACTCTAAACACAAATAGTACAACATTGTGGTTAACTAGAGATTCTATAGTATAAATAGGTGAACAGAATCCTTTCTGGAACTTTTAGTCATTTTCATAGTGAAGCAAGGTTAATTGAACAAATACCAGAAGTGATGCAAAAATGAAACAACTTAATAATGAAGTACACTAAAGCAGCTAATCCATGAGTAATTGACTGAAACAATAGAATCAGGCGTCTGATTTTGGAAATTACTGACAATTAACTGATGAATTAGGTATAACAAGTCCTTATATTGTGTTATTTAGTTAAATTCAGGCCTATTTTTAGAAAACGCAAAGCGATCAGTTCTGTGTAGGTATTAGCTTTTGTTGGTATTGCCCCCTATCATCATATCGTAATCACGTGAGTAAATAAATTCTTGCTGCCCACAGCTGCTTGACTGTATGCTGAGTAGTTCATCAAGTGCTGGAATTGGAGTTTCACATTAAAACTATTGGTAAGAGAGCATTGCACGAGCTAGCACAAAGCAAAATTACCATGGGCAGCTAGCAAGAATGTATTAGCTTACATAATTACAATGCGGACAATGGGTGTGTTACCCACAAAAGCTAGTGCTTCCATGTAAATGACTGCTTTGCATTTTTTTATTCCTAAAAAAAACACACAAAAAACACAAACAAAAAAAAACAGCCCAAAAGTAGCACAATAAAAGGACAATCTCCAAAATCAGAGCAGCATGACAGACGGACCAACAGGACAACTACTATAGCCCTCTCTGCTGATATATCACTTACTTGGGATGAGATACATCAGACATCTTGATGTTAGGATCCAAATAGTCCTTCAAGATATTTTCCAGCATTTCTGAATTACTTGTAAATCCATGCCAATTCTTCTTGAAGATTCCATCCTTCATGAGAAAGTAAAGCTGCCTCAGGTTTAGCAGCGATTTATTTGCTATAAAATAAATTAACATTATTAGAAATCTATGTGAAATTTTTAATAAGTACATCAAAAAAAATCTGGAATTAATCAAAGTAAATAGATCAGAACACAAAAAAAAATAGAAGACCACATACAACTACATACCATAGACCATAGCTAGTGCAATGATCCCTCCAGTGGATGCCCCAACTATCCAGTCAAACAGATCAGACATACTGCACTGGGTTTGCTCCTCCAATTTCATCAAAACTTCCAGCTGCACAAGACCTTTGAGTCCACCACCGTCCAAGAACAAGAGCCGACTCCCACCTCTGATTTTGTGTTCTGTGACAGCCTGCCGGGGCTTCTTAACTGTTTCATTATAGGGAGCTATTATTAGAACAAAAAAATTGAGTTCTCACAACAAAAACTTCTGAACGTTGTTTGCCACACTCTGAAACCACCTGGTTTCAGTTCATGAATTAAAGAGAGCTTTACATGCCTAATAAATGTTCGAGTTAAGCAGTAATTGTTGTTGACATAGGGAGTCATAATATTGTAGCTCTGCAACAGCATGCAGTTAGCCTATGAGTCACTGTGTCAGCAGTCAGATATCTGAAAAAAATTACTACTAAACTTTAGTCAAGTCTATGCCACACTAAAGAAAATATGAAAGCATTACAGGATAATTTGAGCAATATGCAGACGACATAACTCTTGTCACCATTTGAAGTACAAATATTGGATCGCAATCAAACTTTAGACATAATGGTTTTACCGAATATTTCATGATTCTGCTTTTCTTTGTCCATCTTCTAGAAAAACAAGATAGAAATTACAAATTATTCAGTAGTAATGTCGTTCAGTGAGAATATTTAAAAGGAGTGAAACTGAGAATCAGTTGTGCTTAAATTAAGATCAGATGTAGTATTCCAGGCACTGTATCATGTGATAGGGAGGAGTTTATGTATAATTTGCCATTGAACTTTCCCAGTATATTATAGTTATTATAACATTGAAGATGTAAAAATCTGTACTAAAATCCCAGGATCTCCTGATCAGACATCTTTTCACTCACATCTATTGGTTCATCTGGAACAGGACTTCTGGAGTGCCGGTTTGGTGTCAAAGACTGTGGAGGGGTCCTGGCCCGTGTAGGAGTCCTGGACAGAGGAAGGGTCCTGGACAGAGGAGGGGTCCAACTTGGCGATCGCCCAAAAGGTAAGTGACCAATTTTGGGAGGTGGGCTTCTGGACCTCGGACTTCCTGGTAGAAGACTAAGTGTTAATGGATTTTTGTGAACACTGCTCTGAGCAGAACTTCTAGAGACCACTGGGTTCTTTGAGTTCATCGGGTTCATAGCAGGACTGTCATTGCTCTGTAAGAGATTGCTGGGTCTACACGGACTGTGACAAGTAGGACTTGATCTCCCTGGAGATAGAGACCTGTCACCCTACCACAAATGTACCCGCACACACACACACCACAAACACACACACACACACACACACGCATACATAAGCTGTTTTTTCATCTCTCTTCACTATTACAATTGACCTATTACCATAATGGCTGTCAGAATCCTGTCACCTGGATTCAGAGGGACAGGTGATCTGGAAATAGCATCAGAAATTGTGTGGTCTGTTGTAGCAGCCAGCATCTCTAGTTCCTCACTCTCTTCATCGGCTGTAAAATACCACAACATGCACACACACACACACACACACACACTTCTAGAAAGATAAATTATATATATGAACGGAAATAATAAAAGTTAGAACAAAAAAAATGAGTTTCTCACAACAAAAACTTCTCAACTTTGTTTGCCACTATTTGAAACCACTTGGTTTTGGTTTACGAATTAAAGAGAGCTTTACATGCCTAATAAAAGTTCGAGTCAAGCAGTTATTGTTGTTGACATAGGGAGTCATAATATTGTAGCTCTGCAACAGCATGCAGTTAGCCTATGAGTCACTGTGTCAGCAGTCAGATATCTGAAAAAAAATTACTGCTAAACTAGTCAAGTCTATGCCACACTGAAGAAAATATGAAAGCGTTACATGAAAATCTGAGCAATATGCAGAGGACATAACTCTCGCCACCATTTGAAGTACAAATATTGGATTGCAATCAAACTTTAGACACATAATGGTTTTACCAAATTTAAATACAATTTCAGTCCCAAGAATAATCTATATTATGTTTTTCATTTCTCAAGGCATCATAAACGCACCTTCAGGAATAGAATACATGTTCTCTTCAGGCGGGCAGCATGTGCTCCCGTGTCCAACACCATTATAATCATCATCATCGTCATCATCTTTAAAAAATCCAACAAAATCGTTGTCATTCATGTCTTCCAGCCTGTGGGCAAGAGTCCTGGGGTTAACTCCTCCTTCATTCATAATACTATTTTTGCTCATGGCTCCCATAGCCCCACCTAGAGTCAGGGTCATGTCTAAGTGCCCGTCACCAGCTCTTTCTGGTCTATTTCCGGAGAGAACAAGTCATAGTTCTCTGTGTTCTGCGCTCCGTCCAGTATGGACCTTGCTGTCAACCCTCCCACTTCCTCCAGAAGTATAGCAACATCTGTGCAGCCTCCATCTTCTGCTATATCCAGTGCAGTGAGGCTGTCTCTATTCAAGATGTTCAATTCTGCATCGAAAGCTATGAGAGCTTTGACAAAGTCCATCTTCTTGAGCTGAGCAAATCACAAAAAAGGAAGATATGAAAATGTGTCTGAAGGTGTTTTATTAGTAAATCCCAAAGATGCTATAGTAATCTGTTCATCTATCTGTCTGCCTGTCAGTCCGTCAATACTGAATTTTAAAAAATGGCAGGGATTAAGCCCAAATAGATGTACTGTAGCAAATCAAATGTGGCCTTTTATGAGACAAATTTTGTTTTGGTTGTACTCTCTGCAAAGCTGGTTGAACTGTAAAAATGGTGGCACAGATAAAGTTAGAATTACACACACTATACGTAGGATTGGCAGAACTGAGTTTCAAATGACAGAGATCAGTCATATTATGGTCAACACTTAGCAAAAGAATGTGCAAAAAATCTAAAACATTTTTGCAATGCACCTAAAATGAGCAATGAGAAAAAAACAAAAAGCGCACACACTGGGCATGTCACGAGGCACACATCAAGTATATAACCCATGCACAAGTGACAATAGTATTAGAATCACACAAACACACAAACAAATACACACATACAAATGCACACACACAAACATACAAATGCACAAACACACGTGATACTTGCACTCAAGTGCTCATCATGATTTCATATGGGTATTCCAGATTGGTCAGATAAGATGAAAAATTTCTTCCATAGCAATTGGGATAAAAACTAAAATAAAAAAATACCTCAGTGGGTCTTATGAATTCTTAAAATAGCTATAAAGATGAATGAAACAGATTCATTATGTGTGAGTGTGTGGATGTGTTATGACCAATTCAGTGCAGCTTTGGTTGAAAATGTTCTTCAATTCTCACAGCTTTCCACCACTGTGTTGTCAATGATACTGAATTCCATAAAAAGTGTCAATACTATGGATCCTCAATACATATAACCAAATAAATAAATAATGGCATGGGATTATATCGTAAACAACATGGATACATGCAACAGAAAATGAAAATGGAACCAGAAGCTACCATTACCGTATAGTTTTGTCATCTGACATAAGGACTTTTCACGCCCAACTCTCTTCCTTTTTAGGATATATTATGTGTGATTTAATAACAGTAATTATGCTCAAGGGGATATTCACTACTTCTTTAATTTATTGATCTTTCAGTTTGCTGAAACCTTTGAAGAATTTTATAACTACAATCACAATCATTTCATCAGAATTTTTAATATATACATATGAGATGCTAGACAAGCTGGTCAGATAACCACCACGCCCATTCACTGCAAATCAACTCAACCTTATAATTGAGTAAAAATGTATAGGTTAGATTCATTTATGTAGTTGGCATTTCCTTTGAAATGGATATAAGTACACCAAAAACCATATGATCTTAATTAAGGGAAGCTTGTGATACTGGTATGGTGTTACCACTGAAGCCATGTGACTATAGGGCAGCCTTTGCAGCAATCATCCTGTGGAATGACACAGTCATCACATCAAATTGCTATCCTTCCTGTTCAGGGAGAGTAATCTAATTAAATGAGCAGACTTCTTCTCTTCACTTGTCATGTAATAATACTTAATGCACCACTCTCAAGGAAATTGAAAAATTTTTACTGGTCTAATTGTCTTAATAAATTGTTGCTACATTTTTGGATCATTTTAGCATATCCTTCCTGTTCAGGGAGAGTAATCTGATTAAATGAGCAGACTTCTTCTCTTCACTTGTCATGTAATAATACGTAATGTACCACTCTCAAAAAAATTGAAGAAATTTTCCTGGTCTAATTATCTTAACAAATAGTTGCTAAATTTTGGGTCATTATTGGTAATACACAGTGGCTGTATATTCCACAATACTGCATGCAAAATTTTTAAACCCATATAATATAGTACTGCACAAATTAGTGAAGTTTTGCCAAATATTATTTGTTACTAATTACAGAAGAACGTGGTTACTATATTGTGGGTAATCTATGCATAAGAATACACTCATTAATAAATGAGTATAATGTATTATTAATGATAATCATTGTGAGGGGCTGTGAATGCACCATAGAGTCAGCGAGCTGGGACGTAACTCCCAACACTCGTCCAAGGATCCAGGACCCACATCGACTAGTGCCAAGTACTTAAGCATCAACTTCGCCGGCTCTAAAGAGAACCGCCCTGACAGCAAAGGCGGGACTGACGAGAAGAGCTCAAGTACTGGTGAGTAGAACTAGCTATAGCCCTTAGCAAATTATAGTTGTTTTATTGTATTTCTAAAGATCAGAACTGAACAAGCGGGAAAATATACCACAAGGACATGTGAATGATAACATGCATGCGTGTAATGAACTGAATGTCCGGAAGCTTATTTGCTTCCTGGTTCGGGGTTGGAGCCTGTGCTTGAGACCCGAACAATCATAGTGATGAGATGAGAATGTATAAATTAAGCATGCGTTACTAATTATATTCCATTTGCTACAAATGCCAGTTCATTAAACACTTTTACAGAGGAATGTAAAACTAAGTTATGAAGCCACCCACAGTGAGTGGTGGGCACTGAAAAATAAATATACAGAAGAGTATTTCCTGTTGCAGTGTTAAAAATCACAATATTATTACCACATTTGAATGACCTTTCTCCATCCCCCCTCCAAATAAAGCCAAAGTTTACCTTGCATGCCAGGTGGAGGGGCGTGTCTTTTTTCGTGTTGAAGATGTTGATATCATATTCTCCATTTATAAGGAGAGTGAACAGGCAGTCCAAGCTTTGAGCGTGGTCCATACGACGAACAAATGCATGAATAGGAGTGTCTCCTATACCGTCGATGGCTGCTGAGTTAACCCCACCTTGTTGTAAGTATTTTCTAATTTTCTTTAAAAAATATATACTTTAATAAATCTTGCACAAAGCACTTTTTGTTTATCTTCCAGTTAATAGTTTAGACTCCAGGACATACACCAATTTCTCATATATGTCAATCAAAATAGTATCTGTTGTGAGTTTTTTACAGTAGCTACATGTTATTAACTAGTGATTGATGTGCTTGAACACAAATGGCGAGCGAGCCTAAAACTACACTATTTTTAAATGATTGATTTTCTAACTTCTAACACTCAAGCTACAAAACAAAAGTCGAGTTTTTGAATTAGTATATATACATATGGTAAAGGGGATTCAATGCCATAGTAACCACTCCCAGCAACTGTTTGAATTTAAAAAAAAATAAAGCAACAAAAAACAAGTCACGGTATTTAAATGTTTTCTTTGTGACATTCATTAGCTTGTAATGCACAATACTTTCACACTTAACTGAACATACCTACACAAGGCTTTAACTATGAAACTAGGTACGTTTTTGAGTTCTAACTGCACCCACAACAGAATTCAAAGCGTAAACAATTCAATTCCTACAACGGTAGGGTAATGATGCTAACCAGAGGATTCTGTTCAGTGAAGTTTGGTCAACACCGAACGCAAAAATACAGGAAGGTCAAAGTACAAAATGACATACTACGTCCAAATAAACAAACAAACATCCCCAATTTTCAATTGTTACCCCTGAGAGTGTCTTGCTCGCTTGCTCGCTAGCCAATAAGTAAAAAATACTCTTTCCCTAGATAGCTGGTTAAGTCTAACGGTACTATTTAGATTGCTGCACCATTACTTATTAGCTGCAGCTAACTATACTAGCAAGCTAATTTATACAAGCGAGGAAGTTGTAGGCCTAAAAGCGAAAGAGGCGATACCTGTTCGTTCTTTGCCTTGTGAACCAAAAGAGGGTCGAAGGTTTTACTGGCCATAGTCCCGAGCGAGCCCCGTAGAGCTCCAGTAGAGCCTCGGTAAGGTCAATCAATTATCAAGTGAGTACTCTCCTTCAACTATTTCGAGGGTGTGGCTTGTTGACCGAAGTTTGGGGTGTGGAGAGATGTGCGGGTGAAACCCTTCCTGTGGTTCCTTCCAGGCTGGTACGTCGATTGTTGCGTGGCGACTACATCGACATGGCCGAGCTATCCGAAGAACATTTAGAGTTAGAGTTGAGACGCTCCTTGGAAGGGGAGGAGAGCAAGCCGACTCCCTCTCATAAGCTGCGTCCTGTCCCTGACCTCTTGACCTGGGTCCGGTCGTTCTGTCACTTTGCTGGCATAGTTGCAAAGGCCCACCCTGACAAGGCTGTGGACCTGTGGGCCTACTTGGCCATAATGTTGTCCGGGAAGGACCACGGGGACTGGTGGCGGACCTATGACAGCCGCTTTCGCCAGCAGTGGCCTTCACTGGAAAAAGCTGAATTTGGTCGGATGGACCAGGCTTTATATACTAAGGCCATCCTGTCGGCTGGATGCCTGAAATCCTCGCAACCTCCTCCCTCAGAGGGTACAAGTCTTCCTAAAGGGAAGAAGAGGAAATTAATGGTGTGTTTTGCTTGGAATGATGGGAGGGTGTGTGCTTCCACGCCATGCCGCTACCAACACGTGTGCTCTCGTTGCGGAGGAGATCATAGGAAGTTAGCATGTACTTCAGCTGGTGAGGGGCAGCCTTCACCGGCAGCTAGTCAGTGACTTCCATTGCTGAACCAAATTATCCTTCAGTGGCTATGCCGAACTGTTATATTTGCAATGTATGTCTTATTTACTCTGCTCTGTATTGTACATACATGATTTGCTGGTGTCTATTCCTCGGGAAATTGGGTAAGGGTAATCATATTGGGTGGTATTCTAGGAGGCTGTATTACATGGGGCTGGTAATAATGGGAGTGGTTGCTAAACTTGGGAAACTTAGTGGGATAGGGTTAATTGTATGGGGTAGGGGTGTTAGACTGGGAGCAGTGAGAACCAGTCTGGACAGTCTCGTTTGTGACCTGGGAGCGGTGAGCACCAGGATGCTGTAGTAGGTGTCGGCTTGATGAGCGATGCCTCCCTTGTTTGTCAGCTGCAGTTTGGAATCTCCAATATCTGCCTTTAGACAAACTGTATGGGTCTATGTACCCTGTGTTATTCCATGTGGTTGTCTGTGTGGCGTAGGGACAGTTTGCAGCATGTACCGATACACTGCCGACCTGTTGACTCTGGCCAGCAGATGTGCAATGAGTTCTCCACCCAGTGTTGATGGGTGGAGCCACATCCAGTGCCCTATGGTGGAGAGCGAGTGGGATCAGTGTCTATCCCATCATCCCGACAAGGCTTACTCTGCCTATTTACTCCAGGGCATTCGTGAAGGTTTCCGCATTGGTTATTGCTATGGCATGTCGACTTGCAGAAGTGCAGTGACCAACATGCAGTCAGCCACTGTGCGCCCTGAAGTCATTAGTTCATTTCTGGAGGCGGAGCTTCATGCTGGTAGAGTGTTTGGCCCAGTCGATCCGGAGTTCGCCAACACAGTGCAAGTAAATAGGTTCGGTTTGGTTCCCAAGGGACACCAGCCCGGCAAATGGAGGCTCATTGTTGACCTGTCCTCACCAAAAGGAGGCAGTGTGAACGATGGGATTGAGCCGAGCCTGTGTAGCCTTCATTACACATCTGTGGATGAGGCTTGTGTGAAGGTTACAGCGAAAGGTCAAGGGGCCATGTTGGCCAAATTTGATGTTGAAGGGGCATTTAGAACTGTCCCGGTTCATCCGGATGACAGGTGGCTATTGGGAATGCAATGGGATGGTCACATCTATGTGGACAAGGTCCTACCGTTTGGGCTCAGGTCAGCGCCTAAGCTATATAATGCTATAGCAGATGCGTTGTTATGGATCTTGGTAAGATCTGATGAGGTTGAGGCGATCCATTACTTGGATGACTTCCTTCTTTTTGGTGCACCTGATTCCAGACAATGTGAACAGGCCTTAACTAAAGCTCTGTCTCGCTACCAGGCCCTGGGTGTGCCTGTGGCTCCCAGGAAGACAGAGGGACCCAGCACTGTTCTCACTTTCTGGGAATTGAGCTGGATTCCAATACTATGACAGTGCGGCTTCCCGCTCCTAAGTTGGATCGACTCAGGCGGGAGATTCTCCGGTGGGAGGGTCGCAAGTCTTGTACAAAGCGGGAGCTCCTGTCTATAATTGGGTTGCTCCAGCATGCTTGTTCCGTAATCAAGCCAGGGAGGTCTTTTCTGCGGCGGATGATCGAACTTTCAAAATGTGTTCACGAGCTGCATTATCGAGTGCGCTTGAATGCTGGCTTCTGCTCTGACCTTAGATGGTGGAGTTGTTTTCTGCCAATTTGGAATGGTGCATGTCCTATGTCCAGCCTCGGACCCCAGGTGACACTCACCTCAGATGCCTCTGGGTCTTGGGGTTGTGGGGCATTCACGTCTAATGGCGAGTGGTTTCAGCTGCAGTGGCCAGGCAGTTGGGACGGGATCCACATCACGGCCAAAGAGTTACTTCCCATAGTTGTGGGAGCAGCTGTATGGGGCAGTGTGTGGGAAGGTAGCACTGTGCTGTGCCTTTGTGACAATGCCGCAGTCATGGCCATTGTTAACTCTGGCCGGAGTAAAATGGACAGAGCGATGCATCTTATGCGATGCTTGTCGTTCTTCTTGGCCAGGTGGGGGATATCCTTAGTTTGCAGACATATCCCAGGCTCACTGAATGGGGCAGCCGATGCTTTATCTCGAAATGCTTTTCCATCTTTCCAGAGGCTTGTCCCAGGCGCCAGCATGACGCCTACTGTGATTCCCGACAATCTCCTACAGTGCCTAGTTCTGGGAACGTCAGACTGGACCAAGGTCGACTGGATCGCCTTGTTCGGTCGCTCTTTATAGAGGGCCTGGCCCCATCAACTATTAAAGCTTATGCCTGTGGTCAACGACGCTACTTGAAATTCTGTTCGCTAGCTGGATTGGTAGCCGTGCCAGCCAGGGAGGAAGTTTTGTGCAAGTTTGTGGCACAAATGGCTAGTGAGGGGTTACGGTATCGAACCATTAAGGCATACATGGCGGGGGTTCGTCACTTACATATAGAAGAGGGCTTAGGGGACCCTTTTTTGCCATCACTACCTCGACTGCATTATGTTCTCAGAGGAGTGAAACGGTCCCAGGGTGGAGATGGTGCCTCGGGTCGGGAGCGTCTTCCAATCACCCCACACCTATTGCGTCAAATCAAAGTAGCTTGGAATAGTCGGGCAGCCGATCCTGATTGTATAATGTTATGGGCAGCTTGCTGCTTGGCATTTTTTGGGTTCATGAGGGCTGGTGAGTTAACAGTGCCAAATGACTCCAGTTTTGATCCCACTGTCCACCTGGCATGGGGTGATGTGGGAGTAGATGATCCAGCCTCCCCAACAGTGCTCAGCGTCAAGTTGAAGGCATCGAAGACCGATCCGTTTCGCCAGGGGATCACTTTGTTCATTGGGAGAGTCTCCTCAGATCTCTGTCCAGTGTCGGCTGTGCTCGCCTACTTGCTAGTGCGAGGCAGTCATGCTGGCCCCCTGTTTGCATACTGTGATGGCCGGCCATTAACTCGCCAGAGATTTGTTGCAGCTGTGCGTCAGGCTCTAGAGTCTGCTGGAGTCCGGGCTGCTAGCTATGCCGGTCATAGTTTCCGGATAGGGGCGGCCACGACAGCTGCTGCCCGTGGAATGGAGGACTCTACTATCAAGACTCTAGGCCGTTGGAAGAGCCTGGCGTACTTAGAATATGTGCGGATTCCTCGGCAGCAGTTAGCTACATACTCAGTCATGTTGTGTTAATGGTTATAATTTGTTTCGTTCCTGTTTTTCTCGTTTGTATCACTATTGTCAGTTTCATTTGTTGTGTGACTTTGCTATCTACCTCCCTAATGCATCATGAATATTGTTGTCATTTGGATCTTGGGTTGGTGGTTCGGCTAGGTCTGGGCGGCCGGAGGCCCTCCCCTTGCCCCTCCTGCTGTGACCGGCCCGGGGGCTTGGTCGTACCTCCTGTGGCGGGATTAAATGGGGCATCTGCCCTGCCCCATATAATTGCCCCGAGCCGGCACAGGTTGGCCCGGGGGTGGGGCTTCCGGCGGCCACCTTGGCCGAACCACTCAGCAAGATAGCTGCGGAATTAGATAGGGAGGAATTGAATAAGAAATAGATAGACATAGAGGGAATAAATAAGGAATTAGGGGGAGGGTTAGAGTGGAAGAAATTAGTTAATAAGGTAGAGTCAGTGTGGCACCGAGCTGCCAGCATGGACGGGGCCGTGTTGGAGGGCGAGGTGACGTTGGAGTAGGATGGAGCCGCAGGATTAATGGCCATTTAACTGCAAGTTAGGTGGGGTTAATGCCAGGTGGGAACTCCTACGACTTAGATATGGGGACACCTGGGTAGGTGGGAAAGGGGGCGCGCTACAAGGCGTCACGTGAGGTTGAGCGGGAGAAAAAGCAGGTTGACCTGCCTCGTGGTCAGTCTACCCTACCTGGAGCAAGCAACACAAGTGGTGTAAATTGTAGAGTTTGCTAAATGGGGTGTGGAGAGATGTGCGGGGGGAAAGTTTTTTGACCACAATTTATGGCCATTTAACTGCAAGTTAGGTGGGGTTAATGCCAGGTGGGAACTCCTACGACTTAGATATGGGGACACCTGGGTAGGTGGGAAAGGGGGCGCGCTACAAGGAGAGGTGTGGAGAGATGTGCGGGGGGGGGGGGGGGGGGTGGGGAAAGTTTTTTGACCACAATTTATTAATATAATTGGTCAGCACGGGGAAACTTTATAGACGCGCTGACGTGACATTAATTCAAACATCGTGTCATAGCTCAAGCTCAGTCGTCACAGCTCTCTATCTAGTCTCGCGTAGTCAGATCCTTTACCTATGGGAAAGGGCCTGGTGGCGTTAGTACATAGTACCAGTTCAATACCCTCCAGTTCTCAGGGGGGAAGTTGTGGTTCCGCTCAGCTAATTTTTTTCTTGAGACCCTCCCTCTCCCCCCCCCCCAAATCTTTGAAAGTTAGATCTGACCCTGAAGTTATAGTTATATATCTCAAACACTAGCTACCATATTTTTAGGTTTCATGCATTTATAGTTAGTCTGTGTACTGTTTGATTTGGTGAGTGGTTTTCACGAGAATTTCACAAGAATTAAATAAAGGACTTAATTACTTTCAGTATTTCAGCTCACTCAAGTATTTCTAGTATCAAAAGACAACTTCTGAGTACCAAGTCCAAATAAATTGTGTAGCTTTCAAAAAAGTGGTTATTCTCAACCTTTGACCACAAATAATTTTAGATTAATGCAAGCTTCTTCATACACTTCATACTGAATAAATGTTGCATAAACATAACTACTTCATCTACTAATCATTTGCATACAATTAATTTGAGAGGAGAAAGAATTATAGTCTAGTATTGTTTAAGAAGTCCTTCCACATGGTCCTGAGCTGGATACTCCACACTGTAGATCAGTCTCAGCTCCAGTTCTTCTCCGCTCTGTACTGAGACATGCCACTCCATGTTGTTTTCTCATTAACCCTCAGCATGCATGCGCCCAGAGGGTTACAGTAGTTCAATATAGCATGTTCATGCGGCAGAGGACACATGACCTGAATCTTCTGCACATCAGGCTCCATGACATTCACCTGAATTTACCCGCAAATAGGATTTGTGTGTTGAATGACTTGAATGCTAAGCTGACACACAGATAGCTAGGGGATGGCATTTACCTTGACTTTCTCATCAGAATGTTCAGAGAGATGGATGCTGACTGGATGGGACTTGGTGTTCTTCACTTGAAACTTGTGAGTGTATGTGATGGAGGTGGTCTTGCTACGCAGGCCAGAGCGATTATTGTGGACCACACCCACTGGCTGACAGGTGATGTGAAGAGACTGGTCTATGCCCAGAGATGTAGTAAACTCTTCGTTTGGAGATACATCTGCCAACTCAGACTGGAAATTTTAACATTATCAAAAATATAAAGTGGCTGCTTTTAGTTAATCGTAGTTGATTCATCTGATCATAAAACCATCCCTCAGTGGTGTGAATGCTCAATACTAGCTGTGTCCTAGCAACAGTTGTGACCATCTCAAAACTGACAGGATTTTACCTAGCTACTTGTTGAGTGTGTGAAAAACATAATCCACTTTTAATATCGCCACGCTTTACCAGTATAAGTCTCAAAATATGTGATCCTAAATTTTGCTCATTCCAACTATAGACATTTGACTCACTCAAAGGTTTAAACCGAAGAATACGAGTGGTTAGTTCTGGAGGAGATCCTCCAATGCTGGGCTGGGCTGTGGACAGAGAGGGCTTGGCATCTCTCCAGTCCTCACCACTGTGCTGCTTGATTAAATCGTAATACTGGACCTGTAAAATAGTGTTCCTAATAATTCAAGTGGTAAATCAACTGAGGTGGTTTAAGTATAGGTTTACCACAATGAGGAGGTTGGTGTGAGATTTACACAACTGAGGGCCAAAGACCCGTGATATCAGATATAATAATAATACTTGTACGTCAGTAACAACGACAATGGTGACCAACAATGGTGTGTGTGTGTTCATGAATAATACATGAGCTTAAACAGTTTGAGTATGGTCACACTCAGTAGAAATTGATTAATTGTAAGTAAATAGTGGGTGGGGAATAGATGAGGGAAGGCGGCATAGGTTTAAAAGAAGGCAAAAGTACAAAAGAGAAGGCAAAAAGGTGAGTGATTAATTAAAAGCTGGTGGAGATGAGTAAAGGCGGCATAAGTTTCAAAAAGGAGGGCCAAAGTACGAAAAAGAGTACGAAAAAGAGGCAAGAGTTTTGCAAAGCCTAAGATGTAGACAAAGGAGAATGGACTCCATGACTCAAGAAGAAAGAGCAGAAGAAAGGAAAGGTGGGGATAAGAAAAGCTGAGATAGTTCAGAATAAAAAGAGCAGGAGAGGGAACTGATACCAATGGTAGAAAATAATACCAAAGAATAAAAATAACTTATGTTACTGCATTCTTACTTTGCAGTGTGTAGCGGGGTACTGGCTAGTGAAATTAATTCACCATGAATTGAGCAATCTGATTGGATGGCTTGAATATACCATGATACAAATTGTATTACAGCATTATTTAAAGTTTCAAATATGCAGTGTCTCGATTTCATGCAGCAAGATGACTAGCCTTCATAGTCTTGTCTTTAGAAAGACCCTCACATCATAGGCAGACCTCCAGGAAGCTTGACTGACAACATAGGATACAAACAAGACACACTCTATCTTCTCAGTAGCCTCCAGGCCTACATGAACGGACCTGAAAGGAGTAAAATCATATATTATTTTGTTTGTTAATTTTTTAATTTAAATTTATTTATTTAAAGTTTTAATATGAATTTTTTAAATTTATTTGTTTACATGTATTCCAGATTATGGTCCAATATAGCCTTCTTTGCTGTTTTTAGGCTTACCTCTGGTTTGTTCTGAAAGCCCCATATTAGTGAAGACCATATTTAGGAAGTCTAATAGGGGTTCTAGCTACTTCTGCTAAAAACATTTTTTATTTACCTGCAAAATGTTAAACCATACCCACTTTGCTAGTCAGAGCCCATACTAAAAATATATAAGCTATGGAGGACTTGGATGTTGGCACAAGTCTCTCATACTCAAAATATAGTCATGGGTATCAGTAAAAACATCTATAATTTTTTTTTTTTTAAACACTAAAATTAAAAAAACTACTAATGCAGCATGGCACTTTCTGTCAGGAACAATTATGATAATTCTTTTATAGTTTCTTGATCAATTCTATGAAAACTCCATTCAATCATTTAGGCTAGATATTTACCTAGTAGACAATACGTACTTTAGAGTATATTATGCATATAAAAAGTAATGCTACAATAATGTCCCTTTACCTCACTGAGTCAGCTGCTTTCCAGTCCCGCTGTTGATATAATTTTATACTATTTTCTTTTAAAGCATATATTTTTTGTAGGACCATAGTAATATTCTCTGCCACTTTAGAAAGCTAGGAATCCAAATCAGCAGTTTTGGCCTAAACAATTTTATAAATGACCACAAAACAACTATAACAAACTTCCAAAACAACAATAACAGCAACAAACATATTATATATACCTCATAATTAGAAGAACTCCATGACAGAGGCTACTCTTTCCTTGTCTACCAACTGACATAAACTGTCTTCCTTGCCCTAGTGTCGAAATTGTAACAATATTACTCCATTCAGCTAATGATAATATTTATATCATTACCTTCACAGAATGAACATTCACAATATGTGTGGCAAATTGGGCCAACAACATCTTCTTGTCTTGAAGCACTTGCTGCTTAATTTGAAGTTATCTCATCTCCTGCTAGCGAGACTGAATTTCTTTCTACAAAATTAAAATTATCTATATTGGCAGATTATGGGAGTATGTAAGGTGTTAATTACTTTTGCCACCTTCTGGATGCAGAACAAACTAACAATTAATTTCTTGGTCTTTTATCCAAACAGTCCTTAGATGCAAAGAATTTCTACCTGCAATTATTTAATTAAATCAATGGTGTCTCTATGCTCTTTATACTCTTCTTTCTTTTCTTTTTTTTCTTCAGGGGCTAAACCATGTAATAACTGATTGACAGTAAATGGTTGAAAGGAATCTGCACTAAAAAAATAACAACAGAGAGTACGATATTGTGATATTCATAATACCACTTCTCATTTAAGTAGCTACGTATCAATCTATCAAGTTAAAAAATGCCAATTTAATCTGCCATACAGTATTGCTTGTCCTGCTACAATGCAGAGAAGTCTGGCATTGGTGCAAAAACCTATAAATGTAATGAAATCCTTGTTTGCTTTTTATTTTTATTTTTTTATTTTTTATTTTTATTTTTAACCAGCCTTGTTTATTACACTTCTAATGTGGTTTAATAGGACACTTATAAAAAATGCCAACTTTATATTATTGTGTCTACATGGACTTTTGAATTTCTAAGATTTCTTCTAACTCAGCGTTTTGTAACTCTATAAAAAATGAAATGGTGTGCCTTTTTAGCTACAGCTCTGTTCACTAACTTTTATAGATGTATACGCCTCCATTGATCCAATATTTTCCACTTTGTTTGTCTTGTTGGAATATACGACATCTGTGATGATTGCCTTTCCTCCTCCTCTGCTCTCCACTCTGAAAATAACAAAGCACCTCTTTCATTCCACATAAAATACTTTTATGTGTACAAGAAGTATTGAGCATATAATATGCATTGTATCCATACAATTCTAAAATTCTATGCTAGTGAAAAGCAACATAATTTGTTTGTTTGTTTGTTTGTTTTGTATTGAGGGAGAGAATATTCTCATATCTAAATAGAATAAAACCAAAAGCAAACAAAAAACAATGAATCAAACTGTATGAAACATGCAGAATTAATGTCACCTAAGATTTAAAATATGTGAACTAAAACTCTACGTTTGAATTGCTATATTACTCAGTTCATTACTGGCACACAAGCAGCATAAAGTAGCCAAAAGTTCAAGGACATAGCATATATCTAACCTGATGGAATTCTATCTGTCCAAATTGAAAGTCCGCAAATTAAGACTTCATTTTTGCCTTGTTCTAAATGGATAGGCACTCTTCTTTTCTAGTGTTGTTTTGGTTAACTAAAACTAAAACTAAAATTAATTTTAGTAACACCTAAAACATTTTAGTAAGCTAACCAGAACTAAATTTCACATGAGGATGATAATAACTAAAACTAAAACTAAAAGTTATTGAAGAAAAACTAAAACTAAAATTATTTTTTAACTAAAAATATAGCTAACCATTCTTTAGACGAATGACCAGTGGTAGTCCCAGGTAACAAAAACCCTTTACCCAATCGTTTCTTTATAGCACCTGAATATATTGTTTAGCTAAGGCAAACCGTTGGACAGCAGTCTGCAGTTGCTCAACTACCTAGCCCAGGCCAGCCCCCTCTCTTAGCAAAAAACCAAAACTAAAACTAAAATGGAAGTTAGTAAATTTGAAAAAACTAAAACTAATATAAACTAGAATTGAAATTAGTACATTGGAAAAACCAAAACTAAAACTAAAATGTAAAATGTTCAACCAAAACAAACTTTGCTTTTGACCTCAGCTCTGTCAGTGTATACTACAACTGACTCTATAACACTGTCTGGGCTTCCCCAGATCATATTCATTGTTTTTCCCACAAGTATCAACCACATTCACACTCTCATAAATTGGAATTCATGTCATGTGTAAAATAAGATGTACAATTGTGGTGATTGTATTGCAATCCTCTAGTCCTAGCACTGTGGGGTCTGTCTTCCCAACTTAGTTCGATTTTGTTTTTGTGGCTTTTGGTTCTCTTCGGAACGTCTTGCAAGTGACGTTGAGCCAACCCACATATATATTTTTTGCTTTGCTGGAGCAAGAGCAACTTAGTCTCGGGGTTCTCAAATGGAGCTACCATCTGCGCAAGAATCCCTTCTGAGTTGATGGAAGGGTGGTCCTTCAAGGTTCAGGCATCTGTCAGCATAGCACACCCACAATCCTAGCATTCATTGGGTTGTGGCCGCTGTCAAGCACAATTCCTCACAGTGATCTCCACAACCTGTCATGTGCCGCTCCAAATTGGTAAAGCCATTTCAAACGGTTCCAAAATGTTCTCATGCCCATATCCCTTGAGGATCTGCGGCAAGCTGACATAATGTTGGCTATTTTTGTAGCCATTGGGTAGAATTGAAAACTACTAGAGATTATATCATAAACCAAAATGCAAGATTTGAGATGACACTAAATCTATTTCACAGAAATGTAGTGGAAGTGTGATGGAACTTAATTTCTAATTTACGATTAGTTGTGGAGTAGGAAAGAAAAGTGGTGTGATTAGATACAGCAAATAAATCAGATGGATTCTTAAAGATAATTTAACAAAAAGATAATAGGTGTAGTATTCGGTACAGATTGTTGACTAGCTGATTGTACTACTACAAATGCAAATGATCTACTATATAGAATCTGGATTGGAAGGAGGACTTGGAGATGACTGTACACAGTCTTTCTCTTTGTATACTCTTCAAGAGATTTAATTGTGTCCAGCAGATCTTTTATGGTAGATTCGTGTCGATGGCAACGAGGACAGAAGAAAGCACCGTCAGCATTGGAGAACTTTTGAAAAGCAGACTGTGAAAGCCCAGCACACCATATGTGAAGCCATTGCATTACAGTTTCCATAGAAAAATATGGCATCTTGCCCTTTGCTCTTCCCGTCAACAATTTTGTCGCCACAGATCGGGCAAATGAAGTGTGCTGCGCAGTTTTATAATTGTGGCCTCTTGTGGGATGTTGTGGTCTTTCCAATGTTTACAATGGCCGTGCAGACCTCTCAGCTCTCAAGTGCTTGGTGTGAGACTCGATCTTTCGAGCCAAATCTCAAGTTCTCACACCAATACCCACAATTCTCACTCCAATAAAATAATGTCTTAGTCAGCTCTCAAGCCTTCTCAAGCTTTATCTGGTAACATGTACTATAATGGTTGCAATCAACTATAGTATCATGTTCATTTTATTTTAGGCCTAAAGTGTCTGCAAGGTAATGCATAGTTCTAAACTTGTATTAATTTAATGATCAGTATGCAGCTCCAATTACATGGCTGCAGACAGGGGGCTAAGGGGACTACATTTGGCAAAAGTTAATAGACAAACTAAAATATGTGATTGTTAGATACTTGAATTTTTCTTTCTGTAGATGTAGCTTAAAAATAACTACACAAGTTATATTGATTCCATCATGCTATTTAAAAACAGTTTTTTTTTGTGACCACCAAAACTATAAATGTCACCATTAATTACATCCCCCCCCCCCCTAATCATTTGAGAACATAATATGATATGATTTGTAAAAAGGAGGATAAAAATAAAAAATAAAAAAATAAAAAAAGACACGTTAGCTACCCAACCACGTCGATATAATGACTACGGCAAAATACCAACGGAGGTAAATGGAAGTAACAAATGAAAATAGGGCGTGGGTGTGGCAGCGTAATAGGGGGTGGGTGTGGCAGTGTAATAGGGGGTGGGTGTGGCAATGTAAAAGACGAACCTTCCGCCAGTGATATATGCAGCCGGGAAGAATTCAGGCGAAGTTGGGGGAGGGGGGATCTGGCTTGCGAGAAACGACTCCTGGTAGCCGCCCCCTCAAGTTTGATTGAAATAGCCACTAGTCAGAGTGGTTAGTAAGACTAGTGCTGATAAACTGCGTAGGCCGTTTGAGCAAACCAGCCACACCCTCAGTCCTTTAATCTCGGACACACACGTTTATACGTTGTTACGTTGTTAAATGGACGACAGTGAGTGGACTGAGGCTGCAGGTGCGGAAGACGCCGGAGGACCAATCCACCAGAATTGTGAGGTAACATACAACAGCTCTAGCTTACCAGCTAGTTGTGAAGAATATTTGTGACTATTAATCAGATTACTTCGTTCAGTGGAGGTTGTAGTAGATAAGCGGTGTGGTTAAATTGTGAAGATAGACCTGCAATCAGCACATATATATATACCTCCACAAATAGCTATTCAAACGTATAAGGTATACATTAGTATACAGTCTAGAAACGATAACTAAAGGACACAGAATAGTAAACGTGAAGTAGCTATAAAGTTTGGGAAATCCGTAACTCTAAAAAATAAAGGACGATCACTAGGTGATTAATGTGACCACATAGATGAGCAATAAGGTTGCAATTAGCCTTGAGCTAATCATAGGTCCTGAACACAAGCATACATTTTACATAATGAGCTGGACACATAAGGTACATGTTGCAGTATGTAATATAACCCAATGCACGAACTGAACCGGTGCCGAACATGAAATACCAATGTGAGAGAATGTAAGAGTATTGTTAATTAGTGTCTGCCATTGTGTTAACTTGCTGGACGTATTGCTGTCATGCCAAGACAGCATCAATTTAACGAAGGCCATATTGTCTTTTCTCCTGTAGGTGACAGGCAATGATAGAAATGAGAGGCCTACAGATGGTAATGAAGAAACCAGTAATATTCAAGATGGCATAGAGAGAGTTCAGAGTGGCAGGCCAGAAATAGAGGATTCATTTGAGGAAGAGGATTTCACTGACTTCTCACTATTTGGAAACAAGAAGCGATCTTTGTTGGAATATTGCACAGACCCTTCTTTGACAGAGCAGGTAAAGGATAGTCACTAGAGTTAGTTACACTAGCTAATGTCTTAAGACACCTCTAATAATGGCGTCTTAGAAACTACGAGTAATTTTGAAGAAGGAGCTGTTCACTGGTGATGTGGACCAAGTAGACAAAGACTATGCTGCTCTACATTACCTGGTCACCAGGAAGCTCCGTCACAGGTTGGCACTGCTGGAGGTGCTGGTGGTAGTGGGTGGAGCTAATGTGGACATCTCCACCACACAGCACCAATACACAGCTGTTCACTTGGCTGTAAAGGTACTAGATGATATTGGGTTGACTATTTCATAGGGAACTAAAATAATCAAGTTATGTGATGCATGGATTGGCTACACTTTTAAACACAAGAGCCGGTAGCCAATTCATAACTTAATTTGTATTGTTATCAGCTATCACCCACTGGTCTTACAGTATGCTTATTTGGTTAGGTATTTATTATATTATCGTGAATGGCTGATTCATTGCCATAATGTCAGAGTTGGCAATTGTCTATGGCTTTTTCAAGTACACTGTCTCCACACACATACACACACACACACACACATACACACACACACACACATACACACACAAAAAAAAATTTGTATACCAAGTAAAAATTCCATACAAGATCTAGCAAGATCAAGTACCTTTTGGTAAGATTATGCAAGACAAGATGCGTCCTATACTTTCTTGTGTGCATGATTTTGCAAGATCACTCAAGATCTTACAAGTATTTTAGTCAAGTTTATTCTTGTGAGTTCTTATTCTTTAACTACAAGATAAATCTTGCATGATATTGCATGATCTTGTTTATTTTTAAGTTAAGATTAATTTCGCACTTTCTTGTCAAAATCGTACAAGCAAGATCTTCGATTTTCTTACAGAAATTACTACATAGGACTGATCTTGTAACATCCTATAAATGCAAGATAGTTCAAGATCTTGCTTAAATTTAAGTTGTGATACTTCTTGAACATTCTTGTAAGTTTAACTAGCAAAGATCTCGGGAAGGTTATTTGCTATGATATGCCAGTTTATTCTTGTAAGTTCTTGTTGTTTTTACTTCAAGATAAATCTTGCATGATATGGAATGATCTTGCTTATTTTTAAGTTAAGATTAACCTCGCATATTCTTGTCAAAATAGTATGAGCAAGATCTTCGATTTCTTACAGAAATTACTACATAGGACTGATCTTGTAACATCCTATAAATGCAAGATAGTTCAAGATCTTGCTTAAATTTAAGTTATGATACTTTTTGAACTTTAACTAGCAAGATCCTAAAGATCTCGGGAAGGTTATTTGCTATGATATGCCAGTTTATTCTTGTAAGTTCTTGTTGTTTTTACTGCAAGATAAATCTTGTATGATATTGAATGATCTTGCTTATTTTTAAGTTAGATTTATCTCGCATATTCTTGTCAAAATAGTACGGGCAAGATCTTCAATTTTCTTACAGGAATTGCTACATAAGATAGATCTTGTAACATTCTATAAATGTTTGTAGTTTATTGAGGTAAAATATATCTTAAAATTACTTATAAGTAAACAAAAATCTTGATTTTCTCTGTGAAATTATTATTAGGGTAGGTTTATATGTCTACATTTACAATCCATTACTTTTGGGTTGGTATAAAAAAATATAATGGACATTGGCCTGGTTAAATTTGCAAAGACTGCAAGTTCTGAAAAAATCTAGATTTATCTAGCTACAGCACAAATTGTGATTAAGGTGAATTTTTAGGGAGGGCATTTGTAGAGAGCAATAATAAATCTTGTGTAATGAAGTACTGAAGCAAAAACAATAAAAAAAATTTACATAATTTAGAGCTATATCTGTGTAATCTGTACTTGGAACAGCAATATATATTGCCTCAACATGAACAAACAGTTGTACTACTTACACTAATAGACCTGGGCCAAAATTTTTAGAATCTATCCATGCATGAAGACTTTTCAAGATTGTACAAATTGAAAATAATTAAAGCAATTAAACCTCACAGTACACATGCCAGTGATATAGAAATAATGTAGCGTGGAAAGCATTAGTGGTGTTCATGATTGTTGGGAATATTAATAATGTATGAATAACTTGAGTTTTGGCATGATACTAGACACATTTATTTATAATATTCGAAAGTGGAATTGCACAAGTGGGCTTCAAATCATTTTCAACTTGAATGACGAAAGAACTCAATAAATCCGCTCTGGCATAATCTTGTAACTTTGATCGTGCTGAATATCCGATACTGTTTATGTAAGATGATTGAGTTTTCTTTATATGGTTTGATTAGAGCTAAAGGAGGAGTCAAAGTAAATGTTTGTACTTGGCCATACTTTTACGTTCATTAGAAATAAAACAGGTACTGTGATAATAAAGTTTTTTTTAAATAGTTGCCTTTGCTAGACTAATACGTGTAACGGTAGCAATTGCACTCTGTTCATCCTCACTAAGGCTGACTTTACTCAGTGGACCAATGGAGTATACTCCAGTGCTGATTTTTGTCATGTTGCTCCATTTTTGTGAAAGGGATGACAATGGGCTTTAAGAATTCCATTTTGTCAACATTCTCCACTATAGAGTTGGTCGGAAAGCATTTCCACTGTGTGTGCTACATCAATAGAAAAGATTAATTGCTCAGCTAACTTTCTTTTAGAGTGCAGCATACTACTAACTATATGACCATTCATACTTTCAAAGCCGAATAGTGACTGTGTCCACAAGGGACCCCAGAGTCTAACATAGTGAGTCAAGTGGGTCAAACAGTGCGCATTTAACGTACAACCATTGATTCCGTACAGCTCAGGTAGCATAACGTAGAAATCTGTTAGCATCGTTTCTGCTGCTTTTATTTGAATCTCTGTTAGCTCAGAACGAAGAAGAATGTGAATCGCACAAACTAATAAAGAAAGATGGTGCAAATACAGCGGTGTTAGTTTATTTTCAAATAGTGGAAGTGAGTAATAAAGGAGCCAGTTTCGTAATTCATTTGCCTTCCAGTGCTTTCTATGTCTTTCAAGGCTTCTGGGTGCCCTTGCAAAGTCATGTGGTGGCCTTTGACACAGTAGATCTTTATCTATCTGCTTCAGCTGAATTCCAATATAGAAAGGAGATGCATGGTTACAAGAATTTAACCACCTTCCAAAAGCCACTTGGTTACACCTTCTAAGACACAGTGCATGTAATCAATAGGTATGTCACTGACTAGATTAACAAGTCCAGTTAATGGAGACTTTCCTTTAATTCCCTGAACTACAGTCTTACTTTTTCAGCATCTTCTGCATTTTTTACAACTGACTCATTAGTACGGAGATCATAAGTGTCATCTGGTGGATAATACTGAGATACAGTTCTTACTCCCGGATTAAGACATGTTGGGCATCCATTGACACCATTAAACTGGTTCATTTTCAATACAGCTTTGTTTAAATAGAGTAAAGCAGTATGAACAAATAAAAAACAAAACAAAGAAGATGGAAAGCAGATCACGTGGATCCTACAAAAAATATGTCAAAAATAATGGAGCACCCCATTACCACAACAAGCAAGCTAGTTGACTTAAATATGAATAGCAACATGGAGGAGCAATTGGAAGAAGTATCACAGGACAACTACTAAGCAGCTGCCACCCTCCTCCCCCCAAAACTATAGTAGATAGCAAAATTTTCAACAGAATAGCTTTACTTCCAAGTTCAACTGAAGTAACTAATGTCTACCATTGAGGAGATAGAAGAAATCGAGTCAGATAATGAGAAAGAATCCATCCTAACTGGAGGCAAGAGAAAGATGAGAGGAGGTCGGTTAGATTTATCAAGTGAGCACTTTCTTGCTACAATGAAGAATAGTAAGTCAGATTTTCAGTGTACTTTCAGTTACTCTTTACTTAAAAAATATATATTCATATTAGAAATCATTTTGATTCACTTTTCCTCTTATTTTCTCCTTAGTTCTAGTCATAAAATTGAGTTTCTAATTTTTTTTATTTTTTTTTATTTCCCTGACTCTAGGGAAGATTACTGTGAGATGCAACCAAACCAACAAGAAATTTAAGGTTGATATCACATTATCCAAAGATGATGGCACACCACTAAGCCAAGAGGACATGAATGAAGGCAGCCAACTTCTAATGAAGAAGAAGTCGTGGTCAGTTACTGTTACATCCAGTTACTGAATCCTCCAGTCCAGCAGATAAGAAAAATTATTGTGACAGAGTGGACCAAAGCATGACGAAACTTGGTATGCAGGTTCGTTTTGGCATATATAACAGTATCAGAATGGGTGCCAAAAAAATTGTTTAATTAAAACAAATTTTTTTTAAAGTGTGAAATTTTGAGCAGTCATACTAGGGAGGTGTGAAGGTGTAGTCATAATTGAATTAGTGGCCCCTCCAGAATGACTGCCACTAATTCAATTATGACTACACCTTCACACCTCCCAAGTACAACTCAACATGTCACAGAAATTGTCCAACACCAACTAACATTCCCAGGGGCTGTGCCCCACCCCACATGATCTCATGTTCTGTATCATCTGTTTATACAAAGTTCCTTGTTCAGTCACCCTCATTCAGTTCAGTAACCACTAGAAGGCTCCACAAGCCGAAATATTATGGTTTTATTCTACTGAAATAAATTCTCTGAAACTTGCTACACCTGGCTAGCTATCAGGGTAGCTAGTTCTATTAAATAGTCTAGCTGCCTGTAATATCGCCGTTTTTTATTTTCGCTATAATAATTGTATTGGGAGCGCAAATAAAAAAATTCGCAGGTATCGCCAATTATATTGACCAAAGTTTCTTGTAAGACATATTTTTGTAAAGGAATGTATATCTGGATGGCACCCCTTCTAATATTGCTGTACATACCTTCAACAAACACTGTGCTAAAATTCATGCTTTGGTCCACTCTGTCACAGTATTGCATCAAAAGTACAATTTCCCACTGGACTACTAATGGTATAAAGTAATATTGTGTAGCTAAATTGATTGACTAAGCAAACTGTAAGTTGAATGATGTGTTTGTGTGTTGTTGTTTTTTAACTGACAAATTTACTTGTAGTTTGATGAAGTGCCAGTACCTGAAAAACATATTGAGATACATAGTAGTCCCACTCCATCCACTAGTCCCACTCCATCCACTAGTCCCACTCCATCCACTAGTCCCACTCCATCCACTAGTCCCACTCCATCCACTAGTCCCACTCCATCCACTAGTCCCACTCCATCCACTAGTCAACCAACAAATGCCGATTTACTCCATGTAATGAGAGAGATACTGGGTGTTTTGAAGAACATGGGTGAAAACAAGAAAAGTGATTCTAGCAATCAGAGGTTCATGGTAAGAATAACAATTGTACTGTTCCCATATAATAAGTACAATATTTTAAGACTTAATGATGGCTTTGGTTTTATAATAGCAGTAATTAGTTAACAATTCACTTTTGTCGTCATTATACCAACAGAATACACATTAATTTTTTTTTAATTTTTCATATTGGTTTATTTTAAGATAGCATACAAGATATTTATTTAAAAAATCTTGGCTAGTGAGTATTTAGAGCTAAGTTGAAAATGTAATTACATGTTCTATTTCATTAATTACAGCAGACTCTCAATTATCCCGAACACCTCAGGACTGAGGGTTGTTAGGATATTAGAAATGTTCGGATATTCGAAATAAGTCATTTTGAATGAGATCTTAATCTCTTATCTATTTAATGCACAGCAAAATTCCAATGAATAGCATTATAATCCCCCCCCCCAAAAAAAAAACACACACAAACATACTGGTGTTCGGATTAGCGAGTTCGGATAAACGGGGTTCGGATAACTGAGGGTCCTGTTTTTTTGTTTTCGTCTATAAATAATAACAAAAGTATTTACAAAAATTGATATTAGTTTATAGTGTATGTTATTGGACAATTACTGTATCAAGTTAGTTTTTGGCCATATCAGACCAGGAACAGCTGAAAGTTGTATGGTTTCCTATAGCTTTAGACTACTGACCAGAGCAGGTGTTCTCTTCATGATATCACACAAACCAACCAGTACACCAGTTTTAGGAAGTAAGAATTCAGGAAAAGCAGGCAGGAAATAAAATAGGGCAAACTTTAAGCTCAAATATTGAAGAAACTATGACAGAAAAAATCTCAAAATTTTTTGTATGACTTTTGGACACTATAATCTACACGTTAAACAGAAAAACAAAAAAAATCCATTGCACTCTCCCTTTAAAATATTACAATTGTTTTTAAATTATTAAACATAATATTTTTCTATTACCTTGACAGCATGACGGGGTAAATCTGCTGCACATTCCTGCCAGAAATCCCAGTGCTTATGGTCGGAGCCTATTGGATGTTCCTATTTTCCAAGGAGGAACAAGCTCGCTCTGTTGTCATTGAATCGGTCAATTTTTAGTACATCAACTCAATAAGTAATTTAATAGTTTCTTCACAGATTGTGTTCAAAAGCGATATAAAGATCATGACCACCGCAAGTTGATGGCTGCATTGAGCCAAAAGTGTAGGGATGCTGGAAGGCACATGACGGATGATGCCAATGAATCAGAAGCTACTTCAGATTAGTTAATCTTAACATTTAAATGGTATTTCAGTCCCTCCTAATGATTATCTTTACTTGTTTAATTTTGTTGTTGTTGTCATTGTTTTTTGTTTGTTTCTTTCTTTTGTTCATTCCAGTTCCATTTTGCTACACCATTATGATAAGGTCTAATTTGTAAAATCATTGGTTATTGATAAAAATCAACACATCTTACTTCTATACTATTATACATTATGAATTATTATTACAATGATAGATGTGATCTTCTCAAGATCCTGCGTGAAAAAGTATCATACTGAAACTTTTAGCAGCAGTGATCTTACGAAGTAACTACCAAGTGATCAAACCTCTACACTTCTTATATCTTGTAAGAAGGGTCATGTGTGAGTGTACACATAATATCTTCGATCACTAGTCTTGCAAGTAATTGCTGTGTGATCCTACCTGATATGGTTCCAAAATCATGTATGATCTTGCATGAAAGATCGTCCAGGAATAATCATGCATTATCATTCCTGTAAGATCTCAAACATTTTAACAACCATGATCTTGCTAAATAATCCATGTGTGATCATACCTGATATGGTTCCAAAATCATGTGTGATCTTGCTTGCATGATCTTAAGGGAATAATCATGCATGATCATTCCTGTAAGATCTTGAACTAATTGCCAACCATGATCTTGCTAACTAATCCATGCATGATCACACCTGATATGGTTCCAAAATCTTTAGTGATCTTGCGAGTGTGATCTTGCAAGATCACTAACATTTTTTTTGTAAGATCTTGCAAGAATTTTTTCTTGGGATTTATCATGTTAATTGTGATGTGTAATGTGATGCCACACTGTGTCACACGTGTTTGTACTCACCACACATGTCATGCTACATGCATGTCAATCCTTGTAGCACAATGACTGGGAGTGTGTAGAAGTCCTTGTAGCTCTTGACGCCAATGTGAACTCTGAGGACCACATGGGCAACACGCCCCTCGACAGCGTGTATCAAGCCAACCTGAAGAAATCCCAAGAATTTGGCTTCAAGCTCTCTCGCCTCAACTCACGCAACGAGTTTGAAGAGTCTGGTGAGTAGCTAGTGACCTGGACTGTTTTCTATTGTAATATATATATATATAATACTTATAGCACGAGTCTGAGTACAATATGGGAAAATATTTTATGAGCACGCAAAATATTTTCACGAGCCGAAGGCGAGTGAAAATATGGCGTGAGAGTAAAATATCATTCCCATATTGTACGACGAGTGTGATAAGTGATTTATTGCTTCTTTGAAAATTTTCTCAACCGGTTACAATACAATTTTCATTGATTTTACTCGCTACGCGCGCGCTACAAGGAGCGTTCAATAACAAGCGTACAATATGGGAGAATACAGAACGCTCGCGTGATGCGGAAATATTCAAGTAAAAATATCAAAGCTGCAATAAATATATATATATTATCAAATGGCTTATGTTTTCTTCTCCTCTTGTGTATGTGCATGTGTGTGTGTGCATGTGTGTGTGTGCATGTGTGTGTGTGCATGTGTGTATGTGTGTGTACTTCTTTTGCAATCACTTCATCATCTCTCTCTCTCTTTCTCCACTAGTTGCAGGTGTTGAAACAACTGCAGCTCTGGCAGAGCAAGAAAGTGTCGCTCTTGACAAAATCAAGGATCTTCTGGCTTCAGTGGGTGGCCATCGAGGTAGCTCGTCAACAAAGCATCAGCACTCCAGTTCGCATAGCCATGCCGCCGGGAAATCTAATCAAGAGTCTTCTTCCTTCAAGAAGATCAACACGGTTTATTACAAGGAAGTCTACGACAGCTACAGAGAGTGGATCACAAACTCACACCTGCCACGCCCACTTAAAGCAGGGGATGCAGAATCAATCCTGAAAAAAATGGCCGAGGCTGAAGAGTACCGTAAGAAGTGCGGCAGCAGAATCTTGTTCCTGGACGGGGGAGGTGTGAGGGGCTTGGTCCAGATGACTGTGTTGAGAGAGATAGAGAGAAGGACTGGAAAGAAGATTGTGGAGCTCTTTGATTGGATTGTGGGCACTTCTACGGGTGGAATCATTGCCTTGGCATTAACCTACGGTGAGTTGGGGTATCAATGATTCGCAACTTATTGCTGGTTGAATTCTTCCTGCATGTGTGTACGAGGGTTTCATTTGTCCAGTCAGATTGCCAACAAGTTACCTTGCCTCAAAGACTTTGACTTCAGTCACAAGTACACAGTAATTTAGCTGCCAGGTTGTCACATACTTTACCGAATGGTGAATAATGCGTGCTTGTTTTTGTGTATCTTAAACGGAGCAGTACTATTGGAGACCCTATAAATAGGTGGATAAATAAAATGTGTGTCACTAGTGTGCTTTAATAATAATAATAATAATAATAATAATAATAATAATAATAATAATAATAATAATAATAATAATAATAATAATAATAATAATAATAATAATAATAATAATAATAATAATAATAATATAATGTTGTTGTTGAGTGATGTTGATAATAATCTGAGGTAACTGAGTATTATCAGCTTGTACTCTAATTAGGACCTCTCAACGATCAAGGAGTCAGACAAACAAAATCCATCCACCAGTTGAGGAATATTTACTGGTCTATGAAAGACAAAGTGTTTGGGGCATCCAAGGATGGTTTTCTCGGCTTCTTGGCTCGAGGCAACACACAAACACTTGAGACTATTCTCCAGCAATGGCTTGGGAAAGAGACCAGCTTGAAAGACAGGACATTCCCAAAGTAAGACAAATCTCTTTTTGAAAATGAATCTTGCATAGTTATGGAAAACGTAAATTAAGTAGTGCACATGAAATATCTATACTGTCAGTGTCACGCTAATCCAACAACGTATACGTGTTCATGGAGAATTCACACTCCAATTAAGAGTGGTACATACTGTAGTAGTTTGGGACAGCCTCTGCCATGTCATTTAGCAAGTACCCATTGGGGCACTCAACCACACTAATTTAATCTTGTAGCAATTGACACGAAACATTCTCAGTGATCCACAGAAGAAAGAATTGTCTAGCTCATTCTCACACAATTTTTCCAAAGAGTAAAGTATGAATGTGTTGTCTTGAATTACAAACTTTCCTTCACAAGCACCCACTGTGTGTCAGCTATATGCTAGTAGTAGTAGTAGTAGTAATAATAGTAGTAGTAGTTAGTGTGGTAATAGTAGCATAGTAATAGTAGTCAAATTAAAGAATCAACAAATGTACAGTGTACTATAATAAGAAATTGGTCAATGAATTAGTTCACAAGATGGACACAGGGTACACACCAAAATAGTTGTTCATTTTAATCTTGTATTTTTTTTCCTACACTAAAAATAAATAAAACCTATCACTATTATATTAGTGTACTAGCAGTACAATATAGTTTGAATAATAGTAACAAAAACATATTTTGGTTCCAATAAATTTTATCGGTTCCAAAACAAAAAAAAAAAACAACCTGAGAGACTTGAGACATGAGTTGTAGATGGGATTAATGACTAGGGGTTATGATAGGATTTGATTGAAGTTTATTGGTGGTAAAAGAGGAGTTATGTCATTGTGAGGTGTTCTTCATATTATGTTGTGTAGAGTGCTAGTCCCTGCAGTGAGCAAGAAACTAAGTAACCTGGAGATGCATTTCTTTAACAACTGCTTCAATGATGAATACAGCAAAGGTAAGAGGTAACAAGTGTTTATTATGTAATTAATTCTGTTTCTCAATGAACACAAGTCACACCTAGCGGATATGTTTACACTCTACTTTATTATGTGTACTTGCCTGGGTGTATATTTACACTCCACTGTATTGAATTACACATTTAGGTGTACGTATACTCACACTCTACTGTATTGCATGTGAAACAGAGCTGGTATGGAAGGTGGCTCGATACACTTCAGCCGCTCCCTTTTACTTCAAGGAATGTGACGGCTACATCGATGGTGGGATGATGGCCAACAACCCGTCAGAGGTGGGACTGACAGAGATACAAAACTTCTACCACAAGAGAGGGGAGAAGCTGCCCATCTCTCTGGTGGTGTCCGTTGGCAGTGGCAAGAACCCAGGGGCACCTCTCGGGGAAATTGATATTAAGTCGAACGTGCTGGACCCCAAGAGATATGCAGACCTTCTGAGCGTCCTGGCAGCAGCCGTGAGTGACAGGCGTACAACCCTGGGTGTAATGAGTGCAGATGCTATGGTTGATAGGCTGTATAACACTTGCCATTGACAAGCATGAGAAATAAAACAACTAAACCTTTTTATGGTAACTACATGCATATTGATGTCGATAGGGAGAAGAATGATGCCAACCTGTGTGATACTGATTGGTAAAGGGTGGCATGAATAGCGAACTACTATAAGCATTGGCTGAACTCTCATCAAAGTCATCCCTTGTGGTGTAGATCTTAGCAGGTTATACCATCCCATAAAAAGAAATAATGTAACCTCCATGACTCCATTTTAATAATAATCTATGTACTCAATTTCAATTGTTTATTATGTATGTTACCAAGGTGGTTAATTGGCCTGCCCACTCCAGCTGTGAAACAAGATGCAGGGAAGAAGGCATCAGCTACTTCAGGTTCAACCCTGACCTCACAGAGAAAGTGACCTCTGAGCAGCACGACTCTAAAGTGCTTCAGAGGATGATCCTCACCACCAGGCAGTACATTCACACCATGAAGGAGGAAATGGATGACTTGGTCAGGAAACTGAAACATTCAAATCTCACTTCCACTCTGACTGTCAGCGATTAATTTTTACATATCAGTATATCGGTATCAATGTTTATTCACAGCGATATATTTATAACCCTTTACACTGGCATTTAATTCATAATTTATTTTACAACTACATTATACTTTCATTTTGCTGCTTCTACATTTCTCCTGGTATACATCGTCCATTATTTTAAAGTCCTTTCAACTTCCAATAGTTTATTTATTGATACAATTTTTAAAAAAATCACATAACGAGAACTTGCAACTATACAGTGAGTGATTACTATTTTATAAACATAATATAGATTGCCATGGTAATGCACGCACCCGACACTACCCAGTGCAGTCTCCTGCCTATGACAGCTGCTTTGTATAAAGCTCCAAAGAGTCCCTTTTTCTCGGACAGAAATATCTCCCGCAGTTTAGGCACCGTCCAAATGTATGCACACGTGCAGATGATGAGAAGGACGGCTACCACAAGTCCATCAAAGTGATATACGTTTGTCATTACTGCCTGCTTGAAGTTTTCAATGTGGGTTCATTACTTCATGCTATCCATGAAGCTGTTATAAGAATGAGGATTAAGGTGTGGTTGAACAGGGGGAGGGGAAGAAGGAAAAGATATAAAAGTACAGTACTGTACATGCTTACTGGCTCAGACATATTTATGAATTCTGATAGCTCTACGTCGAACTCTGACACTATCAACTAACCAATAAATTACCTCGTACTGCAGCCAAGTGATTCTACCACCACAGCCCCGAGATGTATTGTACACCATGCACCACCGATATAACTTATTTAGAAAAGATGACGAAAACCCGGTGCGCGTGAATACGAATTGCGGTTTTATTAAAGTTAAAAAAAAAAATGGCTTCGAAAGAGAAAAAGGGTTCCCCAGCAAATTCTGAGTGTAAAGTAAGTTTAGAATGATTTGGAGTACTTCATTACCATAATACATACATGTAGGTAGATTTTAGTGAGCCGCTCAAGATAAACAATTGGAACACCACTGCCTTAAAGAATGCCTTGGATGATACAGTCAAAAAGGTACTGGTAAATGATACCTAGTACATAGCTGGTACTTGTACAATTTTTTTTTCAGATTGCCAAGGAGGAATTCAACTTTGTGGAAAATTTCTTCCTGATGGACATTCGACTAGCAATGTGTACAGTGGCGTGTATGTTCTCAGGCTTTGCAATGGCCTATGACTACATCTATCCTTTTCCGGCTTCCAAGATGGTGTTGGCAACATGTTCTATCTGATATCCTTTATCATCAGTTAGTGTTTTAAATTGTAAGTCATGTGAGTGTAAATTGTGTAGCAATGCTCTCTAGTTACGTTACATGACCATTTTTTTTTTTAACCACACGTACTTCAAGCCAATGGACAAAATGCTCGGTTTAAAATCCTGTTGACAAGAGAAAGTGCAGACCAAAAACATTAACAAAATACACCTGCTTTTTCACATCACCATTGTACCTATGTCTTTTAGTTTGGCGTTGAGTAGATTCTGACAGATACTGTGTGATGATGTGCAGCAGGAAATTTTGAAGTACTTCAATAATTAGTAAACCAATGACTGACGTACGCAACTGTGGTGGAGAACATGTCAATAATTATTATGAATGTAATTAACCAATGTTTGTAAATAACCCGTGTTTATTTTTCTTTGACTCCTACAATACTTATTTCATAATGACTGGAATTTTGACTCTGTTTACAATGTTTAAAGAGAAGAACATATTCATGGTGGGCCTGGAGAAAGACCAAGCTGGAGTGGTAAGTGTAAACTATTTTCAAGTGTTCTTGAGGAAGTTTCAAGCTGGTTCATTATACCAGTCCAATGCCGTTTCTTCAATATGTGTGTTTTGTTTTTCATCGAGCAAATTAAAGCAGTCATTATGGAATAAACTAATTGGAACTGAAACGTTACAGACAAGACTGAAAGGGACATTTGCCCCTGCCCCCACCCTTTAGAAACCTTTACCCACCCACTTCCTAGAAACATTTTGCTCCTCACCCTAGAAGAATTTTTGCCTTCTTTCTCTGTAGAAAAACTTTTGCCCTACCTCCCTAGAAAAAACAACAACCCTCCTTAGAGAAATCTTTGCTGTCCTCCCAAAAAAGTTTGCCCCCTCCCTAGAATAATTTTCGTGCCCCCTTTAGTACCAAGATTAGGACTAGCAATATGAAATTAGTATAGTTCTGCAAACATAAGCTAGCATGTGCCAATAGGCAAATGTAAAATGGATCCCTGTATCATGTTAGTTGATTGATTTGAAACTTAAATGCTGATTAGTATCCTTTGAACCATTTCTATTGAGTTAATAAAGGACAAATGTTGATAGTCCCAATACCATCTTGGGTTTCAGGGGGCTGCAAACGTCTGGACCTTCCAGTCCACTCTTCCAAGGTTTTCAGACACTTACACACTGACAATCACATACCAGGATGGCCAGTCAAAGATGAGCAGAACTGACAAGATAGAAAAGTGAGTTTGAGAGTTGTATTGGGACAAGTGATGGAGAGACTGTATTATCATTCTCAAGTTCAATTTTTTTTTCACTATATTTCCTCGAATGTATATATGTGACCGGATTTGGGAAAATCTGCCTAAACGCGGCAAACAATTTTTTTCAGTATCACTGGGTAAAGCTTTATGGGTCGGGGTCGATTTTTTTCGAAAAATTTTTAATGGCAGAAATGGATAGACACCAGTTAGCTCTAGCTTATGACGCAGTTGTAAGCTCTGGCGTGCTCTAGAACTCACACTAGGAGGCTAGAAACACTAGACGGTTGGACTCGTGTACGGAGAGTTGCTAAGAAATTATTGGCGGGCTTTTCACTAACAGCCGGGAAAAAACTGTAGCTAACTAATTCACTTACTATTCTACATAATTCACGTACTCACGCAATTCTCGTCATCATAGTTTCTTAAGGAGCCCTGCATTAAGCCTTTTAGACATCTTTCAATCCGCCTGTAACCGGTTTATTCCATAGTGTCCCGGAGACACGCAGTAAGTATACGGACACAAGGCACGCCCCCTGACCTTAGCAACGCCTTTACCCGGCGTTTTTTTCGAAATCAGCAATAATAAGTTTAGCAAAAATACTGAAGTGTTGTAGGGCGAAGACGGCTTGTGCTACAGCTTCCAAATTAGGAGGAAGGTATCCCAAGGCCCCGTGCAGCCTACTGGTAGATTAAATTAGAAAACTTTAGATGCCGCGTTTAGCCGGGTTTTCACAAATCCGGTCACATATGTGCATGTGACCGGTTTGAGGGAAATCGGCCTAAATGCAGCATCTAAAGTTTTCAAATTTTTTTCTACTAGTAGGTTGCACGGGGCCTTGGGATGCCGTCCTCCTAATTTGGAAGCTGTAGCACAAGCCATCTTCACCCTACCCACTACAACACTTCAGTATTTTTGCTAAACTTATTATTGCTGATATAAAAACAACAACAAAAAACGCCACGTAAAGGAGTTGCTAAGGCCATGGTGCGTGCCTTGTATTGTATATTATGTAGAATAGAAGGTGAATTAGTTCGCTACAGTTTTTCCCGCTGTTAGTGAAAAGCCCACCAATAAATTTCTTAGCGACACTCCATACATGAGTATAACCGGCTAGCTTTGTAGCATGAGTTCTAGAGCTCATCAGATCTTACAACTGTGCCATTAAGCTAGAGCTAACTGATGTGTACCCATTTCTGCCTTAAAATTTTTATTTTGAAAAAAAAAATTGTTTGCTGCATTTAGGCCGATTTCCCCAAAACCGGTCACATATAAGTGTGATTGTGCAAGCTTTCACTGCATATGGTAGGATTAGGTCTGATATCACATGACTGCAACCTTGACCAAACCCCTTACAGGATGCTAAGCAGGAAAATATTTCTGAACGCTTTGAATTGTAGAAAATGGTGAAATGAAATTGACAAAGGGATATGGTTTCTGTTTGGTATGTAGCTAATTGAAAGTCAAATATGGCATTTACAGTTTTGAAAGATGTGGTCTAGTATATAGATATAGATCAAGGTCACTGCATTAGTGATACTTTCATATTCTTCAAGCTTAACAAATAAGATTGCTCTCTCTCTCTCTCAGTCTGTGTGTGTGTGTGTGTATGTGTCGTGTGTGTGGCTGTGTGGTGTAGTGGTTGTGTCCTGAGCTCAGGGCCCGAGGTCCTGAGTTCAAGCCCAACTCAGGCAATTTTTCCATCTGATTTTCCATCTGCCTCCCACCAGCCCCACCAGTCCACCCAGCTGTGATTGGGTACCTGGCATTTGCTGGGGTGCAAATTCAAGGCCTTTTATCATGAAACAGCAATAATCCAGGTGGGACTTCGGGTGCCCACACCACTTGCTGTGAGGAAAGGCCTGTTCTCCTGCGAGTTCCTAGCCCGGCTCCAGGAGCTTTGCTTGCACGGCTCACAGTGCCTGCTTAGTGCACAGGCATCCTGGCTCTGCCAGGTGCGCGTGACCGCCTAGCGGCAGCAAGAAAATTTGCATTTTTGCATTTGTGTGTGTGTGTGTGTGTGTGTGTGAAACTAATGCTGTTGAGGACTGAAACTAGTCCGGCATAGCCAGACCCACGTAGTACACAAAGCACACGGAGGGTCTGGGGACATGGCCATACCAAATTTGTTCTGGAGGAATGTGGAAGTGGTGAGTGCCCCACATCCTTTATACCTGAATTTCTACTGTAAATTAGCCATGATTGCTAAACTGAGCATTGAAAGGGTGGCTGACACGTACAGGAATTTCTATTTGTGGGTGAGGAGGGCTATTCCTGGTAATTTGCTAACGGGTAATTGACCACTGCAATAATGTGCGGCTGAACAAATGTGGTATGGCCATGTAGGCAGTTTGGTAAAGGGTCTGGAAGGCTGAAATCACACCTGTGGTGCATTTAATTTCCTACTATCCTAATTGCAGGTCAGTGGCAAGCTGGTTCACAGAAGAAGGAGAACTGGTGGCACCAAAGTTCTTCAAAGAGATAAAGACTATGTACTTGAATGTGAGTCAGTCCAAGAAGGAGTGACTCACTCACTGGACTTGTCTTAGACAGAACCTTGGTCTGATCATTTAGTCATTTTAAAATTTATTCTCATTATAGTAATAAATATGCTCACTACGTATTGATTGGCTGAACATGTTGGGTGCTAATATCACACCACAATGGGAAGGAATGGTTTTACCTTAATTAAGACACGATTCCATAAAACAAACTACCACCTATAAATGTGCAGCACAAAATAAGTGGTTGTGTGTTACGTTACTTTCTGGAACTTCATAGAGTTAGGTCGAATTTGTGCTCTTCCAGGTTATGCGTGACGTTATCAGGTAAAGGGTTTCGTGACAGTGAATCTTTAGAACGAACTTGAATGAAAGTGATTCGCTGACTTCTGCTTCCAGTCAAATTCAGATTATATTTTTAGACAGACATAATTGCATGATATTATGAGTAATTGCTAGAAGACCTCCTATATAAAATTCAGTATATACTCACAGATGATGAAGTGTAAACAGATCGACGCTACCTTTCCACCGATGGCGTAAGTACATGGAATCGACTGAAAACAAACCGGCAGGCTCGGAAAAACAATTGGTCCAGCAGCCGGTAAAACAACGGTCCAAGATATCACGTGTCAAGTTCCGGCTGTTTTGCTTTTTGTGCCCCAAAAGAAGAACAAAATCAACTACTAGGGTCAGTCATTAATTTTACCCACCCTGTGTAAAATAATTATAAGTTGCATACAATAGACTGGTGTCCATTTATGTTAGTATTTTTAACCTCGTACCTTCGAATTACAATAGAGTGATTATAAAACATCGCCCAAAGTTTTCCAAAAATTTACCTGTACTATTTCTTCTTCTTATTATTATTAGCTATTTATTATTTGATTTGCTATCACAAATTTATTGAATTGGAGATTACAAAACCATAGTGCATTTCAACAGAAGTTGTACTGTTGTGTAGTAGCCTTCTAGTGCTTTTTCTTGTTTCACACTTTAGCCCAACTAGGTAATCACAGTACTCATGCTCTTTCCATCAGCTATACCATCTATCTCTGAACTGTTAATTTCCATTGCTTTCAGGTATATATTTGCCAATTAAAAAACTCCAATATATCTTTATCTATGCATAATTGTGAGATGTAGAGTTGTTGTGGTACAATAAATTAAGCGGGTTTAATATTTAATTTAAGTGATCAAACTAAGGGAAAAGTTGTTTATGCATGCATGGTTTAAAATTATTAGGGTATAGAAATAGAAGACAGCACACAGAGATCTGATCCATCCATTCTTCATAACCCGCCAAGTATATTGGTGAGTCAGCTGAATTGTGTCTTTATTTTTTAGGGAGTGCTAGATCCCAGCTTTCTGCGTTGTAATAAAATATAATTTACATTTGTTGCTGACATAATACAAACGTATGTGTAGCTATAATCGAATGAAAAACATGTTCAAGAAAATACTAGATGTATTCAAATTTTAATGTTTGCAAGTTATTAGAATAAAAAAGACATGTGGAATATTTGTGATTATATTCAAACAAGATGATGTGAATAAAAATAAGTGTCCCTAATATACGGAATCATTCCAGTGGCTTTGATGTCCTGGTCCTCATTTATTCACGAGTACGTGCACAATTCGTCACAGAGATTAGACTATTCACATCATCTTGTTTAAATATGATCGTAAATATTTGTAGTATTCTTGTTACTACACTGTCGCTGTGTGACCCAACAATATTTAAGATTTAAAAGATCAATTGTTTAAGTGCACAAGAGTGAATACATTTATAGCAGTGACAATGATTACAAAAACCAAACAGGAAATAACAAGAAATAATTAGTCATAAGTTTACCACACTTCCTCCCCTTTTAGGATGTTTTCTCATTAATTAAATATGAGGGAGGTCGTCTTGCACGATGAGAGCGACGAAGTGGACATGTTGAAGAACTTGCTGGAGGATGTGAAGCTTGCTCCATAGATGTTGTTAAACTTGCAGTAGCTGGTACTGAGTCTGACCAATCATCTGGATCAGTCGATTCTATGGCAGTAGTTAGAGAAGAGTGACATAAGCAAATATGGTTTACATGACGTCTAAGTAGACGACCATCGGTAGTTTCCACAATATATGATTTTGGACCACTTGCTTCGGAAATAGTTCCAGGCAACCATGCTTGTCCCGTGCTGAAGTTTTTAGCTAAAACTTTACTGCCAATTCCAAGATGCTCTTCCTTCCCTCCTCCTCTAGACATTGGAATACTTTGCTTAGTTTCCATGTGATGGTGAAAGTTAGGCTTGGCCAAATCTAACTGACATCGCGGACGTCTGCCCAGCAATAATTCAGAAGGTGATCTACCAGTTGTCGTCTGAGGAGTGAGACGATAGTGAAATAAAAATCTCGACAAGTACGTGTCTAAAGTTTCTGTTGAACGATTTTTACTGCCCGTTCTGCCTGACCATTTGAAGCGGGGTGGTATGGAGCAGTGCAGACGTGTCGAATACCATTTAGCTTTGTAAACTGCTTAAATTCTTGGCTTGTGAAGCAAGAACCATTGTCGGATATGAGGACTTCTGGAAGTCCATGAGTAGAGAAAATGTCGCGAAGATGCTGAATAGTAGCACTTGATGTGGCTGTTGACACCACTTTGACCTCCAGCCATTTTGAATAGGCATCAATTAGTACTAAAAAGTATTTTCCTCCCACTGGACCAGCATAGTCCAAATGGAGTCTAACCCAAGGTCTCTTTGGAAATTCCCAAGGGTGTACTGGAACTGGTTTATCTGCAGGTCGACTCATCTGGCAAACATTACAAGTTTGTACTCTAACCTCTAATTCATGATTCATATTAGGCCACCATACATATGATCGAGCAAGGCTCTTCATTCGGCAAATACCAGGATGACTTTCATGTAACTCTTCAATCATTTTTGAGCGACCTTTAGGAGGAACTACTACTCTACTTCCCCAAAGCAGACAACCCTCATGCACACTCAATTCTGTATATCTCACATGGTAAGGTTTAAATTCCTCACTGTTGGGTGGTCTTTTCCCTTGTAGAATTAAGTCCTTCACCTTAGAAAGTACGGGGTCTGTAGCTGTCCAGTTCTTGATTTGAGATGCTGTGACAATAGAGGATTCCAATGCTTCCATCAACAGCAGTGTCTCTCCAGGGTCTGGTATCACAGTAGGACACTCAGGTAAGGGTAGTCGGCTAAGCAAATCAGCGTTTCCATTGTTTTGTCCTTTCTTGAACTTGATGCGGTAATCGTATCCTGCCATGGAGAGAGCCCAGCGCTGAATCCTTGCTGACGCCATAACTGGAACTGCCTTTGTCTCCTTCAACAGACCCTCTAGTGGCTTGTGATCTGAAAGAATCACAAATTTTCGGCCATAAATATATTGGTGGAACCGTTTTACCCCAAACACAATAGCTAGGGCTTCTTTTTCCAACTGAGAATAGCCTTTCTCAGCTGGAGCGAGTGATCTGGATGCAAATGATATAGGTTTTTCTGTTCCGTCTTCCATCTGGTGGGAAAGAACTGCACCAAGTCCATATGGAGATGCATCGCAGGCCAGAATGATGGGCTTCTCCTGATCATAGTGAACCAAAACTTGATCTGTAGTTAGTTGCTTCTTAGCTGCTTCGAAAGCCCTCTGTTGCTCTTCTCCCCAGTGCCATGGAACCTTGGTCTGTAATAGCCTGTATAAGGGAGAGAGAGTATGTGATAAATTTGGTAAGAATTTACTGTAATAATTAATCAACCCCAAAAATGATTTTAACTGGCTTATGTCTGATGGAGCTGGGGCCAACTGAATTGCTTGGACTTTCTTCATGGTGGGTCGGAGTCCCTGTTCAGAGATTCGATGTCCCAGGTATTCCACAGCTGGTAGCATAAAGAAACACTTGCTGCGCTTCAGGCGAGCTCCCACTTTTTCTAAACGTTTCAGCACTTCTTGTAGGTTTTGCAAATGTTCATCGTCAGTTTTTCCAGAAACGAGAATGTCGTCAATGTAAACTGATACACCTGGAATCCCTTGTAACACAGTCTCCATTGTACGCTGAAACATAGCAGGTGCTGAAGCTACTCCGAACGGAAGACGATTATATTGATAGAGACCTTTCGACATGTTTATCGTCATTAGGCGCTTTGCTTCATCATCTAGCTCGATCTGATTGTAAGCGTGAGCCAAGTCGAGCTTCGTGAACGTTTTGCCTCCAGCTAGAGATGCAAAAATATCGTCAATTTTGGGAAGAGGATAGCAGTCAACTATTGCAGCTAAATTAACTGTCAGCTTGTAGTCCCCGCACACACGTATTGAGCCGTCTTTCTTCACCACCGGCACAATCGGTGCTGCCCATTGTGAAGTAGATACTTTCTCGATTACTCCATCTCTCTCTAAGCGGTCAAGTTCAATCTCGACTTTTTCCTTGAGTGCGTAGGGTACGTTCCGTGCTTTGTAGAAGCTTGACTTTGCATTGTCCTTCAATTGTATAGAGGCTTTGTAACCTTTAATGTGACCCAATTCTTCCTTGAACACGTCCTCGAATTTCTCCGCTAATTCTTTCCATTTTTCAGGTGCTTGCTGCAGTAGATTCAATCGAGGCCAATCGAGCGTAAGTGTTTTCAGCCAATCTCTGCCCAAGAGTGTGGGACCGTCATTTCCAACAACCTGAAGTTTTAAATTTTCCTTTTGATTGTTGTACGAAACTTCGACGTCGATCGATCCGAGGACTGGAACTGCTTCCCCAGTATACGTGGTAAGCCTGATGTCTGACTTCTCTAATGTGGGACTGTTGGGCCATAAACTTCGATAGGTGCGTTCACTAATAATGGAAAATGAAGCTCCCGTGTCTACTTCCATTTCTACTTCTACGCTGTTCAAGAGCACTATGACCGTAATTGGCCTGGTTTTTTCAGCTTTAACTGCGTAAAAAGTGTATTCCGAATCTGAAATGTCTGCAGATGCTGAAGGACGTTCGTCTTCTAAGCGATAATTCCGATTTGTTGATTTCTTCCCACGCTGCTGCGGTTGAGGATTATCGCGGTGCTGTTGAGGTTTTCCTTTGCTGCTGCAGACACGACTAATATGTCCTTTCTTCCCACAGTTGTGGCAAACGGCGTGACGATGATAGCAGTAGACCTGGCTATGGTTCTTCCCACCACAACGATAACATGCCACAGCTCCTCCTTCTGACTTTTCTTTGGAGCCACCGCGGTCAATCTTGTGAACTTTGTGCGAATTGCCCTGGGAACTCGTTTCACGCAACTCTTTTACACCTTTTTCTGCTGCTTCCAAGGTTAGGGCCAAATCATACACTTTCTTGTAGTCCGGCTTATCTTCGGCGAGTAGACGCTTTTGCCAGCGCTCGTCATTAATGCCGCAAATAAGGCGATCACGGAGATTCTCGTTTAGCTTGTCCGCACTTTCAAATCCACAATGTTCGGCTAATTTTTTCAGTTCATTTACGAATGTCGCCACCGACTCCCCCGGCTTGCGCGAGCGAGAGTTAAATAGACAACGTTGCACGGACTGCTTAGGCTTCGGGTTGTAATGGCCACCGATAATTTCCTCCAAGTCTTTGTATGGCACGTCAGCAGGCTTTGCGGGTGCCACAATACTTTTGATCATTGTGAACGTTTTGGGCCCACAGGACGATAGTAGTATGCCACGTTTTTTAGCGTCTACCGTAATATCATTCCATCGAAATAGAGTTCAGCTCTCTCGATAAATGTTGACCAATCTTCAACGCTGCTATCAAAGGGATGCAACTGTCCGTGAGATGCAGCCATCCTCGTCGCCAGTATGTAGTATTCTTGTTACTACACTGTCGCTGTGTGACCCAACAATATTTAAGATTTAAAAGATCAATTGTTTAAGTGCACAAGAGTGAATACATTTATAGCAGTGACAATGATTACAAAACCAAACAGGAAATAACAAGAAATAATTAGTCATAAGTTTACCACAATATTCCACATGTCTTTTATTTTCCTGATAACTTACCAATGTAAAAGAATTAGATATATGATTTTCTACTTAAAATTAGTACATAATGTTTTGTTGTTGTTTTTTTTGTTTTTTTTTGTTTTGTTTTTTTGTTTGTTTTTTTGTTTTGTTTTTTTCTCCTTTCATTGTGATGTAGGCACTGTTTAATATTCTGTTTAATAATGAAATAGACGCTTGCACCCCAGATCGGCTTGGTAATTCTCCTTTACATTCCGTTGCTTTGCGGCCATTCAGTAAAAATAAGGAACGAGAGAAATCAGAATATGCCTACATATTTCTAGTGAACAGCGCTGTGGATGTAAATGGTGTAAACTCTGAAGGAAATACACCTCTTCATTTAGCTGCAGAGGTTAGTGAACTTGTGACTTGTTCTTACCATGATATATTTTTCTACAAAGACTTTTAATGAATGCTGGCTACAATGAAACACTAAAGGTGCGAACCCTCAGCACTACTATACACTAGCTATGTAGCTATTACAAAATCATCTCAGACCGAATGAATAATTTATTGGCTATTCTTATCATCATGCATCATTATATAGCTCGAACAATGCAAACAGTGCATGTAAATGCTGTCTTCATAAGAGAAGAAACTGAACAGGTCAGAGACACTCACCGGTCTATATTTTCAATTACAAAACTCCACTTCCAGCACTCTGTAACTTCCCAGCATAAAGCAATAAATTATTTGCTCATGTGATTAAGATGTGACGTTATCGGGTGTTACCCACTAAAGCTGTACCTACATGGTACTGAAAGCTTTGTGTTTTCTCAAAAATCACCCCGAAATTCGAAAATGTAGCACAAAGAAAAGTCATTGGCGTTCTGAGTAAGTTCATACCTAAATCAATCGTTAAATGTCAGTAATCTCCAAAATCAGAGCGTAACAGACAGACAGACAAACAGACAGGATGACTACTATAACCCTCTCACACATGTGCGCTGAGGGTTAATTATAGTATAACTTATTGTAGTAGAAATTCCAGAATAATGTACTGACTGGCCTAATGAATGCAATATATTAGTAAGTAATATTCTTTAGTATTTTACTGCCAATTTACAACTAAACCCAATATTTTAATTCATGCTGAAGTCTGTCACAAGTCAGAGAATCCATGGCTAAGGTATAAAGAATATAAAAAATAATATTTTTCGTTCAAACAGCCAATATTGTTAATTTAAACTTAACTCAACGTTTCGACTTCTTGCTGAAGTCCTCTTATAATTATATGTAATATCAGCAACAAAATTAGAAAAACTGTATTTTTAAGAAAATTATAATCATGTGCTTGGCTGCTGCACACAGAGAAATACTAGAATAAAAGTATAGTTTTGGAGTACAGGTGCATATGGAACCCTGTTAGATTTCCGCTTAAATTCTATATTATATATAATATATTATATATATAATAAAACTAGTGGTGCGCTCGAATAGCGCAAATGCATGGCGAGCGAGTAAATATATGAGTATAGGTAAAGATGATTGATTTGTGAAGGAAATCGCTAAATAATAGCAATGATTAGGCATGAAGAGTTAACAATAACAGAATTACCTGAATAAACTTCGAACGCAGTGGCAAAGAAGCGCAGCTTGACAATTTGCCATTCAGTCTTTCGCCAAGAAGAGAGTAGCAATAAACTTTTTGGTTGAAACAAAGTTGATTCTCCGTGCTCGTTAATTGAAAAATACCGGAACTGTAAACGCTTTACCTAACTTACGTAATTAGAAGCGCGGGCGAAATTTTTTGACGTACGCATACATACCTACATATATATATATATACATATATCTGAAATCTCAATTGAACACGACTGATAGTCAGCTTCGCTCGCTTCGCTCGCTCGCTGAATAAGAGAGTACATCTAATAATATTAATGTCATAGTTGACTCCTTGTAACTCCGTATATAAAATTAGTGCATTGTTTACAATTCTTGTTGTTGTTTTTTTCTTCAACACTACAGAGGAATGACTTACATATGGTGAAAGTCCTGCTAGCATTTGGAGCAAATATTAATCTAACCAATAAAAAAGGGAAGACTCCCACAGACATGTGCTATAAGGATAGTGATATTGCTTATCCTCCACAAATGGGACAGCAATTACAAAGCGAACAAATTCAGGTGGTGTCTATGAATTCAAAGCACGACAGCGTCAGACTCCTGTTGAAAGAATGTGGAGGGGAAACAGGGCGGAGACACGAGTCCATCCGTGGTCCCAAAAGAACTGCCACCAAAGTGTTCAAGCGTACATCGACCATTAGGAAAAAACCTCCTCAGAAGGTGCAACAAGAACTGGTCAGTGAGAATTGCGTGAGGGAGAGATCAGGCTTGGAGAGTGACTGGTGCATGGAAGTAGCTAAACTATACCACGAAACGTGGACCAAAGCCAGGATCTATCCAGCCCCCACCTTCTCTGCCGATTTGAAAGATGCTGCACAACTCGGGTCTCAAGTGAGGTTGATGAGGTTGCTCCAGATGGCTGGTAGCAGAATACTTACTCTGGACGGAGGAGGGATGAAAGGCATAATAGAGGTGGAGCTCCTGGAGCAAATCGAAAATGCTACAGGAAGAAAAATTGTGGAGCTTTTTGACTGGATTGTCGGGACCTCAGTGGGAGGAGTCATTGCTGCCGCACTAGTTTATGGTAAAAAAGAAGACAACAGTTGTAGAGTAGCAGTTGTAAGGAATAATAATAATATTAAGAGTTAGGTTATAATTCTAAAATCTCAGTGTCTTATATAGCTGTTGGGGTAGTAAGCTATTCTTAGCCCTGGTTGCAGTCAGTAGGAACGAATTGCACCTCTAGCCTCTTGCAGAATTTATTAGGTGAGATTGATACCAGAAAGAACTGTAAAAAGCATTTTTATTTGTTTCCCTTCACTCCCTTGTCCCTCTATATACCATCTTATGTTCTGAATCATTCACGCCACATTCAGACAGTTTTCTATATCTGGCTGTCTGCACTTCTGCTACTCAGTTCTGGTTGTAGTATTGAAACATACGCTAAGTGCTGTGTCCAGCAACCCCTCTAAGGCCTAATAACCTGAGGCTAGGACTAAATCTGCCTGCCAGAACTCTGGTGGCAGCTTCCTTCTACCGGTCTCTGGTCATCCCCCCAGTTAACCTACCACATGCCATTTAAAATTATTGTTAGCTGAATATCCTCTCTTGCCACACTGTGAAGTTGAAGCATGTTTATTATTATTATTATTAATTTGTGTTTTCTTGCGGTTTCAGCTAAATACAGTCTCAAGCAGCTGCGCCAGTTCTATTACACTATGAAGGATACGGTTGTCATAGGAGGAAGCAAGTTACGTGGAGCAAATAACACTGCTAATCTTGTTAAGCTGTTTAAAGACTTATTTGGAGATAAAACCATGTCTACAGAAACATACCCTAGGTATACAACCCTTACATCTTGCATTTAATTGATGGCTGTAGATGTAATCAGAATTTTGGTATACTTGTATAAGTATAGGTTACATCACGAGGTAAAGTCAGTATGGGATTTACTCGTGAGCCAAAGGCCTAAGAATAGTTTAATCCCTGTACTGACTAAACGCAGTGGTGCAACCGACTTGTACTATGGCTCTTAGGCTATAGGGAATGCATAACAATTAATATTTGCTAGCAACAAAGAAAACGTTATGGAAAAGGATCAGCTTAACTCTCTACGATCTCAATTTGATTGCGACAATTTTCAAGTCATCTACATTTAAAAATCCACCAATATTGAAAAATGCTCATCTGTAGCTAACAACTACAGTTGTTGTTGTTGTTGTTGTTGTTGTTGTTGTTGTTTTTTATACTATGCTCACAAATTTTTACTGCAGTCTTAGCTATGTGATATTTTTATTGGCGAGCAAGCAAGGCGAGCGAGACACTCTCAGGGGTAACACAATTGAAAATTGGGGATATTTGTTTGTTAATACATATTATGTGTGGACATACGTATGTCATTTCATACTTTGACCCTCGCATTTTTGTGTTTGCTTCATGGTCTACCCCTTCCCATATCTCCACTAAACAGAACCTTTCGGTTTAGCGATCCTATATCATTCAAGGAAATTTAATTGTTTACCCCTTTGTATTTAGGTTGTTTCTAAAATGCCACAAGATGCACTTAGGTCTTAAAAACTTACTGTTAGACTCAACGCTGTGCAGTAATTCTTTAGAACTTCTTTTTTTTTCAAGTCGCAAAATTTTATTGCGAAAGGTTACTATGGTATTGAGACCCTTTACCAGACATAATTTCAAACACTTGGCCGTTTATAGTAGCTGTGAATGCTTGTTGTCAAAAGCTACTGGTATGGTAACTCATATAGTCAGAATGCGATATTAGAGAAAGTAGTTCTGTATTTGTTAGCTAAAGTATATAATAGTCACAACTGCTACATATATTTTTAGGAAAGGATTGAAATTTTTTTCTTGTGTAGCTTTGCTTATGCTGGGAAGTTTTTAGCCAAGTACAGAAATGAAGTTTCATGTTGAATATATATACCAGTGAGTGTCTCTGGCCTAGTGTTTACATCTATCGTTTTCATTGCTCGAGCTATATTGATACCTGATTAGAACAGCCAATAAATTATTCTTTTGGTCTGAAATGGCTTTGTAATTTCTAGCTAGTGTATAGTAGTGCTGAGGGTTCGCACCTTTGGTGCTTCAATATTGTTATAGAAGAAGCTTTTATTACATGATGACAAAAATGGATTCTATATATATTTCAGTTGCCATTAATATAACATTGCTTTATCCACCACTAATAATGTCTCGCTCACTTGCCAATTAGCTATGAAAGTAATTCACAAAATGCAGCTGCTCGTTCCTGATCTGCTTCTTTATATATATTTTGAAAACAATACAGAACAGGAACATTTAATAATATAAAGTATGGAGATGAACACAAAAGAAATGTAATGGAACATTTTATACCTAGTGCATACTATGGGCTATACATTAGATTAAGAAATTATTTCTGGAATGAATATATGTGACCGTCTATAGGAAAACCAGGCACAACGTGGCACCCTTCGAAATTTTTTTTTTTGCACTTACGGAGTTGTCGGCGTCCAGATATTGAGCTCTCCAAGTTTTATCGTCGTAGCTTAAGTCGTTCCCGCTATAATAGACCTAACCGTTCCCTTCCGTCGGCTTAAAACAATACATTTTTAAGAATTCGATCGATCTTTTCTCGATATTACGCACGCCGCGTTGTGCCCGGTTTTCCCTTAGACGGTCACATATGAGTTAGTACATCATTTTTGTTTACACGAACTAGTATTTATTGAAATCACTTAATCATATTTTTAGAGTGATAATAACTGCCGTCAACAAGAAAACTACTAATTTGAAGATTGAATTTTTTGGCAATCATCCGGATATAGATGAAAATTATGACAAACGTAAGAATAACTAATATTACAGTGTAGTCAGATTATCATTTGTGATGTTATAAATTATTTATTTATGGCTGAAACATTCCACCATTATATTTAGTATTATATTCATTGGGTTTTTCTTTTATTTCCTCGACTAGCACTAAGTCATCTTTTAAAGAAATAATTTTTTTTTGTTATAATGATAAAAGTTGCTCTGATGTAACACTTAGAAATGATATAACTTGTCATGTTAGAGTAGAAATAGATGAAATAGATGACAAGTGATCATTGTCTACTGCTAATTTACATGCTATTAATGCTATCATTGCTTTTAACCCTCAGCGCGCATGTGCGAGAGGGTTATAGTAGCCATCCTGTCTGTTTGTCTGCTTCTCTGTCTGTCACTCTCTGATTTTGGAGATTACTGACAATTAACAGTTGATTTAGGTATGAACATACTCAGGACGAAGATTTAAGACCCTTTATTGTGCTACTTTTTTTTATTTCGAGTTAATCGTTGAGAAAACGTGACGTTTTCAACTCCGCGTAGGTACCAGCTTTTATGGGCAATGCCCCCTAGCGTCACGTCATAATCACGGAGCAAATAATTTCTGCAGCCAGTGGTGTAGTTTGCTTTATGCTCAGGCTCCCAAGCGTTACTCCAGGGAAGTTAACAGAGTTGAAAGAAGTGAAGTTTCGTGTTGAAAATGTATACAGGTGAGTGTTTCTGGCTAGTTAGCTTCTTCTCTTATGAAGACAGCGTTTCCATGTACCATTTTCATTGGTTGAGCTATTTTGATACCTCATTAAATATGGCTAACAGATTGCTTGTTCTTTTGGAAGGAGATTATATTGAAATAGCTAGGTAGTGTTCAATAGCGCTGAGGGTTCGCACCTTTGGTGCTTCATTTTTTTAATGTAATGCTATTGTCTAGTTGGCTAACTTTTCGTTTAGGTCCTATCTGGAAGGTGCTGCGGTATGCAACTGCTGGTCCCACATATTTTGAAGAATTGGATGGCTACGTTGACGGAGGCGTTCTGGCCAACAACCCATCATCATGCAGTTTAACCTTCATCCAGGAGATGTACAGCAGGAAAGCCATGAAGCTGCCAATATGCCTAATGGTGTCCGTAGGCACAGGCATACCTCCTGAGAATGAGCTAGGCTGTGTGGATGCTCAGGAGATTCTGACATTCAATAAACGCTGGCTCACCAGTCCGGACAAACTACTGTGCAGAGCAGCTAACTTGAAGAATCTGTTGGCCATTGCGGTAAGATATATATTTTCTATTAGTTGCTGTTATTGCTGCTTGCTATTGCTGTGAGGATTATAATATTATAGGGTCAGAGTAAATGCTACGGATCTTTTACAATTCTATGTGCCTAAACTTAGTGTATTATTTGTTAGCTTCTTTTTTTTTTTTGGATAATCAACCTATTTAATTAACCTATTAATTTCTGAAGGAAGAGAAAGAAGTAGGCTACGTGATTGTCTATTTATTCATCGTTGCCTTCATTAATTTTTGTAGATTACTGAATCAGAATCCGTTGCCACGAATGTCCAGAGTCGCTGCAAGGAGCAAGGAATAGACTTCTATCGCTTTAGTCCACGGCTGCAGAAGGCTATGGGCACTCAAGAATCCAGGAAAGAGGTACTATTTGACTCTGTTCTGTCGGCAAAAAAGTGTGAAGAGACCAAAAGAAGTTTAGCTAATCTGATGTTGAGGTTCCCACTCTATGCAGATGCTAATCATGAGCTAAGCGACATGATTGAAAGTGAAACGGATTTTAACACTTTTATGTTTTCAGTCAAAAAGGACTAAAATAATATCGTGGTTATAAAATAAAACAAGATTTTCTTCCAATTATGTACACATGATTTGCTGTATTTGGGAGGGGAAGAAAGCATTGCTATTGTAGTTTTGAAAAAAATTATTTATCAGTATATAGCTAATTGGCGAGCGAACGTAGCGAGCGAGACACTTACAGGGGTAACACAATTGAAAATCGGGGATGTTTGTTTGTTTATATGTTTGGACGTACGTAAGGCATTTTTGTACTTTGACCCTCGCGTTTTTGTGTTAGTTCGGTGGTCGACCCCGTCCCAAACTTCACTAAACAGAATCCTCTGTTTATCGATCAGTACCCGTATCACCCTAGAAATTGAATTGTTTACCGTTTTGAATTCTTTTACGGGTGCAGTTAAAACATGAAAACTTACGGGACTTCCATTTCTATTTGAGTTAGTGGTGGTGGTAAGTCAATGCGCTCTTTGGCATGGTTATAAGCCATACGCAACAGTATTTACTTGAAAATGCATTGTCCACTAGACTAACCGCGAAGGTAAGTCTTGTGTAGGTGCATGTCCAGTTGTGTCAAAGCATTGTACTTTACAGCCACTATTTAGCTAAAGAATATCACAAAGAAAATGTTTAAATAGCGTGTATTGTTTTGTTGTTGTTGTTTTCCTTCAATTTAAACAGTTGCAGCGAGTTGTTACTATGGTACTGAAATCCCTTTACAGTGTATGCGTAATTTAAAAACTCGACCTTATTTTCAGTAGCTTTAGTGTTAGAAGTCAAAATCATTCATATAAAAATAATATAGTCTTTAGGCTCGCTCGTCATTTGTGCTCAAGCACATCACTAGTTATAGTGTATAGTTTGTTCACTAATTTGGGGCAGCAATTTAGCACAATATCGTGTACTAGCTTTAGTCCCATAGCTGCCTCAGTAAAGTATTGTTTGATAAATTCTCGACAAGAAAGTTTCTTAAAACTAAAAATACATTTTGAAATCAGCCCAATTTTTTAAAGTCATTAATATAAATTATAGCCTGTGAATTCAGTCATAAATTTAGTGCTACTGCTCTGAATTTATGTTATGATAGTACACTTTTGATTAGTGATTAGATATCTGTTGGCATTCTGCATGGCTGGGAATAATCATCAAAATAATGAAAATCAGCACAACTAACTTAAATTTAAAAGTTAATACAGCTAGCTATGCTAGGCTTGTATTATAATGTGTGTATCACCCCAAATTCTTAGCATTGATTTTTAGTTTTTCAGACACTAATTCCCTGTCTTTTAACCCAGTGATTAGTATACTGCCTGCTAGTCAAGACATCGAACTCTGTAAGCTGCCAGCTAGCTATTTGGACCAAAAGCCTTCGCTCAAGAAAGATCATATACAACACCTACAACCCGTTTATTATTACAACGTAAGAGTTATCACACTGCAACGGCAACTTCAATGGCTGCTAGCAATACAAAGACATTATTATTACAAACACAGCACGAATGAATAAAATGATCAATATACACAGAGTGCTTATCGATAACCACATTTGCCTGAATTAACCATTTACAGTTTGGAATTAAATTAACAATGAACCTCTGTTGTTCAACTCAAATCCTAAATCACTCAAATATTGACTAATTGAAAACTGAACAAACAGTAAATGTGGACAGTGTGCGCGCTTACTGAATAGTTTAGGATTCTTGGTTATGTAGAGGAGACTTATCCTGGCTTTTTAACCATATGCATAAGTGAACATCTGTTAACATTGAGCATCAAATCTGTTCAAAAATACACTGGCATGTAAAGGAGAGAAAAAAACAAGAAAAGTTGCCATTTGATGAATTTTAGTGCTAATACTAGACTAATTTAAAATTACTGTTGTGATTGCAAATTACAGACAGTGTCATTATATCAATGGTGGTCTACTTTCTATGAATCAACAAATCTAAATGTATACTAATGTATTCTATTGAATAAAGTATATAACCAGAGGTAACCAAATAAGTTTAGCCAGTACAAAGCATCAAATATTTAACTAAATACTACTATGAAAAAAAGATGTTATTAAATATCTAAAATGGAGTATTGAAAGCATGACTAACATTTTAAACACTACCATTGTTCAGTTTATATGCTGTGTATTTAGTTTACTTTTGTTCATAACCTACTTCCATGCATTCTTCGGCTACATAATCGCCACGCCTCCTCTTAGAATACCACATCTGAGCAGTGAATGTCAATATAACTATTATACCAATACAGAGAGAGGAAAAGGTGAAGTATGCCACTCCACAGCTCACCAGATACTTCTCCATGACACTGCTGAGGGAGGTGAAGATGTGCTTGATCCCGACATTCATAAAGTTAGCAACAGCTAACATAGAAACAACGAAGCCTAACAGAAAGCCCCTCATGGAGCCGGGGCACTGAGCACAAAGAAACTCAAGCCCTGAGGCTAAAAGAAGGTAATAAGCTAGTGTATGAAGTACGTCAGGAATGCACAGCCAGTAGAAGCTAAGATTCATGGCTTCACCATTCCTCTCTGTGGCAGCTGAAGAGTTAAATAAGCATACGATGGAGGCATTTCTATTGGAGTCTAGCATGTGTCCAGTTACATCAAGAGTGAGATAGCCAATCCAAGAAACTAGCAAAAAAATCATTCCAACTAAGAACTTCTTGTTGATGTTTACAGAGGCAATGCGCCTTCGAAGTAGGGGATACAAAGTGCATTCGTAAAGTAGTACGCCTACTAGTATTAAATATCCAGAAATATTGGAAACTACTGCTCGCACTACACAATGGCTAATTCCTGTTCTGTAGCCAGTATCACGAAAATGGTAAAGAAATTCTTGATTTGAAAAAGTCTGGAAGAAGAGAAAGCATCCTGGCAGTAATGTACACACCAGTATAATCAAAATGATCTTGAAAAACATTTTTACATCTTCCACCTCTTCAGAAGTGAAAGGTCCGCCATAATCATGCTTGGCCAAATTTATTCTAGACTGATTATGTTTCCACGAAATTTTAACATATCGTAATCTAGGATACTTATTTTTTAGTGCATATTGCAGCACACCGAAAATTAGCCCCAGGCAATTTGAAGATATTGGTGCAACCATTATTTTATTCTGGCTGAAACAATAAAGACATAAAGCAGCTGTTAGTAAAGCAGCAGCAATGCCAATGGCAATGCTTTTGTCAGTGCATTGAAAGGCAAGAGACTTCACAGAAAATGTCACATAGAAACAGCAAGCATACCAACTTATGTAGGAGGAGACTCGCCAAGATGGAGCATCTGAAATCTGATCTATTCCCAAGAAAAAATTGTTGGCAAAGAATACTCCAGTAAAAATCACTATAAAGAAAATAAAAAATCCAGAAAATCTGGGCCAACTGGTGTCCATCTTTGAGCTGTAGTACTGTGTGATAACTTCAAAAGCTCCATACGCTATCGATAGAGCCCAGAGAATAATTAGACTATACTTTACCATTCGATACCGTCCAAAATAGCAGTCTCCCAGCCAGCCGCTGAGTGGGACAAGTATGATGCCCAACCCAGCAGCCACACCCAGAGCCACACCATTGCCTTCAATGGCAATGGTTTCCACAAAGAGAAAAGCTACACTTACAACACACACTTCCCAGAATAGAGTTGCAACTATTCCATGCAGGCTTGCTACACCACTAGTGAGACACATCGTAGAAGCCGATACTACTCCTGACTGGATTGACAGAGTGACTTGCATTCTTTAACGTTTACTCTGAAAGTTTATTTTATGCAAATTGTTCCCAAAGTTATGGCCTCTAAAACAGCTTGCAAATGCTAAACTCATCAGAACACAGCTTTGATTTTCAATATAAAATAAGCACACAGTTATAACTTATTAGAGAGCCAAACTGTTTATTTAGAGCACAACAGAATCAATATGGTTCCCAAAAGAAAACATACACTTCTGGTACTTAATGGACAAGTATGTGTAATACTTGGTTTACTGATCAAATTACAGAAGCCAAATCTCCAGCAGTCAACCTACTAACGTAGAATAACTGAACTCAACAGCTTTAAACTTATTACCTCTCTGGTTAAGCTAAACAAGCCTCTATAGACTGGGTGACAAGACTTTCACCTTCACTTTCCTCCATATAATCTGCAGTTTATCTGCAGCTTTCTTGCATTACCACCAATAGCTGAGTTTGTTTCAGATCTTGTTTAGTTTGTTGTCTTAGTGTATTACAACTGAACATGTTAAAAAAATCTCCAACTTTCATGCCTACTGTGTTTATTACAATCGTTATCTAACTTGTTAGCTACTTATTCCATTTGTTGATTGTTTCAAGATAGGATGGGACAAAAGACTTCAGAAGACTTGTATACTTTCCCATTCGTCAACAGAAACCAAAACAATGCCTTTGAAACATAACCAGTAGCTAATGCATAATTATTTAATAACAAAAAAGGCTATACATCAGCATAATTATCAGTCATCTATACAACATACATATACACTGCCGTGACCTGGGTTCACTCAATATAGATTTCAAATGTTTATTTCAATAGACAACATCACAACACTTTAATTACAATAACTGACAACTCATCTTTTGAATGAATGACTTTACATGATTTTGAACGTTCATTATATAACAAGGTGATTGTCACAGGACACAAAACTAAACCAAAGGAAATACACAGTAAACCACAGATACTACACAATAAACCACAGATACTACATTCCTCCTTCCTTAAGCAAAAACCAAAAATACTAACAAAACATTGCACACACCAAATACTAATAACATAACTCAAACTGCAACAATACTAACGACAAGTATTCCAATTAATTTCAGGTCTTGCGTTCAAATCCATAACGATCGACCGGTTTTCTCTCTCTCTCTTGGGATATTCCTTCCTGGTGATTGGTCTTGCATTATCTGATGAATTCTGTGGTGAGTTTTCATCTGTTGATACGATTGACGATGACTGTTCATTTGTCTCGACCAATGGCTGAGATTGAGGTACTGCTGGAATCACAAGTTCCCTGTCGTCTGGAGGTGTATCCTGAATTGCTTCTGTTGATCTTCGACGAATCTGATCAAAATGACAACAACGATACTGACCATTCGATAATTGAACCTGAGCTGATACAGGTCCCGTCTTCTGATGTATTTCTCCTGGAACCCACTGTTCACCATAACGATAGTTCTTCACAAACACTTGATCACCAACCTCAAATCTCCTTTCCTTGGCATGTAAATCATGCTTCTCAATCTGTTTTCCCTGTTGATACTCCACTCGCTCAGCACTGTGTGGTTTCAGAAGATCCAGGCGTGACCTGGGACGACAACGCAACAACAGTTCACTTGGTGATGAACCCGTGGTGTTCTGAGGTACGAGTCTATAGGCAAATAAAACTTTGGCAATACGGCTTCGAATGGATCCTTCCTTCACTTTCTTGAGGCCACGCTTTACCAGCTGTACTGATCGCTCTGCCAATCCATTCGTAGATGGATGAAAAGGAGCAGATGTAACTTGTGTAATTCCATTTTTCTTCAAAAATGATCTGAACTCGGCACTGGTGAAGCATGACCCGTTATCTGACACAATGGACTCTGGCAATCCAAACTGTGAGAATACACACCTTAGTTCCTCTATCACCACTGATGAAGTGCTTCCGGAAGTGGGAATTGCTTCAATCCACTTAGAGTGTGCGTCAACCACAATAAGTATCATATGTCCTTCAACAGGTCCAGCATAGTCAATGTGATGCCTGGCCCAGGGTCTGGTAGGCCAAGACCATGGATGAAGTGGAGCTACTTGCGGAGTAGACTGATGTTGTTGACACTCTGTGCAATCACTAACCATGTCCTCGATATCCTTGGAAATTCCTGGCCACCACACATACATTCTTGATAGTCCTTTCATTTTGGTTACTCCCGGATGACCTTCATGTAGTTGAGTCAACACATGAGCTCGATAAGACTTTGGTATTACCACCCGTGCTCCCCATAGTAAGCAACCATTTAACACTGACAGTTCCTCCTTCCTCTGATAAAATGGATTCAAACTAGATGATACAGCTGACTTTCCAGGCCAACCATGCTGAACGTACTCGAATACCATTGTTAGTTCTGGATCACACATTGTAGATTGCTTGATCTGGCTTGCTGTAACAGGTGAGGAATCCAAATGCTCTACCAATAAAACTAATTCCGGAGGCACGTCATTCTCCTCGACAGTATCACTTAACGGCAACTGACTCAGCGCATCTGCATTCCCGTGGTCAGAAGTGCATCTGAACTTGATGTTATACTCAAACATTGAGAAAAACAAAGACCAACGACGAATTCTTGCCCGCTTGAGCTGAAGTGGGTTTCTGTCCACTCAATAAACTCAGTAGAGGCTTGTGATCCGTTATAAGAGTGAAAACGCGTCCAAAAAGATTCTGATAAAATCGTTTCACACCAAAAACACACGATAAACCTTCTTTCTCAATTTGTGAATAATTGCGCTCAGCTGAGTTTAGAGTTCGTGACGCATATGCTATTGGTCTCTCCGATCCGTCCGAAAAAATGTGTGCTAGAACTGCCCCAAGACCATATGCTGAGGCATCACAAGCTACTACTACCGGTAGCTCTGGGTTGAAATGAGTTAAGATATCAGCTGCTGCTAGTAATTTCTTTGATTTCTCGAAAGCAGTTTCCTGAGCTGATGACCATTTCCAGTCCACCCCTTTAGTCAGTAATTAAACAGAGGGGTCAAACAGGTCCATTATTGCGGTAAGAACTTCCCATAGTATGAAATTAAGCCCAAAAATGATTTCAGCTGAGTTACGTTCATCGGCCGTGGTGCTTGCTGAACAGCACGAACTTTCTCAGGCAGTGGTCGAATTCCATCTTGATCAATAACATGACCCAAAAATTCAACTCTCGGCGACATAAATTTGCATTTACTTTTCTTAGCTCGAAGTCCAGCAGTAGCTAATCGTTTAAAGACCTCCTCTAATGCCTGTAAGTGTTCTGTTTCACTTTCGCTGGATATCAAAATATCGTCGATATATACTAGCACTCCACAAATACCTCGAAGAAGATCCTCCATCACCTTCTGAAAAATTCCCGGGGCGGAGGAAATGCCAAATGGCAGTCGCGTATAGCGAAACAACCCCTTATGAGTATTAATCACCACTAACTCTTTTGCTTTAGCATTTAATTTCAACTGCTGATAAGCTTGGGCTAAATCTAACTTCGTAAATAATTTCCCTTTGGCCAATGTTGCAAATAAATCTTCTATCTTTGGAATGGGGTATCTCATTAGTTTTGATACTGGATTGACAGTCATCCGGAAATCCCCACATATTCTGACTGCTTTCTTATCTTTCTTCAAAACTGCTACTATGGGTGCTGCCCAATCTACATACTCAACTTTTTCTAAGGTCCCTTCACTCACTAATCGATCAAGTTCCTTTTCAACTAGCTACAGTTCGTCCAGCTTAAAGAGTAGAAAGTACAGATCTCAAAACTTAGACTAGTTGCAATCACAATAAGCTTAGCCATACCTTTTTTGTGTTGTTAGATCCCAATCCACTCGAAACTAAGTCATATAAAACAGCATAAGTATAAGAACTACGCTATCTCCATAGACATTCCATACATTAAGCGCCATTTTTTTGACGTCACAAATTCGTCCGTCCTACGTCACAACTCGTAGTTAAACTGGAGCCGCGCCCTCACACGGCAGCTCCTATTCGGGAACTTCCCTTCGCAAATTGACTGTTTTTGCTATGTCTTTATATTTCTTTTTCTGTGTACTGTGGGCTTACTTTGTTGTTACAGGTGGAATGAGCACCAATAGAGGACTCCAGCAAGCCAAATTTGAAGAATGAAGACCCGCCTGGGACGGAGATACAGCTCTGCACACTGGCTACTATTCAGAGTTATTTCGAAGCGGCCGAAAGAGCTACTGCGCTCATTTTTTTCCAGAGGTAGCCTGAGGGCTTCTTCGCAACATTACAGAGCCATATTTCTAATATCTATGTATTTTTTTTTTGTTAACAGTAAAATTTCATGCCGTTTTACTCGTGCGTTATTCTAAAAAAAACTCTCTGGAACTTTATTCTAAGGGGGGTATTTTACTTGTGCGCAAAATTTGGATTCAATTCAGTGATCCAGTTCCACGAAATATCAATTTTTATTTTCAAGTTGACAACTGAATCGCAATTTCACCCCGCCCCCCATAACTTTGAGCTCCGCAAACGCGCAATTTATGTGGTAAGATAATCAATTAACTTGTGACGGCTCTAAAAAGAGCCCATTTGTAAACAATAATAAGAAATACAAATGAGCCGCGATATGGCCGTTGAAACTTTGGAAATAGTTAGTCCCTCGAGCAAAAGTGATGGCGTATTCCCGATGTTGCTTGGAGTTGGTTGCTCATTAGTGGGAGGGGTAGTTCAGCACAAGATTTAGACTTGTAGGCGATAGGGCTGAAGAGTATAGCCGTAGCAATCCCGATGGAAAGAACTGAAGTGATGATGATGGAGTCTATACGCAGCGGAGTCTCAATACAAGGTTGGTGGAATTGTCGGAGCTGGTACCAGTCAGGGTGGAGTTGGTCATGGTTGAGACAGAGTTTTAAGCTGCTCCAATGGGTTCCCCTGCAAGTATAATAGAAGGATGTTATTCTAAATGACTGTCTCAGACTAGTACACTATATACAAGTTATAGCTCAGAGACCGTTTGTGTCCACCTGCTTCGCGGTTTTTGGCGCCAAAGTTAATTGATTGTTTGCGTGGCAACATCCCCTGGTGGTTTAGTTCACAAATGCGCAAGCGCAACACTCTGACGTCACTAATACGTTGTCGTTGAGGTAAGAGCTTCCGCAAACGTCACAACTTACACGGAAAATACTAACACTCTCACAAAAGCATTTTTATTTCCCTTAATTTTCAAGATAGGGGTTTCAAATTCATATGGATTAAAATACAACTATTTAGGTATTTTATATTAAATTCCCAAGACACTTACTTCAAAATTGCAAAATTACCAGCTTAAAGCATTTGGGGAGTTCAGTTTTTTATAAAAAATGAAATTAAAAATAAGTAAAATAGTATTAAAATATAAAAATTTGGTACAAATCAAATTAATGAGCCATAGATTCAGTCTGCAAAATCTTTAGACACTCGAATTTGATTTACTCTTTTTCTGGCTTAAAAACATCAAAAATATCCTCCATTTATAGGGTCACTTCTTCTATCTATTACCACAGTTGTGACCACAAACCACAATTTTTTTAAAACATAATCAATTTCAATATATATTAATTTGTGTGTGTGTGAAGTTTCAGCTTCCTGACATCAATCTGACTGCACATGTATACATTTAAAGAACAATTAACAAAAAACAGAACTTTCTACTCTTTAAGCTGGACGCACTGTATATTTCTCATGGCATAAGGCAATTGCCTGGCCTTGCAAAATCGAGGTGTGGCTTCAGGGTCTGCCTCAATTGCTACATCGGGCCCTTTAAAAGTACCCAACCCAGATTGAAATATTTCAGCATACTTCTCAATAAGCTCATGCAATGCCGGTGCTCGCGTGCAATTTATTCTTGACCAATTTAACTTAATTACTTTCAGCCAATCTCTTCCCAGCAATGTTGGCCCATTTCCCTCAACGATAATTAAAGGTAACTTTACTTCTTGTTGCTCATACCCTACTTTCACATCTAACGAACCCATGACCTTTAGTGGTTCCTTTGAGTAAGTTTCTACCACAGGTTGCCGCCTCTTGCCTGCACCAGTCGATATCGTCCCTCTCCTTGAGGTTGCTCCCGTCTTAGGTTTTCTGCACACAGCAGCCAAATGACCACGACCCTTGCAGTTGTGACAAACACTTTCTTTGTGAAAGCAATCCTGTTCATTGTGTCCTAACCTTCCGCAACGAAAACATTCCTTTCCTGAGTTGCCCCTTTGCTCTGTTCGCACAGTCCTTTCATATTTCCCTTTTCCATACTGTTGCCGCTTTCCATCCGCGACGTACTGCACCCTTTTCGACTCGCTCTCTCGGTTACTGTCCATCTCTCGTAAGTTCTTTTCAGCTGTCTCAGTGCTCTGAGCGATTTGAATAGCTCGAACCAAAGTCAAGTCTGGTTCGCTGAGCAGTTTCTTTTGGATACTAGGGTCTTTCACACCCCATACCAATCTATCTCGAAGCATCTTGTCGAGCGAGTTCCCATAATTGCAAAATTCTGCAAGTTTTCTCAGTTGTGCTACATAATCTGCTACTGACTCTCCTTCCTTCCTTGATCGTGAATTAAACCGATATCTCTGCATAACCTCAGTAGGTTTAGGGCTGTAGTGCTCCGATAATACGGCGACCAGCTCTTCAAAAGACTTCTCTGATGGTTTCTCGGGAGCTATCAGGCTTCGTAACAGGTTGTAGGCATCGCGCCCCATCACCGATAAAAACGTAGCCCTTCTTTTGTCTTTCTTGTCTTCACCTGTGACATCGTTAGCCACGAAAAACTGTTCCAGTCGCTCCACATATTGAGTCCATTGCTCCACAGCAGGGTCAAATTGTTCTATATGACCAAGCAAAGCAGTAGCCATTATAATCCTCGTCGCCAAAATATGTCGTGACCTGGGTTCACTCAATATAGATTTCAAATGTTTATTTCAATAGACAACATCACAACACTTTAATTACAATAACTGACAACTCATCTTTTGAATGAATGACTTTACATGATTTTGAACGTTCATTATATAACAAGGTGATTGTCACAGGACACAAAACTAAACTAAAGGAAATACACAGTAAACCACAGATACTACATACACAATACCATGCACATAATAACACATTATCTTCTAGAATTGCCCATTTTACTGTTTGACCTATGATTAATTAGAAAGAAAAGTATGTTCCTTAGTTGTCAAAACTCATTCTTAAAAAAAAAAAACGCCAATCCGGGATTCATAATCAAGAACTTTTAGTCCTGGGAAAGGAGCTGAAGGTATAGCTAATCTACCATGTTCTAACTTAGATAATTTAATTTAGTCTTTTTTGGCAGCACAACAGCCAAATTATAAATAATGTGAAATATCCTAAACAAGTATGTATCTATCTGAGGTTAAATAACTGCCAATACGATAATAGCATTTTACAAAAGTCCACTCTTGATCAGTTCTCTGTTGGCATTCCAGAAGGCAGGGAACCACAACATCAGTGTGTCTATTTCTCTCCTGTGCTTGGGACACTTCTTTGCATCTAACACAGCATTTATTAGAATGTCCCTGTCAGTCTCTCCGGATCCTACCAGGTGACTTAGATGAGGACTGCATCGGAAGTACTTGATACCTTGCTCCTGGCAGCGACTGCTCATGTCCTTTGCCAATTGCTCCGGTTCTGTTATCTAATTAGGTATATAAATTAGAGAATGAATATATTGAATAGCTCATAGGCATAGCTAGCTACCACAGAGGTTACAGCGGTAACAACAGTCTACTTCATTACAATTTAGCTACTTATCATCAAAATGGTCAAGTATAGATAACAACAAATTTAAACTAGCTAAGAAGTTAAAAAAAAAACAAAAAAAAAACCTCTCCACATCAATTTTTCTTCCTATGCCTCTATAAAGCGGTCACATAATAAAATTGATCACTATAGATAACTGTTCATAGTCTTGTGTGGTGGGATGGCCACTGGAGAGCACAAATGAAGTACAAACACTGAGCAAAGGCTCTCAGACCAATTGAATATATCTCACCCACAATATCTAGCAACTAGAGGCCTACAAGGGGTCATTACCACCAGAATCTTACTGCAGACTAACTGTTACATTACACTCCCAGGGAAAGTTAGTATGTTTAAGTCCTGTAGTGTACAAAACCCTGAACAAGGGAATTATGTCTATTACATTGGGTCACCCTTTACCCAACATTAAGTGGACTAATCATATCCATATGCAGGCACAAACCAGTTGTATATTTAACTTTGTACATCATAATAGAGAAACTTTATTCGTATATTTTATCGATATTCCTTTTGCAATAATCTAATTCAATGGCAGAATAGCTAGTTGTCTTGTCCCTCCATGGAGATACATAATATAGCTTTTATTTCTCATAGAATCTTGGATTTAGAGAGAAAGCTGAAACATTTAAAGATAGCGGTTTCATAATGTGAATATATAGTTGTGACATTAAATTGATACTTAGGACATTATTCAGAATTGCCAATTATTGTAATAAGATGTCAACCCAAGTTTGTAGCTTGCTTGTTGTGCACAGTTTATGAATAGCAACGACAACAACCAAGCATAAACACAGCCAGCTTCAACAACTACTACTTTCATTCTTTTACCTGTAGCTTGTATAGTTTTATTTCCAGCGTCTTCCACGGTTGGGAGAGGAGGGAGGGGGAGTGGTAAGTGGGAGGGGAGCGGTAGGAGGGGGCATGTAAGCTATCATTTTACCTCTAGCATAGTATTATTCTGTTATCACTCGTCAATATTCTCAATGTTTGTCAATGTTTGTTGAACTTTCACCGTCTCAGTTATAGTTGTTTGTCTATCTTTCATTCAGTTTTCGTATTTGTCGGTTTATCATATAGATTGAGTGAGTTAGTCTGTGTCCATTTCTTTTAAGTACATTGTGTATTATGTAGGAAGTGATGCCTGGACAGTAGTCGTTTGTGTGGTTAGTATATTTGTGTGTTGTGACATTGAAAAACTCCTTCTAGTCGTTATGATTTCTACATGGCTAGTAGTACAACAGTAAACCACTCATAGAGACTAAATTATAAAACAACACATGTTTTATATTCAGTAATTTTAAGAACAACACCAACAGCACAGTGTGGTCTTCGTGTTGCTGGTGTCAAAATATTCATATCATTTATTGTGTCACCTAAACACTCAACAAGCACACACTATCATACTCACGAGTTCTGTTTTACACTAACTTTCATACATTCATAGACATGCCTGCTGATATAGGTACCATGTCAATCAATAAAACACACCACGATTGCCAATTGTTGTAAGAAAATATGTAGCTATAGTGTGTTAGAAGTAAGAAAATATGTAGCTATAGTGTGTTAGAACTTACAGGTGACATTTTTAGAAGTTTTGATAAGAATACAAAAAATGTTCAGCATATAATAGGGCAACTGGTCAGCAACAGGTAATGGCAGAAACATGTGATAAAGACTCAATTGCAGGATGTCACATGTTAGTTTGAAGATGACATGGAAAGTGAAGTGAAGTAGTAGTGTCTTTGGAAGAGAAATTTATTATTATTATTATTTTTTTTTTTTGGGGGGGGAGGGGGGGAGGTAATTTTTGTTGTTGTTTTTTATACTATCAAGCTAATTGTTAATAAATGTGATAATTGTTTGTACTCATTGTTTATAAATGGAGAAGTGCATTCGTGCACTATTAAAAAGTGATCTTATTAACTAAGGCTACTGAGTACTTGATCACATTTTCAGGTTAAACAATTACCAAAGATTGTCCTATTCTATAGAGCTCAACTTCTTTCAAAGATCTGTCACATGTTATAGAGGAACTAAAGGTTGTGATGGATGAACAAGGATGGGATGATTGGAGAGGAAGGTACTGCAAATTATTGTGAATCATAGTATCAAATTGTCGGCAGAGCTGCTTCTTACGTTGTTCTGGCAAATGTGGATCTCATTCATCTGGAACAGTTGAATTCAATGGAGTGCTAGCTAAAATATTTTAATTTACGCACTTTTATTAATTGGGTAGAAGCAAATGTGACACCATGCAGCAATTTAGAAAATGCGGTTCTCACGGAATGATGGGTTGATTAGCTTCTACTTTGCAGAAAATATATCATCTTTGCGATAATATTTAAAAAAAATACTTTTGTGACTAACGAAAAAAAAGAAGTGCTTATCCCTGCTGAATTTTTAACCTGGAGTGTCAGCTTCATCTCATCTCAGTTGAGAGGACTTTCTAATGCCAGAGAAAGAGATGGCTAAAAGGCTTGCAAATGAATAATTTTGAACAATCATTTGTAAATATGCTAAAATATTTTCTGTGTCAACCTGAAACTCAAGATACTGTAAAAATTTTTAATTACAAGCAATGCACACAACAGATATAATTAATCAAGTTGACTCCAATTACCTTGAATAAAGTTAATAACTGAAATATTACAAACACTTAAAAATCGTTACAGTATGTGATGTTATTTATAAATCACCGGTGTTTACTATAATTTAATCTATGCTTTCTTCGGCTACATAATCGCCACGCCTCCTCTCAGAATACCACATTTGAGCAACGAATGCCAGTATAACTATTATACCAATACTGATAGAGGAAAAGGTGAAGTGTGTCACTCCACAGCTCACCAGATACTTCTCCATGACACTGCTGAGGGAGGTGAAGATGTGCTTGATCCCAACATTAAGTTAGCAACAGCTAACATAGAAACAACTAAGCCTAACAGAAAGCCCCTCATGGAGCCGGGGCACTGAGCACAGAGAAGCTCAAGCCCTGTGGCTAAAAGGAGGTAATAAGCAATAGCTTGGGGCAATTCAGGAATGCACAGCCAGTAGAAGTAAGATTCATGGCTTCACCATTCCCCTCTGTGGCAGCTGAAGAGTTAAATAAGCATACGATGGAGGCATTTTTATTGGAGTCTAGCATGTGTCCAGTTACATCAAGAGTGAGATAGCCAATCCAAGAAACTAGCAAAAAAATCATTCCAACTAAGAACTTCTTGCTGATGTTTACAGAGGCAATGCGCCTTCGAAGTAGGGGATACAAAGTACATTCATAAACTATTACGCCTATTAGTATTAAATATCCAGAAATATTGGAAACGACTGCTCGCACTACACAATGACTAATTCCTGTTCTGTAGCCTGTAAAATGATACAGAAAATCTTGATATGAAAAAGTCGGCAAGAAGAGAAAGCATCCTGGCAGTAAGGTACTAACTGGTATAGTCAACATGATCTTGAAAAAGGGTTTTACATCTTCCACCTCTTCTGAAGTGAAAGGTCCGCCATAAACATGCTTGGCCAAGTTTATTCTAGAGTGATTTTTTCTCCATGAAATATCAGCATATCGTAAAATAAGAATATTTATTGTTCCATGTGTACTGCAGTACACTGAAAATTAGCCTCAGGCAATTTGAAGATATTGGCACAACAGTTATTTTATTTCAGCTGAAACTGTCAAGACATAAAGCAGCTGTTAGTACAGCAGCAGCAATGCCAATGGCAATGCTTTTGTCAGTGCATTGAAAGGCAAAAGATTTCACAGAAAATGTCACATAGAAACAGCAAGCATACCAACTTTCAAAAAGTTCCCTGCGCGGGCGTTTAAAGGGCATATGTACCATCTATACATACATAGCTACATACATACTAGTGGTGTGCTTGAGCACAAGTGGCGAGCGAGCCTGATAGTTAGGTAACATAAAAATAAGTATTGTTACTATGTTTTAGCTTAGTTCATGCAAACACTATAATAGCAGTTATGACCTTTTATTTCAGCAAACTAATTCAAAATCACTCTCTTTTTGTTAACTTTTGTAGTATTAAACATCTGTGTGGGGCGACCCACTTCATGAAGATCAAGACTGGCCCACCCGGGAGGGTGTGCCGTGGGAACTGGGAACTGAGCTAGTTAGCAGTTCACTTGTGGAATGTGTGCATATGCGTTGTGTATCATTAGTGTGTGTAGTAGGATGTACGTGTGTGCGTTTGAGCGGGAAGTCTGACCAATCAGATAGCCACACGGAGCTAGATAGTAATTAGCTGGGAGGAGTCTCAGCATTCTATATAGGCTGAGACTCCAGGTTTGTGAGTTGTTCTTATTCATTTCTTCTGTATCCGTGTTTGTGCGTTGTTGGTTGTCTGGATTATATCTATGGCAAGTGGGGACAACATAGCTAAGGCATAATGGGAGGTGATAGGAAACTGGTGGCAGACCCCGAGGATAAAACCTGCGGAGACGTACAACTCTTTGGCGGGCAACCTCACAATCTGCCATTCTGATAATCTCAATTACCAGTAACTCTTGAACAAACTCTCAGCTACAATAAACAAAAAATCAGTGTTATTATTTGCAATTTAAGCCAACAAATATGGAATTACTACTTACCTCAATTTCCTGAGTATTGATAACTTCTGTAGTATCAAATTTAAAGTTATTATTTTGACTATCTGAATTACCGTGAATTCTTGACAACAAGCTCTCAGCTACAAAAACAAAAGACAACCAATTTTAGCACACAAATACAAAATTACTGTCTTACCTCACTCTCTTGAGCAGCGGTAACTTTCGTAGTATCAAACTGAAGCCATTCTGACTATTTGAATTTACCAGTCACGGCAGGTAAAGTGCAGCGGACCGAGGTTACCGGCGATTAAAGGGACTGGCAATCAAAGGGGTGGAGGGCGTTAGCCCGAACACGTATCCGGTTCGACGCATGCGCCGGGACCGGGGTAAGGGGCATTGGCCTCGTGTAGTGGGCACCAGTTAGGAAAAGAAAAGAGAATGGAAAAAGATAAGAAAGAGAAGACACCCAGAACGGTGGGCAAGGCCACGACAGAGCCCCGTGGCAGATAAGACGCGCCGGCACCGAAGAGGTGGAAGGGCACGACAAATTTGGCGGAGGATAGTGAGGAGGAAAGATCAGGGGATGACGGCTACGCTGAGGTGGAGCAGAACTCCAAGATGATACGGGTGTTAATGAAGCAGATGGGTGTCTTACAAAAAACAGTCATGGAGAGGCTTCCAGAAAGAAAGGGTACATTGTGAGCGGGAGCCTGGGGTGGAAAAGTGGGTTAAGTACATGAGAGTGAGAGGAAAGAAATTGTCAGGGACGTGGGAGAGGAGGACTGGAAGGCTAAGGCAAACGTTCCTGATGCTCACCTCCGTGCTAGCAATAGTGCGTGACAAAACCGAGCTCAGAGGGCTTTGTGGAGGCGTCCAGTGGGCGAGTGTTTGGACGTGTAAGTATAGCAAGCTGAGCTGAAGGAGGGAAGCCAGCTAAAAAGGGGGGGTGCAGCTGGGAGAGCTATAAGAGAGAAGAGTGAGCAGGAGGGCAGGAGGACAGGAGAGTAAGGCAATTAGGAGAAGGAGGTAGGGGCACTCAAAGGAGTAGCCGAGGGGCGACAATGCCGGGGTAGTAGGATAAGGAGGGGGGCAAGTTCCATGTTTGGGACCTGAAGAGGGAAGGTCGAGAGGGTCGGGATAGGGAAAGAGAGATCCCTGCCGACCTGATCGGGTCCCAAAAAGAGTAAGGCAACGTGTGGTCCCGAGAGAGAAGGAGAGGGTGACAGTGGTCCAGCGTTGGACGGCAACGCTGTGAAGTCCCCAGATATCAGAGGGTAAATAAGGGGGAGGGGGTCCAGTGTTGGAAGGCAACACGGTGAAGCTACCTGAGGAAGGGGGACGGCAGGGGACCAGTGTTGGAAGGCAATGCTGTGAAGCCGTAGAGGGAAAAGGAGGGTGGCTGGGGAACGGCGTTGGAAGGCAACGTGGGGTAGCCACCAGGGGAAGGAGAGTGGTGTAGGACCAGCGTGGAGAGTCAGCGCTGTGAAACCACTGGGGGGAAGGAGGGTGCCAGAGGTCCCGCGTTGGAAGGCAACGCGGGGAAGGCACGAGATAAGAAAGAGTGTCAGTGGTCCAGGGCTGAGAGACAGACCTGTGAAGCATTTAGAAAGAAGTGAGTGACACGAGGGTCCAGTGCTGGAGTGGGAAGCATTGGGAAAGGGTGTCAGGAGTGAAGAAGGCACGAGGGGACGATACAGGTGAGGCCAAGCGTCAGGGTGTCTCGTCCGGGGAAGGTGCCAGACAGAGCAGTGAGTGCGCGGGCGAGTAGAGAGGGCAGAGCACCAGGAGAGAGTGGGGCCTGCCAGGAGCTATGGGGCCTGCCAGGAGCTCTGGGTAGTGCACGCCAGTGAATGAGAAGTGAGCCACTACGGAGGGACATGGGCATTGACATGTTCACGTCTGTGTTGTTAGCTGTCACAGACAAAGTGGCGGAGCTGGTGAGGCTGCCAGGATCAAGGGAGCCGGTGGGGCACCAGCGGGAGAAAAAGGGGGCGAGAGGCCACTGTTCCAGAAGTTGCTGGACAGTTGAAGGATGCCAAGGCGGAGGAGAGCGAGGAGAAAAAAGCAACCAAAGTGGTGCATCTACTGAAAAATCAACCACCACTGCCGAGCAAGGTGGTCGAGAGGATTAGGGAAGGCTCCTTTGTAGACTTTGCCTTCTTCCCCGTGTTCGATGACGGACCAGGCGAGGCAGGAGACCGGAAGCTCAGCTCGAGCGAGGCCAGTGAAAGCTCGAGTGGCGGGTTCGGCAAAAGGAAGAACCCCAAGGAGGTGCCAGACCTGGCAGGGTGGAGCACGAGTTTCACGTTGTTTCAAGTGGCGTGGGCGTCCAGCAAGCCTGAGATGTGGGTCCCACTGGCGGCCTACAGGGAAGTCATATTCAAACTGGCGAAGAGGCACCAGTGGGCCCAGGTCGCCTGGTACGACAGAAGATTCAGACAGGAGGCGGCAGACAAGGACGACGTGAAATGGGAAGAGGAAAACCTGTCCTTGCTGCTCCCTCCACAGATGGAGCAGACGTGGCTGAACCTGCACTGGGTTCCGAAGTTGCACCTGCCTTCGCCCCTGTTAAAACGAAAGCAGGCACCCCTCCTTCTTTGCTCGAGCTTTCTCAGCGGGGGGGCCACTTCCCCCCGCCCCTTGCCTTGGCTCTGCCTTCACCTGTGGCATGGCGTGGACCACGTCCGAGCATTCAGCGATCCAGTGCAACAGGCCAGGAGAAAGAAAATAGACAGTCGTCATAACTGGCACAGTACTTTGTTGTCACATTGCTAATAGTGGTATTCTTTTAAAAAAATGGATGTAGTTTTCTCAATTACGAGTCAATGCAAAGGGGTACGAGTTCAGTTAGGCAGTCGAGAGGGGGAACTGCGGTGGGAGAGAGTGAGTCGAAGGGAGCGAGAGAGAGAGAAAGGGGGTGTTGGTACTAGTTAGGGCACGGGGAAGGGAGCGGGAGGTTGTACTTAAGGAGGATGGGGCGGGTAGTTTAGGGCACACATGCACGCATGTAGTTTAGGATGGAGAGGTGTCACAGTATGAGTGGGCAAAAGCTGACAAAAGGTTATACTCTTGCAGGTTACCGTTTCACAAATCAATTGAGAGAACTCGAGCAAAGGTCAGAGGGCTCGAGCAGTAGAGTGCTGCAGGGAGCGGAGGAGGTAGTGACCCCTCTGGTGTGGCAGCAGTGGGAGGAGGAGCTGAGAGATCACCCGGACAGAGAGTTGGCAGAGCTCCTAGTGAGAGGCATCAGAGAGGGGTTCCGCCTGGGGCACGACCAGAGCAAAGTCGTGCTGGAGGAAAAAGGGGGATCCATGTACGAGGCCTCTCAGCACAGAGAAGTGATACAAGAGTACCTGGCAAAGGGGGTACAGGGCAGGAGAGTCTGGAGGGTGGAGAAAGACACTGCGGGAATTCAGTGTTCGCCCTTTGGAGTGATTCCCAAGAAGGGCAGGCCAGGCAGGTGGAGGTTGATTGTGGACCTGTCTGTGCCGGATGCCCACAGTGTCAATGACGGCATCGACAGAGAGCTGTCGAGTGTGTCGTACACGTCGGTGGATGACGTCATAAGGAGGGTGCTGGAGCTGGGGGAGGGTGCCCAGATTGCTAAGGCTGACGTGAAAGCAGCCTACAGGAACATTCCCGTCCACCCCAGAGATCGGTGGCTGCTGGGAATGAGGTGGGAAGGCGAGACCTTCATTGACTGCACCCTCCCATTCGGGCTCAGGTCAGCCCCTCTGTTGTTTACGGCCGTGGGGGATGCCATAGAGTGGATTGCCACGAGGAGAGGAGCAGTATGGCTCCGGCATTATATTGATGATTTCGTGGCAGTGGGGCAGAAAGGCACTGACCAGTGCGAGAGGACCATGGCCGTATTCAAGGAGACGTGCCAGCGGCTGGGGATGCCGCTGGACGAGAATAAGGAGGAAGGTCCCAGCGAGGTGCTGACCTTTCTCGGGTTGGAGATAGACTCGGTCAGGATGGAGGTCAGGTTGCCTCAGGAGAAACTGACCGAGATGAGGGCCCTCATAAAGAGATGGAGGGGCATGAAGTCCTGCAAGAGGAGGGACCTGGAGTCGCTGGTGGGGTCCCTCAACCACGCGTGCAGGGCGGTAAGGCCGGGTAGGGCCTTCAAGAGGAGGTTGCAGAACCTCATGACCACGGTGGAGAGAGATGGTCGCAGAGTGAGGCTGAACGTGGAAGCCCGGGCAGATATAGAATGGTGGCACCAGTTTGGGCTGAGGTGGAACGGGACCTCTCTCATGAAGGCTGTGGTCGTGGACGGAGAACCACAGGAGGAGATGTTCTCGGACGCATCCGGGAACTGGGGATGTGGCGCAACTTGGAAGGGCAGGTGGTTCCAGATCCAGTGGAGCGCTCTGCTGGGGACGAGTGAGTGGGGCATAATGCCCAAGGAGATGCTGCCAATCGTGGTAGCGGCAGTAGTGTGGGGCGCCCGATGGAAAGGGCTAGTCATTAGAGCCCGGTGCGACAACATGTCGGTCGTGGCGGCCATGCAGGCGGGTGCCTGCAAAGAGAGGTGGCCCATGCACCTATTGAGATGCCTGGCATTCGTAGAGGCGAGACTGTCGGTGACAGTGAGGGCAGAGCACATCAGGGGGTCTGAGAATGGGGTGGCAGACGACCTGTCCAAAAATAGGTTACAAAGTGCTCGTTCTACCATGCAGGTGACGGAGGAGGAGCCAGTGGCAGTGCCGGCAGAGGTCCTGGGGATGCTGACCACGGCAAGTTAATCCTGGTCAGGGCAGGAGTGGAGGAGGCTGTCGGAGCTGCTATTGACCTTTCAATAGCAGAGCCCACGCGGAGGCGGTATGCCTCCGCGTGGAAGAGGTACTCGGACTGGTGCGGGAGTCTGAGGGAAGATCCTCTGCCAATCACGGAGGACAAAGCCATGGCGTACGTGGTAACCTTGGCCAGAGAGGGGTTGAAGGCCGGGACGGTGAAGTACCACCTGGCCGGCATGAGGATGGCTCAGATCAAGGCAGGCATGGCCGCACCGGATTGGGGTACCATGGACAGACTGACCCAGCTGAGGAAGGGCCTGGCACGGATGGAGGTCGTGGGCAAGAGAGACGACCTGAGGAGAGAGCCCGTGAAGTGGCGCCACATGAGGGCCATGCAAGCCGCTTGGACAATAAAGGGAGAGAAAGGAAAGATGTTGTGGGCTGCGGCCTGCATGTGCTTTTTCGGTTGCCTGAGGGCAGGAGAGGCTCTGGCTCCGGAAGGAGTGGAGTTCGACGCGAAGGCCCACTGGGGGGACGTGCAGTTGGGGGACGCCCCAAGCCCCAAATTGATCCGAGTTCGGATAAAAGAGTCCAAAACGGACAGGATGAGAGTGGGGGCCTTCGTGACCCTACACAGGACAGATCTGGACGTCTGCCCAGTGAGAGCCGTGTTGGATTTCATGGTATGCAGAGCGTCGGGGCCGGGCCCGTTCTTCACTGGGCGAGACGGAATGGGTCTCACCAGGCGGGACTTCGTGGTGGAAGTCAGAAAGGCCCTGGTGGAGAGAGGGATACCGGAGGCAGGAATCTTCGGCCACAGTTTCCGTATTGGGGCAGCCACGGCAGCGGCCGCTGGCGGTGCCTCGGAGGAGGAAGTAAAAGCCCTGGGGAGATGGAGGAGCAGGGAGTACAAGGGCTATATTAGGAGAGAGGAGGGAGACCAAGCTTCCTCGGCCAGGAAGTGGACAGAGACAATCAAGGCTGGGAACAGCAGCCATGACTAGTCAGAATTCAAGGTGTCATGATCACATTTATTCCCCTCATGCATATGTGTTTGTTAGCAATCGAGTTTTGTTCAATTTACGATTGGCAACATGGGCTAGAATGGGAATCGGGTAGCAAATAGAGGGTAACCTAGGTGGGCATGAGGGGAAGTAAGGGTGAGACTAGTCCTATGTTAAGGGGGTAGTGTGTGCGTCGGAGCAGTCGGGGCTCTCCGGGGGGTCATGTTGGGGGGGTGTTGGTGGGGAATGTGCAGCTGCGGCAGGATAGAAAAGCCTCAGCTGCGCAAGGGCGAGCCTCAGGCGATGGCGCCTGGGGCGCACCAACCCCCAGCAGGGCCTCGTCGGAGGCGTGGCCAAGCAGGAGACTCGGCCCGCACGTGCGACTGCAAATCTCAGGCACACACACTTCAAAGATGAGCAAAAGCCAACTGTAAGTTATCTTGTCAATGTTTCACGCAGTCCCTCAGCAGGTAACGGCAGGTAAAGCGCAGCGAACCGAGGTTACCGGCGATTAAAGATACTGGCAATCAAAGGGGTGGAGGGCGTTAGCCCGAACACGTATCCGGTTCGACGCATGCACCGGGACCAGGGGTAAGGGGCATTGGCCTCGTGTAGTGGGCACCAGTTAGGAAAAAAAAAAGAGAATGGAAAAAGATAAGAAAGAGAAGACACCCAGAACGGTGGGCAAGGCCACGGCAGAGCCCCGTGGCAGAGAAGAACCCACCCACCGCATCCCAAATAATTCAAGGGAGGGTAGTAAGGGAAGGGTGAATTTCTCCGGGTATCCTAGGTTGGCGTAGGGTATTCCGTGACTGATTTGGAGTCGCGTGTAAAGGGGGGAATGTGCAGCTGCGGCAGGATAGATAAGCCTCAGCTGCGCAAGGGCGAGCCTCAGGCGATGGCGCCTGGGGCGCGCCAACCCCCAGCAGGGCCTCGTCGGAGGCGTGGCCGAGCAGGAGACTCGGCCCGCACGCGCGACTGCAAATCTCCGGCACACACACTTCAAAGATGAGCAAAAGCCAACTGTAAGTTATCTTGTCAATGTTTCACGCAGTCCCTCAGCAGGTAACTGTTGACAACAAGCTCTTCTACAAAAAAGAAAGGCCAGAGTTATTTTTGTATATTTAGCTAACAAATATGGAATTACGTACTTACCTCAGCTTCCCTGGAGTAGTAGTAGCTTCCTTAGCATTAATACTGCGGCATTCTGACTACCAATGGCTCTTGACAACCAACAATCGGCACTCCGTATCCCCCCATAAAACGGCGAAGTTTTGAAATTAAGTCTGGAAAAGGATCTTCAATGCCATAGTAACCGGTCGAATCGAGTTTTTGTTTCTTGAAAAGCAAGCGTTTTCGCAGGAATTTTCTCACACTTCTGCGCTTAAGTATAAAGTAAGGCTTGCCTAATGCTGTAGTTTCAGAATAAACTGGGGTCAAGCCCAAAAAGCCGTGTTTTTAGGAGAAAAAATTTCCCCCCACGCGTGTTTAAAGGGCATACATACATTCATACTAGTGGTGTGCTTGAGCACAAATGGCGAGCGAGCCTTAAACTACACTATTGTTAAATGATTTATTTTAACAACTAACACTCAAGCTACTAAAATAAAGTCGAGTTTTTAAATTAAGTATATGCGGTAAAGGGGGTTCAATGCCATAGTAACCGCTCCCTGCAACTGTTTGAATTGAAAAAGAAGCAACAAAATCAAGTCACGTATTTAAAATTTTCTTTGTGATATTCTTAATAGTAGTTGTAACGCACAATACTTTCACACAACTGAACATACCTACGCAAGACTTACCTTCGTGGTTCGTCTAGTGGACAATGAATTTTCAAGTAAATGCTGTTGAGTAGGGCTTACAACTGTGATAAATAGCGTATTAACTTACCACCGCCAGTAACTCGAATAGAAATGGAGCTCCCATAAGTTTTTGAGTTTTAACTGCACCCGCAAAACAATTCAAAGCGGTAAACAATTCAATTTCTAAGGTGATACGGGTAATGGTCGCTAAACCAGAGGATTCTGTTTAGTGAAGTTTGGGACGGGGTGGAACGCCGAGCGAACACAAAAATACGGAGGGTCAAAGTACAAAATGACATACGTACGTCCAAACATATACATAAACTAGTGGTGTGCTTGAGCACAAATGGCAAGCGAGCCTGATAGTTAGGTAACATAAAATGTTACTATTTTTAGCTTACTTCATGCAAACACTATAATAGCAGTTATGACCTTTTATTTCAGCAAACAAATACAAAATCACTCTCTTACCTGATTAATGGTAACTTTTGTACTATCAAACATCTGCCATTCTGATAATCTCAATTACCAGTAACTCTTGAACAAGCTCTCAGCTATGATAAAAAAATAAACCAGTGTTATTCTTTTTAATTTTAGCCAACAAAATATGGAATTACTACTTACCTCAATTTCCTGAGTATTGATAACTTCTTTAGTATCAAATTGAAGTTACTTTGACTATCTGAATTACCTCGAATTCTTGACAAGCTCTCACCTACAAAAACAAAAGACAATCAATTTTAGCACACAAATACAAATTTACTTTCTTACCTCATTTTCTTGAGCAGTGGTAACTTTTGTAGTACCAAATTTGAGCCAATCTGACTATTTGAATTTACCAGTCACTGTTGACAAGCTCTTAGCTACAAAAAAGAAAGGCCAGAGTTATTTTTGCATATTTAGCTAACAAATATGGAATTACGTACTTACCTCAGCTTCCCTCGAGAAGTAGTAGCTTTCTTAGCATTAATACTACGGCATTCTGACTACCAATGGCTCTTGACAGCCAACAATCGGCACTCCGTATCCCCCCTAAAATGACGAAGTTTTGAAATAAAGTCTGGAAAAGGGTCTTCAATGCCATAGTAACCGGTCGAATCAACTTTTTGTTTCTTTGAAAAGCAAGCATTTTCGCAGGAATTTTCTCACACTTTGGAGCTTAAGAAAGTAAGGCTTGTTTAATGCTGTAGTTTCAGAATAAACTGGGGTCAAGCCTAAAAAGCCGTGTTTTTATGAGAAAAAAGTTCCCCGCGCGCGCGTTTAAAGGGCATACGTACCATCCCACATACCTACCTACATACATACATATTATATACTAGTGATGTGCTTGAGCACAAATGGCGAGCGAGCCTAAAGACTATACTATTTTTATATGAATGATTTTGACTTCTAACACTGAAGCTACTGAAAATAAGGTAAATTTAGCATACAGAGTAAAGGGATTTCAGTGCCATAGTAACAACTCTCTGCAACTGCTTGGAAAGAAAACAACAACAACAAAACAATACACGTTATTTAAACGTTTTCTTTGTGATATTCTTTAGCTAAGTAGTGGTTGTAACACACAATGCTTTGACAATCTATTTTCAAGTAAATACTGTTGCGCATGGCTTATAACCATGACAAAGAGCGCATTGACTTACCACCGCCACTAAATCGAATAGAAATGGAAGTCCCTTAAGTTTTCAAGTTTTAACTGCACCCGCAAAAGAATTCAAAACAGTAAACAATTCAATTTCTAGGGTGATACGGGTACTGATCGATAAACCAGAGGATTCTGTTTAGTGCAATTTGGGACGGGGTCGACCACATAACTAACACAAAAATGCGAGGGTCAAAGTACAAAATGACATACGTACGTCCAAACATATATACAAATAAATAAATAAACTAGTGATGTGCTTGAGCACAAATGGCGAGCGAGCCTAAAGACTATATTATTTTTATATCTGACTTCTAACACTGAAGCTACTGAAAATAAGGTCCAGTTTTTTTAATTTAGCATACAGGGTAAAGGGATTTCAGTGCCATAGTAACAACTCTCTGCAACTGCTTGGAAGGAAAAACAACAACATCTAACTGTAGTGCACAGTGTAACCCTTTCCATTCTCAGTTAGCATCACAGAATCTAAAGTCTCTGATCCCAGACTAAACTAACAGAATTACCTGAATAAACTTCGAAAGCAGTGGCAAAGAAGCGCAGCTTGACAAAGACTTCACAATTGTTCAAGAAGAGAGTAGCTGTAAACTTTTTGGTTGAAACAAAGTTGGTAAGGTTGTGCAGCAGATGATTCTCCGCGCTCGTTAATTGAAAAATACTGGAACTGTGAACGCTTTACCTAACTTACGTAATTAGAAGCGCGTGCGAAAACAGAAGTCTCACGTACCCCATAAACAGATAAATAAATAAATAAATAAATAAATGTAGCGAAATCTCGATTGCGTTACCCCTGAGAGTGTCTTGCTCGCTTCGCTCGCTTGCCAACTAGTGGTGTGCTTGAGCACAAATGGCGAGCGAGCCTTAAACTAGACTATTGTTAAACTTGATTTTAACAACTAACACTCAAGCTACTAAAATAAAGTCGAGTGTTTAAATTACGTATGCGGTAAAGGGGTTTCAATGTCATAGTAACCGCTCCCGCAACAGTTTGAATTGAAAAAGAAGCAACAAAATCAAATCACGTTATTTAAAATTTTCTTTGTGATATTCTTAACTGTTGAGTAGGGCTTATAACTGTGACAAATAGCGTATTAACTTACCACCGCCACTAACTCGAATAGAAATGGAGCTCCCATAAGTTTTTGAGCTTTAACTGCACCCGCAAAAGAATTCAAAGCGGTAAACAATTCAATTTCTAAGGTGATACGGGTAATGGTCGCTAAACCGGAGGATTCTGTTTAGTGAAGTTTGGGACGGGGTCGAACGCGGAGCGAACACAAAAATGCGGAGGGTCAAAGTACAAAATGACATACATACGTCCAAACATATATATAAATAAATAAACTAGTGATGTACTTGAGCACAAATGGCGAGCGAGCCTAAAGACTATACTATTTTTATATTGACTTCTAACACTGAAGCTACTGAAAATAAGGTCCAGTTTTTAAATTTCGCATACACGGTAAAGGGATTTCAGTGCCATAGTAACAACTCTCTGCAACTGCTTGAATTGAAGGGAAAAAACAACAACAACAAAACAATACACGTTATTTAAAAGTTTTCTTTGTGATATTGTTTAGCTAAGTAGTGGTTGTAACACACAATGCTTTGACACAACTGGACATGCACCTACACAGACTTACCTTCGCGGTTAGTCTAGTGGACAATGCATTTTCAAGTAAATACTGTTGCGTATGGCTTATAACCATGCCAAAGAGCACATTGACTTTACCACCGCCACTAACTCGAATAGAAATGGAAGTCCCGTAAGTTTTCACATTTTAACTGCACCCGTGTAAAAGAATTCAAAACGGTAAACAATTCAATTTCTAGGGTGATACGGGTACTGATCGATAAACAGAGGATTCTGTTTAGTGAAGTTTGGGACGGGGTCGACCACCGAACTAACACAAAAACGCGAGGGTCAAAGTACAAAAATGCCTTACGTACGTCCAAACATAATATAAACAAACATTCCCGATTTTCAATTGTGTTACCCCTGTAAGTGTCTCGCTCGCTACGCTCGCTCGCCAACTAGTGGTGTGCTCGAATAGCGCAAATGCATGGCGAGCGAGCAGACTCTTTTTACAGAAAAATAGGACAGAAATTACATCTAACTGTAGTGCACAGTGTAACCCTTTCCATTCTCAGTTAGCATCAGAGGATCTAAAGTCTCTGATCCCAGACTAAGGAAGTGGACTCATGCATTGTAGTAACAATAACAGAATTACCTGAATAAACTTCGAAAGCAGTGGCAAAGAAGCGCAGCTTGACAAAGACTTCACAATTGTTTCAAGAAGGGAGTAGCTATAAACTTTTTGGTTGAAACAAAGTTGCGTAAGGCAGTGCAGCAGGATTTTCTGCGCTAGTTAATTGAAAAATACTGGAACTGTGAATGCTTACCTAACTTACGTAACTAGTGGTGTGCTTGAGCACAAATGGCGAGCGAGCCTTAAACTACACTATTGTTAAATGATTGATTTTAACAACTAACACTCAAGCTACTAAAATATAGTCGAGTTATTAAATTACGTATGCAGTAAAGGGAATTCAATGCCATAGTAACCGCTCCAGTAACTGTTAGAATTGAAAAAGAAGCAACAAAATCAAATCACGTTATTTAAAGTTTTCTTTGTGATATTTTAATAGTAGTTGTAACGCACAATACTTTCACACAACTGAACATACCAACGCAAGACATACCTTCGTGGTTCGTCTAGTGGATAATGAATTTTCAAGTAAATGCTGTTGAGTAGGCTTATAACTGTGACAAATAGCGTATTAACTTACCACTGCCACTAACTCGAATAGAAATGGAGCTCCCATAAGTTTTTGAGTTTTAACTGCACCCGCAAAACAATTCAAAGCGGTAAACAATTCAATTTCTAAGGTGATACGGGTAATGGTCGCTAAACCGGAGGATTCTATTTAGTGAAGATTGGGACGGGGTCGAACGCGGAGCGAACACAAAAATACGGAGGGTCAAAGTACAAAATGACATACATACGTCCAAACATATATATAAATAAACTAGTGGTGTGCTTGAGCACAAATGGCGAGCGAGCCTGATGTTAGGTAACATAAAACTTAGTATTGTTACTATGTTTTAGCTTAGTTCATGCAAACACTATAATAGCAGTTATGACCTTTTATTTCAGCAAACAAATACAAAATTACTCTCTTACCTGATTAATGGTAACTTTTGTAGTATCAAACATCAACCATTCTGATAATCTCAATCACCAGTAACTCTTGAACAAGCTCTCAGCTACGATAAAAAAATAAACCGGTGTTATTATTTGTAATTTTAGCCAACAAATATGGAATTACTACTTACATCATTCTTGAGTATTGATAACTTCTGATTGAAGTTACTTTGACCATCTGAATTACCTTGAATTCTTGACAACAAGCTCTCACCTACAAAAACAAAAACAATCAATTTTAGCACACAAATACAAATTTATTTTCTTACCTCATTTTCTTGAGCAGTGGTAACTTTTGTAGTACCAAATTTGAGCCAATCTAACTATTTGAATTTACCAGTCACTGTTGACAAGCTCTTAGCTACAAAAAAGAAAGGCCAGAGTTAATTTTGCATATTTAGCTAACAAATATGGAATTACGTACTTACCCTCAGCTTCCCTCGAGAAGCTTAGCATTAATACTACTGCATTCTGACTACCAACAGCTCTTGACAACCGACAACCGGCACTCCATATCCCCCCCATAAAACGGCGAAGTTTTGAAATTAAGTCTGGAAAAGGGTTTTCAATGCCATAGTAACCGGTCTAATCAACTTTTTGTTTCTTGAAAAGCAAGCATTTTCGCAGGAATTTTCTCACACTTTGGAGCTTAAGTATAAAGTAAGGCCTGTAGTTTCAGAATAAACTGGGGTCAATCCTAAAAAGCCGTGTTTTTTTGGAGAAAAACGTTCCCCGCGCGCGCGTTTAAGGGGCATACGTACCATCCCACATACATATATACATATAACATTATACCCGATTTTGCATTATCCACCCCTAATACTGTCTCGCTCACTCGCCAATTATAGACTGTGAATTCAGTCAAAAATGTATTGCTACTGCTCTGAATTAATGCAGCTAGCGATGCTAGGCTTATATTGTAATGTGTGTATCACCCCAAATTCTTAGCATTGAATTTAAATTTTCAGGCACAAATTCCCTGTGATTAGTATACTGCCTGCTAGTCAAGACATCACACTCTGTAATGCCAGCTATTTGGACCCACAGCCTTCCTTCAAGAAAGATCATATACAACGCCTACAACCCGTTTATTACAGCTATCACACTGCAATGGCCACTTCAATGGCTGCTTGCTATACAAAGACACATTATTGCAAACACAGCACGAATGAATAACATGATCAAAATACCGATATGACATAAAGAGCACACAGATGACCACATTGACCTGGAGGAATCATTTTCAGTGATTTTCAATGAACTCTGATCTCTGGTTGTTCAACTCAAGGATTTATCACTCAAATGATTATTGGCTAATTGTAAGCTAAAACAAACAGTAAGTGTGGACTGATTCTTAGTTATGTAGAGGAGACTTATCATGGATTTTTAACCATAAGTGAACATCTGTCAACACAAAGCATCAAATCTGTTCAAAAAGATACACTGGCATGTAAAGGAGAAAAAGCAACAACAGGAAATAAAAAATGCCTTTTTGATCTAATACTAGACTAATTTAAAATTACTGTTGTGATTGCAAATTACAGACAGTGTCATTATATCAATGGTGGTCTACTTTCTATGAATCAACAAATCTAAATGTATACTAATGTATTCTATTGAATAAAGTATATAACCAGAGGTAACCAAATAAGTTTAGCCAGTACAAAGCATCAAATATTTAACTAAATACTACTATGAAAAAAAGATGTTATAAAATATCTAAAATGGAGTATTGAAAGCATGACTAACATTTTAAACACTTCCATTGTTCAGTTTATATGCTGTGTATTTAGTTTACTTTTGTTCATAACCTACTTCCATGCATTCTTCGGCTACATAATCGCCACGCCTCCTCTTAGAATACCACATCTGAGCAGTGAATGTCAATATAACTATTATACCAATACAGAGAGAGGAAAAGGTGAAGTATGCCACTCCACAGCTCACCAGATACTTCTCCATGACACTGCTGAGGGAGGTGAAGATGTGCTTGATCCCGACATTCATAAAGTTAGCAACAGCTAACATAGAAACAACTAAGCCTAACAGAAAGCCCCTCATGGAGCCGGGGCACTGAGCACAGAGAAGCTCAAGCCCTGAGGCTAAAAGAAGGTAATAAGCTAGTGTATGAAGTACGTCAGGAATGCACAGCCAGTAGAAGCTAAGATTCATGGCTTCACCATTCCTCTCTGTGGCAGCTGAAGAGCTAAATAAGCATACGATGGAGGCATTTCTATTGGAGTCTAGCATGTGTCCAGTTACATCAAGAGTGAGATAGCCAATCCAAGAAACTAGCAAAATAATCATTCCAACTAAGAACTTCTTGCTGATGGTTACAGAGGCAATGCGCCTTCGAAGTAGGGGATACAAAGTGCATTCGTAAAGTAGTACGCCTACTAGTATTAAATATCCAGAAATATTGGAAACTACTGCTCGCACTACACAATGGCTAATTCCTGTTCTGTAGCCAGTATCACGAAAATGGTAAAGAAATTCTTGATTTGAAAAAGTCTGGAAGAAGAGAAAGCATCCTGGCAGTAATGTACACACCAGTATAATCAAAATGATCTTGAAAAACATTTTTACATCTTCCACCTCTTCAGAAGTGAAAGGTCCGCCATAATCATGCTTGGCCAAATTTATTCTAGACTGATTATATTTCCACGAAATTTTAACATATCGTAATCTAGGATACTTATTTTTTAGTGCATATTGCAGCACACCGAAAATTAGCCTCAGGCAATTTGAAGATATTGGTGCAACCATTATTTTATTCTGGCTGAAACAATAAAGACACAAAGCAGCTGTTAGTAAAGCAGCAGCAATGCCAATGGCAATGCTTTTGTCAGTGCATTGAAAGGCAAGAGACTTCACAGAAAATGTCGCATAGAAACAGCAAGCATACCAACTTATGTAGGAGGAGACTTGCCAAGATGGAGCATCTGAAATCTGATCTATTCCCAAGAAAAAATTGTTGGCAATGAATACTCCAGTAAAAATCACTATAAAGAAAATAAAAATTCCAGAAAATCTGGGCCAACTGGTGTCCATCTTTGTGCTGTAGTACTTTGTGATAACTTCAAAAGCTCCATACGCTATCGATAGAGCCCAGAGAATAAATAGACTATACTTTACCATTCGATACCGTCCAAAATAGCAGTCTCCCAGCCAGCCGCTGAGTGGGACAAGTATGATGCCCAACCCAGCAGCCACACCCAGAGCCACACCATTGCCTTCAATGGCAATGGTTTCCACAAAGAGAAAAGCTACACTTACAACACACACTTCCCAGAATAGAGTTGCAACTATTCCATGCAGGCTTGCTACACCACTAGTGAGACACATCGTAGAAGCCGATACTACTCCTGACTGGATTGACAGAGTGACTTGCATTCTTTAACGTTTACTCTGAAAGTTTATTTTATGCAAATTGTTCCCAAAGTTATGGCCTCTAAAACAGCTTGCAAATGCTAAACTCATCAGAACACAGCTTTGATTTTCAATATAAAATAAGCACACAGTTATAACTTATGAGAGCAAACTGTTTATTTGAGACACAGAATATATGGTTCCCAAAAGAAAAAAATTACACTTCTGAGACTTAATGGACCAGATGTGTAATACTTGGTTTACTGATCAACATTACACGGAGCCAAGCCCAGCAGTAACCTACTAAGTGAAATAATGAACTCAAACAGCCTTTTAAACTGATCCTCTCGGTAAGCTAACAAGCTCTAGACTGGGTGACAAGACTTTCCCTTTTCCTCCTTATAATCTGCAGTTTATCTGCAGCTTTCTTGCATTACCACCAATAGCTGAGTTTGTTTCAGATCTTGTTTAGTTTGTTGTCTTAATGTATTACAACTGAACATGTTAAAAAAATCTCCAACTTTCATGCCTACTGTGTCTATTAAAATCGTTATCTAACTTGTTACTTATTCCATTTGTTGATTGTTTCAAGATAGGATGGGACAAAAGACTTCAGAAGACTTGTATACTTTCCCATTCGTCAACAGAAACCAAAACAATGCCTTTGAAACATAACCAGTAGCTAATGCATAATTATTTAATAACAAAAAAGGCTATACATCAGCATAATTATCAGTCATCTATACAACATACATATACACTGTCGTGACCTGGGTTCACTCAATATAGATTTCAAATGTTTATTTCAATAGACAACATCACAACACTTTACAATAACTGACAACTCATCTTTTGAATGAATGACTTTACATGATTTTGAACGTTCATTATATAACAAGGTGATTGTCACAGGACACAAAACTAAACCAAAGGAAATACACAGTAAACCACAGATACTACACAATAAACCACAGATACTACATTCCTCCTTCCTTAAGCAAAAACCAAAAATACTAACAAAACATTGCACACACCAAATACTAATAACATAACTCAAACTGCAACAATACTAATGACAAGTATTCCAATTAATTTCAGGTCTTGCGTTCAAATCCATAACGATCGACCGGTTTTCTCTCTCTCTTGGGATATTCCTTCCTGGTGATTGGTCTTGCATTATCTGATGAATTCTGTGGTGAGTTTTCATCTGTTGATACGATTGACGATGACTGTTCATTTGTCTCGACCAATGGCTGAGATTGAGGTACTGCTGGAATCACAAGTTCCCTGTCGTCTGGAGGTGTATCCTGAATTGCTTCTGTTGATCTTCGACGAATCTGATCAAAATGACAACGACGATACTGACCATTCGATAATTGAACCTGAGCTGATACAGGTCCCGTCTTCTGATGTATTTCTCCTGGAACCCACTGTTCACCATAACGATAGTTCTTCACAAACACTTGATCACCAACCTCAAATCTCCTTTCCTTGGCATGTAAATCATGCTTCTCAATCTGTTTTCCCTGTTGATACTCCACTCGCTCAGCACTGTGTGGTTTCAGAAGATCCAGGCGTGACCTGGGACGACGACGCAACAACAGTTCACTTGGTGATGAACCCGTGGTGTTCTGAGGTACGAGTCGTGTATCCTGAATTGCTTCTGTTGATCTTCGACGAATCTGATCAAAATGACAACGACGATACTGACCATTCGATAATTGAACCTGAGCTGATACAGGTCCCGTCTTCTGATGTATTTCTCCTGGAACCCACTGTTCACCATAACGATAGTTCTTCACAAACACTTGATCACCAACCTCAAATCTCCTTTCCTTGGCATGTAAATCATGCTTCTCAATCTGTTTTCCCTGTTGATACTCCACTCGCTCAGCACTGTGTGGTTTCAGAAGATCCAGGCGTGACCTGGGACGACGACGCAACAACAGTTCACTTGGTGATGAACCCGTGGTGTTCTGAGGTACGAGTCTATAGGCAAATAAAACTTTGGCAATACGGCTTCGAATGGATCCTTCCTTCACTTTCTTGAGGCCACGCTTTACCAGCTGTACTGATCGCTCTGCCAATCCATTCGTAGATGGATGATAAGGAGCAGATGTAACTTGTGTAATTCCATTTTTCTTCAAAAATGATCTGAACTCGGCACTGGTGAAGCATGACCCGTTATCTGACACAATGGACTCTGGCAATCCAAACTGTGAGAATACACACCTTAGTTCCTCTATCACCACTGATGAAGTGCTTCCGGAAGTGGGAATTGCTTCAATCCACTTAGAGTGTGCGTCAACCATAATAAGTATCATATGTCCTTCAGCATAGTCAATGTGAAGCCTGGCCCAGGGTCTGGTAGGCCAAGACCATGGATGAAGTGGAGCTACTTGCGGAGTAGACTGATGTTGTTGACACTCTGTGCAATCACTAACCATGTCCTCGATATCCTTGGAAATTCCTGGCCACCACACATACATTCTTGATAGTCCTTTCATTTTGGTTACTCCCGGATGACCTTCATGTAGTTGAGTCAACACATGAGCTCGATAAGACTTTGGTATTACCACCCGTGCTCCCCATAGTAAGCAACCATTTAACACTGACAGTTCCTCCTTCCTCTGATAAAATGGATTCAAACTAGATGATACAGCTGACTTTCCAGGCCAACCATGCTGAACGTACTCGAATACCATTGTTAGTTCTGGATCACACATTGTAGATTGCTTGATCTGGCTTGCTGTAACAGGTGAGGAATCCAAATGCTCTACCAATAAAACTAATTCCGGAGGCACGTCATTCTCCTCGACAGTATCACTTAACGGCAACCGACTCAGCGCATCTGCATTCCCGTGGTCAGAAGTGCATCTGAACTTGATGTTATACTCAAACATTGAGAAAAACAAAGACCAACGACGAATTCTTGCCCGCTTGAGTTTCTGTCCACTCAATAAACTCAGTAGAGGCTTGTGATCCGTTATAAGAGTGAAAACGCGTCCAAAAAGATACTGATAAAATCGTTTCACACCAAAAACACACGATAAACCTTCTTTCTCAATTTGTGAATAATTGCGCTCAGCTGAGTTTAGAGTTCGTGACGCATATGCTATTGGTCTCTCCGATCCGTCCGAAAAAATGTGTGCTAGAACTGCCCCAAGACCATATGCTGAGGCATCACAAGCTACTACTACCGGTAGCTCTGGGTTGAAATGAGTTAAGATATCAGCTGCTGCTAGTAATTTCTTTGATTTCTCGAAAGCAGTTTCCTGAGCTGATGACCATTTCCAGTCCACCCCTTTAGTCAGTAATTAAACAGAGGGGTCAAACAGGTCGATTATTGCGGTAAGAACTTCCCATAGTATGAAATTAAGCCCAAAAATGATTTCAGCTGAGTTACGTTCATCGGCCGTGGTGCTTGCTGAACAGCACTAACTTTCTCAGGCAGTGGTCGAATTCCATCTTGATCAATAACATGACCCAAAAATTCAACTCTCGGCGACATAAATTTGCATTTACTTTTCTTAGCTCGAAGTCCAGCAGTAGCTAATCGTTTAAAGACCTCTTCTAATGCCTGTAAGTGTTCTGTTTCACTTTCGCTGGATATCAAAATATCGTCGATATATACTAGCACTCCACAAATACCTCGAAGAAGATCCTCCATCACCTTCTGAAAAATTCCCGGGGCGGAGGAAATGCCAAATGGCAGTCGCGTATAGCGAAACAACCCTTTATGAGTATTAATCACCACTAACTCTTTTGCTTTAGCATTTAATTTCAACTGCTGATAAGCTTGGGCTAAATCTAACTTCGTAAATAATTTCCCTTTGGCCAATGTTGCAAATAAATCTTCTATCTTTGGAATGGGGTATCTCATTAGTTTTGATACTGGATTGACAGTCATCCGGAAATCCCCACATATTCTGACTGCTTTCTTATCTTTCTTCAAAACTGCTACTATGGTTGCTGCCCAATCTACATACTCAACTTTTTCTAAGGTCCCTTCACTCACTAATCGATCAAGTTCCTTTTCAACTAGCTATATTTCTCATGGCATAAGGCAATTGCCTGGCCTTGCAAAATCGAGGTGTGGCTTCAGGGTCTGCCTCAATTGCTACATCGGGCCCTTTAAAAGTACCCAACCCAGATTGAAATATTTCAGCATACTTCTCAATAAGCTCATGCAATGCCGGTGCTCGCGTGCAATTTATTCTTGACCAATTTAACTTAATTACTTTCAGCCAATCTCTTCCCAGCAATGTTGGCCCATTTCCCTCAACGATAATTAAAGGTAACTTTACTTCTTGTTGCTCATACCCTACTTTCACATCTAACGAACCCATGACCTTTAGTGGTTCCTTTGAGTAAGTTTCTACCACAGGTTGCTGCCTCTTGCCTGCACCAGTCGATATCGTCCCTCTCCTTGAGGTTGCTCCCGTCTTAGGTTTTCTGCACACAGCAGCCAAATGACCACGACCCTTGCAGTTGTGACAAACACTTTCTTTGTGAAAGCAATCCTGTTCATTGTGTCCTTCCGCAACGAAAACATTCCTTTCCTGAGTTGCCTCTTTGCTCTGTTCGCACAGTCCTTTCATATTTCCCTTTTCCATACTGTTGCCGCTTTCCATCCGCAACGTACTGCACCCTTTTCGACTCGCTCTCTCGGTTACTGTCCATCTCTCGTAAGTTCTTTTCAGCTGTCTCAGTGCTCTGAGCGATTTGAATAGCTCGAACCAAAGTCAAGTCTGGTTCGCTGAGCAGTTTCTTTTGGATACTAGGGTCTTTCACACCCCATACCAATCTCAAGCATCTTGTCGAGCGAGTTCCCATAATTGCAAAATTCTGCAAGTTTTCTCAGTTGTGCTACATAATCTGCTACTGACTCTCCTTCCTTCCTTGATCGTGAGTTAAACCGATATCTCTGCATAACCTCAGTAGGTTTAGGGCTGTAGTGCTCCGATAATACGGCGACCAGCTCTTCAAAAGACTTCTCTGATGGTTTCTCGGGAGCTATCAGGCTTCGTAACAGGTTGTAGGCATCGCGCCCCATCACCGATAAAAACGTAGCCCTTCTTTTGTCTTTCTTGTCTTCACCTGTGACATCGTTAGCCACGAAAAACTGTTCCAGTCGCTCCACATATTGAGTCCATTGCTCCACAGCAGGGTCAAATTGCTCTATATGACCAAGCAAAGCAGTAGCCATTATAATCCTCGTCGCCAAAATATGTCGTGACCTGGGTTCACTCAATATAGATTTCAAATGTTTATTTCAATAGACAACATCACAACACTTTACAATAACTGACAACTCATCTTTTGAATGAATGACTTTACATGATTTTGAACGTTCATTATATAACAAGGTGATTGTCACAGGACACAAAACTAAACTAAAGGAAATACACAGTAAACCACAGATACTACATACACAATACCATGCACATAATAACACATTATCTTCTAGAATTGCCCATTTTACTGTTTGACCTATGATTAACTAGAAAGAAAAGTATGTTCCTTAGTTGTCAAAACTCATTCTTAAAAAAAAACACGCCAATCCGGGATTCATAATCAAGAACTTTTAGTCCTGGGAAAGGAGCTGAAGGTATAGCTAATCTACCATGTTCTAACTTAGATAATTTAATTTAGTCTTTTTTGGCAGCACAACAGCCAAATTATAAATAATGTGAAATATCCTAAACAAGTATGTATCTATCTGAGGTTAAATAACTGCCAATACGATAATAGCATTTTACAAAAGTCCACTCTTGATCAGTTCTCTGTTGGCATTCCAGAAGGCAGGGAACCACAACATCAGTGTGTCTATTTCTCTCCTGTGCTTGGGACACTTCTTTGCATCTAACACAGCATTTATTAGAATGTCCCTGTCAGTCTCTCCGGATCCTACCAGGTGACTTAGATGAGGACTGCATCGGAAGTACTTGATACCTTGCTCCTGGCAGCGACTGCTCATGTCCTTTGCCACTTGCTCCGATTCTGTTATCTAATTAGGTATATAAATTAGAGAATGAATATATTGAATAGCTCATAGGCATAGCTAGCTACCACAGAGGTTACAGCAGTAACAACAGTCTACTTCATTACAATTTAGCTACTTATCATCAAAATGGTCAAGTATAGATAACAACAGATTTAAACTAAGAAGTTAAAAAAAAAAAAAACAACAACAACAAAACCTCTCCACATTAAATTTTCTTCCTATGCCTCTATAAAGTAAATATTTACGGTCACATAATTAAATTGATCACTATAGATAGCTGTTCACAGTCTTGTGTGGTGGGATGGTCACTGGAGAGCACAAATGAAGTACAAACACTGAGCAAAGGCTCTCAGACCAATTGAATATATCTCACCCACAATATCTAGCAACTAGAGGCCTACAAGGGTCATTACCACCAGAATCTTACTGCAGACTAACTGTAACATTACACTCCCAGGGAAAGTTAGTATGTTTAAGTCCTGTAGTGTACAAAACCCTGAACAATTGAATATTACATTGGGTCTCCCTTTACCCAACATTAAGTGGACTAACTATATCCATATGCAGGCACAAGCCAGTTGTACATTTAACTTTGTACATCATAATAGAAAACTTTATTCGTATATTTTATCGATATTCCTTTTGCAATAATCTAATTCAATGGCAGAATAGCTAGTTGTCTTGTCCTTTGAGCGGAGCTTGTGTAAAGTTACCCCTCCATGGAGATACATACATGTAGCTTTTATTTCTCATAGAATCTTGGATTTAGAGAGAAAGCTGAAACATTTAAAGATAGCGGTTTCATAATGTGAATATATAGTTGTGACATTAAATTGATACTTAGGGCATTATTCAGAATTGCCAATTATTGTAATAAGATGTCAACCCAAGTTTGTAGCTTGCTTGTTGTGCACAGTTTAGGAATAGCAAAAAAAAATAAACGACAACAACCAAGCATAAACACAAATGTTGTAGTTGTCCAGGCCAGCTGATGAGCAGCCTACCACCTCAACTCTTCCCAACAGCCAGCGTCAACAACTACCACTTTCATTCTTTTACCTGTAGCTTGTATAGTTTATTTCCAGCGTCTTCCACGGTTGGGAGAGGAGGGAGGGGAGTGGTAAGTGGGAGGGGAGCGGTAGGAGGGGGCATGTAAGCTATCATTTTACCTCTAGTATAGTATTATTCTGTTATCACTCGTCAATGTTCTCAATGTTTGTCAATGTTTGTTGAACTTTCACCGTCTCAGTTATAGTTGTTTTGTCTATCTTTCATTCAGTTTTCGTATTTGTCGGTTTATCATATAGATTGAGTGAGTTAGTCTGTGTCCATTTCTTTTAAGTACATTGTGTATTGTGTAGGAAGTGATGCCTGGACAGTAGTCGTTTGTGTGGTTAGTATATTTGTGTGTTGTGACACTGAAAAACTCCTTCTAGCCTTTATGATTTCTACATGGCTAGTAGTACAACAGTAAACCACTCATAGAGACTAAATTATAAAACACATGTTTTATATTCAGTGATTTTAAGAACAACACCAACAGCACAGTGTGGTCTTCGTGTTGCTGGTGTCAAAATATTAATATCATTTCTTGTGTCACCTAAACACTCAGCAAGCACACACTATCATACTCACGAGTTCTGTTTTACACTAACTTTCATACATTCATAGACATGCCTACTGATATAGGTACCATGTCAATCAATAAAACACACCACGATTGCCAATTGTTGTAAGAAAATAAATGTAGCTATAGTGTGTTAGAAGTAAGAAAATATGTAGTTATAGTGTGTTAGAACTTACAGTTTACATTTTTAGAAGTTTTGATAAGAATACAAAAAATGTTCAGCATATAATAGGGCAACTGGTCAGCAACAGGTAATGGCAGAAACATGTGTGATAAAGACTCAATTGCAGGATGTCACATGTTAGTGTGAAGATGACATGGAAAGTGAAGTGAAGTAGTAGTGTCTTTAGAAGAGAAAGTTTTATTCATTGCAAAGAAAAGCATGATCAAGAATTTTGTTTGATACAACCACATCATTTATTATTATTATTATTATTATTTTTTTTTGGGGGGGGGGGGAGATTGTTTTTGTTGTTGTTTTTTATACTATCAAGCTAATTGTTAATAAATGTAATAATTGTTTGTACTCATTGTTTATAAATGGAGACGTGCATTCGTGCACTATTAAAAAGTGATCTTATTAACTAAGGCTACTGAGTACTTGATCACGTTTTCAGTTAAAAAATTACCAAAGATTGTCCTATTCTATAGAGCTCAACTTCTTTCAAAGATCTGTCACATGTTATAGAGGAACTAAAGGTTGTGATGGATGAACAAGGATGGGATGATTAGAGAGGAAGGTACTGCTAATTGTTGTATCAAATTGTCAGCAGAGCTGCTTCTTACGTTGTTCTGGCAAATGTGGATCTCATTCATCTGGAACAGTTGAATTCAATGGAGTGCTAGCTAAAATATTTTAATTTACGCACTTTTATTAATTGGGTAGAAGCAAATGTGACACCATGTGGCATGCACCTAACAAAGTCAATAACAGCAGCAATTTAGAAAATGCGGTTCTCACGGAATGATCGGTTGATTAGCTTCTACTTTGCAGAAAAAATATCATCTTTGCGATAATATTTTTTTAAATTAGAACCCTATTTAAATACTTTTGTGACTAACGAAAAAAAAGAAGTGCTTATCCCTGCTGAATTTTTAACCTGGAGTGTCAGCTTCATCTCATCTCAGTTGAGAGGACTTTCTAATGCCAGAGAAAGAGATGGCTATAAGGCTTGCAAATGAATAATTTTGAACAATCATTTGTAAATATGCTAAAATATTTTCTGTGTCAACCTGAAACTCAAGATACTGTAAAAATTCTTAATTACAAGCAATGCACACAACAGATATAATTAATAAAGTTGACTCCAATAACCTTGAATAAAGTTAATAACTGAAATATTACAAACACTTAAAAATCGTTACAGTATGTGATGTTATTTATAAATCACCGGTGTTTACTATAATTTAATCCATGCTTTCTTCGGCTACATAATCGCCACGCCTCCTCTTAGAATACCACATCTGAGCAACGAATGCTAGTATAACTATTATACCAATACTGATAGAGGAAAAGGTGAAGTATGCCACTCCACAGCTCACCAGATACTTCTCCATGACACTGCTGAGGGAGGTGAAGATGTGCTTGATCCCGACATTCATAAAGTTAGCAACAGCTAACATAGAAACAACTAAGCCTAACATAAAGCCCCTCATGGAGCCGGGGCACTGAGCACAGAGAAACTCAAGACCTGAGGCTAAAAGGAGGTAATAAGCAATAGCTTGGGGCAATTCAGGAATGCACAGCCAGTAGAAGCTAAGATTCATGGCTTCACCATTCCTCTCTGTGGTAGCCGAAGAGTTAAATAAGCATACGATGGAGGCATTTCTATTGGAGTCTAGCATGTGTCCAGTTACATCAAGAGTGAGATAGCCGATCCAAGAAACTAGCAAAAAGATCATTCCGACTAAGAACTTCTTGCTGATGTTTACAGAGGCAATACGCCTTCGAAGTAGGGGATACAAAGTGCATTCATAAATTATTACGCCTACTAGTATTAAATATCCAGAAATATTGGAAACGACTGCTCGCACTACACAATGACTAATTTCTGTTCTGTAGCCTGTAAAATGATACAGAAAATCTTGATATGAAAAAGTCGGCAAGAAGAGAAAGCATCCTGGCAGTAAGGTACCAACTGGTATAGTCAACATGATCTTGAAAAAGGTTTTTACATCTTCCACCACTTCAGAAGTGAAAGGTCCGCCATAAACATGCTTAGCCAAGTTTATTCTAGAGTGATTTTTTCTCCATGAAATATCAGCATACTGTAAATAAGGATATTTATTGTTCCATGTGTACTGCAGTACACTGAAAATTAGCCTCAGGCAATTTGAAGATATTGGCACAACAGTTATTTTATTTCGGCTGAAACTGTCAAGACATAAAGCAGCTGTTAGTATAGCAGCAGCAATGCCAATGGCAATGCTTTTGTCAGTGCATTGAAAGGCAAGAGACTTCACAGAAAATGTCGCATAGAAACAGCAAGCATACCAATTTATGTAGGAGGAGACTTGCCAAGATGGAGCATCTGATATCTGATCTATTCCCAAGAAAAAATTATTGACAAAAAATACTCCAGTAAAAATCACTATAAAGAAAATAAAAAATCCAGAAAATCTGGGCCAACTAGTGTCCATCTTTGAACTGTAGTACTTTGTGATAACTTCAAAAGCTCCATATGCTATCGATAGAGCCCAGAGAATAATTAGACTGTACTTTACCATTCGATACCGTCCAAAATAGCAGTCTCCCAGCCAGCCACTGAGTGGGACAAGTATGATGCCCAACCCAGCAGCCACACCCAGAGCCATACCATTGCCTTCAATGGCAATGGTTTCCACAAAGAGAAAAGCTACACTTACAACACACACTTCCCAGAATAGAGTTGCTACTATTCCATACTGGCTAGCTACACCACTAGTGAGACACATCTTAGAAGCCGATAATCACTCTTTGACCTGGATTTTGTGTTTTCCTGTCATACTGAATGTGTGTTTTGTTGTTGTTTTTAAAGCTACTTTCACTATTCATAGAAAATTAATACATGCATGAATGATAATACTCAGCTTAGCATTTTTAGTTAGTTAATTGTTTGTGGATCTTCAAATGGATTAAAATCAATGTAATTTTTAGATATAAAACACACTCACTGCCTTCCTTTGTAAAGTGCGTAACCCCAATCAAAAAAAAATCTGGATCATTTAGAAGTTTGTGGTGAGTCCAATGACAATCATATAAAATGGAATTCACAATCAAAAGGAAAGACAAAATGTTACAAAAAATAACTAATTGTCTCCAGGGACCTCTGGCTTTAGTCACTGGTTATATGACAGCTTACATATTACAGTATATACTATTTATTCCACACTAGATAGCTATTCACAATGTTATCTTTAGGTACCCTAGAGTACTTAAGTTATCACATAGTGTTATCCCATGACTATAATTGTACAAACTCATTACCCTAGTAGTTATAGCAACCAGGCCAGGCTCACCCGTTTTCAGGGTTTTTAGGCTACCTTTACTTTAGTGGCGTGTCCCCCCCCCCCCCCCCCCCCCCCCCCCCCCCCCCCCCCCAACTAGGTTAGAGCAGCTGCTAAAGTACCAGCTGGGGGTGTGGAGGTCTTTATGGCCAACTTTATAACAAGAGTTGCCAACAAACTACTTCAGTGAAGATATCTAGCATGGAATAAACTACTTATTACACTCATCAGAGTGATATGGCTAGATATTTCACTCTCAGGCTTTATTTTCACTCTGCCTCTGGCTCTTGAAAATAAATTAGCCTGCTCTTGAAATATTTCGCCATATTACACTCTGACTCATGTAAAAAGTACTTTATATATATGACAGTACTTGGGAAAAGGGACAGATTGCATTAAAAATTGAAAAATGAGTTATTTATACCACTGTGTAGAGCACTTCACATGAAGTACTTTGGTACCAAGTTTATAGGCAGGCGCTGCTTGGTTCACTAAATATACGAGCGGCAATCTAATCAACTTGAGCACAGTTATTTCTGCAATTAAAACTTCTTATTCAATTTCTGGCGGAGTTAACGTTGAATTCCGTAATCTAACTGGAAGTCCGGTTACGGCTTACGTAAAACTTTTATTTGTGCTTGGAAAATGGCGGTGCTCAGCTGAACGGCGGTAAGTTATAGTTGGGGCCACTTACTTCGTTTATGGGGGAGGCCCTACTCAGTTCAAACCCTATGTTGTGTAAGGGTACTAAACACTAAACAGGTATGGCTTTAAGTAGCACTAGATGAGTATAGACATAGTTTTGCAGGCCGTTTTGTGCTTCTTCTTTTCTTTTTTTTCCGGTTTCCAACAGTTTGATAGTTACAGTAAGTCATGGTATCTATAATACAATCACTCTTTTAAAAATGATCAACTAGCTTGGTTTGTTATTTCACTGGCTAGCTAAGTTTAGGAATATATTTGTCTTAAGTGTGTCAGTCAACTTGTTGCCTATTTTGGAACAAATGAACAATGAATAATAGTAGGAATCTCTTTAAATCAATGAACAAAAATGATGGACTTTCACAATGTGTTGTCTTCTCTTGTTGCAGTGTGACAGAAATCCTTATCATCACTGAAACCTTTGTGTAGTCAGAGACTTGCTGATTCTTCCAGTGTCTACACAATAAAAGTCCCAGGAGAGTCTCCTGATCTGCAGACTCCAGATAATATGTGTGACAGAAGTCTTTATCATCACTGAAACCTTTATCCAGTCAGAGACTTGCTGATTCTTCCAGTATCTACACAATAATAGTCCCAGGAGAGTCTCCAGATCTGCAGACTCCCAATTACAAGACCCCATAAATAGCATCATCAACTTATATAGCTTGATTATTCACGTTTATTATTTCTATTCTGTTGCTGCAATGCTATAACAAAAACTTATACGAATTTACCCGCAATTTTCTGGAGGTCGAGGTAATTTGTTGCTAGGCATCAAATTGAATTCACCCACGTTTTCAATTACTCACAATCCCTGAGTTATTGCGTTGGGTTATTGCGTCCCCCTAAGCAGGGGCGTCAGAACAGGTGCAGTCGAGCTGCCATGGCTACACCAATATTTTAACAAAAAAGGGGTGTGTCTATTTTTTTCTACACTCTATCCGATCTCGTGGTAGTTGTCAAACTTGGGCTGTTGAAATCGAGCGGTCGAAATGACTTCTGCCATTCACTGAGTGAATGATACAGTGTAGCTATAATTGCAAATGACTTTTTTTTTAAAAAGTCATTTGCAATTATAGCTACACTGTATCATTCACTCACTATCTCCTTATTTCAAGATTAGGTTCCGCTGTAACTTCGTTTCAAAAGTATAGCTCCTGTTGAAAAACATTCTGTCTAATACTGGTAGAGCTTCTGTGGTACAGCGATTTTTCCCATACATTTTTGAATGGGCAACTTACGGCACCGTACTATTTAATAGCTAATATCAAGCCTTTTAGAGGATTTTAGGGAACTCCAGACCTGCATGGTCCTTCATTTACTATTCCAAAGCGATCTTTTGAAAAAAAAATGTAGGTTGGAGGTCTTTCCAGCATTGTTGGCCTGCAAAATGGCCACTTTTGCACTACTAGGAGTCTTCCCATTTAGTTATTTGCCACATACTATAAAATATTTGAAGAAAATAAAGGTGGTATGAAGGCCACAAAAGGTGGATTCAGTTTTTTAAGTTTTCTTGTGTTGTTTGCTTTGTAGCTATGTCTAAGTAGCTATATTAGCTATACAATATATACACACTACATAATAGATAACTTCAATTTAACATTATTTATTTGACATGAACCTGCTGATTGTTATAAAAATCATTTGCTTTGTAATATAATAAAATAACTTGTACTGACTTTTTTGGTGTGATTACGGTGGCACTTGAATTTATTAGATACACAGAGCATTGAATTAAACTCTTTGGTTTATTTGGAAATATTATTATAGCACCGGAAAACTGTAGTATTCAGGATTAATAGCACGAGTGGAGTGAGAAATTTTTCACAAGGCGAAGCCGAGTGAAATTTCTTGCCGCACGAGTGCTATTTATCTGAATACTGCAGTTTTCCATGCTATCATTACTATAGCCAAAGATAATAGTTCATTTCTGCAGCGAAGAAAACCATAATCCTTGTATTATATGAAATTTTTTTCATCCCAGTTCTGCTATTGTTCATACTTTTCTTACCGTTTCTAAATAGCGTTTCCCTAGAATTTCGCTGTGACATTGCCTAGCAGGTAAAAGTGCGGTAAGGTCGCGAAGAGATCGCCGTGACCAATCAAATCATTATTTCAGTTTTCCACTGCTGTGGTATTTCAAAATAATACCACACTTTTTTGTATTGAAGAAATGACTCAGCTATGTTATTAAATAGAAAAAAAACCCACTGTATTGTAACAAGTGGGTGTGGTTAGGTGGGTGTGGTTAGGTGGGTGTGGTTATAATGGCCGCACCAATATGATCTGGCTTCCTACTCCCCTGCTAAGCTTTATTTTTTCGCTGATTGCGTCCCCTTAGGATCTGCTAATTCTAATACCATTCTGTGTCAATTACATTAATTTGGTTAAATAAAATAGCTTCATATGAATGCAGAGACTTTTTATTACTAGCTATGAGTAGCTGTTGAGATGAGCTAAACTCAGAATCTCTTATGATGCTATATGTTGTGATGGTCTTTTGTCAGATGTCTATCCAAACTTCTTTGACTGGAAGTAAGAGTGCTGGTTCATACAGACTACCGCTTGCACTCCGCATCTTACGATAGAAATGGCCGAGAAGTCTGTCTAATTCTTTGGGCGGAATATTCTCAATTTTTCACTTTTCATTATTATTCTTATTTTCTTTATAAAGTGTAAGCATGGGTAAGCATGCTATTCTATGTTAATAGCACAAGCAACGAAATTTTTCGACAGATTAGGAGGGAACCATCAGGAAGTATCTGAGAAAGTTAATCCCGAAAAACATTCTGTCTAATACGCGTAGAGCTTCTGCGCTAAAGAATGATGTTGTCTCCAACTAGAAACTACATAAACTGTACATTTCCAAGGCTAGAGCTGCATGCTTGCGCTCTTACCCTTACTATTTCACTTAAGATACCGTGGCATTTCAACTTTGTTCCTGTGTTATTTCACTTAGTTATAGCGATGTTTCCAATACACGCTACACACAGTTTACACGCCGTACTATTAAATAACTTGTGGTACGAAAAAGGTGTATTAATGTAAATGTTGCAATGTTTATATACAGCTCATCACCGTAGTGGTTAGAAGCCTGGTTACTCGAGAATACTACCGCTTTTCTCTCTAATATCAACAGTGTTTAATGAACTTAGAGTTTTGAAGTAGAATACATAGAACAAATTATAAGCTTTAGTTCAGTTACACTTTGTTGTTTTTTTTAATTATTATAGAAGATTTAACAAGGAAACAAAAGTGGGTGTGGCTTTTTGCGTTTGGGAGCAACATTTACTAAAGTAGTGTTCAGCCCCTCCTCTTCCCTTCAGGGTAGCCCTCAGCATGCGCAAGAAAATTATAGTGCTCACTGTGTCTGTCATTCAGTCACTCAGTCAGACCAACAGACAATGGCGGAGCTCAAAGACAGCAACCTCCTGAACATTGGGCGGCCTAACAAACTGTTATACTGGACATTTTAAGTCCCTTTAAGGGTGCTGTCACACTCTTTGAGTGTGAAAAACCTGCGGAATAGGCCATGGTTGCTAGGGCGTGTTAAACTTTACTTCTGCTTTTCTCTGAGTTATTTTATTTCTGCAGGCCAGTAAGTACTACTAGGAGAAAGCACCTACCAAGAATAAAGACTGGAAGTCCGTCGCATCTCAAGAAATAGCCCCATCACCATTTTGGATTATTTTATAGTGAGTTGACTCTACACCGCCCCAACCTTATACGCGTAATGGTGAGTGAGGCACAGCTGCATTTCACGGGCACTAATTTGTTGCAAAGCGGGGCGTGACTGTGTGGTAGATAATGTGTGACTATTCAGCTAAAGTGCGCTACTAAAGGCGCCTAGGCGTTGCTATGTGCCAGCACCCTTAATGTGCAAAAAAAAAATTGTTTTGACTCAAATTTTTAGAAAAAGCTACTCAATTTTTTGGCCGTACGATCGTTAGCTTTGCATTGTGGGTTACGCCCCCTATATCACACAGTAATCACATGAGCAAAAGAATTATTGATGCCACCCACAGTAGTTTTTCTTTATGCTGCAGATTGTTGAAATTGGAGCTGGTGTTTGAACTACAGGTAAGTGATTACTGCACATTAAATACTTCTAGCTTTTTTCTTATTTACATCTACTGTTTTCATTGCACCAGCTATTATACCCCTATATTGACACCTGATTAGGTATGCTAACATAATACTTTTTGTCTGAGAAATGGTTAAATAATAATAATACCTAATGTGCAGCGCTGAGGATTTGCACCTTTGATGCTTCATTTTTTTATGGCAACAATTACAAGTAACTGCATACCATCAAGGAAAATGGTAGCTACACATATAAACATGGACATAGAGGATGAACTACTCCTAGGCTGTGCTCTCAAACGACTTCTTGGTTGACAATTCTGGATAGTTGTTTACATGTACTTACAGCACATTATAAGAACTCATTATTGACCAAAATGCAACAGATGAGCAAGTGCCCATTTACACCGAAATAAAGTTTTCTTATGCACTGGAGGAGGCTCATTGTAACTCTAGTGTTTACTGCTTGTACTGTATTGTCCCCCACCATTTCCCAAACTTAACTTCTTGCTGTAAATATGACTCTACCAGAAACTCAAACTAAAAGTTTCAGTTTCCCCTTCAAAAACTGGTTAGTTTGGGGTTATGAACATAATAGCTGAAATATGAAAACAAAGACATAGTTGGGATCATAAAACAAAACCCAGCAAACGATAGTGTACGGTAGTGGACCAACTTGTAAAAGAAAAACAATCAACAACAACGTATTTTCAAAGTGTATTAGAATCTATCAATCTTTAGGATATCGAATAAACTCACAGCATTTCCCAGTAGTGTTATTAGACTGGAAGCTTTATCATACATTTTTCTTATTTGACCAAACAGGACAAAGTCCTTGGAGTCTTCCTTGTCCAGTTCGTGTGCAGGCATGATGCCACTACCAAGAGATACCATAATGGAGATAGGAATCTTGATGTCCTTACTACTGTACATCCGTTGAATAAGAGTTAGAGCTGCAGCAGAAGGATTGTTAGCAAGAATTCCTCCATCGACATAATTGTCCAGCTCTTTAAAGAAAATGGGAGCGGCTGACGAGTATCTAGCCACCTTCCATACCAGTCCTACAAGAAATAAACCAGAATGAATGGTTTATAGAATTGTATGGATATGCTAATTGACTATCCACAGAGGAATATTAGTGTAGACAGTAACTGGAGGCACGTAAATGGCTCCTACAAGTGCCAAACCAATTATATCTATATAGCACACAATTGGTAATAAATTTTAAAGATAAATTTTTTTAATTATAAGAACACTACAATATATATATATAAACCCAACCTTAATTTTTTTTTTCAGTGATGGTTGAATCTATTAGTGTAGTGTTACACATAATTGATCATACATGCATGTATTTCCTATTCTCTTATTTATTTTTTGTGATCTAGTTTATTAGATTAATTCTTTATTTCCTTTTTCTTTATTTTTCACCCGTGCTTCATAGTAGAGGTGCACCGATAGAAGATTTTATCGATATACCGATAACCGATATTTTATCTAGAAAATCAAGGCCGATACCGATAACCGATAGATATATTCATTGAATTTTGAAAATTTAATTTTTTACATAATTGGCGAGTGAGACAACACAATTGAAAATCGGGGATGTTTGTTTATTTATTTATTTGTATATATGTTTGGACGTACGTATGTCATTTTGTACTTTGACCCTCGCGTTTTTGTGTTAGTTATGTGGTCGACCCCGTTCCAAATTGCACTAAACAGAATCCTCTGGTTTATCGATCAGTACCTGTATCACCCTAGAAATTGAATTGTTTACCGTTTTGAATTCTTTTGCGGGTGCAGTTAAAACTTGAAAACTTAAGGGACTTCCATTTCTATTCGAGTTAGTGGCGGTGGTAAGTCAATGCGCTCTTTGTCATGGTTATAAGCCGTGCGCAACAGTATTTACTTGAAATACAGACTACCACGAAGGTAAGTCTGTGTAGGTGCATGTCCAGTTGTGTAAAAGCATTGTGTGTTACAACCACTACTTAGCTAAACAATATCACAAAGAAAACTTTTAAATAATGTGTATTGTTTTGTTGTTGTTGTTTTCCTTCAATTCAAGCAGTTGCAGAGAGTTGTTACTATGGCACTGAAATCCCTTTACCGTGTATGCGAAATAAAAAAAACTGGACCTTATTTTCAGTAGCTTCAGTGTTAGAAGTCAAAATCATTCATATAAAAATAGTATAGTCTTTAGGCTCGCTCGCCATTTGTGCTCAAGCACATCACTAGTTAGAAGTATAATGGTACTAGTCTAGAGTCTTCAGTGCCAGGAACAAAGTAGTGCCAAATTGGCAACCTCTTTTTAGACATCGTAGTTAAGATTCTTTGTCTTTACGCCGTCCAGTAGCAAGCAGAACTCATCCGTTCAGTGTCCACATGGCGAGTATGAAATTTTTTCTATCAGTTAATTCTATCGGTACGGCAGGTAGTGTTGACGACCGATACCGATATTGTGGTGGAAGACCCTACTGATTAAACTGTCTCCTCCCCACAGCTGTGAACATTTAAATTATTATTAGTATTTTTCTCTGGCATCCATTTCCATAACTTCACACTTAGGATCATTGACATTTACCCGACCCCATCGCACCTGTATAGTTTTGTATCATGATCCTCCCTCGTGGTGGCGGCGCTGCGCTGGTTTGATACATTATGGCTGGACAGGCCGTCACCAGTGAGTCATGCTATATGTTAACGTAATGGCAACGAGGAATTAATTATTCTTATTAAACAATTCGTTAACCTGTGGGCATAGAATTAGGAGAGCAAGGGCAGCAGCCCTCATCTACAACCCCTCCGAAGTCTTACCCATCGAAGCTGATTCTGGTGGCAGCACAAATGTTGGCAGCGGTAAAGTCAATCAGCTGTCGAGCCTTATACCCAACTCGTGCTTACCTCGATTTAGAACAAAAGTAGGCCGATAAACCGATAAACGATAGACCGATAGATTATCGGTGCACCTCTACTTCATAGAGACTCACTACAGAACTACCTTCATCCATAGCTCACCACACATGAGCCAAACTTAATCATATTCTATGTACCATATACAGTCTGTCAGTTCTGACCTTGTGCAGAGTTTTGTCAAGTTCGTTACCAAATTAGAATGTAGTTATTTGGGTGAGGTACAACCTGAGCTAACCTGAAAGGCTTCATGACATTAGTTAACCTTTACCAGTTTTTCTAAACACCGTCAACAGGTCTGAATTCTGGTGGTAGTCTCCTACAAGTTCCTACCCCACCACAATAATCTCTTAGCATATCTATCTCCTCTGGAACACATGTTCTTCACAGTGGCCAGAATACAATGTATGTTGACCTGTTTATTCAAATAATGTGCCCGTGGCAATCGATACTTACACAGTTGAGATATCTGCCACAAAAACCTTTTTGTATGGTAAACTACACATTGATAGGATAAATATCATTAAATCTACTGCCTCTCTCCTCGTACTCCTCCACCTTAAATCTAATTAACTATAGCTAGTTCTTACTCTCTTGGAAACTTGGATCAATGTCCGAGTGATTCCCGAAAAAGTCTAGCTTCAAATTGCTCGGATGTGTCTTGTTCACGGCAGTTATTATCACTCTGCAGTTCAATCAGAAGTAGCATTGAAAATAAACACTAAAGTCAAAACTATATAACATTTAGTCCTCAATTAATCTTTACAATCATTGTTTTAATCTGAATTATACTATATAATTTTTTTTTTTTATATTCAGAATTTATATAATTTTAAAATTGTATGCTATTATTATGGTATAAACAATATTCGATATTATAGTACTGTATCGAAAGTTAATTAATTTCAGAAGTTGAAAAAAGCAACAATAAATGATATGTTTTAATTGTTCAACAATTAAAACATCATTCATTGTTGCTGTTTGAAGAAAATATATATAATTTAATGTTTAAATTTTTGTAGTTTATTTATATTTAGTTTTCATTCCAACTGATCTAAAACAAAGTAAAATGCATAGAGAATAAAAATAACGAGCTGCCAGTTGAACTTTGTCCTTTGAACTATGACCTTCAAGTCTCATACTTGTAACGTTTATGGTGCTCAACACTTCTACTTTCATTACACACAAATACTATTCAATTGCTTTAAATTTTAGTAATTACAAATTGATGAAATGGCCTCTCAAAGCTTAAACTTCAACTATTTTTCCCCCTTTTTATAAAGCATTACCTTGGATATGTGCAGTCCGACATCTTCTTTTCCTTGAAGACGTCTTGCAAGACTCTAGTCAAGTTAGATGTACTGTAAGTTAAGACAGATGACCCAAACACTGGGTCTTTCATTTTGTGAAATAGCTGTCGGATTTTGCTCAGTGATAACTGTCCTATAATCAAAGTTAATATAAGAATCATGAAATTATTAAGACAATAGTTGTAGGTCCACAGCATACAATAGGAGAAGGAGGACAGTGGGACCATAAAGTGATATACACTAATAAAGCTACTACAAGTTCTGGGTTCAATCCCGTCACAACAGCTGAATTTTTTTCATTTGCTTTTCCTTCTACCTCTTTGATGGACAAAATTCTATCAATAGTCAAGTAATACTTAACTATTAGCAAGTACCCCACCACACAGCAGCACATTTATCGATCTTAAAGAATAGCACAATGTAAACGTTTTAGTAGCAAATAAATATATGTGACCGGATTTGTGAAAACCCGGCTAAACGCGGCATCTAAAGTTTTCTAATTTATTCTACCAGTAGGCTGCACGGGGCCTTGGGATGCCTTCCTCCTAATTTGGAAGCTGTAGCACAAGCCGCCTTCGCCCTACGCACTACAACACTTCAGTATTTTTGCTAAACTTATTATTGCTGATTTCGAAAAAACGCCCGGTAAAGGCGTTGCTAAGGTCAGGGGGCGTGCCTTGTGTCCGTATACTATTACTGCATTTCTCCGGGACACTATGGAATAAATCGGTTACAGGCGGATTGAAAGAAGTCTAAAAGGCTTAATGCAGGGCTCCTTAAGAAACTATGATGACGAGAATTGCGTGAGTACGTGAATTATGTAGAATAGCAAGTGAATTAGTTAGCTACAGTTTTTTCCCGGCTGTTAGTGAAAAGCCCGCCAATAATTTCTTAGCAACTCTCCGTACACGAGTCCAACCGGCTAGTGTTTCTAGCCTCCTAGTATGAGTTCTAGAGCACGCCAGAGCTTACAACTGCGTCATAAGCTAGAGCTAACTGGTGTCTATCCATTTCTGCCATAAAATATTTTTCAAAAAAAATCGACCCATAAGGCTTTACCCGGTGGTACTGAAAAAAATTGTTTGCCGCGTTTAGGCGGATTTTCCCAAATCCGGTCACATATTAGCTGCCTTTACATAGCTTTCAGCTACTACAGCAGTGAGCTTAAATTAGGTTCAAACCTGTTGTAACTCCTCAGAAATGCCACTTGTTCTTTATTTGTTTCGTTTTTAAGTCGAACAGTTCTGGCGAGTGGTTACTATGGCATGGAAACCCCTTTATGTACGTAATTTAAAAACTCAACCGATTTTAGTCACGGGAGTGGTTGAACTTCAAAAAAATCACAATACTGTAGTTTTATGCAACCTAACTAGGGAAGCTCACTCGCCATTTGTACTCAAGCACACCACTAGATTGTTCCTGTTTTGATGTGAGCAGAATAATATTTTTGGTAGAGAGACAACTGAATGGTCACTTACTTCCAAAATATAACAAAAACAAACTTCCATCAATAGTAACTCACCATAGACAAGTGCCAGAGCTATGACTGCTCCTGTTGAGGTGCCTACAATCCAGTCAAACAGGTCCAGTATTTTCGAGCCAGTGACCCTTTCTATCTGGTTCAGAATTTCTATCTCAACCAGACCCTTCATTCCTCCTCCATCCAGGACTAGAATCCTGCTGCCAGCCATTTGCACCAGTCGCAAGTTCTTCACCTGAATTGCATACTCTGCAGCTTCTTTGAGGTTATAGGAAGAGAAAGGAGCTGGATATTTCATCAAACTGGTCCAGTACTTGTGGTACAGTTCAGCTTTCAAACGGCACCAGTCTGTTAGTATTTCCTCTCTCTCCTTCAGGCTGATAGAAGAACACTCTGGTACAGGATTCTCTCCATAATAATGCTCAAATTTAAGTCGGCAGACATTTTTGCGTAAGGTCTTGTAATTAATTCTTGTGGCTTCAGAAGAACCCGTTTCTTTACTCTCCATAGCACCACACTCATTCAACAGCTTTTTAATAGATGTTCTTCTTTCTTCAAACTTTAACCTTGTCTTTGAGTGAGTTGTGGGTAAGTCCAGTGATACACTCTGGCACTGAAGGCAGGCACTTTCTCTATGAGCAAGGTCAAGAGGGGTTTTGTTCTGGCTATTGAGCTGGTTCAAGTCAGCACCAAATGCCAGCAAAATCTTCACTAATCTGATGTCATTTATCTATTCACAACAAAAAGTACAGAATATACAAAAAAATATAGAATATACCAAAAATATATAGAATATACAAAAAAAAATATAGAATACAGTGGAACCTTACTTAACGGCCACCTATCATTGGCGGCCACACTGTCTTAAGCGGCCACTTGGATTGGTCCAGACCACACGACTATTGCTTTTAGTACTATAGAAACCCCTGCAATACGGCCACCTCTCTACTCCGTATTACGGCCACTTGACACCACTAGTACAGTAGGACCTTCTTACAACGGACAGTTAGCTCCACCCCCAACACACCCTTCAGTGTTTCATATACATGCATTCATTCAATAACAATAACACAATGAAAACTACAACTATCCATCAGAACGCTGCTTGTCCACAATAATTTTATATACAAGGACGATCCAAAGAAGTGGTACTTGCATGGAATCTCCAACCCGTAGCCAGCTCCACGATTCACTCTGTTTCCTGTCACCTCAGCCATTCCCTTGTTTATAGGCCTCCTCAGAAACGCTGACATAATAGGAGCTAAGTTGAAGGGTACATGACCGACTATTCCACTAGCATTGATTATCGCTACAGCATTGATGTCCTCCTGGTTGGTTGGATCTTGCTCCAAACGTAGCACCTCCCCTACCCAGGGCTCCCATTGCTCTCTATAATGATAGCCACGTATGAACGATTCAAAACTGAAGCTAACAACCTCTGTCTGGCTATGGGCTGGCTAGTCATCGCTCCGGTTGAGATAGCGGTGGGTGGAGCTTGACCACATTGTGAAGTCTCGTGGCATCGACCCTTTACTCTCTATGGGGTTGCCTGTTGTGCTGCTAAATCCATACTTCTGGAAGGAGCCATGTCTTCGACAAAGAAAGCGAGAAATGCTCTTAGCTTGAAGAAGAAATATGATTTGATTGAAATGAGGAAGAAGAACCCACACATAACTAGCAGGATTCTGGCTGATAAGTTCAATTGTGGAAAGACACAAGTTAACACTATTTTAGCCCATCAAGATAACATTGAGAGCAATATGAATCCAATATTTCAAATGATAGTGTTGTGCTAGGCAAAAGATCCCGTACTTGTGAGTTTGGTGAAATCAATGAATTGCTTTACAAATGGTATTCTATTGCCACTGCCAGAAATATTTATCCTTCCGGTCCACAGTTGTGTGAGAAGGCAAGGTTAATTGCTGAGCAATTGTCTTTCCATAATTTTAAAGCTTCCAATGGGTGGCTAGACTGTTGGAAAAAGCGATATGATGTTCACAGGATGAAAGTTTGTGGTGAATCCGGTGATGTGTCTGGAGAAACTGTAGATTCTTAGAAGCAACAACTTCCCGAGTTAGTTCATGGGTATTCAGCTGAAAACATCTGAAATCTTGACGAAACAGGATGCTTCTGGCGTGCTCTACCCGAGTATGGTTTTGGAAAGAAGGGGTCTCAGTGTAAAGGAGGAAAAAAGGCAAAACAACGCTTTACTATTTGCTTTATATGGTAAAGAAATTGCCTGTGTCATTTGGAAATCAAAAAGCCTAGGTGTTTTAAAGGAATTGATGTATCAAAGCTTCCAGTACAATATTTCAGTAAACCCAATGCATGGATGACCGGCGAAATATTAGACGAGTTGCTTTCGCAAGTTAATCGCCGTCATCTTCCTCTAGATATATTGTTCTTCTCATGGACAATGCTGGATGTCATCCTCACGAGCTGAATATTAAGATCATTTTTCTCCCTAACACCTAACCATTGTCATTATTTATTCCACACTATTATCATATTTATTCATATTATTGAAAACCTTTGAAATAAGGCCACCTTTCTATAAAGGCCAAAATTTTATTCCCGACGTTGGCCATTATAGAGAGGTTCTACTGTATACAAAAAAATATATATAGAATATACAAAAAATATATAGAATATACAAAAAAGATATAGAATATACAAAAAAATATAGAATATACAAAAAAATATAAAAAAAATATAGAATATACAAAAAACAAATAGAATATACAAAAAAATATATAAAGGATACCTCACAAAATTAGAATTACAAAAAATATATATAGAATATACAAAAAAAAATATAGAATATACAAAAAAATATATAAAATATACAAAAAAAATATAGAATATACAAAAAATATATATAGAATATACAAAAAAAAATATAGAATATACAAAAAAATATATAAAATATACAAAAAAAATATAGAATATACAAAAACAATAATCCAGTCAAATTGTTTTATTTTATGATAGCACTCTTTAGAGTTTGATTTTAACTTCATTAAGTATATACATACTGTGGTAATGTGTAGATAATGGTGATACTTATGATGAACACTGATATTCCTCATATCTAAGTACATGGGAGATGGTGAAGATCAGGTAACCTTCACGGGTGCATGTATCTCATTGTACAACCAGCTATTGCTGACTGAATATATAGTTTCCTGTAAAATGTTAACAGAACCGTGTGTTCTGAGGTTAACTAGGGTAATATGATTATGGTGCAATATTAATTGAAGGGTTTGACATGTACCTAAAGCTGGAAAAAAATATTTTACACACATCCTAGGTGCAATATTTGTCAAGTTCTCCAGTTTAATACAGCATAGATGTCACATAGTTTAATACAGCATAGATGTCACATAGTTTAATACAGCATAGATGTCACATAGTTTAATACAGCATAGATGTCACATAGTTTAATACAGCATAGATGTCACATAGTTTAATACAGCATAGATGTCACATGGTTTAATACAGCATAGATGTCACATAGTTTAATACAGCATAGATGTCACATAGTTTAATACAGCATAGATGTCACATGGTTGGCAGATTGAGTGAGTAAATGAGAGTGAGAATAAGTGATAGGCTAACCTAATACACATGTGCCCTAAGAGTAATATACAGTAAACTAGAGGCATTTTAAATAAAAATAATAATAATAGTAGTAATAATAATAATAATAAATAATAACAACAACAATAATGATGATGATGATAATATAATAATAATTAATTAATTAATTAATAAACAGTTGAAACTAGTCACCACTAATTTAATTAGCCCACTATACCACCACGTACCTGCACTGCCAGATGGAGAGCAGAGTTCCCAGTCACGTTGAGTTTGTTAATGTCTATCTCCACTTCACTGTGAGTTAGAAATGAGTAGAGAAGATCTTGTTTCAGTTTCTTGCCTTTGTGCTGGCTGGCTATTAAGGAATGAATCGGTGCATTACCTAAGCTGTTCAGTTTGTTAGGGTCGACACCTTTTGTATTCAAAGCTTCAGTGAGCTCCTGCAATTTATACAGTTTTTATAGATAATATCCTATTATTTATAGCTGAACTGTCATGAGATGTACAAATCAGCATTGCTAAAAAAAATAAAAGAGAGAGGAGGGGAGGGATATAATAATTGTATGACTTGCTGAAGTGTACCATACATAGTATGAGAAACTCCTCAATAACTAAGTTGTAGTTTGTGTACCGTAAATTAGACATCATTTTTACTATAATTACTACAACTAAACTAATTACTAGATCTTATAGTAGATAACTTGAAGCCGTTAGTACTACAGCCGGAATGCAATATACAATTGTATATATATATAATATATATATAATTACCTTGACAGAGTGAGGAAAATGAAGCACTTCTTCCATTGGGTTCTACAGAATACGATAATAAAACAATTAAATCTAATTACTTTGTTTGTTTATGGATCTAAAATAAATCTAAATACATTCACAGGAAACCCATAGCATTCAGAACAAATGTTATTTAATCATTTCATAGTCCCAAAATTATGGAATGAAAGGGAGGCAAACTTAACTCTTTCATGCCAGAATTAATACCGAAGATCGAGATCGATGACCTCGGTAACATTAAAAGAATCAGTTGTTGGTGTTTTTTTGTTTTTTTTCTGTTGGTAAAAGCCCCTAACAATGCTATATGTATGAAAGACCTTGAATTGCTGATTGTATAATTGGTCCAAAAATCAGAAACTATGAATAAAATTTGTGATTTGTACAAAAATAATGTTGTCACTGTATTGTAATTATATGGAATATAATTTTTTTTCTCCAAGCACTGAAAATAACATACAATACCAACAGCCTGACCATCTCTTCCACCTGGTTCCTCTGCTACTCAAGAAAGCCTCTTCCTCTCTTCCTATCATCCTGCACAAAACTGTTGCCATTACAGTTCTCTGTGAATGCTCTAGTGTGTCAATGAAGTCGTTCAGTTCAAGATAACTTTTTATACATCTTGTTGAAGAACCACTTGTAAAACATTTCTGCCAACTACGGAAGAAAAGCATTTTTTTTTTGTATCTCAATGAAGCTGTACATAGTGTTGGGTCAAGCCCAGTTGAGCTTAAGCCTTTTTGAGCTTAAGCCTTTTTGAGCTTAAGCCCAGGTTTGTCAAGGGCTTGAAGAGGCTTCAAGAAAGTGCAAACAACTTTTGAGTAACTTTTATTAATAAAGTCATTTCCTTTGTTTATTGAATTATGTAATTTTCAATGTTCTTTCAAGAATAATAATGAATAATAAAAGAATTTCAACTTCTGAAGAGAGCTTGAGCTTGGACTTAAGCCTTTAAATAAAGACTTGAGCTTGGACTTAAGCCTTTAAATAAAGACTTGAGCTTGGACTTAGCCTTTAAATAAAGACTTGAGCTTGGACTTAGCCTTTAAATAAAGACTTGAGCTTGGACTTAGCCTTTAAATAAAGACTTGAGCTTGGACTTAAGTCCGATTCAAAATTAATGGGCTTGGGCTTGAGCTTAAGCTCTAAAAATCTATAAAGGCTTGAGCTTGGACTTAAGCTCTCTTAATTACAGGGCTTGACCCAACACTGGTTCCTAACTAACCTATAATACTGATTTACTTTAAACATTAAAGCTTGTATTATACTTGATTTGTTGTATATTCCAGTGTGTTTCTTGATTTAATAAAAGTGATTTCATTACATCCCATAAAATTCATAATGACAGGGTCAAAAACAATAATATCTCATGGCTATTATATATATATATATATATATAATATATATATAATACTTATAGCACGAGTCTGAGTACAATATGGGAAAATATTTTATGAGCACGCAAAATATTTTCACGAGCCGAAGGCGAGTGAAAATATG